>Ga0189275_100102_pt1 | contig 135408 bp, 117 predicted proteins | sample N19A6minimetaG_FD_130329 | JGI IMG/M metagenome (GOLD analysis project Ga0189275, IMG submission 130329) | Marine microbial communities from the Costa Rica Dome - N19 A6 mini metaG | ecosystem: Environmental > Aquatic > Marine > Oceanic > Photic zone | place: Costa Rica: the Eastern Pacific...
CAGAAACTCCAAACCGGCTCACGCATAGGGAGCCGGCATGGACCGCCGAAAACTCCACACCGAAACCCTCAAAAGGAAAACCCCGCCGGAAATCCGACGGGGTTTGTCAGCGGTCTGGGGCGGGTCCGGAGACCCGCCCTTTTACACTTCGAATGAACGGTCTGCTTACCAGCCGCTGACCGCTTTGACTTCCAGATAGTCTTCCAGGCCCCAGACGCCGCCTTCGCGGCCGTTGCCGGACATCTTGTAACCGCCGAAGGCGCTGCCGGCCGCTTGGCCCGCGCCGTTGATATGGACCATGCCGGCGCGCAACTTGCGGGCGATGCGGTGGGCGCGGTCCTGGTCGCCGGTTTGCAGATAGGCGGCCAGGCCATAGGGCGTGTCGTTGGCGACCGCGATGGCTTCTTCCTCATCCGCGACCGGGATCATGGACAAGACGGGTCCGAAAATTTCTTCCCGCGCGATGGTCATGTCGTTGTTGACGTCGGTGAAGATCGTCGGGCGGACATAATAGCCGCGGTTGAACCCTTCCGGACGGCCCGGGCCGCCGGCGGCGAGGGTCGCGCCTTCGTCGATGCCCTTCTGGATCAGGTCCTGAACCTTGTCGAACTGCATCTGGGAAACCAGCGGGCCGATATGGCGGCCTTCCTCGGCCGGGTTGCCGACGCTGGCCTTGCCGGCGGTGGCGACGGCGATTTCAACCGCCTGATCATAGACCGAGCGTTCGACGATCATCCGCGTCGGCGCGTTACAGGACTGCCCGGTGTTGTTGAAGCAATGGATGACGCCGCGTTTCACGGCCTTTTCCAGATCTGCGTCGGCCAGCACGATATTCGGCGACTTGCCGCCCAATTCCAGCGTCACGCGCTTGACCGTATCGGCGGCCGCCTTGGCGACGGCGGTACCGGCGCGAGTGGAGCCGGTGAAGGACATCATGTCCACATCGGGATGCACGGAAAGCGCCGCGCCGACCGTCGGCCCATCGCCGTTCACCAGGTTGAAGACGCCTTTCGGGAAACCGGCTTCGTCGATCATCTCCGCGAAGAGCAGGGAGGACATCGGCGCGATTTCAGACGGCTTCAACACGACGGTGCAGCCCGCCGCCAGGGCGGGAATGACCTTCAGCGTCACCTGGTTCATCGGCCAGTTCCAGGGCGTGATCAGGCCGCAGACGCCGATCGGTTCATAGACGATGTGCTCTTCCGGCACGTCCGGCTTCAGGTCGCGCTCGAAGGTGAAACCTTCCAGCGTTTCGATGAAGGCCTTGATATGGCCGTATCCGGCGCCGGCCTGGGCCGCGGTCGCCATCGAGATCGGCGCGCCCATTTCCTGCGAGATCGCCTGCGCCATGTCGTTCCAGCGCTTCTTGTAAATGTCCTTCAGCTTGTTCAGCAGCGCCAGGCGTTCTTCCTTGGAAGACCAGCCCCAGGTCTGGAACGCGTCCTTGGCGGCGGCGACCGCCTTGTCCACATCGGCCTGGGAACCCAGCGAGATCGTCGCGAAAGCCTGTTCGTTGGCCGGGTTGATGACTTCCATTTCATTCGGCGTCGCGGGTGCGACCCAGGCGCCGTTGATGTAAAAATCGGTCTTGCGTTCCATTGCTGTCCCTTTCCGAAAGCCCGCAGGGGCGGGCGCTTCGCTTGATTGAAAGTCTTGGGTTTCGGTCATGCCCGACCGCCGGATTCCGGTGAGCCCGATCCTCGGCTGGCGTTTGCCCCATACCCTTGGGATGAGTTGATCGCCGACCTTCCAAGTGTTGTCAAACCCGGCGATCCGCAAGGGGAGCCGGATACCGATACCGCGCCGACACCAAGGTGTATCACGTCGCCCCGATCCAGGTGTTCGGCAAGAACGCCGCTTCTAACGACCGGTGCCAGAAAACTCCCGCGCGGCGCGGTGGGCCTGGCTGTTGCCGCTTAGATACGGCTTGTAGGCCATGTCTTCGACCATGATATGGTTGATCAGCCAGTCCCGCAGATACAGGACAAGGTCCTCCAGCAGGTCTTCATCGCTGCCGGCTTCGAAACGAGCGGCCATGTCGGTCATTTCCTCGATGAAATCCACATGCTGCGGGTGGTGCGCTTCAAGTCCCGAATACTCGGCGGCGCGCATCGCATGTTCCTCGCGCGCGAAATGCACCCGCATATACTGACTGAGCGCCCGGAAACCCAAAGCCATCGCCGCGCGGGTCTCACCCTCTTCATGAAGGGCCTCGCCCAGGCGGTTGAGGATGGAAATCAAGCCCTTGTGGTCGTCGTCCAACTGCACGACGCCGACGGACATTTCGTCCTTCCAGACGATGGGCTTCCAAACACCATCGATCATCACATCCTCCCCCTTTGTCGGGCCGTTTGCGCCCCGCCGATCCGATCGCGAAGATTAGAAAACCGGGCGGCGCCCTGCCTTGACCCATATCAAGCGGCGCGGGAGCCTTTCGCCCGCTGCAGCCAGTCGCGCAGATGACAGATGAATTGGGCAACGATGCGGTTCGGCTCCAACTCTTCCCGTCTTGCATGCGCCGCGGCCCTTGCCGACAATTCGGACCACGCGGCCTTGTCCGCCGTCACCTTATTCAGGCAGGCGGACCAGGCGTCAACGTCATCGGGCGGCAGCAGAACGCCGCCGTCGCCGACCGATTCCGGCAGCCCGCCGTGATTGCTCGCCAGCACCGGAATGCCGCTGGTCTGCGCTTCCGATACGACCCTACCCCACGCCTCCTTCCAGCGGCTGGGCACCAACAAAATCCGCGTCCGGGCGAAAACGTTCCGCATGTCTTCGACGCGAGGATGCCAAAGAATATTGCCCGCGGCGGCGGCGCGCGCCTTCAGGATCGCTGCTTGCCTGGGCGGGAGGGTCCAGCCCTCGACGAACAGAAATGTCAGGTCGCGGTGACGCACCGCCAAGTCGAAGGCCAGCCCCACGCCTTTGACCGAGACGGGATTGACGAGGGTGATCATCCCCCCGTTCGGCGCAACCGCGTAGTCCTTCCGCGGAAAGATATTCGGCAGAAAAACCGCGTCCGCGCCAAAGCGCCGGCGGACGCGTTCCGCGATGAACCGGGAACAGGCAAAAACCCCGATGGGGGCATAACCCGTCCCGTCGTAGAGATCCTGGAGCATGGAAAAGCCGAGGTCGCGCTGATACACGGCGACCGGAATGCCGAGCGCGCCGAACCGCCGGGCGAGGTCCGCCGACGCGCCGGCCGAGAGGATCGCGACATCCGGTGCGAAGTCCGAAACCAGTGCGGGCACCGCCGTAACCGGATCCGCCGCCCGGTCGATCGTATAGAGGTACGGGCCTGTTCTGGCCGGCACAATCCCAGCGCCGTCAGCCCGGCCGCAGAGAATGTGAACTGTGGCGCCGTTCGTCGCCAACAGATCCGCAAGATGATGGGTGCTGACCGCAGCCCCGGTCATCCGATCCGGAAAACCCGGCCTTCCGCCGGCAAACAGTATCCGCATGCGCCCTAAGCCGTCCCCGTGCCACCCCCCAGTGAGCATCGAGCTGTCATTATTCCACAGTTAGACGGCTGGCCCCAGCACCAAATCCGGCAGCCCGGTGGCAAGCCCCGGGAACAGGCAGAGGATGACGATGGCCAGCACCATGCACAGCACATAGGGCATCGACCCGACCAGGATCGTCTTCAGGGGAATGTCCGGGGCGATCCCGTTGATGACGTAAAGGTTCAACCCGACCGGCGGGGAAATCAGCCCGATTTCCATATTGATGGTCAGCACCACCGCGAACCAATAGGGATCGAAGCCCGCGGAAATCACGATCGGCAGCAGGATCGGCGCGGACATCAGAATAACCGCCACCGGCGGCAGGAAGAACCCGGCGACCAACAGGAAGAGGTTGATGCAAATCATCAACACCCAGCGGTTCACGTCCAACGTGCCGATCCACTCGGCGATGGACTGGGTGATGAACAGGCTGGACAGCATGTAGGAGAACACGCCCGCCGCCGCGATGATGAACAGGATCATCACGCTTTCCCGCGTCGAATCCCGCAGCACGACCCACAGGGCGCTCAAGTTCCAAAGCCGGTAGATCACGATGGCCACGCCCAGGCATAACAGCGCGCCGACGGCGGCCGTTTCCGACGGCGTCGCATAGCCGCCATACATCGCGACCAGCACGCCCAGAATGATCGCCAGGAAAGGCAGCACCCGCGGCAGAATCGCCAGCTTCTGCGCCAGCGTATAGGTGCCGGACCGCATCAGAGTTTCGACAGAACCGTAGCGCCAGGTGCTGTAGATCGACCAGGCCATGAACAAGCCGACAAGGACCATCCCCGGCACGACACCCGCCAGGAACAGCCGGCCGATCGACGTTTCCGTTGCAATCCCGTAGACGATCATGGTGACCGACGGGGGAATGAGAATGCCGAGCGTGCCGCCGGCGGCGATTGATCCCGCCGCCACGCCGTCCGGATAGCCCCGCTTGCGCATTTCGGGAATACCCATCTTGCCGATCGCCGCGCAGGTCGCCGGCGAAGAACCGGACATGGCGGCGAACAAGGCGCAGGCGCCCAGATTGGAAATCACCAGCCCGCCCGGCACGCGGGTCAACCACCGGTCGAGCGCTTCGTACAGGTCGGCGCCGGCCCGCGTCGAGGCGATCGAGGCCCCCATGATGATGAACATGGGAATAGACAGAAGCGCGAAATTGTCGAGCTTTCCGAAAAAGATTTCCGGCATCAGTTCAAGCGACCGGAACCCGTCGAATATCAGCAGGAAACCGGCCGCGACGATCAGCAGACCGTTCGCGACGGAAACACCGGAAAACAAGACGAGGATCGTGACGACCGCAACCGTCGCGCCGAGAAGCAGTGGGTCCATCAGTGGTGATCCTCAAGGCTCAATTTACGGTCCAGGCCCGCAAGGACCGCGAACAGGTCCACGCATAGCTGGAAAAGATAGATCAGGAAGCCGATAGGCATGGCCGCATAAGGAATCCAGAGCCGCACGCCCCAGACCGTATCGGATTTCCAATTCCGGCTGAACGCTATGTGCCAAAGGTCGTAGCCATAATACAACATCAGGGCAATAACGACGATACCGGCCGCCAGGGTAAAAGCGATCAAGCCGCGCCGGAACCGTTTCGGCAGGGCCAGGGGCAACAGATCGACCGAGACATGTCCGCGCAGACGTTGAACATAGGGCAGGCCCAACAGGGTGGCCGTAACCATCAGATAGACGACCGCTTCGGTCTGCCAGATCGTCGAGTCGTTCAAGATACTGCGCACGAAAATCATCTGACAGGTGATCATGACCGACGCCACGATCATCGCCGCCGCGATCCAGCCGCACAGGGTAGACAATGCATCGGCCGCGCGGATGACGGGATGCCGGCGCCCGGCGCCACTCGCATCGGAGGGGGTGTCAGTCATGCCCTAACCCATTTCGGAGGAAATCACGTGGCATTGTGCTGGGCCGGCAGGGGCAACGCCCTGCCGGCCCAGCGCAAGCGGTTACTCGACGGAAAGCGCCATATCCAACAGCTTCTGGCCGTCGGGCACGTTCTCGACGAAGTTCTTGTAGGAAGACTTCTTGGCGATTTCGCGCCAGGCATTGAACTCATCCTGGGTCATATTCGCGATTTCCACCCCGGCCTTCTTGAAGACCTCGACGGAGGCGGCATCCTGCTTCTTGGCTTCTTCCAGGTAATAGGCCTGCGCCTTGGCCGCACCGGCATCGATCGCCGCGCGCTGCGCGTCGTTCAATTCCTCATAAGCGGTCTTGTTCATCAACAGCGGCTGGTACATGAACCAGAGCGCGACATCGGCGGCCGGCGTATAGCACTTCACCTGCTCGTAGATCCGATAGGACACGAAGGAGGAGGAGGAGGTATTCGCCGCCTGCAGCACGCCGGTCTGCATCGCGTTATAGATTTCCGACGAGGCCATGGAGGCAATCGACGCCCCCGCCGCGGCCAGCATCTGTTCGAAGGCCTTGCCCGCCGCGCGGGTCTGCAGGCCCGCGACGTCTTCCGGCTTGGTGATGCATTTGTCCTTGCCGACGAAACCGCCCGCCAGATAGCCGTGGACAACGACGCGGACATCGTCTTCCGCCATCAGTTTTTCGAGCTCGCCCATGAAGGCCGAGTCGTTCAGGCGCGCCGCGTGATCGTGGTTCTTCACCAGGCCCGGCATCAGGGTCAGGTTGAATTCCGGCCGTTGTCCACCGGCATAGGAAAGCGGAAAGACCGTCATATCCAACTGGCCGCGCGACAGGGGCTTGTACTGTTCCCGCGGCTTGAAGAGGGATTTGGACGGGAAGATCTTGATGGTCAGGTCGACATTGGCCGCCTCGACCTCATCGGCGACGATCTGGGCGACCTTGTGCCGGACGTCGGAGGTGGACCATTGGTGGGACAGACGAAGTTCCGTCGCCGACGCGGAAGCGGAAACGCCGACGGCGAAACCGACAGCCGCGAACGCGGCTAAAGCCTTGAATTTCATTATTTCCTCCCAAGGAAGCGGTTTGGTTTTTATGGCGTGTTATGGGCCTATGGAAGCATCCGACCTGCATACAAGGCAATACTTTTGTACCGCGTCGGCGAATTGAGCCCGGGGCCGCACCGCGGGGAAATATTGTGTTTCCACACCGCGCGCGGGGCCGCCTTGCCTTCGGTTGAATTCGCCCCGAAACTTTCAGGCAAACAAGATGCGAAAAAGTCAGGGGAGGCGCCGGCATGGCGATCTATGAATTGCGGACCTATACGCTGCACACCGGCAAAATGGCCGAGGCGACCGAATATTACCAAACCTATGGCTGGCCGGCGCTGTCGAAACATCCCGACCGTTTGATCGGCTATTTCACCGGCGATGTCGGGGCCCTGAACAAGATCGTCCATCTTTGGAAATTCGAGGACGATGCCGACCGCCGCGCCTTCTGGAAAGGCGTTTATGACGACCCCGACTTCATGGTCTTCGCGGGCAAGTTCCGGCCCTTGATCCTGACCCAGGAAAACCAGTTGATGCTCTCCGCCCCATGGGGCCCGACGCCCTGAACCGGCGCTGACAAGCCGACCCCCACCGCCAATTCGGAGATGACACCATGAACGACCCCATCAAGATCGTCGACGCCCACCATCACCTGTGGGACCTGGATCTGAACTATTACCCCTGGCTGTCCGACACGCCCGAGGAGCATTTCTTCCTCGGCAATTACGACGCGCTGAAACAGAACTTCATGCCCGACGACTACCGGGCGGAAACGGCGGGCTACAACGTGGTCGCGACCGTGCATGTGGACGCCGAATGGGACCGCGACGCCCAGGTCGCGGAAACCGCCTGGCTGCATGAAGTGGCCGAGGAGCACGGCATGCCGAACGCGGTCGTCGGCCATGTCTGGCTGGCCAAGCCCAATTGCGAGGAAGTCCTGGCCGGCCATTGCCAATATCCGATGATGCGCGGCGTCCGGTCCAAACCCGTTACCTCTCTGTCGCCGGATACGGCCCATACGGTCATGGGTGAGCCGGGCAGCATGCAGGACCCGAACTGGCTGGCGGGCTATGCGCTGCTGCATGAATTCGGCCTGACCTACGACCTGCGCGTGCCCCATTGGCACCTGCCGGAGGCCGCCGATGTCGCCGCCAAATTCCCCGAAATACCGGTCGTGCTGAACCATACCGGCTTTCCCTGGGACCGCAGCGAGGACGGATTGAAGGCCTGGCGGGAGAACATGCGGATCATCGCCGAGGCACCGCAGGTGATGGTGAAAATCTCCGAACTCGGCCTGAAGGACGCGCCCTGGCGGCTTGAAGACAACCGGCGCGTCGTGCTGGAGGCGATCGAGATTTTCGGCATCGAGCGCTGCATGTTCGCGAGCAACCTGCCCGTCTGCCGGCTGCGCGCGAATTTCAAAACCATCGCCGACGGCATCATGGATATCGTCAAGGACTTCCCGCGCGAGGAACAGGAGATGCTGTTCAGCGGCAACGCCGCCGGCTTCTATCAGCTGGATATCGACTGAGCGGCAATCGTCAGGTCAGATACCATCGAACCAGTCGGATTGGATGCTGACTTTTTCGATCATTTCGGTTTGAACGCCCAGGGACCGTTCTTTCAGCAGGTCGCATAGCCGGTCACCGTCGATCAGGTCGATGGCGATTGCCCCATCGCGGGTCGCTTCGTCCGTCGCCTGGCTGGTAAAATGCCCGGTGGTAATGAACAACCCCTTGTCGGCGCGTCCTTGCAACGCGCCCCGGAAGTCGCGGATTTCCTTCGACCCGACGCTTCCCTTCCAGCGTTTGCATTGGAAATAAACCTGGAACGAGACGAGGTTGACCCGCAACACACCGACCCCGTCGATACCCCCGTCGCCCGACTTTCCACGCACTTCGACTTTGGTGAAGCCCGACTCTCTCATCAGACGCTGGGCTAGGCGTTCGAATGCGTCGGGGGCCATCGCGCCAAGTACATCCAAAAGCGCCGACTTCCAGTCCATGTCGTCGTCTGGGCCGTTCTCCGGTTCTTTTGCCGGCTCATAGTCGGAAGGTTTGACTGCCTTTCTTTTCGCCCGCGCGCGTTCTCGCTCTTCCTGCGTCACTTGTTCATGAATCGCGCGGGTTTGCTCAATCTTCGTGATTGCGGCCCCGCCTTCGGTCAAAGCCCAGACACCGCGCGAGGAATTTACCAAGGCATCGCCGCGCTTCAGATACGTGCGCGCCCAGGCTAGGTAGTAACTGACCCTGGTTCGGTTCTCGTCACGCGGCATGGTGAAGGCTTGCTCCGCCTCGGTCACGCCTTCCAGTTCGATCACCTTCTCGTCAAGTTCCTGAATCGTCGCCGACCCTCCGAGTTCCTTCAGCGCCTCTACGGTCACCAACATCATGCCCGGCAAATCGGGCAGGCTTTCCGCGTCTATCTCAAACCGTCTTTTCATAACTTATCCCCTACGCCGCGTAGCGCCCGTCGCCGACCTGTTCGGCCTGGCCAAGCGCGGCGAGGCTTTCGAGCAGCGGGGCGACCGTTGTTGTGCGTGCGCGTTTGAAGTGCCGTGCGATCTGTTCGGGACTGGCTTCGCCCATATCCTCCAGCGCCTCGCGCACGGCGGCGATCTGGTCCGGCAAGGTCTTTGGCCAGGGCGCTTTTTCCACCGCGGCGGCGACGCCAACATCCATTTCCGCCTGTTTGCCCTTGGCGGCCTGTTTGCCTTCGGGGTTTTGATAGTCGGGCCGCAACCAACGGATATGGCCCTGCGCCTCCTCCGCCGCGCGTTCCTTGTTCAAGTCAACGAGGCGGAAGAGGATTTCCTCGTCGCTCAAATCCACCGGCCAGCCATAGGCCTCCGCCACCACCGCGTCGATCCGGTCGTGGATATCCTTCAGGATGCCAACCAAAGCCTGATCGTAGATTTCCTTGTCTTTCCCTTCGATCTCTTCTCCGACCCGGACTTTCTCCAAGACGTTGTATATCTGGGTAAGCGTGAGTTTGGGGTGGGCTGCCTGTTGCCGCTTGCGGTGGGCATCGAGTTCTTTGCCCAGTTCACGAAGGCGGCCTCGGCTGTCTTCGTTCAAACTTGGAAATGGAAAAGTATCAAAACATTTTGTTTTCGCATATACGGGATCATTGCCCACGCCGAGCCAACTCCCAGCCGCTGTTGCCCAAATTACGTGCTGTTTCGAAGACAAGATGCCGAGCCGTTCAGGCTCGGATATAGCCAGCACTATCAGCTTGTTGTCCGGCAGAATTGATGCATCAAGAAACTGAAACAGCCGGTGTTTCGTCGTTTCCACGGTAGCGATATAGCGCGGCAATCCTTCCAGGGCGGGCCGCAAATCCTTTCGTGGCTCCCCATGTATCCACCAGTTGCGTTTATAGGACTCTCGATTGTTCTGATCCCGCTCGGGTTTCACATTGTCCAGGACATGCTGATAAACTGCGGGAAACCGATGCCGCACTTCATCCTCGGACAGCGCGAAAAGATCAATCACCATCACGCCCCGTGGCGTGGCGGTCAGGTCCCGACCGTTCCGATATTCGCGGATATGACGCTCGGTCCCTGGAACCGATTCCAGTCCCAAAGCCTTCGCCTTTTCTGGAGAGACGATAAACCCTGAACCGATCAGCTGCATTCCACGATATGCGAGTTTGCTGTTCGCATTTAGAGGCATTGCATTGGCTACGTCTGCGCCGATTTGGAGGTTGGCGAAGATTTTTCCGATTTGGTGATCGAACGTCACCGGACGTCCGTCCGCTTCGCTCCTTTCCCTGCTTTCCGTCTTAATGGTCAACAACTGCCCCGCCCTATTCCCGGCTGCTGAAACGGTCATCGCAATCCGCACAGCCGCGCCGTCCGCGCTGTCGACCCAGGGATGATCGGGAATCGCGAAAAGGAGAGAGAGCGGCTTTTTCGTATCGTTTAGATGCGGCTCCAGCACACGCCGGTTGAATGTTTGGCGCAGGGAATTGGTGGTGATCAGGCCGAAGCGCCGCGTGCCCTTGCCCTTCTTCGGGTCGTAACCGCGCGCCAGCAGGGCCGCTTTTTCCCACCAGAACATCACGAAATCTGCACTTTGCGGCATTTTCGGATAGGCTTTCCACAGGGCCTCAACATAGCCGTCACCCAGACTGTCCCGCAGCCTTCCCGCCCCGATAAAAGGCGGATTGCCGACGATGAAGGTAGCTTCCGGCCATGTCGCGGGTTTGGGGTTGCTGTAGTCGTAGACTTCGCGGCGTGCATCCGTGTCGGGGTCTTCTTTCCCGGTTACCGGATTTGTTTTCGTGGTGATGCCGTCCCAGCGGGTGACAGGCTTGCCGTGTTCGTCCCGGCGAAGCTCCACCTTGTCCCAAGTCAGCAAGGCGTCGGCGGTTTGGATGTTCTTGAAGTCCCGCAGCACGGGTTCCGATGGGGCGGCCTTGCCATGGGTGCGGAAATGCCATTGCAGGAAGCCGATCCACAGAACCAGTTCGGCGACATTGGCGGCCCAGGGATTGACCTCGATCCCCAGAAATTGATGCGGGTCGACGGTGAGGAAGCTGGTCTGCGATTCCCCCAATTCATGCATCAGGGCGGTGACTTCGCCTTCCAGGCGTTTCATCATTTCCAGGGAAACGTATAGGAAATTACCCGACCCGCAGGCGGGGTCCAGCACCGTCACCTCGCACAGCTTGCGATGGAAATCCTTGACCAGGGCCAAGGCCTCGTCGCGCTTGCCGTCGCTTGTCAGGCGCTGCACGGCCGTTTGCACGTCCCGCCAATCGTTTCGCAGCGGCTCCATGATCGTCGGCGTGACGAGCCGCTCGACATAGGCGCGCGGCGTGTAATGAGCGCCCAGCTTGTGGCGCTGGCGCTTGTCCAGCGCGCGTTCCAGCAGCGTGCCGAAGATGGCCGGTTCCACCTGTTTCCAGTCGGCCTGCGCCGCTTCGATCAACAGTTCCAACTGTTCGCCGTTCAGGGGCAGGGCATTCGCATCCCGGAACAAGCCGCCGTTGAACTTCTTCAGGTCCTGCCGCAGGACAGGGGAGAACCCGCCCTTGTTCATCACTTCCCACAAGTTCTTCAGCGACGGCATTGCGTGTTCCGGGTGGGCGCGAAATTCAACCAGCAGGTCCGTGAAACTGTTTTTGGGAATCAAATCCACGTCTTCCGCGAACATGGAAAACAGGCAGCGCATCAGGAAGCGGGCGACGGATTCGCTGTTATGTCCCTGTGTTTCGAAACTACGGCCCAATTGGGCCAGATGGGCGGCGATATCCCGCGTGACCTCGGCCGATTTCAGGGAGGGATCGAGGCTGAACGGGTCGGTCCAGATGGTGCGCAGCAGGTCGCGCGCCTCTTCCGTCCGAAGGTCGTCCAGGAATATCCGATAGCGGTTGCCGTCGGGGAATTGGTTATAGCCCTGCCCCTGGCGGGAGAAGTCCGCATAGAGCTCGATCACATGGCCGACATCGACGATCAGCAGGAAGGGCGGCCAACCGTCTTCCTTTGCCACGGCACGTGCGTAATTGTCCGCCTGGTTCCGGGCCTTGAGCATGGAATCGTCCCAGGCCGCCGTGCCGCGGACGCCATGTCCGGTTCGCGTTTGCCTACGTTCCGGCACGCCCTCCGCCAAATCCGCCTTCCGATTCTTTTTGCCATCGACGCCCTGTTTCGTCTCAAGTACGAAATGGCCGCCGCGATAGAGGTCGATGAAGCCTGTGCTGCGCTTGTGGGTATGCGTGAAGGTGACGGGTCGCTCGAACCGATAATGGTCGTTCGTGTCGTCGTCGGTCGCCGGATTTGGCCTTTCGAGTCGGAGTAGATCGGTCAGTTCAGCCAAGAAAATCTGGTAGTTCGCATGCTCGCTGCCGCCGGATGCTTTCCAGCGGTCAATGAACTGATCGATATCGTTATCGGTACTCATCCCGGCAAGACACTCCCCTGGACCGAAATGTGCGATGTTCTATCAGGGGTCGCAAGAACAAGTTGCGCCCAGCCTTGCCCGTCACCCGCCGCCGCCTTCCCCGACAAGGACGAAGGGCGACCAATAGAAGGGGTGGGCCAGGGCGGGGCGGGCGCCGTTGTCGATCATCGACAGGCGGGCGCGGCGAAGGGCTTCGGCGAGGCCGATTTCCGGGTCGCTTTCCCGGGCCTCGAAAACGCCGGTCATCAGCGTGACGGTCGCGGCAGAGTCCACCGGCCAATGGGAGACCAGCATCGATTTCGCGCCGGCATAGAGAAAGGCCTTGGCAAGGCCCGAGAGCCCCTCCGCCCCCGGTGTGCCGTCCGGCGCGGCAGTGTTGCAGGCCGACAGGATCACGGCTTCCGCGTTCAGGCGCAGCAGGGCGACCTCCCCCGCGGTCAGCAATCCGTCATCCTGCGGCGTCGCCGCGATCGGCGGGGTCAGGACGAGGCCCGGTTGCCCGACCGCCTCAAAACTTCCCGCGACCACACCGTGGGTGGCGAAGGACAGCACGCGGGTTCGCGACAGGTCCGCGGATTTTACCGCCGCCTCCGTCGCATTGGCCCCCAGATACAGATCCGCCTCCCCCGCGCCGAGCAGGGCCGCAACGCGGCGAAGTTCCCCGGCGGTTTCGGGCAGACGGGTAAGGCTCCGCAAGGCGGCCGTGTTGGCGAGGCGGCTGCCAGTGTCGCGGAACAGCGACGCCGCCGTCACACCGCGCCGGGCGTCCCCGCCGCCTTCAAGCGCGGGATCTCCGAACCCCTTGAACGGGTCCCACGGTTTTTCCTCTTCAGCCGGGTCCCCGCCAACCGGGCCCGCACCGGCCCGCCCCCCCCGCAACGCCCGCAAAGAGGAAACGCCCGGCAATACGGAGACCGGGTGGCGTCTGGTCAGCCAGGCAGCGCGTTTCAGGTCCGCGACATCGGCGAAGCGGCCTGTCCCGGGATCTTCCGTCAGCAGCAACCCGAAAGGCAGGCCTTGCAGCGCACCGTCCGCGACGACCAACAAGGAGCCGTCCTTGGGCAGCAAATCCGCCGCCGGCGCGATCAGCATGCGATAGAGCGCATGGGCATGCGCCGCAGGGAAAGCCCGAATCCCGCCGTCCGGACCCGGCTCCAGGGATTCACGGATCAATCCGACACTGCGTTCGACCGTCGCGGCATTCGTCGGAAGGGACCGGTGGGCGGCCCGATTTCGGGAAACGATCCAAAGATGCGCACCCTCCGCGTTCAGGACATAAAGCAGCAAAGAGTCTCCGGCGCGGAGCAACGGTTGCACTTCATCGACCGGCAGCGCGCCGGGCCGCACCAATTCCAGATAATCGGGAAACCCCTCGCCCAATGCATTTTCCGCCTCGTCGATTTCCCGATCCAGCGCGTCGAGCCGGGCACGCAACGCGTCGGCCTCGCCGCGATCGCCCTGGCCGAGCGCGGCAAGCAGCGCCGCGTCCGTCCTGCGCCAGGCATCGCCGGCATCCTGGCGCCGCCGCACCAGCGCCGCGAGGTCGCCATCCGACGCCGCCAGGCGCGCCGACGCCCTTTTCATCGCCTGTGCGACGGAGCCGGAGACGACTTGCTGCGCCACCTGGAAACCGTCGGCGACGACCGTTTCCTCGGAAACGGCGTCATCGGCCAAGGCTTGGGACAGAATATCCAGGTGCTTGCGGAAACGCGACCGCGACAGCGCGAATTCCGTTTCGGCCCGGGACGAGCGATCCTCCGCCGCCCGTGCCCGGCGCGCGGCCAGGATCGCCAATCCCCGGCCTGACAACGCCAAGGCTTCGCCATAGCGCGCCGCCTTGAGATAGATATCGATCAGATTGCCCAACGGCACGACAAGGTCCGGATGATCGGGCCCCAGCGCCTGTTCGAATAGAGCGACAGCGTCGCGAAGCCGCGCCTCCGCGGCATACATTCTTCCCATCTTGTAATACAGCGAACCGAGATTGTTGATCGTCGTCGCGATATCCGGATGCCCTGGCGCGAGCCATTTCCGCTGAATGTCGAGTGTCCGCAACAGCAGAGGTTCCGCATCCGCGTCCTTCCCTTCCGCCCGAAGAAGGTCGGCCAGGTTGTTCAACGCAGTGGCGACCGACAGATGGTCCGCCCCCTTCGCGCGTTCGAAAATCGCGAGCGCGCGCTCCAGCAACGGCCGGGCTTCGGCCAGGCGGCCCTGGCCGCGATACAGCAGGCCGAGATTGGTCAACCCGGCCGATATGTTCGGGTGGTCCGGACCGAGCGCGTTTTCCAGCACGTCGAGCGAGCGGACCATCAACGCCTCGGCTTCGGGTATCCGGCCCTGGAGCTGCAATACGAATGCAAGATTGCCGAGGCCCACGCCGGTCAACATGTGACCGGAGCCGTACGCTTTCTCATAGAGTCCCAGGGAACGCCGAAAATGCGCCTCGGCCGCCGCGTAGCGCCCGGTTGTCTGATACAGCTGGGCTAAATTGCCGATCGCGCCAGCGAGCAAGGGATCGTCGGGGCCCAGCGCATCCTCCCAGATCGTAATCGCTTGCCCATACAAGTCTTCCGCCTTGCCATAGCGGGCCTGCACCTGATTGAGCGCGGCGAGGTTGTTCAAACTGCGCCCCACCTCCAAATGATCGGGGCCGAGCGCCGCCGTGTTCGCCGCAAGCGAACGGCGCAGGAGCGACTCTGCCTCGGCGTAGCGGCCCTGAGTCGTGTAGAGATGGCCGAGATCGTTCGTCACCGTCCCCACCTCCGCCGAGGCTTCGCCGAAGGCCCCGGCCCAGATCCGAAGCGCTTCGCGGAACAGGTTTTCCGCACGATCCCGTTCGCCCAGGGCCTGAAGAACCTGGCCCAGCGCATAGGCGCTTTCACCGATTTCCGGATGATCCGCCGGCAGGACCGCCCGGCGGATCGTCAATGCCCGGTCCAGGTCCCTCGATGCCTCCCTGTAGCGGCCCTGTTGCTGCAGCATCGCCCCCAGCGTCTGCAGCCGTGGGGCGATGGACGCTTCGTCTTTCCCGAAAAGGCGTTCCAAGATGCCGACGACCCGGCGATACGCATCCTCCGCCAAGGCCCAACGGCCGGTCGCCCAATAAAGGTTGGCGAGATTGTCCAGGATCTGCGCGGCGGTGGGATCCTCCATCCAGCCGCCCGTCTCCAACAGGTGAACGGCCCGCTTGAGATCGGCTTCCGCCGCGGCATCGTCCTCCCGTTGAAACGCGTCGATCGCACGGTCATTGAGGCCCAGAATCTCAGCCTGAACTTTTTCCGGAATCGGATCGGCGCACACCGCCGCGGGGGACAGGGTCAGGGCCGCCGCTACCGCGGCCGCCGCGGCCACGGTCTTCAGCATCCGAAAAGCGTTTTCCGGCCCGCGCCGCATCGCTTCCTCCTCATTGCCCCGGGCAAAGCATAGACCGAAATGGGGGATCGGCGAAAACGCGGCCGCTGTCAGGCCTTTCCGTAATCGGAGGTTTTCAGCCAGGCGTGATACTGGCGGATGCCGTCGCGGATATCTGCGAAGGCGGGGTCGAAACCGATTTCCGCCTTGGCGCGGGTAATATCCAGCGGTGCGCCGCGCGGCACCGCCTTGCCAGGACCCAGCGTGACGGCGGGTTCGGTTCCCAGATGATCCGCCACGAAATCGACCACATCGCCCAATCGCACGGCAACGCCGCTGGTGATGTTATAGATCCGGCTTTCGGTGGGCAGCGCGCGATACGCTTTCACAATGCCCTGGGCGGTGTCGAAAACATGGGTGAAGTCCAGCAACTGGTCCGCGCCGCTGTCGTTGGTCAGCCCCGTCACCCCGTCCAAGGGAGCGAAGGCCCAGCGATAGATCGGGAACATGGGGTCGGGCCGGCGGCCCGGGCCATAGACGAAATAGACGCGGGTGCAAACCGTCTGCATCCCATAAGTATCGCCATATTTCAGGACCAGTTCCTCGCCCGCCAATTTCGACGCGCCGTAAAGGTCGCTGGGGGTCGGGCAATCGCTTTCCTTCATCGGCCCTTCCCGCGTGCCATAAACCGCGCCGGAGGAGATGAAAGTGAATTTTTTAACATCATGGGTGCGGGCGCCCTCGAGCACGTTGACCGTGCCCATGATGTTGAGTTCGAGGAAGTGACGGGGCCGTTGCGTAAATTCCGGCACGCCTGCAATGGAGGCGATATGGATCACCCCGTCGATCCGGCCAGCGTATTTTTCGAACAGGGCATCCATCGTGCCCGCATCGGTCACGTCGCCGGATTCCCGGCTGATCCTGTCGGCGTGGGCCTTCAACTCATCGGTCGCCAGGCGGTCGAAATCGGGCATGTTCCGGTCGAAGGCGATGACCTCTTCACCGTCCTCCAGCAGCTTTGTCGCCACCCACATCCCGATATGCCCCAGCGCGCCCGTTACCAAAACCGCCATTGTCGCCCCCTGTTATTCGTAATTTCGGCAATGGTATGCGTGGCGGGCCGGAAAAGAAAAGACCTGCCAAGTGCAATAAAGAACAGCTCCGCCGCGAAAAACCCTCACCCTGCAACCGCTGTCGAGATCGCGTTGCGTTTCGATCTCCATTTTCGTATCGCCTATTGCAAATGTAATGTTAGATACGAAACCGCCCCCTTTTCGGCGCCGAAAGACAGTCACCCGACGATCAAGACAGAACAAAGGTTTCCATTTCTTGCTTTGCCAACGTGTCTTAGACCTTATCGATGATGGCGGCCGTCGGCTCGGCGAAACGCGCGGTCTGGACCGGAAAAATTTCGCGATGGCTAAATTGCCGGCCGAAGACGGCAAGCCGTCAGGGTGGACGAATATCGCTGCCTATCGCCAGTTTCTCGCCAACGAAGACCGTGTCCTGGCGTTCATCCATCATGTCCGCGCGCTGTTTTATCCGGGCGCCCATGCGCTGAGCCTCGATCAGGCGCGGATACTCTCTTGCGGCATTACCTGCGTGCCGGAATATCTGCTCTACCGCCACCGTCTGAAATGGAATGACCGACTTCCCGAATTCATAGCGGCCGCCGTCAAGTCGTTCACGGGCATGAACAAGCTGCTGTATTGGGGCACGGCCCAGAATATCATAAAGCACAACAGTGCCTTGACCGCCGATCCGGATGTGCTGCTGGCGGCGGCGCGAAACAATGACCTTTTTTGGGATCACGATGAACGGTGCCCGATCAGCCGCAACAAGTTCCTTGGGGTTGCCCATGTTTTTTGCGAAGCGGCGGTTGCGCCGGAAGAGCCACCGTTCGATCTAGAGGGGCTTTACGACTATGCGGTCGTTGCGGATCGTTATCTGAACTGTTCCATGGCGCGATTCCATCTTGCCGCGGCGCTTGTGGAAGCATGCGAAACCGATCCGGAGGAATTGTACTCCTTCAACACAAAGGCAAAAATCCGCAGTTATCTGGGGTATTTTTCGGATGAAGTAGCGGCATCACAGCTTCAGCGCAAGGGTGCGCTCACCTTGGATATGCCTGAGCTGTGGCTCCGGGTTAACCGTCTTTGCCTGGCGGAGATGGAGCGGACCGAAAGCGCGCTGAGAGCGTTGTTCTCCGAACAGCCCGGCGCGTTTGAGGGCCAGGGGATCGCTCACAATCTTGTCGAAACGCCATTCGACCGGCTTGCCGCCCTGGTAGAGGAAGATCCTGCGCAACCCTAGACGAAAAAAGACCCGCCGAAGCGGGCCTTTCCGAACTGATCGTCCGTAACGCGCGGTCAGGCCGTATGGCTGCGCCTGCGACGGACCAAGAACATGCCGCCGAGAGCGGTAAACAACAGCGGCAATGCCGCCGGAACCGGAACGGCGGACACATCGCCGGCAATACCGGAAAGATACCAACCGGATTCACCAGCGCCTTCGGTGAAGGTCGCGACGAGCGCGAATTGTTCGCCCACGAATGCGGTATCGAAGACAACGAAGTCGTCGGAAGAAAGATCCCCACTGCCCAAGAGCGCACCGAATGCGACACCATCGAAGGCATAGAGTTCCCATCCCCCGCAGGTGTTGCTGGTACTGTTACAGCCGTAGTGATTGCCGCCCGCAAAATCGAAACCGGCCAAGTTTACGGTCTGGTTGAAATCGAGGGACAGAAACTGATTGAAGCCAACGCCTGAATTCACCTGCTCTTCGGACGAACTGTCATCGTGCTCGACGCCGATACCATGGTGGTTACGTCCCCCCCATATATCTTCGACGATATCGACCCCGGTCAGAATGGAGGTCGAGTTCGTTTGTGAATCGGTCGTCAGAACCCCACCCGTGACAGTCAGACCAGTCCCTGTCGCCAAGGAATTATCGGCCCGGACCGCTTCGCCGAACGTGAAACTCGACCCGCGGATATCGCCGCTCGTCGGGCTGGACCCGTTCGGGAAATGGCGATTCTTGTAACTGCCGCCGGAGAAGTTCTTGTCACCATTGAAGTTGTAGAACCAACTCCCCGCCAATCCCGGGTCATTGACGAATGCGGTGTTTAAACCGCCGACCGTGGCGGCACTTGCCGCATTCGCCAGGAGCACCACTCCCGCCGCAACAACCGCGCCGCGTAATATTGACCGCATCGCAAATCTCCCCGATGTCATATATTCACCGACACTATTTTAGCCGAACGCAGACGACACGGTGTCAATGCGCCCCGCCGAATCTGGCGACATTGTTGACCATGGTTATGAATTGCATCGGTTATGTTCATATTCAGCGGGCCGCATCCGCGATCGGACGGGAGTCCCGGGATCGGTTTGCCGCCCGCAGTTTTCCGCCGGTATCCGATGCAAAGGCCGCATTGAGGGCGGGACGGATTTCGGAATACTGACCGCAAAGCTGTCGAATCCGGCCGGTTCCGATGCAAAAATATCGGCTGGGCTTCGTCGTCATCACCGACGCCGTCGCAGGATCCCCCGACAGGCACGTGACCTCACCAATCAGACTGCCTTCGCTGCAAACTCCGACGCTTCGGCCATCCAGGATCGCTTCCGCTTCACCGCTCGCCAAATAGATCAATTCGGTAGCGGGCTGGTCTTCGATTACAAGCTTTATACCGGCGGGCGCATCAATCCAAATGCCGCTATCGAGCAGCCGTCGCGCCGCCTGTTTCGGCAGGGAAGGGAGCTTCCTCTCAATAAACGCTGTTTCTTCCGGCGTCAGCTTGACCCGTGATGCGATCCAGTAGAGGCGGCATATGCCGATTATACTCAAAGCAATCCAAAACACCTGGATCAGGGCGGATGAAAGGTTGAATTGCGCGGTAAGGCTGAACAGCACACAAGACGCCGCCACCAGATTAAGGAGTGAATATCGATAGGAATGGCCGGCAATAAAGCCAAGCTGCAGCGCCGCGTAGGCCGTGACATACAGACCGACACCGACAAGCCCGACGGTCGAAAACAGATTGGCCGAAAAAAAATCAACATCCACGGCGTACCGTCCTTCTTAATGGTTGGCCGTTTCAAAGCCTCGAAAGCGCCGAAAAGAACGCGCCGACCGTTACAACACCGGTCGGAACGGTTCCGCGCCTTATCCCCGCTTGCCTCCTGCAACCGGGAATCCGCCGCCCGGCCTTCTTCAATGCGGTATTTGGTTCCGTCAACCCCTTGAATTAGAAAAGGCCGCCGCTCACTGAGTGCAAAGGCGCCAAACCCTTCAAGACCGGCCCAGCGGTCCGCAGTGTCTGCAGCGGAAACAGGGCGGTCCATAGTGCCCATTCAATTGCATCGCTTGAATTCCAATGCGCATTGTCCCCTGCGTATCGATCGGGAACATCGCCGTGACCTGATTCGGCACGACTGCCTGTTCCGGCAATATCTCGTGCAAACCGTTCTATGGGGGTTGTTAACCATGACCCGCCGATTACCTTTTTTCGGAACGCTGAGCCTTTCTGGCTCGCCAACGATTTGGCCGACGGATTGGCAAGATGACGGCACCGCTCACAAACGACGGAATTCTTGAACCCCAAGACTGGTCCTTTCCCGTCCCTATCGCCTATGGACCGGGGCGTTTGGCGGAGATCGGGACCCGCTGCGCGGAACTGGGTTTATCAAACCCTCTGATCGTAACGGACCGGGGCAGCCGTGACCTGCCCTTCGTCGGCGAACTGCGCAAGCATCTGAGCGACGCGGGCATCAGGTCCCAGACATTCGCCGACCTCTCACCCAATCCGCGCGATGATGAGATTTCATCCGGCCGCGCGCTTTTCCGCGGCGGCAGCCATGATGCGGTGATCGCGATCGGCGGCGGCAGTGCGATGGACGGGGGCAAATCAATCTGCCTGACCGCTACGAACGATATCGACCTGTGGGATTTCGAATACGAACGGCCCAGCCCGGACATTGCCGACCCCTTTCCAGCCTTGATCACCATTCCCACGACTGCCGGGACAGGGGCCGAAACGGCGAGCACCGCGATGGTCACCGATGTCGCGCAAGGAATGAAATTCTGCATCTGGCATCCCGAGCTAAAGCCCGCGCTCGTCATTCTGGACCCGGCATTGACCGTTGGTTTGCCGCAAACCATGACCGCCTGGACCGGCGCCGACGCCATGACTCACGCGATCGGGGCCTATCTGGTTCCCGGCTTCAATCCGCTTTGCGACGGTTTGGCTCTGGAAGGCTTGGCCCTTGTGGCCCGATGGCTGCCGATCGCCGTGAAGGAGCCGGGTAACATGGCGGCGCGCGGGGGGATGCTGGTGGGCTCTTGCCTGGCCGGAATAGCGTTCATGAAGGGGCTCGGGCTCGTCCATGCGATTTCCCACATGATCGGCGCGGAGTTCGATACCCAACACGGTCTGACAAACGCCATCGTCCTGCCGGTCGTTCTTCGGTTCAATCTGCCCGGACAGGAAGAGAAGGTCATCCGGATGGCGCAGGCATGCGGGCTTGCCGACACCTCCATAGCGGGTTTTACCGCCGGCGTGGAGCGGCTGCTCGACGAAACGGGCATCCCGCGCTCTTTAAGCGAAATCGGCGTGCCCACCGATTGCGCGCAACGAATCGCAGAGAAGGCCATGCAGGACAGCGCCGCCGCGACAAACCCACGTCCCGCGTCGGCGGACGAAATCGCTGCGCTTATCGGGACCGCCCTGTTGCGAGCCCGCTAGGGAAGGCGATGCGGGCAAATACAGGGATGCGATCTGCTGCGGCCGGGCGCGGTCAACCGCTGCCGCGGCCTTTTTCATATTGCCTGATCCGCAGCAAGAGGTTCGCCAGATAGATAAACACAAAAATTGAGATATAGAGCTCTTGCAGTTCCTGGTAGTCACGCGTCGTGACGGCGTAGGCCTCAGGAAGGCTGATATCGAACCACAGCTGGAACCGTTCGATCAGCCGGGGAAAGAAGACAATCAGCGTCGTCGGGATCAGCAGCCGGCTCGGCATCAACCAGTCCACGAAAGGATAGCGGTCGAGCCATGTTATGCGGCGACGCAACAAGGGAATCAGGAATCCGACCAACAGAATGGCGAAGGTGAAGACCGCCCGCGGTTTTTGGTCCAGCGCGTTTTCCGCTACATTGTGAAGGTTCGTCTCACGCTGCTTGTTGATCGAAGCCAGCCAATCCGGCGTTTCCCAGCGAAAGAAATGCTGCCCCCAGCTCCACTCTTCCCCGGCGATGAGCAATGCCACCGCACCGATCGCGTAGAAACCGCCGCGCAACCAAGCGACCGGGATGGTGATTTTACGCCGGGCAATCAGGAATGCCAAAACGCCCGAGACAACGAAGGATATCGCGGTAAGATTTTCACCGGGCCCGGTCTCCATCCCCAACCACCAGATGAACAGATCGCGGTCGATCATCAGGAAGACGATGCTGGCGACCAGCAATCCGACCGGCAGGCCAAACCAAACGCCGGACGACAAACAATCGTCACGCACGGCGAATACGGTTCCTTGGTAGCGTCCACCCAAGGGGTCGAACAACGTCTTGAGTATCATGGTTATGAAAACTGACTGGTTGAGATTTTAATCGACCGTTTCTTGGTTGGACGCATTCGTTCAAGCGACGCGTTCCTTTATCCCATGGTGGCTGTCGCGGACGAAGACTGTCAAGGCAGGGGCAGGGGCATGGCAGGGGGGCAATCCCGGGCGGAGGTACAGAACTTGGCGGCCATCGGCCAGCGCAAAGCGTGCGTTCTACCTTGTTAAGCGTCTGGCAGTTTAACGTCTGCCAGGCGGACAGCATCGCCCATGTGCCGCTGAAAACTGTGACCTCATACCCCCTTTCGGAAGACGAATCGCCATTGGCATTGCGATATACCCCCTGGAAAAGAAAAGGCCCGCGGATGCGGGCCCCTCCTGCATGCTTGGCAGAGTGGTTTGGCCGAGTCGTTATCAAGCAGTGAAACGACGGCCTCCGAAAACGAAAAGCGCACCAATCCCCGCGATCAACAAAGGCAGGGCCGCCGGCACCGGTACAACGGTGATGGGTGGCTCTCCCTGACCCGGATCCCCGCCATCGGCGTCAATCTGGGTAATGGTTGTGATCGTGCCCAAGCCCAGCAAAGCGCTTCCGGTCTCGTTGCCGGCAATGATCGCGGACTTTACGCCGATCCCCAAGGTCAGCAATCCGAACTGCAAACCGAACTTACCGCCGATGAACAGTGCAAGGGGGTTTTCGATATACTCGGCCAGATTCAGGTTTTCCAAGACATTGAGCGTAACATCGGAAATGTTGTCCGACGACATCGGGTTCGAATTGGTCGCAACGGCGAAATCCGGCGCATCCAAAGAAATGATGTAGTCGGTTGCAACCGAGTCGACGAATGTTTCACCCCCGATGGAAAACCCCTGGGAAACGACTGCGAGCGGAATATCGCCATTAACACGAGCTGGATCGGGATCCACGGCGGTATAGTCTATCGTGAAAAAGTACGTTCCCTGCTGACCACCAAACGACGCGAAATCTCCTGTCGCGATGTCTGCCGTGAACTCTCCGGAGTAGCGCAGAGTGACTGCACCGGCCTCTGAAACCATGAACAACGCAACGCACGCCGTGAATACGGCGAGTAACTTTCTCCCGAACATAAGCACCCCCGAAAGTAAAACAAAAAACGTGTAGTGACCTCTGCGGTCGACGGCTCAATACATTGCAGCAATTGAGTTGTACATAGCCTGCCTAGCGTTTTTGAACAGCTGTTTACATTTTGGCTGACTGCGGCGCCGCCCGGCATGTGAGGTAATTATTTTATAATACCGCACTTATGTAAATAGGGCGGACGCGGGAAACCGGAAGACGCGCCGAGGCAGGCTTTTCCAGCTGTCTTGGCACCCCATAAACCGCCAAACCGCAGCCCCCTTAGCCTGTATGTCAGGCCGCGATGTTCAGGTCGAATCCGGGCGCCGCGATCGGAAAACAAAAGCTGGTGCCCTCGGGGAGGCGCGCACGCCCACACCCTTAGGGAAGACAGAGTTGACCGCGCCGCCTCGACAGGTTGGGTATCGAACCGTCTACCGCCTCCAAACCGCAGAAGACCTGCGGTGCGTTTGTCAGGCTGCGGCCTTTCGGCCGAAGCGACGCACCGCGACGAGAATGAACAAGCCGGCCGCTGCCAGGGGAAGCCCGGCGGGGATCGGCACCTGTGATACGGTTTCCGTGGCCGACAGGCGCAGGGCTTGTTCGCCGCCGGACAGTGCGAAGATCGAGGTCTCCCACTTCAACCCGTCGGCGAGTTCGGCGTCCGTGAAGTCGAAGATGAAATCCAGAATGTTGATCGACCCGAAACTGTTGGCGACGATCAGATCGAAAAAGACCCCGGCACCGGCCGTGAACCCACCGAAATAATCGACATCGAAGATCGTACCAGCGGCGAGCGTCGCCGCCCCGGTCACGGCGATTTGGTCATAGTCGATACCGGCGGCCGTGCCGCCCAGTTCGAATTCCAGCGACGTGCCGCCGAGGATGTCCAAGTCACCGGCAACGCTGAGCAGGCCCGGCGAATTGCCCGCCGCGATCGTCGCCCCGCTGACCGAAACATTGCCTTCCAACAAACCGCTACCGCCGAGCGTTCCGCCTTCGATGGCGATTTGCTGCTGCGACAAGGTGCCGTCAACTGTCAGGCTGCCGGCGGTTTGCGTATAGGTGCCGGTACCGTTGAACACCGACCCATTTGCAATTTGGACAGTCCCAGAATTTGCAAACGCTCCATCATTGGTGATCGTACCGTTGTTGATGAAACTCGCTTCCTTGTTTTCCGACGCGCCTTTGACGGTCAGGTTACCGTTGTTGGTCATCGTCTGGGCTACTGGCTGGCCTCTCCTGACGCTATTGACTATTTCCAGACCGTCTTCGAACGTTAGAGTCTCGCCTTCGTTGCCGGCGGCCACAGTCGTATCAGGACCGGAAAAAGTAACCTTGTTCCGGACGACCCCACTACCGCCGATGGTAGAATCCCGAACGACAATGCCTTCGTCAGCAGACAGCGTTCCGTCGACCGTCAGGTTTGATTCCTTAAGAGCAAGAAACTTCTTTCCGGCTTCAAAGACCGATCCGGCTAACAGATGGACCGTTCCAAGAATACTGCTAAATCTACCATCTAGCCGAACGGTCCCCTCGTTGATGAAATTGCCATCATCCGACGAGCTAAAATCACCTTCAATGACGACCGAATTGGACTGGTTTATAAAGTGACTACGGCTCGTTTCTATTGACCCTTTTATGGTCAGAGGACCGTCCGTTAAAATGACCGATTCCAGGTCGTCAGTGTCACGTACTATGATATCTCGCGCAACTGTTCCACTACCACCGAACGTGCCTCCAAAAAAATCGAAAGAATCGGCGAATCCTTCTTGCAATGACATGGTGCCGTCAAAGGTCGTCGTGCCTGAAAATTGAGCGTAATGACCGCTACCGGTGAGCACCGACCCGGCTTCCAGAACCATGTCACCTTTGTTGCGGATGATAACGTTGTTGGTGAAAATACCAGGACCCTGACCTTCATTACCCTTATTGACGAATAGTCCGCGGTTTTCGAAGATGGAATCGTTCTCAATTATGCCTGAATTGAGGAACACCCCGCCGCTTTCGACGATGAACGTGTTGTGGGTCACCTCTGTCTTTTCGTTGCTGACCAACCCTCTATTCTCGAATTGGCCGGCTTGAACAAACGTCCCACGATTGATGACTGTGCCCTTGTCCTGGACGTTGGTGAAAATGGAACCATTTTGCGTGAAATGATCTTCATTGATCAAAGTGCCTTCATTGTTGAAGGGCACAGAACTTTCAACAGGTGCTGTCGCCGTCGCCGTGGCGCCTTCCGCAATTGTGGACTCTTCACCGGTTAGTTCGACCGGTAGAGTCTCAAAAAGTTCACAACCCGCTTCCGTAGGAAGCAAACAAAACTGGTTGATGTTTACAGCTTCACCGGAGCCCACATTCAGATTAAGCGGAACCGCCATCGCGCCTGTCGTCGCAATGGCCATTGATGCGCCGGCGAGCGCAGCGCCCAGCGAGATGGTTCGAATGGTTCCTACGATTTCGGCGCGCAGGGTCGTGCGCAGATTGCGGTCAGGCAGCATCTTGATTTTCCCCATTCATAGGCTGTTGCCATGCAAAACAAACATGCCCAAGGAGAAAATGACCCGGTCAATCCGCTTACGGATTTGTCCCAACGGACCTAGATTCTACGCAAACATATAAATTCTGTTCACACTTCATTGACCTTTGATTGTTGGTTTGTTAACAATCGGTTAGCCAATCTTTTTGATGTAGCATGGATTTCTAAAATTTGGCAATAGCGCACCGGTCGGATCGGCGTAGAAAGCGCGTGTGCGCCGGAGACATAGAAGGCGCGGCCAAACCTCAACCCATGGCCACGCCTGAAGGTAAAGGCTTCAAAGACGAATGGGCACGCAGGCCCCGACCACCCGGACCTATGCCAAGAAGGCCAAGGCCGCATATGCCGCCGTCACGCGTCTCAATGGAAAGAAAAGATGGTGCCCCCGGGGAGACTCGAACTCCCACTTCCGTAAGGAAAACAGATTTTGAGTCTGCCGCGTCTACCAGTTCCGCCACAGGGGCACTCAAAAGGCCGGGCGCGGTTCGGATTACCGAATACGGCGCCGGGACGGGTCTAATAGCTTTCCGGGCGCGGGCGGTCAATCCGTCTGTTGCCTGCAAAATGCAGTGGGGTCCCGCGCAAACTGCCAACCGATACCGTCCTAGCCCTCCCATCGCCCGGAAAGGCGCCTAGGCGGCATTCCGCGCCCGGCCCTCTATGACGCCGGCGAGGCGTCTAACCGCCTCGGCGATGGTCGCTTCCGGCACATTGGTGAAATTCAGGCGCAAGGTGTTGCGCGCCGGGTTCATGGCGTAGAAGACGTCACCCGGCACGATGGCGACCCGGGCCTCGGCCGCGCGCTCGAAAATATCATGCGAGTCGGCCCCTTCCGGCAGCGTCACCCAGACGAACATGCCGCCTTCCGGCCGGGTCCAGGTCACGCCGGCCGGCATTTCCGTTTCCAGCGCCGCCAGCATGGCGTCCCGCCGGATGCGATACAGGTCCCGCGCGCGATCCGAGGTTTCCGCCTCGACCCCTTTTTCGATCAGATGCAGGGCCGCGTATTGGGTCAACGGGCTGGTGCACAGGTCCAGCCCCTGTTTGGAGATGATCAGCCCATGCAACAAGCGCTGGGGCACGACCATCCATCCCACGCGAAGCGCCGGCGCCAAGGTCTTGGAGACCGTGCCGGTATAAATCACATGCCCGTCATAGGGGCCTTCCCCGACACCTTGATCGGCCAGCGAGATAAGAGAAGCAGGCTGCACGCCTTCATACCGCAAGGCGCCATAGGGGTTGTCCTCAATGACGATGACGTCGTCCCGCTGCGCCGCCGCGACCAGCGCCTTGCGCGCGTCCAAGGTCATGGTCTCCCCGGTCGGGTTGCGGAAATTCGGCAGGCAATAGGCGAATTTCGGCATCGCGCCCGGATCACCCGAAGGCTTGAAGACAGGCGTATTGCCGGACCAGTCGATCGCCGTATAGCCGGGTTCGCGCGGGCGCCAGGCGTCCAGTGCCCCCAGGAAGGTCGGCTCGTCCAGCGCCACACGGTCGTGCTTATTCAGCAAGGTCTGCCCGATCAGGGTGAGCCCCTGCTGGCTGCCGGTGGTGATCAGGACGTTTTCCGCCGTGACGGAACCGGCGCCTTGTTCCCGCATCTGGGCCGCGACCAGTTCCCGCAGCGGTTCAATCCCCTCCGCCGGGCCGTATTGCAAGGCAACGGCGGATTGGTTGCGCGCGACATGGGCAAAGGCATCGGCGACCGCGTCGCCCGGGAAAAGCTCCGGGGCCGGCAAGCCGCCGGCGAGCGAAATGACATCGGGCCGCGCGCCCAGGCGCAGAAGCACCTTGGTCGCATCGTTGGAGGTTTCGAACCAGTCAGCCAGCTTCGTCATCGCCGTAAATCCTCAAGAAAAGTCGATTGAAGGGGAAAGATTAATCCCGTCCGCCCGGCAAGTGTATGCGAATATCCTGGCGAAATCGAAAGCACTTGGATATTTTAGTCTCAATAACTCTATTTCGAGACTTGACATGACGGTTGAACTGGATCTGACGGATCGCAAGATCCTTCGATTGCTGCAAAAGGACGCCACCCTATCCACGGGCGAAATCGCGGACCGCGTGGGGTTGAGCCAATCGCCCTGCTGGCGGCGTATCCGGCGGCTTGAGGACGCGGGTGTCATCGCCAAACGCACGGCCTTGCTGGACGCCAAGGCGCTCGGCTTTCCGGTATTGCTATTCGTCGAGGTGAAGGTTCGCCCCCCGACCCCGTCGGTGCAGGAAGCCTTCGAGGAAACCATCAGCCAGATTCCCCGCGTCCTCGAATGCTACAAGGTGATGGGCGAGCGGGACTATGTGCTGAAAATCGCCGCCCGGTCGATTGAGGATTACGAGGAAAACGTCCACGCCCGCCTGATGCGCATCCCGACCCTGTGGAACGTGACAACGACCATGGTGATGTCGACCGTGAAGGCGACGACGGAACTGCCCCTTACGCCTGATCCGCCGCCAGCAGGGCCGCGTCGGCCTCAGCCTTCCGACGATGAGGCGCATCCATATACTCCGCGGATTGCATCTCCATAAGGCGGGACACCGTCCGTTCGAATTCGAAGGCGTGCCGCCCCGCGGGGTAGATATCCTGCGGCGGCGCTTCCGCGGCCATCACGATATTGACCTTGTGTTCATACAACGCGTCGATCAGCGTCATGAAACGCTTGGCCTCGTTGCGCTTGGATTCGTGCAGCTTCGGCACCCCGTTCAGCACCAGGGTGTGATACCGCCCGGCGACGGCGATGAAATCCTCCGCCCCGCGCGGCTGTTCGCACAATTCCTGGAACGTCATCCAGGCGACGCCCCGGGCGGCGCGGGAAACCTTGATGGTCCGGCCGCGCACCTCAACCTCGTCCGCCTCCACCTGGGCCCCTTCCGTCAAATCGTGGAAAGCCTTTTCCAATTCCTTGGTCGAGGCCGGGCCGAGCGGGGCATGGTAGATCTTGATGCTTTTCAGGCGGATCAGCCGGTAATCGGTGGGCGAATCCAGGTGGAGCACATCCAGTTTCGTTTTCAGAAGATCGATGAAGGGCAGGAAATTGGCCCGCTGCAGGCCGTCCTTGTACAGGTCGTCCGGCGGCCAGTTGCTGGTCGCCACCACGACGACCCCGCCTTCGAACAGGTATTCGAACAAGCGCCCCAGAATCATCGCATCGGCGATATCCGTGACGTGAAATTCGTCGAAACACAGCAGGGTCACCGTCTCCGCCAATTCGGCGGCGATTTTCGGCAGCGGGTCGGTTTCCTTGGTTTTGCGGGTTTTCTGTTCCTGACGCCAGGCATGAACCTTGCTGTGAACTTCGATCATGAATTCGTGGAAATGGACGCGGCGTTTCGCCTCCATCTCCACCTCGTCGAAGAACAGATCCATCAGCATGCTCTTGCCGCGGCCGACACCGCCGAACATGTACAACCCCTGCGGCGCCTCGGCGCGGCGGCGGGCAAGACCCAGGCGTTCCTTCCAACCCGATTGACCGGATTTGGACGCATAGCCCTTCAAGGCGTGATGCAGGCTCTGCAGCTTTTCCGCGGCCAGTTCCTGCAGCGGATCTTCACGCAGGGTGCCGTCGGCTTTCAGCTCACGGTACCGAAATAACGGGCCGTTCCCCATTGCGGAACACCAACCTTCCTAATGCGTGAGCCCTAGAACCGGTAGTTCAGGGAAAGCGTCACTTCGTTCGAAATATAGTTATCGGACTGGAAACTTTCGCCGCCGGCCAGGGTTCCTGTTTCGACTTCCCCCAGATTGATGAAACGATAGCCAAGGTCGACGCCGAAACTGTCGCTTACATTCCAGGTCACCCCGGCCATCAGCCCCAGCGCCAGGTTATCGGTGCTGTTTTCCGTCGTCGTGATCGCGCCGGTGAAATTGTTCCGCTCCACTTCGGACGTGTTGCGCGCCCATCCCACGGAAGCCCCCAGATAGGGGATCCAGTCGTCGCCGAAATGACGGATTTCCCAGGCCAGGTTCACCAGGGCGGTCGTGGTGTTCAGATTGTTCTCATACCCGATGGTCGGCGGCCCGTTGTCGCGGGCATCGAAGTCGAAACGGAACCGGTAGCCGAGTTCGAATTCCGCGCGCAGGGGAAACTCGCCGAAGGAATATCCCAGAACACCCCCGGCACCGGCAACGAGGTCTTCCCCATTGTTGACCTGGAACGCGGTCGTGCCGGTGGAGGTGACGTCCTGTACCTCCGCCAGGAAAGCGCCGACGCCCTTCAATCCGATATAGGCCCGCCCCTCCTCCGCCTGGACAGGCGCGACCGAGCCGACAAGAAACACTGCTGCAGCAAGGGCTGCGAAACGACCAATCATATTCCCCACCTCGACCGAAACGTTTTGCTTCAACGGTTATGCCGAATACGGCTGCGCCTGTCGAGGATGGCGGGTCCACGAAAAGCGAAAGGGCCCAGCAATCCGCCGGACCCTTAAACTTAACGGCGCCATTAGACATACGCCCATCGACCGCCGAAACCGGACATACCCGGCCGGTCAGCCGTTTTCCGATCAACGAAGGATCAGCCGATCAGCGGGGCGCAAGCACCATGATCATCTGGCGCCCTTCCATCGAAGGACGCTGTTCGACCTTGGCCTTTTCGTCCATTTCGTCCCTGACGCGGTTCAGGACTTCCATGCCGAGTTCCTGGTGCGCCATTTCACGCCCCCGGAACCGCAAGGTCACCTTCACCTTGTCGCCCTCTTCGATGAACTTGTGCATGGAACGCATTTTGACGTCGTAGTCATGCTGATCGATGTTCGGACGGAACTTGATCTCTTTGACCTCGATGACCTTCTGCTTCTTGCGCGCTTCGTTCTTCCGCTTCTGGGCTTCGTATTTGTATTTGCCGTAGTCGAGGATTTTCGCCACGGGCGGGTCCGCGTTCGGCGAAATTTCAACCAGGTCCAACCCGGCCTCGAAGGCTAGTTTGATTGCCTCCTCGGTCGCGGTGACCCCGACATTCTCTCCCTCAGCGTCAATCAAGCGCACTTCCTGCGCAGTGATGTCTTCGTTTACCCGCGGCCCGTCTTTTGACGGGGGCGGCGCAAAAAATGGCCGTCGTATAGTGTCCTCCTGAAGGCGTCTTCTCGCCTTGCCGTCTTTTCAGAAATCGTACCGTATTATGCGCCCGGTCCCAATCAATTCCTCAAGGGAACCCCCAATAAAGGATCCGAAACGCATCTTCGTGGGGTGGCGGCGGCAAAAACCCCCGCCATTCCACACGCCGGTCGATACCCCGGCGCTTCCGCATATCACACCGTACCCGGTATTGTCGCGTCCGTTTTAAGGATAGCGAGTGCGGCGTCAAGCGCAAGGACCTCTTGCGCCTTGCCGCCCAACCGGCGCACGGCGACCGTACCTTCCTCGGCCTCGCGATTCCCCACGACCAGCATCACCGGCACCTTCATGTGGCTGTGCTCGCGGACCTTGTAGTTGATTTTCTCGTTCCGAAGGTCGGTTTCGACCCGCAAACCGGCTTTCCGGCAGGCCGCGGCGACCTGTTCCGCATAGTCGTTGGCGTCCGAGGTAATCGTCGCCACAACCGTCTGAACCGGGGCCAGCCACATCGGGAACCGACCGGCATATTGTTCGATCAGGATCCCCATGAAGCGCTCGAACGATCCCAGGATCGCGCGGTGCAGCATGACGGGACGATGCCGGGCGCCGTCTTCCGCGACATAGGTCGCGTCCAGCCGTTCCGGCAGCACGAAGTCCACCTGCAGCGTGCCGCATTGCCAATCCCGGCCGATGGCGTCGCGCAGCACGAATTCCAGTTTCGGGCCGTAAAAGGCGCCTTCACCGGGATTGAGCTTCACTTCGACGCCGGCGGCCGTCGTCGCATCCATCAAGGCTTTTTCCGCCTTGTCCCAAACCGCGTCTTCCCCGGCGCGCGTATCCGGGCGGTCGGAGAACTTCACGATGAACTCGTCGAAACCGAAATCGCGATAGATCGACGCCAGCAGATCGATGAACAGCTTCGTCTCGCTTTCGATCTGGTCTTCCGTGCAGAAAATATGGGCGTCATCCTGGGTGAAGGCGCGCACGCGCATCAACCCGTGCAGGGCGCCCGACGGCTCATAGCGGTGGCAGGACCCGAATTCGGCCATCCGCAGCGGCAGGTCCCGATAGGACTTGATGCCTTGGCGGAAGACCTGGACATGGCCCGGGCAGTTCATCGGCTTCAAGGCCAGCATGCGCCGGTTATAGGCGTGATGACCCTCGCCGCCGTCCTGCGCGGACGGATGGTCCGTATCCGTTTCGTCCACTTCGGCCACGAACATATGCTCGCGGAACTTTTCCCAGTGGCCGGATTCTTCCCAAAGCTTCCGGTCGACGAGCTGCGGCGTCTTCACTTCGACATAGCCGGCCTCTTCCAGCCGGTTGCGCATATAGCGTTCCGCCTGGCGATAGACCGTCCAGCCTTTCGGATGCCAGAAGACAGACCCCATGGCCTCTTCCTGCATATGGAACAGGTCCAACTCGCGGCCCAGTTTGCGGTGGTCGCGCTTTTCCGCTTCCTCGATCCGCGTCAGATAGGCCTTCAGTTCCTTCTCGTTCCGCCAAGCCGTGCCGTACAGGCGCTGTAGCTGCGGCCGGCTGCTGTCGCCGCGCCAATAGGCGCCGGCCAGCTTCATCAGCTTGAAGGCCTTGGGCAGTTTGCCGGTGGATTCCAGATGCGGGCCACGGCACAGATCGAGCCATTTGTCGCCCTGACGATAAATCGTCAGCGGTTCTTCGGACGGCAGTTCGCCGACCCATTCGGCTTTGAACTCCTCGCCGATCTGATTGAAATAATCGACCGCATCGGTACGGTCCCAAACCTCGCGCGTGATGGGATCGTTCCGGTCGACGATTTCGGCCATCTTCTTTTCGATCTTCTCGAAATCCTCGGTGGAAAAAGGCTCCTCGCGATGGAAATCGTAATAGAAGCCGTCTTCCGTCGACGGACCGAAGGTGATCTGCGTGCCCGGAAACAATTCCTGCACCGCCTGCGCCAGCACATGGGCGGCGTCGTGCCGGATGATTTCCAGCGCGTCTTCATGGTCCTTGGTGACGATTTCGACCTTGCTGTCTTTCTCGATGGGACGGCTAAGGTCCCAGAGGTCGCCCTCGACCTTCACCACCATCGCGGCCTTGGCCAGGCCCGGCCCGATCGATGCGGCCAGTTCCGCACCCGTCACGGCGCCGTCGAATTCGCGGACGTTCCCGTCGGGAAGCGTGATCGCTACCATTGTTCTATTCCCTATTTTAGAAAATGAAATGCAGTTCGAAGCTGGTGCCCGGGGACCGTCGCGGCGGCATCGATATCGATGGAACAAGCGTCGGGCGGGCGGTGTCGCGATGACAACGGTTCAGACGACCCCCTCAGGGGGTTCGGGCGCTAGGCGTGCGCATTCCGTCATTCAGGGCAAATTCGAACACAACTTTCATCCCGGTACGACCGTCATTCGATGGCGGTTTCACAAACGCGCGCGACTTTAGCGAAAGCCGGTCCCAAGTCAAGGGAAGCCGCCCAAAACCGCCCTTGGCCAAAGGGGTGAGGGGGGACCAGGGAAGGATCAGAGGGGTATCAGCGGCGCGTCAAAGCGGCGAAAACCTCATCCGGCGGCAGCGCCTTCAGGTCCGGCCGGCGCAGGATCGTCACCGAGGGGCCTTTCTGCGCGCACAGGGCGGGGTCCGACGCATGCGAATAGAGCACAACGCTGGGGCAGCCGGATATCGTGATCAGATGCATCGGTCCGGTATCGTTGCCGACCGCGCCCGCGGCCCGGCGCGCCAATGGCGCAATCTGCAACAGGCTGGTCTTCCCGATCAGCGATACCGCGTCCGGGCAGCGCCGCAGGATGGCGCGTTCGGCCTCCGCCTCGGCCTCGGTGCCAAGCACGACCGGCGTCAATCCGGCGGCCACCAGAAGCACGGCAAGTTCGGCGAAATGTTCGGCCGGCCAGCGTTTCTCGGGCCTATGCGGCGCGCCGCCCGGCGCCAACAGGACGAAACGACCCGGCAGCGCCATACCGCCGAGGGTGTCATCACCGAGGAAGGAAAGGTCGGGAAGCGAGACATCCCGGATACCCGCCACGGCCAGCTGTTCCTTCTGCCGATCGACCGTATGCATCGCGTCGCGGTCGGCATTGGCGTGGGGGTGGGACGCGCCCGCGGCAATTCCGGACCACAAGGGTCTGTCGGGCCAGAACAGTTTCAGATAGGTGCTGCTGCGGTCCGATGTTTGCAGATCGAAGACGATTTGCGGCCGCACCGCGCGCAGGTTCGCCCGTAAGCGCAATACGCCGGCCAAGTTCCAAAAGGCGGGGCGCGCATCCAGCAGGATTGCGTCGAACAGGCCGCTCGCCTCCGCCAGTTTCCGGAAAGGCGCGGTGGTCAGCAGGGAAATCGCCGCCGCCGGATAGGCTTTGCGGATCGCCTGCATCGGACCGATGGCCTGCAGGAAATCCCCCAACGCGCCCAGTTTGATGATCAGCACCCTATCCGCGGGGGGCGGATGGTTCTCAGCCTGTGCGCGGTCGCCGGTCACGGATCGTTCCAACCGGCCTATCCCATCCGGCGGCGGTCGGCCAATTCGCGATAGACCTCCACCGTCTTGCGGCACATCTCTTCCTTGGTGAAGCGCCGGCGCACATTCTCGATCGCGGCTTCGTGCAGCTTGTCACGCGCTTCCGTGTCGAGAGAGAGAGCTTCCCGCAGCACCTTGGCCACCGAATGCGGATTGCCGGGTTCGAAAAGCCACCCATTGACCCCTTGTTCGATCTGTTCGGGCGCGGCGCCATGCGCGGGGGCGATGACCGGACGGCCCAGGGCCTGCCCTTCGACCGCCACGCGGCCGAAGCCTTCCGGGTCGGTCGAGGCGGAGACGACGACGTCGGCCAGCTTGTAGGCGGCCGCCATATCGTTGCAGTCGCCGACGATATGCACACGGCCGTCGAGGCCGAGGCGCTTTGCCGCCGCTTCCAATTCTTCGCGATAGGCGCTTCGGCCTTGATCCGCGCCGACGAAAAGGCAGCGGAATTCCAAATCGGAAATTTCCGGCAAGGCTTGCAACAACAGCATCTGTCCCTTCCAGCGCGTCAGCCGGCCGGACATCAGGATCACCGGGACGCCGTCCGGCAGGCGCCATTGCGTCGCCAGTTTCACCACGCGTTCGGCGGACACCGCCTGAGGGTCGAAAATCTTGAGGTCGATGCCGCGATGAATCACCCGCACCCGCGCCCAATCGATATTGTAATGTTCGATCATGTGGTCGCGGATGAAATCGCTGATCGCAATCACCCGGTCCCCTTTTATCATGACGGAATTGTACAGCTTTTTCAGCGCGCTTTCATAGTTATACGTCGCGTGAAAGGTGGTCATGAAGGCACGGCCGGAACGGCGCGCCGCATACATCGCGCTCCAAGCCGGCGCACGGCTGCGCGCGTGGATGATGTCCACGTTCAGGCGCTCGGCAAGGTCCGCCAGCCGCCCGACATTGCGGTACATCGTGAGCAGATTCTTGCTGTCCATCGGCATGTCGAAATGCTCGATCCCGGCACGGACCAATTCGCGCACCATCGGCCCGCCGCTGGAGGCGACATAGGACCGGAAGCCGGCTTCCTTGGCCGCAAGGGCGACATCGATGGCGCCGCGCTCGGCCCCGCCGGTCACCAGGGACGGAAGGACCTGAAGGATACCGGGCGCATCGTCGAGGGCATCGTTGGGCGGCCCGTCGGCCGCACCGGCCGCAGGTTCCCCTTGTGTCGCGGCCCCGCCCGCGGATGGTGTCGTGGTATCGCTCATGCTTCAATGGCGGCCGGTCAGCAGCCGCGCCGCTTTGAATGAATCTGGAAAATCCCGGTCATGCTGGCTATAGACCGAAAATTCGCACCGCACGCAAGCCTTAGACAGTACTTCATGACGTCAGAAACAGATCAACCCGGCACGATTGCAACACCCGACGGCGCGACGATCGCCTATCGCCACCTGCCCGCCAAGGCATCGGGCGGCGGGCCCGGCCTGCTATTCTGTTGTGGATTTCATTCCGATATGGGCGGCAACAAGGCGACCCGGCTGCATGATTTCGCCGTCAGAACCGGCCGGCAGTACACGCGATTCGATTATCAGGGCCATGGCGCGTCGAGCGGCGCTTTCCGGGAGGGGACGATCGGGACCTGGTTTTCCGACGCGCTTGCGGTGCTGGACCGGGTAACCGACGGACCGCAGATCGTCGTCGGATCCTCGATGGGCGGCTGGATGGCGATGTTGCTGGCCCGGGCACGGCCGGACAAGGTCGCTGGCCTGCTGCTGATCGCCCCGGCGCCCGACTTTCCGCAGAAACTGATGCTGCCGTCCATGCCGGAGGAAGTGCGGGCGGTGCTGTACCGCGACGGCGTCTGGGACCGGCCGTCGGAATACGCGGACGAGGATTATCCGATCACCCTGAAACTGATCGAGGAATCGCAGGCGCACCACCTGTTGGACGGGGATCTGCTGCCTTTCGACGGGCCGGTTCGCATCATCCATGGGGCGGCGGACGAGTCCGTTCCGCTGGACCATGTGCTGCGCATCCCGGCCGCGATTCGGTCGGCGGATGTGGTGACCGAGATCGTCAAGGGCGGCGACCACCGGCTGTCCACGGAAGCCGACCTGCGGCGTATGGAAGCGCGGGTGGAAGACTTGATCTGCCTGACCGCCTGATCGTCATTCCGGCCTAGAGCATTGCCTTCAAAGCCTGCCGGTAGTCCGGCCAGGCAAGCGTCACGCCCAGTTCATCCTTTATCCGTTGGTTGGAAACCCGCTTGTTGTCCCGATAGAAACTGCGCGCCATCGGCGACAGCTCCGCTTCCGCGAAAGGCACCAGGGGCGGCGGATCGATTCCCAGCAGCGTGCAGGCATGGGCGATCACCTCCTCCGGTGGGGCCGGGTTGTCGTCGCAGCAGTTATAGGCCGCGCCCGGATTGGGCCGGTCGATGGAGGCCCGCAGGATGGTCGCGATGTCGTCCAGGTGAATGCGGCTGAAAACCTGCCCCGGTTTGTCGATCCGCCGGGCTTGGCCCTTCTTCACCGTTTCCAGCGCATTGCGGCCGGGGCCGTAGATACCGGCCAGCCTGAAAAGCTGCACCGGCACGCCGGTTTCCCGGCCCAGTTCCAGCCAGCCGGCTTCGGCATTCTTGCGGCGTTCGCCGCGCGTGCCTGTCGGGACCAGATCCGAGCTTTCATCGACCCAGCCGCCGTCCCGGTCGCCATAGACGCCGGTTGTCGACAGATAACCGATCCAGGTCATGCCGCCGGCCGCCTCGCGAATCGCGGCGCCGGCTTCGTCCAGGACCGGATCGCCCTGCTCATCCGGCGGAACGGAAGCGAGAAGATGCGTCACATTGTCCAGCGCGCCGTCCGGCAACGCCATGCCGCGGTCGAACCGGAAGACGGACCACCCCCGGGCCGAAAGCTCATTTTGCTTTTCCGCGCTTCGACAGGTGCCGGCGATCGACCAGCCTTCCGCCTGCAAACGCTCCGCGAGCGCAATCGCGGAATAGCCGAGGCCGAAACAGAAAAATCGATTGGTCATGAAAGTGTCCTGCCGGAAATGAAAATACGCGGGTTTTGCCCCTACGAATTTTGCGCTACGGCGCCACCTGTCAATAGGCAGCCCGATGCCGACCCTCCATCCGCCTGAACATGCCTGTGAGAATCGACTTGATTTCGAGAGCCCCCCGAAGAGACTGCGGGCCGGTCGGTCGCCCCATCGGGGCAGGAGGAAGCCAATGAACCCGGAAGACAGTTTCCGATTTTCCCACGCGATGACGCGTCAGCCGGGCAAGAGCGTCGCCCAAGGTATCCGCGACGGCGGCGGGCCCGACCCGGATTCGCGCGGCTTCCTGCGCGAGCATGAGGCCTATGTGAAGGCCCTGCGTGCCGCGGGCGCCGAGGTGACGGTGCTGGAACCGCTCGAGGAATTCCCGGATTCCGTCTTCGTGGAAGACCCGGCGCTCTGTGTCGCCGGGGTGGCGATCATCCTGCGGCCGGGCGCTGAATCGCGGTTCGGGGAGCGAGACCCGATGCGCGGCGCGCTGAAACAACTCTTCAACCGCGTGATCGACCTGCCGGAAGGCGGTTTCGTGGACGGCGGCGACATTCTGATCACCGGCCGGGAGGTTCTGATCGGCCTGTCCGCGCGAACCGATGAAACGGGCGTCGCGCAGCTTGAGAGAATCCTGGCGCATCTGGGCGTGCCCCTGCGCATCGTCCAGACCCCGCCCGAGATCCTTCACTTCAAGACCGGCTGCGGATTGCTCGACGCGGAAACGATCTTCGCGACAGCGCCCCTGGTCCGCTCAGGGTGCTTCGACGGATACCGGGTCGTCGAATGCCCGGAAGGCGAAGAGCCCGCCGCGAATCTGATCCGCGTCAACGACACGGTTTTCCTGGCCAAAGGATTTCCACGTACGGCGGCCCTGCTGCGGGACAAGGGCTATTCCGTCACGGAATTGTCGGTCGCCGAAGCGGCCAAGCTGGACGGCGGCTTGTCTTGCATGTCGCTTCGCTTTACGCCTGACGGCGGATAAAGAGTCCAACCCGCTCTCAAGCGAGACGAACCGCATGCGCGTCACCGCACGAGCCTTTCTTACCGCCATTGCCCTGTTGATCTGGGCAGGCCCGCCGACCCTGGCGCAGCAGACGGATTTCCTGTCCAACCGGGAATACCAAATCTGCCTGAGCCTAGCCGTCCGCACCCCGGAGGAGGGGTTCGAGCACAGCCTGCGTTGGCACGACGCGGGCGGCGGCGAGGCCGCGCTGCATTGCTCGGCCATCGCGTTGATCAATCTTGGCCATTACGAGGAGGCCGCGGCCCGGCTTGAAAAACTGGCGCTGGGCATGACCGAGGAAACCCCGCCGAATGTGGTCGCGGAAATTCTCGCCCATGCGGCCATTGCCTGGCAGCAGGCCGGCAACCTGGACAAGGCGCTTGAGGTACAGAACGGCGCCCTGGAATTAAGCCCGAACAATCCGGACATCCTGACCGACCGGGCGGTGACCTACTTTTCCCGGGCGGAATACTGGGAAGCGATCGACGATTTGAACCAGGCCTTGTTCCTGGCCCCCGGCAGCGCGCCGATCCACGCCCTGCGCGCCAGCGCCTACCGGTATGTGGATGCCCTGGACCTAGCCATGGAAGATGCCAACCGCGCGCTGACGCTTGAGCCGGACAACCCCGAGGGTCTTCTGGAACGGGGAATCATTCACCGGCTGCAAGGCAATGCGGCCGCCGCACGTAGGGATTGGCTGACCCTGATCCGGCTGCATGAAGGGCGCCCCGCGGCGGAAGACGCGAAACGGAACCTGGAACTGCTGGACCTGCAGGTCGACGATGTGGCGGGGCCGGAATAACCAGACCCGGACTGCGCCCGTCTAGAAGTCGAGATCCGCGTAGTGCGGCGGCGGCGGTGCGCCCGGAATACGATCCGCCAGGATCTGCCGGAAACAGGGCCGTGACTTCACCCGGGCATACCAGTCCTTGGCGGCGGGATGATCGACCCAAGGCACATCGCCCAGATAATCGACGCAGGAGAGATGCGCGGCCGCGGTCAGATCCGCGAGGCTCATATCCTCACCCGCCAGCCAGGTGCGCCGGTCGACGAGCCATTCCACATAGGCCAGATGGGTGTGCAGGTTCCGGCTGCCGGCCTGAATCGCGCGGCTGTTCGGTTCGCCATGCCCCAGGAAGCGTTTGACGATCTTTTCATCGACCAGATTGACGATCACTTCGTCGTGGAACTTGCGGTCGAACCATTCGACGAGGCGGCGGACCTCGGCCCGCGTAACCGCGCCTTGGCCGATCAGCGAGACATCGCCGTACATTTCGTCGAGATATTCGCAGATCGGCTGCGACCCGGCGATCCGGGTGCCATCTTCGTCGATCAAAAGGGGGACTTCGCCGGTCGGGTTGAGGGCGAGGAAGGAATCGTCCCGCTCCCAGACCTTTTGTACCTTCATCTCGAAGTCGAGCTTTTTCTCCCCCAGGACCAGGCGGACCTTTCGGCAGAAGGGAGAGAGCCAGACATGATAAAGAAGCAGCATACCCACCGACTCGGATTGACGATTATCCCCCGATCCGAATCCCGGCGGGAGGTTCTAGCCGTAATAACCGCCGATGGCCGGAACGGCAACGGGCCCGTTGCCCAAATCGATCCAAGAGCGATCAATCGGGAAACCGGGCCCGCCGTGAAACGACTGCCTTAAGGCGCTCTATTCCGCCGGAACCGCCGCCTGATCGCCGTTGATCGAAACCGGATGTTCGAGCTTGTCGATCACCTCATACGGCACGACATGCCAGAAATGCTGCCGGTTCAGATCCCAGTCGGCGAGCAGGCCGTCGGCCCATTTCGAATGGGTTTCGCGGAAATGATCCTCGATATGCCGGCGGCAGAAGTCCGACCAGTAATCGGTTTCCAGCCGGTTGACGGAGACGGAGCCCGGATTCAGCCGGTGCATGAAATCGCCGTCCCGGTCATAAATGAAGGCCATGCCGCCGGTCATACCGGCCCCGAAATTGTCCCCCACCGTTCCCAGGATGGTGACCACCCCGCCGGTCATGTATTCGCACCCGTTGGAACCGCAGCCCTCGACGACCGTCACCGCACCGGAATTCCGCACCGCGAAGCGTTCGCCGGCACGGCCGGCGGCGTATAGGGTGCCCGCGGTCGCGCCGTAGAGCACGGTGTTGCCGATGATGGTATTGTCCTGACTGGCCAACGGACTGACCGTGATCGGGCGGATCACGATGGAGCCGCCGGACAGGCCCTTCCCGACATAGTCGTTGGCATCGCCCAGCACTTCCAGCTTCAGACCCTGAACCGCGAAAGCGCCCAGCGACTGCCCGGCGGAGCCGCGCATGCGGACATGCAGATGTCCCGGCGCCAGACCGCTCATGCCGAACTGACGGGTGATCTTGGAACTGATCTTCGTTCCAATCGCCCGATAGGTGTTCCGCACGTTGTACTGCAGCTGCATCTTTTCGCCGTCGTCGAACAGCGCCTTGGCGTCGTCGATCATCTGCGCGTCGAGGGTTTCCGGAACCTCGTTCCGGCCCTCCATCGTGCAATAGGCCGGCGTGCCGCCGGTATCGGCCCGGACCAGAAGCGGGTTCAGGTCCAGATCGTCCAGATGGTCGGCGCCGCGATTGACCTGCGCCAGCAGGTCCGTCCGGCCGATCACTTCGGCAAGCGACCGAACACCCAGGCCGGCGAGGATTTCACGTACTTCCTCGGCAACGAAGCTGAACAGATTGACGACCTTTTCCGGCGTACCGGTGAATTTGTCGATCAAGCTTTGGTCCTGCGTGCAGACGCCGACCGGGCAGGTGTTGGAATGGCATTGTCGAACCATGATGCAGCCCATCGCCACCAGGCTGGCCGTGCCCAAACCATATTCCTCGGCCCCCAGAATGGCGGCGATCACCACATCGCGGCCGGTCTTCATGCCGCCATCGGCCCGCAGGCGGACGCGGTGACGCAGACCGTTCAGGGTCAGCACCTGATGCGCTTCCGACAGGCCCAATTCCCAGGGCAGGCCGGCATATTTGATGGAGGTTTGCGGGCTGGCCCCGGTACCGCCGGAATGGCCGGAAATCAGGATCACGTCCGCATGCGCCTTGGCGACGCCGGCCGCGATCGTGCCGATACCGGCGCGCGCCACCAGTTTCACGCAAACCTTGGCTTCCGGATTGATCTGCTTCAGATCGTAGATCAGCTGGGCCAGATCCTCGATCGAATAGATATCGTGATGCGGCGGCGGGCTGATCAGCGTCACGCCCTCGGTGGAGTGGCGCAACTTTGCGATAATCTTGGAAACCTTGAAACCGGGCAGCTGGCCGCCTTCCCCGGGCTTCGCGCCCTGGGCCATCTTGATTTCGATTTCCTTGCAATTGTTCAGGTATTCGGCGGTGACGCCGAAGCGGCCCGACGCGACCTGCTTGATGGCGCTGGACGCATTATCGCCGTTCGGGCGCGGCGTGTAGCGGGCGGGGTCTTCCCCGCCTTCGCCGGAATCCGACTTGGCCCCGATCCGGTTCATCGCGATGGACAGTGTCTCATGCGCGATCGGCGACAGAGCACCGAGCGAGATACCCGGCGCGACGAGCCTTTTCCGAATTTCGGTAATAGACTCCACCTCATCCAGCGGCGCCGGTTCCCCCGAATAGTCGAAATCCATCAGGTCGCGCAGATTGACCGGCGGCAGGGCGCGGATTCCTTCGGCATAGCGGCGATAGATGGAATAGCTGTCCCCGGCGACCGCCGTTTGCAGCGTGTGGATCAGATCCCCTTCCCAGGCATGGGATTCGCCGCCGCGGCGATAACGGTAGAAACCGCCGACGGGCAGGGCGAGGAAATCGTCGTCGAAAGCACGCTGATGCTGGCGCAGGACCTGGGCCTGAATACCGCTCAACCCGATACCGGAGATGCGCGAGGGCAAGCCCGGCATGAATTCCGCGACCAAGCTGCGGGAAAGACCGACGGCTTCGAAATTATAGCCGCCGCGATAGGAACTGATGATTGAGATCCCCATCTTGGAAATGATCTTCAACAACCCGTCGCTGACGGATTTCTGATAGTTGGCGACCGCCTGTTCCAGCGTGATGTCGCCGAACAACCCGCGGCGATGCCGGTCGCCGATCACTTCCTCGGCCAGATAGGCGTTCACGCAGGTCGCGCCCACGCCGATCAGGACCGCATAATAATGCACGTCGAAACATTCGCCGGTGCGAACCCCGATCGAGGTGAAGGTCCGCAGCTGCGTATTGACCAGATGCGTGTGGACCGCAGCCGCGGCCAGGATCATCGGGATGGCCGCGCGCGTGTCGCCCATTCCCTGATCGGTCAGGACGAGATGCATGGCCCCGCCGCGCACCGCGTCCTCGGCCTCGCGCTGAATCCGGTACACGGCTTCCCGCAATTCGGCTTCCCCGGCATTGTCGGCATTGAACGTACACTCGATCTCGACCGCCGAGTCGCCCAGGAACTTGCGAACGCGTTGATAATCCGCGCAGGTCAGCGACGGCGAGGTCAGTTCCAGGATTTCCAATTGGCTGGCGTCCTGGTCCAGAATATTGCCGAGATTGCCGAGCCGTGTGGTCAAGCTCATCACCGACCGTTCGCGCAGACTGTCGATCGGCGGATTCGTCACCTGGCTGAAATTCTGGCGGAAATAATGGTGCAGGCCCCGGTATTGATCGGAGAGCACCGCGACGGGCGTGTCGTCGCCCATCGACCCGGTCGCTTCCTTGCCGGTTTCGGCCATCGGCTGAAGGATCAGTTCCAGGTCTTCCAGCGACCAGCCATAGGCGACCATGCGCTGCCGGATTTCCTCACGCGACATTTCCGGTTCCGGTGTGACCTCTTCGGAACGGTCCAGCGTCTTGATGTTCTGCACCCATTCATGGAACGGCGCCTTTTCGGCGACATAGTCCTTCAGTTCCCGGTCGTGCAGCAAGCGGCCCTTTTTCAGGTCCACCGCGATCATCTCGCCCGGGCCCAGCCGGCCCTTTTCCTGGATGGTCTTTTCATCGACCTTCACCATGCCGATTTCTGAACCGACGATGAGCAGCCCGTCACCGGTGACGACATAGCGCAACGGGCGCAATCCGTTCCGGTCCAGACCCGCCAGGACCCAGCGCCCGCCATAGCCGCAGATCGCGGCCGGGCCGTCCCAGGGCTCCATGATGCCGTTGGCGTATTGGTAATAGTCGCGGTGATGCTGCGGCACTGTTTCGGACTGTTCCCATGCTTCGGGAATGAGCATGGATTTCGCTTCCGGCAAGTCGCGCTTGGTGCGGACAAGGGTTTCGAACACCGCATCCAGGGCGGAGGAATCCGAACTCCCCGGCTGGATGATCGGTTTGATGTCGTCCACGGCGTCGCCGAAAATCGGGTCGTCGAACCGGATCTCGTGGCTCTTCATCCAGTTGACGTTGCCGAGCAGGGTGTTGATCTCGCCATTATGGGCGAGCACGCGGAACGGCTGCGCCAACGGCCAGGCGGGGAAGGTGTTCGTCGAATAACGCTGATGATAGATCGCGAAATTCGAGACGAAGAGTTCGTCCAGCAGATCCGGATAGAAGGTGGTCAGCTGTTCCGCCAGGAACAGGCCCTTATAGATGATCGACCGGCAGCTGAGGGAGCAGATATAGGCGTCGCGGATATTCTGCGCCAATACCGCCTTCTCGATCCGGCGGCGGATGATGTAGAGATCCGTCTCAAAGGTCTGATCGCTGACCTCGCGCGCGTTCTCGACCATGATCTGTTCGATTTCGGGGCGGGTCGCATTCGCCTTTTCCCCGATCACGGTGATATCGACCGGCACCTGCCGCCAACCATAGATGCGGTGGCCGCGGCGGATGATTTCGGATTCGACGATCTGACGAACGGATTCCTGCGCCGCAAGGTCGGTACGCGGCAGGAAGACCATGCCGACGGCGAGCAGACCGGCACCCGGTTCATGCCCGGTGCGGCGAATGTGGCGGCGGAAGAATTCCTGCGGAATCTGAACATGGATGCCAGCGCCGTCGCCGGTCTTACCATCGGCATCGACCGCGCCGCGGTGCCACAGGGCTTTCAGCGCCTGAATACCGGATTCGACCACGTCCCGGCGGGGCGTCCCGTCGATCGAGGCGACAAGCCCGACGCCGCAGGCCGAGGTTTCCGTGCTGGGCATATACAACCCGTCGCGTTCGAGGCGCTCTGCCTCGCGCCGATAGTTTTCGACCCAGGTCGATTGATCCTGGACGGATTGATCGTGATTAGAAGAAGTCATGAAACTACCCCTTTCCCCGCGCCGAGACGCGCCTTATTCCGCGGCCGCGGCGCCTTCGACGGCGCGCGCCTGGATGAATTCGTGAATGCTGGCGGCGGCGTCGCGGCCATCGCGGATCGCCCATACGACGAGGCTGGCGCCGCGCACGATGTCGCCCGCGGCGAAGACGCCGTCCAAACCCGTCATCTTGGTGCGATGATCGACGCGCACGGTGCCCCAGCGGGTGACCGGCAGGTCCGGGTCGCCGAACATGCCGGGCAGGTCTTCCGGATCGAAACCGAGCGCCAGGATGGCGAGGTCGCAATCATGAACCTCGGCGCTGCCTTCCACCGGCTTGGGCGAACGGCGGCCGGTGGCGTCCGGCCGGCCGAGGCGCATCTGAACCGAGCGCACCCCGGTCACGGAAGTATCGCCGACGAAGGCCTCCGGCGCGGTCAACCAGACGAATTGCACGCCTTCCTCTTCCGCGTTCTGCACTTCGCGCTGGGAACCCGGCATATTCAATTTGTCGCGGCGATACAGGCATTTAACGGATTTCGCGCCCTGGCGGATCGCGGTGCGGACACAGTCCATCGCGGTGTCGCCGCCGCCGATGACGACGACATTCTTGCCTTCGGCGTTCAAGCTGCCGTCTTGGAATGCCGGGACCGCGTCGCCCAGGCCGACCCGGTTGCTGGCGGTCAGATAATCCATCGCCGGAATGACGTTTTCCAGCCCCCGGCCCGGCACGGCCAGGTCGCGCGCCTTATACACGCCGGTCGCGATCAAGACCGCATCGTGCTTGTCCCGCAATTCGGCGAAGGTGATGTCTTCGCCGATACGACAGTTCAGGTGAAATTCGATGCCGCCATCGGCGAGCCAATCGGCGCGCCGCTGGACCACGTCCTTTTCCAGCTTGAAGTTCGGAATGCCATAGACCATCAGCCCACCGATCCGGTCGTAGCGGTCATAGACATGAACCGTGTATCCGCGCCGGCGCAGCTTTTCGGCCGCCGCCAGGCCGCCGGGGCCGGCGCCGATGATTCCGATCGATTCCGGGCGCTCGCGTTTCGGGCGGATCGGCTTGACCCAGCCTTCTTCCCAGGCGGTATCGGTGATGTATTTTTCGACCGATCCGATCGTGACTGTCCCATGCCCGGACTGTTCGATGACGCAATTGCCTTCGCACAGACGGTCCTGCGGACAGATGCGGCCGCAAACCTCCGGGAAAGTATTGGTGGCGCTAGACACTTCATACGCCTCTTCCAGGCGGCCTTCGGCGGTCAACATCAGCCAATCGGGAATGTTGTTCTGAAGCGGGCAATGGATCTGGCAGAAGGGCACGCCGCATTGCGAGCAGCGCCCGGCCTGCGCGGAGGCTTCGGCGGGCTTGTACTGCTCGTAGATTTCCTCGAAATCGGCACGGCGATCGTCGGCGGACCGCTTGGTCGGCGTCCGCTGCTGGCGCGTCACGAATTTCAGCATCTGATCGGTTGTCATTGAAACGACCCCTTCCTGCCCCCGGCATCCTGCAGCGGACACCCGTAAAGCCTAAAAATTCTTCGCCGGCGGAACGGCGGATGGGTTCTATACACAGGCAAAGGGCGGCTGGCCACAGAAAACGTCAAGATAGTTCACATATGTGTACTAATATTTTTACCTCTGCTGTAGTTTTGCCGCGTTGCGGAATAAAGGAATCCTAGTTCAGATTTATTTAGTACCGTTTCGGTACTTTCTAGATCGATGCTCTTCCTTTGCAGGCCGAACCGATTCGCGATAGGCAGAAAGTCGCGTCGCCATATCGGCGGGCGCACCTGTTCTCAGCCACCAATACCCGGGGGAAACCGTGGCTCTTTATCAAATGTTGATCCTGGCCATCGTCCAAGGCCTGACCGAGTTTCTGCCGATCAGCTCCTCCGGCCATCTGGTCCTGACGGGCAAGGTCATGTGCTGGCAGGACCAGGGCCTTGCGATCGACGTCGCGGTTCACGTCGGGACGCTGGTCGCGGTGGCGCTGTATTTCTGGCGTGATATCTGGATGATGACGATCGGTCTCGGCCGGTTGCTGACGGGCCGCGGCGGCCCGCAGGCCAAGGTCTTGATCAGTGTCGTTGTCGGCACGATCCCGGTTGTCCTCGTCGGCTTCCTGGCCAAGGACTATGTCGCCCTGGCCTTGCGCGACGTGGAAATCATCGCCTGGACGACCATCGGTTTCGGCATTCTGCTTTGGGTCGCCGACCGGGTCGGCATGACGGTCTGGCGGGTCGAACATCTGGGCGTCTCATCGGCGCTTCTGATCGGGCTGTCGCAGGTTCTGGCGCTGGTCCCCGGCACCAGCCGGTCCGGGATCACCATGACCTCGGCGCGCCTGTTGGGATTGGAACGGTCGGAAGCGGCCCGCTTCTCGATGCTGCTGTCCATCCCGACCATCCTTGGGGCGGGCCTGCTGACCGGGCTGGATATCTACGAGCAGGGCGATCTGACCTTGGGCGCGGATGTGATCCTCGCCGCCGGCATGTCCTTCGTCGCCGGCCTGATCGCCATCGCGCTGATGATGCGCTGGCTGCGGCATGCCGGGTTCGGGCCGTTCGTGATTTACCGACTTCTGCTCGGCGCGTTTCTGCTCTACTGGGTCTATGGCTATGGCCTCAGCGACGGAGCCAGCCCGTTCTGCGGCTGAGCCGGCACCGACAACAGACCGGCACCGGGTGCCCCCAGTATCTAGACCGACGCAAAACGCCCGCCCCGGCGATAGACATCCATATAGGTCGGCAGAATAGCCTGGATCGCGGTCGGCGCGACGCCGAGTTCCCGAAGCCCTTCCGACCCGGATGAAACCACATTGTCGGTTTTCAGCATTTCGACCTGATCGCGCGTCAACGGCGCGCCCGGCAGCCATCCGGTCAGCGCCCCCATCAACGCCGCGACCGGAAACGGGATGGAAAGCAGGCGCACTTTCTGCCCCGTTTCCTTCAGCATCATCTGCAACAGTTGCTTGAAGCTGTACGCCGCCGGGCCGCCCAGTTCATAGGTCTTGCCGCGCGTCTCCGGCTTCGTCAGGGCAGCCATGACGGCGGCGGCCACATCCCCGACATAGACCGGTTGAAACTTGGTTTCCCCCCCGCCGATCAGGGGCAGGAAGGGTGAAAGCTGCGCCATTTCCGCGAACATGTTGAAGAAACTGTCGCGCGGTCCGAAGACGATGCTGGGGCGCAGGACGACCGCATCGGGAAATGCCTCGCGCACCGCGGCTTCCCCCATCGCCTTGCTGCGGGCATAGGCCGCGCGCGAGGTTTCGGACGCGCCGATGGCGGAGATCTGCACGAAGGACGTCGCCCCCGCCGCCGCGGCCGCCCGGGCGACCCTGCCGGCCCCTTCGGCCTGAACCGTTTTGAAGCGCTGCTTGCCGCCCTCGGCCAGGATACCGACCAGATTGACGACCGCGTCCGCCCCCCGCACCGCGGCCTGGACAGAGGCATCGTCGCGGATATTCATCTGGATCGGCGTCACCTGACCGACATCGCCCATCGGTTTCAGATCGAGCGCCGCTTCGGGGTCGCGGCAACCGACCCGCACCCGGATACCGGCCTGCGCAAGGTCCTGCACGACCTGCCGCCCGATGAAACCCGACCCGCCGATGACGGTGACCATTTTCGGCTTTTGCATCTTCGCTAATCTCCCTGTCATGACGGCCTACCGGCCCGCCAACCCGACCACCAAGCCCGCTGCCCAACGATCCGCGATATGATCCACGGGCGATCGTACCGCAAGTCCTCCACGCTGGAAAACAGCGCGACCGCCCCTCCGGTTCAGGAAAGTTGAAGAAACCGATTCTTCGGTGTTGACATTATCCGCCGGCTCGCAGATACACCCGGTTCGTCGGGCCCAGGTGGCGGAATTGGTAGACGCGCTGGCTTCAGGTGCCAGTGGCCGCAAGGTCGTGGAAGTTCGAGTCTTCTCCTGGGCACCAATCCCGACGAAATCATCAAGACAATCGGATGAAGCGCGTGATCCCGCAGCCGGTCGGCTTCGGGTTTTTCGGCTTTTGCATCGGCGTTTCCGGCCGTCGGTCAGTCGGGATGGACGAGGTTCAGGGTTCGGTCCGACACGCGGATATCCGCGCGGATCCCCCATTCGAATTTCAGGAAATCCTGTTCGATCCCATCCGCGAAGATCACACCGCCGTCGTTCATGCGGGATGTGACGGCCATTTTTGTGTCGACGGCGACCTCGCCGAAGGCGAGATCGCAGCCGGTCGCCTTGCTGGGCCAGGGTTCGCGCGCAAAGAAGATCGCGCGCCGCTCTTCCGGCGAAAAGGCCGCCTGCCGCCGCGTCGCAGTCAGGATCGAGCGCGCCCAGCCGGTCAGGCCCGTCCCGGTCGAGACGACGACGCCGGAAGAAGATTGATCTTCGTCCCTACCGTCCGCCGTGATCGTGTAGCGGGCGGATTGGTGCGACCGGTGCCCGATGAAAAGCTCGTTCAGCGCGGTCAGGCTCTGGCCATCGTCCAGCGTCGCCTCGACCATCGCCCGATGCTCGATCGTCACGTCTTGCGCCGCGACCCGTCGCAACAGGACGGGGAGGCCCTTAACCGGCGTCGCGGTCAGAACCCCTTCCGAGGCTTCTTCCGCCGGCGTAACCCCGACGACCGGCTGGCCGTCGAGGTATTTCGCCAAATTCGCCACCAGTCCGTCCTGCCCGACGGCGATGACGATATCCCTGTCCGCGAACAGGAACCGGTCGAGATCGTCACGCGTCACTTGCGCGACGACCCAGTCTTCGGGCAGGGCCCGTTTCACCCGGTCCATCGCGGCGGTTAGCCTTTCGCTGCGCCGTTCCAGATCGGCGAGGGTCTGGCCCCGTCGGTTGAGGAAAAATTCGGCCTGACCGCGGGTCGCGTGGATGGCGATCAATTCCTCCAGTTCCGACGGCCGGGTGACCAGAACCGCGCGCGGGGTCAGGCTGGTCATTGTACCGCCCTCCCCGTTTGCTGGCCCGTTTGCTGGCCCATTTGCTGGCCCGCACCGAACAGGCCGCCGACCTGGCTCAACAGGCCGGACAGCATGTCCGGCGTAATCGTCAGGCTGTCCACGGACTTCACCTTGCCGGCAAATTCCTGGGCGGCCAGGGCGAAGAGCACGGCCGGGGCCACGTCGCCGAAGACGTCCATGCGGGCCTTTTCCGCCTCCGCCTTCGCCAGATCGACAGTACGAATGCCGTGGGCCTCCGCATCGGCGCGGATGGTCTGCATCGCCGCTTCCGCTTCCGCGTCGATCCGGCGGTTGGCCGCCTCCGCCTCTACCTTCGAGCGGGCATTCGTCGCCTCACGCTGGATCAGATCCTTCTTCCTGGCCGCCAATTCGATCTGATTGTTCAGCTCGTTTTCCGCAATGGCCCGTTCCTTTTCCACGGCCTGGGCGCGGCGCGCGAAGGAGGCTTCGTCGGCCTGTTGCTGCAAGCTTTCATATGTCGGCGCCTGCAGGGCGCGCGCCAATTCGCTGCTGGGCGCGACGTTCGCCACGTTGACCGTCACGACCTCGAGTCCCATTGCACGGACCGACGCTTCGGCGGCAAAAGCCTCGGACACGACATGTTGCAACGGCGCCGCGCCGGCCTTCAGCAGGTCGCGCACGCCCTGTTGCTGCAAATAGGCGTGCGTGTATTGCCGGACGAGGCCGGTCAGGACCGCGTTGATCTGGTTGATCGGCTGCGCGACCAGCGCGCCGGTTTTCAGGTCGATGGTGAAGTCGACCCGGTCCCCCAGGATCGTGGGATCCGCGACCCGCCATACGACGGCGCCCTGAACCGTGATTTCCTGAAAATCGGAGGATTGCCCCTTCACCACGAAGGTCATCTGCCGGTCATCCATCGGGATTTCCGTGATGGACGACCCGTCGGGCATGAACCAAAAGGCCAACCCCCGGCCCACATGGACTTGTTTCCCCTTGCGATAGAGTTGAACGTAGGATGAAGCGTCTGCCCGCAACTGTGACACGACGGGATACCTCTTGATTTCGGCCATGGATCTCACTCCTCGATTGGCTGGTTTCATGGATGTTCGTTTTCACGGAGGCGGGCCGTGCTTGAGAGCCGTTTCCCTTTCCGTTAGTGTTCTAATAACACTAACCAGTAAGTGTCGTCAATACACTAAGAGCCATGACCTATACCTACACCTATCCCCATCCGGCTGTAACCGCTGATATCGTTGTCTTTTCCTTGGAAGACGACAGGCTGAAAATTCTTCTGATCCGGCGTAAGGAAGCCCCTTTCCAGGGGCAATGGGCCCTGCCGGGCGGCTTTGTCGGCATCGACGAAAGCATCGACGATTGCGCCCTGCGGGAGTTGCAGGAAGAGACGGGACTGAGCGGCATCTATCTTGAGCAACTCTATACTTTCGGCGCGCCTGACCGCGACCCGCGGGAGCGCGTGATCAGCGTCGCCTATTTCGCACTGACCCCGATGACCGGATTGACCCTGAAACACGGGTCCGACGCGATGGACGCGCAATGGCACGATATCGACGCGCTGCCCGAACTGGCCTTCGATCACGGCGCGATCATCCGCCTGGCAAGGGAACGGCTGACGGCGAAGCTGGATTATTCAACGGTGGGTCTGAAATTCATGCCGACGGAATTCACCCTGTCCGACATCCAGTCACTGTATGAGACGGTTTCAGGGCAGGCCCGCGACAAGCGGAATTTCCGGAAGTGGATTCTGTCGCTTGATATTCTTGAAGAGACCGGGCGAAAGAAGACGGACGGCGCGCATCGCCCGGCCATGCTCTATACCCTAAAATCGCCGGCCAAGATTCGGATGTTCAAATAAGCCGGGGGACAGAGTTACCGGTCATCCCCCCGCCGCCATCTTCAGCAATTCGGCTTGCGGCACGAAGGTGTCGCCCAGGCTGAGATCCGTGACCGAATAGACCATGACGATATCGACCGTCTTGCCATCGCCGGCAAAGGGCAGGAACACGGTTTCCCGGCGCGCGACCGCGCCCAGCTTGGTCGGCGTGTATTCGACGATGTAGACCGGACCGCGCCGTTCGACGACCGACCGGTAGTTGCCATCGCAGAAATTACCGTCGAAACCGGCGAAGGCATCCCGCACCGACCGCCCGGTCGGGTCGTAGCCGCGGAATTCAACCTCCCGCGTGCCGACCAGTCGATAGCTGAATTCCGGCCCCGGATGGGTGACGTCGACGAGCATGATGTCGGGCAGCAATTGAACGATATCGTGCGGTTCGATGGAACGGCGCGCGGGCAGCGCATCCCCGTCCCGGCGCGAGCGCCATAAAGCGACGAGGTCGGCGATGCGGGTGTCGCATTGCGCAAGAAAACTGTCATCCTCACATCGGATGGAGTCGGGAATGTCGTTGAGATTGATCGCCGCCATTGAGGTCATCCCATTGCTTCGCCTGAACGCTATTTCCGGCCGCATTAAAAAACACTTAATTGTTGCTGCAAAGCCCTGTTCGGCAATTTCGACCGGTCGCGGACAGCTTCGCGCCGCTTAGAACCGCCCCGATTGGAGACAGGATGGGGGACCGGATGGGGGGCCGATTGGCCGGATTCGGGGAAAAGGTGGTGCCCGGATATGGCGCCGGGCATTAAGATTGTCGTTTCGAAGACATTGCTGTAGGGACTTACGGACAGGAACCCACAGAACACCCGCCAAAATGGGTCGAAAACGGTTCATACGAGACGGTTCAATCGGGACGTTTCTTACGAGGGCTGAGTTTACGTGAGCATTCATCTTTATCAGGGCGACCTGCCCGACGGCCTCGACCTTGGGCCGCTTGTCGCTGTCGATACGGAAACCCAAGGGCTGAATCTTCAACGCGACCGGCTTTGCGTGGTCCAACTTTCGTCTGGCGACGGGGTCAGCCATCTGGTGCAATTTCCCGACCGGAACTATGACGCGCCAAATTTGCGCCGAATCCTGAGCGACCCGTCGGTAACGAAAATTCTGCAATATGCGCGGTTCGACATCGGCGTCATCAAACGCAACATGGGCATTACCATGGCGCCGGTATACTGCACCAAGATCGCCTCCAAGCTGGTGCGGACCTATACGGACCGGCACGGCCTGGCCGGGCTGTGCAAGGAACTTCTGGGTGTCGATCTTTCCAAGCAACAGCAATCGTCGGATTGGGCCGCGGCGGAACTTTCGCCGGAACAACTGTCCTATGCGGCCGCCGATGTGCTGTATCTTCACCGCCTGAAGGAAAAACTGGATATCATGCTGGAACGCGAAGGCCGGGTCGAATTGGCCAAGGCATGCTGCGACTTCCTGCCGGTGCGGGCGGATCTCGACTTGGGCGGCTGGCAGGAAAACGATATTTTTTCGCATAGCTGAGGCCGCTCGACCGGATATCCTGCCCAGCGCGCCCGGTCACAACCGGCCGCGGATTGAGCGCCGGAAGCGAGCGCTATAGTTTGGCCGCTGTACCTTGACCTATGAAATTTGGGTGACATGAACATGCAGTCCACAGCCAACGGAGTCGCCCCGGCTGCACACCAGCCGGCCCCCGCGGATCCCGAACAGGTTCCCGACGACCTTGCCGTGGCGCGGAAAGTCCTGGGCCTGGAAGCCGATGGGCTCAAAGCGCTGGCGGGTTCCCTGGACGGGCGCTTTTCGAAGGCGCTGGATATTCTGTCCGAGGTCTCGGGCCGCGTCGTCGTGACCGGCATGGGCAAGAGCGGCCATATCGGCCGGAAGATCGCGGCGACCTTCGCCTCGACCGGAACGCCCAGCCAATACGTCCATCCGGGCGAGGCGAGCCATGGCGATCTGGGCATGATCACCGAGGCCGACGCGGTCGTCGCCCTGTCGAACAGCGGCGAGACCTCGGAACTGAGCGACTTGCTGCAGCATTGCCGCCGGTTCTCCATCCCGCTGATCGCGATCACGTCGCGCGCCGACAGCACCCTGGATACTTTCGCCACGGTGGGCCTGATCCTTCCCGCCGTTCCGGAGGCGGATACGATGGGGCTGGCGCCGACGACATCGACGACGATGAGCCTGGCCCTGGGCGACGCGCTCGCGGTCGCGCTGTTGAACCGCAAGGGCTTCACCGCGTCGGATTTCCAGATCCTCCATCCGGGCGGCAAGCTTGGCCGGCAGTTGCTGCGCATCCGCGATATCATGCACCAGGGCGAGGAAGTCCCCCTGGTACCGGAAACCGCATCCATGACCGATGTCGTCGTCGAGATGACCCGCAAGCGGTTCGGCTGCGTCGGCGTGTTGGATGCACAGGGCGCGCTGGTCGGCGTTGTTACGGACGGTGACTTGAGCCGCCATATGTCGGAATCCGTTCTGGCTGAACCGGTTACGGCGCTGATGACCCGTAACCCGGTATCGACCCGGCCCGAAGCCCTGGCGATGGAAGTTCTCGGCGACATGAACGCCAAGAAAATCGGGGCGGTCTTCGTGCTGGAAGAGTTGAAACCGGTCGGCATCCTGCACCTGCACGACGTGCTGCGCGCCGGCATCGTTTGACCGGCGGCGAGAGGCAGACGCGAACCATGGCCGCCGCTGAAAAAACGCCCGAATCCGGCCGGCAGCGCCAGAATATCCCGCTCGGCACGCGCAGCACGCGGATCGACCGGACCTACGGCCGCATGGTCCAGCTTCTAAAGGTCGTGCTGCCGACGGTCGCGCTGATGCTGATCGCCCTCTTGATCGCCTGGCCGCGCCTGTCCGACCAGACGACGCTTCCGGGCATGACGCTTTTGAACATCGACGGCAATTCCGGGGATTCGATGCAGCTGTCCAACGCCCGCTACCAGGGCGTCGACGAGAAAGATCAGCCCTATACGGTCACGGCCGACAAGGTGCGGCAGGAAAACCTGGATTCGAATTTCGTGAACCTGGAAGGCCCGAAAGCCGATATCATGATGGCGGATCAAAGCTGGGCTGCGGTGACCGCGCTGACCGGCGTCTTCAACCGCGAAGAACAGGTGCTTAATTTGACGGGCGACGTGAACTTCTTTCACGACCTCGGCTATGAGATCAGGACCGAATCCGCTCAACTGGACATCGCCGAAGGCCATGCGGCCGGAAATGAACATGTGGAAGGTCAGGGCCCATTCGGGCAATTCGACGCCGATGGATTCGAAGTGTTCGATCGCGGCGCCAGGGTTCTGTTGACCGGGAAATCGCGGGTGTTGATCTACCCGGACGCGGATCAGTAGGGTCGGACGGGATGTCCGCGCAAATTGGGGCAAGACAAGAAATGACAAGAACGGCACCAATGGCGAGATTTTCGCTCGCGGCCCTGGCACGGGTCATTTTCGGGACGGCCCCCGCCGCCTGCCTCCCCAGCTTCCGCCTACCCGGCATTCTTCTGCCCGGCTTTCTTCTGTTCAGCTTGCTTCTGTCCGGCATCACGGCGGTTGCGCCGTCGCCCGCCGCCGCGCAGGGCCTGCTGAACACCGACAATCAGGACGGCGCCCCGATCGAAATCCTGGCCGATGACGGCATCGAATGGCTGCGCGACCAACGGCAATATATCGCCCGCGGCAACGCGACCGCGTCCCGCGGCGGCGTCACCGTGCGCGCCGACACCCTGACCGCCCATTATCGCGGCGGCGAAGACGGCCAGAAACAGGCGATCTACCGCCTGGACGCCGACGGGAACGTCGTCGTGACCTCGGAGGGAACCAAGGCCGTCGGCGACAAGGCCGTGTATCACCTGGACGACAAGGTCGCCGTTCTGGTGGGCGACAATCTGAAAATGATCAACGAGCGCGCCGTGATCACGGCGAAGGACTCGCTTGAATACTGGGACGCGAAGCAACTGGCCGTGGCCCGCGGCGACGCCACCGTGATCGAGAACGAGAACCGCCTGGTCGCCGATATCCTGACCGCGCATATCAAGAAAGCCGCCAACGGCAAGCAGGAAGTGGAACGGATCGATGCGCTCGGCGGGGTGCTGATCTCCACCAAGTCGGAAATCGTCCGCGGTGAAGAAGGCGTCTACGAGGTGCCGAAACAGGTCGCCACGGTCTGCGGGAACGTGAAGATCACGCGCGGCGAGAACCAGTTGAACGGGGATTGCGCGGTCGTCGACCTGAAGACCGGGCGGTCCAGGATGACCGGCGGTAGCGGCAAGGTCAAAGGCCTGATACTGCCGACACAATAAGCCACGAATCCTTCGGCACGGCGTGCACGACCGCCCGTGCTCGAATACCATGCAAAAACCATACCTTGATTGGTTACGCAGACCGTATTACTTCTTTATGAAGCGCGCTTTGCGTTCTTATTGTGTTTTGGAAATGCCCGCGGAAGCACTATCGACGGGCTGGAAATTGCGGGTATATGGCCGACGACAATAAAGATCCGTCTTCCCAGAACGGGAATGCGAGCCAGGGTTCGGGCGACACCGCGTCTGGTCGCACGCCGGATTTATCCAATGCCGAAGCCGTCCGCGAAGCCGTGGAACGCCGCAAGCGCGGCGACCGGCGGGCCGAAGACCCGGGCGGTATCGACGCCGCGGGCAAACGGCCCCCGACAGCCGAGATCAAGCCCCTTCCCGCATCGCAGCCTGTCCCCGGGCGTGTCGCCGCCGGCGGCCCATCCCCGCGTGTCGTGCACAACAATGCCGGACTTGAGGTCCGGTCGCTGGGCAAACAGTTCAAGAAACGGCCGGTTCTGCGCGACGTGTCCGTGCGTGTGCAACGGGGCGAAGCCGTCGGGCTTCTGGGACCGAACGGCGCCGGTAAGACAACCTGCTTCTACATCATCACCGGGCTGATATCGGCCGATTACGGCGAGATTTTCCTCGACGGTCAGGACATCACCGAGCTGCCGATGTATCGCCGCGCGCGGCTCGGCGTCGGGTATCTGCCGCAGGAAGCGTCGATTTTCCGCGGCCTGACGGTGGAGCAGAACATCCGCGCGGTCCTGGAACTGGCCGAGAAGAACCGAAATCACAGGGAAGCGACCCTGGAAGCGCTGATGGCCGAGTTTTCGATCAGCCATTTGCGGCGCACGCCGGCAATCGCCTTGTCGGGCGGTGAACGCCGGCGTCTTGAAATCGCCCGGGCGCTGGCCAGCCAGCCGAACTTCATTCTGCTGGACGAACCGCTGGCCGGGATCGATCCCATCGCCGTTCGCGATATTCGCGAACTGGTCAGTCACCTGAAAGATCGGGGCATCGGCGTATTGATTACCGATCACAATGTGCGTGAGACCCTCGATATCGTCGACCGCGCCTATATCCTGCATGACGGCAATGTCCTCATGGAGGGGTCGCCGTCGGAAATCGTGGCCAATCAGGAAGTTCGCCGGGTGTATCTCGGCGATCGGTTCAGCCTGTAAGCGGAATCAGTCGCCATGGCGATGACCCCGCGATTGGACCTTCGTCAAAGCCAGAACCTGGTTATGACGCCGCAATTGCAGCAGGCGATCAAACTGCTGCAATTGAGCAATATGGAGGTCGCCAGCTTCGTCGAGGCGGAGTTGGAGCAGAACCCGATGCTGGAGCGCGACGAAGGTCAGAACGACCCGCTGCGCGGCGAAGAACAGCGCGACGACCCCTTGGACAAATCAGATCGACCGGCCGATGGCGGCGGCGACAGCCTGGACCAGTTGCAGCCGACCGGCATGACGGAGGACGCGACGTCTCCCCTAGATGCCGATTACAGCAATCAGTATGACGGCGACATCGCGGGCCCCGGCGCATCCGGCGAAAGCCAGTATTGGCAAGGGGCATCCGGCGGCGGACGCGGTTTCGACAGCGGCGAGGGCGACCTTGAGGCGACCCTGTCGAGCGACATTTCGCTGCGCGATCACCTGATGGATCAATTGGCGCTCGACATTCACGACGCGCAGGACCGGATCATTGGCGCCGCGATGATCGACATGCTGGACGATTCCGGCTGGCTAACCGGTGGCTTGGAACAAATCGCGGAGATGCTCGGCTGCGAAATCGCCGATGCGGAACGGGTCCTGGCGCAGCTTCAGCGTTTCGACCCGGCCGGGATTTTCGCCCGCGACCTCAAGGAATGCCTGGCCCTGCAGCTGCGCGAAAAGGACCGCCTGGACCCGGCCATGCAACGGTTCCTGGACAATCTGCACCTGCTGGCGGCCCGCGACGGAAAGGGGCTGATGAAGGCCTGCGGCGTCGACGCCGAGGATATCGCCGATATGGCATCTGAAATCCGGGCGCTGAACCCGAAACCGGCGACCTTGTTCGAGCATTTCGTCAGCCAGCCCATCACGCCCGATGTGCTGATGCGGCGATCGGAAGACAATCAATGGCTGGTCGAGCTGAACCCGGAGACGCTGCCCCGCGTATTGGTCAACGAAAGCTATTTCGCGACCGTCAGCAAGGACGCCAAGACCAAGCAGGATACCGAATACCTGACGGAGCGGTTTCAGTCCGCCAACTGGCTGGTGAAGAGCCTGCATCAACGCGCCACGACCATCATCAAGGTGGCGAGTGAGATCGTCCGCCAGCAGCAGGGATTCTTCGACCATGGCGTCGGATTCCTGCGCCCGTTGGTTCTTCGCGACATCGCCGAGGCGATTGAGATGCACGAAAGCACGGTCAGCCGCGTCACCAGCAACAAATACATCTCGACCCCGCGGGGCTTGTTCGAACTGAAATACTTCTTCACCTCCTCCATCGCCGGCACCGGCGGCGGGGAGTCCCATTCCGCCGAATCCGTGCGACACCGCATCAAGGCCCTGATCGACGCGGAAGACCCGGCAAAGATTCTCTCCGACGATCGAATCGTCGAAATCCTGCGCGAAGAAGGGATCGACATCGCCCGCCGCACGGTCGCGAAATACCGCGAGTCGATGAAGATCGCGTCTTCGGTTCAGCGGCGGCGCCAGAAGCGCGGAAGCCTGTAGCGACAGCCCGAAACGAGTCGCCGCATTGCCAAACCGGCCCCTTCGAACACCTTAGAAAACCTTGTATTTTCCAGCATTCACTCATATTTCCAAAGGGTTGGCGACACCGGGTTGACACTATACGGCGTCCTCACTAGGTTCCGCCGCCGCAGCAGGAGGGGTTGGTTTTAAGACACCCGCCGCGCGAGTTGGCCCCGGCAAAAAATGGGGCTTCACACGACCCACAAGCGGGCGTAACTTGAAACCAACAAGAGAGACAAATGCAGCTCACGGTAACCGGTAAAAAACTGGACGTTGGCGATGCGCTTCGCACCCGAATCGAAGAGGGTTTGGGTGAAGCGGTCGCAAAGTATTTTGACCAGCCGGGTGACGGCACGGTTACCGTATCCCGCGAAGGGCATACCTTCCGGATCGATATCCAGGTGCATATCTCCAAGCGCATCGTGGTTCAGGGTGTCGGCCAGGCCGCCGACGCCTATGCCGCCTTCGAAGAGGCGCTTGAGCATGTTTCAAAACGCCTGCGCCGCTACAAACGCCGCCTGAAAGACCACAAGCACGTTTCGGCGGAGCGGGAAGTTCTGCAGGCGCAGCAATATGTCATCTCCCCGGAACCCGACGACAGCGAGGTCGAGCCCGCCGAAACCGGCGATCAGCCGGCGATCGTCGCGGAAATGCCGGCGGAAATCGAAACCTTGTCCGTTAGTGAAGCAGTCATGCGCCTCGACCTGGCAGGGGCGCCGGCCATGCTGTTCAGAAGTTCCAAACATGGCGGGTTGAACATGGTTTATGTCCGTGAAGACGGAAATATCGGTTGGGTGGATCCGCAAATCCCCGCTGCCGGCGAATCCTGATTATTTCAATTACGGCGCCACGCGCCCAAGCGGCCTGAATGCCGCGAAGCTTGAAAAAGCGCAGCCTTTACGGGGTCTTTACGCTATGGAAATCAGTGATCTGTTGACGGTCGAATCGGTTGTCCCGAAGCTTTCGGTCACGTCCAAGAAACAAGCCTTGCAGGAACTGGCGAAACGCGCCCAAGCCGTAACCGGCCTGGAGGAACGGCGTATTTTCGACACCCTGCTGGAGCGCGAGCGCCTGGGCACGACCGGTGTCGGCAACGGCATCGCCATCCCCCACGGCAAAATCGCGGAACTGGACGGCCTGTACGGCGTGTTCGCGCGCCTGGAGAAGCCGATCGATTTCGATTCCGTGGATGAACAGCCGGTCGATCTGGTTTTCCTGCTGTTGGCGCCCGAATCCGCCGGCGCGGACCATCTGAAGGCGCTGGCCCGGGTGTCGCGGCTGCTGCGCGACCAAACCGTCTGCGCGAAGCTGCGCGGATCGGACAATGCCGACGCCCTGTTCTCCCTGTTGACGGAAAATTCCACAAGCAACGTCGCGGCCTGAGCGCCTCAGTCGCGTTTCAATCAAACCTGATGTGCTGCCCCTTGCCCCTCGGGATCCGTGGGGCCTAGCCCGTTGTTTCGATCTTGATCGTCTGGACCACTTCCTCCCGCGGCGGGCGGGTCAGGTCGATGGACAACAAGCCGTTGTCGAGCGACGCGCCGTCGACCTGCAAACCGTCGGCCAACAGAAAACTGCGCTGAAACTGCCGCGATGCGATTCCCCGGTGCAGGAATTGACGTTCCGAATCCTCCGGCGGATGACGGCCGGCGACGGTCAATTGATCGCCCTCCCGCTCAATCGCCAGGTGTTCCGGCGCGAAACCGGCCACAGCCAGGACAATCCGCAAGCGATCCTCGCCGATCTGCTCGATATTGTAGGGCGGGTATCCGTCGCTCGCCATCTTGGCGACCCGGTCCAGCGTCGCCTCCAACTCGTCGAAACCCAGTAAAAGCGGGTTTCCGAAAACCGACATGCGCGTGGTCATGCCTCAAATCTCCCCTGAACAGGCGGATAATCCGCAATGGGCGGATAGGGTGTTGCCGCGCCAGGCACCTGCAACACAGGGAAATGTGACGCTTGGACCGGCGGATTTCAACGTGTTCGCCGAATTTATCCGCTGCGGGGCGCCTACAGCCGGCTGGAAATCATCGCCGGTGGGGCGAAATCCTCCAGTTCGGCGGGCATGCCGAACGGGGCTTGATCGAAAAATCGGCAGACCAGAACGAACAGAATCACGACTAACGCTGACAGGGCCACGGTCGCCGAAGTGGACTTGATCATGGGTTCCTCCCATCGCCGGGTTTGCGGACCCCGGAAGGATCACCCGGCAATAGGGCGAAAGTAGCGCGGTATTATGGCAATGTTGTGGCGATCCGCCGCCTGGCCGGAACCGTCCTAATCCAGGGAAATCCGGCGGCCTTCCTGGGCCGATCTGTAGACCGCCTCTTCGATTTCGATATTCCGAAGATAGGATTCGCCGGTATTCTCCAGCTTTCCGCCGCGCAGCATATGGTCGACCACATGGGCCTGAAGCGCGGCCACGCAATCGCCGCCGAAACCGCGATTCTCCCAGACATAGTCGACCTTCTGCATATCCCCGCCCAAGGGCAGGAATGACAGGCCCCCGTCCCCGTTCAGGAAGAGCGTGCCTTGCGATCCTTCGACGGCCAGTTCCCCCATGGTCAGGCGCGGGTTTTCCGCCACATGGCCGCTCAACCGGTTGCCGTCGAACAGCGCGCGCAGGCCGCCTTGGCAGGAAAACAGGACATGGCCCGCATCCTCCCCCGCGATGACGGGGTTGAGGCGCCGAAGATCCGCATAGACGGTTTCGATTTCCCCGAACAGGAACCGATACACGTCGATCAGATGAATGCCGGTCTCATGAATCAGAAACCGCTCCATGTCCTGGAAATAGGGCTGGCGGGACAGATAGGCTTCCGGTCCCTGGCCGTCGCCCGGCCGCAAGCGAAAGCTCGCCTGATAGAGGTCGCCGAGGCGGCCGGCATCGATCCAGCGTTTGATTTCGCGGTACCAGGGTTGAAACCGGAAATTTTCGTGGACGATCAGCGTTGTGCCCGCCTCCCGCGCGATGCGGACGATTTCCCGGGATTCCTCAAGGGTGGGCGCCAAAGGTTTCTGACAGATACAGGCCGTCCCGGCCTTGGCTGCCAGCGTCACCATGGCCAGGTGTGTCGCCGGCGGGGTCGCGATATCGATCAGGTCCGGTTTCAGACCGGCGATCATCGCCGCCGGGTCGTCCCAGGCCTCGCCACCGAATTCGGCCGCCGCCGATTGCGCCTTGGACAGGTCCAGGTCGCAGGCGCCGACCAGTTCCACATCGGCCAGCCGCGCCCAGGCCTCATAGTGAAAACGGGCAAAGAAACCAGCCCCTATGACCGCGACGCGCAGCATCCCGTCAGCCGATCCTTTCCAGGATCGCATCGGCGATGGCGCGCGTCCCGGCTTCGCCGCCCAATTCGAAACTCTTCAACCGGCCGGTCGCAAAGGCATCCGCCACCGCGCTGTCGATCAGGGCGGCGCCGTCCCGGCAGGATTGCAGATCGTGGGTTTCGCCCAGCCACTCCAACATCATGGCGGCGCTGAGGATCGTCGCCGTGGGGTTGGCCTTGCCCTGGCCCATGATATCGGGCGCGGTGCCGTGGCAAGGCTGGAAAACCGCCTGCCGGTCGCCGATATCGGCCGAGGGCGCGAAGCCGAGGCCGCCGATCAACCCGGCGGCGAGATCGGACAGAATGTCGCCGAACATGTTCTCGGTCACCAGCACGTCATAGGTCCAGGGTTTCTTGACGAAATTCATGGCGACCGCGTCGATATAGCCATAGTCGCGTTCGACATCCGGATACTGTTCGCCGATCTCGTCGAAGATCTGTCGGAAGAACGCGGTCGACCCCAACACGTTCGCCTTATCCACACAGGTAAGCCGGCCCGGCTTGCCCTTCGCCTTGCGTTGCCGCGCCAGCTGGTAACTGAAATGGAACAGTTTCTCGCTGGTCTTGCGCGTTATCTCCATCGTGTCGCGGGCGATCTCGTTGCCGATCCGCTCGGCCTTCTTGCGGCCGACGAAAAGCCCTTCGGTCGATTCCCGGATCAGCACGAAATCGATATCGGCGGCGCGCGGATCGGCCAATACCGGCGGAACGCCTTTCAGGGCCTTGGCCGGGCGCACCCCCCCATAGAGACCGAAAATCTCACGCAGGTCGACTTGCGGCGTAATCTCACGCCCATCGGGATAACGCACATCCGGCAAGCCCATCGCGCCCACCAGCATCGCGTCGGCCGCGCCGATCTGCTCCACCAGGTCCTGCGGCAGGGCGTCGCCGGTTTTCTTGTACAGGCCGGCACCGCATTCATGGTCCGAGAAGCTCAACTCGAAACCGCCCAGTTTGGCCTGAACGGCTTTCAGGACCTCGACCGCCGGTTCCATCACCTCCAGGCCGATCCCGTCGCCGGGTAAAACAGCGACGTTAAAGCGCCGGTTCGTCGTCATGCGTCTCGCTCCCAATATTCTTTGCTTTTAGGAAAAGCACCGCTCCCGCGCCCGGGACGGCTTCCCAACCCCGTATACCCCGCGCATACTTGGACTGACCAGAGTTAAGCGGGAACAAACCCGTTTCCGGGTGGGGAGGGATCATGACAGAGGCCGGAACCGGCCCCTTGAGGCTGGACGATATCGCCTTCACCGGCCGTGAGCTTTATCGCCCCGAATGCGTCCTGGCGACCGCGACGGGCAGTCTCTACGCGTCCGATTGGAACGGCGGCGTGACATGGCTGCGGCCCGATGGCGGGCAGGAACGCATTCTGGCGGAAGCCCCCAAGGAGAGCCTTGGAATCGACTTCAAGCCGAACGGTTTCGCGCTGTTGGAAAACGGCGATTTCCTGATCGCCAATATCAGCGACGACGGCGGCATCTGGCGGCTGTCCCGCGACGGAAATTTACGCCCCTATCTGTTGGAAGCGGATGGGCAGACGCTGCCCGCCAGCAACTTCGTTCTGCTGGACGCCAAAGGCCGGATCTGGATCACGATCAGCACACGGCGGGAACCGCGTTCGTTGGGCTACCGGCCCGATGTGGATGACGGCTTCATCATCCTGGCCGACGACAGCGGCGCGCGCATCGTCGCCGACGGCATCGGGTTCACCAACGAGGTCGCGCTGTCCGATGACGGGCGCTGGCTGTATGTCAACGAAACCTTCGTGCGCCGGACCAGCCGCTTTCCGATAGCCGCGGACGGCAGCCTGGGGCCCAAGGAAGTCGTCGTCGAATACGGGCCGGGGATATTCCCCGACGGCCTCGCCTTCGACGCGGAAGGGTATATGTGGATCACCTCCATCGTGTCGAACCGGGTGATCCGCCTGGCGCCTTCCGGCGATTACGACATACTTCTTGAGGATTTCGACCCGAATCATCTGGCCTGGGTCGAGGAAGCCTACCAGGCCGGCGAAATGGACCGGCCGCATATGGACGGCATAAAAAGCCGGGTGCTGCGAAGCGTGTCCAGCCTGTGCTTTGGCGGCAAGGATTTGCGGCAGCTCTGGTTCGGTTGCTTGCTCGGCGATCAGGTCGGGTATATGGCTTCTCCGGTCGCCGGCCGACCGCCCGCCCATTGGTCTTTTCCCTGGTGAGTGTAAAGGAAGTTGCCGCCATGGCCTCCCCGCTGAAACCCTATCTGACATCCCGTGCCCCGATCCCGCCTCTGCCGGTCGATTTCGGAGATGCGCCGGTCCACAGACTGCATTTCAACGAATGCCCCTTCCCGCCGTCACCCGCCGTGACACAGGCCATCGCGGAAGCCGCCGGCAGGCTGAACCACTATCCGGACGCGGTCTGGGCGGATCTGACGCAGGCGATTGCGGCGGAATGGGATTGGCCGCGCGACCGGATCGTCTGCACGAATGGCAGCGACGAATTGCTGATGATGACGGGCCAGCTTGTGCTGTCGCCCGGCGACGAAGCCGTCGCCCCCGGGCCCTGCTTTGTCAATTATCCGAAATGCGTGGCGGTGCAGGGCGCGAAAGTGAACCAAGTGCCGGTGCGTCACGACGGCGGCATGGATATCGACGCCACCCTTGCCGCGATAACGCCCCGCACGAAGCTCGTCTTCGTCACCACGCCGATGAACCCGACCGGCACCTTGATGCAGACGGACGAGTTCGCCCGGCTGGCCCGTGACATTCCGGACCATGCCCTGCTGGTGCTGGACGAAGCCTATTACGAATTCGGCCGGCATGAAGGCGGCGGGGATCACCTGCCCGCCCTTCGGGAACGGTCCGGCCCCTGGATCGTCTTGCGCACTTTTTCCAAAGCCTATGCGCTGGCCGGCCTTCGCCTGGGCTACGCGCTCTGCGGATCGGAAGAGGTTCGCACCGCCTTCGATCAAGTCAGGGTCGGCTTCAATGTGAGCCGCCTGAGCCAAGCCGGCGCAATCGCCGCACTGACCGATCCCGGCCATACGGCGATGATCCTGGAAAACAACAAGCGGGAGCGGGACCGCATGGCCGGCGCGCTGACCGCGCTTGAATGCCGGGTGCTGGACTCGGCGACCAATTTCCTCGCCGTCGAACTGCCCTGCGCCAGCCAGCCCGTGGTCTCGGCCCTGCGCGCCGAGGCGAATATCTGGACCCAGGCGATCGCCTATCCGGGCTTCGAGAATTTCATTCGGATCAGCGTCGGCAGCCCGGCGGATACCGATGCCCTATTGGCCGCGTTTCCGGGTATCCTGGAGCGCGCGCGGACCTGACCGTCACCGAGGCAGCCATGGAAAAATGCGCGGTTTTGCGCTAAAATACCCCCATGCAGCTGCATCGCAATTTCCCGACCGTGACCTTCATCATCGCGGTTGTCACCGCCTTGATGGGCGCGGCGACCGTCTATCTCGGCTGGTGGATGATGGCGGATTCCGTCACGTTCCAGGCGGCCTCCCGCCCATTCGAGGCACGGGTCGTTTCGGTTGAGCGACACACCAGCAGCAGCAATCGGGCGCCATCGAGCTCGACGACCACCAGCCTCCACCGAAAAGGAATGGGTACAACCTTCCGTCCCACGGTCGCCTTCACCGACGATATGGGCGTGTGGGAAGAACCGACGGAAAACCTCTCCAGAGAGTATGACTTCGAGATCGGCGCGACCGTGAACATCCGCTACATTCCGGGCGACCCGCCGCGCGTGCGGATCGATACCCGGGAATATCCCTTCATCACCTTTGGAATTTTCGCGCTGCTGGGCGGCGGCTTCCTGATCGGCGGCGGGTTCGTCGCCGCACGCGCCTATCTCGGCTGGCACGCTTTTCAACGGATCAAGGATTGATCGACCGCCGCCGGCCGATGGTCAATCTCTGCTCAGAACCTTCTCACGCAGCCGCAGAAGCATGCGGTTCCGCTCCCCTTCCCGCGCATAGTCGAGAAGGTCGCAATAGTGCAGGATCAAGGGCCATCCCAACTGTCCGTCCGGCCGGTCGTCCAGGTGCTGGTCCCTTGAGTCGCCCGGCAGGTCGCTGCGCGGATCAAACGGCGAACCATGATCGACATATTGGAAATGCAGGAACCCCCCGTCGACATGGAAGTCGACGTGGATTCCGGTGTCCCGATCGTCATGCGCGTCATCCCCCCAGCCATGCATGATGCTGTTGGTGACCAACTCCTCCAGCACCAGCCGCAAGGCAAGGCCGCAACCGTCCGAGAATCCCAGCCGCGCCTGAAGTCTGTTCAGCGCGACACGGATTTCGGAAAGCGAGGCGCGGTCAAAAGGCAGCCGCAAATTTTCAGGAATATCCACTCTATCATCCGTACCCATGAGAATGAGTTTGCCTAGAGACATTTCCGGAGTCGATCCTTCATTCCAATTACGATAGTATGTTTTCGGGAAAAAGTTCGGCTGTCATCGCGCCAACCGAATTTGGGGCAAAAAGAAAACTCAAACTTCGGAAGGTGACATTCTATGTCGTGCCTAAGAGCGCTGTTTTTCCTTATTCTCCTACCCGCATTTTCCATCGCGTCGGCCGGCGCCGCATCGGCGGATATCGGCCGGGTCAAGAACGCCAGCGGGGCCGCTTCCATCGAACGGAACGGCGAATCGATCGCGGCGGCGCCCGGTCTTTCCCTGCAGGAATCGGACGTTCTGGTCACCGGCGCGGACGGAAAGCTCGGCGTGACCTTCGTCGACAACAGCCGCTTCAGCGCCGGACCGAACAGCCGCATCGAATTGTCCCATTTCCGCTTCAACGCCACGACGTTAGACGGTCAATTCGATACAAGATTGCAAAAGGGATCGGTGGCCATCATTTCCGGTCAGATCGCCAAGAAAACGCCTGACGCGATGAAGGTCCGCACCCCGTCATCCATCCTGGGCGTCCGCGGCACGGAATTCGTTGTCGAGGCGGATCAATGAGCATCAGCGCCAACCAGATTCTTCGGGGCGCTGCGCTTACCGTCTTCCTGATGCTTGCCGCCTGCGCGCGGGATACTGTCACATTGCTGCCGGGCGCGGATGGCGGCAGTTCCGGCACCGTTGCGGTTCTGTCCGAAGACGGCGAAGCCGTCGCCCTGATCAACGAACCCTACCAGGTCGGCCGCGTCCGTGGCGATTCCGTATCGACCCGGACTGCCAGCGCGGAAGAGGTGAAGGCGGAATACGGCGACCTGATCGGGACGCTTCCGCCGGAACCGGCGATCTACGTCCTGTATTTCGAGGAAGGCACGACCAATCTGACGCCACGGTCTGCGCCGGAAATGAAAAAACTTCTGGCCGATGTCGCGGAGCGGCCGGGCGCGGAAGTACAGGTGACCGGCCATACCGACACGGTGGGCAAGGAAGTCGACAACGATATCCTGTCGCAACAGCGTGCGGCGCTTGTCCGCGATCTGCTGATCGACATGGGGGTGACGCCGGGGGATGTGATTTCCGTCGGCCGCGGCGAGCGCGCCCTGTTGATCGAGACCGAGGACGAAGTGCAGGAGCCGCGCAACAGGCGCGTCGAAGTCACGGTTCGTTAGGGGTAGCTGGTGTGGCGGTGGCCCGGGGGCGCTCAGGCGCCTTTGAAACGGATCGCCATCAAGGTCAGATCGTCGGTGGGGTCGGCACCATCCTCGAACGTCCGGACATCCCGGACCAAGGTGCCGAGGCCGGCCTTCAAACCGGCCTCCCCAACCATCCGACCGAGGCCGACTTCCAATCGGTCATGCCCATAGAATCCGCCGGTCGTATTGCGCGCTTCGGTCACGCCGTCGGTGGTGATGACCAGCGTTTCACCGGGCGCCAGGATGAAAGTCTCGTTCGGATAGGGAAACCCTTCGAAGACGCAGAGCGGCGGGCCGCCATCGCTTTCCAACACGCGAACCGTGCCGTCGGCTGAGACGACATGCGGGTCTTCATGGCCGGCATTGCAGAACTCCACTTCCCCCGTCTCGCCATGGATCACGCCGGCGAACATGGTGACGAACAGATCCGCCGGGTTTTCCCGCGAGATTTCGTCATTCGCCATTTCGATGATCGTATTCATGGCCACGCCCGGTCCGCGCAGGGCCGCGCTTTTGCTCATCGCCTTGCTGAGCGCCATGAAGAGGGACGCGGGCACCCCTTTCCCTGTCACGTCGCCGACCAGGAAGAAAAGCCGCTTTTCGTCCACCATGAAGGCGTCGTAGAGATCGCCACCCACTTCCTTTGCGGATTCGAGGAAAGCGGCGATCTCGACACTGGCGGGCACGCCCGGCAAGGCGGAGACGTCCGGCAGAATGCCCATCTGGATATCCCGCGCCGCCTGCAATTCGCCCGCGATCCGCGCCGCGCCGATCCGTTCGGTCTGTAGCGTGGCGCGCAGGGTGCGGCGGCGGCGATCGATCTCGGCGATCATGACGCCAAGCATCGTCAACAGGATCATGGTGGCGAAAACAGTGGGCAGGACCGGGTCCAATTGCAGCAGCCCGACGCGAAAGGCCAGATGCGACGCCACCGCGGCGGCGCCGGCGCCGCCGGCGAACAGGGCGACCGGAATCCAGGGTTTGACGATGGGCATCAACCAGATAACCAACCCGCCGAGAACCAGCATCAGGGCCGCCTCCGCCCAAATCGCCCAGCCCGGCCGGATCAGCCGCGTGCCGTATAGCAGGTTCTCCAGAACCTGCGCCTGAATCTCCACGCCATGCACCAGGGGGGATACCGGCGTCGCGCGCTTGTCAACAACGCCGATCCCCGTCACGCCGACGAGGACGAGGCGGTTCCGGAATAAAATGGAATCGACCTGGCCGCTCAACACGTCGGCGGCGGAGACAAAGCGCGCATCGAGCGATTCCGTGAAATAGGGCGTGATCCGGGCATCTGGATCGGTCGGGAAATCCGTCGGACCGATCCGCACGCCCGATACACGCCCGTCCCGGCCCAGGAACGTCAGCTCCGGCGCGCCGAGGCCGACACGCAGAACTTCGAGGATCATGCCGGCATGGGCTTCGCCATCGATATTCATCGCCAACGGCACCCGCCGCACGATGCCGTCCGCATCCGGTTCGCCGTTCAGCACGCCCAGCCCGATGGCGTTTCCTTCCAGCACCGGAAGGTTGGTTACGACCGCATCCGCCCGCGGCAGCACGGTCAACAATGACGGGTCCTGAAGATCCGTCGGCGGCATCGGTTTGGAGGCCTGTTTCCAGACCTCCGCCTCGCTGCCGGAAAGCGCCGCGCGGCCCAAAACCACGGGAACACGCCCGACGACACCCGCGAGAATCTCGTCATTGCTGCGCACCGTGCGCAGAATGTTCCGCACTTCGTCCGACAAGTCGTCTCGATCTTCCGCGATTTGACTGAGCGAAAGCCGGTCCGGTTCGGGAAACAGCAAGTCGAGGCCCACGACCAGCGCGCCGCGAAAGGTTATCGCCTGAATCAGGTTCGCGATCATGGTCCGCGGCCAGGGCCATTGTCCATAGGCCTGCAGCGCCTTTTCGTCGATTTCCACGATCATGACCGGCAGGTTTTCCGCCTGCCGGGGATGCAAGCGCTGCTGGATGTCGAAGCCCATATTGCGCCAGGGCGCCAGAAGGTCCCCCGTCCCGAGCAGGACGACCAGGGCTACAAGCAACAGAACTGCCGAAAGGGGCCGTCCCTTGCCGGTTACAATGGTGCGGATCGGCCCGGTACTGGACCAGCCGACGGTCTCGTCGCTATCGGCGACAAGGTCGTCCCCCCGGCTTTTGCCGGAAGCGCCGCCGGGGCCGGACTTGTCGTCGTTTGTCACGTGTTCGGTTAATCCCGATTAGAGGTCGATGACCAGACCATCATAGGCACAGGATATCCGTAGCACATCCTCCCCCGGGCGGACGAGTTCCTCGTAGCGGATCGTTTCCGTATGGTTCTGAAGGATCATCGCGTCGTCGAAGACCGGTTCGTGATGGAACATGGCCAGATGCTTCACGCCCGCCTGGTGGCACATGTCGACCGCCACGATGTTGCTGGAATGGCCCCAGTCCTCTTTCACCGAGATGGCGTCCGCCATGGAATACATCGTATCGAAGATGACGAGGTCGGCATCCCGCATGAAGTCGATATGCGCGTTGAAGTCGTCTAGATCGTCCAGCTTGTGTTCAGCGTCGGTCGTGTAGACCACCGTCTTGCCGCCTTTTTCGAACCGGTAGCCATAGGAATCGCCGTGATGCGGCTGTTTGCGGATTTTGACGGTAAAGGCGCCGGTATCCAGCACCTCCCCATCCTTCATGACATGAAATTCCCGGGGCGCGCCCATCCAGTCCAGCGGAACCGGGAAGGACGGGTTGTCCTGCTGCCGCCGCAGCGCGAATTCGATATCGTGCCCGCCGTGGATTTTCAGGTTGTTCGTCGGCATGAAGGCCGGGGCGAAGAACGGGAACCCCATGATATGGTCCCAATGCGGATGGGACATGAAGAAGGAATAGGCCCCCTTCTTCCCCCCCTCATTGATTCTCCGCAGTGAATCGAAGCCGAATTCCCGCAGGCCCGATCCCATGTCGCAGAGGACGAATTCATCATCGCCGAAGTCGATTTCGACGCAGGACGACGCACCGCCATAGGTTCCGGCGACGGAGAAGTCGAGGTCGTTATCGACGAAATCGGCGATGGCCTGATCGTCATCCAGGTTTTTCCCGCGGGCGGCCTGCAGTGCCTGGACGATCTTACCCCGAACCTTGTCCGCCTTCATCGCCACGGGAAGCGACCCGCGCGTTCCCCAAAACTTCACCTGCATGCGGCCGCCCCTTCCTGGTTTCGGTTCCCGACGCTCGGCGGCGGCGCAGCGGGGTTAACCCCGGACGCCCGCCACGGCAGCGTCGGCGGAATCGTAAATCGTAAAGATCTTGTCGAAGCGGCTGATCTGAAAGATCTCCGCCAATGACGGCTGCAAGCCGGCCACCACGACGCTGATCGATTTCTGCTTCGCCGCCTTGGCGGCAAGCATCAGAACGCGGAGACCGACGCTACTCATGTAGTCGACACCCGACATATCGAAGACCAAGCCTGTCCCGGCGGCTTCGGCCTCATCCAAGGATGGCATCACCGCCTGTTCGAACGCAGCGGCGGTTTCATGGTCGATTGCCCCGTCAACGGCGAGAACAATCACCCCATCCCTGTTTTCCTTACGACATTCCATACCCAATAATACTCCCTGCCAAAACAGCGGGCCATATGGCCCACGCACCCCCCAGAAGCAAAAATACTTCACATGCAAACTAATCCAGGTTTCAAGCGGTGGAAATGCCGATTCCCCAACAAACCCTTGGATTTACGGGGAACATTTTGAACGGTCGTTGAAGACTTGCTCCATATGTGAACACGAAAGACGCCGTTGCGAGGATCGCCATAGGCCAAACGAAAATCCCTATTCACCGCAGGCAATAGCCATTTTATACCAAACGGTCCGAAATGACCGGCCGCCCGTTGGATCCGTTCAGCGGATCATCTCGACGGATTGGGTAATTCTTTTGCACAAACTCCGCCCTCCTGAGAATATTCGACAACAACAATAAACCAACCGGGTTCCGCGATTTGATAGAAAAACTGTACGACGCCGTTACCGGTGCCGGCAGCGACGGTGCGTCCAAGGACAGGGCCGAACCGTTCAACGGCGCCGTCCATGTGACGGCCCTTTCCCTGACCAAAATTGCCGACGGGCTGATCAACCCGAAACTGGTGCTTGCCTGGCTGCTCAATTCGGTCGGCGCGCCCGGATCCTTGATCGGCCTGCTGGTCCCGGTTCGCGAGGCCGGCGCGCTGCTGCCGCAACTGGTGCTGGCCCGCTGGGTCGAGTCCAGCGCAAGGCGGAAATGGTTCTGGGTGGCCGGTTCCCTGATCCAGGGTACGGCCGCATTCGGCATCGCCGCCGCGGCAATCCTGCTCGACGGCAGCATGGCGGGCTGGGCGATCGTCGGCTGCCTCGCGGTTCTTTCGCTTGGCCGGGCATCCTGCTCGATCAGCCAGAAGGATGCTCTTGCCCGCACGATTCCCAAGACGCGGCGGGGTTCGATCACCGGCATTGCGGGCAGTGTGGCCTCATTCGGTATTCTCTGCTTCGGCTTTTTGCTGGCATTCGGGATCATTCCGCTGACGGTCGCCAACATTGCCGGGGCCGTCGCCGTCGCCGGGGCGGCCTGGTTCACCGGTGCCATGATCTTCAGCGCGCTGCAGGAACGGGCCGATAGTCCCGAGAAAGACGGCGGTGACGGTTTTTCCGCCTTCGTCGCGCCCTTCTTTGAAGATGCCCAGCTTCGGCGATTCGTGCTGGCGCGGTCGCTGTTGACCGCCACGGCGCTCGCCCCGCCCTTTATCGTGATGCTCAGCGCGTCCATTGATGAAAACCGGCTGGGACATCTCGGCCCGCTGGTCCTTGCATCGGGCGCGGCCTCGATCGTCTCGGCCTATCTCTGGGGACGGCTTTCGGACACCAGCAGCCGCAAGACCCTGATGACGGCCGGCGCGCTGGGGTCGCTGACCTTCTCGGCGGTCGGCGTTTCAGGCCTTCTGGCTGACGGAATCTTCCAATCCGGATTCTACGGCATCGCGGCCTCGGCCGGGGCGATTTTCCTCGCTCAGATCACCCATGAAGGCGTCCGGGCAGGGCGCAAACTGCATCTGACCGACATGGCAGGCGATGCGAACCGGGCCCGCTATACCGCCTTGAGCAATAGCCTGATCGGCCTGGTCCTGTTGCTGGGCGGCGGATTGGGCAGCCTTGCCGACGCGGCGGGTCCGGCCTGGACCCTGATCGCCCTGGCAGGGCTTTGCGCCTGTTCGGTACCTGCCGCCGGCTTGCTGAAGGAAGTGCAAAAGGTCGGCTGAATCCGGTTCCTACGACATGACGTGATAGCCGCCGTCCACATAGGCGACATTGCCGGTGACCGACCGGGAATAGTCGGATACCAGACAGGCCGCCATCGCCCCGACATCCTCGATCGTCGCCAATTTACGTTCCGGCGCGCGGATCTTCGCCTGTTCGATGAGCGTGTCGAAATTCGCGATGCCCGACGCGGCCCGCGTTTCGATGGGGCCGGGGGATAAGGCATTCACGCGAATTCCGGCGGGACCGAGTTCTGCGGACATGTAACGCATCGTCGATTCCAGGGCCGATTTCACCGGCCCCATGATGTTGTAATGATCGACGACTTTCTCCGCGCCGTAATAGCTGACGGTCAACAGGCAACCACCCTGTTTCATCAAGGGTTCGGCAAGCCGCCCCATCCGCACGAAACTGTGGACGGAGACATCCATGGCCCGCGCGAAACCTTCCCGCGAACTGTCGACAACGCGGCCGTGGAGGTCGTCCTTCGGGCTGAAGGCGATGGAATGAAGCAGAAAATCCAACCGGCCCCAGCGGTCCCCGATGGCCGCGAACAGGGCTTCCATCTGCCCATCCTGTTCGACATCAAGGGGCATCAGCAGGTCGGCGCCGACGGCATCGGCCACCGGGTCGACATGCGGTTTGGCTTTGTCGTTCAGATAGGTGAGGGCGAGGGTGGCGCCCGCGGCGGCGAAAGCCTTTGCGCACCCGGCCGCGATCGATTTTTCGTTGGCGATCCCAACCACAAGACCGGTTTTCCCGGCAAGCAGCCCGACTGGCATATCCATGGAGTCTCTCCAGAAGATCCGTTGTTCACGGCCTGGATCGGGAAAAGGCGATAAACGCCCGTCCCCTCCCTGGAGACGCTATACTCAACACTGTTTTCATTGGGCGCGCGACAGCACCGACCGACACTTAGCCCAATAATGCGATGGCAGGCAAATACGGGATTGTTACATCTCGGCGACGGATGGCCCCGGCATTCCGTCCCCTTTTCCCGCGGCCTGCCATTCAGCCGGCCTTCCGGCCTTATTGAGGTCGATGTATCCCGATTGGGTATCCCCGATTGGGCGTGCCTATTCGGCCGTCCCATGCGGATGGCCCATGCCGCGCGCGATGGCCAAATGGTGGCTTTGATGATGGGCACCTGAAGCCAATAGCCCAAAGAAACCCAGAGCCTGGATCCGTTCCGCCTCCGCTTCACCGTTCGACGACCCGTTCGCCACCAGGACCGTCCACTGAAGTTCGCTTCTGTAGGTTTCGAGTTTGGCCTGCCAGCCGAATGCCGCCTCCAGTATAGGGCCATGGGCGGCCAGCATCCGTTCCGCCGCCGCGCCCGCCGGCCCGGTGCGATCCAGGGTGGCGCGCAATCCCCCGGCAATCCGTTCCACCGCCGGCCTGCTTTCCGTCGCGACCAGATGCATGTCCAGCAGATGCGCGTGCAAGGCATCGATATCCACCGTCGTCCAATCCGTCGCCGGATCGTCGTTCAGAATCCCGACGATTTCGGTCACCGCGCCGAACAGATCCTGCCCCGGCAGCGCCGGCTGCGCACCATGGCCGGTCGCATGCAGCGCCGCATGGGATGCGGTCCCGTGATCCTGGTGTTTGACCTGCGCCGCGGCGGGGGTGATCGCAGCAAATGCCAGCGCGATGACCGCCGCGAAGAATTGAAGGCCCTGCATGGTTTCCCCTTCCCTATCCGTGTCCGTTGACGCTGCGTTCCGAGAGCGTCGTGTTTCAGTGATAGCCCGCCACCGGCGGTTCACTATATGATCCGGATCATGTCCGGCTCCGCCCCGCTATTCGAGAATGAACTGCCCGCCAACGCGATGTCGGAACGGGTCTTGCCCGCGCGGGCGGTTCTGTTCCGGCAGGACAGTCCCTGCATCGGTTTCTTCCGGTTGCTCGCCGGCGGCGTGGATATGGTTCGGTGGACGCCGTCCGGCGCATCCTTGCGTCTTCACGCGGTAAAGCCGGGGGAGACATTTGCGGAAGCGTCGCTGTTCGCCGGGCGATATCATTGTGACGCCGTCGCCACCGCCGAGTCCTCGGTACGCTGCTATGCGCGGCAACCGGTTCTGGACGCCATGGAAACCGCCCCACGCCTTGCCGCCGGTTTGGCGGAACATCTGGCAACGTCGCTGCGCGACGCGCGGCGATTGCTGGAACTACGCGCCGTCACGCCGTTGAAGTACCGGCTGTTGTTGCGGCTGCAGGACTTGGCCGACGGGGATGGCAGGATTCCCGCATCGGTGACCGTCGCAGGGATCGCCGCCGAGATCGGCGCGACGCCCGAAGCCTGCTACCGCGCCGTCGCCGCCTTGCAGCGCGATGGGCTGTTGAAGCGTCCCGCAAGGGGAAGGATCACCCTCACCCTCCACCCGTAATGCCGGCGGCACGGCAACGGATTGCCGCCCGGGGCCTTGACCTTCCAGTTACCGGAAGCCCCATCTTACCTCTGCAACAACCGGGAAGAAGAACGTGCCCCTTACACGGCGAAGAATTCTACAGGGCGGCGCGGCGATCGCGCTGGCCGCGGGTTTCGGAAATACGATCGGGGTTTCGGGCGTGCGCGCAGCAAGCCCGATCCTGCGGGCCGGCGAAGGTATGGCGCGGCTGGCGCCCGGCGACTATCCGGAAACGCGGGTCTGGTCCTATGGCGACAGTGTGCCGGGACCGGTAATCCGCGTCCCCCAGGGCCATCGCCTGACGCGCCGCTTCGTCAACGACTTGCCGCAACCATCGACCGTGCATTGGCATGGGGTGCGGATCGACAATGCGATGGACGGCGTGCCCGGCGTGACGCAGCAGGCGGTGCCCGTCGGCGGCACGTTCGACTATGACTTCACCCTGCCCGACGCGGGCACCTATTGGTACCACCCGCATAACCGCACCTGGGAACAATTGGCGCGCGGCCTGTACGGCCCGTTGATCGTGGAGGAAGCCGACCCGCCGGAGGTCGACCGGGACGAGATCCTGATCCTCGACGACTGGCGGCTGACCGAGAATGCCCAAATCCACGAAGACAGTTTCGGCGCGATGCACGATTGGGCCCATGCCGGGCGGATCGGCAATTGGATCACGGTCAACGGAAAGGGCGAAGCCCGGCTGCCCGCGAAACGGTTCGAGCGGTTGCGGCTGCGCATCATCAATGCCGCGAATGCACGGATTTTCTATCTGTCGCTGGACGGGATGAAAGCCTGGACCGTGGCCTTGGACGGGCAACCCCTGGACGCGCCCGAACCTGTGGAGCGGTTGTCGCTGGGCCCGGCGCAGCGCGCCGACCTGATTGTCGACATCACCGCGGAAGAAGGTGGGGAAGCGTTCCTGTCCTCCCACGAACAAACGCGGGATGGCGAGGAACGATTCGCCATCACCGGTTTTCCCGTCTCCGGCCGGGCCCGCGACCGGGCAATGGCAGACCCAATCCCCTTGCCGCCGAACCCGGTCCCCGCCCTTGGCGACCTCAACACCGCGCGGCGGGAGGTTCTGCGGATGGAAGGCGGCGCAATGGGCCGAATGCAGGGCGCGATGATGAATGGCGGCTTCATGCAGATGCGGGATCTGGCCGGGGCCGGCAAGGTTTGGGCCTTCAACGGTCGGGCCGACATGCCGGAGGAACCGTGGATCACGCTGACGCGGGGCGAAACGGTGCGCATCGCGATGAAGAACGACACCGCCTGGCCGCACGCAATGCATCTGCATGGCCACCATTTCCGGCAAATCGGCGCCGACGGGACCGGCCCATTACGCGACACTCTGCTGGTCGGGCGGGGAGAAACTGCCGAGATCGCCTTCGTCGCCGACAATCCGGGCGATTGGCTGTTCCACTGCCACATGGTGGAACACAGCGCCGGCGGCATGATGACCTGGCTGCGCGTCGGCGCCTAGGGACGCCGCAGCGGCCTGGACCAATAACCACCAAAACTTACTTTTTTATAGACAACATAAACTTATCGGTCGACCGCCGCGCGGCTTACCCCTTAAGACGGAAATCGTTCCTGGAGCTTGAAGGACGTTTCCATGACCGTTGCGCGAACCCAGACCGCTTCACACTACCTGCCGGATCGGGACGACCATCTGCGGGACTTGCGATTCCTTCGCACGCAATGGGTCGTGCTGGCCCATGACGGCGCCGTGCCCGAACCCGGCGACAATTTCGCCTTGGACATTCTGGGATGCCCCATCCTGCTGCGGCGGGCGGCGGACGGCGGCATCGCCGCTTTCCTGAACGCCTGCCCCCATCGCGGCGGGCCCTTGGCCTGGCCGGGGCAAAGCAACACACGTCTGCTGCAATGCCGTTATCACGGTTGGACCTTCCGGGGCGACGGGCGTTTGATCGAACCCGTCGGCTTCGGCCGGGAGCGGCGGGACATCCAATGCACCGCACCCAGCCTTCATCCCTTGCGGATCGAATGCCGTGACGGGCTGATCCTGGCCTGTCTGAACGCTGGGGCGGATAGCGCGCCCCCGCCGGTGCCGGCGGAGCTTACGACCCGGCTGGCATCGGCACGCCTGGTTGCTACGGAATCTTTCCCGGCAGAATGTAATTGGAAACTCTATGCCGAGAACTGGCTGGAGGCCTATCACATCCAAAGCCTTCACCTAGGCCTTTCCGATGACATTCAGGGGGAAACCTATCGCGTCGATTGCGGACCGGTCTGGGCCGAGCACAGCGCCATGCCGGACAAAGGCACCTATGGCGGGTACTGGGCCTTTCTCTATCCGGCGACCGCGATCAATTTTTTCACCGACGGATTCAGCATCGAACAGATCTCGCCCGTGGCGGAGACACGCTGCGTGGTTCAATACCAATTCTATCGTTTCACGGATACCGCCTCCATGGCGGGGATCGACGCGGAGATCGCGCTGACGCGGACCGTGACCGCCGAAGACATCGCGGCCGCCGAGCATGTCCAGAAAAGCCTCGCCGCGGGTATTTTCGAGCAAGGCTTTGTCAGCAAGGACCGGGAACCGGGCATCCTAGCCCTGCACGACTTTCTCAAGGAAAGATTGCCCTCGGACACTCGGTTGCGGAACGAACCCTGACACTTTTCCGGCTGACCACGCCAAACTGGCTTTATCGCGTCATCCCCGCTCCCCGCATTCCCGCTTCAAGGTATTCTGGAGCTTACTTTTTTTTCGTTTCCTGCTCAGCCATGCACTGCCAAACCAGATGACCGCCACGACCGCTCCCCCCACAGTCATTAAAGGGAACGCCAAAGGGATCATCAGGATGCCGCCCAAGACCAGCAAGGCAGCCCCGCCCAGCAGTACAAGGAGAATGACCGAATAGATGCCGGTGGTGATATGCTCAAAAATACGAGACATGCACCGATCGTTGCATGGACTGGCAACGACAACAAGGAACGGCAGCAGGACTTTAAAGCTGGAACGCCGGCCGCCTCAGGTCACCCGCGTTCCACGTTTCCGCTCCTCAGCGGCACGCCGAATTCGCGGTGGCAGACATCGGCCAGTTTGGCGACGCCTTCCTTGATATTGTCGACCGTGGGATGGCCGAAGCACAGGCGCATGCGGTGCTTGTTCGCTTCCCCATCGACACTCCATTCCGGACCGGGATTCAGCGCGACGCCTTCCGCCGCGGCGGCGGCCGCCAGTTTCCGCGTATCCACCATGTCGGGCAGGGTGACCCATATATAGATGCCGCCGATCGGCTGGATATAGTCCGCCGAGGCGCCGAAATGCTCGTCCAGCGCCTGGGTCATGGCCTCGGCCTTTTCCTTCAGCATGGGACGCAATCCGTCCACATGCCGGTCGAAATTCGACGGCAGGTATTCGGCCAGCACCATCTGTTCCAGCGCGCCGCTGCCGCCATCGGTCTTCAACGGCATGATGTGTTTCAAGACGGTCCAGGGCGCCACGATGTAACCGACCCGCAGGGCCGGCGCGATGGTCTTGGAGAAGGTGGCGCAATAGATCACCCGGCCATCCGTATCGAGCGAATAGAGGGCGGGCGGGCGTTCCCCTTCCCAGATCAGGTCGGCATAACAATCGTCCTCGAAGATCGGCACGTCGTATTCGCGGGCGATCTCCAGCATCTCCAGCCGGCGTTCCTTGCTCATCACCGTGCCGGTCGGGTTCTGGACCGTGGGGATGGTATAAATCATCTTCGGTTTGCGGCCCTGGGCCTTCAGGTCTTCCATTGCCGCGCGCAGGCTGTCCATCCGCATGCCGCCCTCGTCCAGGTCGACGCCGACGAAATCGACGCCCAGCCGCCGCAGCCGCGTCAACGCGCCGCCGTAATTCGCCCCTTCCAGGACCACGACGTCGCCCGGTTCCAACAGCGCCTCATTGACTAGGTCCATCGCCTGGAGGGAGCCGGTCGTGACCAGCACCTCGTCGGGCGAAACGTCCATCGCCGCGCATCGTTTCAGGTTGTCGCAGATGAACTGGCGTAAGGGCCTATACCCCTGGGGCCCGCTTTCCATGCCGTATTTCGCCATGTCATGCCCTTCGGCGAGAAGGACCTTCTTCACCGCCTCGGCCAGCGCCTCGGACGGGACCGTGGGTTCGTCGATATTGCCGCCAACGAAGTGATAGGGCGGATAGCCTTTCCAAGGCGAGGCCGCGGCGGCGGCGCGAGAGCTGAGAATGGCGGAATAATCGAAAGTCATGGCCTCACCTGAATCCTGAAGAATGTTTGATCTTTTGCCGGTATGAAACCGGATGGGTGAGGATGCTCCGACAATCACGGTCCTGCAATCGACGCCGAGTGTGGAAAAACTGATGCGACGGGAAAGGACGAATTGGAGGCCGTTGCTGATCGGCAAGGAAAACCGTATAGATTGCATCTGTGAAATTACAACAACCTTATGATGGTCCCGCTATGTCCGTTCGATTCTCCGGCTTGTCCAAGTTCGCCGCTATCACCTTGATGTTATTGGTGTTGCAAGCATGCGCCGCCTTCAAACGCCCGCCTTTACCGGACGCGCCGCCCGTGCAACGGGCTTCGCCGGACAATGAGCTGGCCAAGGTCGTCTACAGCCGTCACTTCACGGAACGATTTCTGCCGGGCCTATCGGATGATGAGCGCCTGGCGATGATCCGCGGACAGGCTGAAACCCTCTCAAAACTGTTCTGTGCGAACGAACCGATCATCCATCAGGAAGCGGAAACCTCGGAAATCATCGGGTTGGGCGAACAGCAGTGGTACCGGAACTACAAACTGGTCGAATGCGACATCGACTTCGAAGCTCTGGCCGAGGCCAAGCGATCCAACGAATGGCGGGCCGTTCTTTACGCGGGGAAGGAAGACGCGATCGCCGATGCCGACGTCGGCGGCGACCTCTACGAGTTCGGTTTCACCGACGATGCGGGCCGCGTCGAGCTGGTGGCCGCCACATCGATCCAGAGCGGAAATGCTTTCGACCCCAAGACCCGATATATCCAGGAAATCTTGAAGCAGTAGGTTTGGCGGTCCGGCCGGACTTTGCCCGCCGCTACCGCTGTGCGCGAACGGGGCTTACCTGCCCCATCCGCCGCATCATCGCGACGGCAATCCCCGACAGTGCGAGGATATAGAAAGCCATGGAAGCTGGAAGCGGGACGGTCGAGACCGCCCCGCCGCCAAGGCCGGATCCGGCGATGGTGAAATCATCCGCGAAGATGAACTTCTGGTCGTCGAAGGTTCCCTCCGTTTCCTGGAAAAGGAAACTGCCGAAACCGGCCGTATCGATGACGCCGAAAAAGCGCGCGGTGGTGTCCAGCACATCGGCGTCGCCGCCGCCCGGCAGATTTCCGAAGTCAACCTTGGTCCCGTCGATGAAAACGGAAAGCGCAGCAACGGGGGTGTTGGTCCGAACCCAACCGCCGACGCCGAACAAGGTGGCAGCGGACGATCCGGCGAATCCGTCCGGCGTGTCGTCGCTATGATCGGGCCCGGCGAAATCCCCATGCGGGAAGGAAAACAGACCCCAGTCACCAGAAATCGCCGCGCCGGTGGATGTGGTCACGGCGCTAGCGGCCGTATTAGACGTCCAACTGACGCCCTGGCTCAAGATGCTGGGCGCGGTGTTAAAGCCGTCAATGATGGATGTCCGCACGCCGCCCCAGGCTGTGTCATCCTCGAACCCTTCCTGGATGACCCCCTCACCCAGCAAACCGAGCGCCGATAGATAGGCCCCTTCATCCAGGAAACCGATGGGGGAGGCCTGGGCCCCGCCGCCGACGACGGCGGCAAGGCAAAGGCCGGCGAGACCGCCGAGAAGGCGCGGTGCGAACCGGCAAGCGCTGGGCGTGGCGAAAGACGAAAGCATGACGGAAAACTCCCCGGGGATGTCGAGCGATAAGGCTCGAAAAAAAGCGGCACGGGGACTGTGGTGTAAGGAAGCTTACAGAAACCTTACAGATCGTATGGAAATCCGCACAACATCAGTGCTTGGTAAGATCTGGCCAAGCTAACGGGCGTTAGCGACACCGCAAATGGCACCGCCAGCACTTCAAGCGGCCAGATGCCTGACCAATTGTCCACGACCGCCGGGAACCGCGCCGAGGCCGCCGACGGCGCCTGCGACAACGGAGGAAACGACCCCCAGGATAATGGGCAGGACGAAGACATAGGCGCTCGGCGCCCAATCCACATGCAACGCCTCGGTGACGACAAAATACCCCCCGACCATGCCGGCAAACCCGCCAAGCGCGGCGGCGATGGCGCCGACCGCGGCGGCCTCGGCCAGGCGGACCAGGGCGATTTCCCGCCGCGATGCCCCCACCACTGAGAAAACGAGCGCTTCCTGGCGGCGCGCATCGACATCGGCCGCGACCAGCGCGGCAAGCGACATGGCGCCCGCGACGACCAACAGGCCGGCCATCAGGAAAGACGCAAGCGTCGCGCCGTCGATGACGCCGCGGACCTGCGCAACCAGCGGGCGGATGTCGATGGCCGTCACATTGCCGTGCGCCGTGGCCACGTCCCCGATCAAATCGTCGATCGCGGCATCGGTCCCGCCCTGCAGGCTCATGATCCAGGTATGCGGAGCATCCCGGAAAGGCTGCGGCGAAGCCAGCAACAGATATTCCGGCCGGAAGGTGCGGTGATATTCCTTGCGGATATTGACCACTTCGGACGTGAAGGTCCGGCCGAGGACGCTGTAGGTCAGACTATCCCCCACGGTCAGATCGAAGGCCTCCATCAGGTCTTCCTCCGGTGAAACCAGCGGCGGGCCATCATAGTCCACATCCCACCAGTCGCCCGCCAGCAGTTCCGCGCCGGTCGGTTCCGCCGCCCAGGAGAAACTGCGGTCCCCTTCGATTACCCAAGACTTGTCTTCCCGGACCAGGGCGTCTTCCACCGGGACGCCGTTCACCTGGGTCAGGGTCATGCGCATGAAGGGGTCGGCCTGCAGACCGCCCAGATCGGGATCGCCGTCGATACGGTCGCGCAGCGCCGCGACCTGGTCGGGCTGAACATCGATCAGGACGAGGTCCGGCACGCGTTCGGGCAGTTCCTGTGTCAACGCCCGCTGCAGCGAGTTCTGCGCCGCGACGATCGCTGTGATCCCGATGATGCCGACACCGATCGCGATGGTCCGTGTTGCCGTATGCCCGGCATTCTCCAGACTTTGACGGATGACGGTGCCGAGGAAACCACGCGGCCGGCGGCGAGACGCACACTTGGCCAAACCCGCAGCGGCCAGCGCCAGCACACCGATGGCGGCGGCCAGTCCCAGGGTCATCAACCCGGCCAGAACGGGTATCGGCAGACTGAGCGCCGCCGCCCCCAGGGCGAACAGGACAAGCCCGGCGCCGGCGGCCGCATGAAGCGGATTGGCGGAAGGCGGGGCGTCGCCGCTTCGCATCGCCGCGCCGGGCGAGACTTCCGCCGCGCTCGACATCGCCAGCAGACCCGTTCCGGCCAGCCCGGCGACAAGGATCAAGGCGACGGTCGCCATCTGTTCGACGACATTGCCGGTGGCGAGAGGAACGTGAAGCTGCGTCGTGATGACATCCAGCAGCGGCAGTGCAACGGCGGCGCTTGCCCCCAATCCGATGGCAAGGCCGAGAACACTGGCGAAGGCGACGATCGCCGCATGCAGCGCCAGGACCATCCCCGGCGTGGCGCCCGACAGGCGGTAGAGCGCGATCGTCCTGATACGCCGGCGGACCCACGCCTTGGCGGCCGCCCAGGCCCCGGCAATGCCGATCGCCAGGGCGGTGATCCCGACCATCCCCAGGAAAGTGGTCGTCCGGTCGACGGTCCGCAGCACCCGGTCGCCGGCATCGGCGGGCGTTTCCAGCTCCCACCCCGCTTCCGGGCGCAGGTCGCGCACCGCGTCCACCAGATCGTCCGGCGCGTCCGCCCGGTCGCGCAGGCGATAGCGGAACTCGACGATTGAACCGCGCTGGATCAGCCCGGCCGCCCGCAGCGCGTCGAGGCGGACCATAATGCGCGGCCCGACCATGAAACGGCCGACCGACAGGCGGTCCGGTTCCTGGGTCAGAGTATCGGCGATCACGAATTCCCGGGATCCCAGTTGCAGCACGTCGCCGATGCCGGCGCCCGTGCCGGCCAGGAAGGTCGGCTCGACGATGGCGGCGGGGCGTCTGCCCGTTTCATCCTTCCCGGTACGGTCCAGAACGGTTCGAAAGTCGCGGCCGCTGCCCAGCGTGACGCTGCCATAGAGCGGATAAGCCCCGTCCACGCCCTTCAGTTCCACGGCCACGCGATTTCCGCCGGCCCGGGCGGAGGAGCGCAATTCCGCCACTTCCGACAGCGCGCCGAGATCGCTCAGCCGGCCGGCGCGTTCGTCCGGCAAAGGCACATTCGTCGTCGTGACGGAAACGTCACCGCCCAGAAAGGTCGTCCCGCCGCGGCTCAACATGGTCGACAATCCGTCACCCAACATCCAGACCGTGCCCATCATGAAGGTCGCGATGGCGACACAGCCGATGAACAGGCGCAGCCCGAAAATACCGGCCGCCCATTCGGCGCCGATCAGGGCCCGCAGCACCCTGACCCGATCTGTCCACGACAGCGGCGCGGCCGTATCGCGGCCGTCACGATCCCTCACGGCCCGACCCTGCCCCGAATTGGGCCCCGAATTGGGCCCCGAACTGGGTCCCGAACCTTGCCGTTATCGATGGCAATGGTTCGGTCGCATCGCGCGGCCAGGGTTTCGTCATGGGTGACCAGCAGCATCGACGCACCGGTTTCACGAACCAGATCGAACATCACGCCGACCACCTCGTCGCCGGTCGCCTGGTCCAGATTTCCGGTCGGCTCATCCGCCAGTACTAGACGCGGCTTGGCGGCGAAGGCCCGGGCGATGGCGACGCGCTGTTGTTCGCCGCCGGATAGAGCCGACGGCCGGTGGTTGAGCCGATGGGAGAGGCCGACGCGTTCCAGCATCTTTGCCGCTTGTGCTTCCGCCTCGAAATTGCCGGCCAGCATCAGGGGCAGGGACGCGTTCTGCAAAGCGCTCATCGCCGGAACCAAGTGAAAGGACTGAAAGACGATGCCGATATTGCGCCGGCGGAGATCGGTCCGGGCCGCCTCGCCCGCCGTGGTGAGGTCGATGTCCAGAACCTTCACCTCCCCGCCGGTCGGCCGTTCCAACCCGCCGATCACCGCGATCAGCGAGGACTTTCCCGAACCCGACGGCCCGGTGACGGCGACGATCTCGCCGGCGCCGATTTCCATATCGATGCCGCGCAGGACGGCAACCTCTTCCCCGGCTTCGTCCGATCCGCCGCCCCCGATCCCGGGATAGGACAGTCGCGCCCCCGATAGGACGGCCACCGGCACGCCCTTCTCGGCGTCCGGTGAGGGGGGTCGATTTACGGTTTCGGCGCGCTCGGTCTTATTGAACAATGCGGGTTCCCAGAACAATGAAGATCAATACGATTGCACTTAATCTTTGTCGCGGGCGGGAAATTTCAATTGCGGTAAAGGGTTGCCCGCGCAAACCTAGGCTGGGAAGGGCCTGTAAGAACGGGAACCGACGCCATTGTTTGGCCCCGTTTTTTGCTACCGTTTTCTTGCTCTTATGAGGCGACCGAAACCATGATCGCGACCGTAGCCCCGATAGCCGCCCTGTTGTTCAGCGTCGCCCTGCTGCTGATGGGGAACGGGCTGCAGGGGACCTTGCTGCCGGTCCGCGCGAATATCGAAGCCTTCTCCCAGCTCGATATCGGGGTGATGGGGTCGGTCTATTTTCTCGGCTTCGCGATCGGGTGTTATTTCGGGCCCTATCTGGTCCGGCGCGTCGGTCATATCCGGGTTTTCACGGCGATGGTGGCGATCGCGTCCAGCGTCGTGCTCGGCCATTCGCTGATCATCGAGTCCACAACCTGGTGGATCATGCGCGGTTTGACCGGCATGTGTTTCGCGGTCCTGTATCTGGTGATCGAAAGCTGGCTGAACGCGAAAGCGACCAATCAGAACCGCGGCCTGATATTCTCGATCTATACGATCATCAACCTCACCGTCATCACGGTGGGTCAGATGCTGCTGATCACCGACAGTCCGCAGGCCTTCACGCTGTTCGCCCTGGCCTCGGTCCTGATCTCGCTGGCGGCCGTTCCCGTCGCCCTGACAACCGCGCCGGCGCCGCCGCCGGTGGCCACGGTGAAGATTCGCCTGTTCCGCCTGTACAAGCTTTCGCCGGTCGGGGTCATGGCCTGTTTGGCGGTCGGGCTGGCCAACGGGGCCTTCTGGTCGCTCGCCCCGGTTTTCGCGCAGGAATATCTGGGCGGGGTTGAGAACATCGCCATTTTCATGAGCGTCGTGGTGATCGCGGGCGCGATCGGGCAATGGCCGCTGGGTTGGCTGTCGGACAAGATAGACCGCCGCAAGGTCATCATAACCTCCACGATCGGCGCGGCGCTGGCGGGCGGGGCGCTGACCTTCCTTGCACCGGCCTTCCAGACCGCCTTGATGCCGCTGGCCTTCGGTTTCGGCTTTTTCGCCCTGCCGCTCTATGCGCTGTCGGTCGCCCATATGAACGATTTCGTCGATGCGGAGGACTTTGTGGAAGCCGCCGGCGGGCTGCTGCTGGTCTTCGCCGCCGGCGCCGTCCTGGGCCCGATCTTCGCCTCGATCGTGATCGAGCAGAGCGGCTTGGCCTATCTGTTCCTCTATACGGCCGTGATCCACGTTCTGACCGGCGGTTTCGCCTTCTACCGGATGTTCAAACGGCAACCGGCCCCGGATGTGGAACATGTCGCCTTCGCCGATTCTTTGCGTTTCGCGCAAACCGTCGCGAATATCGAGGAATTGACGCCGGAACAGGATGCCGACACGCCCCCGGACGGACAAGAACCGCCGGCGCAGCCGCCCGCCGAAACCGCCAAAACCGTTGAAACCGTTGAAACCGTCGAGGAAAAGGGACCCCGCGATGGATGACAAAATTCTGGCCGCGCTGATCGCCGGCCTCGTTTCCCTCACGGTCGGCCTGGTCTCGTTCTTGGCCACGCGCTGGAAGGTGGAGCACGAGCTGCGGCAGACGCAGTTCCGCGACATTCTGCAAAAACGGATCGAAATCTACCCCAGGCTCTGGTCCATCTGCATTCGCTATGAAACCAACTGGGTCATCGACGGCAAAGTGAAGGACCGCGACTGGGCCCAGGCCTTCCTGGCGGAGTTGAACGCCTTCAATATCGAGGGCGGCCTTTTCTTTACAGAAGAGCTGTATAACAGTTTCGGCGATGTAAGGGCCGGTCTGCTCCGGGCAGTCGATGAAACAAAACCGGGCGAAGAGGTCGCCCCCCAGCTCACCGCCAGGATCCGCATCGCGATCTATGGAACGACGGACGACAAAGACAAGCCCATCCCCGGCCTTTCCACCCACCTGAAAGACGATTTGGGAAGCTATCGCGCGACCACGCTGCAGCGGCGTCTAGCGCAGGGGTGAGGGCTTCCCGGCGCCGTCATGCGGCAAATGGGACTGCGGCGACATATGCCGCTTAACCCTCGCGTGGGGCGATCGGCCGCCAAGGGTGGAGCACTTCCAGGCGGGGTAATTCCGCCAGCCAGTAATGACCCTGATAGGGTTGGTCCGCCGCGCGGCTGATCGGCTGTTTCTGATAGCTGCATAGAAGCAATGTGCCGACGGCGCCATGCGCCACCACCGCCACGTCGCCATCCGTTTCTTGATCTGTTTCTTGAGCGAGAATCCGCCCTACCGCGTTCTCGATCCGGCGTTGCGCGTCAATAGCGCGCTCCCAGCCGCGCACGCTTTTTTCCGGTTCGGCGAAGAAAGCATCCGCCAGTTTCTCAAACTCCCGGGGCGGGACGAAGCCCGTCGCCGTCCGGTCGTTCTCGCCAAGTTCCGCATCGACGCGAACGCCTGCGCCAAATCGGGCGGCAAGAATGCCGGCAGCCTCGATCGCCTTGGCCTCGCTGCTCGACCACACGGAAGCCACATTGGCGACCACCGGGCTTTCGGCAAACACTCTCATTCTCGCCAATCCGACATCACTCAGACGCCAGCGCCGGACATCCGTCCGCGGATCGACGATAACCTCGGGATGGGTGACGAAGATCAGTTTTCTCATGCCGCGACATTGGCACAGCTATCCGGGCGGCACTATCCGCATTTGGGACGGTCTTCCTGCCTTCCACACTATTGCGTACCGGCCCCCTTGCCGACGGCACGGAACTGCCGCCCCGCGGCGTGCGCCGGGGGCGGGGGACCGTGACGGGAGGTCAGCGCCGCCGGCGGCGGCGGGCGAGCACCAGCATGCCGATGGCGGCGGCGGCCAGCGGGGCGGTGGCGGGCAGCGGCACGGCCTGGGGGGCGTCGCTGAAACTCACTGTGGGGAATTCGCCGAACCCACTGACAGCGAAGGGGTCGCTGAACTCAAACCCCAGAACCTCCACGAAGTCGACCCCAGTCACGGTAATGTCGAGCTGGTATGAAATGGCGAACTGCTCGTTCGGTTGGATGATGCCAAGATCGACCGTTTCGAAGTTCACCGGCATTTCGAGCTCGAACGGGTTGTTCGTTTGGAGGTCGAGATCGGCTCCGAATGTCGTCAGTTGATTGTTGCCGCCGAATGGCGTGGTGGACCGGTATTCGAACCCGCTCTGATAGACGGGAAAGAAATCCTTGCGGACCGTCAAGGCGAAGTCGATGACGGAATCCTGCCCCGCGATCATGAAGAAACTGCCGCCATCGATGACGAATTGAAGCGACGCTTGCTGTGCCTTGCCGCTGATGTTCTGAAAGTCGTCATTCTCGATGAATATCTGGGTGTCGAATGCACCGGTCCGGCCCAAACCGCCGAACACGCCCAAATTGCCGAACTCGCCGACCGACCCCTGGCCCGAGAATCGCCCATCGGGGTCATTGATACTTGCCAGGATCGACCGATCGATCGGGCCGCTCGAATCGTCGATGCGCTCGTCGTCTCGGACCTCGTCATTATTGAAGGGATCGTCCGGCGTCGGGTCGAAAGACACGATGACCTGTTGCACCGTGAGGGCGTGGGCCGGTCCGACCAAGGCGCCCATGGCAAGAGCGGCAGCGGCAACAGTGGCAGCAAGTGTCGTTCTGATGAATGTCTTACGCACATTGGCCTCCTGAAAGGATGATGAACGGGACGGAAGAGGGGGTTCCGTCCTTCCCGTCATCTCAACGGGGAAGCATCACGCGCGATATGACAATTCGATCCGGACTATCCGTTTTTACCAGGAATCTATCCGGTTCAAGGCGCCGGGCCGAGAACACGGAAACCGAGCTGCAACGCCTTTCGCCCGCTCAACCCCCACGCGCCCGTTTGCGCCGGCCGTTTTCGCTGCGCTTCGGTGCCTGAAGTATGGAAAGGAATGGTAGTTTTGGGGGGAAATATCGTATTGAGTAAACTGTCACCGTAATTCGTCACCGTAATTCGATCCGCACTATCCGTTTTTACCAGGAATCTATCCGGTTCAAGGTACCGGGCCGAGAACACGGGAGACTGGCTGCTACGTCTTTCGCACGCTCGCTCCCCCCGCCGTCCGTTTGCGCAGCGTTTCCGTGCCTGAATTATGGAAAGGAGTCGTAGAGTCGAGGGACAATATCGGGTTGAGTTGACCGTTACCGTAAACCCGTAAACCTCACCGTAACCCCGTCCACATATGTCACCGTAATACTGGCGCTTTCTGTCATTTCCTCTAAGCTGTATCTCTCTTTACAGGAAAGCTTCCAGACGTATCATAGAGCTCATTGTGGACTGCCAAAGCATCTGCGAAGCGTCTCTCCATCGTGTTTCGATACACTCCATTTTTTGGCCACTCTATACGCATATGGCGAAAATCATAGGCACATTCCGGAGAGACCAGAAACTCTATTTCGCGCGCCAATAATACTGGGGCAAAATACTCATATGGTTCATGGTCTTCGTTGAAGTCTATTGCAAACTCGTCCCAACATTGGTTGATAAATGGATCAATGACACCAAAGATAAACTCTAACGTGCGTTGCGAAAGATCAATTTCGGTCGGTGCAGCGAAATGCTGTACCATGTTTCTTAGAAAGCCAAATTCTTTGAAGTTCTCTAGGTCGGCTAAGTGGATACCTGTCGTTGCCCACAACCGATCAGGAAGGTCTCGATACAGGATTGTTCGACCATCGCCCAGTAGACGTAAGAATGAAATCTTCTGACCTTCTTCCCTCGCCTTAGGCAATTGCTCGAAAATCAACAAAGGGTGCTCTTCTGCGATCCTTGCCTTGATTAAAATCTCCGCAGCATGCGCAGCTTGAAGAACTGACAGCTCATTCCATTGATCGTTTTCGTGACTATAATATGCAGCATGCCAGTTTGCATGAGCTAGCGCTCCAAGCCCCAGCCGCAACATCCGTTCCGACACGTTCTTTAGTGTATCATCCATTGCCCGGCCCCAAACGGAAGTTGGTTGATTTGAACTTTGCTACACCGATATGAGCGCTGGAAATTCTTGCCCACACACGAAGGCGCGCAATTCATTGATTCGATCGGACGAATATCACAACCTATACGATATTATCTAACAAGTATTGGGCCACTTTAGCTAACTGCCCCGAGAGGAAACAGCGTTGGGAAACTTAAAACCCGCAGATATGCCTGCCGTTTTGGAGCGGACTACACTTAGGGTGAACGAAGAGAATTGCCTGCTTCCCATCTATGAGGCTGTCTCTAATGGCATCTACTCCGCTCAAGCCAAATGGGGCCGTGATGTTTCAAATAACGGAAGAGTCATTGTCGAGATCAGAACAACGACGTTTGAGGCAACAATATCAGACAACGGCGTAGGACTGAATGAAACGAATTTTGTCCACTTTCTTACGCCCTTCACAGGTTTTCGCTTGAGAAAAGGGGGAAAGGGTTTTGGCAGGTTCATAGCATTCAAAGTTTTTGACGATATTGCGTATACATCTCGCTATGATGCTGGCGGTGAGAAAAAGCTGATCTCATTCCAGTTTGATATAGAAAAAGATCCGCAGATCGACGACTCAATTACCGCGCCTCCAGCACTGGTTTTTGAGACTGGCTGTGTAGTTCGGTACAGGGACCCAAAGGCCGATTTTAAGAGTACAATCGAGGGGCTCGAAGGTACGGATATTGTTGAGCGCACCATTCGCTACTTCCTGCCCTTCTTTCTGTCCGATGAGATGCCAGACCTCAAGATTTCAGTGGATGGAGCAAGCTTTGACACGCGCTCGCACTTTGCAGAGTTTTTTACCCCGGAGATTAGCGAAACACTCGCAATTGATCTCGGAAATGAGGCCCATGAGTTCAAAATAGACATCTCGAGGGTCAAACGGGAGCGACTATTCAAGGAACACATGACGCTATTATTTGCCGACGGCCGAATCATCGGCGCGGGCCGGAAAATTGCTGGCAAAATTGGCAATGAGTATTTCGACGCACCCGACGGCGGCAAGCAAATCTACATCGCATCTGTTCGGGGCGATTTTCTTGATGAGCGTGCTAACACTGCCAGAACCGAGATTGAGGCCACAAAGGATGAGATTGACGCCATTGTCGATGAGGTTGCAAAGCTGATTTTGTCTAAAGAAGAGGCGTTTGTTAGGCGTCACCGCGTTACTCAATCTAAAGGTGTTGCCCAGGCGCTGTTAAGAAATCCACTGCTGCGCAGCGCACTGCATGGAAAACCAATCTCAGAATATGTGGATAACAAGCCAATGAGTTGGAAAGCAGAGGATTTTGTTTCTGACTTGGCCCTTCAAAGGCTTCGCGACCAAAATAACTGGCAAAAAGAGTTCGAAGAAGGCCTCAAGGCCCCCATAAAACTTATAGAGATGCGTGAGAAAATCACCAAACATCTTGATGAAGAAAACAAAGATGCGCTCGCATCCTATGTTGCGCACAGGAAATCCGTGATCGAGCTCACGGATGCTATCTTGGGCTTTCAAGAGGATGGAAAGATGAGCCCTGAAGACATGCTCCACGACCTCATCCATCCACGATACGAAGACAGTGAAACCACAAAATTTTATCAGCACAATTTGTGGCTACTTGATGAGCGTCTTGCTTTCTTCACCTATTGCTCAAGTGACCGCACCAACCATGGGGGTCGACGCAAGGCAGGGGATAAAGTCGCAGACTTAGTACTCTTTGAAGATTGCTCGATTTTCAGAGAAGGCGATCAGGGGGCACTTGTTCTGATCGAATTCAAGAAGCCGGGTCGAGATGACTACAAGTTTGGTAGCGCCAAGACAGACCCTATCCAGCAGGTAGTCGAAACCGCCGTCAAAATCCGGGATGAGGGCCGTATTATCTCCAAGTCGGGGCGCACGATATCGATTGAATCCGCTGTTCGCGTTTATGCGTACGTCGTTGCCGACATAGAGCCCACTTTGCGGAGCGTTTGCGAAAACCACGACATGCAAGACACGTGGGATTACAAAGGTTATTACCTTTACCATTCCAAGAAAGATATGTTCGTCGAGGTAATTGGCTACGAAAAAATGCTAGTCGATGCTAAGAAACGCAATGCGGCGTTTATCGAAATTCTGCTTGGGGAAATATTGGAGGGCTAGAGTTGCTCGGAGCCCTCTTGCAGGAGGTTTGGTCTCGGACGAATTAGGGTGACAGCTTACTTTAGTTGTACTTGGTTCGCATATCCGCCCGTAACGTCAGTACACACGGCATTTAGCCGCACCGAGGCGCTTTATCATGCTGCACTGTCTTTGAAGGAAAAATGGTGGAGCCGAGGGGAATCGAACCCCTGACCTCTACAATGCCATTGTAGCGCTCTCCCAACTGAGCTACGGCCCCATCCCGGCGATGCGACGGCGTTTCGCCCGGTCGGGCTTGCCGTCTTCGCCATTGTCGCGGTCCCTTTGGGAGGGGACCGGTGCACCGCCCTTCGCTTCGGTGCCGAAGCGCCGCTTCAGCGGGTGCGGGCGGTGTTATAAGCCTTCCGTCCGGCGGTGCAAGCAGAATTCTTCACCCCGCCGGCACCTGTGCTGCCCCCATGCGTCAACCGGCGTGTAAACCGGTGCGCAAACCGACGCTTGAACAGACGCCGGGGCGGAGCGCAGCCCAAGACCGATTATGTATCGTCGTCGTCGTCCTTGCTGGCGACGCCCGGCACATCGTCGTCGTCGTCGAGGTCGCTGGTGTCTTCCAACACGTCCTCGTCATCGTCGTCCAGATCGACATCGAGATCCGTATCGTCGTCGGTCTTTTCGACCTCTTTCTTCGCTTCCTTCACCGGCTTGTCGTCATTCGCCGGGGCGGAGCGGCCGCGTTTCAACTTCATCGCCGATTCCGGGTCGAATTCCGCGCCGCAGGCCGGGCAAAGGATCGGATTTTTTTCCAGGTCGTAGAACTTCGCGGAACAACTCAGGCAGGTCCGCTTGATACCCAATTTCGGTTTGGCCAAAACTCATCTCCTAGAAATTCGATCGGTGAAAGTCGATCGGTCGCGATCACGCGCCCCGCGCCCGACCGGCTTCGCCGTCCATCCGGGACAGCCTCTATTCACGATATCACGCAATGCTGGCCGCGGCTTTTGCCAATTTACGGCCAGCCTGTCAAAAGCTAAATCGAACAAACCGCCAATGCGGCGGCGAATGCTGCAAAGGACAGGGCTGGCAATAAATAGGGCATATCCGGAACCGGTGAAAGCGCGCTCGCTTCCCGCCCGCACTATCGCTGAACGGGTGACGCCGGGGAACCGGCATGCTAGAGGGGCGCGCCAAGCCCATATCCGACCCGTATGAGAGGCGTCATGACCGCCCAAAAAACCACTCCCGAACAAAGCCCGGAACACGCCTCCGCCGCGGCCCCCGTCATCGCCAGGCCCGGCGGCCCCTTGCGCGGCACGGTTAAGGTGCCGGGGGACAAGTCGATTTCCCACCGCGCGGTGATGTTCGGCGGCCTGGCGGTGGGCGAAACCCGCATTCTGGACGTACTGACCGGCGAGGATGTGGTGCGCACGGCCGAAGCCTTCCGCGCGCTCGGCGCGTCGGTGGATATGGAAGCCGACGGCAGCTGGCGGGTCCGCGGCGTCGGCATCGGCGGGCTGACCGAACCGGCCGACGTGTTGGACATGGGCAATTCCGGCACCGCGGCGCGGCTGCTGCTGGGCGTGCTGGCGGGCCATGGCATCACCGCCTTCCTGACCGGGGACGGATCGCTGCGCAAACGGCCGATGGGCCGCGTGACCGTGCCGCTGGCCCTGATGGGCGCGCAGTTCACCGCGCGCAGCGGCGGACGCCTGCCGCTGGCCATTACCGGCAAGGACGAACCGGTGCCGATCGAATACGAACTGCCCGTCGCCTCCGCCCAGGTGAAATCCGCGATATTGCTCGCCGGCCTTGCGGCGCGTGGGGCCACCACGGTGATCGAGCCGCAGGCGACGCGCGACCATACCGAACGCCTGCTGCGCCATTTCGGCGCCACGGTGACGGTGGAAGAGCTTGAAACGGGCGGCCGCCGCATCACGGTCACCGGCCAGCCCGAGCTGACCGCCCCGAAACAGCCGATCCGCGTGCCCGCCGATCCCAGTTCCGCCGGGTTCCCGGTTGTCGCCGCGCTGATCGCGGCGGGCTCTGAAATCAGCCTGCCGTCGATCGGCCTGAACGAAACGCGGACGGGCCTTTACACCAGCTTGCAGGAAATGGGCGCGGATATCGTCATCGCGAACCGCCGGGACGAAGGCGGCGAGCCGGTCGGCGATTTCACGGTCAAGGCATCCGTCCTGAAGGGCATCGAGGTGCCGCCCGAGCGCGCGCCCAGCATGATCGACGAATACCCGATCCTGGCCGTCGCCGCCGCCTATGCGGAGGGCAAGACCGTGATGCGCGGCATTCACGAATTGCGGGTCAAGGAATCCGACCGCCTGGCCGCCGTCGCCGCCCTGTTGCGGGAAAACGGCGTCACGGTCGAGGATGGCGAGGATTGGATGATCGTGCACGGTACCGGTGGCACCAGTGGAAAAGGTGTGCCGGGGGGCGTTCCGGGGGGCGGCACGGTAGAGACCCATCTGGACCACCGCATCGCCATGAGCGCCCTGGTGCTCGGCCATGCGGCGCAAAACCCGGTGCGTATCGACGACGGCAACGCCATCGGCACCAGCTTTCCGGGCTTCATCGACCTGATGAACGGGCTGGGCGCCGATATCGCGCCGGAATAGAGCAACACGCAGAAGCAGGACACGACGACAGGATGACGGTAATCGCAGTGGATGGGCCCGCGGCCAGCGGCAAGGGAACCCTGGCGCGGAAATTGGCCGCCCATTTCGGATACGACTATCTGGACACCGGCAAGCTGTACCGCGCGGTCGGCCTTGCGGTCTTGAACGCGGGCAAGGACCCGTCGGACGCGGAAGCCGCGCTGGCGGCCGCGCAATCCATCGATCCGGCGCGGCTGGACGACCCGGCGCTTGCCGGTGACGACGCGGCCGCGGCGGCGTCGAAAGTGGCCGCCATCGGGCCGGTCCGCGCCGCCTTGAAGGACTTTCAACTGGCCTTCGCGGGGCGCGAACCGGGGGCGGTTTTGGACGGCCGCGACATCGGCACGGTGATCTGCCCCGGCGCGCCGGCCAAGCTGTTCGTGACCGCCTCGGTGGAGGTCCGGGCAGAAAGACGCCACAAGGAATTGCTTTCCCGGGGGGAAGACAGTATATACGCGCGCGTTCTGCAGGAGTTGAAGGAACGGGACGAGCGCGACACAAGCCGCGCCGACGCGCCCCTTCGCCCCGCCGATGACGCCCAAGTGCTGGATACCAGCGCGATGACGATCGAGGAAGCCTTTGCGGAGGCGCTGAAGATCGTTGAAGGGCGCCTCGCTTAGCAGACACTGGTTTTACCCGCTGAGTATCTTAGAGCGGCAGGGCCCCAAGTGTTCATCACGGGGTGGTCCCATTTGGTACGCCTTGCGTTCGAGCCTCGCGCCGCAAGGTTATTCGGCTTTTTAACGCTGCCCGCGGTGGGCGCGGCCGAATTACGGGGCAAGACCACCGGAGACAACCGGTTGGCAGGAACACGACACGTGAAAGGATTTTCCACATATGAGTTCCGAGACGGTTAAAGAAAGTTTTGCCGACCTGCTGGAAGAGTCATTCGGCTCCCAGTCCAGCATCGTTGGCACGGTCGTTAAGGGGACGGTTATTTCCGTCGATAACGACATGGCGCTGATCGACGTCGGTCTGAAGGCCGAAGGTCGCGTCGCGCTGAAGGAATTCGGTGCCCCGGGCGAGCCCGCCAATCTGCAGCCCGGCGACACGGTAGAAGTGTTCGTCGAGCGTCTTGAAGACCGCAACGGCGAGTCGGTTCTGTCCCGCGAACGCGCCAAGCGCGAAGAGGCCTGGACCAAGCTGGAAGAAAGCTATGCGGCGACCGAACGCGTCACCGGCTCGATCTTCGGCCGGGTCAAGGGCGGCTTCACCGTCGACCTGGGCGGCGCCGTGGCGTTCCTGCCGGGCAGCCAGGTGGACATCCGTCCGGTTCGCGACGTCACCCCGCTGATGAACACCCCGCAGCCGTTCCAGATCCTGAAGATGGACCGCAGCCGCGGCAACATCGTGGTCTCGCGCCGTGCGGTTCTGGAAGAAACCCGCGCGGAACAGCGCAGCGAGCTGATCGAAAACCTGAAGGAAGGCATGGTGCTGGAAGGTGTTGTGAAGAACATCACCGATTACGGCGCCTTCGTCGATCTGGGCGGTGTCGACGGTCTGCTGCACGTCACGGACATCTCGTGGAAGCGCATCAACCATCCTTCGGAAGTCCTCACCTTCGGCGAAACCGTCAAGGTACAGGTCATCCGCTTCAACGCCGAAACCCAGCGCATCAGCCTGGGCATGAAGCAGCTTGAAGCCGATCCGTGGGAAGGCGTCGAAGCCAAGTACCCGCTGGGTGCGAAATTCGTCGGCACGGTCACGAACATCACCGATTACGGCGCGTTCGTTGAGCTGGAGCCGGGCATCGAAGGCCTGGTCCACGTTTCCGAAATGTCCTGGACCAAGAAGAACGTCCATCCCGGCAAGATCATCTCGACCAGCCAGGAAGTGGAAGTCATGGTGCTGGATATCGATCCCGCCAAGCGCCGGATCAGCCTGGGCATCAAGCAGTGCCTGAGCAATCCGTGGGAAGACTTCGCGGCACAGCACCCGGTCAACACCGAAATCGAAGGCGAGATCAAGAACATCACCGAATTCGGTCTGTTCGTCGGTCTGCCGGGCGAAATCGACGGCATGGTTCACATGTCCGACATTTCCTGGGAAAAATCCCCGGAAGAAGCGCTCGGTGACTTCAACAAGGGCGACATGGTCAAGGCCAAGGTCCTGGATATCGACACCGACAAGGAACGCATCAGCCTGGGCATCAAGCAGCTGGGCAGCGATCCCTTCGCCGATGCGATGGGCGAAATCAAGAAGGGTGCGGTCGTCACCTGCGTCGTCAGCAAGGTCGTCGACAACGGTGTCGAGGTTCTGGTCAACGACGCCATTCCGGGCTTCATCCGGAAGGCCGACCTCAGCCGCGATCGTTCCGAACAGCGCCCCGACCGTTTCGCCCAGGGCGAGAAGGTCGATGCCAAGGTCACGGCGATCGACAAGGCTTCCCGCAAGCTGACCCTTTCCATCAAGGCCTTCGAACAGGCCGAGGAAAAGGAAGCGATGGCGAACTTCGGCAGCTCCGACTCCGGCGCGTCGCTCGGCGACATCCTGGGTGCGGCCCTGCAGCGCCAGCAGGACGGCGACAAAGAGTAAGCGTCTTCATGGGACGCGGGGCGCGGCGTAACCACGCCGCCGCCGCTTCCCTGCGACGATAAGGATGACCCGCCGGCGGCAAGCTTGCCCCGGCGGGTTTTTCTTTGCAGATAAATGCGTTGTATCGGTTTCTGCCGCTTGACGCGAAACCTGCGACGCGGCAACCTTTTGCCAACTTAACGAATTCTTTGGGTCGCCTCGGCGTGCCGCCTGCCGGAAGCCTCCGGTCACGGTCGGCAAGGTATTGGCCGGGCTGATCCGGTTAGAGTGCACCGGGAACAGTCCGCTTGCCGTGCCTTGGACAGACTTTTGGGTCGGCAGCGTAGATCAGGGGGTACTGATGACACGGTCCGAGTTGATCGCGACAATCGCGCAACGGAACCCGCACTTATACCATCGGGACGTGGAACGGATCGTCACCACCATCTTCGAGGAGATCTCCTCGGCGTTGGCCAGCGGTGACAGGGTCGAGCTTCGCGGTTTCGGTGCGTTTTCGGTCAAGCGCCGCGGGGCGCGTGTCGGCCGCAACCCGCGCACCGGCGCATCGGTTTCGGTTGAGGCGAAGGCCGTTCCGTTCTTCAAGACCGGCAAGCAATTGCGGGAACGGTTGAACGGCGAGTAACGCCGTCGCCATATCCGACCCGCGCGGCGGCCCAACCGCCCGCGCGGACCGCCATGCGGACCGTAATTTGGCCACGGCGGCCGGCCGGACCGGCGCTTGGTTTCTTCTAATCCGAGGGTCGAGATGCGTTACCTCTATTGGCTTTTCCTACTGATCCTCGCCGCCCCGGCGGTGGTCTTCGCGCTGTCGAACCAGGAAACGGTCATCGTTCAGATCTGGCCGCTGCCCTTCGAAATCCCCATCGTCACCTATCTTCTGGTCTTCATCCCCTTCCTGGTCGGCTTTCTGGTCGGCGGGGTGGTTGCCTGGTTCGGGGCGGGGCGTCGGCGCACCCGCGACGCTAGGCGCAAGGCGGATGAGGCGGAACGCAGGGTTCGCCAGTTGGAACAGGAACTGACGGTCGCCCGGTCGGAGCAATCCCGGTCGGAGCAGTCCCGGTCGGAGCAATCGCGATTGGAATCCCGGCAGACCTTGCCCGCCCGCATCGAAGACGATACAGCCGGGAAGGATAAGGACCGCGCGGCGGCCTGACCTTTCTCGAACGGCTTTACTGGGAGTTTTCCGGAAATGAGTGACACGGTTGTTGGGCCCGTCGATGCCATCATCATCGGCGCCGGCGTGATTGGCGCCGCGGTAGGGTACGAACTGGCCAAGAAAGGCTGGAAAACCCTCAATATCGATAAGAACTCGGTCGCCGGATACGGATCGACCAGCGCCAGCTGCGCCATCATCCGGGTGCATTATTCGACCTATGACGGCTGCGCCATCGCCTATGAAGGCTTCAAATACTGGGAAAGCTTCCCCGAATACCTGGAAGCCCAACCGGATGAGACCCTGGCGGAATTCGTCCAATGCGGCTGCATGGTCTACAAGGTCGACGCCAACAATAAGGCGGAGACGATCATCGCCCGCGCCCGCGACCTGGGCGTGCCGCTGGAGGAATGGACGCCCGAGCAGATCAAGCAGCACATGCCCTTCGTCGATACCAGCCGGTTCACCCCGGCCCGCGCGCTCGACGATCCGGATTTCGGCAAGAAAGCCGGCGGTGAAATCTATGGCGCCGTCTATTTCCCGACCGCAGGCTATGTCAACGACCCGCAATTGTCGGCCCAGAACATCGCCGCCGCGGCGGCGCTCAAGGGCGGCCAGTTCCTGTACAACGCCACGGTCACCGAAATCCTGAAGGAAGGCGGCCGCGCGGTCGGCGTGAAACTGGCCGACGGGCGGGAGATCCGCGCCAAGGTCGTCGTCAACGTCGCCGGGCCGCATAGCACCAAGATCAACGACATGGCCGGCGTCACCGACGGGTTCAACATCAAGACCGGCGCGCTGAAACAGGAAGTCTCCCATGTGCCGGCGCCGGCGGGCTACGAAATGGGCAAGAACGCGCATGTGATTTCCGACAGCGACATTTCCGTCTACAGCCGGCCCGAGAAGGGCAACTTCGTGCTGATCGGGTCCGAGGACCCGGAATGCGATCCGCGCATCTTCGTCGATCCGGACGATTGGGACGACAGTTTCAGCGACCAGTGGAAGGTCCAGGTCTATCGTCAGGCCCAGCGCTATCCGGAACTGCCGGTCACCTCGCCGGTGCGCGGCGTCACCGCGCTTTACGATGCGTCCGATGACTGGATTCCGATCTACGACAAGACCGACCTACCGGGCTTCTATGTCGCCATCGGCACCAGCGGCAACCAGTACAAGAACGCGCCGGTCGCCGGTAAGCTGATGGCCGAACTGATCGAAAAGGTCGAGGCCGGGCACGACCACGACGCGGATCCGCTGCAATTCCATTTGGAGAATGTCGGCGTGGATGTCAGTCTTGGTTTCTATTCGCGCAAACGCGAAATCAATACGGAAAGCAGCATGTCCGTGCTGGGCTAACCGCACGAAAAACACATCGGAGAGGAGACGGCATCATGATCATCGCAGTGGTTCAAATCCCGCTTGAGGGACCGAAACGCCCGCGTGACGATGTCGTCGCCATCTCCCTGAAATCGGCCGATGAAATCTTCCGGAACGTTAAGGGGCTGCGCCAGAAATACTATCTGAACGGCGACCAGGGCGGCGGCGGCATCTATTTCTTCGAGACCCGCGAGGACGCGGAAGCCTGGTTCCATGACGGCTGGGCCGATTGGATGGAAGGCCGCTTCGGCGCCCGCCCGACGCTGGCCCTCTACGACAATCACGTCGTCTTGGATAACGAGGCAGGCGAGGTCCGCGTCGACGGCAAGCCGGTGCCATTCCCGTCCGAAGCGAGCGGGACCCGAGGGACACAGCTTTCGCCCGCATAATTTATGCGTGGCGTGCCTGCCGCCGCGGCGCTATCAAGCGCGCATGAACGGAAACCATCGACGGCTTCAGCCTCGACAAGTCGACTGACCTCTAGCGGGAGATCCTGCCATGGCCCAGCCACGCCCGACCCAACCCCATCAGCGCGTGTTGGTCGCGCTGGATACGCCCGATACGGAACGCGCGGTGGCGCTTTCCCGTGACCTGACCGGTCTGGTCGGCGGGGTGAAGCTCGGCCTTGAATTCTTCAACGCGAACGGGCCCGACGGGGTGCGCCGGGTGACGCGCGGCTCGCTGGAGGAAACGCCGCACGGGCAGGCGGTGCCGCAGCAGCCGCTGTTCCTTGACCTGAAATTTCATGACATTCCGAATACGGTGGCCGGCGCGGTGCGCTCGGTCATGCCGCTGACGCCGATGATCCTGAACGTCCATGCGGGCGGCGGGCCGGCGATGATGAAGGCGGCGCTGGATGCCGCCAATTTCGCCGCCGAACCGCTGGGCACCGAACGGCCGATCCTGATCGCGGTCACGGTCCTGACCAGCATGGACGACGGCGACCTGGACGCGGTGGGGCAAAAAGGGCCCGCCGGCGACCAAGTCATCCGCCTGGCCGAACTCACCCAGAAATGCGGCTTGGACGGCATCGTCTGTTCGCCGCATGAAATCACCCGCATCCGCGAAGCCTGCGGCCCCGACTTCCGCCTGATCGTCCCCGGCATTCGCCCGGCGGGCAGCGAGACGGGCGATCAGAAACGTGTTATGACACCGAAACAGGCCGTCGAGGCTGGCGCGGACTGGATCGTCATCGGCCGCCCGATCACCGGCGCGGCGGACCCGGCGGCCGCCGCCAAGGCCATCGCGGAAGAACTGAACGGCTGAGGCCTGGAGGCCGAAACCATGCAACCGGCACATCGTCCCTTGCCCGCCTTCGGACGCCGCCTGAAGCGGCTGCGCCGGTCGCTGGGCATGAAGCAGATGACCCTGGCCGAGCTGATGAATGTGGACCAGACCACGGTCTCCCGGTGGGAAAACGCCGCCATCCTGCCGGATAGGGAGACACAGCAGGCAGCCTTCGAAACGCTGTCGGCCTGCCGCAAGGATGACGGCGCGCTGAAACGGCTGGTCGAATCCTCAAGCGATCCGGTGCATCTGGTCGAGGAAACCAGCCATATCTGCCTGGCCTATTCCCGCAGCCGCGCCGTCGAATGGCGCAGCGGGACCGGCGACCTGCTCGGCCAGTCGCTGTGGAAATTCGCGACGGAAGAAATCCAGCAGGCGGAGCACGAGTTGATCGATGCCGGTTGGTGGGACATCCATGTGCCGGAACCCAAACTGTTCCGGACATCCGGCGCATCCTATGCCGAGATGACGATTCTGCCCGGCGCGATCCTGTGGGAGCGTTTGTATCTGGCCGACGGCACGCCGGTACGGTTGGCGAGCGGGGCGCGAGGGACACCGCCTTTGCCCGCATAAAATATGCGTAGCCCTGCCGTCCGGGCGGCGCTATCAAGCGCCCATGAACGGGAAATATCGAAGCCTCATCCTGGTATTGCTGCTCTGGGCCGCCGGGCTTTGCGCCGCCGGTCAGTTCGCCAAGATCGCCGTTCCCTTTACCGAATTCCGCGCCCTGTATCCCGATGCGGGCAGCAGCATCGGCTGGCTGCTGTCGCTGATCAGCTTCGTCGGCGCGGTCGCGGGCCTGACCGCCGGTGCGGTGGTGGGTTCGCTCGGCCTGCGGCGCATGCTGTTCGGCGGGTTGATCCTGGGGGCCATGCTTTCCTTTTGGCAGGCCAGCCTGCCGGGTTTCGGACTGTTCGCCGCCAGCCGCGTTCTGGAAGGCGCCGCCCATCTGGCCATCGTCATCGCCGCACCGACCTTGATCGCCAATGTCAGTGCCGACCGGTTCCGCGGCATCGCCATGGCGTTGTGGAGCACCTTTTTCGGGGTTGCCTTCGCCCTGGTCGCCTGGATCGGCCTGCCCCAGGTCAAGGCCTTCGGCGTGCCGCCGCTATTCGTTGTCCACGGCGTCCTGACGCTGCTGGTTACCGCCCTGCTTGCCCTGTTGCTGAAAAGCGGCGACGCACCAAAGGCCGACAGCAACGCCCTTAAACCCGGCACTGTCCTCTCCGGACTGGCCACCGCGCTTCGCTCGCCCAGCATCGCCGCCCCCGGCGTGGGGTGGCTGTTCTACACGCTGACCTTCGTCGCCCTGCTGGCCGTCTTGCCGGAACGGCTGCCCCCGGAACAGCGCGACACGGTGCTGGGCCTGCTGCCGCTTCTGGGGATCGCCGTGTCGCTGACCTTCGTGCCGGGCCTTATGAAAGTCATCGGGGCCGGCACGCTTCTATGGATCGGTTTCGGTTTGGCGCTCTCAGCCGTGCTCTTCGCGGGTGCGTTTCCGCTGACCCTTATCTGTATCGCGCTTTTCGCGGCGCTGGGCCTTGTACAGGGTTCGGGTTACGCCTCGGTCCCCGAACTGAATTCGGGCGTCAGAGAACGGGCGCTCAGCTTCGGCCTGATCGCACAAACGGGGAATATCGGAAACCTGACCGGCACGCCGATCCTGCTATTCGTTCTGGACCGGACCGGCGAGGTCGCCCTGTTCCATTTCCTTGCCGTGCTTTACGGGTTGGCCGTCGCCGCATTGCTGTTTCTGCACTACCTGCGGAATAGGACCCAGCCAAACCCGGCCTAGCGCAACCCCGCTTAACCGACCCGCCCAACCGATCCACCTAGCCAACCCGGAGCGAAAACCGGTTATTGGCGCGGACCGGCGTTAGCGGCATCGACGGCAGGTTCCCGCCATAGACATGGTCCGACAGCCAGGCCTGTTCCCCTTCCAGGTCCTCGGTCAGCGTCCACCAGACCCGATCGCCCGGGTCCCAGCGATAGCCGCGCGCCCGCAGGATGTCCTTGGTCTCGAAAGGCGAATTGACCGCATGGACCAGCGTGCGTTCCTTGCGGGCGGAGGCGAGCAGCGCGGCCAAGGTGGGTTCACCGGTGGGAAGGGTCGAGGCCAGAAGGGCGATCCCGGCCAGACAATCGATCTTGGCGCGGTGCCCCTCGAAGAAGAAGCCCTGCTTCATCAGCAGATATTCCAGGCTGTTGGATCCGAAGCCGCGATCCTTCCAGCCCATATCCTCGATCGAACAGGCCCAGTTCAAGCCCTGAAAGATGCCCCAGGTCTTTTCCACCATCGGCCGGTCGAAGGACGCGCTATGGGCGATGACAAGACCGACGCCCTCCAGGAAGCCCTCGACCTCCTCATCCGAAATCGTCTTTCCGGCGACCATCTCATCGGTGATGTTGTTGACGCGCGTGGCATCCAGCGGAATGGGGCGGCCCGGGTCGCGGAAGCGGTTGAAGGCTTCCGCCTCATACACCTTATGCACCGCGCCGCTAGTCGGGTCGTATTCGAAGGCGACCATCGCCAGTTCGATGACCTCGTCCCGCAGCACGTCCGTCCCGGTGGTTTCCGTATCCAGGAAGACCGCGCGGCGCACCGTGTCACCGGGTGGGGTCACGGGGATCAGGTCCACATCCAAGCGCCGCAGGACCCGGTAATCCGGGTCCGCGTCCAAAAGCGCCGCCGCTGCATGCTTGTCCATTTCGCCCCCCTATTCGTTACAGCAGGGACTTTACCACATCCGGGCTGATATTCGCCCCGCACAGGACCAGCACGACCTTCTTGCCCTTCAGGCGCGGCGCTTCCCGGCGCAACGCGGCCAGCGTCACGGCGGCGGCCCCTTCGACCAGCATGTGTTCGTTGCGGAACAGGTCGCGGAAGGCTTCCTCGATAGCGGTTTCGTCGACCCGCACCAGCGTGTCCAGATTGTCGCGGCAGAGCGGAAAGGTGATGGCATCGTCGTCGATGCCGCCAGCCGTGCCGTCGCTGAGCGTGTGGTCATGCGGGACCTCGATGATCTCGCCCGCTTCGATGGAGGCGATCATCGCCGCCGAGGCGGCGGGCGCCGCGCCGATGGTTTCGATCTTCGGATTGACGGCTTTCAGGTAACCGGCAATGCCGCTGGCCAGTCCGCCGCCGCCGACCGCGATGATGACCGCGTCCATATCCGGCACCTGGCGGCTGAGTTCCAACCCGATGGTGCCCTGGCCCGCGATCACCTGCGGATCGTTATAGGGGGAGACATAGGTCGCCCCGCTCTCCTTCGCGACGCGCTGGGCTTCGGTTTCCGACTTGCCGGAATCGCTGCCGAAAACATGCACCGTGCCGCCCAGGCGTTCCATATTGGCGATCTTGGCGGGCGACGCTCCTTCGGGCACATAGATATCGACCTTGCCGCCGGCGATCTGCGCGGCCTTCGACACCGCCGCGCCGTGATTCCCGGAAGAGGCGGTGACGATCCCCGCCGCCTTTTCCGCCTCGGACAATTGCAGCACCTTGTTCAGCGCGCCACGAATTTTGAACGACCCGGTCTTCTGAATGTTCTCCAGCTTCAGCAACACCTCGCAGCCCAGTTCCGACGACAGGCTGGGCGCTTCTACCACCGGCGTTTCCAGAACATGCGGCCCGATCCGTTCGGCGGCCGCTTCGACGGCGTCTTTAAGGTTATTCACGTTGGCTACCCCACAGCAAAGATACAAAAATACAGGCCGGGATTCCCCGGCGCGTTGCCGGCTACATCATGGAACCGGGATATTTTTTTAGATCGTCCGCAACATGAAGCCACGATATTTTTTCTTTGTAATGGGTATGTTCGTTCGGCGGGAAGGCGTCCGGGTCATCGAAGGCGCTGATGTGAAATTCGGTCAGGTCCGCCCCTCCATAAATCGCCTCCAGGGCCAGCGTGCTGCCGCAGGCGGGGCAGAAACTGCGAAAAACGCCGGGTGACGATTCATAGCGGGCGCGCTGCCCCGATATCCATGTGACCTGATCCGTTCGAAACACCGCAAACGCGGCCAACGGCGCACCGGTCTGCTTCCGGCAGGAACGGCAATGGCAATAACCGGCACCTTCCGGGGCTCCATGCGCCTCGAACCGTATTTCCCCGCACAGACATCCGCCGGATGCGGTTGAGTTTTCGTCGGCCATGTGATCTTTCCCCCTGCGAATCACACCAACCCGAAGGCCATCAACAGGAAGGCGTATTCCTCCGCCGTTTCATGCAGGGACTCATAGCGGCCGGACTTGCCGCCATGGCCCGCGCCCATATTGGTTTTCAGCATCAGGACATTGCCGTCGGTCTTGGTGGCGCGCAGCTTGGCGGCCCATTTCGCCGGTTCCCAATAGGTGACGCGCGGGTCGCTGAGGCCCGCGGTTATCAGAATCGGCGGGTAGGGTTGCGGCTTCACATTGTCATACGGGCTGTAGTCCAGGATGTAGTCGAAGGCCTGCTTGTCGGTGACCGGGTTGCCCCATTCCGGCCATTCGATGGGCGTCAGCGGCAAGGTGTCGTCCAGCATGGTGTTCATGACATCGACGAAGGGCACATGGGCGACCGCCGCGCGCCACAGTTCCGGCGCTTCATTCAGGGCGACGCCCATCAAGGTGCCGCCGGCGCTGCCGCCGGAAATGGAAATCCCACCCGGCGCGGCATAGCCCTGTTCTTCCAGGGCGCGGGCGCAATCGATGAAATCGTTGAAGGTGTTCTTGCGGTCCATCAGCTTGCCGGCCTCGTACCAGCCATAGCCCAGCTCGTCCCCGCCGCGGATATGGGCGATGGCAAAGGCGAAGCCCCGCTGCAGCAGACTGAGGCGGCTGGTGGAAAAGGCGGGCGGCATGCCCAGGCCGTACGCGCCATAGCCGTAAAGATGCAGCGGCTGCGACCCGTCGCGCTTGAAATCCTTCCCATGCACGATGGAAACCGGAACCTTGGCCCCGTCCCGCGCCGTGACGGTGACCCGTTCGGTGACGAAGGCCGACTTGTCATAGCCGGACGGAATTTCCTGGACCTTCCGTTCCGTCAGCGTCTTCGCCTTGACGTCGAAATCATAGACCGTCGACGGGGTCACCATGGAGGTATAACCGACCTGGATGGTCGAGACGTCGAATTCCGGATTCTCGCCCAGGCCCGCCGTGTAGACGTCTTCCTCGAATTCGATGACATGGTCGCCGGTGATCTCGCCATTCTTGTGGAACAGCAGGCGCAACCGGTCGATGCCCTCGATCCGCTCGCTCACAACCAGGAAGTCCTTGAAGGCTTCCACCCCGCGCAGATAGCGGTGGTCCCCGCCCGGTTCCAGTTCGACCCAATTGTCCCGTCCCGGCGCATCCAGCGGCGCGCGGGCAAGGCGGGAATTCTTGTGGGTGTCGTTGGTGCGGATGAACAGATAATCGCCGGCATGGGCGACATCGTATTCCACGCCCGGGTCGCGCGGCGCGACCAACAGGGGTTCCGCCAACGGGTCGTCGGCCGGGATCAGACGGATTTCGCTGGTGACATGATCGCCGGCACCGATTTCGACGAATTTCCGGCTTTGCGATTCGCCGATCCCGACGAAATAGGCGTTGTCCTGTTCCTCATAGATCACCGTGTCCTTGGCGGGGTCCTCGCCCAGCTTGTGCAGCTTCACACGGAAGGGCCGCAGCTGTTCGCTAAGCTCCACATAGAAGAACCGATCGCCGGATGCGGTCCAGACAACGCCGCCGCTGGTATTCGGAATTTCGTCGGGCAGTTGGTCCCCTCGGGCGATGGCGGTGATACGGATCGTGAACCGTTCGGACCCGTCGATATCGCTTGCCCAGGCGATCTTCTCCGCATCCGGGGAAACCACGGCCGAGCGAAGTCGGAAATATTCCATCCCTTCGGCCAATTTAGGTTCATCCAGGATGATCTGTTCCACGTCCTCGGCGCTATCCACCGGCCGGCGCAACCAGGTGCGGTATTGCGCGCCCGGCTCGAAACGGCGCCAATACACATAATCGCCATCTTTTACCGGGACGGAGGAATCGTCGTCCTTGATCCGCCCCTTCAATTCCTCGAACAAGGTGTCGATCAAGGGCTGCTGCGGTTTCATGACCGCGTCGAAATAGGCGTTTTCCACGTTCAGGTAGTCGAGGATCGCCGTATCCGTCACATTGGGATAGCCGGGATCGCGCAGCCAGGCATAAAGATCGGTCAGGACCGTTCCATGGACGTCCCGCTCATCCAGGCGCCGGTCGGCCGCAGGCGGTTGCGGCGACGCGGGCGGGGGCAGGATCGGGGCTTTGGGATCGGTCATATCGGGGTTCTCCAAAAAGGGTCGCCGTCATCGGCGCTTGCCCCAAGACCTAACCACTCTTCCCAAAGGTTCAAGTGTTTCGGCGCGTCACGCGGGTTGCCGGAAACCGCCTTGCGGGCCAAAGCGCTTGCATCCGGCCCTTCCGCTGATTACCTCCGTTGGACCGGAGGAACCTGTCCCATGACCAACTCCAAGACCAGCCCCAAGACCCGACCGCAGCACAGAGACGACGCGGTCATCGCCGCGCATGACTATTTCGCGCGCGGCCTGTTCGAAACCGAATTCGCCGAGGCGATCGCCTGCCCGACCTGCAGCCCGGAAAGCGACCCGGCGCGGCGCCAGTTCGAACGCTATTTCGACCGGGTCGTCGGGCCGCAATTAGACGCGGCCGGGTTCCGTCGGTCGGTACACGCCAATCCCCTGGCGGAGGAGGTCGCCGCGGCCGGTCCCTTCCTGGTCGCGGAACGGATCGAGGATCCCGCCCTGAAGACCGTATTGATATACGGTCATGCGGATACGGTCGCCGGGATGGACGAGAATTGGGACGATGGCCTTGCGCCCTTCGTCCTGACCCGCAGGGACGACCGACTCTATGGGCGCGGCGCGGCGGACAACAAGGTGCAGCACTGGATCGCCATCAAGGCCCTGCGCCTGGTTCTGGAGGCCAAGGGCCATCTGGGTTTCAACGTGAAACTTCTGTTGGAAACCGGCGAAGAGACCGGGTCCCCCGGCCTGCGCGAATTCTGCGAAGCGAATGGCGGCCTGCTGGCGGCGGATGTCCTGATCGCGTCCGATGGGCCGCGCCTGAAACCGGACCGCCCGACGATCTTCACCGGCGCGCGCGGGGCGGTGAATTTCGAACTTGTCGCCGATTACCGCGACGGCGCGCATCATTCCGGGAATTGGGGCGGGTTGCTGAAAGACCCGGGCACGCGGCTGGCCCATGCCCTTGCCACGATCACCGATCCGCGCGGCCGTATCGAGGTGCCCGAATGGCGGCCGCGGAACAGCCTGACGGACCGGGTGCGCGAATTGCTCGCCGCCTGCGAGCCGCTGGACGACCCGGACAGCCGTCTGCCGGGCGAACCGTCGATCGACCGCGATTGGGGCGAACCGAACTTGAGCCCGGCGGAACGCGTCTTCGGCTGGAACAGTTTCGCGGTCCTGGCGCTCGACCTGGGCAACCCGGCGGTGCCGGCGAACGCCATTGCCGGCCGGGCGCGCGCCGTCTGTCAGCTGCGCTTCGTGGTCGGCACCGACCAGGGTGACATCCTGCCGGCGCTGCGGCGCCATCTGGACGCCCTGGGTTTCAAGGATATCGACCTGCGGGCCGACAAGGACGACGTCGCCATGGCGGCCACGCGCGTCGACCCGGACAATCCCTGGGTCGGCTGGGCGCGGGACTCCCTGGCGCTGACCACGGGCAAGGATCCCGCCATCCTGCCGAATCTGGGCGGGTCGCTGCCGAACGATTGCTTTGCCGATACGCTGGGGTTGACCACGATCTGGATTCCGCATTCATATCGCGGCTGCAATCAGCACGCCCCGAACGAACATATTCTGGCGCCGGTGGTGGAAGAAGGGCTGCGGATGATGACCGGCCTGTTCTGCGACCTTGAAGACGGACCGGCGGAGTTTAGGGCCTGAGGCCGCGCAAGACGGATAGAGATGAGCCGATGACCGTGAAAGCGAAAATCTGCGGACTGACCGACGCCCCGACACTGGATGCGGCGGTGCGCGCCGGCGCCGGCTATGTCGGTTTCATGTTCTTCCCGCCGAGCCCCAGGGCCATCCGCCCGGAACAGGCGGCCCCGTTGGTGCGTTCGGTCCCGGAACAGGTTCAAAGCGTCGGCGTCTTCGTCGACCCGGACGACGCCCTGCTGGACCGGGTTCTGGCCGAGGTTCCCCTGGACATGCTGCAGCTGCATGGCGACGAGCCGGTCGACCGCGTCGCGGCGATCAAGGCCAAGACCGGCCTGCCGGTGATGAAAGTGTTCAAAATCGCCGAGGCGGAGGATTTTCAGCCCGCCCGGCGGTTTGAACCCGTGGTGGACTATCTGATGTTCGACGCCAAGCCGCCGAAGGGTTCGGACCGGCCCGGCGGAAACGCCGTCGCTTTCGACTGGGCGCTGATGCGCGGGCAGAGCTGGTCGAAACCGTGGTTCCTGGCCGGCGGCCTGACCGCCGACAATGTTAAGGGGGCCGTCAAACTGACCGGGGCGCGTCTGGTCGATACGTCCTCGGGCGTCGAAGATGCGCCAGGCAGAAAAAACCCGGAAAAAATCCGCCGGTTCCTATCCCAGTTGGCCTGAACGCCGAACGCGATTCCTCCGATTGACCAAACCGGACGGGCTGGCCGGGTTCACCCCGATTCGGTCGATGGTTTTTACATATCCTTCCGTTATTCGTCACAGCCTAAGGTAATAGGATAAGAATATCGCAATAAAGTGAAACTCCTCCAGTTGAGAATGTGGGTAATTTGCAGTCCGCGGAAAAAAAGTTTAGTATTTTAGTGGGGGAATGAGGTGCCGGCCTGGCGGGCCCTCTCATTGGGATATGTGGATTTTGTCATGATGGATGGGTGCGCATCCAAGGGCGCCGCGGTTCACGGGGCGCAACCAGAAACCGGACAGCTTGTAGACACGTTAACCTTGCCGCTCGACGATAGGACGCCGTGGCAGGGTGAACGCTATGAATTCGACGGCGGTACAATCACGCTACGGGCCCGCGGTCCGTTCGAGCTCTATTTCCGGTCGGCGGAAATGGACTTGATCAGCTTCAGCCTGGATCAACCGGCGGATGTTCTCGTCTCGGTCAATGGCGAGGAGATCCGCAAGCGGACCTTGATGCCGGGCCATGCGCATTTCCACCCGGCGGGGTCCAAGGTCTATGTGCGGCTGGACGAGGGCGAGATGCAGATGGTCACCGTCGCCCTGCCCAGCAGCGTGCGGCGGGAAATGCTGCGCCAATTGGGTTGGCAGGACGTCCCGGCGATGTCGGTCACGAACCTGCAGACGCCGATGACGGAAGCGCTGGGCAACCGGTTGCGGGATTTCATCCGCAGCCGCCCGAAAGGCGCCTCCATGGTGGCCGTGACATTGGCGACATCCGCGCTGCACGACATGCTGCTGGCCGTATCGCGAATTCAGAACGGTCAGAATGCCGGCCCGCCGACGGGCGAGACCAGCCCGATCCAGAAGGCGCTGGACTTCATCGACGCGAACCTGCACCGCGACGTCTCGCTGAATGAAATCGCGCAGATCGCCTGCAAGAGCCCGTTCCATTTCGCCCGCATCTTCAAGGATGCCCTGGGGGTGACGCCCGTCGCCTATGTCATCGAAAAGCGGATCGAACGGTCGAAAGCCCTGTTGCGGCAGTCGGATCTGCCGATCTCGGTGATCGCGACGCGCTGCGGCTTCAATTCCCAGTCCCACTATTGCCGGACCTTCCGGCGGCTGGAACACCGCACGCCGCGCGAATACCGGCGCAGCCGCTGACAAAACCCGTTTAGCAAGACCCCGTCCGGGGGCTTGAAGCGGAACGGCGGCAAACCGGTGCAAGGCGTATGGACTTGCCCCCTTTGCTAAGGTATCCCCTACCTCCCATCCGTCGGCGGAGATCCAAGCGTTTTGGGCCTCCGTATCTTCCTGGGGGCGGATCGATGGATCACCATCGTTCGATCACCCCCGGGACAGATCATCGGCGCTGTCCGGCTGCCCCCATCCGAAACGGCGGGGCGCGGCCGATCCCGGCAAGCCACACGACGGATAATGAGAAAACGGAGGGTCGACCGCCATGAGCGAGGCGCAGGCGAAAATCAATACATTCCGGGCCGGTCCCGATGAATCGGGACGTTTCGGCATGTTCGGCGGGCGTTTCGTCGCCGAAACGCTGATGCCGCTGATTCTGGACGTGCAGCAGGCCTATAAGGACGCCAAGGACGACCCAAGCTATCAGGCGGATATCGACTATTACGCGAAGCATTATGTCGGCCGGCCGAGCCCGCTGTATTTCGCCAGGCGCATGACCGAGGATCTCGGCGGCGCGAAAATCTATTTCAAGCGCGAAGAGCTGAACCATACGGGCAGCCACAAGATCAACAATGTCATGGGGCAGATCCTGCTCGCCCGGCGCATGGGCAAGACGCGGATCATCGCCGAAACCGGCGCCGGCCAGCATGGCGTCGCGACGGCCACGGCCTGCGCCCTCTTCAACATGCCCTGCAAGGTCTATATGGGGTCCGTCGACGTGGCGCGGCAATCGCCCAACGTGTTCCGCATGAAGCTGCTGGGCGCCGAGGTAGAAGCGGTCGAAAGCGGGTCCAAGACCTTGAAGGACGCGCTGAACGAAGCGATGCGCGACTGGGTCGCGAATGTGGAGGACACGTTCTACATCATCGGCACCGTCGCCGGGCCGGCCCCCTATCCGGAAATGGTGCGCGACTTCCAATGCGTCATCGGCAATGAAGTGCGCGAACAGATGATGGAGGCCGAAGGCCGCCTGCCCGACACGCTGGTCGCCTGCGTCGGCGGCGGGTCGAACGCGATGGGCCTGTTCCATCCCTTCCTGGACGATCCGGAGGTTAAGATCATCGGCGTCGAGGCGGCCGGCCACGGGGTCGAAACCGGCGAACACGCCGCCAGCATCACCGGCGGACGCCCGGGCGTGCTGCACGGCAACCGCATGCATCTGCTGCAGGATGAGGACGGCCAGGTGGTCGAGCCCTATTCGATTTCCGCCGGGCTGGACTATCCGGGCATCGGGCCGGAGCACAGCTGGCTGCACGATATGGGCCGCGTCGACTATGTCCCGGCGACGGACAAGGAAGCGGTCGACGCCTTCCAGTATTGCAGCAAGATGGAAGGCATTTTGCCGGCGCTTGAATCCGCCCATGCCATCGCGCATGTCATGAAACTGGCGCCGACCCTGCCGAAGGATCATATCATCTGCATGAATATGAGCGGCCGGGGCGACAAGGACGTCAACACCATCGCCGAACTGATGGGAGTGTCACTGTGAGCATGGCCGAAAGCCTGGGCACCGCGCCCTATCCCGATTCCGGCCGCATCGCCGCCCGGTTCGCCAAGCTGAAGGCCGAAGGCCGCGGCGGCCTCGTCACCTATGTCTCGGCCGGGGATCCCGATTACGACACCTCGCTGGAAATCGTCAAAGGCCTGCCGGGCGCCGGCGCCGACCTGATCGAGCTGGGCATGCCCTTCACCGATCCGATGGCCGACGGTCCGGCGATCCAGGCCGCCGGCCTGCGGGCGCTGGAAGGCGGCCAGACGCTGAAGAAAACACTGGCCATGGCCCGCGCCGTGCGGGAAACCGACGCTGATGTCCCGCTGATCCTGATGGGCTATTACAACCCGATCTATGCCTATGGCGTGGACGCCTTCCTGGAAGATGCCAAGGCAGCGGGCATCGACGGGCTGATCATCGTCGACCTGCCGCCGGAAGAAGACGAGGAATTGTGCATTCCGGCCCTGCGGGCGGGGGTCAATTTCATCCGTCTGGCGACGCCGACGACGGACGACCATCGCCTGCCGACGGTGCTGAACAACACATCCGGATTCGTCTATTATGTGTCCATCCTGGGCATCACCGGAACCAAGACGGTCGAGGCGGACGCGGTTCGCGAAGCGGTCGAACGCATCAAACGCCATACGGATCTGCCGGTTGCCGTGGGGTTCGGGGTGAAAACGCCGGAATCGGCGCGGGCGATTTCCAAGGTCGCGGATGCCGCGGTCGTCGGGTCGGCCATTGTCGAACGGGTCAAGGCCGCGCTGGACGAAGGGGTGGAGAAATCCGCCATTCCGGGCCGGGTCCTTGAATTTGTGTCCTCCCTCGCCCAGGGTGTACGAAGCTAAACCAACGGCCCGCGCAGCCGAAACGCGCGGGCGGCGGGCACCCGGATGACCGGGCCCCATAGAGGCAACCCCGAAGGAGGGGATTTACGGAATGTCTTGGCTTGAGCGCTATGTCCGACCGAAGATCAAGGCCCTGGTCGGCGCGAAACCCGAAGTTCCGGACAATCTTTGGCACAAGTGCGACAATTGCGGACAGATGATCTTCCACCGCGATCTGGTGGCCAATCATCACGTTTGCCAGCACTGCAACCACCATATGCGCCTGCCGGCGGAACAACGCCTGGAAATGCTGTTCGACGGCGGCGAATACGACCGGGCCGAATTGCCGAAGACCCCCCTCGACCCGCTGAAATTCCGCGATCGCAAGCGTTATAGCGACCGACTGAAAGAAGCGCAGGCGAAGCAGGATACCAAGACCGCCAACAAGGACGCCATCATCGTCGCCCATGGCAAGATGGACGGCCGCGCGGTTGTGGTCGCGGCCTTCGACTTCTCGTTCATGGGCGGTTCCATGGGCGTCGCCGTGGGCGAGGGCATCGTCACCGCCGCCCGGCTTGCTGTTTTCCAACAAGCGCCCTTGATCATCATTCCCGCCACCGGCGGTGCACGCATGCAAGAGGGCATTCTGTCCTTGATGCAGATGCCGCGCACGGTGATCGCCGTTCAGGAGGTCAAGGAAGCGGGCCTGCCCTATTTCGTGCTGCTGACCGACCCCACGACCGGCGGCGTTTCCGCCAGCTTCGCGATGCTGGGCGACATCCATATCGCCGAACCGGGCGCGGTCATCGGCTTCGCCGGCCGCCGGGTGATCGAGCAGACGGTGAAGGAAACCCTGCCCGACGGATTCCAGACCGCCGAATACCTGCTGGAGCATGGGATGGTCGATATCGTCGCCCCGCGAACGCAGATCCGCCCGACGATCATCCGCCTGATTTCCCTGCTGATGGACGGCAAGGCGGTGGAAGAAACACCGGATGAGGCGGCGGAAGGCGATCTGGATATTCCCGAAAGCGCCGAGTCCGATTCCGGTCCCGACAAAACCTGATAGATCAAACGGCCGAATCGATCCGGCCCCTTGCCGGTGGAGCCGCGCCCGTGAATTCATCGATCCCATCCGACACACCGGTTCCCGCGCCCAATTCAGCGCCCAATTCCGCGCCTGGATCCCATTCAAGCTCCAAACCCAGGCGCAGCGACGCGATTCTGGACCGGTTGATGGGCCTGCATCCGAAAATCATCGACCTGACATTGGACCGGGTCGACCGCCTGCTGGAGCGGATGGGCCGGCCGCAGGACAGTTTGCCGCCGGTCGTCCATGTCGCGGGCACCAACGGCAAGGGCTCGACCATCGCCTTCCTCAGGGCGATTCTGGAACAGGCCGGCTACCGCGTTCATGTCTATACTTCACCCCATCTGGTGCGCTTCGCCGAGCGCATCCGCCTGGCCGGGGAGATCATCGCGGAAGACCACCTGGCCGCCATCCTGGAAAACGCCGAACAGGACAACGGGGGTGAACCGATCACCTTCTTCGAAATCACGACCTGCGCCGCGCTGAAGGCCTTCACCGAGACACCGGCGGATATCCTGCTGCTGGAAGTCGGCCTGGGCGGCCGGCTCGACGCCACCAATGTGGTCGACAAACCGGTCTGCACGGTCATCACGCCGGTTTCCATGGACCATACCCAATATCTGGGCGGAGATCTGCACGCCATCGCCGGCGAGAAAGCGGCGATCCAGAAAAAGGGCGTGCCCAGCGTGGTCGCGCCGCAGGACCCGATCGCCGGGGCCGTCATAGCCGCCGCCGCCGAACGCGTGGACACCGGAATCATAGAGGCCCAGCCGGTTCCCAAGGGCACGCCGTTGGGCCTGATAGGGCCGCACCAAGCGGTCAATGCCGGCGCCGCCTGCGCCACGGTCGACGTGCTGCGCCAGGCCGGTTTCACCGTGACCGATGCGGATATCGCCGCCGGGCTGGCCGGCGCCGTCTGGCCCGCGCGCCTGCAACGCCTGACAAAAGGACCGATTCCCGACCTTCTGGGACCGGACTGGGAAATCTGGCTGGATGGCGGGCATAACGCCGCGGCGGGCGAGACCCTGGCCGCCCATGCCGCCAAGACTTGGCGCGGCAAGCCGCTGCACTTGATCGCCGGCATGCTGAACACGAAGACGCCGGAAGGGTTCATGGCGCCTTTCGCTGAATTAGCCGAAAGCGTCGCGACCATCGCCATTCCCGGCGAGTCCAACAGCCTCAGTGCGGAAGATCTATGCGAAACGGCCCTTGCGGCCGGGGTGACCGCCCATGCGGCCGAGAGCCTGGAAAAGGCAACGGCCGCCCTGAAAGGGCGGCCGCCGGGAATTCTGTTGATTTGCGGGTCGCTTTATTTGGCCGGTGAGGTCCTGGCAGACAATTCCTGATCCGTGCCCGGTTCCTCAACCGCGATCCATACCCGCGGGGTGCGTCAGACGACGGAATTCACCCAATCCGCAAGCTGAGTCTTGGGCATGGCACCGACCTTGGTCGCGACGACTTCGCCATCCTTGAACAGCATCAGGGTCGGGATGCCACGCACGCCGTATTTCGACGGCGTTTGGGGATTTTCGTCGATGTTCATTTTCGCGATCTTGATCGAACCGGACATTTCGCTGGCAATTTCCTCCAGCGCCGGGCCGATCACTTTGCAGGGGCCGCACCATTCGGCCCAATAATCGACGAGGACGGGGCCGTCCGCGTCCAAGACCGCAGACTGAAATTCAGCATCGCTGACTTTTACTGTCGACATAGCTCTCTCCTGATAGTGCCCGCCGTTTCTGGGAAGGAATTTCGAACGGGCTTGTCCCCCGACATGCGCCTTTCTGGGACGCGTCCTTCTGGTATGACCGGGGTCGTAGTGTAAACGGTACGCCGCTCAACACCAACTGGGTTGCTGTTTCTGTTAGGAAGAACTTAGGAACGCGCCATATCGCGGTCAAGAAGGCTTGGAAAAGTCCCGGTAATCAAAGCGTTATCAAATCGTCATCAACGGGCATCAATCTTGGAATATCGGTCCAAAGCAGGGCGCATTTCACGGTTTTTCCCGGAAAAACCTTTTGTAACAACCCCTTATACCCTGCCAACTGGCGGCGATAGGCCAAGGGAATCTGCCTCGAATCGGCCGGCGCGGGCCTGAGGGTCTTATAATCGACGACCAGGACCTCGTTTTCGGTCACCAAAAGCCGGTCGATCTGGCCGGAAACCACATCGATGCCCGACGACCGTTCCAAGACACCGACAATGGGCGCTTCCGCCCGGCTGCCGGGACCGAAAATAGCGGCGAAGTCGGGGTCATCCATCACCGCCATGACTTCCTCGACCATCCGGTCACGCCCCGCCTCCGTCAGGCCGTGGGCCGGACGCGACAGATAGGATAGCGCCAATTCGTGCCGGCGCGCCGGCGGCTGGTCGGGCAGGAATTGCAGAAGACTGTGAATCAATAGGCCCCGTTTGAAACGGTCCTCGTCCCCCGGAACGCCGCCATCGGGGCCGCCGCCATCGGCCCCCCCGACATCGGGCAACGGCGAACGGGCGGGCGGGTCTTCCAAATCGGGCCGGCTGGGCGCAACCGGGTTGGGCGGTGTCGGTTCCGCCGCCGGTTCCGCGAAAAGCCAATCCGGAACAGCCTGACCGACCGTTTCGGGCGGGGTTGGAGCGGTGGACGCCTCCACCGCTACATCAGCGTCATCATCGCCGACATCCTCATTCGCCGCGCCCATCGACAGGCGCAGGGCGTCGCCGGTCCAGTCCTCGCCCCCATCGAAGGGAATTTCCGCGATGCCTGGCAGGCCCTTCATCCCGTTCCGAACCAGATCGTACCAGCACCCGTCCTTGATCGCCTTTTCGGTGCTGTAGCCGCAGACATAGAGCCGGTCCTCGGCCCGCGTCATCGCCACATAAAGCAGGCGGCGGTATTCCTGGTCCGCCTTCCATTCCGCCGCTTCACGCGCGGTTTTGCAGCGCTCCTCCTCGAACCGCTTGGCCGGCGGCCACAGGAAGACGGGGGAGGCATCGCCGTCGGCGCGGCTCACCGCGTCATCGACCCAATAGAAGGAAACATTGGCGCCGCCGGGGGCGGGTTTGCGGACCGTATCCGGCAGAATGACGATCGGCGCCTGCAATCCCTTCGCCCCATGCACGGTCATCAGACGCAGGGCATCGTTGTCGCCGGATTCCAGGTCGCGTTTGATTTCCGCCTCGCCTGCCGCGAACCAATGCAGGAACCCTTGAAGCGAGGGCACGCGGCGCAGATCGAAGGAAAGGGTGAGGGACAGGAACTCATCCACCGGGTCTTCCGCTTCGACGCCGAGGCGGGAGATCAGCGCCCGTCTTCCGCTCAACGGCTCGAACTCAGTCGGCGGGACCGGCGCGGGGCAGGGCTGGGTCAGGATATGTGCGTAGAGCTCATAGGGCGGATTATAGTCGACGGCGGAGAGCAGAGCCGAGAGCCAATCCCAAGCCGCTTTCATCCGGCCATCCGTCTTGGCTTCGTTTTCCAACCGCCGCCACAGGCTTTGCTTGTCCCGGTCATGGGCCAGCCGGAACAGGTCGTCGTCGTCGAAACCGATGAAGGGGCCCTTCAGGACCGTCGCCAATGTCAGGTCGTCTTCGGGCAGCAGCAGGAATTGGCCCAGCGCCAGCAGATCCATGACCGCGATATGCTTGGAAAGCGTCAGCCGGTCGACCCCCGCGACGGTCACGCCGCGCTGTTTCAACTCGCGGATCAGCCGGTCGACGAATTCGGTCCGGCGGCGGACCAGGACCAGGATATCCCCGGCCCTGACGGTCCGGCCCTTGGACGGCAGATATTCCGTGCCGATCCAGCCGGCGATCTTTTCCGCCAGCCCCTGGGCCAGCCGCGCCACCGGCGGCACGTCCGACTGAACGGTCACCGGCGCGCTCCAATGTTCCGGCACCTCGCCGTCCACCTTTTCGACCACCGGCCACAGTTCCACCAGGCCCGGCACGCCGGCCCGGTGGGCGTAGTGCGTCACGGTGCCGTCCGGCGGCACCAGGCCGATCTTGGCGCGGTCATCGGCGAAGGTCGCGTCCACCGCCGCCAGCACCGCTTCGGTAGAGCGGAAGGAAACCTCCATCGGCACGCGGCCGAACCGCTCGCCCGCCGCCTGAATCCGCGCCTGGAAATAGACCCGCATGGTGTCGAAAGCGTCCGGGTCGGCGCGCTGGAAGCTGTAGATCGATTGCTTCACATCGCCGACGACGAAAATCGTGCGGTTCTCAAGGCCCTGGCCTTCGCCGCTGAAAAAATCGTCGGCCAGGCCGGATATCACTTCCCATTGTTCGCGGCTGGTATCCTGCGCTTCGTCGACCAGGATGTGATCGATTCCGCCATCCAGCTTGAACATCACCCAGGATGGATTGGCGACGAGGCTGCCGCGCAGCAGGTCGCGCGCCCGCAGGATAAGGTCGTCATAATCCAGCTTCGCGCGCAGGTCCTTGGCCCGCTGATACTGCGCCAGGATGGCGGTACCCAGCGTCAGCAGCGCGGCGGAGCAGGCCGCCGTCACCTGGCGCGCCACCGCCGCATCGATTTCCTGCAACCGGTCCAACTCGCGCCACAGAAGCGCGTCGATATCCGGGCGTTCTTCCCGCACCTTCTTGCCGGCGAGATTGGCGCGCGGATCCCCACCGGCGGTAAAATACACCAGCCTGTAATCGTCCAGCATCGCCTGCCGTCCGGCGGCATCCGCGTTGATCCATCTCTCGATCCGGTCCGCGGCCGCGCCGTCATTCTTGGGCGTGCCCAGATCGCGCAAAACCTGAAACGCCGAGGCCAGTCCCGCCTTGTCGTAAGCATCGTCTTCACAGGCAGCGGCGATAACGTCGTCTTCGGTCAGGGTCGGATCCGCGCCGACCGCGGCATAGATCCGCGCGACCGCGTCGAAGAGGGGTTCCTCCCCGTCGCCGATCAGCATCGCCAGGCGGGACCGTTCGGACGAGATCCGCTGCAGCAGGGTGTTGAACTGGTCTTCCTGCACATATTGGGAGATGACGCCAAGCGCCTTGCCCAAATCGGGATCGTCCATGCCCTGGTTCAGGACCCGGTCGCGCGCGACCTGCATCAATTCCGCGGCGGTCCGTTCGTCCATCACGTCGAAATGGGGCGGCGTGTTCGCCTCAATCGGGAACCGTCCCAGCAGTGATTGACAGAAACTGTGGATTGTCTGGATCTTCAGCCCGCCGGGCGCATCCAGGACCACGGCAAAAAGCCGCCGCGCCCGCCTTTCCTCCGCCGGTGACGGCGGCCGGTCCAGAATTCCGGCGATCTCCCCGGCAAGTGTCTCATCATCCATCCGCGCCCAGGCGCCGAGCCGGGTATTCAGACGGTTCGCCATTTCCGACGCCGCCGCCTTGGTAAAGGTGATGCAGAGAATCTTTTCCGGCGCGGACCCGGTCAGCAGCAGGGCAAGCACCCGGTCGGTCAGAACCTTGGTCTTGCCGCTGCCCGCGCTGGCGCTGACCCAGACGCTGCCGGTCGGGTCGGCGGCGCGGCGCTGCGCGATATTCGGGTCGGGACGCCCGGATGTGAACGGTGCCATGGTCATGCGTCACCGTCCCCGCCGGCGGACCATTCCGCCTTGCGCGACAGGTGGTCGTAATCGTTGAATCGCATTTTCAAACCGCTGCGCGGCGTCGGCAGATACGGCGTTTCCGCTTGCATGAAACCGTCGATCAGGGCGATCAAGCCGTCGCGGATTTCATCCACGATGCCGCTTACATCCTCGTCGATCCTGGCGATCTTGCCGGCGGGGCTGCCGCCCGACAGACGCCAATACTGGAATTCCGACACCGCGCCGGGGCCGATCGACGTGAAGCCGCCATCCGCCAGGATCAAGCCTTCCAAGGGCATCTGCGGGGCCTTGCCCGTCTTCACATCCTTGCCGGAAGGCGGCTGGCCGGTCTTGTAATCCATGATCACATAGCCGCCGCCGGCCATGCGGTCGATCCGGTCGGCGGTCGCCTGCACGGTGAATTGCCCGGTCGCGACCGGCACCACGGTCTTTCCCTTCTGTTCGACGAAAGACAGGTCAAGGCCGCCGCGACGCTTCGCTTCCTCGCGCAGGAACCAATCGGCGATCCGCTCGAAACGCGGCCACCAGAAGGCCCGCACGGCCGGCCGGGACAGGACCGGGCCGAAAGCCGCTTCGCCTTCGCGCATCAGCGCCTCGCGCGCTTCCGCCGGCAGGGGTCCGCTGGCATGCTCGGCGACGAATCTTTCCAACGCCTGGTGAATGAAGGTGCCGCGTTCGGCGGCGCCGGGATCCGCCTCCAACGGGTCGAGAACCTTCAGCCGCAGGATATAGCGCGCGAAAATGCTGTAAGGGTCGCGCATCAAGGTTTCGATCCGCGTCACCGACAATTCCGTCGGCCGCGCCGCGACCGGCGGGCGCGGCTGGGGCATCGGCGCGGAGACGGTCGGCCCCCGGCTGCGTTCCAGCAGATGGGCCCAATCCGCCCAGGGATCCACCGGGGCGAGGACATCGGCCTGCCCTTCGGAATCGCCCAGCCCCAAGGCATCCAGCACCACATGCAGCCGCGACAGCCAGCGCGACGGCACGGTCGGCTGGCCGTCGACTTTTTCCGCGCGGCTCAAGACCACTTGCGGCGCGGCGAAGGCCTGGGCGAAGTCATGGGCGCTGAGGCCGATGCGTCTTTCCGGCGCCGGCAGGCCGAAATCCTGACGCATGGGGCGGGACATCCAGGCATCCGTCTCCGGTTCCGGAGGCCAGACGCCCTCGTTCAGCCCGCCCAGGATCACAAGATCGACATGCTGCAGCCGCGCTTCCAGCGGCCCCCAGATGAACAGCCGGGGATGCGCGCCGTATCGCGGCCGCACTGCACGTCCCGCGATCATCGCGTCCAACAGGCCCGGATAGTCCGCTGGCGCGATATCGCCGAACAGGTCGGCGCAGCCTTCCGCCAGTTCCTGAACGAATAGGGCCGCTGCCTCACCCGCCTCGCCGGCCCAGATCCGCTCCGCGCCCGGTTTGTCCGGATCGTCCGCCAGCGCCTCGGCGACGCGGCCATGGGCCAGGACGCAATCGCGCAGGGAAACCGCCTTGCCCGCCATCAGATCGGTGAGCGGGTGAAAAATCTCCTCCAACCCTGCAATAAAGCTGGAAAGGCTTTCCGTCACCGAAGCCCGGTCATGATCCATGTCGCGCAGATCCGCGCCTTCCAACGCGGCCCGCAGCCCATCGAAACCGGGACCCGGTTTGGGGCCGCGCAGCACCCAGCGTTCCAGCAGCCGGACCTGATGGCGAAACGCCCCCGCGCCGCGCCCGCCCCGGGCCAGCGGATGTTTCAGAACCGACAGCAAGGTCGCGGGGCTGAACCCGTCATTGACGGTTTCCGCGATCAGCCGCAGGAAGCTGCCGGGCACGGTGGCGCCCAGGGGCTGACCCGCGGAATCGTCGACGGTCAAACCCCAGCGCTGCAATTCCGCCGCGACCCGCCGGGCAAGCGACCGGTCGGGCGTCACCAGGGCGGCCCGTTTCGTCGGCGCTTCCAAGGTCCGGCGCATCATCATCGCGATGGAGACGGCCTCGCTGCGGGATGTGTCGAAGACCGCCTGCGAAACGCCGCGCATGTCTTCCGCCGTGAAATCCGGCAAATGCCGCCAGGCATCGCTCGCCGCCGCCGGGCGCATCGCTTCGGACAGCAGGTGGACGCGCCGGGTTCTGGTTTCCCCTTCATCGTCTTCGCCCGGCCAGTCCATCACGGCGGCACGCTCGATGCCGAAACGGTCGAGCAGGCGCGACAGGCCGAATTGCGGATGGCCTTGATCCTTGGCCACTTCGGTCCAAGCCGTCTCGTCCAGCGTTCGATCCAGGCCGGGCAGAACGACCATGCCCTTGGGTATTTCCAAGATAAGGGAAAGAAGATCGGCGGTCGCCGGCACGCTGCCGGTCGACCCGGCGGCGATGACAGGGTGCTGCGGCGGTTCCGCGCGCCAAAGGTCGGCCTGGGCGCGGCGCATCGCCGTCTGCCATTCGCCGGGGTCCAGCGCGCCTTCCTCCGCCAGGATTTTCGGCCAATTCTCCCGCAGGATATTCAGGAAGCTCAGCGTCTGCTGCCAGTTCTCGGAAAATCGCTCGGGCGCGAGGCGGTCGAGATTGTCGAGCGACAGGCCCTCGATATGGACCTGGTCCAGCAATCGCGCCAAATCGCCTGCCAGGATGGCCGATTGCTCGGGACTGGGATTGTCGAAACCGTAAGGCCATCTCTGAATCAGAGACGCCAGGACCAGCACCCGCCGCATCGCGGAAACAGGCGGCGGCAGATCGGCGACCAGGTCGGAGAATTCCAATCCGCCGCCACCGCCGAATCCGAGGATCATCTCCTCCACATCCACATCGCCGATCGGCCGCATGCGCGGCAGCAGCAGCGCCGCCCCCTGCGCCCGGCGCAGGAAGGCTTCGCGCAGGGACCGGCAGGCGCGCCGCGTCGGCAGCAATACCATGACTTCCGACAGGGCCAGCGGGTCGTCGCCCCATTCCCGCAACAATCCGTCGGCCAGCGCGTCGACGAAGGAGCGCTCGGCGGGGATGGAATAGACCTGGCCGAATTTCATCGTGTATTCGCTTTGGTATAGCCCTCGGCGATCACTTCCTCGACCTCTCGCAGGCTTTCGGGCGTGCCGACATGATACCATTCCCCATCATGGGTAACGCCGTAGAGACGCTCCGTTTCCTGGACCTTGTTATAGATCAGGCGCAGGGGGAAGGGGCCTTTCGGCGCGCCGTCGAACAGGAAGGGTTTCAGGATCTGCAACCCGCCGAACAGATAAGGCGCGACCAGGCGGTCGCCCCGGTGTTCGGCCCGTTGATCCGGGTCCAGGTAATAGTCGCCGGGACCGTCATAGCCGTATGACCCGGTCACCGGCACCAGCAGCAACAGGGCGTCCATCCTGTCCGGGTCCCAGGCGTCCAGCATGCGCTGCACCGCCGGCTTGATACCGTCGAACCAGATCGCGTCGGAACTGGTCACGAAGAAGGGTGCGTCGCCGATCTTGTCCAACGCATCGCGCACACCGCCGCCGGTTTCCTGTATTTCCGGTTCGAAGTTGAGGATCACCTCTGTGCGGCCCTCGAAATGCTTCACCATCTGATCCGGCAGGTAATGGGTGTTGATGACGAATTTCTTCACGCCCGCCGCCGCCAGGCGGTCGATGGGCCAATCGATCAACGGTTTCCCGCAGAGCGGCACCAGGGGTTTCGGGATCGTGTCGGTCAACGGGGCCATGCGCGTGCCGAACCCCGCGCCCAGGATCATCGCAGTTTCGATGATAGCGCTCTTCCGGTCCGTGTTTTCGGATTTGACCATCACGCGGCCTCCGCCGGAGGTTCGCGGCGCAGCTCGGGCGGCACTTCCCGGTCGAACCAGGCCTTGACCGGGGCCAGCGCCGGATGCGCCAGGTCGCCTTCCAGCCAGCGCCACAGCCGCGCGGTATGGCGCAGATAGCCGGGCTTGCCGTCGCGATGGGCCAGGCGCGTGAAAATCCCCAGAATCTTGGTGCTGCGCTGGGCCGCCAACACCGCATAGGAGGCCGAGAAGGCGGCGCGGTCGATATCCGGAAACAGGGTGAGGTAGCGATCGAGCAGCCTGGCCGTCACCGCCGGGTCGACATCCCGCCTGGCATCCTCGAACAGCGAGACAAGGTCATAGGTCACCGGGCCGACGACACCGTCCTGGAAATCCAGCAGCCCGACGCAGGCCGGGCTTTCCCGGTCCGGCAGCCACATCAGATTGTCCACATGGTAGTCTCGCAGCACCAGGGTTTCGGGCACGCCCGCCGCCAGGGGCAGGACCGCCCGCCAGGCGTCGAGAAACTCGTCGCGCACATCGTCGGGCACGGGGCCGCGCAGGGCGGGCAGGTACCAGTCGGTCAGCAAGGATGCCTCACGCAGATACAATGCCTCGTCATAGCGCGGCAGGTCGCCCAGCGCCGCCACATCGATGCGCCGATAGACGGCGGCCAGCGCCTCCAGGGCCTGGGCGTAGAGCGTCGCTTCATCGGCGCCCGCCGCGAGCACCTTGATGAAGGTGTCGTCGCCCAGATCCTCCAGCAACAGGAAGCCGTTTTCTTCATCCTGGGCGATGATTTCCGGCGCGCTGAGGCCGGCGGCGCGCAGCAAGGTGGCGATGCGGACGAAGGGGCCCGTGTCTTCCTTGTCCGGCGGCGCGTCCATCAGCACGGCCCGGCGCCAGCCGTCCTTCAATCGGTCGTAGCGCCGGAAGGAGGCATCGTCCGCCAAGACGCTGCGGTCCGTGTCGCGCCAGCCATTGGCGGTGAGAAATTCGGTCAGGGCTTGATCGCGGGCGGTCACGCCGATCCCTCCCCAAACCCGGCATCGGCCAGCCTGCCGTGCCAGGCGCCGGGCGGCGCCGACAGGGTCGCCTGCCGGCCCCTTCCTTCCTGATCGATCCGGACATCCAGCCGGTGCAGCGGCAGATAGGCGCCCATCCGGTCCGGCCATTCGATCACACTGGCCGCTTCGGCGAAGGCATCCTCAACACCCAGTTCGAACACATCCTCAGGGTCGTCCAGCCGGTACAGGTCCATATGCCACAGCTCGTATTCCGGCAGGTCGTAGATCTGAACCAGGGTGAAGGTCGGGCTCGGTACCTCGATCTCCTCCCCCATCGCAGCCTGGATCAGACCGCGCGCCAAGGTCGACTTGCCCGCGCCCAGATCCCCCCACAGGGCCAGGATGTCGCCCGGCCGCAGCACAGGCGCGAGCCGGGCGCCCAGCGCGCGCGTCGCCGCCTCGTCCGGCAAGGCGAGGGTTACGACATGGTCCTCGCCTTCTGCTGTACTGGCTTGTGTCATGATGCGGCCCGGTTCGACGGTGGGTTGCAGGGTTCTCCCGATGCCTGACTGTATAATCGATTCACACCGGCAACAGAAACCCCAACCGCATCCCGCAAACGGGTCCCGCCGATTGACCAATCGGGCCGGACGCACTACCCCCACTTCCCATGAACACAGAGACTTCCGCCGCCCCGAGAATTGAGACCGACGCCGTGATCATCGGCGCCGGCCCCGTCGGCCTGTTCGCCGTGTTTCAGTTGGGCATGCTCGGCATCAAGGCGCATGTCATCGACGCATTGGACGAGGTCGGCGGCCAATGCACCGCGCTGTATCCGGAAAAGCCGATCTACGACATTCCGGGCTTCCCGACGGTCGATGCCGGCGACCTGGTCACGGCGCTGGAGGCGCAGGCCGCCCCCTTTCATCCGGTCTATCATTTGGGCCGCCGGGTCGAGGCGGTTTCCGGCGATGCCGAAAGCGGCTTCACGCTGACAACCTCGAAAGGCGAGACCTTGGCCTGCAAGGTGATCCTGATCGCGGCCGGCGCGGGGGCGTTCGGGCCGAACCGCCCGCCCCTGGACGGGCTTGAGGATTTCGAGGGCAAGAGCGTCTTCTACCTGGTCAAACGCCGGGAAGACTTCCGCGGCAGGCGGATCGTCATCGGCGGCGGCGGGGATTCGGCGGTCGATTGGGCCGTCTCCCTGGCCCCGATCGCGGAAAAGGTTTTCGTCGTCCATCGCCGCGACAAGTTCCGCGCTGCGCCGGAAAGCGTGCGGCAATTACATGAATTGGCGGGAAGCGGGGCGATCGATCTGGTGACGCCGTTCCAACTCTCGGGCCTGGAAGGATCGGGCGGGCAGTTGACCGGCGTCGCGGTCAAGGACCTGGACGGGAACGAGAAGATGCTGGCGGCCGACCGCCTGTTGCCCTTCTACGGCCTGGCCAACACATTGGGGCCGATTGCCGATTGGGGGCTGGACCTGAACAAGCATCAGATCGCGGTGGAACGGTCGACCTGCGAGACGAACCGGCCCGGAATCTACGCCATCGGCGATGTCGCGGACTATCCGGGCAAGCTGAAGCTGATCCTGCAAGGCTTCGCCGATGCGGCAGGCGCGGCGCATGCGGCCTATCACCGGGTCTTCCCGGACCAGGCGCTGCATTTCGAACATTCCACGACCAAGGGCGTCACGGAACTCTGACCCCTTAATCGGCCGAAATTCCCTAGCGGCGCCCCCCCTAACGGCGGCGGATCAGCGTTCCCGACCCATGGGCGGTGAACATTTCCAGCAGAATCGCATGCGGCACGCGTCCGTCCAGGATGACGGCGCCGTCGACGCCCTTATTGATCGAGTCGATGCAGGTTTCCACCTTGGGGATCATGCCGCCGGTCAGGGTGCCGTCTTCCATCAGCCGGCTTGCCTGTTCCACATCCATATCGGTGATGACATGCTTGTCCTTGTCCATCACGCCGGCGACATCGGTCAGCAGCAGCAGGCGCCGCGCATTGACCGCCGCGGCGATGGCGCCCGCCACCGTATCGGCGTTGATGTTGAAGGTTTCCCCGTTCGGCCCCAGTCCGATGGGCGCGATCACCGGAATCAGATCGGTCGATCGCAAGACGTCCAGAATGGTCGGGTCGATCTTTTCCGGTTCACCGACGAAGCCCAGATCCAACACGCGTTCGATATTCGAATCCGGGTCCTTCTTGGTGCGTTCCACCTTGCGCGCCCGGATCAGCCCGCCATCCTTGCCGGAAATGCCGACGCCCCGGCCGCCTGCTTCCGCCAGCGCCGCGGCGATACCCTTGTTGATCTGACCGCAGAGGACCATTTCGACGATCCCGACGGTTTCCCCGTCGGTCACCCGCAACCCGTCGATGAATTCGGACTTGATCGCCATCTTGTCCAGCATCGCGCCGATCTGCGGGCCGCCGCCATGGACGACGATGGGATTGATGCCGCATTGCTTGAGCAGGACGATGTCGCGCGCGAAGAGCTTCGCCAATTCGTCATTGCCCATGGCATGGCCGCCATATTTGATGACGATCGTCTCGTCATTATAGCGGCGCATATAGGGCAGGGCTTCCGTCAGGATGCCCGCCTGGGCCAGCCATTCCAGACGGCGGCGGGATTTGTGCTCCTGCCGATGGGCCAGATCGTCCCGGTGGGCTTGATCGTCCATATGGGCCTGATCGTCCTTATCGTTTTCGCTCATGCACGGGTCCCCAGCGTTTCCGTCAACCAACCTGTCATTTCTTGCCGCCACCCGTGAATGGAACCGTAACCGGCCATCGGGCAGCGTTGCGGGAGTTTAGTCGCTGTTCGCGGGGGCCGCCAGCATTGCCAATTCGGCCCGCAATTCCGCCATGCCGAGCCCCTTGCGAGAGGAGGTGGCGAGGACCTGGGGGATGGCGGCCGGGTGCTTTTTCAGGACGACCGCGATATCGGCGATCAGCTTTTCCAGCTGCGGGGCGGAGATCTTGTCCCGCTTGGTCAGCACGATCTGGTAGGAGACGGCCGCCGAATCCAACCCTTCCATCAGGGAAATGTCGGAAGCCTTCAGCCCGTGCCGCGCATCGATCAGCACGCAGAGACGGCGCAGCGATTGCCGGCCGCGCAGATAGTCGTGGATCAGCTGGTTCCAGCCGTCGACCAGATGCTTGGGCGCCTTGGCGAACCCGTATCCCGGCATGTCGACCAGCAGCAGGGTTTCGTCGGACAGATCGAAATAGTTCAAGGCCTGGGTCCGGCCCGGCGTATTACTGGTCCGCGCCAGCGCGTTCTGGCCGACCAGCGCGTTCAACAGGCTGGATTTTCCGACATTGGAGCGCCCGGCGAAGGCGACCTCTGTAGGCCCGTCGGGCGGCAGGTCCGCAGTCCGCACTACGCTTTTGACGAAGGTACAGGGACGCGCGAAGAGTAGGCGCCCGGCCTCCAATTCCTCATCACTGTATTCGGCTGTCGGGGCCGGCGCATCGGCCATGGCCATTCCTCCAGAAGGGGGCCTCCAGAACGAGACCTCCCAAAAAGGAGGTCTCCAGATCCAATCGGCGTTAATGACCGGCGGTCAGGACTTCGCCTCGTCGCCGGTCTTCGCCTTGCCGCCGCCGATGGCGACGCCCATGCGGCGCATGATGACATATTGCTGCAGGATCGAAAGCGAGTTGTTCCAGGCCCAATAGATCACCAAACCGGCCGGGAAACCGCCCAGGATGAAGGTGAACATAATCGGCATGAACATGAAGACCTTCGCCTGGATCGGGTCAGCGGGGGCCGGGTTCAGCTTCTGCTGCAGGAACATCGTCAGGCCCATGATGACCGGCCAGACGCCGATATTGACGATGGCCAGCGCCGCCGGGACTTCCCAGGAGAACATGCCGAAGCCTTCCAGCAGACCCAGCGGGTCCGGCGCGGAAAGATCGTGAATCCAGCCGTAGAAGGGCGCGTGGCGCATTTCGATGGTGACGAACAGCACCTTGTAGAGCGAGAAGAAGACCGGAATCTGCAACAGGATCGGCAAGCAACCCGACAGCGGATTCACCTTTTCCTTCTTGTACAGCTCCATCATTTCCATGTTCAGCTTCTGGCGGTCGTCGCCATAGCGCTCCTTCAGCTCAACCATTTTCGGCTGCAGCAGCTTCATCTTGCTCATCGACTTGTAGGATTTGTTCGCGAGCGGGAAGAACAGAAGCTTGATCCCGAAGGTCAGCGCCAAGATCGCCAGGCCGAAATTGCCTAAAACGCCGTGCAGGAAATGGATGCCGTAGAAGATCGGCTTGGTCAGCCAGTAGAACCAGCCGAAATCGACCGCCAGATCGAAATTCGCGATACCCAGATTATCGCGATAGCTGTCGAGCAGCGTGGTTTCCTTGGCGCCGGCGAACAGCCGGTTCGTCACTTCCAGGGCCTGACCCGGCGCGACGGTCTTGGCATCGGTCAGGAAGTCCGCCTGATACCGGTTCTTGCCGTTCGCCCGGTCACCGGTGAAGCTGGTCTGGACGGTTTCCGTCTGATCCGGGATCAGCGCCGTCAGCCAGTATTTGTCGGTGATGCCGAGCCAGCCGCCCGTGGTTTCCTGCTTTTGCGCGGGCTGAACCACGCCCTCGTCGATCAGATCGTCGTATTTCGGCTCCTTCAGGCTTTCGCCCAGGAAGCCGACCGGACCTTCGTGCAGAATGTAATAACCCAGAACCTTCGGTGTGCCGGTCCGCGAGATCACGCCATAGGGCGCGACCGTCAGCGGTTCGCCCGCCTCGTTCACGACGCGCTGGGTGACCGTGAACATGTAATTCTGATCCAGCGTGATGACCTGTTCGAACCGCACGCCCTTGTCGTTCGTCCAGCTCAGCGTGACCGGGTCGTTCACCGTCAGCGCGGGCTTGTCGGCGGTCCAGACCGTGGCCCGCGTCGGCAGGTCGCCGGACTGACCCAGCCAGCCGAATTCGGCATGGTAGGGCTTTTCGGTGCCGACCGGGTTGAGCAGCACGATGTTCGCGCTCTCCTCGTCCACGGTCTCGTGATAATTGCGCAGGGTCAGATCGTCGAAACGCGCGCCTTTCAGGGCGATGGAACCCGACAGGCGCGGGGTTTCGATCTCCAGCCGCGCGGTATCGTCCAGAACGTCGTTTCGGGCTTTCGGCAAATCGGCGACGGATTGTATTCCGGCGGGCACTTCCGAGCCGATTTTCGGCTGCGCGGCCTCATTCGCACCGGACTGCGCCTGTTCGGCGGCTTGCTGCTGTTGGGCGGCCTGGCGGGCTTCCTCTTGGGGAAGCGCAACGAAGAACTGCCAGCCGAGCATGATGACCGCGGACAATACGATCGCCAGTATCATGTTTCTTTTGTTGTCGCCGTCCATGATCCCTCAGTCAGCCTCTAAACTCGGCGGCGGTATAACCCTGCAGCCTTTTACTCGGATGAACCGCGGCCGTCTTGCCGCGACGGTTGGTGGGCTTTCGGCGTGGTGTTCCGGTCGTCGCTGATTGTCCAGACCTTCAAACGCTTCATAGCCTTTTCCATGTCCGTGCGCAGGTCGTCGAACCGTCTGTCGAGCGTGCCGGCCCTGGCGATCAGGACGAAGTCGACACCGGCTTTCGCGTGCGGCACCAGAACCTCGTCCGCGATGGCGCGAAGACGCCGTTTCGCACGGTTCCGCTGAACCGCGCCGCCGACTTTCTTGCTGGCCGTGAAACCGATCCGAACCGCGGTATCGGTCAAGCCCGGCCGAGAGGGGCCGGGAAGGTCACGCCGTTTCGCTGCCTGCAAAACCAATCCCGGCTGCGCAGTACTGCGTTTGGCGCGGGAAAGGGCGACAAACTCGGCCCGTCGCTTCAATCTTTCGACGGCGGGCCGGGTCATCGTTTACGCGGACAGGCGCTTGCGGCCCTTGGCGCGGCGGTTGGCAAGCACGCGGCGGCCGCTGGACGTGGCCATGCGCGAGCGGAAACCGTGACGACGCTTGCGAACCAAGCGGCTGGGCTGAAAGGTACGTTTCACCGTTCTTCTCCTACAGTCCCCGCCGGACCGGACCGAAGCCCGCTGACCCGGGAGGATCGCTAAACTCTTTTGCTTTCACGTAGTTTTCAGGACGATCTGACCCGGCCCTGCGACAGACGCAGAAACGCGGCGTCCGGCCCTTTGGACCCGCCGTGCCTGTGAAAACGACGCCGGTGTATAGTGCGGGCACGGGACCAAGTCAACGTGGATCCCAAATCTGGGCGGAACAAAGGCATATCAAGGCAAAACGCATGCGTCACGCCGGCACATGCCATCACGGACGCTTGAATGGTGGTGATCGGCCCCCCGCGTTACATCATCGTCTAAACCATCCCTTAACCTCGGCCCCCCATTCTAACGGAGGATTCCGGCGGATAGTATGGGCGGGAAACGGGACATGCGATTGTGACAACCGATTCAAGGCGGACTGAGATGAGCGAGATGGCGGAACAAGGCGCGGCGCAACAGGCAGCGCGGAAATCGCCCTGGCGGTTCGCGCCCCTGGTGTTGATCGTGCTTGCCTTCGCCGCCTTCTTCGCGCTGGGCCTGGACCGGTATCTCTCGTTCGACGCCTTGCGGGAAAACCGGCAATGGCTGATCGACACCGTTGCCGAACACCACCTGATCTCCGCTTTGGTCTTCATCCTCGCCTATGCGGCGGCCGTGGCGGTTTCCCTGCCGGGCGCCTCCCTGCTGACCCTGCTCGGCGGGTTTCTGTTCGGGGCGGTCGTGGGCACCGCCTATGTGGTTCTGGCCGCCACCCTGGGCGCGGTCGGCATCTTCCTGGCGGCGCGGACCGCCTTTTCCGATATCCTGCGCGCCAAGGCCGGCCCTTGGCTGTCGAAGCTGCAGGCCGGTTTTCATGAAAATGAGCTGAACTATCTGCTGTTCCTGCGCCTGGTCCCCGCCTTTCCGTTTTTCATCGTGAACATCGTGCCCGCCTTCCTCGGCGTTTCGTTGCGCACTTATACGGTGGCGACGCTGATCGGAATCATTCCCGGCACCGCCGTATACGCGGTCTTCGGCGCGGGGTTGGGCGAAATCCTGTCTTCCGACGCGGAACTTTCCCTATCCGGCATTCTGTCGCCGGAACTGGTGATCGGCATGGTGGGGCTCGCCGTTTTGGCGCTCGTGCCTGTCGTGGTGCGCAAGTTTTCCAAGAAATCCGCGGGAAATTGAACCACTGCTTGCGGTTTACCTCCGCTTGGGTCCGGAACCGCGAAACACGTTTAGGTCTTGCACTTGGGCGCTGGCCGACTCACGTTTAACACCGGTATTCACAAGCGGGCCTTCCCTGGACGGCCCCAAAAACATGCCGGGAACCATGCCAGAAACAATGGTAGTCTTGGAACCATGACGGTCGGTAAACAGCAAGGCCGCAAGACGGCATTCGGCCCGAACGCTAGGGCCGGCGTTTCTTGGAACGGTTGCCATGCATAGCCTGTCTTCCCGGGTCCTGATCCTGACGGCGGTCTTCGTGATGCTGGCGGAAGTTTTGATCTTCCTGCCCTCTGTCGCGCGTTTCCGGCACGATTACATGCTCCAGCGGATCGGCGACGCCCATCTCGGCATTCTGGCGCTGGACGCAACGCCGGACGGCATCGTATCCGACAAATTGAAACAGCAATTGCTCGACTTCGTCGGCGCGCATGCGATTTCCGTCCGCCGCAGCGGCATGAAGCTGACCCTGATGGAGGACAATCCGCGCGCCGTCGACAGCACCATCCTGCTGGAGGAGCTTTCCCCGCTGGACATGATATCCGGCGCCCTGGACACCATGATCGTGCGGCGGGACCGGGTGCTGCGGGTGATCGGATACAGCCCCAAGGACATGGATGCGGAGATCGAGGTCGTCATCGACGAAGCGCCGATTTCCGCGGCCCTGCTCGATTTCGGCTGGCGCATTTTCCTGCTATCGCTGGTGATATCCCTGTTCACCGCCGGGCTCGTCTTCCTGGCTTTGCATTGGATTCTGATCCGCCCGCTGCGCCGCATCACCGCCAATATGACCGCTTTCCGCGACGATCCGGAAGACGCGACCCGGGTCATCGCACCGACCGACCGGCGCGACGAAGTGGGGGTTGCGGAAAAGGAACTCGCCTCGATGCAGGAAGGTTTGCGCGCGGCCCTGCAACAGAAGGAACACCTGGCCGCCCTGGGCACCGCCGTTGCCAAGATCAATCACGACCTGAAGGGCATTCTGTCGCGCGCCATCCTGGTTTTCGACCGCTTGGAGGAATCCGACGACCCGGAAGTTCGGCGGATCACGCCGATACTGATCTCGTCGATCGACCGCGCCATCGCCATGTGCAGCCAAACCCTGAACTATGTGGGGCAGGAAAGCCCCAGCCTGAACCGCAGCCGTTTCGCCCTGGAGGACTTGCTGGACGAGGTTTGCGAGAAGGAGGTCGACGGCGTCGCGTTGAGCGCGGAAACCGTGAAGGGCCGGATGATCGACGCCGACCGCGACCAGCTCTACCGGGCGCTTTCCAACCTGATCCGCAACGCGGTCCAGGCCGGCGCGCAGGCCATCGAGGTTTCGGCCCGCCAGGACAATGGCGGCACGGTGGTCGATATCTCGGACGACGGGCCGGGCCTGCCCCCCAGGGCCCAGGAAAACCTGTTCAAACCCTTCAAGGGCTCGACCCGGGCCGGCGGGTCCGGCCTGGGCCTTGCCATCGCGCGGGAATTGCTGCGCGGCCATGGCGGGGACCTGGAACTGCTCCAGACCAGCGGCTCCGGCACCACCTTCCGCCTGACCATCCCCGACCGCGCGGCGACCTGAACGACACGGCACGACGCCACGGAACCGCGCGTCGGAGCGCTCCGGCGCCTCCCCCCCGCAGCACACACTGCAAGGCCGCCCTGGCCGTCCGGGCAACGGCTTGCATAGCGAGAACATCGGGTGACTGCATACTATCTTTGGTTAATATTCGCGACGGCCCGAAAGCGCCATTGCTTGGGTGCCCCGGGGCGCTCGTTGGACACCCATTCAGGAGGGGAATGCCAACGGTGTGCATCTTGCCTACTCTCCAGGGCGAAACCGATCGTCGCTTAGGCCTGCCTCGTAAACCGGCGCTTTCGGGCCACACCACACAGGAGACCACGACCAATTTTGGCCCGATCCGCGTTTGCCTAAAGGCGCGAGGCGGGACAAGGTTGCGCACGGTTGACCCACACGAGAGATATCGGCGCCATGGCGACCCTTTCCGACGATCCACAGTTCCTGCCCAAACCGGGCAAACTGAACCTGATCACCGATGTGCCGGGCCTGACGGTCGGGAATGCGGCGGATAAGGCGGTCGCGTCGGGCACAACCGTGGTCCTGGCGCAGGGCGAGGGCGCGATCGCGGCGGTCGATACGCGCGGCGGCGCGCCCGGCACGCGGGAGACGGACGCCCTGCGCCCCGGCACCCTGGTCGACCGGGCGAACGCCATCGTCTTGAGCGGCGGGTCCGCCTTCGGGTTGGACGCGGCCGGCGGCGCGCAGGCCTGGCTGGCGGCGGCGGGGCGAGGCTTCCACATCGCCGGCAAGGTGGTGCCCATCGTGCCGGCGGCGATCCTGTTCGATTTGGCCAATGGCGGGAATAAGGATTGGGGCGACGACCCGCCCTATCGGCAGTTGGGATACCGGGCCTGCGAAGCGGCGGGGCTGGAATTCCAGCTCGGCAATGCGGGCGCGGGCTATGGCGCCATCGCCGGGCCGGTGAAGGGCGGGTTGGGCAGTTGTTCGGCCGTCGACCCGGAAAGCGGCTATACGGTGGGCGCGCTGATCGCGGTCAATTCCGTCGGCTCGCCGGTCACGCCCGACGGGTCCGGCCTGTGGGCCTGGCCGTTCGAATTGGACGGCGAATTCGGTGTCGAACCGCCGACCCAGGTTCGCACTCAAGGGGCCTATGTCACGAAACGCCGGCGCGGCGCGGGGGAGAACACGACAATCGGCATCGTCGCCACCGACGCGCCGTTGACGGTCGCCCAAGCCGAACGCCTGGCGATCATGGCGCATGACGGATTGGCGCGGTCGATCCACCCGATCCACACGCCCTTCGACGGCGACCTTCTGTTCAGCCTGGCCGCCACCGACGGCAAGACCGGAACGGTTTCCCCGGACCTTTTGATGCATCTGGGTATACTGACCGCGGACGCGGTAGCGCGGGCCGTGGGACGGGCCATCGTCAGGGCGCGCTCCCTGAACGGGATCGCGGCTTTCACGGGCAATTGAGGTAGTCATGCTAAAACCGCAACGCCGAGAGAGAAGCCGAATGAGGCTGGTTTTGCCCGCCTTCATTTTCGTACTCGTAATCGCCCAACTCGTGTCCCATTCGGTTCGTGCAGACCCGCGGGGCATCGATTTCACGATCGCGGCCAAGACCGGAGACCTGGGAAAAGTGAACGCGATGCTGGCGGACGGTCTCGATGTCGACATTGCCGGCGAAAAACGTCTGACGGCCTTGATGTGGGCGAGCCGCACCGGCCAATTCGACGTCGTTACCCGTTTGCTTAAAGCTGGCGCGGACGTATCGGTCGCGCTTGGCGCTTACCAACAACCGGCATTGGCCTATGCCAGCGAATTTGGCCACTTAGAGATCGTTAGAATGCTACTTGAGGCCGGTGCCAACCCTAACCAAGCAGCAGCGACAAGGTGGGGAAACCCGGTATCTATCCTCGTGAAGGCGGCAAGCAATGGGAACCTGGAAACAGTCAGTATGCTCGTCAACGCAGGCGCTGACGTAAACAAGACGTTCGACGGTGGGAATTCCCCAATCATGGCTGCGGTATCTTCCCCAGACGTGTTTGACTATTTGCTCTCTCAAGGGGCGGACACCCGATACGTTAATGCCGCCAATGTCGACCTGCTGAATATTGCAGTGATGAGCAAGAGCGCAGATGTTGTCAGGCGAATTGTCAAAGTACGCGGGCAGAACTTGAATAGATTGGACAGCCAAGAGACGAGCGCGCTGATGCGGGCATCTTATTTGGGGCTCGAAGAGATTGCGGAAATACTCATTTCAGCCGGCGCCGATGTTAACCAGAAAGGTCCGATGAATCGGACCCCAGACCGCTGACAAACCCCGTCGGATTTCCGGCGGGGTTTTCCTTTTGAGGGTTTCGGTGTGGAGTTTTCGGCGGTCCATGCCGGCTCCCTATGCGTGAGCCGGTTTGGAGTTTCTGTGG
>Ga0189275_100104_pt1 | contig 133063 bp, 146 predicted proteins | sample N19A6minimetaG_FD_130329 | JGI IMG/M metagenome (GOLD analysis project Ga0189275, IMG submission 130329) | Marine microbial communities from the Costa Rica Dome - N19 A6 mini metaG | ecosystem: Environmental > Aquatic > Marine > Oceanic > Photic zone | place: Costa Rica: the Eastern Pacific...
ACAAAACGCAGACGTTCGTCCATAACCGAACTCTCCTTCCACGGCATCAACACCCCCGGCGCAAAACCAAAAGTGTTACCCATGTGTCCGGTACGTTCCGTCACCTATCTCTCAGGTCGCTCACACGGCGGAATGGTCGGTCGGCTCAGCGTCCGTAACTGGAACCACGTCGACGTGTCGGCGTTGATTCCGGTGGAGAAACGCAATGCCGGACGACCCGAAATCCTCTGATCGCAAGCGCAACACCCATTCTGCACAGGATGTGCGGCAGGCAGAGATCAACCTGCGCAAACCCTGGCAGAGATGGGTGTTTTTCGGCGGGCTGGGGGCGGTCGTGCTTGTCATCGCCATCGCCACACTGGCATCGCGGACCGGCTGACCGGGCGCGACACCTGCCGCGCAACCGCCGTGTCACTGCTGGCTGTGCAGCCCGCCCTGTTCGCTGACCGCGCGAAATGCGGCTTCGCCGGCCCGGCCGTCGGCCCGGGCGATATCACCCAGCGAGACGATACCAACCAGACGCTTGTCGCTGTCGACGACAGGCAGACGGCGCACCTTCTGCTCGGCCATGTTGCTGGCGACGCTCTCCAGCGCATCGTCTTCATAGCAGTAGAGAATTTCCGGGCTCATTGCTTCGCGGGCCGGCGTATCCGGTCCGCGGCCTGCGGCCACGGCGCGCACGGCGATATCGCGATCGGTGATCACGCCGACCAGGCGATCATTCTCGCCGAGCGGGATGACGCCGCTGTCGAGCTGCCGCATCCGCGTCGCGATGGCGGAGATCGGCTCCTCGGGCGAGGACACGTCGACCGTACGGCTCATGCATTCCGAGATTTTCATAGCTGGCTCCTTCATTGCCGGAGCCGGGTGGAACGAGGCGGACGGTTTGCGGCCGCTCTGAAGCGCTCCGGCATGAATGCAACGGCACCGCACGGGCATTCGTTCCGGCTGCCCGGCGGTCGGACAGCCGCCCGTCAGCGCCTTTCCAGCAGCAGCACCGAGAACAGATCGCTCGCATCGCGATAATTCTCGGCAACGCGCCACGGGCTGGCCGCCAGCAGACGCTCGATCTGCGCCATGTCGAACTTGCGGGAGTTTTCCGTGTGGATGGTTTCGCCGGCGGCGAAATCGAAGCGCTTGCCGCCGATGGTCACGCCCTGGTCGGCAAGGCTGACGAGATGCATCTCCATCCGGCTCTCCGCCTCGTTCCAGCGGGCTTCGTGGCGGAAATTGTCCAGGTCGAAATCTGCGCCCAGCTCCCGGTTGAGGCGGACCAGGAGGTTGAGGTTGAAGTCTGCGGTCACACCTTGGGCGTCGTCATAGGCCGGGATCAGGATGTCGGGGCTTTTCTTCAGATCGACGCCGAGCACCAGAAGCCCGTCCGGCCCCAGCTCCTCGGCGGCCCCGGCCAGGAAGGTCTCGATATCGGCATCGTCAAGATTGCCGATGGTGGAACCGGGAAAGAAGCCGACACGGCGCGCCCGCGGGTCGATGTCCGGCAGCGGGGGCGGCACCAGGAAATTGCCCACGACAGGATGGATGGGCAGTTCGGGATAATCCTGCTGCAGCAGCGGCCTGGTCTTGGCCAGCATGTCGTCGGACACATCGATCGGCACATAGCCGGCCAGCGCCTCAAGGGCGTCGAGCAGGATCCGCGTCTTCACCGAAGCCCCGGCCCCGTATTCGACCAGGACGGCCCCCTCGCCGATCCGCCGCGACAGGTCCGGCGCAGCGGCGGTGAGGATCGCGGTCTCGGTGCGTGTGGGATAGTATTCCGGCAACGCCGTAATGTCCTCGAACAGGTCCGAGCCGCGCGCATCGTAGAGCAGGCGCGAGGGCAGCGTCTTCTGGCGGCCGGAAAGGCCTTCGAGAACATCGTCCAGCATGATTTCTCCGCTTGGGGTGATCTGGGTGAGAACGGGAGGCGGGATGGCCCGGCCGCGTCAGCGTGTGTCGCGTGCCAGCCGGAGCCCCGAGAACTGCCAGCGTTTCGCCGGATGAAAGAAATTGCGGTAACCGGGGCGCGCATGACCTTCGGCCGTGGCGCAGGAGGCGCCGCGCAACACCATCGTGCCGCTCATGAATTTGCCATTGTACTCGCCGATCGCACCGTCCGGCGGGCGATAGCCGGGATAGGCCGCAAAGGCGCTGGACGTCCATTCCCAGACATCGGCGTAGAGGCCGTCCAGCATGCCCGGTCCCGCCGTCCGGGCCGCATGCTCCCATTCCTGCTCGGTCGGCAGGCGGGCCCCGGCCCAGCGCGCGAAGGCGTCGGCTTCATAGTGAGAGACATGACAGACCGGCGCATCGGGATCGACCGGCTGCGCCCCGCGCAGGGTCATCGTGTACCAGCCGTCCGGCGTGGAGAACCAGTAGAGCGGCGCCTGCCAGCCTTCGGCCTGGCATTGCGCAAACCCGTCCGACATCCAGAAGGCCGGCCGCGCATAGCCGCCATCGGCGATGAATTCGAGCCACTCGCGATTGGTCACCACACGGCTGGCCAGTTCGAACGGGTAGAGCCGGGCCTCGTGCACCGGCCCTTCGCAATCATAGTGGAAGCCGTCCGCATCGCTACCGATTGCAGCCAGCCCGCCCTCGAACGCCACCCAGTCCGCCTCGTCCGCGACAGGCTGCGGCTGCGGTGCCGCCGCGTCATAGGCCGGCTTCAGCGGGTTCTGGGCGAACAGGTGGAGAATGTCGGTCAGGAAGAGTTCCTGATGCTGTTCCTCGTGGGCCAGGCCCAGTTCCAGCATGGCGAGCGCCCGGGCACTACCGGCCGACAGCAGCGCGTGCATGTGGCGATCGACATGCCGGCGATACGCGAGCACCGCCTCCAGCGTGGGCCGGGTCAGCATGCCGCGATGCGGCCGGGCATGCCGGTCGCCGACGGCGTCGTAATAGGAATTGAACAGGAAGGCGTAGTCGGCGTCGAAACGGTCCGCCTCGCCACGCTCCGGGGCGATCACGAACTCCTCGAAAAACCAGCTCGTGTGCGCCAGATGCCATTTCGCCGGACTGGCGTCGGGCATCGACTGGACCGTCGCATCGGCATCGCTCAGCGGCGCGGCGAGCGCCACGGTCCGTCCGCGCACGCGGGCAAACCGGTCGACCGCGCCACCGGCCTCCGGCGTCCTGGCCAAGGCCGCTTCACCGGTCTCGCCGACACCCGGCCGGAGGGCCTGGATACGGTCTTCGATCGTCTCGGAGATGTCGTGTGCCATCGCCTGCTCCGTCGCGCTCGTTGCGTCCGCATAGCGGAGCGCCGGAGGGATATCCACCCCCTTGCAGGCCGCGATGCCGGGATCGGTCTACACAAACAGGTGAGGTCGCAGCGTGCAACCGCAACCTCCCGCAAACCGGGCCTTGTTCAGTCTGTCCGGTCACAACGGTGTCAGGAGGTTCCGGTTCCGCCTTCACCGCACGGCAGCGTCGCGCCCGCCCATGAACGCCGCTAAACAGAGAGCATGAGCACGGACGAGACTTTCGAGATATTTCTGGCGACCGCCCCCGGTCTGGAAACCGCCCTCGCGGCCGAGCTGGACGCTGGCGGCTTTGCCGGGGCCACGGCCTCACCGGGCGGCGTCACCCTGCAGGGCGGTTGGCCGGATGTCTGGCGGGCCAATCTCGTCGTGCGCGGTGCCAGCCGTATCCTGGCCCGCATCGGGGCTTTTCGTGTTGTCCACCTGGCGCAGCTGGACAAGCTGTCGCGCAAGTTCGACTGGGGCCGGGTCCTGCGCAAGGACGTACCGGTGCGTGTCGAGGCCAGCTGCCGCCGCTCGAAAATCTATCATGCGGGCGCGGCGGCCCAGCGGGTCGAGACCGCGCTGCGCGAAAGCTTCGGCGTGACGGTCGAGGACACGGCGCCGGTCTGCGTGCGGGTGCGCATCGAGGACAATGTCTGCACGCTCAGCGTCGACACGTCCGGCGAACTCCTGCACCGCCGCGGCCAGAAGGAAGCCGTCGCCAAGGCGCCGATGCGCGAGACACTGGCCGCCCTCTTCCTGCGCGAGTGCGGCTATGACGGACAGGAAGCGGTACTCGATCCGATGTGCGGCTCGGGCACATTCGTGATCGAGGCCGCCGAGATCGCGGCCGGTCTGCCGGCCGGGCGTTCACGTGAGTTTGGCTTCGAGCGATTGGCCACGTTCGATCCTGCTGCGTGGGACACAATGAAATCGCAGGCCGTGGCCGCAGCATCCCCGCCCGGCAGCCTGCGCTTTACCGGCTCCGACCGCGATGCCGGTGCGATCCGCATGGCCACGGCCAACGCCGCCCGCGCCGGGGTTGATGGCTGGACGGCCTTCTCTCAATGCCCGGTCGCCGACCTGCAACGCCCGGACGGCCCACCCGGTCTGGTGATCGTCAATCCGCCCTATGGCGGCCGCATCGGCAAGAAGGCGGCGCTCGTGACCCTGCACGGCACGCTCGGCCAGGTCCTGCGCAGCCGGTTTTCCGGTTGGCGGGTCGGCCTGATCACGACCGATCCTGCGCTGGCGCGCGCCACACGCCTGCCCTTCGGGCCGCCCGGGCGGCCGGTGGATCATGGCGGACTGAAAGTGCGTCTCTACACCACCGGCACGCTTAAATAGTCGCGACCATCTTCCCTGCCCCCGGCCTTGGCGGATAATCTGCCCTGCAAAACGGGAGGGGCGTATGCGCTTTGCCATCATCATCGCAGTCATACTGGCTGCCATCACCGGTCTGGCCGCCTGGGGTCCGGGCTCGCTCAATGCGATGCATTTCGAGCCGCCACAGCCCGACCCAGCCCTGGAAGCCCGGTTCGAGACCGAGACCCTGCCGCTGCGCCAGGAGCGCGACGATCTGCATGGCGCAGAGGATCTCGAGCCAGGCCCGGACGGCCGTCTCTATGCCAGCCTCGCCGACGGGCGGATCATGGCGCGCGACGCAGCCGGCGACTGGGAAATGGTGGCCGAGACCGGCGGACGCCCGCTCGGTCTGGCCTTCGCCCCCGACGGTACGCTGTTTGTCGCGGATGCGCGGCTGGGCCTTTTGCGTCAGACCGAGGGCGGCTGGCAGACCTGGCTCGCGCCCGCACCGGACGGGCCGCTGGTCTTCCCGGACGATCTCACCGTGCTGGAAGACGGGCGGATCGTGATGACCGATGCCTCGCTGCGTCACGGTTATGGCGATCACATGGCGTCCTTCTTCGAAGGCGATCAGACCGGCCGTGTCCTGCTGGTCACCGGGTCCGGTGCCTATGAGGAGCTCGCCGCCGGCCTCGGTTTCATCAATGGCGTCGACCATGACCCCGAAACGGGCCTGGTCTATCTCAACGAGACGTGGACGGGCCGTATCTGGCAGCTCGAACCGGATACCGCGGAGATGTCGGTCCTGATCGAGGGACTGCCGGGCTATCCGGACAATCTGGAATTCGATCGCGAGAGCGGGCTGATCTGGGCGGCGATGCCGTCACCTCGCGCCATGGATCTGGAAGCCCTGCATCCGCGGCCCTTCCTCAAGCGTCTCGCCTGGCGCTGGATCCAGATGGCCGGGCCGCCGCCCCTGCCCGCGCGTCCCCCGATGGCGATTGCGGTCGATACAGACGGACGCCCCGCACTGGCCCTGCGCGGTCCGGATGATGGCGCCGACGGCGTCACGACCGCGCTTGTCTGGCGCGGCGAGCTCTGGACAGCCGGTCTCGCACGCGACGGTATCACGGTGTTTCCGGTGCCGGATGATCGCGAGTAGCGGCCGGATCAGCGCGCAACACGGGACACGATCTCGCGTTCGCAGACCGTGACCATGTTGGGCCGCCGGCACACATCAGGACGTGTCCCGGTGGCCTGCCAGAAATCGACCAGCCCGAACGCGTCCGCCCGATCCCACATCGCCGTCTCGGACCACAGCGGATCGAACTCGGGATAGTGCAGGACGACGGCGAGCTGGGACGCGCGCGCATCGAACAGCGCGATATTCTCCAGCGCCTGCGCCCAGTCCTGCGTCACGGCATGCATGCGCGCGACCTGTGTGGTGTCGATATTGTCGCATCCGTCCAGATCGACGCGCTCGGAGACGGGAACACCGTCCCGCCGGGCTGACAGATAGGCCAGGGCACACGGGTGAGCCTCCGGCGGCAGCACGGTCTGAACGATCTCTATCGCAGCGTCCGGATCGCCGTAGTGCAGCTGGGCGACCATGGCGAGTCCCTGCAGCCGGCGGGCGTCGGGAAACAGGCGGCTTTTCTGCTCGATGAAGGCAACCGCCTCGGACGCCAGCCCGCGCTGGACAAGGGCCAGCGCCATGAAGGCGGAGGTCTGGAAATGCACCGGCCAGATCGCTTCAAGATCCTCGGCCAGCCTGAAGGCTTCAAGTTCCTGCCCGGTCTGCCGCAGGATGTCGAAATAGCGGTTCTGCACCTGCAGACCGAGCCAGCTGGAACGGGGCAATGTCGCGAACACCGCGACCTGCTGTGCCCGGCTGCTGCCATACATCGATGCGAGTGCTTCAGCATAGGCCAGAACAGGGGCATCGGGATCAAGCCTGCGCGCGGTATCGATCAACCCGTTCGCCGCCTCTGCGACCTGCCCGGCGCGCGAATCCGCCTGGGCAAAGAAATGCTGCTCGGGACGCGACATCAGCGCCACGGCATGCAGACCATGCATGAAGGCGCTGTCCGGGTATTGTTCCAGCAGGTCCGCCGTTAGGGTTTGCGGCTGGACAATCTGTCCGCCCGTTCGCACCAAAGCACACAGCGCAAGGAACTGGCTGACAGCGCCTGTATCCGCCCCAACTCCGGGTTCGGCAAGGCTGCGCAATTCGCCCAGACAGCGCAAATCAGCGGTCAGCACCATGGCGATATGACGAACCAGATCGGCGGCCGCCCGGCCATCCCGCTCGAACGGCTGGGTCAGTAGCACAGCGCCGCTCTGCCGGTCCGTCAGATTTACGCTCAGCGGCCCGTCCCGACCGGCATTCGCGGCCTCGCCTGCAGGCACGACCGACGCCACGAATTCCGACCGCGCCGGCGTGACTGCGAATACGGCGCGATCGACATTCAGTGACTGGAAAGCCTGGTCGAGCTCGCGATCCGTTTCGTCCGCCATCTCGAAGCGCAGCGCGACCGCCCCGGCAATCAGCCCCGGCCTCGGCCAGGCGAGGAAAAGGGCAGCGAGTACGGTCAGGCCCGCGGCCGCGCCCCATACCCAGCCCCGGCCGAAGCGTGACGGTCCGGAGCTAGACTGGCCAGGGTGGGCGGGCTGCGGCGTCTCGCCCGTCGCCTCCAGTTCCACCACTGCGCAGGTCAGGCGATAGCCGCGCTTGGGCAGGGTCTCGACCAGGGCATCGCTGCCGAAAGCTCGCAACTCCGCGCGCAGGCGCGAGACCGCACGCGTCAGGGCTTCGTCATTACCGATGATATCGCCCCAGACGGTGTCGAGCAGGGCCTCGCGGCGAACCCCTTCGCCGGCGCGCGCGGCCAGTGTGCACAACACGTCCATCACGCGGGGTTCCACCCTGCGGTTCATCTCGCCGCGGGTCAGTGTGCCACGGCCGGGATCCACCAGAATCCCGCCCAGCCGGAATGGCACTTGTATCGGCGCAGGCCGCTCGGTCATCCCCCACCTTCCGAATTCTCGCGTCGAGCCGACAGATTTGTCCAGGAACGGCGCAAGAGCTAGGGCCGATCGGATCAAAAAACCTGACGAAAACCTCCCGAACCGCAGATCGTTACAAATTTTTCCGTCGCCAAATCCTTTCAGGAACGAAGTTTTCTCCAACCGTGATCGCAAAGGTTGTTTCCGTCGGTAAAGCGTCAGGACCCGACAGCCGCAATCCGGCGAGATGTCCCGGCATCACCAGACACGGGAGATCGTGATGATCCGCACAACCAGCCTCGCCTTCGCCGCCATCCTGCTCTCCGGCACGGCGGTACAGGCCCAACAGTCCGAGCGCGGCCAGGCCGGCCGGGACTATGTCGTCCAGAGCTACGAGCTGAGCACGGATGCCGGCCGCCGCGCGGTCCTGCGCCGTCTTGAGCGTGAAGTCGCCGCCGCCTGCGACTCGACACGCCGCATGTCGCTGCCGCGCGTCCGCGCTGCTGACAATTGTCACCAGGCCGAGCTCGATCGCGTCGTCTCCGCCCTTGGCGACCCCCGCCTTCTGGCCCTGCACCGCAATGATCGCGCGGTGCAACTCGCGAGCGCGGATCGTCACTGACCGCGCGGGCCAGCCGGACGCCACGGGGAATCCCTCCACTGCGGCGTCCCGACCGCCTGTGCCGCGGGCCATGGCCGCGGCACAGGCGGTTCTTTATTGTCCACACGCCGGTAGCAGACAGGCCCGGCTTTCGGTGCTACCCCGGTTGCGAAGAGACATTCGGGGAAAGCCATGACACTGACACTTCGGCCGGCGCTGCCGGTCCTGTTCGCCGCAGCGCTGTTTGCCTGCAGCCCGGCATCGGACACAGAGACCGCGACGACAGAGACAGCCGGAACGGCCGCCCAGACCGCCGAAGCCACCCGCTTCACCGTCATGGTCGGCGGAACGGCGATCGGCGCGCTGGAGGTCACCCCGTCCGGCGACAGCTATTCGCTGGACTATGAGTACCGCAATAATGGCCGCGGACCCACGCTGGCCGAAGAGATCACGCTGGACGGCGCCGGCATGCCGCTGAACTGGACGATCGAGGGCGCCACGACCTTCGGCAATCCGGTCGATGAAAGCTTCGAATACGCCGACAGCGAGGCCCGCTGGACCGACACGACCGGGTCCGACCAGGCGATCCCGGCAGAACCGGCTTTCTACGTGCCCCAGAATGCCAGCCCCTACTGGCTCGCCATCGCTGCCCGCGCCCTGATGGACAGCGAGGACATGTCGCTGCCAGCCATCCCCGGCGGCACGCTGCGCCTGGCCGAAATGGAAACGCTGGACGTCTCCGACGGCACGGATACGCGCACGGTGACCAGCTATGCCCTGTCCGGCACCTCGCTCGACCCGACCTATTTCCTGATGGATGGCCGGGCCTTCTTCGGCGTCATCAGCCCGCGCTTCTCGGTGCTGGCCGAAGGGTTCGAGGGCGAGGACGAACGCCTGCGCGAACGGGCCACCGAATATGGCGCCCGGCGCTATGAGGACATGCAGACGCGCTACGCGCACAATTACGGCGCGCCGGTGCGGATCCGCAATGTGCGGGTCTTCGACTCGGTGAACGCGACCCTGGGCGAGCCGGTCTCCGTCGTGGTGGTCGACGACACGATTGCCGCCATCGAGGCGATCGATGCCGAACCTGTTGACGGCGAGGTGATCATCGACGGCAATGGCGGCACGCTGGTGCCGGGCCTGTTCGAGATGCACGGCCATGTCGGCGAGGACGACGCGATTCTCAACATCGCTGCCGGCGTCACCTCGATCCGCGACATGGGCAATGACAATGAAGTCCTGGGCGAACTGATCGAGCGCATCCGGGCCGGTGAGATCGCGGGCCCGCGCATCTTCCGTTCCGGCTTCATCGAAGGCCGCAGCCAGTACAATTCCAATAATGGCATCATCGTCGAGAGCGAGGCGGAAGCCGTCGCCGCCGTCGAGACCTATGCCGAGGCCGGCGACTTCATCCAGATCAAGATCTACAATTCCATCAATCCGGACTGGGTGCCGGCGATGATCGAGACGGCCCACGCCAACGGGCTGCGCGTCTCCGGCCATGTCCCGGCCTTCACCAATGCCGACGCCATGATCGCGGCCGGTTATGACGAGCTGACCCATATCAACCAGCTCATGCTGGGCTGGGTGCTGGAGGACGGCGAGGACACCCGCACCCTGCTGCGCCTGACGGCCCTGCGCCGCCTGCCCGCCCTCGACCTGCAGAGCGCGCCGGTGCAGTCGACGCTGGATGCGATGGCGGAGCGCGGTGTGGCGATCGATCCCACCTTGGCCATCCACGAAGCCCTGCTGCTGTCGCGCAATGGCCAGGTCTCGCCGGGCACGGTGGACTATATCGACCATATGCCGGTGGGCGTGCAGCGCTCGGCCCGCAGTGCCTGGGCCGATATCGCGACGCCCGAGGACGACGCCAATTACGCCGGCGCCTTCGACCAGGTCCAGGAAACCATCCGCATGATGCACGAGCGCGGCATCTTCATGGTGCCCGGCACCGATCTGGGCGGCGCTTTCGCTTATCACCGCGAGCTGGAACTCTACCAGTCAGCCGGCATGACCCCCGCCGAGATCCTGGCCTGGGCCAGCCACGGCATGGCCGATTATCTCGGCGTGGCCGACCGGCTCGGCTCGATCGCGCCGGGCATGCGGGCCGACTTCTTCCTGGTGCCCGGAAATCCGGTGGAAGACCTTGCCGACATCAAGACGATCTCGCTCGTCTCGTCCGATGGTACTTTCTACTACCCGACCGAAATCTATCCGGAATTCGGCATCGAACCCTTTACCGAACTGCCCGGCGTGGCCGTTCCGAACTGACCGGGCAGCCAGGACCTCTGTCCGCCTTGGGGAGAGGTCTGCACGGTCATCCCATCGCCAGTAACGCCTGCAACCTGCAGTGGGTGGGAACGCTCTCCCTATATCTGCGTTACCTGTTCAGGAGGACGTAGATGGCGAAGCTGGCACTGGTGATCAACCGGACCTCGGGGCGTTTCGTACGCGGCGATACCGACGCATTGGCCGAAGAACTGACAGCGCACCCGGCGATCGACACGGTCTGGGAGTTCGGCGAAGACGATGTCGAGGCGAATATCCGTGACGCAGACGCGAAGGGCTATGACGGGATCGCTATCGCCGGCGGTGACGGCACGATCCAGGCCGTCGCCTGCATGGCGCACCGCAATGGCGCGAAGTGCCCGCTGCTGCCCCTGCCGCTGGGCACGGCCAACATGCTGGTCCACCGGCTCTACGGCCACCGCAGCGCAAGCGAAATGCTCGACACGATCGACGACACGCAGGTCAAGCCGTTCCGGCCCGGACTGGCCGGAGAGGAGATTTTCCTGGTCGCCGCCGCACTGGGTTTCCCGTCAACGGTTGCCCGGGCCCGCGAAATGGTGCGCGAGGCAGACGGTGTTCCGCCCCTGCCCTCCCTGTCGCGCCGCATAGCGGCGGCAGCCCGCCACGCGTTCAAACCCCGTATCCGTTACTGGCTGGACGGGGACGACCGCGACCGCAAGCGCGCCAGCGGCATCTATGTCGACCTCGACGGTGAAGCCGAGGACATGGCCTATGTGGCCGTTCACTGGCGCAATATCGGCGATGTCGCCTGGGCCGGCCTGACCCTGCTGACCGACATTCATGACGGCGAACGCCCCGGGGTGGCCGGCCGGACAGGGTGCATCGAGGCCCGGTCCCGCAAGCCACTGGCCCTGATGCTGGACGGGGAACCGGTCTTCATGCCGCGCAACCTTACCATCTCCCGCTCCGACACCCCTATCCGCTTCCTGAACTGGACAGAATGACCAAGCTTTTCCAGATCGCCGACCTTCATTTCGGTGCCGAGGACAGACATCTGGTCGATGCCTTCGTCGACCTGTGCAATGCATCCCGGCCCGATGCCGTTATCGCGGCCGGGGACTTCACCCAGAGCGGCCGCAAGAGCGAGTTCGACGCTGCAGCCCGCTTCCTTGGCCGTCTCGACCCGCCGGTTGTCGGCATTCCCGGCAATCACGATGTGCCCTCGCGCGCCCTGCACAGGCGTTTCACGACGCCCTGGCGGCGTTATGAACGCTCGGTGGGCCGGCACATGACATCCAGCCTGGAAGACGGGCCACTGCATATCGAGGGCCTGCGCACGGCCCGGCGGGCGCAATGGCAGCCGGACTGGTCGCTGGGCCGTATCGGGCAGCCCAGCCTGGGACGGGCGCTCGACCTGCTGGCAGAGCGGGATGCCGATCTCCGGGTCCTCACCTGTCATCACCCCATCCTGGCGCCGGGTGGAAACCGGGGCCGCGCCCGCACCGCCCGGGCCGGCACGTCGGTCACCACGATTGCCGAACATTGCGACCTGGTTCTGACCGGCCATCTGCACGAGACCTTTGCCCTGCCTGCCGAGGGGCCGTCACACACCTGCTGGTTCGTCGGCGCGGGCACGACATTCTCGCGCCGCACGCGCGGCGAGCCGGCCGGCTTCAACGTGCTCGACATTTCTGCAGACACGATCCGCGTCACGCATCACATCGCGGACGAAGACCGGCCCGCCTTTATCGTCCGGGACAGCCGGGTCCTGCCCCGGCGTGAGGGTCAGTACTGACCGATCTGCATGGCGGCGCGCACCAGCTGGGCCGTGGAATTGAGCCCGAGCTTGGCCATGATGTTCTCGCGGTGCTTGCGGACGGTGGAGACACGGACCGCCAGATTGTCCGCAATCGTGTCGACGGAATGTCCCCGCGCGATCTCGCGCAGGACGTCCCGTTCGCGCACGGTGAGGCTTCCGGCCCTGAGCACGCCGCCCTCCTCCTCGTCAGCATCAGGCTGACGTTTCAGGGGCCGGTGCGGCGGCGTTTCGGCCACGGCGTCGATCGCGGCCAGCAGGCTGTCCCGCCCCGCTTCCTTGTGCATGAAACCGTCCGCGACGGCGGCCAGGGCCGCGCGCTCGCGCTCGTCCATGTGAGAGCCCGTCAGCAACAGGAATCGCGTGTCCGAGCCGGCGTCGCGCACACGTTCGATCACTTCCAGCCCCGTCATGTCCGGCAGGGCGAAATCCACGACGGCGACATCGGGCTGTTGTTCCAGGAGAAGGGCAATGGCGCTCTCGCCGTCCTCGGCAGAGCCGGCGAGCTCATAGCCCGCCTGCATGGCGATCGTGCCGCCGACCGCCTCGCGCACGATGGCGTGGTCGTCGACCACCACGACGCGCCTGGAATTTTCCACCTTGCTCATGGTGTTGGCCTGTATCCCCGCTTGCCAGCCCGCGTCATCGACCGGTACACATTCACGCAGGGGATCACTGTACACCGTTAGCGTCTGGAAAAGTATGGATTATCCGCAGATTCGCCGGATCGACGGACGTTTTTCCGACGCCGCGCTCGAACAGGCCTTCCTGGCCGAAAGCTGGAGCGGAATCCGGCTGCAGGCCGGCATCACCCTGCTCGCCTTCTCGCTCGCCTGGCTGATCTCGACCAGTATCGACCTGTCCTACCTGCAGGGCACGGACCGTTTCGCGACGACGATCACCAGCCGGATCGTGGCCGGCATTCTCGGTGTCACCGTCGGCGGCTGGATGCTGATCGCAGCGCCGCAAAACCCGCAGGGCTGGGCCGGCCGGCTTGTCTTTGCCTGGATCATTACCTCGACGATTGCCGCAGCCCTGGTCGCCTGCGCCTACCCGGCCGTGGAAACCACACCGGACGGTATTTCCGACGTGCTGGTCTTCACCAGTTTCTGGATGTCGCTGCACATCATCATCCTGGGGGTCGCGCTCGCCTATTTCCCGTGGGCGATCATGATTTCGGCCACCGGCTATGCCGTGAGCTATCTCACCCTGACCGTGATGTGGTGGGACGCCGCCGAACATCCGATGATCGGCCAGTCGGTGATGATGGTGTCGTGCTGTGCCTTCGGCTGGGTAATGGCGATCATGCTATCGATCCGCGCGCGGCGGCGCTACTTCATCATGCGGCGCTATGAAGAGGCCAAGGAGGCCGCCGAACGGGCGCACGAATTCACCACCTTCCTGCTGGCCGCCACGGGGCATGACATCCGTCAGCCGGTCTTCGCCCTCGACCTCAATGCGGCCCGCCTGACGGAACTCCTCGAGCGTGGCGACACAGGCGCGGCCCTCGATGTCAGCCGCAGCCAGCAGATGGTCACGCGCAATGTCTCGCGCATGATCTCCTCGATCCTGGAAGTGGCGCACCTGGATGCACGCAAGCGTACGGTCAGCCCGGATCGCCTGCCGGTCTCCCGGCTGGCCGGCACGCTGGTCTCGGCCTTCGGCGAGATTGCCTCGAACAAGGCGATTGCGCTGACAGCCGCCCGCTCAAGCGCCCATATCCACGCCGATCCGGGCATTGTCGAACACATCCTGGCCAATCTGGTGTCCAACGCCATCGCCCATTCCGGCGGCGACCGGATCGTGATCGGTGCGCGGCGCCGGGGCGAGACCGTCGACCTCATTATCGCCGACAATGGCAAGGGCCTGCCCGCCGGGGATACCGAACTGACCGCGCGCGGTGCGCCGCCAGAAGCCGGTGAAAAGAGCAGCGGAAAGCGCTCCGGCCTGGGGCTGGAGATCGTTTTCCGCCTGGCCGAGCATGGCGGTCTGAAGCTGCGTGTCGCATCGCGGGCGGGGCATGGCGTGACGGCTGTCCTGACCTGCCCGGCACGCCGGACAGCCCGGTCATAGCGACCGGCCGGGACAAGAAATCCGGCCGTCTACGATAATCGTCGAATTCTACCGGTCCGGTGCCCCGGCTAAGCATCCTCCCGCCTGACGCAGGGGGAAATCATGCCGCGCAACACACGCCTTTCGACCGCCAGCCGGTCGCTGACCGACACATTCCGCAACACGCTTCTGGCTACCTGTGCCGGTCTGGCCTTCATGGCGCCGGCCCTGGCCGACACAGACGGCGATCCGGGCGATGACGGCCCCATCGCCCGGGGAACGCTGCCGGAAGGCGGTACCATCGTCTACACCACCTGGCAGCCCGAGCGCCGGATCTGGATGGAATTCTACTGGGTGGTGCCGGAGGGCTATGGCGACGCCCATGGCGTGTGCCTGTCACAAAGCTATTCCACCTTTTCCTCGGCCGAGCCGGAAGCGCGAGGCAGCCTGCGCAACCAGCCGCTCAGCTTCTGCAACCGCAATGAATACGGCGAGTTGGAGCCCGGCCGCGCGCCCTGGGATCGCGCCAACCGCCAGAGCGCGGAGAGCGAGCAGACAGGGTCGCGTTTCATGCTGGATGATGGCGGCCGCGGCGGCGACCTCCCTCCGGCCTGCCTTCTGCCCTGGAACTGGTTCAAATGCGTGGCCGATCCCGATGCAGCGTCGGCGGCCAGCGGGGCCGGCGTCGGCACAGAGGCCCGCAGCCCCCTCGCCTTCGCCCGCGACATGCCCGTCGCGCCGCACATCATTGCCGGACCGGACACCACGATCGACGGCATTGTCGACACGGAAAACCAGTTCTCCAACGTGGTGCTGATCACCGTCGAGACGACGACCGGTGCCTCGGTGTGCACCGGCACGCTGATCAATCGCCGCCAGGTCCTGGCCGCCGCCCACTGCTTTGCCGGCGGCGACGTGACCCGTGTCGAGGTGTCCTTCGATCCGGAGGGACAGACCGGCTATTTCGGCGCGATGAGCGTGACAATCCACGAAAGCTATGATCCGGCAACCTTCGGCGCCGATGTCGCCGTGATCACGCTGGATACCGCCTCGCTGGCCGCCGATCCGGTCACGCTGGAAGGCTCGGACGGCGCCAACACCACGGCCGGCAGCCGTATCGTGCTCGCAGGCTATGGCAGTTTCGGCACAGGCGAGACCGGTCAGCTCTCGCTCGACGGGCGCCGGCGCTATGGCGTCAACACGCTCGACCTGATCGGCACCTGGGGCGATTTCTTCAACGAGATCGGCGAGCCCCTGCCGCCCATCCTGTCCGGCGAGCCCGGCAATTTCCTGTTCGTCGATTTCGACGGCCCGGGCGGCATCAACCTGCTGGGTGGTGGCGCCATTGAGGGCGAGGTCTCCTCGGCCCAGGGCGACAGCGGCGGCCCGCTCTTTGCCGACACGGCCAACGGCCTGATCCAGATCGGTATCGTTTCCAACGGCAATAACCCTTATGGACCGCTGGGCGGGTATGGCACCTGGGTCGCCTATATCCCGGTCGCCGATTATATCGACTGGATCGAGGGGCTGGATCCCTTCATCGAACGCCATGCCCTGGCCAGCGACGGCTACTGGCACGACGCCGCGCACTGGGAGTATGGCGATATACCGGAGAACGACCGCGCCGAGCCGGGTACGACCGTCGTCACTGACGAATACATCGTGCCGGAAATCTACGAGGTCTATCTGGACGCGCCCGGCACGACCCGGGTCGCCCAGGACGAATATGTCGATGCGGTCTATGTCTTCGAGGGCGCCACCCTGATCGTCGAGGATGGCGGCCAGCTGGCGCTGGATACCGGGATCGGCATGACCGGCGGTGAAGTCCGTATCGAGGGCGATGTCATCGGCCAGGCGCTGGAACTGCATGGCGGTCTGTTCGATATCGCCGAGACCGGCAGCTATACCGACTTCTCGCCCTATTATTCCGGCGGCATGAACCTGACCGGCGCAGCGGTACGCATCGCCGGCGAGCTCGCCACCGACTGGCTGCACCAGACCGGCGGATCGCTGTGGGTGACCGAGACCGGCCTCTTCTTCGACTATCTCGGCACCATGGTCGAGGGCGGCTCGATCGGCATTGACGGGATTTTCGACACCGCCTCCTTCAACCAGTTCGGCGGCTATACCTCGATTTTCTCGAACGGCGTGCTCTACGACGCCTCCGGCTCGACCTTCATTGCCGACAGCGAGCTCTATGTCGGCGGCATCCTGGACACGCTGGAACTGCTGATTGCCGACAGCACGGTAATGGGCGACGGCATCATCTATGCGCCCTTCGGGGTCTACCAGCTCGGCGGCACGCTGCTGCCCGGCTACAGCCTCGACGAGGAAACGCCCGGCGGCTCCCTGATCATCGAGGGCGATTACCTGGCGGACGATGTCCTCTTCGTCGTCTCCACCGACGGCACGGCGACCGATTATCTCCATGTGCTCGGCTCTGCGAATGTCGCCGGCGAGGTCTCGCTCTTCCTGCGCGGCAACGCCCCGCTCGCCCGCAACAGCCACTTCACCTTCCTGGAGGCGGAAGGCGGTCTGACACTCGGCGATCTCACCGTTGCCGACCCGCAGATCTCCCCGATGCTGTCGCTGTCACTCGGCCAGACCGCAAACTCGGCCTACATCCAGGTCGATGCCCGTGCCTATGCCGAGTTCGCCCAGAACGACCAGCAGCGCTCGCTGGCCACGGCGCTCGACGCGGCCGCGGACGACAGCGTGCCGTCCGGCGATTTCGCCGATCTCGTCAACACGCTGGACTACATGCCCAGCGAGGACGCGCTGCGCACCGCGCTGCAGACCGCCAATCCGGGCGACACTTTCGCCATGGACCGGATGGGTGAAGGCCTGTCGCGGGCGATGGGTGACGTGATCGCCGGCCGCATGGCGCTGTTCGCCGAAGGCCGTCATGGCGGCGGAATGGACATGGCCGGCACCGGCAGCAGCCCGGTCCAGCTGGCCTCGGCCAATGCCGGCAGTGTCGAGGTGCTCTCGGCCCTGCAGGCCGCCACGCGGGCGGCGAATTCCGGCCAGATGGACCGGATCAATGATCGCACCGGCGTTTATGTCTCCGTCGAGGGCAGCTGGGGCGAGACCGACCTGCCCAATGGCACCACGGATCTGGAAAGCCATCACATCGTCGCCGGGATCGATTTCGAACCGGCCGAAAACTGGCTGATCGGCGCCAATGCCGGTTTCTCGGACTATTCCGCCCACAGCGCGACGACCCATGTGCAGGGCGAGTCCGTGTCCGTCGCCGCCTATGCCGGCTATGCCGGATCGCGGCTCTATGGCAGCGCCTATATCGGTGCCAGCCGGCTCGACTACGATCTCACCCGCTCGATCCTGCTGGGCGCGGCCGAGATGCGGGCCACCGCCTCGACGGACGCGAACCAGTTCGATGCCGGCTTCGACATCGGTGCCGACCTGATCGAGGGCGCGGCCGTCTTCGGCCCGGTCCTGCGCCTGCGTCACGGCAATACCGATATCGACGGCTACAGCGAGACCGGTGCGGGCGTGTTCAACGCCACGCTGGCGGCGCGCGAAAACGACCGGACCCTGCTGGGCGCCGGCGCCCGTTTCGCCAGCGGCGGCAAGACCCGCCTCTTCGGCCAGCTGACCTGGGAACAGGATCTCTCCGAAGGCGACGGCCAGACGAGCGCCAGCCTCGCCGGTGCGCCCTCGGCCGGCTTTGCCGTGCTGGACGGCCATCATGATGACGGCTTTGCCTCGCTGGCCCTGGGTGTCGATATCGACGCCTCCGACCGGGTCGCGATCTCGGCGCGTGCGCGCAGCGATTTCGGCCGCGACACGGACGAGGACACCGCCCTCAGCCTGGCGATCAACTGGCGTTTCTGACCGCGACGCCCTCGCGGACAGACGGAGCACGGTCCGGCCCTGCCGGGCCGTGCTTTTACGTGGGCGGCGGGATTATCGCCCCTGACGCGGGACATTTGTTCCGATTATCCCCCTAATCGGCCTGCCCGGCTCTGCCTATATCGGCGCCACAAACAGGAGGGCGCCATGCGCTGGACGGGACTCGTCTTGTCACTTGCCATTCTCGGGCTGACGGTCAGCCTGCTTTTTGCCACGGGGTTCACCTCGTCCGGGCAACTGACCGTGCGGTCGGCGCCGGACATGCAGGAAACGGCCCTGGCGAAACCGGTTATGAGCTGACACGGGAGACATGCAGATGGATATCGAAATCACGCTTGAGGAAGACGGCTCAAAGGGCCGCTATGTCGCCCATGTCGCCGGACAGGCGGATACCGGCGAGATGACCTTCAGCCGCATCAGCCCGAAGCGGATCATCGTCGATCATACCGGCGTGCCGGACAGTCTGAAGGGCATGGGTGTCGGCTCGGCGCTGGCCCGCCATATCGTGGCGCAAGCGCGCGAAAAGGGCTTCACCATCGTGCCGCTCTGCCCCTTCCTGAAAGCCCAGGCTGAACGCCATCCCGACTGGGACGACGTGATCGAGGGCATGAAGCGCTAACGCTTGCACCTCCTCTCCCTCGGGAGAGGGATCGAGGGAGAGGGGGACGACACCGTCTTCTCCCAAAGGCCCTGACCGGGGTTTCCCCCTCATCCGCTCTCCAGGCCCCTTCTCCCCGGGGAGAAGGGGGTCACGAAGCCTCCGCCCCTAATCCTCCGCCCACTGGCGCAGGAGGTTGGCCTTGCTCTTCAGCAGGAGGTCGAGTTCGGCAGTCTTGCCGTCACGTTCGAACAGGGCCCGGCAGGCGCGGTCGAGATCGAACAGGATTTCGCGCTGGTCGGGACGGCGCACCAGGCTGCGCACCCAGCCGACTACGGCGATCCGCTCGCCGCTTGTCACCGGCGCCACCCGGTGCAGCGCCGCGGTCGGGTAGACCACCACCTCGCCCGGCGCCAGCTTGATCTCGGTCTCGCCATCGACGCTTTCCATCACCAGCTCGCCGCCTTCATAACTGTCCGGCTCGGACAGGAAGAGCGTGAAGGAGAGGTCGGCACGGCGGCCGCCCATCAGCGCATCGTCGACATGCAGCCCGTATTCCATGCCTTGCGTATAGCGCGAGACCAGCATGCGCGTGATCGATTTGGGCTGGGCGAAGGAGACGAAAAGCGGGTGTGCCATCAACGCCTTGCGCACCAGATTGCGGATCGTGTCGATGCGCGGGCCGGCCTCGACCTGCTCATTGCGCTTCACTTCGCGCGCCGCCCAGCCGGCCGTCTTGCGGCCATCGGCGTAATCGCTTTCTCCCGCCAGCTGACGGAGCTGATCGACGGTCTCGGCGGGGCACACATTCTGCAGACACAAGAGCATGAAATTACCTGCGACTAATTGTCATTTACCGAAAATGGGTTTAGGCGGTCTATCAGGGTCGGGCAAGACGTCCCGACAACAAGGCAAGGGGAATGCTTATGGGTATCAAGCGCCGTACGCGAATCTGGACCACGGTCGGCACGGCCGCCCTGCTGGGCGGTCTGGCCGGGTGTAGCGAGCCGGCCAGCGACACACCAGCGGACGAAGTGCCGCAGAGCCAGGCCGAGCAGCACGACACCAGTGCCGCAGCCGATCATGCGGCCGAGCCGGCGGCGCCGGCCGGCGGCTGGTCGGAAGGCGAAGGCGAAGGTGAAGGCGGTTCCGGCGGCGGCGAGTTCGGCATCGATCCGGCGGCTGCGGAAAGCGACCCCGTCGTCTACATGATCGCGCTGGAAGTCATGCGGGCCCACTATCTGGCCGGCATCGACGCCTACCGGGCCGGCGACCGCACGGCGGGCGCGGAAATGTTCGCCCACCCGATCAACGAGATCTATATCGACTTCGAACCCGTTCTCGAAAATCTCGGCGCGCCGATGTTCGGCGACACGATGACCGACGCTTCGGTGGCCCCCTATTCCGGCGCCGGCGAAGACGAGATTGTCGCCCGCGTCAACGACGTGCTGGTCGCCATCGACAATGCCGCCGAGTTCGCACCGGAAAGCGATGCGTCCGAAGCCGAGGTCCATGCCCGCGTGCTGGCCGACCTGCTCGAGCGCGGCGCGCTGCAATACCGCGTTGCCGCCAGCGATGCGGCGGCAGGTGAAGCCTATCTGGACGGCTATGGCTTTGCGAAGGGCGCCGAGCGCTATGCGGCCAGCCATATCGACGTGATTGCCACCGCCAATCCGGCGCTGGCGGGCGCCTTTGCCGGCCTTGTCGACCAGCTGAACGCCGCCTTCCCGACAGCCCTGCGCCCCGACACGCTCGAGGGCGATGCCGGCGCACTCGTCAGCGCTGTTGCTGCAGCGAAGGAAACGGTTAACACCCTGCCCTGATTGGATATATCGCAAGAGCGTGATCCAAATCACGCTTTGCCGGCGCGACGCGCCGTAAAGTCGATCCGAGCGAAGGCCCGGCAGCCCGTGCTGCCGGGCCTTTTCGTTGAATTCCGGCAAATAGTTTGAGGGTATTCATTTATTATTCGCCGCTTAAGTTGCGGAAACGGAACATAATTCCGCGTGGTGGCGTTCCACATGCCAGCATGTTGGGGGCTGAACGATCATGGACTATTTCGACGTCAACAATTTCATGCCCCATGGCATGTGCTACCTGTGGCGGCCGGAACTGGTGGGCATGCATGTGATTGCCGACCTGGCGATCGCCTTGGCCTATTTCTCCATTCCGATCGTCATCGTGCTGTTCCTGCGGCGGCTGAACCGGCCCATCCCCTTCCGCTGGGCCTTCGTGATGTTCGGGATCTTCATCCTGTTCTGCGGCATCAATCACCTCATGAACATCGTCGTGCTGTGGCATCCGCTCTACTATGTCGAAGGCGCCCTGAAACTGCTCACGGCAGCAGCCTCGGTCGCCACCGCCGTGCTGATGCTGCCCCTGCTGCCGGTCCTTATCGACCGCTTCACCCGTCTGGCTGCTGAAGACGATATGGACAGCGCATGAACCTCACCCGGCCCGATACAGCCAGCAGCACTCAGCCAGACGGAGCGCGCTATGAAACGCTCAGCGGCCTGCTGGAAGCCTATCGCACGCCGGTTGCCATCATCCTGTTCGGGGTCATCGTCTCCCTCGCGCTCTTCTTTGCCACCCTTCTGGGGCACAGCCGGGCCAAGGAGCGCGAATTCCGCAATCACGCCGCGGCGCGCATTGCAGAAATCGAGACAGGCTTCACCGCGATCGAGGCCGAGCTGACCGAGCTGGCCAACGCTGTCGATGCCGGGCTGGCACCGCAGACCGTGATCGAGATATTCGGAGTCGCCGATGGCGAAGTGGCAACACCGCCCGTGCGCGATCTCGGACTGGTCTCCCGGGACGCGGCCCTTCATGCCATCGACGCCGGCACGGCGCGTCAGGTCCAGCGCGCCATCGCCTATATGCTGGAACGCGGCCCGGCACCGCAGACCCTCGTCCTCCTGCCCCTGCCCGCCGCCGCGCCCGGCGAGGTGCCTTTCGTGCTTGTCGCCCCGCTTTCGTCCGGGCCCTATGCCTACGCCTATGTCACCTCGGATTTCGACGCCTTGGTGCAGCCGACCGAATTGCGATCCGATCCGGCCTGGGTGATTTCCAGCCTCCATGACGGCAGTCCGCAATTTGCCCTCGCCCGCAATGTCGACCTGCGGGCTCGGACCACGCCGGCCATGATGGGCGTCATCTCCGTGCTCGACACGGCGCCCTATGCCCTGCACTGGACGGGCAACGCGCCGTTCGACGTGGTCGATATCGCCATCGTGCCGCGGCGCACCTACCTGCTCCAGTTCGGTCCCCTGCCCTGGCTGGTGCTGGCCTTCTGCCTGTTCGCCACGGCGGCGATCGGGGCGCTGGCGCTCAAGGATGCGCGGCGCACCGCCGAGATCCGCCGGCAGGTCGATCTGAAGACTGCCGAACTGCGCCGCAGCCAGGCCGTCATCGAAGCCAAGAACGAGGAGCTGGCGCGCTTTGCCGCCCATGCCTCGCACGACCTGCAGGCGCCCCTGCGCGCGATGAAGGGCATGTCCTCCCTGCTCGTCGAGCGCCAGATCGACCTGGACGACCGCAGCCAGCAGATGCTGAAGCGGATCAATCGCGGTGCCGACCGCGCCCAGCGCCTGGTCCAGGACCTGTTGTCCTACACCAAGGCCGACATGGCGCAGGTCAATGCCGAGCCGATCCCCCCGGAGACCCTGCGCAGCGAGATCGACGAATTGCTCGCCGCGACGGTCGAGGAGTGCGGCGGCCAGCTGCGCTGGCAGGTCGATGCGCCGGTCGAGGCCGACCGTTTCCTGCTGACGCGGGCGCTGCAGAACCTCGTCTCGAACGCCATCAAATATCGCGCCGACCGGCCGCTGCGGATCGATGTATCCGCCCGCACCGATCAGCACGGGTCCACGCTCTGCGTGTCGGACAATGGCATGGGGATCGAACCGAAGCATTTCGAGCGCATTTTCCGCGTCTTCGAACGCCTGCACGGTGCCGACGAGATCGAGGGCTCGGGGATCGGCCTGGCCCTGTGCAAACGTGTCGCCGACCTGCATGGCGGCCGGATCTGGGTGGAATCGGAGCCCGGCGTGGGCAGCCATTTCTTCCTGCACATTCCCAGCGCCGAAGCACCGCGCGCCGCCATCTCCAACGATCGCTGAACCGGCCGGCGCCCGGCATGTGCAGCCGCGCCGCTGACGCGGAGGCCTGCAGGCTGGTATAGAGCGGGCGAAACCCGGAACCGGAACACCATGCCCCGCTACCTGATCGCTGCGCTCTACAAGTTTGTCCCGCTGGACGCCGGCCCCGCCCTGCAGGCCCGCCTGAAGTCGCTGTGCGCCGAAAACGACGTCACCGGCACGCTGCTGCTGGCGCGCGAAGGCATCAACGGCACGATCGCCGGGCCGGAAGCCGGTTTGCACACCGTGCTGGACGGGCTGCGCGCGCTGCCGGGCTGCGCCGATCTCGAACACAAGGAAAGCTGGGCCGACGAACAGCCCTTCCTGCGCCTCAAGGTGCGGCTGAAGCGCGAGATCGTCACCATGGGCGTTCCGGACATCGACCCGGTGGATGGCGTGGGCACCTATGTCGAGCCGGAAGACTGGAACGATCTTATCCGCGCGCCCGATGTCGTCACCATCGATACCCGCAATGATTATGAGGTGCGGATCGGGCAGTTCGACGGTGCCGTGAACCCGCACACCGCCAGCTTCCGCGACTTTCCCGACTGGTTCCGCCAGTTCCGGGCCGAACGCCCCAATACCCGTATCGCCATGTATTGCACCGGCGGTATCCGCTGCGAAAAGGCGACGGCCTTCGTGAAGGCGCAGGGCATTGACGAGGTCTTCCATCTCAAGGGCGGTATCCTGAAATATCTCGAGACCGTCGATCCCGCCGACAGTCTCTGGCAGGGCGAATGCTTCGTCTTCGACCGCCGTATCGCTGTCGGTCACGGCCTTGCGCCGGGCACGCACGATACCTGCCATGGCTGCCGCGAGCCGCTGGCGCCGGAGGATCTCAAATCGCCGCTCTATGTCGACGGTGTGAGCTGTCCGCACTGCCATGATGCGCGGTCGCGCGAACAGCAGGCCCGCTACGCCGAACGCCATCGCCAGGAGCAGATCGCCGAAACCCGCGGCGAGCGCCATGTCGGGCGCCGTACGGACGCGGAATGAGCGCCGGCGCGCCCATCCTCTACTCCTTCCGCCGCTGTCCCTACGCGATGCGGGCGCGGCTGGCCCTGCACGCGGCCGGTATCGCCGTCGAGCATCGCGAGATCCTGCTGCGCGACAAGCCGCAGGCCATGCTGGACGCCTCCCCGAAGGGCACCGTGCCGGTACTCGTCCTGCCGGACGGGCGCGTCCTGGAGGAAAGTCTCGACGTCGCCCACTGGGCACTGGCGCAGCATGATCCGGAAGACTGGCTCGCCCCCGGCGACGAGATGGCGCCGCTGATCGCGCGCTGCGATGGCGCGTTCAAACACCATCTCGACCGCTACAAATACGCCACCCGCCACGACACCGACCCGGCCGGGCATTTCCAGGCCGGCAGCGCCTTCCTCGTAGAACTGGACGCGCGACTGTCAGATGGCGGGCAGCTGTTCGGCGCGCAGATGTCGCTGGCCGATGCCGCGATCTTCCCCTTCGTGCGCCAGTTCGCCCATACCGACCGCGAGGCCTTTGACGGGCTGGAGCTGTCCGGCGTGTCGCGCTGGCTGGACGATCACCTCGCCTCGCCGCGCTTTGCCGCCGTGATGATCAAGCACCCGCTCTGGACACCGGACGATCCGGCGGCGTGACCGGAAAAGCCGAATTGCGGATTCCGCGCAACACAGACCGCCAAAATCGCCGCCGGGGGTAGCGAATCGCTGTCATCGAACCGAAATATTCTATATCGGTCCTGACGGATTGTGCAGGCGCAGCATTCTGCGCCCCTCCACCCCCCAGCCGCACGCCATGGCGACTGAAAAATCCCCGGAAGCCCGCGCTTCCGGGGATTTTTTATGATCGCAAGGAGGCGTATCCTTAACCAACGCACGCGAGGGTTCCGGAACCTGTACCGCGCCTGGTGCGGGCGTTTTCATCGTCCTTTCCCGGGAGACATCCTTGCGCAAAACACTTCTGGCGGCCGGTTTCGGCCTGGCAATCCTCCCCTCCGCCCAGGCCCAGCACTGGACCTATGAAGGTCATGAAGGCCCCGATCACTGGGGCGAGCTGTCCGAGGGCTGGGGCGCCTGCTCCGCCGGCCAGCAGCAATCCCCCATCGATCTGGGCACGGCCAGCGGGCTGAGCCTGCAATCCATGGCGATCGACTGGCCGGAGACGATCCCGGGCACGGTGATCGACAATGGCCACACTATCCAGGTGAATGTCGAACCGGGCGCCAGCCTGACGATTGCCGGTCACGAATACGCCCTCGTCCAGTTCCACTTCCACGCCGCCAGCGAACACACGATCAATGGCCGCCATGCGCCGATGGAAGTCCATTTCGTCCATGCCGACAGCGCGGGCGGTCTCGCCGTGATCGGTGTGATGATCGAAGCCGGCGCGCCGCTGGCGAGCCTCGGCTCGGTCTGGGCGGTCAATCCGCAGCCCGGCGGATCGGGCGGTGTCGCCGCCTCGATCCATCTCGGTGAATTCCTGCCGGCCGACCGCAGCGCCTGGCGCTATGCCGGCTCGCTGACCACGCCGCCCTGCAGCGAGGTGGTCACCTGGACGGTCTTCCGTCACGCCGTCACCGCGAGCGCCGCGCAGATCGCCTGGTTCGAGGACCGGCACCCGCACTCCTATCGCCCCGCCCTGCCGCTCAACCGCCGTCACGTCCTCCAGATCGGCGGTTAGCAAAAAGCCCCGGACCTTCAAGGTCCGGGGCTTTCTCTTTTCAGGGCCGGAAGGCGCCTATTCCCAGAAATAGGGCTGGCGCTGATGATCGCCCGTGACCAGCTCGTTCATCGTCTCCGCCTCGTAGAGACGGCCGTTGAGCATCACGTATTCGATCTCGTCGGTATTGCCGATATCCTCCAGCGGGTTTGCCCGCAGGAGGACGAGGTCGGCCAGCTTGCCTTCCTCGATCGTGCCGAGATCATTGTCGAAGCCGAGATGGCGGGCCGGCATCACCGTCGCTGTCATCAGCGCCTCGAACGGGCTGAAACCGCCGCGCACGAAGGACCACATCTCCCAGTGGGCGGCGAGGCCTTCCTGCTGACCGTGGGCACCGATCGACACATCGACGCCGCGCTCGAACAGCATGTGCGCCGTGCGGGCATTGTCGTCATCGACGAAATCCTCTTCCGGGGCCGTGGTGCGGCGCACCGAGGAGGCCTGCAGCTGGCGCGGCGGCGCATGCCGCGACAGGATCGGATGTTCCCAGACATTCATCGCCTGGCGCCAGTAGGGATCGCCGGCCAGACCGCCATAGGTCACCGTCAGCGTCGGCGTGTAGGCGACCTCGGTCTGGGAATACATCTGCAGCACGTCCTCATAGATCATCGAGAGCGGCAGATTGTGCTCGATCGAGGTATTGCCGTCCGCCACCATGGCCATGTCCATGTGGTAGTTGGAACCGCCCTCGGCGACCACTTCCAGCCCGGCCTCGATGGCTGCAGCGACGACCTGCTGGCGCTGGTCACGCCGCGGCTGGTTGTAGTTCTTGATCGAGTGGGCCCCCTGGGATGCCAGGCGGAAGACGTGCTCGCGCGCATCCCCGATCGAATTGATCTCCGCATAGACCGACGGCGCCCGGGCACCGTAGACGATCTCGCCGGTGGAATAGATGCGCGGGGCGAGATAGGTGCCGGTGCGCTGGTATTCCGAGGCGGTGAAGATATGGCTCGCCCGGCTGGACGGGTCGTGGATCGTGGTCACGCCCAGCGCCAGGTGCGCAATGGCCGACCAGTTCTGCTCCGGCACCAGATCGCCCGTGCCCTGCGGCCCGTGCGCGTGGGCATCGATGAAGCCCGGCGTGATCGTCATGCCGTTGGCATTCACCACGCGGGCCCCTTCGGGCACCTCGACATCGGCGCCGACAGCGACGATGCGGTTGCCCTCGATGATGATATTGCCCGCTTCGATGACACCGCCATCCTCACCGGCCATGGTGATGATGCGGGCGCCGGCGATCGCCGTCACACCCGACGGCCGGTCGGCCGTGGCTGTCATGGCCAGGCTGAGACCGCTTTCCGGCGGGGTGTATTCGGTCTCACGCGCCGGATCCGGACGGAAATCCGCCAGCGGCACGGAGAAGAATTCCGGTCCCATCGACCAGTTGAGATGTGTGCCGCCCTCGCTCCAGTGGAAATAGGTCGCGCCATTGCCGGACACTTCCACCGTCGGCAAGGCCGAACCGTTCGATCCGCCCGACACCGATTGCGGTCCCGGCGGCAGCGGCATCACGAACACATCGTAATTCTGGCGGAAGGCCACATGGGCGCCATCGGGGGCGACCTGGTATTCGGTGATCATCTCGCCGGTGATATGGGTGCGTTCCTCATGACCGTTGAGATCGACCGAGACGAGGCTGGCGCCATCGCCGCCGCGCGTGAAGTAGACGCGGTCGTTCGATGCGCCGAAATGCGGCAGCGAACCGCTGTCGGTCACCTCGGTCATTTCGCCGCCACCGGCCGGCACGCGGTAGATGCCCGTCGTTTCCGACCATTCCGGCGCGGTCAGATAACCGCCGCTGTCCTTTTCGAACACCAGGGTCGAACCGTCCGGCGAGAAGCGCGGATTGGCGTAATGCCCCGGTTCCGGCGTCACCGTGCGCTCGCGGCCGCCGCGGGCGGATACGGTGCGGATCGAACCGAGCTCCTGGTCGTCCCAGGCGACAAAGGCGATGGTGCGTCCGTCCGGCGACCAGGTCGGCGTGATCTCGCGGCGCTCGCCCGGCTCGGCGCGGGTCAGGCGGCGCGGCTCGCCGCCGGCCGCATCGCGCACCCACAAGACGCCCAGGCTCTCGAACACGATCTGGCTGCCATCCGGCGAGGCCGTGGCAAAGCGCGGCATGCGCGTGGTGAAGGTGTCGGGTGCCACCTCGACCTGCGGCCGCGGCGGGTCGATCACATCGCGCGTGTCGGAGACTTCAAAGGCAATGTCCGTGACAGCGCCGGAGGCCACATCCACCGAATGGAAGGTGCCGTCGGCCCAGTAGACGATGGCGCTGCTGTCCGGCATCCAGTCCATGTTCGGATACATGCCGGTCACGCCCCAGGTTTCCTGCATGTCCTGGTCGACGGTCTCGACCAGACGGCGTTCCTCGCCCGAGTGCAGGTCCTTGATATAGAGGCCGGACTGGATGCGGTCGCGGCGGATGAAGGCCATGTAGCGGCCATCCGGCGACGGCGCCGGACGCACGGCACCGCCGGCGCCCTCGACAATCGTGTCGATCTCGCCGGTCTCCAGGTCGTAGCGGCGGATATTGAACAGTTCGGTGTTGGAATCCTGGGCGTAGATGAAGGTATTACCCGAGGTCACATTCTGCGTGTAATAGACGTAGCGGCCATCGGGCGAGAAGATCGGTTCGCCCAGCTCCTTCTGGAAATTCTCGTTGGGACGCTCGACCAGCTGCACGCCGTTTCCGCCCAGCACGTGATACATCCAGATCTCGCCCGTACCGGCCGAACGCTGGGTCGTGAAGTGCTTGCGCGCCGCGATATAGCGGCCCGACGGGTGCCAGGTCGGATTGTTCAAGAGGCGGAAGCTCTCATCCGTCAGCTGGCGGGCATCGGACCCGTCCGCATTCATGATCCAGATATTGTCGCCGCCGCCGCGGTCCGAGGTGAAGGCGATCCGGCTGCCGTCCGGCGAAAAGCGCGGCTGGTACTCCCAGGGCAGGCCGGAAGAGATATTCGTCGCGACGCCGCCGGTGACCGGCATGGTGTAGATATCGCCCAGCATGTCGAAGGCGATGGTCTGCCCGTCCGGGCTGACGTCCAGCGACATCCAGCTGCCCTCGCTCACCTCGATGGGAATCGAGCGTGTCGGCAGCGGCGGATTGGCAACATCCCATTCCGCGTCGTCGCTATCCTGGAAAGCCAGGCCCGGCGCGCTTGCCAGAATGGTCGATGCAGCCAGTACTGCAATAAATCGGGTCATGTACCCCTCCCCAATATGTGTCTCCGGGGCGGAGCATAGGTCGCCCCCAACGTGGCGACAAACTTACCGTTCTGTGAGGTTGGGGATCGGGGGGATTTTTGCTGTTCTTGTTTTCCCCGGACCTGTTCCGGGGCCCGGCATGCGATGGGTGATTTGCACGGTGAAAAGCCCCGTCACGACGCCAAACCGCCAGCGTTCCAGGGATCACCTTCACCAGACCCCGGAATTAGCTCCGCTCCTCCGGGGGAAGTGAGAGAGGTCGTTCTCCGGGGAAGCTGGAATGTGGACCAGAACCATTCCCCGTTTTCCCCGGCCTTGTGCCGGGGCCTGGCACACGATAAAAATGCTACTCAAAATAGCATTTATGCGATAAAGCAACCATGACCTTAAACCATCCCGAAGCGGTCTACATCATGGCCAGCCGTCCGCGCGGTGCGCTCTATGTCGGTCGCACAACAAACCTTGTAGGACGTGTCGAACAGCATCGCACGGGAGCCATGGCGGGCCATACGCGCAAGTACAAGATCCGCAATCTGGTCTACTACGAATGGCATGAGGGCTGGCAGGCCGCCTGGGCGCGCGAGCGCAACTCAAACGCTACCGGCGCGAGTGGAAATTCAACCTGATCGAAGCCGGCAATCCTGGCTGGAAGGACCTCTGGTTCGAGCTCATCGAGGATGATGTCATCCCGTTTTCGCCGCGCTGAAATGCCAGGCCCCGGCACAAGGCCGGGGAAAGTAGTGTGTGGTTTTCACTCAAACTCGCTTTCCCCGGAGGCGCCACCTCCTCGCTTTCCCCGGAGGAGCCCCCTTCCCGCTTTCCCCGGAGGAGCGGAGCGAATTCCGGGGCCCGGTTGAGTTTCCGGGCCTAGCTCCAAGCCAGGCACGCCTCTTTATGCCAGGCCCCGGCACAGGGCCGGGGAAAGTGGTGTGTGCTGGGGAAGAAAACAGCGAGTGCCAGGGAAGAAAACTTCCCCTCAGTGCGAGCCGCCGAGCCGGCCCAGCTTTACCTTGTAGTCGACGGCCAGGCCGTAGGCGGGGTCGTCGTCGCTGTCGACCATCAGCTGGCCGGCGCGGGAGAGGAGGCGGTGGCAGTCGCGGCTGAGATGGCGCAGTTCCAGCTGTTTGCCGGCGGCCTCGTATTTCGCCGCCAGGTCTTCCAGCGCCTGCAGGGCCGACTGGTCGACGACCCGGCTGTCGGCAAAATCGACCACCACACGGTCCGGGTCGTTCGCGATGTCGAATAATTCCATGAAGCTGGCGGTCGAACCGAAGAAGAGCGGCCCCTCGATGCGGTAGACCATCTGCCCCTCCTCGCCCGCAACCTGGCGCGCGTGGATGTGCGACGCGGCTTTCCAGGCATAGACCAGGGCCGACACGATCACGCCGACGATAACGGCCACGGCGAGGTCGGCATACACCGTCACGCCGGTGACCAGGATGATGACGAAAGCGTCCGAGCGCGGGATGCGGGTCAGGATGCTCAGGCTCTGCCAGGCGAAAGTGCCGATCACCACCATGAACATCACGCCCACCAGGGCGGCCAGCGGGATCTGCTCGATCAGGCTGGAACCGACGAGGATGAAGGCCAGCAGGAAGAGCGCAGCCGACACGCCGGCCAGGCGCAGCCGGCCGCCGGATTTCACATTGATCATCGACTGGCCGATCATGGCGCAGCCGCCCATGCCGCCGAAGAAACCGGTCACCAGATTGGCCACGCCCTGGGCGACGCATTCCTGGGACGCCCCGCCGCGGCGGCCGGTGATCTCGCCGACCAGGTTGAGGGTCAGAAGGCTTTCGATCAGGCCGATCGCCGACAGGATGAAGGCGTAGGGCAGGATGATCTGCAACGTCTCCAGGCTCAGCGGCACCATCGGAATGTGGAATTGCGGCAGCCCGCCCTCGATCGAGGCGAGATCGCCGACGCGCGGCACCGGCAGACCGAGGCCGATCACCAGCGCTGCAACGACAAGGATGGCGACCAGCGGCGCGGGAACCACCTTGGTGACCTTGGGCACGGCCCAGATCAGCGCCATGGTCAGGGCCACCAGGCCCAGCGTCAGGATCAGCGGCCAGCCCGTCATCCAGACATGCTCGCCCGCCTCATTGACCACTTTGAACTGTTCCAGCTGGGCCAGGAAGATCACAATGGCCAGGCCGTTGACGAAACCCAGCATGACCGGGTGCGGCACCATGCGGATGAACTTGCCCAGTTTCAGCACGCCGGCGGTGATCTGGATGATCCCCATCAGCACCACGGTGGCGAACAGGTATTCGATCCCGTGTTCGGCCACGAGATGCACCATCACCACGGCCAGCGCGCCGGTGGCGCCGGAAATCATCCCCCGGCGGCCGCCGATCAGGGCCGTGATCAGGCCGACGATGAAGGCGGCATAGAGCCCGGCCAGCGGCGGCACACCGGCCACGAAGGCGAAGGCCACCGCTTCCGGCACCAGGGCCAGCGCCACAGTCAGTCCGGCCAGCAGCTCGATCCGGATGCGCGACGGGGTCAGCGGCGGCAAGGTGCCCCGGTCGCCGACAGACGCGGCAAGACGTTCCGTGAAAGCGGCAAGAGAGGTGCGGATCATGGCTGGGTCCGTTGTTCGGCGAGACCGCATCATGCAGGTCCCGCGGCAGGATGTCGCGATGCCGCCTCTTATGCTGCAACGCAGCAGATGGCCACCCTTGCAACGCATCGCCGATGAAAAATGATCGTCAAGGTCGCATTAACCACGCTCCTCAACGAAATATTCGTCTCGATCTGCGCATCCTGATCCGGAACGAAGGGGATTTGACGTGGATTATTCGAGCGTTGCCAAGCCGTCGGGCACCGGCCCTGCCAATGATACGTCCGAGCCGTTCCGGCCCGCCATTGCCGACACGGCGTCGCTGACCCGTGCCCAGTTGAAGGCCCAGGCCCGCGCGCCGCAGCACCGCGTGAACCGCAAGGCGCTGAGCCATATCCTGCAATCCCTCGACATATTCGCCGCCATCATCCTGGCCGCGGCCGGCGCCTATACCATGTCCGGCGGGCGCGTGACCGAAGTCGCCGCCGGGGAACTCCTGCCGGTCGTCGCCTTTACCGTGCTGGCCCCGGCCCTCCTGATGCTCAGCGGTGTCTACCGGATCGAGCCGCGCGAGGTCGGCCTCTACCGCGTCGCCCGCGCCTTTATCGCGACGGGCCTGGCCGGATCGGCCATCACCGCGCTCGCCCTCGTCACCGCGCCGCGCGCGACCGAGCTGGTGGCCCTGTTCGCCATGACGGGTGTCGGCGCGCTGACCGTCCTGCACATCATCTATGCCGTCTTCATCGGCCACTGGGCCCGCGCCGGCCGCCTGGCGCGCAATGTCGTGCTCGTCGGCGCCACGCCGAATGCCCGCAAGCTGATCGCCGCCAATGCCGGGTCCGGCACGGTGAACGTCGTCGGCGTGTTCGACGACCGCAAGTCGCGCAGCCCGGCCGCCCTCGCCGGCGCCCCCTATCTCGGCTCGACCGACGACCTGTTCTCCTGGCCGCTGCTGCACGAGGTCGACCGCATCATCCTGACCGTGTCGCCCAAGGCGGAACAGCGCGTGCAGATGCTGCTCGCCAAGCTGCGCGCCCTGCCGCATTCGGTCTGCCTGCTGCTGGACCTGGACAGTTTCGACCCGGCCGAAACCTCGCTCGACGATATCGTCGGCGTGCAGGCCGCCCGCATGAACGGTGTCGAGGAGCGCCTGGGCCACCTTGTGCTCAAGCGCATCACCGACCTCGCCTTCAGCCTCGTCATGTCGCTGTTTGCCCTGCCCGTTATGGCGCTGATCGCGCTGGCGGTGAAGCTGGACAGCCCGGGCCCCATCCTGTTCCGCCAGACCCGCGAAGGCTTCAACGGCCGTCCGATCGAAGTGCTGAAATTCCGCACCATGCGCCACGATCCCAGGGGCCAGGACGGTCCGGTACGCCAGGTCGAGTTCGACGATCCGCGTGTCACCCGTATCGGCGGCTTCCTGCGCAAGACCTCGCTCGACGAGCTGCCGCAGCTGTGGAATGTCGTCGCCGGCTCGATGTCGCTGGTCGGTCCGCGGCCGCACGCGCCGGGCATGCGCACCGGCGGGACTGAAACCTCCAAACTGGTGGCCGAATACGCCCACCGCCACCGCGTGAAGCCGGGCATTACAGGCTGGGCCCAGATCAACGGCTCGCGCGGTCCGCTGCACTCCCCCGAAGCCGCCCGCGAACGCGTCCGCCTGGACGTGGAATACATCGCCCGCGCCAACTTCTGGTTCGACCTCTGGATCATGCTCCGCACCCTGCCGGCGCTCCTGGGCGACAAGGTGAATATCCGGTAGCGCAGCGCCGCTTTCCCCGGATCCTCCCCTCTGCTTTCCCCGGAGGAGCGAAGCGAATTCCGGGGCCGGGGGAAATACTGTCGAGCGTGCAGGACGACTAGGGGCACAACGCCACAACCGTCTCCGTCACCCTGACGAAAGTCAGGGCCCAGTTCACAAGGCTGGGCGGTCGCGAACGTGCGTTCGTCGTGCTTGCCTGCTGGCCCGTTTCTGAGCTTCAAACGCCCGAATTCCGCTACGCGGTCTGGGTCCTGACTTTCGTCAGGATGACGGCGTGGGGAGACGAACAATCTTGCCCCACTTGCCAGGACTGTTGTTCAACCTGAGGAAAGTGGTGTGATTGGGAAAATGCGGGGATCAAACCCCGTAAAACCCGGTCAACCGGTTCAGCTTGCGCATGGCCTTCCCCGTCAGGCGGGCCACCTGTCCGGTGCGTTCCGGGTGGGCCCAGTCGGAGGTGTCGAGTACGGTCTTGCGGGCGGCGGCGGCCCAGCCGGCCGGTGCGCAATAGCCGCCGGCGAGACCGACCTGGCAGGTCGCCAGATCCTTCTTGAAGGCAAACTGGCCGGGGCCGAGATCGACGCCTTTCTGACCGGCTTCGGCGGCGCGGCGGGCGCTTTCCACCATCAGCACGAGGCCCGGGCTGATCGCACCGAGATCGCGGTCATAGGCGGGGAACCAGTATTGCACCAGCCGCTCGCTCGCCATGCCGACATGGACGGCGGCGAACCTGCCGTCGATTTCCAGGCTGGAGCAGACGCCCCAAAACGTATCGCTGCGCCGGCGCAGCACCGCTTCGAGCAGTTTGCGGGTCCAGGCGACCGAGAAGACGTCGAACACGCCGCTCTCGGAGTATTGCGCGCGCTTCCAGGCCAGCATCTGCGCCATCGCTTCGGGACGCGTGTCGTGCATGGTGAAGCGATGGCCGCCCTCGGCCTCTTCCAGACGGCGGAACCGCGTGCGGATATTGCGCACGATCTTGGAATTGATCGAGCGGCGGTTCTCGTGCCAGGCGTCGAACCCGTCCGAGACATCGATGATCCAGCCGCCATCATAGCCCAGCGCGTGCGGCCGGAAGGCCGGCTGGCTGGCAAGCGCGCTGTGGAACAGGAAGATCGGGATGCCCGCGCCCTTCAGCCAGGCCATCAGGTCGACCGGGCGGCCCGGCTCGCCGATCACGCCATGCACATCGCCCAGCGGTCCGGCGAGCGGACGGGCAAAGCCGAACTTGCCCGTGTGAAGCGGCAGGAAGCCGACCGGCACGCCGTTTTCGCGCACCGTGACCACCCGCGTATCCGCGCGCACTTCCTCGCAGCATTCGGCAAAGTCGAGCGCGAAATACGGGCTGGCCAGCGCCGCGTCATTTGCAACGAATTCGGCCCAGGCCTCGCGCTCGTCGGCGGCGAGATCGCTGGGTTTTTTCAGTGACACATCCATGGTGATGAGCCTGCGTCATTGTCCCCGCTGCAACACTAGGTCGAACCCCTTATCAGGACATGAAGATTCCTGCTGCCGGTCGCCTCCCGCGCGGCATCGCGCTTGCATGGTTCGCCTCAAGGGCGAGTGGAGCGTTTCATGCTTGGACGGTATCTTCTGGGTTATCTGCCGGTACAGGCCGCACAGGGTCTTGTGGGCTTTGGCAGCGTCGCCGTCTTCACGCGGCTGATGGCGCCGGAAGATTATGGCAGCTACGCCCTGGCGCTGGCCGCCATGTCCTTGACCCACATCCTGATTTTCACCTGGCTGGAAGCCGCTGTCGCACGCTTTCATGCGCGCGCCGAACGCCGCGGCCGGATGCGCGAACACCTGATGACGGCCTATGCGGTCTATGCCCTGATCGCGCTGGTCGCCGGCACGGCGCTGATCGGTCTGGTCCAGATCCTGCCGCTGGACGCGCGGCTCAAAACGGCACTCGCCTTCGCCGTCGTCGCGCTTCTCCTGCGCGCCGCGATGCAGATCGGCATGGAGACCCACCGCGCCCAGGGCGATGTGCGCCGCTTCTCCGCCCTGGAAGCGAGCTATCTCATGCTCGGCTTCATGATCGGTGTCGGCCTCATCCTGACGACGGATCTGGGCGCTGCCGGCATTTTCATCGGCCTGGCCGTGGCCGCCGGCGTGATGCTGATCTTCGACCTGCCGGTGATGCTGAACCGCGCCCGCCGCGGCAAGCGCCAGAGCGTGCGCGTTGCGGCCTATGCCGCCTACGGCCTGCCGGTGACGCTGTCCCTGATCTTCGAACACCTGCTCTCGGTCGGCGACCGTTTCCTGATCGCCGGCTTTCTCGGCCAGGGTGCGGTCGGCATGTATGCCGCCGGCTACGGCCTCGCCGACCGGCTGCTGGACATCATCTTCATCTGGTTCGGCGCGGCCGTGTGGCCGATGACGATCCGCGCCCTGGAACAGGACGGCAAGGCCGCCGCCCAGGCCGTCGCGGGACAGGCCGCCGGACTGATGGGCCTGATCGCCTTCCCTGCCGCCGCCGGGCTCGCCCTGGTCGCACAGCCGCTGACCGGCGTGCTGGTCGGCGAGGCGCTGCGCGAGGACGCCGCGCGCATCCTGCCCTGGATCGCCCTGTCCGGACTGATGAACGGCATGATGACCTATTATTTCCACGAGGCCTTCACCCTCACCCGCCGCACCGGCGTGATGGCGGCGATCATGAGCGCCTCGGCCATTCTCAATCTGGGTCTCAACCTCGTCTTCATCCCGGCCTTCGGCCTGACCGGCGCCGCGCTGGCGACGGTTCTGGTCTATGCGCTGGCACTGGTGGTGTGCGTGGTGACGGGCCGCAGGCATTTCGCCCTGCCCCTGCCCTGGGCTGAATGGATCAAGGCCGGCAGCGCCACCGCGATCATGGCGGCCGCCGTGCTGGCCGTGCCCGGCCTGCCCGAGGCCTGGCAGACGCTGGCCGTAAAAGCAGCAATTGGCGCAGTCGTTTACGGGATTTCAGCCTATCTGTTCGATATTGCCGGATGCCGGCAATGGCTGCGCGATGCCCGTGCACTGATCAAGCCGGCGGGGGCGACGACATGACCATGATGGCCGACACTACCCTGCGCGAATATGCCAATGCGGCCAGCCAGGCCGCCGACCGGATTTCCATGTCGGTTCTGGTGCCCTTCTATGGCGACAATCCGGGCGGTCTGGTGCGGGCGCTGGAAGGCCAGGCTGCCGGCGATGTCGAGATCGTGCTCTATGATGACGGCGAGCCCGACCGCGAACTCAATGCCGCGCTGTCCCTGCTGCTCGCCAGCCTGGAAACCCCGGCACGCCTTTTGACCTCGACCCGCAATCGCGGCCGCTCGGAAGGCCGCAACCTGCTGGCGGCACAGGCCCGCGGCGACTGGCTGGTCTTTCTGGACGCCGACATGCGTCCGAGCGGTCCCGCCTTCCTGCAGACCTATCGCGCCCTGGCCGCCCGCGGCGGGTTCGACGCCGCCTATGGCGGTCACGCCACCGACTGGCCGTCCGAGCGCGAACTGGAACTGCACGCCGCCCTCACCCGTTCGTGCGAGGAGCATGGTGCCGAGGAACGCAATGTCACCGGCCCCACCGCCTTCTGCTCGTCCAACATCCTGGTGCGAGCCGGTGTGATGAAAGCCGTCCCCTTCGATACGGGCTTTACCGGTTGGGGATTCGAGGATGTCGACTGGGCGGTCATGGCCGCCCGCGAGTTCACCCTGGTGCATGTCGACAATCCGGCCTGGCATGGCGGTCTGCAATCGCCCGACGCCCTGCTGGCGAAATTCCGGGCCGGTGCCGTCAATTACCGCCGCCTGCTCGACCGTCATCCCGAACTGGCCGGACTGCCCGGCGCCCGTGCGGCGCGCGCCCTGGCCCGCATTCCCGGCCAGGCGGCGCTGCGCGGTATCTGGTCGATGATCACCCGCAGCCCTGTCCTGCCGATGAAGCTGCGCACCACGGCCCTCAAGCTGTGGCGCGCCAGCTGGACCGCGGAGGCCCTGTCATGAACGCACCCTACACGCCCGGCTCCGGCCTCGGTGCCGCCCTGAACCGCCGCTGGGTCCGCTTTGCGGCCCGCCAGCCGATGCGGATCGATCTCGACCACGCCATCGTCACCTTCACGTTCGACGATTTCCCCAAATCGGCCGCCACCACCGGCGCGGCCGTGCTGGAGCGTCACGGCTGGCGCGGCACCTATTACGCGTCGGCCGGTTATGCCGGCGGCGAAACCCATCACGGCGCCATGTTCGATGCCGGCGATCTCGCCCGGCTGACGGCAGACGGTCACGAGATCGCCTGCCATACCTATGGCCATCTCGACGCGTCCGCCGTCTCCGACCGCGCGCTGGTCGCCGATGTCGAGCGCAATGCCCGCGCCCTGGCGGCGATGGGCCATGAGGCCGAGATCACATCCTTTGCCTTCGCCTATGGCGAGGCCACGCCGGCTGCCAAGCTGGCTCTTGGCGACCGTTTCACCACGCTGCGCGGCATCCGCGCCGGTATCAATCGCGGCACGGTGGATCGCGGCCTGCTCAAATCCGTACCGCTGGACGGCGGCGAGGCCGGCATTGCCCGCGCCATCGAGGCCGCCGGCACGCTGCCGGATCATCCCGGCTGGCTGATCTACTACGCCCACGACATCCAGGACGCGCCGACGCAGTGGGGCTGCACCCCGGCCCAGTTCGAACGGGTGTGCGAGGCGGTCGAGGCGTCCGGCGCACAGGTCATGACCATGGCCGAAGCGGCGCGCCTGATGGGGAGAAAATCATGAGTGTGTCCGTCATCATCCCGACCTTCCGCCGGCCCGAAGGCCTGCGGCATGCGGTGGAAAGCGTTCTGGCCCAGTCGCACCAGCCCGACCAGCTGGTCATCGTCGACAATGACCCGGCCGGCAGCGCCGCGCGGGTCGCCGCGACCGCGAAAGCCATCGCACGCTGCGAGGTGGTCTATATCCACGAGCCGCAGCCGGGTGTGTCGAATGCCCGCAATGCCGGCTTTGCCGCCGCGACCGGCCGCTATATCGCCTTCCTCGACGATGACGAGATCGCCTCGGTCGGCTGGCTGGAAGCCCTGCTCGACACCGCCCGCACGCTCGACGCCAGCGTCGTGTTCGGACCGCTGCGCGGCGAGGCGCTCGACGTCTCCGGCATCCGCGCCGATCTGGCACACCGGCTCTATTCCCGCGTCGGCCCGGCCCAGGACTGCCGCCTGGACAAGCCGTTCGGTTGCGGCAATTCCCTCATTGACCGTGACGCGTTCGAGATCGCCGACCGGCCCTTCGATCCGCGCATGAATGCCTCGGGCGGCGAGGATGATGTCTTCTTCGCCCTCCTGGCCCGCCAGGGCGCCCGCTTCGCCTGGTCGGCGAAGGCTGTCGGCATCGAAACCGTCGATGCCACGCGCACCGGCTGGCGCTATCTCCTGGCGCGCTCCTTCGCCTTCGGACAGGGCGCGACCCAGTCGTGCAGCCGCGGCGAGCGCATGAACTGGCCGGGCATCGTGTTCTGGATGGGTGTGGGCCTCGCCCAGACACTGGTCTACGGCTCGCTCGCCGGCCTCACCAGCCTCGCCATGCCCCGCCGCGCCGCCGAATTCCTCGACCGCTGTGTCCAGGGCGCCGGAAAATTCCTCTGGATCGAAGCCTTCGAACCGCGGTTTTACGGCCAGATTGAGGGGTAGGCGCCCCATTTTCCCCGGAGGAGCGAAGCGAATTCCGGGGTCTGGTCGAGTTTCCGCTGAAAACCCGGGACAAGCCCGTCTTCTGATGCCAGGCCCCGGCACAAGGCCGGGGAAAGCGGTGTGTGTGATGGGAAAGCGGCGCTTGTGATGAGAAAGCGGCGCTTGCGACGGGGGCGGCACACGCAACCAACTTTCCCGCCTAGACCCGCACGGCCGCCAGCCCGTCTGCAATCCGCGCGAGCGATGCCCGCGAAACACCGGCATCCGCCGCAAAACGCGCCCAGTCTGCGACCGCTGCGCTGACCGTATCGATCACCTCACATGCGCCGGCAGCGTCCAGATCGGCTTCGGCCCCGAGGCGCACAAGTGTCTCCCGGCCGATATCGCGGCCATGTCCGAGAACACTGGTCGAATGCTCGCCACCCGGCCCGTCCGTGAACACCAGGTCATAGGCCGGGGCGAGGCTCCAGCGCCCGTCGCGGTCCATCAGGAAGCTGAACTGTTTGGCGTGATCGTCACGATTGCGGGCCAGCACATTGAATACGGCCAGCCGGTACATGGCGATCGCCTCGCGCCGGTCGCGGGTGACGGCGCGCGCCAGGCGGATCAGCTCGCGATAATCCAGCGCCGGCAGGCGAAAATCGGAATACAGAAGACCACAGGCCGAATGCACGTGCAGACGCGCATCGCCCTCCCGGTCGAAGCGCCGCGTGGCGAAATAGCGGACCTCGCCCGGGCCTTCGATCAGGCGGACATCGGGCATGATCACGCCGGCCGCCCGGGCCATAAGTGCATAGGCATATTCGATGGCGGCAATATCGGCCGGATCGTCGCGGCCGGGAAACTTCACCAGATAGCCGTCATACCCTTCGGGGATCGCGTCGGACCCGTGCCGGGCCTCGCCTGCCGCATTGAGCGCAATCAGGGCCTTGGGCCGCGCGCCCGCCGGTGAACCGCCGGCCTGGCCGAGCGCGGCAATCACCGCCCCCGCCTCACCGGCCAGAACCCGCGCTGCATCCGCCGCCAGACGATCGAGATCGAGCGCCCCTTCGGCGCCATTCCAGACATCCATGGCCGGGGCATAGGTCAGCGCACCGACCCCGCGGCGCCCGACACAGGCCAGACGGTCCAGCGGTGTCAGCTGCGACGGCTCGAAACCCAGCTGCCGTGCGCGCCGGTCGACCAGGAGCCGCCCCCACCCGTCCGGCAGGCTGTCGGCAAACATGCCGTGAAGCCCCTCGAAGACGTCCCGCTTCCAGGCGGTTTCCAGCCCAAGGCCGGCCTGGTGATGCAGCGGCGATAATTGCAGGCCGGATGCGAGAAAATCCGGCGTATATTCCAGCCAGGCCTGGCCGTCGCGATAGGCCAGCCGTCCGACCGGCATGGCTGTGCGGTCATCCCATTGCAGCGTGACTTCAAGCGGCGTGCCCGGCGCGATCTTCACGTGCGCCGTCCCCGCTGCGGCCGCCGCGGCGGCTCCAGCACATCGTGCAACGATCCATAGCGCTGACGCCCGGCCAGCAGCCCGTCCAGCGCGGCTTCATCGCCCAGCGCCATGGCGAGCCGGATAAAGGAGACGAAGGCGATCTCGCCCGTGCGTTCGAACTTGCGCAGGGTGGCCACCGGAACCCCGCTGCGCGCCGCCAGACCGTCCTGCGTCAGATCCGCATCAAGCCGCCGCGCCCGAAGCCGCTGCCCAAGCGTTGCCGACACTTCCTGCGGCGTTGAGAGTTTAAATGACATTATGATATCAGTTACTGAGATAATTCCGGAATATTTGATACCATAATATCACTTGATTTGCGAGTGTTTCTCCCGGTTTGCTTTCCCCTGCTCCCCCTACTTTCCCCGGAGGAGCCCCACTCCCACTTTCCCCGGAGGAGCGAAGCGAATTCCGGGGCCTGGTTGAGTTTCCCGGAAACGCCGAGAACCCGGAGCAAACCTGTCTCCTGATGCCAGGCCCCGGCACAGGGCCGGGGAAAGTGGCGCTTGTGAGGGGAAAGCGGCGCTTGCGATGGAAATCAAAGCCTCGCCGGGGAAATCCAAGCCGCGAGACCCCTATCGCGAGCCCTGCGCCAGTTTCGCAGCGCCCGCCGTGAACAGGATCCAGCTGAGCGAGTTCTGGTTCATCAGATTGCTTTCGGAGATCGAGGCCAGGCCCATGATGGCGAACTGGGCGAGGACCCAGTAGGTCTCGGGGCGTTCCGAAAAGATCGTGCCGGCGGCGCGGATCAGCGAGCGCAGATAGACGGTCAGCATCAGAACGACACCGGGAATGCCCAGCGCCAGCGCGATTTCCAGGAGGCCGTTATGGGCCGTCGGCACCGGCCAGCTCGTGCCGGCGCGGACCCAGTAGACCGGCCCGTTCTCCACCGTCCAGAAGGCGCGATAGCCATAGCCGGTCCAGGGACGGCGCCAGACTTCCTCGATCAGGATGGCCCAGATATCGGTCCGGCCGGTCAGCGTGGCGTCGCGGCCCAGCATTTCGAGAAATTCCACCGGCGCGATCAAGAGGATCATGCCCAGCATGATACCGCCCGTCAGTCCCAGGAAGAGAACCAGGGTGGCAAAGCCGAAGCCCTGGCGGCAGGCCATGATGCCGATCGCCCCGCCCGTGCCCAGCGTCCAGGACAGCAGCGCCGTTTTCGAGGTCGAAAGCAGGACCAGCGCCGTGCACAGCAAGGCCATGCCGGCCCAGATCCAGCGGCGGCCGGGATCGGCGCGCAGCGCCGCATAGGCACTCACCGCGCCCAGCGCCATCATGCCGCCCAGCGTGTTTTTCTCCCAGAACACGCCCTTCCAGGCGCCGGCATGGACCGCGTGGTCGATCCCGATCGAGGGGACGGCGATGGCCATGACGGCGCTCGACACGGCAATCAGGCCGAAAGCCGACGCGATCAGCAGGATCAGTTCGCGCCAGGTCCAGCGCGAGGCCATCCAGAAGCCGAACAGGGTCGACATGATCAGGGCGAAGGAGCGGCGCAGCGTCGTATCCGGGTCGATCGACCAGATCACCGAGACGGCGGTCAGCGAGACCAGGCCCAAAAGCAGGACATTATTGGCCAGCGTGCCCAGCACGGCACCGGGCCGCAGGGCGCACAGAGCCAGGGTGAGCGCATAGACCGGCAACCAGATCAGCCGCAGGATGGCCGAGCTTTCCGGATCGGCCGGGTCGGCAAACACCGGCCCGATCAGCGCGGTCGAGAACAGATAGAGGCAGAGAACCGTCGCCGAGCCTTCGAAGGCCCGGAAAAAGGAAAAGCCCGGCGCATTGCGCCAGGCCGTGATCAGCGCCGGCTCCGGTGCGATATCGCGGGCCGGTGCCAGGCTCATGCCGCGCTCCGGGCCTGCCCGTCCGCGCGGTTGACGATGATGCCGGCGACCACGCCGCCGCGGGCCTCGATCGCCTGGCGCCGGGCCATGATGCCATCCGTGCGCGGCAGGCGCGCATCGGCCACCAGGATCACCCCGTCCAGATCGCCGACCAGAGACAGCGGCGCCCGGCTGTTTCCCGGCGCGTCGATGATCGCCAGATCGATCGAGCGGCGCACGGCTTTCCAGTACTCCGGCGCCGGTCCGAGAATGACCTGTTTCACCGTGTCGCGGCGGGCCTGCATCTGGGTGACGAAAAGATTGGGCGCCACCGACTCGCGGGCGACGATCCGGGCCGGCGCCTCGCCGGCCTCGATCCGCCAGAACGGGTCGCGACCGAAACGGGCGTCGAAGACCGGTCCCTGCACCCGGGCCGCCTCGGCCTGGGTGTTGCCGGCAAAATCGAGATCATACAGCCAGACACCGCGATGCGAGCGCCGCGCGGCCAGGCGGGCCAGCTCGCGCGCCACCGTCGAGGCGCCGGCGCCGCGGCTGGCGCCCATCACCATGAGAACACGCCCTTCCCCGCCGGGCCGGGCAATCGGCTCGAGCTGGTCGATCAGGGTGGAGAGGTCCTGGGTGAGATTCATGACGGGCCCGGAATCATTCGTGTCGCGCCAGATTGCCCGCCGCGTGGTTAACGTCCCGCTTACGCAGAGCGATCGGCGATGCGCGCCAGCACGGGCAGACCGCCATAGGGGTCGTTCGCCGGTTCGGGCACATCGTGCGGCCGGCGTGTTTCGCGCGGACGGCGCAGCGCACCGGCGGCGACATAGGTCCGCCAATAGCCGCGCAGCAGGCCCAGGAAGAGTGCCACGCCCATGGCCAGCACGGCCGAGGCGACCAGCGCCAGCTTCTTCATCGACGAGCCTTCCAGCGGCGGCGAGGCCCGGTCGATCACGCGCACCGCATCGGCCGCACCGACAGCCGGGGCCCGGCGCGCTTCGGCGGTGGCTTCCAGCGCGGCGATGGCGGCGGCCGCCTCTTCGGCGGCGGCGACATTCTGGGCCAGGCGCGTATATTCGGTTTCCAGGCCGCGCAGGCGTTCCACATCGCTGCGCACATTGCGCAATTGGGTTTCCAGCGATCCGGCCAGGACCGCCTGGGAACGGGCATCCGCCTCGCGGCGGGCCAGTTCCGATTCCAGTTCCTGGCGTACCGGATTGGCACCGGAGCGGCGCTGGCCTTCGCTGGCCGCGGCACCGCTGGCGACAAAGGCTTCCAGCGCGGCAATTTCGCGCTCGACCGCGCTCACCGCCGGCGCGCCGGGCTGATAGCGCGCAAGCAGGCTGGCGCGTTCGGCGCGCAGGTCGAGCAGGCGTCCGGAAACACCGTTCTCGACATAAAGCTCGATCTGCTCGGGGATCTGGTCGAGCCGCTGGCGCAGCGCCGCGGCACCGGCCTGCGCCGCATCGCGGTCGGCCCGGGCACCGTTCAGGCGTTCGGCCAGATTACCGACAAGGGTCTGGGAGGTCTGTTGTTCGGTGTCGAAATTCGACAGGCCGTGCTCGTCCAGGAAGGCATCCAGCGCCGCGCGCGTTTCCAGCACCGCCACATCGGCCTGCTGACGGCGCACACCCAGACCGGTCACACCGGTCTCGATCAGCACTTCCTCGCGATAGGCCAGATAGGCATCGACGATCGCATTGAGGATCAGCGCGGCGCGTTCCGGATCATGGCTTTCGAAACTGGCATTGAGGGCCGATGAGTTCGGTTCGCGCGACACGCCGAAACCGCCGCGCAGCACTTTCATGGCCGCGCCGCTGGCATCACCGTCGACCGCTTCGCCCAGTACCGTTTCCGCCCCGAGGCTCTCCAGTGCGATCCGGCGCACCGCTTCGGAGCTCAAAAGCTCGCTTTCCGACTGCATGACCTGGTTCAGCATGAAACCGTCACCCCAGCCGGCCGCGGCCGGTGTCGGGTCTTCGTTCAGCAGGACGAGAAAGCGCGATTCCGCCGTATAGCTGGTCTTCAGCGTCAGCATCGCACCCGCGACGCCGAGGGTGAAAATCACCGCGAAAACGATGGCGATGAAGCCGCGCTCGGCCCAGGCCAGGGCCACCACGTCGAACAGGTCCAGCTCCCGGCGGCCGGAAGCCGCGGAACCGCCGGCCGGAGCCGGCTGGGTACCGGAAAAGTGGGACGCGCGAGTCATGCGTGCATATGAGCCGGATTGCGCTTAAAAATTTGTTATCCAACGCGGCCGAATATCCGCTCCGGACACGCTTGCGGAGAGTATTTCATGCGCGCGATCAAGACCGGCCTCTGCCTGGCGGCCCTGATGACCCTGCCCGGGCTCACCGGCTGCGCCAGCCATGGCGCCGATACCGCGCCTGCCGCAGCCTGGGGCGAACCGCGCTTTGCGGCCTGGCAGGAAACCGATCCGGCCTACCGTTTCTATCCCGGCGACAGTTTCGAAGTGATCGTGCATTCCGCACCGGAACTTTCCCGCACGGTCGAGATCGGTCCGGACGGGCGCGTCGCCCTGCCCCTGATTTCCGACCTGATGGTCGCCGGCCGCACCGATCGCGAGATCGGCGACACGATCGCCCGCGCCTATGCGCAGAACGTGCTCGTCAATCCGATGGTGGAAGTGCGCCGCGCCGGTCTGGGTCCGCAGAACATCATCGTCGGCGGCGAAGTGAATGCGCCGGGCCTGGTCGAGATGACCGGTCCGATCGGCGCGCTGGAAGCGGTGATGCTGGCGGGCGGTTTCCAGAACACGGCCGCGCGCGGCGATGTCGTCGTGCTGCGGCGCGCGCCCGGCGGCGACATGATGATGCGCACGGTGAACCTGCACGACGCGCTGCGGGCGCGCCAGGGCGCCGACAATATCCAGATCCGGCGTCACGACATCATCTTCGTGCCGCGCTCGACCGTCGCCGAAGTCAATCTCTTCGTCGAACAATATGTGATGGGGATCGTCCCGCTCGACCAGGCGATGAGCTTCGCGATCGCCGACGCCATCTCGGGCGACTGATCCGCAGCTTTCTTGCAGCCTGAATGTCGGGAGAACGGAGCCATAGCGGCGCCGTTATTGCGTCTCGGGCGATCACAAACGGCCAGACGTCCGGCGAGCACCGGCCAAGCTGGCAGATGTCACTCAGTGTCGCACCAATGTTGCGCTTATGGGGCCGTTATCGGTCACCAAAGTCACCGCTACGCACCGCCTTCGCAGCACGTTAGACGGAGACACACGCTCCGTCGGGCACAGGACTGCGATCACCCTGCCGGCGAGTATATCATACCCGCCGGCGGCGTGGACAGTCTGGTGCGGATTATCGGCCTAGTGGCGGGTCGAGAGCCACTCGCGCGCAGCGCGCTGGGCCGCGGCGACTTCGATGGTCGACATCTGGTCGGAGATTTCCTGGCGATAATACTTCGCCGGCTCCGAGCCCATCAGGGCCGCCAGATTGAACCATTTGTGCGCTTCGACATAATCGATCTCGCCGCCCTGTCCCGTGGAATACAGGATGCCGAGCTTGCAGAGATCCTCGCCGGTCGGGTCGGCGAAAGCTGCCTGGTGGGCCTGGGCCGTTTCTACGTCCGTGAAAGCCATGGGTCTTCTTCCCTTTTTACAACACGCGGGCGCGGCCTTTCTTGGCATGTCACCCGCTTCACCATCCTGTCCGAATGCCTTCGAACATGAGGCGACTTTGCGCAAAGAGGATTGCTTTAAGGTTAAGGGAAATCAGGAAAAATACGCCTTAAATACTTACGCGCGTTAGGTTTTCCTACCAAGCGTTAAACGCGACATCCACGCATCGGCAAGGTTTGTACGCGCCCCCAGGCGGATTCTGCGGGGGGTCGCCAGCCGCACCAGGGTTAACAGCACCACGACAGCTGCGGAGATCAGGGCAAGCATGGCGTTGCGTTTCAGGCGGTCCTGATCCGCACTCTCGACAACCGGTGCCGGTATCGCCGGCTCCGCCGCTTCCAGTGCCCTGGGACCCAGTAATTCCCGCACGGCCAGCGACCGGTCTCCCGCCACATCCACCAGCCCGCGCAAGCGCCGGACATCGTCCGGCCCCGCCAGCCCGTCCAGCAGCCGGATCGCAACCGCCGGCGAGGTCTGCGCCCGGATCGCTGCGATATCCCTCAGCATTTCCGACAGGCCCACGGCCCCCTCACGCGTGCGGGCATCGATCCGGCCGCGCAGCAGCAGGGCCGTCTGGTCCGGCGCCGCAAAGGCGATATCCGCCCGCAAGCCTGTCGCGCTCAATGCCGCCAGCGCCTCGCCGGACGAAAGCGCCGCAGCCAGATCGGCCTCGAGCGCGGTCCGGAAATCTTCCGTCAGCCGCCCGGCCCGGCTGGCCGCCTGCAGGACTTCCGCCCCCGACATCGCAACACTCGGCGAGACCTGCAGCTGGACCAGTCCCGCCTCGATCGCCGCAAGCGAGAATGAGAGCCTGTCGGCCGGCGCATCCGGAATGATCGCCGCATCACAGCCCTCGAAGGCCGCCGCACGGTGCGCGCAGGCCTGGATGACAAAGTGGCGCACACCGCCGTAAAGCCGCGTATCGCCCGCCACATCCTCCGCAACCAGGCCCGGCAGGCTGCGCATTTCGAACTCGCCGCGGGCGCGTCCCTGGAAAAAGGCCCGGGCGCTGGTATCGGCAATCGACCAGAGGAAGAGTGCCCGCTCATGACGCTGGCGCAGGCGCTCGGGGGCCAGGATCAGCTCCGGCGGCTCCAGCCCGGCCGAACGGCCCGCAGCCAGCCTGTCGGCAAGGGCGCGGTCCATCAGGGCCTGGCGCTCCCAGGGCGGGCCGGCGCGCAATTGCGCGTCCAGTGCAGCGGTATTGCCATCGCCGGCAAGATGCTCGAGCGCCAAACGATCGCGGCCTATCAGATCGGGCCCGAGCGCAGCCCAGGCGCGGAAACGGTCGATATCCGCCCGCCGGCGCCGGTCGCCGTCAAGCGCCGCATCGAGACGCTCTTCCCAGAACGCCCGCGCATCCATGCCCGGCGGAACTGCGGACGCGATCGCAACAGGCAGGCGGCCGGATACGCTCTCATCCGCCGGCGGCGGGTCGAGATCGCCGCGGGCGATCAGCCACTGCCCGCCGAACCAGCCCGCTGCCAGAAGAGAGAGGATCAGCCAGACCGGCTGGAAACCCTTGTAGAGCGCCCGCCAGATCAGCCACACGACCAGTCCCGGCGGCGAGGCCTCCCAGGGCGACCGGGTTTCCTCGCGCAAGGTTTCCGCGCGTTCGCGGCGGGTGGCCTCGGCATGGGTCAAGCCGCTGCGCCAATAGGCTTCAGCGTCCGGCCGCCGGCGCGGCTCCGCACGATCCGTATCCGCATGGACGGTCTCCGCCATGACGCCCCCTTGATCCCGGCCGCAATCTTCCGGTTCGGGGCGAGCCTGGCAAGGCCTTGCACGTCAGACGCGAGAAATCGCGGCAACAACGGCGCGGGATGCGGTCAGGTCTTCGCCGTCTGCCCGAACAGCACGGCACGCGCCTTCTTCATCTGTTCGCTGTCATCGGCCAGATTGCTGCGCAGATCATTGCCGACGGCCCGGCCTGCTTTCACCGCCGGACGCGCGCCGACGCGCTCGACCCAGGCTTTCAGCTTTCCGAAGTCGTCGAGATTCTGGCCCTGCCCTTCCGGCAGGATCCACGGCCAGATCGCCATGTCGGCAATCGAGTATTCGCCGGCGATATAGTCGCGCCCGTCGGAGAGGGCCCGTTCCAGAACGCCGTAGAGCCGGTTCACCTCATTGGTATAGCGCTGTTTGCCGTATTCCAGCTTGCTCTCGTCCGGCTCGATCTTCTGCGCATAGGAGCGGAAATGGTGCGCCTGGCCGGCCATCGGACCGAGACCGCCCATCTGCCAGAACAGCCATTGCTCGACTTCGACGCGGGCGCGTTCGTCAGCGGGATAGAACTGGCCGGTCTTGCGGCCGAGATATTGCAGGATGGCCGCACTCTCGAAGACGGAGATCGGCTGGCCGTCCGGCCCGTCCGGGTCGACGATCGCGGGCATGCGGTTATTGGGGCTGATCTTCAGGAAGGCCGGCTCGAACTGCTCGCCCACACCGATATTCACCGGCTTGAGTTCGTAGGGCAGCCCCATCTCCTCAAGCGCGATGGAGACTTTCCACCCGTTCGGCGTGGGCCAGTAATAGAGTTCGATCGGGGCCGTCATGGCGCTCTCCTCAAAAAAATCCGGTCCCTGCCAGATTGGCCCCCGTCGCCTCCCGTTCAAGGGGATGCTGCAATCACGGCCGCGTGTGCGACCTTCCGGCGCTTGGCAGGACACGGCCAAAGCCGTATCTGTCGGCGCGAACAGACAACAGGCCGAACCATGCCCGATCAAGATCTCCTGTCCCGCTTCCCGCCGGTCTCGATGACCCTGCTGGAGACCGACAAGGCACGCTTTGCCCGCGAACTGGGCCGCAGCTTCCGGGAATACGGTTTCGCCGCCATTTCCGACCACGGCCTGGACGAGGCCCTGATCGCCGGCGCCTATGCCAAGGCGGCCGAATTCTTCGCCCTGCCCGAAGCCACCAAGATGAAATACTTCGTCGAGGGCGGTGGCGGTGCACGCGGCTATACGCCCTTCGGCAAGGAAATCGCCAAGGACGCCAAGCATGTCGACCTGAAGGAATTCTGGCATGTCGGCCGCGACCTGCCCGCCGGTCACCCCTACGAAGCCGACATGGCGCCCAATCTCGTTCCCGGCGAAATCGCCGGCTGGCAAGAGACCGTGCATGGTCTCTATGCCGCCTTCGACGCGATGGGTGTGAAAGTGCTGCGCGCCATCGCGCTGGACCTGGGCCTGGAAGAGACCTTCTTCGACGACACGGTGAAGGACGGCAATTCGGTGATGCGCCTGCTTCACTATCCGCCGGTCACCGGCGATCCGGGCGGTTCGATCCGCGCGGAAGCCCATGGCGACATCAACACCATCACCCTGCTGCTGGGCGCGGAAGAGCCGGGCCTGCAGGTGAAGACGCGTTCGGGCGAATGGGTCGACATGAACCCGCCGCCGGGCTGCCTGGTGGTGAATATGGGCGACATGCTGGCCCGTTCGACGAATGACGTCCTGCCCTCGACCCAGCACCGCGTGATCAATCCGGCCGGTGCGCGCACGGAATTCTCGCGCTATTCCCTGCCCTTCTTCCTGCACTACCGGCCGGACTACATGATCGAGACCCTGCCCGGCTGTGCCGGACCGGACAATCCGGACAAGTATCCCGAACCGATCCGCGCCAACGATTATCTCAACCAGCGCCTGCGCGAGATCGGTCTTCTGAAATAGGACGCTTCTAGTCTGCCGCCTCGAGCGGCGGACCCAGAAGTTCGGCCTCGATGCTCACCGTCACCCGGTCGGCCACGCCGAATGTCGAGCCTTCGGGCGGAATGCCGTAGACAAGGCCGAACGCGGAACGGTCGAATTCAGCTGTGGCGGAAAAGCCGATCCGCGCCTGCGGATCGTAAGGCACCAGGCCGGCATAGCCGCCATTATAGGTAACCTCGAGTGTCAGCGGCTGCTCGATACCCATCAGCGAAAGCGTGCCGGCCACTTGTGCCGTGTTCTCGCCGGTCAGCGTCACATCGCTCGACACGAAGCGGATGACGGGATGGTTTTCGACATCGAGCCATTGCGCGCCGGTCAGTTCGGCGTCGAAATCCACATCGTCGCGCGGATAATGGGTTTCCAGCGAAGCCGGGTCGATCTCGGCCGTTACGGAAATCGTCTCCGGCGCCTGCGGATCGAACGCCATCTCGACGTCAAACCGCGTGAAGCGGACCGGGTAGCGCGAGAACCCCATATGATCGACATGGACGATGAGGCTGCCATGGGTCGGGTCGAGTTGGTACGTGCCCGCTGACGGCGGATCCATGGGCGGCGGCGCGATATCCTGGGCCAGGACCGGCGCCGTCATCAGCGCAGCGGCGCCGAGCGCGATGAGATGCGACTTCATGATCAGTGTACCCCTTCATGGGTTTCGGCGAGTGCCAGTGCCAATTGTTCCAGCTGCCAGGCAACGCCCTCGCGGCGCGGACCGGCATTGTCGAGACCATCGAGGAAAGCGTCCTGCTCGACATAGGTCAGCATGGTGCCATCGCCGTCCGCCTCGAAACTGACCGTGGCCAGCGAGACCGAGATCGGTGTGCCATCCATCGTCATGCGATAGGCCAGGATGATCCGCGCACCCTCCTCGATGTCGTGAATCACAGCGTCATAGGTGAAGCGTCCGCCCTCCGGCGCACGTCCGGATGCGCTTTCCAGGCCGCCGACGCGAAAGTCGAGGGCATGCTCGATTTCGGTAAAGCCTTCGGTCTCGGCGAACCAGCGGCGTTTGGCAGCCGGTTCCGCCCAGGCGTCAAAGACCGTGCGCGGCGGAAAGTCATAGCGGCGGCTGAGTGTAAAAATGTCGTGGTCGACGCGGCGGTCGGTCATGCGATATCTCCCCTGAAGGGTTTGACGTCGGGTTTCTCCACCCACACGCCCAGATGCGAGGCCAGAGCGGTGAGCAGGGTTTTCCAGCCCTCGCGCGTGGTTTCTTCGTAGTCCGCCCATTGTTCGGGCAGTTCCTGGACCAGCGTGATCCGGCAGCCCGTGTTTTCCGGAAGAATGGTGACAGTCACCCGCCCGCCATCGGCCGGATCAAGATCCTCCCGTTCACCGGCAGTGAAGCGGAAGATGAGCCGGTGCGGCCGGTCGATCTCGATATACTCGCCGATATGATAGGTATCGCCACCTTCCCGGCGATCGACGATCACAAAGCGTCCGCCCGGCCGGGGGTCGATATCACAGCGCACGACGGTTGAGTCGGACAGGGTGAACAGCCAGTGGCGGGCATGGTCCGGGTCCAGCCAGGCGGAAAAGACATCATCCGGATCGGCTTCCAGATGGCGTTCTGCGGTCACGGTAAGTTGCTCTGTCATGGGATAGTCTCCCGCGTCAGGTGTGAAACGAGGTTTTCCAGCAAGGCGCCCCATCCTTCGCGATAGCCGGCGAAGATGTCCGAGCCCGCCTCCGCCGCGACCTGCAGCGTCAGCCGCATGCGGGCGCCGGCCCCGTCCGGGTCGATCTCGACCGTTGCCAACGCCGAAGACAGGCGATGGCCGCCAAGGCTGACGCTTTCGGACATGATGATGCGGCGGTCCGGTACGATATCCTGATAATAAACCACCGCCTCATAGGCGCTGGCATCGCCCTCGGCCCAGCAGCGGCTGATGTCGCAGCCGCCGACGCGGAAATCGTCCGAGTCGTAGACCAGATGAAGATGGTCCGCCGGCTTCTGCCACTGCGTCCGCCCCTCCACGTCCTTCCAGGCCGCGAATATCTGCGCCGGCGTGGCATCGTATCGCCGCTCCAGCGTGAAGCGTTCATGGGTGATCCGGCTGGTCATCTGGCATCTGCCTTCATCGCCGTCACGATCTCGACGAGCTGTTCGATCACAGTGCCCCAGCCATCATGGAAGCCCATGGCTTCATGGCGTTCGCGGGACGCCCTGTCCGGGTGCAACACCGTGGCGATGTAATGCGTTCCCGCACCGTCCGGCCTGAATTCGATCCCGGCGGTCATGTGGATGCCGCCGCAATGCTCGGCATCACCGGCCGGCCGGTAGCCCGGCAGCAGCGCGCTGGTCCAGGCAATCCAGGCTTTCGGTTCGACCGCAACGAAGATGCCGGCATTGTCAAAGCGCTCACCTTCGGGCGATTGCATCACGGTGCGGAACATGCCGCCCGGACGCAGGTCCATCTCGACCTCCGGCGCCGTCCAGGGGCGCGGCACCCACCATTGTTTCAGGCGCTCCGGATCGGTCCAGGCCGACCAGACCAGGTCGACGGGCGCATCGATACGGCGGTCAATGGCCAGATCGGTTTCGGGGTTGAAGCGGGCCCAGTCACGTTTGCGGGTCATCGGGGGTTTCCTTTGCAGCCATGTCCCTGAGGTAGGCGTCGAGCCGGTCGAGCCGGGTCTCCCACAGCGCTTTCTGCTTCGACAGCCAGTCCTGTGCCTCGGTCAGACGCGCGGTCTCCAGCCGGCATGTCCTCACCCGTCCGGTCTTCTGCGTGCGGATCAGCCCACCTGTTTCGAGCACTTTGAGGTGCTGCATCAGGGACGGCAGAGCCATGTCGAAAGGTTCGGCGAGCTCGGACACCGAGGCCGGCCCCTCGATAAGACGGGCGATAACGGCCCGGCGGGTCGGGTCCGCCAGGGCGTGAAAGGTGGAATCGAGATGCGTCTGATAGTTAGGCATACGCCTAGGCTTTCAGCGCCAGCCTGCGCCGTCAACCCAAAACTTATACATTCGCCTAACTTTATCCAACCTGTTGACCGGAAAGAAAAAAACTCCCCATTTCGCGGATGCGATATTATTCGCCTCGATAACCTCCATAATTTCAATTGATTATCTTTTGCATTCCGGCCCGCTTAATCTCCACTCAGTGATCTGACCGGTTTTGCGCCGGCGGCGGGCCATATCGGACTGACCCGGTTCGCCGCCACTCAGCAAACTGAAGGACGCGGACTCTCGTCCGCGTCCTCTTTTTGTGACGGCCAGACAAAGTGTGACGGCGCGCACACTCGCCCTCCCTCTCCCCATGGATACTGACGGCCCATTCGACTGCCAGGGAGGACGTCATGGCCACGCTCGAATGCCGGCTGATCAATGCCTCGATCGCCTGTTATGCGATCAAGAACGGGGCGCTCGATCCCGCCAATCCCAATCTCGCAAAACTCGGCCTGAAGCCGGGCACACAGCCAACCGTCTTTGTGAACGGGCCCGAACACATCAATGCCGGCTTCGTCGCGGAAACCGCGGATAACTGGGTTGTGCTCGCGCTGCGCGGAACGCTGCCGCCCTTCAAGGGCGATCTGTGGGCGTGGATCCGAGACTGGTTGCAGGATTTCGAAGCCGGCCCGACCGACTGGACAATTGGCGGACGTGTCTTCGGTCGCGTGGAGACCGGTTTTGCCACCGGCATGCTCAGCATCTGGCCCATGGCCAAGGCCGCGATCGACGCCATCGACCTGGCCGGCAAGCGCGGCATTCTCGTCACCGGTCACTCCAAGGGCGCCGCGATGACCTTCCTGGCGACCTCGCTGATCAAGTCCGAACACCCGCACATGCTGGTGCAGAATTGCTGCTTCGCCGCGCCGCTGACGTGCGATGCGACCTTCCAGAGCAATTATGACGCGCTGGGCCTGCGCCCCTTCACCGTGCGCTACCAGAACGAGTACGACATCGTGCCCTTCCTGCCCTGGTGGCCGGCCCTGACGCTGGCCGCCAGTGCCGAGCGTCGCGAGCGCGGCGAAGCCGTGCAGATGGCGCCGGAAGCCTGGCCGGAGCCCGGCAATGCGGCATCGGACAATCTCTACAAGCCGGTCGGCATCCTTCGCTATATCGGTCCCGATTGTCTGATCGAGTATGGCACGAAGGCCGAGAACGACGCCTGGGCCGCGCTCTGGCAGGCGATCGATGCGGGCGACTTCCGCGAGATCGCCGAGGCCCATTCCGCGTCCGGCCGCTATTGCACCTGCATCTGCTGAGGCGGATCAGGTGTCGGACGGGCCGGGCATTTCCTTCACGTGCACATCCATCTGCGGGAAGGGGAATTCGATGCCATTCTCGTGGAAGCTCTTCCAGATCGCCATGTAGACGTCGCTGCGGACATTGGAGAGCCCGTTCTGCGGGTCGGAGATCCAGAAGCGCAGGTCGAAATTGACCGAGCTGTCGCCGAACTCCATCAGATTGCAGACCGGCGTCTTGTCCGGCACGACACGGTCAACGGTCTGGGCGGCAGCGATGGCAAGCTGCTGCACCTTCTCCATGTCCACAGTCCCGTAGGACACACCGAAGGGGGCGTGCTGGCGCACCACCCGGTCGGATTTGGACCAGTTGATCACGCCATTGGCGATGAAATGCTCGTTCGGGATGAGGTGCTCGGTGCCGTCGCGCGTGCGCATGGAGACATAGCGTGACTGCATGCCCGTCACCCAGCCGAACTGGCCGTCGACTTCCAGCGCATCGCCCGGCTTGATCGACTTGTCGGCCAGCAGCGTGAAACCGGCGGCGAAGTTCGCCACGGTCTTCTGCAGGCCCAGGCCGACCCCGATACCGACGGCACCGGAAAAGATCGCCAGCGTGGCCAGGTTGAAGCCGGTCAGCTGCAGTGCGATCAAAAGCGCCACGATCGGCAGGACAAAGCCGAGCACCTTGGAGATTAGCGCCCGCAGGGCCGGAGAAATCTCGTCGGCGCGTTCCAGCTGGGAGTTGATCGCGCGGCCGGCAAAGGAGGCCGCCCAGAACAGCACGCCGAAATAGATCAGCGTGCGCAGCACGTCGAACAGGGAGAGATCGACAGGATCGCCCTCCTCCGTCTCGCCCAGCGGGATGGCCAGTGCCTGCAGCTGCATGACGACATCGTCGAGCAGGCCGAACACATCGAGCGCCGCCACCGGCCAGGCGATATAGAAAGCGACCTGCGACCAGAAGCGCGAGCGGATGATCAGCGTCACGGCGCGGATCACCAGCCAGGCCGTCATCAGGCTCATCGCCGCATCGATCAGATGGAAGGGCCGATCGACCGCGCCCAGCACCACACGCTCGATCGCCAGCACAGCCAGCAGCGCCAGCGGTGTGGCCAGGGCAATCGCCGCGGTCAGCAGCCGCCGTGCCAGACCCGTGCGGATCAGTTCACGCGTGTGCGCCTCGACCAGATGACGCAGGCGCGGCCCGAAGATCAGCGCCGGGATGAAAGCCGCCGCCACCAGTCCGATCTGGATCGCGACATTGATATCCAGCAGGGTTTCCTGGAGCCAGGTCAGGATTTCGCCGAAACGGCCCTGCATCGCCTCGAGCGGCAGGAGTTCGTCGAGAGCGGAATCATCCTGCGAAGTGCGCATCGGGGCTCCAGCAATCCGGTCTGGCAAAACGGGCGAAGTCAGATAGTTAGCACGAGACGGCCGCGCGGCACCAGAGCCGGCTCGACACCGGCGGCGGAACCGCAACGCATGTCATGCGTTGCAGTGTGTCAAAGGAGGGCCGGACCGATCGCCAGAACGGATTTGCACACAACATACACGGCACCCAGCCCTGCTGTTTCCGGGCCGGAATGGATCGCCCTGCTCAATCTGGGCGTCTTTCTTGCCGTGAGCGTCTCGATCCTGACCGGTCTGTGGATACCGTCCTTGCCGGTCGCCGGGGCGCTGGCCGCCGGCGAACTGGTTCTTGCCTTCGCTGCAGTCGCTTGGCTGATCGCAACGCCCTCGGCCGAGGACAGCCACGCCGCCCGGCTGGTGGCCCGCTACGCGCCCGGCTGGACGCCGCTTCTGCACTAGCGGGCCGGGTACCGGCGGGAACCCTTGCCCCGCCGAATACGTTCTTTCAACGCAGCCACACGAAGGAGGCTCTCATGGCCACGCTTCAAGCGCGCGAACTCAGGACCACCTGGCGACGCCGGCTCTTCACCTTCGAGATCGGCGCCCTCATCGCCCTTGCCATCCTGCTGGCGGTCGGCAGCCCGATCGTCGCGGAAGTCTGGCAGCCGGGCTATCTCGCCCCGCTCGTCGTCGCCACGGAAATCGTCGTGGTCTTCACCGGCATCACCTGGCTGGCGCTCTTCGCCCTGTCGAAGCGCCGGCGCGATCTGCCCGGGGCCGAATAGCCCGGCGGTTTACAGCCCGCGATAATAGCGCCGGGCGACACCGACCGAGATCGGGCTCGCCAGAAAGGCGTACCAGGCCCCTGCAATGGCTGCCGCAAACAGCGAGAAGAAAACAATGCTCGCGGCACTGTCATAGGCTCCGTTTGCAGCGCTTGCCGACAGGAGGGCGCCACTCAGCCCGCACAGGGTGGACAGCCCGATTGCCGGTCCACCGACGAGAAAGCGCTGCCATTTGAACGCCATGCCTGGTGGCTGGCAGAGCCTTCGCGCCCACCAGGTCGAGAGGGCGAAGTCCGCCATCCAGATCACGGCAAAGCCGGCCGACAATCCGATCAGAATTGCGGCCGGTGCGCCGCCGGGACCGGACAGCGCTGTTGCGGCCCGAAGGAGCGCGACGCAGGCCGCCACGCCCCCGGCGAGCACGACAGTCCGGTTGGGGCGGCGTACCACCCTAGTCCAACAGCTTCTTCTGCAGAATCTCGTTCACGGCCTGGGGATTGGCCTTGCCCTGCATGGCCTTCATCACCTGGCCGACGAACCAGCCCATCGCCTTGGGCTTTTCGCGCACCGAAGCAGCCTGATCGGGATTGTCGGCGATCAGCTGGTCGACCACGGCCTCGATTGCGCCGGTATCGGTGACCTGCTTGAGGCCCCGCTCCTCGACGATCTTCGCCGGATCGCCGCCTTCGGCCCACAGGATCTCGAACACGTCCTTGGCGATCTTGCCGGAAATGGTCTCGTCCTGGATGAGGGCGACCAGACCGCCCAGCTGCGCGGCGGAAACCGGGCAGTCGGTGATGGTCAGGCCTTCCTTGTTGAGGCGGCCATAGAGTTCGTTATTGACCCAGTTCGAGGCCAGCTTGGCATCGCGCCCCGCAGCGACTTCCTCGAAATAGGCCGCACGATCCTTGTCGGCCGCCAGCACGGAGGCGTCATAGTCCGACAGGCCGAGCACGGAGACAAAGCGCTCCCGCTTGGCGTCGGGCAATTCCGGCAGGCCGGCCTTGATCTCGTCCACCCAGGTCTGCTGCAGCTCCAGTGGCAGCAGGTCGGGATCGGGGAAATAGCGGTAATCGTGCGCCTCTTCCTTGGACCGCATGGAGCGGGTCACACCGGTATTGGCGTCGAACAGGCGGGTCTCCTGGTCGACCTTGCCGCCTTCCTCAAGGATGTCGATCTGGCGCTGGGCCTCGTATTCGATCGCCTGGCGGATAAAACGCAGCGAGTTGACGTTCTTGATCTCGCAACGCGTGCCCAGATGCTTGAAATCGCCCGTCTTGCGGAATTTCTCGTAGGCGCCCGGCTTGCACACCGACACGTTCACGTCGGCGCGCAGCTGACCCTTTTCCATGTCGCCGCCACACGTTCCCAGATAACGCAGGATGGTGCGCAGTTTGGAGACATAGGCCGAAGCCTCTTCCGGCGAGCGGATGTCCGGCTTGGAGACGATCTCCATCAGCGCCACACCCGAACGGTTGAGGTCGACATAGGTGGAGTTGGGATCAAGGTCGTGGATCGATTTGCCGGCATCCTGTTCCAGGTGAAGCCGCTCGATACGCACGGTGAAGCGCGAACCGTCGTCACGCTCGCACTCGATGGCGCCCTCACCCACGATCGGGAACTGGAATTGCGAGATCTGATAGCCCTGCGGCAGGTCGGGATAGAAATAGTTCTTCCGGTCAAAGCGCGACCAGTTGTTGATCTTCGCATTGAGGCCGAGACCGGTCTTCACCGCCTGTTCGACGACGTGCTCATTGATCACCGGCAGCATGCCCGGCATCGCCGCATCGACCAGCGAGACCTGGGTGTTCGGCGCCGCACCGAAGGCCGTCGCCGCGCCGGAGAACAGCTTGGCGTTGGAAACCACCTGGGCGTGGATTTCCAGCCCCATGACGACTTCCCAGTCACCGGTCACACCCGGCAGCGTATAGCTATGATCGCTCATTTTGCTCATCCTCGTCGTCCCAGGTCGGACGCTCTTCTTCCGGCGTATTCATCGCCGCGACCAGTACCCGGCCCGCCATCATCACGGTCAGACCGAAAAACAGGAAACCGACGCCGGGTGTCACCAGCAGTACGGTCCAGAGATTGCGCGGCTCCAGCGGGGCGATGCCGCGGAACACGACCACGCCGGCCAGCACCAGCAGCGCGCCGACCAGGAAGGCCGGCCGCGACAGCTTCATCGCCGGGTGCGCGGGTTCAGTCATTGCCCGCATCCCCGCCATCCGTGCGCTTGCGGCTGCCCGGCGCCGGGACGAAGGCCCGCCAGGCCGTGCCCAGACCGATGACGCACAGGGCCAGCCCGATCAGCAGCACCACGATCACCCACAGCGAGGGCAGCGTGCCCGCCCCCAGCGTGGCGATCAGCCCGTCGACACCGCTGAGCACCAGCGGCACAGCGAACATCAGGCACATCAGCGCGATGGCCAGGACGATGATCCGCGTCGTCCAGACATTGGCAGCGCCGGTTTCGCGCGTATCGGGTCCGGGAGCGTCGCTCATCGGCCTACCACCACTTCTCCGCCTTGAAGCCAAAGCCGGCGCTGTCCTCGATCGCCGCACCGACCTTGAACATGGTCTCTTCGTCCAGCGCGCGCGTGATCACCTGCAGCCCCAGCGGCAGGCCCGACTTGTCCAGCCCCGCCGGCACCGACATGGCCGGCACGCCGGCCAGGTTCGCCGTCACGGTGAAGACGTCGTTGAGATACATCGCGATCGGATCGTCCGACTTGGTGCCCAGACCGAAGGCGGCCGACGGTGCGGCCGGCGTCAGGATGGCGTCGACCTTCTCGAAGGCCTGGTCGAAGTCCTGCAGGATGCGCGTCCGCACTTTCTGGGCCCGCAGGTAATACGCGTCGTAATAACCGGCCGAGAGCACATAGGTGCCGATCATGATGCGGCGCTGCACCTCGTGGCCGAAGCCTGCGGCGCGCGTCTTCTCATAGGTGTCGTTGAGATCCTTGCCCTCGACGCGGTTGCCATAGCGCATGCCGTCATAGCGCGCGAGATTGGACGAGGCTTCCGCCGGCGCAACGATGTAATAGGCCGGCAGGGCGTATTTCGTGTGCGGCAGGGAGATGTCGACAATCTCGCAACCGGCGGCCTTGAGCCAGTCGATACCCTTCTGCCAGACCTCGTCGATCTCAGCCGGCATGCCGTCGACGCGGTATTCCTTCGGAACGCCGATCTTCAGACCCTTCACCGATTGACCGACCGCGGCGGCAAAATCCGGCACATCATTCGGCAGCGAGGTGGAATCCTTGGGGTCGTGTCCCGACATCGCCTGCAACAGCAGGGCCGAGTCCTTCACCGTCTTGGCGAACGGGCCCGGATGGTCGAGCGAGGAGGCGAAGGCCACGACGCCCCAGCGCGAGGTGCGGCCATAAGTGCCCTTCACGCCGACCGTGCCCGTGAACGATGCCGGCTGGCGGATGGAGCCGCCCGTATCGGTGCCCGTGGCACCGAAGCACAGATCGGCGGCCACAGCGGCGGCCGAACCGCCGGACGAACCGCCCGGTGTCAGGCTCTCATTGCTGTCCTTGGCCTTCCAGGGATTGACGACCGGACCGGTGTTCGAGGTCTCGTTCGACGAGCCCATGGCGAATTCGTCCATCGAGGTCTTGGCCACGAAGACAGCGCCCGCATCCCACAGCTTCGACGTCACCGTCGACTCATAGGTCGGCTTGAAACCCTTTAGGATGTTAGACGAGGCCGACGTATCCACGCCCTCGACGGCGAACAGGTCCTTGATGGCCAGCGGCACACCTTCCAGAAGACCGCCCTCGCCTCTGGCCAGGCGCGCATCGGCAGCCTTGGCCATGGCCATGGTCTTTTCCTCGTCGAACGCCGTGAAGGCATTCAGCGCCGGCTGGGCCGCCTGGCAGGCCGCAAAGGCCGCCTGCGCAAGCTCGGTCGCAGAGACCTCCTTGCCCTTCAGCTTGGCGGAAACCTCATCGAGGGAGAGTTTGAGAAGATCGCTCATATGCCCCTACTCCACCGATTTCGGCACGACGAAGAAGCCCTCGTCGGATTTCGGTGCATTGGCGAGAACCTTGTCGCGGATCCCGCCATCGGTGATCTCGTCCTTGCGCATCGGCAGCGGGAAGGCGACGGGCGTCGTCATGGCCTGCACGCCCTCGACATCGACCTCGTCGAGCTGCTCGATCCATTTCAGGATGCCATTGAGCTCACCCACCAGGGTGTCGATACGGTCTTCCGGCTCGGCGAGGCGCGCGAGGCGCGCAATACGCCGGACGTCGTCAGCGGTCACGGACATTGGAAATCACTCCGGATAGTCGAAGCCGATTGAGTACCAACCCGGTTTCGCAGGTGCAAGAAAGCTTGACGGCTGCGCCTGCACGGCGCATTGGCGGCGCATGCCCGTTATCGCCCTGGAAGACCTGCCCCACGGCCCCCTGATCGCGCTCGATCCGGGCACAAAGACGATCGGCGTGGCGTCCTGCGGCGCCTCGCGGGGGCTGGCCACGCCGGTGGAAACCATCGTGCGCGCCAAGTTCACCGCGGATGCCGAGCGCATCTTCGCCCTCTATGACGAGCGCGCTGCCGTGGCCATCGTGATGGGCCTGCCGGTCAATATGGACGGATCCGAAGGTCCGCGCGTCCAGTCCGTCCGCGCCCTGGCCCGCAATCTGTTGCGGGTGCGCGATATTCCTGTCGTTTTCCAGGATGAGCGCCTGTCGACCTTCGAGGCCGAGGAAAAGCTGATCGCTGCCGGCGTGCGCCGCGACAGGCGCAAGGCCGTCATCGATGCCCACGCCGCCGCCAATATCCTGCAAAGCGCGCTCGACCGTCTGGCGCAGCTGGGCGGATAGGCCGAACCTCTTTCTTCCCCACGTGAGTGGGGAAGTGGGCCGATGCGCAGCATCGGGTCGCCACGTCTTTTTGGGGGGTCGCGGCCACAGGCCGCGAACGACCGTCGAGCGAGGCACCACCATTCCGCCGCGTATCGCGGCGGCCCCTCCCCCGTTTCACGGGTCCCCCTCCCCACGTCGTGGGGAGGAAAGGCAAAGCGGTGGATGACCTTGCGGGCAAAGCGCAATAAAGAGACTCACCATGCAGGCTTCGATCGTCTCCGCTCTCGTCCCCGTATTCGGTGTCATCTTCATCGGATGGCTGTTGCGCCGGTCCAGCCTTCTGCCGGATGACAGCTGGGCGCCGATCTCCCGCCTCGCCTATCTGGGCCTGTCGCCCGCCCTGCTGTTTTCCTCGATCAGCCATGCCGACCTCAGCAATATCCAGCTGGGCAGCTTCATCCTGGCAGCCATGCTGGGCTTTCTGGGCATGGCGGCGATCACGCTGGCGCTGAAGCCCTTCCTGCGCATTCCCGACCCCACCTATACCAGCCTCTTCCAGGCCACCTGCCGCTGGAACGGCCTCCTCATCCTGGCCCTGGGCATCGCCCTGTTCGGCGATGAGGGCGAGATCCTGGTGGCGCTGATCATGGTCGTCTCCATCCCGCTGGTGAACATGGAGTGCGTGGCGGCCCTGTCGGTCTGGGGCGATGGCGCCAAGCCGAAATGGGATTCGATCCTCTATCGCATCCTCACCAATCCGCTGATCCTCGGCTCGGCCGCGGGCGGTATCGTCAATCTGGGCAATATTCCCCTGCCCGGCATGGTGACGGACACGGTCGACCTCCTCGGCCAGGCCGCCCTGCCGCTGATCCTTCTGGCCGTCGGTGCCGGTCTCAACTTCACCGCCATGAAGGCCCGGCCGCGCCTGCTGGCGCTTTCGGTCTTCATCAAGCTGATGATCGGGCCGCTGGTCTTCTATGGCGTCGGCCGGGCGCTCGGCATTGAGGGCGTGCCGCTGACCATCCTCCTGCTCACCGGCGCTTCACCCGGCGCGGCCTCGGCCTATGTGCTGGCCAAGCAGATGGGCGGGGATGCCCCTTATTCGGCCGGAGACATCACGGCATCAGCGCTCTTCTGCTTCGTAACCATCCCGTTCTGGCTGTGGGCGTTGGGGTGAACGGCTCAACGCTTGATCAACAAGCGTCACCCTGACGAAAGTCAGGGCCCAGTTCACAGAACACGGTCATGCTAGGCTTGACTCAAATCAGCTCTGCGACCTGGGTCCCGACTTTCGTCGGGATGACGGTGCTGAGCGCTCAATCCCCCAGACAGTACCGCTCGCCTTCATCCGCCAGACCGAAACCGGCCTCGAAAACCTGCTGGCGTTCCGGCGCATCGGGGAAGCGCACCGGATTGGTATGGTTGAAATGGATGAAGCGGATCTTGGCCCTTTCCCAGACCGGCAGATCTGCGAAGCGCGCCATGGAATGCGTGATGAAGGGATGGGGGAAGCCGGACATGTCGCGGCCGGGTATCTCGCCATTGGCGAAGAAGGTGGCGTCGATATAGGCGACATCCACCGAGGCCAGCGCCTGTTCGATCATACCGGGCGCGCCGTCCTCGACGTCACCCCAGACATCCCACTCCTCCCAGCTGTCGATATCCGGCAGGAAGAGCGCCGAGCGGTCCGGCCCGTCGATGCGGAAGCCGACGACCTCGGTGTATTCCTGACGATGGGGCACTTCAAAGGGTGTCACGGTGAGCGAGCCCACGACGGACGGTTCGTCGGCCTGCAGGTCCTCCAGCACGATATTGCCCAGACGCACCAGCTGGTCCCAGGGCCCGTTGGAAAACAGGAAGGCCGCCATGGACGGCATGACATGCACCGGCACACCCTGAGCGCCCATGCTCTCGAAGCCGAGGAACATAAGTCCGGTGTAGTGGCCGATATGGCCATGGGTGAGGAAAATCCCGTCCAGCCCCGGCCCCTCGCCTGTTGACGGCGCGAATTCGTCCAGACGCTGCAGCTGTTCGCGCATGTCCGGTGTCGCCTCGAACAGGTAGCGCGCATCGTGCGGGCGATCGACAACGGCGAGCGAGGTGGCCAGCCGCCGCAGGGAGGGATCGGCCCAGGCCGGATCGTCCGGATTGCCCATCTGCGGCGCCCCGCCATCCTGGGCCACGCCCAGCACCAGAAGTTCGACCGCGCAGCGAGGCGGAGGCGGAGCTTCGGACTGGATAGTCGATGCAAGAAGCGCGAGCGCAAGAGCGCCGGAGAGAGTCGTCATGCGCAAACGAGAAGCGAAGCCGTGCGGCGGGTCAAGCCTTCCCTCCGGCTTGCCCGTTGCCGCGACTGCCCCTATACCGCCGCAGACATCTTTCCGGGGCCTGACGAAACGGGAGGCGGGATGACCCGCGCCGCATTTTCCTACGACTTCCCCCATCGCCACCTGATTTCGGTGGCCGATCTCAATCCCGTCGACATCCGCATCATCTTCGAGCGCGCTGCCCACTGGCTGGCGGTGAACCGCACGCCGGACAAATCCTGCGATGTGCTCAAAGGGCTGACGGTGCTGAACCTCTTCTTCGAGGCGTCGACCCGCACCCAGGGCTCGTTCGAAATGGCCGGCAAGCGGCTGGGCGCCGATGTCGTGAATTTTGCCGTGGCGCACTCCTCCGCGTCCAAGGGCGAGAGCCTGTCGGACACAGCGCGCACGCTGGCGGCCATGCGTCCGGACATCATGGTGGTGCGCCATTCGGCCACCGGCGCGCCGCGCTTCCTCGCCGAACGCACCGGTCTGGCCGTCGTCAACGCCGGCGACGGCATGCATGAGCATCCCACCCAGGCCCTGCTCGACAGTTTCACCCTGGCCCAGCACTGGGGCGAGGTCGGTGGCAAGCGTATCCTAATTGTCGGCGACATCCTCCACTCGCGCGTCGCCCGCTCGAATATCGGTCTGCTGAACATTCTCGGAGCAGAGATCCGTCTGTGCGCCCCGCCCACCTTGCTTCCCTCCGATGTCGACCAGTGGGGCTGCGACGTCTTCCACGATCTCGACGACGCCCTTCAGGATTGCGACGCGGTCATGGCGCTGCGCCAGCAGAAGGAGCGCATGTCCGGCGGTTTCGTGCCTTCGGCGCGCGAATTCTTCCATCTGTTCGGCCTGACGCATGAACGGCTGGAAGTCTGCTCGCCCGACGTGCTGGTCATGCATCCCGGCCCGATGAACCGCGGCACGGAAATCCACACCAAGCTGGCCGACGATCCGGAGAAGAGTGTGATCCTGGAACAGGTCGAAAGCGGCGTGGCCGTGCGCATGGCGGTGCTCGAACTGATCGGCGAGACCATCCGGCGGGACTTCGGCAACCGGGAGGCCGGACAATGAGCGAGACCAGCCTGGCCATCATCAATGCCCGCCTTGTCGACCCGGCCTCCGGTCATGACGGTCCCGGCGGCGTGCTGATCGAGGACGGTATCATCGTCCAGACCGGCAGCGAGATCGATGTCGATGCCGCCGATGCAGTGATCGACGCAAAGGGCTGCATCCTCGCGCCCGCGCTGATCGACCTGCGCTGCGCCAAGGAAGCGGCCCTCACACCGGACGGCGAAACACTGGACACGCTGACGGCCGGCGCGGCGGCCGGCGGCTTCGGCACGATCGTGCTGGCTCCGAATGCCCGCGCCCCGCTGGACAAGGCCGACGGGTTTGTCGGCATGAATCGCGGCCTCGCAAAACACGGCGTCAACGTGCTCTCCGCCTGTGGCGCGACCCAGGGTCTGGCCGGCGAACAGATGGCCGAGATCGGGCTGATGGTTCGCGGCGGTGCGGTCTATGCCGGCCAGGGCGACCGGCCCATCAGCGACACCCGCACCATGCGCCGCCTGCTGGCCTATACCAGCCAGTTCGATATCTGGCTCTCCGTGCGCCCGGCCGATGCGGACCTGTCCGAAGGCACAGTGGCGCTGGAGAGCGACTGGTCGGCCCGCATGGGCCTGCCGGCGGAACCGGCTCTTTCCGAACGCATCGCCATCGAGCGCGATGCTGCGCTGGCCGAGCTGTCCGGCGGCAAGCTGATGATCGACCGCCTGTCGACCGCCGAAGGGCTGACGGCCCTGCGCCGTGCCCGTACGCGCGATCAGGAAATCGCCGCGACCGTTGCCGTCGCCCACCTCACCCTGAACGAAGTCGATGCGGGCGGGCTGGACAGTGCCTTTCGCATGGACCCGCCGCTGCGCAGCGAGGCTGACCGGCGCGCTCTGGTCGAGGCGGTCACAAGCGGCGAGATCGACGCCGTGGTCACCGATCACCGTCCCACCCCGTTTGACGACAAGGGCGAGCCCTTTGCTCTCGCCATCGCCGGCACGATGAGCCTGGAAACCGCGCTCGGCGCGATGCTGGGCCTCGTCCATGACGGCCAGCTGGAACTGGTCGACGCCCTGCGGGTGATGACCTGCGGCCCGGCCGATCTTCTGGGTCTGCCGCAGGGCCGGATCACCGACGGCGCTCCCGCCGATTTGATCCTGATCGATGGCGACAAGCCCTGGGTCTGCGATCCGGACCGTTTCCACTCCGCCCGCGGCAATTGCGCCTGGGCCGGACGCCGTTTCCAGGGACAGGTCTTGCAAACTCTCGTCGGCGGAGTCACGATATACAACCAAAAGGCGTAAACCGGTCATGCACCCTCTCTATCTGGCAATCGCGGCCGTCGGTGGCTATCTGTTCGGCTCCATTCCCTTCGGCCTTGTGCTGGTAAGGCTGGCCGGGCTGGGCGATATCCGTGCGATCGGATCGGGGAATATCGGCGCCACGAACGTGCTGCGCACCGGACGCAAGGACCTCGCCGCCGCCACGCTTATCCTCGACGCCGGCAAGGCGGGCATCGCCGCTGCCGTCTTCGGCCTTCTGCTGGGCACGACGGCCGGCCTGGTGGCCGGTGCAGCCGCCTTCATCGGCCACTGCTTCCCGGTCTGGCTGAAATTCAAGGGCGGCAAGGGCGTCGCGACCTTTGTCGGCACGATGCTGGTCGTGTTCTGGCCGGTCGGCCTCGTGGTGATCGGTACCTGGCTGCTGATGGCCGCGATCTTCCGGATTTCCTCGCTCGCCGCTCTCACGGCCGCACTCGCCGCTCCGGCCGCGGCCTGGTCCCTGGGCAGGCCGGACGTGGCGATCATGGCCGGTGTGCTCACCGTGCTGATCTATGTCCTGCACCGCGCCAATATTGCCCGCCTTCTCAAGGGCGAGGAACCGCGCATCGGCGGCAAGAAGGATGCGGCCCCGGCGACGGACGATCCCGGAGACACGCCCGCATGAGCCAAGCCGGGCCCGGCCACACCGAAAGGGTGATGTGGCTGCGCCTGGCGCGCACAGAAGGCTTGGGCGCCGTCGGCTTTGCCCGGCTGATCGCCCGCTACGTCACGGCCGGGGCCGCGCTCGACGCCCTGCCCGAACGCTGCCGCAAGGCCGGCAAGCCGGCTCCCGTCATTCCGTCTCGCGAGACGATCGAAGCCGAACTGGACGCAGTGGACCGGGTCGGCGGCGTTATACTCACCGGGATCGATCCCGGTTTCCCGCCACTCCTCACCGCCATCCCCGCGCCACCGCCGGCCCTGGTCGTCAAGGGCGACCTTGGTCTGCTCGACCGCCCGGCCTGTGCCATGGTCGGTGCCCGCAATGCCTCGGCCGCCGGCCTGCGCTTTGCGCGCGAGCTCGCGCACGGGCTGGGCAGTGAAGGCATTGTCGTGGTCTCGGGCCTGGCCCGCGGGATCGATGGCGCCGCCCATTCCGGCGCGCTGGAGACCGGCACGATTGCCGTCGTCGCCGGCGGCATCGATCATATCTACCCGCCCGAGCACGCCGATCTGCACAACGCCATCGCCGAACGCGGTCTTGTCGTCTCCGAACGCCCTCTGGGTCGCATCCCGACCGCCCGCGATTTCCCACGCCGCAACCGGCTGATCTCCGGCCTGTCCCGCGGCACGGTCGTGGTCGAGGCGGCACTGCGTTCCGGCTCGCTGATCACGGCACGCTTTGCCGCCGAACAGGGCCGCGAAGTGATGGCGGTGCCAGGCTCACCGATCGATCCGCGCGCCCGCGGTTCCAACCAGCTTTTGCGGGATGGCGCTCACCTTGTCGAAACCGCCGAGGATGTAACCGGGATCCTCGCCGGCCTGCAGAGCCTGCCGCAGGTCCGGGAAACGCACGCTCAGTCCGGCAGCGATCTCTTTGATGAAGACTGGCCGGACACACCTGCATACGAGAACCCAGAAACGCCGGATACCGGCGATGGCGACATCAGCGACACCAGCCGTGTCCGCGGCCTGGTATCGCCAACCCCGGTCTCGGTCGACGAGATCGCCCGGCAAAGTGGCCTGCCGGCCGGAACGGTGTCGGCCATGCTGATGGAATTGGAGCTGACGGGTGAAGTCGCGCGCCTGCCGGGCGGGCTGGTCCAGCGCATCGCCTCCGCAGGCTAGGCAGCCAGTGCCGCGTCAGCCGGCATCACCGGCTTCCTCGATCGCGCGGCCTTCCATTTCGACGATCTGGGCGGCGACCTCGATCAGTATGGCGGCCCGGTTCATCCGGAAACGGTAGGCATCCTCACTGAGCGTTCGAAGGTGCCGGGACAGCTCTTCCGCTTCGGCGCCGCAGGTGAAAGCCGGAGCGGGACTCTTGTTGAAAAGGTCTGCCGAGCGTCGTGCGCGTTTCATCGCCGCCTCCTTCGCTCCAGTAGACTACAACCAAAAGAGGCAAATACGAGCGTGACGCGGATCACGACTTGCCGTTGAGGTGATCCAGCAGCAGATCCCGAGCGTCCTGGACCTGGCGCGCCAGGGCCGCCGAGCCTTCGCCGGTGTCGGGATGCAGCTTCTTCATCAGGCGGCGATGCGCCTGGCGGATTGTCTCGGCATCGGCGGACGCATCGACGCCGAGAATCTCGCGCGCCTCGGCCAGGCTCATGCCTGTTGCCGGCGCTGTGCCGGCCGATCCGCCGGAACTGCGCGAGCGGCGATGGGGAACGCGGATCGCCCGGCCCAGCATGCCCAGGCCGAACAGGCCGATCGGCCCGCCAAGGATGACGGCGCCGCGCAGGCAGATCACCACGCCGGCGATCAGGGCGCCGCTTCCCAGGATGATACGCACCATGCGCGCAGCATCGTCCGTCTTTTGCTGCGAAAACCACCACGCCGCCCCCAGACAGGCGGCCAGCAGCAGAGCTCCGAAGACAAAAGCGGCCATGGCTAAAACGGGATGGGCTGACCTTCCAGGCCCGGCAGTTTGAGCACGATCAGCAGGTCACGCAATTCCTGGCGCGCTGCGACATGGCTCATGGTGAAGGTAACGGTAGAACCGTTCTCGGTCAGATCGAGCAGGGTCAGCCCCAGCGGGAAGAGTTCCCGGTAGATGACCCGCTCGGCAAAGCCCGGTGCGAGCCGGAAGCCTATCCGCTGGGAAAGCATTTTCAGGCCTTCACCCACACGGCGCTTGTTTCGCGCATCCAGCATGGAAATGCGGTTCCGCATCACCACCCAGTCGATCGACTTCTTCTGCATCGCCGCTTTGCGCTTGCGGCACTCCCAGACCATTTCACTGTAGAGGCTCGGACTGCCGACCTCGAATGTCTCCGGATCGATCTCGGCCAGCAGGTCGAAATCGATGAAACTGTCATTGACCGGTGTGATGATCGTGTCGGCACTGGAATGCGCCAGCCGCGAATAGAGCGTGTCCGCACCGGGCGCGTCGATGACGACGAAATCGCACTGGGTTTTCAGGTCGGTCAGGGCCGCGGAGAACCGGTCGGTCTCTTCCTGTTCGGCCAGGTCCAGGTCGCGCTGGACCGACGGTGCGAGCGCGATCTCCACCGGCCGCGGCAGGCCGAGACCATGCCGCTCGCACCAGCGTTCGCGATTACCCAGATAACGCCCGAAGGTCCGCTGGCGCAGATCGAGATCCATCGCGCCGACCGTTTTGCCCATGCGCATCAGGGCCACAGCCAAGTGCATGGCGACAGTCGACTTGCCGGCCCCGCCCTTCTCATTGCCCACCACAATGACATGCGCTTCACGCACACCGTCGCGGACACGTCCGAGCGGGCGCGACGGCAGACGGAAGGCCGGATGTTTCGTCATGACTACCCAAATCCCCTGCGCGGCTCCAGCGCCGCAAGGGACACCGGACCGCGCCTGCCCGACAAGGCGCTTCCTGCCCTCACCCGCCGCTCTCCGGCGACGCGAAAGGCCTGCCGGAATAATCGGTCGCCTGGCAGTACTGACCCGACGGCCGCAAGGCCGTGCAGACCTCCAGGGCCGCCACACCGGTATCGAACGGTCCGGCCTTGAGACGCAGGAAATCACCCTGCTCCGGGATATGGGCGTGTTCGAGGCGTGCGTCCAGACCAGCCAGCACCGGATAAAGGGCCTGCAGTTCAGCCCAGCCACGCAAAGCCATCGCCTCGCGCCGGTAGGACGCCAGATGGACGGCATGCATCACGCTTTGCGCATCGTCGAACTCCGGTGCCGGCGGCAGGTCCTGCGGGCCGGCAGCCCCCCGCCCCGGCCCCTCTTCCGCCGGCAGGCTCTCCAGACCGACCAGCGCCGCCGCCAGAGCGCGCAGCTCGGGATAGACCTGGTCCAGGGTTTCCGGTTCGAAACGGGCAAGATGCGCCAGTTCACGCGCCGTCGCATCGGCCAGACGCGCCGGCTGAGTGTCGGCGACAGCGGCTTCGACCGATGCATCGCGATCACGCGTACCGCCCGTCGTAGCGCAAGCGCTGACGATGGCGGCAAGCAGAATGGCTGGAAGAATTCTCATGGCGCTGTATCTAGGGCGAGTCGGATCGCTTGCCTGTATCATGGCTTATGATATTCCCCGGCCTGTCTGTTTTGCGGAACAACCATGCTCAATCTCCAGATTCCCCACGCCACGACGGTTTCGGCCCTGCGCGCGCGCATCCGCAGCTGGCGCGATGACCGGCTGTCCATCGGTTTTGTGCCGACCATGGGCGCGCTGCACGACGGACATATCTCGCTCGTCCGGCTGGCGAAAGCCCATTGCGATCGTGTTGTCGCCAGCGTGTTTGTCAATCCCAGGCAATTTGCCGAAGGCGAGGATCTGGACGCCTATCCGCGTACTATGCTCGAGGATTCCGAAAAGCTCACCCTCGCCAAGTGCGACCTGATCTTCCTGCCCGACGTCGCCGAGATGTATCCTGAAGGCTATTCAGCCAATATCAGCATGAAGGGTGCCGCGGTGGGCCTGGAAAGCGTCGCCAGGCCGCATTTCTTCGACGGCGTCGCGACCGTCGTCGCCAAGCTGTTTAACCAGGTCCGTCCGGACATGGCCTTCTTCGGCGAGAAGGACTACCAGCAGCTCATGGTGATCCGGCAGATGGTGCGCGACCTCAATTTCGGTATCGATATCATCGGCGGCGAGACCATGCGCGAGCGCGACGGCCTCGCCATGTCCTCGCGCAATGTCTACCTGTCGGCCGACGACCGCGCCCGGGCCGCCCGACTCAACGTGATCCTCAAGGAGTTCGCGGCTGCACTCAGTGCCGGCACGCCGGCAGACCAGGCACAAAAGGCCGCGATGGCCAGTGCAACCGCCGCCTTTGATGCGGTCGACTATGTCGAGGCCCGGTGCGCCGCAACGCTGGAAGCGCTTCCCTCCGGCCCCATCGATCGCGATGCCCGTGTCCTGGCTGCGGTGCGGCTGGGATCGACCCGCCTGATCGACAACATGGCGGCAAAACGGCCTTCGTGATGCCCGAATTGCGGCTAAGCTGACCGCTCGTTCAGCCTGCAGCGGAAACCTCCATGGTCTCGCGTCTTCTTCTTGCTCTCTCAGGTCTTGCGCTTCTTGCAGCCCCGGCGGCCGGCCAGACACCGGTCTCGCGCGCGACCGCCGAAATTGTCGCGACCTACCCCCACGATACAGGTGCCTTCACCCAGGGCCTCTTCATCCAGGACGGCATCCTGTTTGAAAGCACGGGGCAGGTCGGTGCGTCCAGCCTGCGCCAGGTGGCACTGGAAACGGGGCATGTGGAACGCCAGACCGCGCTCGAACCGCCCTATTTCGGCGAAGGCTCCGTCCAGCTGGGCTCGCGCATCTATATGCTCACCTGGCAATCGGAAACCGGCTTCATCTTCGACGCCGATACGTTCGAGCACATCGGTACATTCGACTATGAGGGCCAGGGCTGGGGGCTGACGCATGACGGCACGCATCTCATCCTGTCGGATGGCACGGCGGAGCTGCGCGTGATCGACCCGGCCGACTTCTCCACGGTACGCACGATCGCCGTGACCCTGGCCGGGCGGCCGGTGCGGCGCCTTAACGAGCTGGAATGGGTCGATGGCGAGATCTGGGCCAATGTCTGGCAGTCGCCGCTGATCGTCCGCATCGATCCCGAAAGCGGAGCGGTCACAGGATTGATCGACCTGACCGATCTCGTCCCGCCCGCCCTCGCCGGCAGCCGCGACGCCGTCGCCAACGGGATCGCCTGGAACCGCGACACGGGCCAGATCTACGTGACTGGCAAGCTCTGGCCGTCGCTCTACGAGATCCGTATCGACAGCGGCGCGGACTAGATTTACCGCGACGGCGAAACACCCTAGCGTCGCATCCTCCGGTCTGCACAGGGTTTGCCTGCATCATGCGTCAGACATCGCGCGCTCCGCTCTACGCGGCCGCAATCTGCCTGGTCGGCTTGCTCGTAACCTATGCCTGGCTTTGGCTGACCGTGATCTGGGCCGTCCTGGTGGAGGACTGGGCCGGCACGGTCGCCGGGCTGGACGCCCACAACATCATCCATGCCCTGACCACAGCTGAACGCATTCTCATCATCGCGGCGTGCATCAGCATCACGCTGACACTCGCAGCTCTGGCCCTCAGACGGCGCTTCGCGCTCTACACGGCATGCGGCACGCTGATGAGCCATTTCGCAGCCTGGCTGCTCATGGCTGACAATCCCTACTACTCGGCCCAGCCTGGATTTCTGTTCCTGCCTCTGGAGGGGCTGGCCATCACCCTGATTGTCCTGCTCATTCGCCGGCAGGCACTGCGCTAGCGGTCACCAGGCGCCGATTTCCAGCAGTTTGGCACGCAGGTCCGGCGGCAGCTCATCGCCGCCCTCGACCGGACCGCCGACGTCCTGCGGTGCGTCCTCGGGCTTGAGATAGCGCCAGCCCTGGAAAGGCCGGCGCGGCGCGGCGGCCGTTCGCACCACCTCGGTCGACATCACGATGGCACAGCGTTTCACGCCGTCCTCGCCGTCGACCGCCTCCAGCGAAATAATGTCGGAGCGGCAACGGATGGCACCGCCGATCACCCAGTAGAGCGAGCCGCCGTTTTCCACCTCGTCCCGTTTTGCCGGGGTCATGCGGGTCACATGGACCGAAACCGGCGGTTCGCCGGCGGCCCGGCGCCGGGCCGCCGTGCGGGCCATGGACGCTTCCAGCTCCTCGACCGAGGAGACACCGACACAGAGCTTCACCAGATGCATGACCATGGGTCACAGTTAGGGCGACTCAAGGGGCCGGTCAAAGCGCCATGGCCGTCCGGATCAGCGGGCGGCGTTGCCCAGATACTCGATCTCGCTGAAACCGATTTCGAAACCTTCCTGGAAGGTCTGGAAGGCCGCACTGCCCTCGATATTCTGGCTGATACGAACCAGGACCGGGGCCGGCAGGTCGGCCATTTCGGCGAATTCCTGTTCCAGTTCGAACCGGTTCACACGAATGGCAAAATTCGGCTTGAAGCTCTCCGGTGCGTAGAGCCTGAGATGGCGCACGCCCGGTTCGCGGCGGCCGACGGTAATCTCGCCGCGCAGATATTCGGCAAAGGCCGCCTCTTCTTCATCCTCCGCATCGAACTGCGGCTGAAAGCGGTAGGTCACATCATCGGCGTCCTGCAGATGCAGGTTCAGCGTGCCCGGCAGGAAAAGCGCGTCTTCGCCGTCAAAGAACAGGCCGCCCTCATCCTCTTCGTCATCATCGCTGGTGATGACATCGTCCCAGATGGCTTGTTGCTCTTCCGTCAGGTCGGCCTCCGGCGGAGAGACCAGCGTCCAGCGGTCCGCTTCGGGCTGGGCGCCGTCAAACCGGGCGACGATCTCTCCGGCGCTGCCGGTAAAGGTCAGAAGAAAACGCCAATCGGCGTCATTGTCCCCGGCGACGGTGCGGCCGAGCGCGGCCTCGAACGCCTCCAGCTCGCCCGCCGGCCCGGTCTGGGCGTGAACAGGCAGGCTCACCAGGCTCACTGCGCCCAGCGCAGCAGTAAAAACATGTTTCATTGTGCGGTCTCGATACGGTCATCCCTCGCCATCGGCCATAGCAGGGACCACCGGCGCGAACGCATTAAAATCCTGTCACCTTCGGGCAGCGTCAGGCGGCGTGGCGGTTCACGAAACCGTCCGGCGCGGTCGGATCGATGTCGAAGGTGCGTTCGCTCTTGGGCATGGGCCGCTCGCGCTCACCGAACAGCTTGATCTTCAGCTTCACCATCGCAGTCAGCAAACGCTTGCCCAGCGCACCCGGGCCTTCGGTCGAGGTCGAGCGCGGCTTGTAGCCCAGCGACCGGCGCAGCACACCATTGGCAAAGAGGATCGAATTCTGCAGCCGCGATTGCGGTGTGGAAATCTCGAACGGCACCGACACGTTTACGCCGGACTGGTTCTCGATCCGGTGCGGACCGTGCAGCGGCCAGTTGGCCGCCATGCCCGGATGCAGGTCGACCGTGAAAGCGTCGGCATCCCAGGCCGGATCGAAATCGATATCCTCGGTCTTGTCCTTGTGCAGGACAGCCTCGACATCGTCGGTGTTCAGATAGGGCAGACGCGGCGGATAGGTACGGAACCGCTTCACGCCGCGCATGTGCCACAGCATGGTTTCCGAGACGTCCGAATGCAGGAAGACCTGGGCCGTCGGCGAAGAGATGAGGATGCCCGCCTCAGCGACCAGCGGCCGGAAGGACGGGTCGGCCTTCTTCATGTCGGCAAGCATGGCCTCGTAGATCGGCCGGTATTCCGGATCGCGGTCCATGGCATGGCGCAGATTGATCCACAGCTTGCCGCGGCGCACCGCCTCGATCAGTTCCAGGCCCGACAGCGCACCGGGGTCGCCGGCCCGCCAGCTGTCATGGTCGGTCGCGTCATCGCCCATGGTGCAAAAATCGATCAGGTCACGCGGGTGCCGCTCGATCAATGCCGCCAGCGCCATGTCGGAGAAGGCGTGGTGCTCGTGATAGCTGTGGCGGATAACGACGGGCTGCTTGCGGAATTTCCGCCGCGCCTCGTCGGTCCAGCTGCTCGAAAAACGGGCCATGTAGGTGTCGCGCATTGAACCGCTCCCTTGGATATCCCCCCAGGAAGTGCAAGCAGTATGCCGGTCTCGCGTGACACGGGAATGATGGAGTTTTCTTCCCCACGGAACGTGGGGAAGTGGGCCGATGCACAGCATCGGGTCGAAGGGGCCTCCGGAGCCGACGGCGTAGGAGGGAACCGGCGGAGCCCGTCACGGACAGCCCCCGCCGCGCGATGCGCGGCGGCCCCTCCCCGCGTTCCGCGGGGAGGAAAAGCTGTTAAGCCGCCGCGTCGACCTCTTCAGCGAGCGTGACGAGGATATCGCCCTCGCCCACCTGGCCGCCGGCCTCGACGCTGACTTCGGCAATCACGCCGTCGCGCGGCGCAGTGAGCGCGTGCTCCATCTTCATCGCTTCCAGCACGACCAGCGCCTGTCCCTTGGTGACGCTGTCGCCCGGCTTGATATTGACGGCCAAGACCTTGCCCGGCATCGGCGCCTTGATCACACCGCCTGCCTCGGCCGCATCGGCCAGGGCTTCAGGATGCGGTTCGGCAAACACCGTCACCCGGCCGCGGCATGCCAGAAGCATGCCGTCATCGACCGCTTCGCAATGCGCAACGATACGCTCGCCATCCACCACCGCCTCGAAGCTGTAGCCTTCGAACGTGTCGCCGACCTCGAGCCCTTCCAACACCGAGACCACATCACCGGTGCAAACCTCAATCCGTTCGCCATCCAGCTTCAGCACGGCTTCCACCGGCTCGCCGCCGACCTCGAACCGGCATGACAGGTGCGGATCGCCATTGAGACGCCAGCCATCGGCGGCGTCGAACGGATCCAGCGCTGCTGCAATCACCGGACGCAGGTCCAGCACGGCCAGCGTGGCGAAGGCGGCGTCGGCCGGCCGCACGGCCGGGGGAATGAGATCGTCGATGCGCTCCTCGATAAAGCCGGTCGACAGTCTCTCGTCCAGGAAATCCGGATTGACAGCAGCGCGGCGCAAGAAGCCTGCATTGGTCTTCACCGGCCAGACGACGAGATCGTCGATCATGCCGGCCAGACGGAGTGCCGCCTCGCGCCGCGTGGGCGCATGGGCGATCAGCTTGGCGATCATCGGGTCATAGTGCAGCGAGACCTCGCCGCCTTCCTCAACCCCGGTATCGACCCGAAGCGGACCGCCGGAGGCCGGCAGGTCCAGGCGATGAAGCGGCCCCGTCGAAGGCAAGAAACCGCCCGCCGGGTCCTCCGCATAGAGGCGCGCCTCCATGGCGTGTCCGGACAGGTGGATACTGTCCTGCTCGGGCACCGAACCACCCGCGGCGATCTTCAGCTGCAGCTCGACCAGGTCGAGCCCCGTGACCATTTCGGTGACCGGATGTTCCACCTGGAGACGGGTATTCATTTCCATGAAGAAGAAACCGTCCTCGCGCAGCGGGCCGGAACCGTCGACGATGAACTCCACCGTGCCGGCGCCGACATAATCGACCGCCCGGGCCGCGTTGATGGCGGCCGAACACATGGCGGCACGCACGCCCGGCGTCATGCCCGGTGCGGGCGCTTCCTCAATCACCTTCTGGTGCCGGCGCTGCAGCGAGCAGTCGCGCTCGAACATGTGGACCACACGGCCACGGCTGTCGCCGAAGACCTGGACCTCGATATGGCGCGGATTGACGATGAATTTCTCGATCAGCACCCGGTCGTCGCCGAAGCTCTTGGACGCTTCGCGCTTGCAGCTTTCCAGCGCGGCGGCGAAGTCCTCCGCCTTCTCGACCTTGCGCATACCCTTGCCGCCACCACCGGCCACGGCCTTGATCAGCACCGGATAGCCAATGGCATCGGCGGCTTCGGCCAGCAATTCGGGATCCTGATTGTCGCCGTGATAGCCCGGCGTGACGGGCACGCCCGCCTCTTCCATCAGTGCCTTGGCCCGGTCCTTCAGCCCCATCGCGCGGATGGCGGAGGCCGGCGGCCCCACGAAAATGATGTCATTGGCAGCGCAGGCTTCGGCAAAGGCCGCATTCTCGGACAGGAAGCCATAGCCCGGATGGATGGCATCGGCCCCGGTTTCCTTCGCGGCCGCAATGATCTTGTCGGCAACCAGATAGCTTTCCGCGGCCGGAGCCGGCCCGATCGCCACAGCCATGTCGGCCATGCGCACATGGGGCGCATCGGCATCGGCTTCGGAATAGACGGCGACGGTGCGGATGCCCATGCGCTGGGCGGTCCGCATCACACGGCAGGCGATCTCGCCGCGATTGGCGATCAGGAGCGTCTTGATCATGGGTCTCGTGCCTCGCTCTTGGAACCGGTCTGTGGGTCTGGACGACGGTATTGCACAGCCGCCACCAGGACAAAACTGATGATCATCAGGAGGTACCACGAGCCCAGCTTGGCGAGCGACACCATGTGCCAGCTCACCTCCTGGCCCGGATAGGACCAGGCGCGCGCGAACGTCCCGATATTTTCGGCGAACCAGATGAACAGCGCGACCAGCAGGAAGCCAATCACCAACGGCATCGGCCGGTGGGCCCGGTCCGGCCGGAACCAGACCACGCTGCGCCCGTAGAGCAGCACTGTCGCCGCGAACAGGACATAGCGGATATCGACCGTGTAGTGGTGCGCAAAGAAATTGATATAAACCGCTGTCGCCAAAAGATATTGCCACCACATCTTCGGAAAGCGGTCGAATCTGAATTCGAAGATGCGCCAGACCCGCGCCAGGTAGGACCCGACGGCCGCGTACATGAAGCCGGAGAAGAGCGGCACGCCCGCGATCCGCAGCAGGCTCTCCTCCGGATAGACCCAGCTGCCGGCATAGGTCTTGAAGATTTCCATCACCGTACCGACGACGTGGAAGGCGGCGATCACCTTCGCCTCCTCCCAGCTTTCCAGCTTGCTCGCGATCAGCGCGACCTGGATCGCCAGGGCAGCGAGGGTGAGGAAGTCATAGCGCGCCAGCGCGGCGTCGGCGGGATACCAGAGGAAGGTCGCCAGCAGCAGCGCCAGCATCAGGCCGCCGAACAGGCAGGCCCAGGCCTGCTTGATGCCGAAGCTGACGAATTCGAACACGCCCAGCGTGACCGGCCCCTGCACGAACCAGGCCCGCAGCGCCTCGCGCCGCCGGTGCAGGAATGCCCGCGGATCGGGACGCCGGATCAGTGCCGGGTCCTCCGTCTATTCCGCCCAGCTCGGCTTGCGGCGTTCCAGGAAGGCGGCGAGGCCTTCCTGGCCCTCCTCGGAGGCCCGGCGGCGGGCGATGGCCTTGGCGGTGTGTACGGCAAGACCGTGATTGATCTCCTGGCCGAACACATCGTCGACCAGCTGTTTGGCATCGTGCACGGCGCCGGGCGCAGCGGAGAAAGCGAGCTTGGCGAGATGCTCTTCCATCTGCGCCATCTCTTCCATCGTCTCGACGGTGTATTGCGCCAGGCCGATCTTCTCGGCGAAGGTGCCGTCAAAGCCTTCGCCCGTCGCAAACAGGGCGCGGGCCCATCGCGGGCCGATGGCGCGCACGACATAGGGCGAGATCGTCGCCGGCGTCAGGCCGAGGCGCACTTCGGAAAAGCGGATCTGGGCGTCCTTCATCACCACGCCGACATCGCAGGCGGCCAGCAGTCCGGCGCCGCCGCCCATTGCGGCGCCATGCACCAGGGCCACGGTGAGCTGGGGCAGTTCGTGCAGGCGCTTGAGCATATTGGCCAGCGCCATCGCGTCTTCTTCATTGTCGGCCTCGGTGAAGAGGGCGGAGGCTTTCATCCAGTCAAGATCGGCACCGGCGGAGAAACTCTTGCCCGCCCCGCGCAGGAAGACGATGCGCACGCCCGCCTCGCTCGCCCGCAGCGTCTCGAACGTATCGGACAGCTGGGCGATGACCTCGGCATTGAAGGCATTGTGCTTGTCGGGACGGTTCAGCGTGATCACCGCCACACCGGCCGGGCTGACATCGAGAAGCACGGGCGCGTCGGACATGGAGAAACTCCTTCATTTCGGGGCTGTGTGTGCCAAGGCTTAGCGCCCGCCCGCCGCCGTCACAATGAAAAAGCACAACTCATCCTTCCCCTTGATGGGGAAGGTGGGCCGAAGCGGAGCTTCGGGTCGGAAGGGGTGAATCCCGGTGGGGGCAAATTCGCGAACACCTCGCCCCCACCCCATCCACCCCGCCTGCGGCGCGGTCCCCCTGCCCCATCAAGGGGCAGGATGGAGCGTGGCACATGAGAAAGGGCCGCCGGATTGCCGGCGGCCCTCTGTCTTTGCAGGTCTCGCGACAGGATCAATCGCCGCGGAAGATCAGGCCCTTGATCAGACCCAGGACCAGGATGGCGACGAAGTAGCCGATCGCCAGGGCGCCCAGATAGAGCAGATAATCGGTCTGGGTGAATTGCTGTACGAAACCGTTGAAATCGAAGCCGGTCGATCCGCCCCGCACCATCGGCATCACGATATCCACGATCACATGGATGATCACGCCCACAACGGTGAAGATGAGGATGGCGCCGATCTCGCGCATCAGCAGCGCAAGAACCAGGGCAATCACACCCAGCTGGATACCCAGCATCATCCAGTTGACGGAGCTGACCCCGTCACCGGCATAGGCAATCAGGCCCGGCATGAAGAAGTCGATAGCGGGCTGGATATAGCCCATGATCTGGTCGAGAAATTCCATAACGCGGTCCCCTTCCGCAACTTAACGCCGGCTCCACCTTACCCCAAGTTCGAGCCATCCGTTAACGATCTTTCCAAACATGTCCCAAGGGAAGCCGGTTCTCCTGAGACGCGAACACCGCTATTTTCTGAAGACCATCCGCTTGATTGCGAACAGGATCGCCACGACGATCAGATAGCCGACGAACAGGACGCCGGCATAACGCCAGAAATGCGGCTCCAGGAGCGGCGGCAGGCTGAATCCGCCTGACTCAGCAATCACCGGCGCCAGGCTTTCCAGTACGATATGGGCCAGCGTGGCGCCGACCGCGATAAAGGGCAGACGCGCCCAGGCGGTCATCATCAAGGTCGCCACGACAGCCACAAGCAGGCCGAGCACGGCGTTGACTTCGGCGAAGCCCTCGCGAGCAAACCCCAGAACGGACTCAAGCATGTTCGATACTCCCCCAGCGCATGCCTGCTTGCGGCGATGCGGGAGAGATACTAGCGCGAATTAACCATTTGTCACGGAGAAAGCGTCCGGAGGCCCCGAGCAACTCTTTGAATTTTCGGGTATTCCGAGCCCGTCAAACGCCACGCCGCCCGAGCGCTTCCACCTTGTGCAGCATCTTTGCCCGGCCTGGCACGCCCGCGGCTTCCACACCGCCCAGTATCGTCCGGCGGACGGGCCTAAAGCCGGAAAGGCGCAGAATGCCCTTCTCCAGCCCCTTCACGCTGTGTCCGCCGAACATGGTGCCGTAGGCAAAGCCGGGCATGCCCATTGTCACGATGATCCGGGCCGACTTGCCCTTCATCTTCTGCGCGGGCCAGCCGGCACCGTCATTCGTCGTGGCGAGGAGGAATTCATTGCGTGCCATCTGTTCCAGGAAGGCCTTGAGGCGGGCCGGCATACAGCCCAGCCAGAGCGGGAAAATCAGGACAAGATGATCGGCCGCCGCCAGCTTGCCGCGCTCGCCGACAATCTGCATGTCCGGCGGCGTATCGAATTCGGACTGGTTGTGCAGGAAGTCGATCGGCAAGGTGCCGATATCGATCCGGCTGACTTCAAAGCCTGCCTCGCGGGCGCCGCGCTCATAGGCTTCCGCCAGCGCCGGAACAAAATGCTCCGGCGAAGCGTCCGGATGTCCGTTGATAATGCAGATCGACCGTTTCATGACCGCACTCCCTGTGCGGTCTCTATACACCCGGCATCCGTGCAGGGCCGCGTGTCACGGCGCCGCAGGGCGGCCTACATCCGGAAAACGCCGAACTTCGTCTTCTCGATCGGGGCATTCAGCGAAGCGGAGAGCGACAGGCCGAGCACGCGGCGCGTGTCGGCCGGCGCGATCACGCCGTCATCCCACATCCGGGCGGTCGAGAAATACGGATGCCCCTCGGCCTCGTAGGCCTCGCGGATCGGCTGTTTGAACTTCGCCTCGTCCTCGGCCGGCCAGTCCTCGCCACGCGCTTCCATGGCATCGCGCTTGACCGTGGCCAGCACCGAAGCGGCCTGTTCGCCACCCATCACCGAAATACGCGCATTCGGCCACATGAAGAGGAAGCGCGGCGAATAGGCCCGGCCGCACATGCCGTAATTGCCGGCCCCGTAGGAGCCGCCGATGATGACGGTGAATTTCGGGCCTTTGAAGGTCGAGACCGCCGTGACCAGCTTGGCGCCGTCCTTGGCAATGCCGCCGGCCTCGTATTTCGAGCCGACCATGAAGCCGGTGATATTCTGCAGGAAGACCAGCGGGATGCCGCGCTGGGCGCACAGCTCAATGAAGTGGGCGCCCTTCTGGGCGCTTTCGGAGAAGAGAATGCCGTTATTGGCGATAATGCCGACCGGCATGCCGTAGAGCCGGGCAAAGCCGGTCACCAGCGTCTCGCCATAGAGCTTCTTGAACTCGTCGAATTCGGACCCGTCGACGATGCGGGCGATCACCTCGCGCACATCGAAGGGCGCGCGCGTGTCGGTGGGGATGATACCGCCGAGCTCCGCCGGATCGTATTTCGGCTCGCGCGGATCGGTGACATCCAGATCGATCGACTTGACCGTGTTCAGCGTCCCCACGATCCGCCGGGCCGTATGCAGGGCATGCTCGTCATTGGCCGCGTAGTGGTCGGCCACGCCGGAGACGCGGGCGTGCACATCGGCACCGCCCAGATCCTCGGCCGAGATCACCTCGCCCGTCGCCGCCTTCACCAGGGGCGGACCGCCCAGGAAGATCGTGCCCTGCTTGCGCACGATCACCGTCTCGTCCGACATCGCCGGCACATAGGCGCCGCCCGCCGTGCACGAGCCCATCACCACGGCGATCTGGGGAATGCCCTCGGCGGACATGTTGGCCTGGTTGAAGAAGATGCGGCCGAAATGGTCGCGATCGGGAAACACCTCGGCCTGGTGCGGCAGGTTCGCGCCGCCGCTATCGACCAGATAAACGCAGGGCAGACGGTTCTGCATCGCGATTTCCTGGGCGCGCAGGTGCTTCTTCACCGTCATCGGATAATAGGCGCCGCCCTTGATGGTCGGATCATTGCACACGACCATCACTTCACGGCCCGAGACCCGGCCGATACCGGCAATCATGCCGGCACCGTGCACATTGCCCTCATACATGCCATTGGCCGCCAGCGCGCCGATTTCCAGGAAGGGCGAGCCCGGATCCAGCAGCCGCTCGACCCGGTCGCGCGGCAGGAGCTTGCCCCGCGAGACATGCCGCTCGCGCGACCGCTCCGGTCCGCCCAGCGCCGCCTCGGCCGTCTTCGCCCGCAGATCGGCGATCAGCGCATCCATGGCTGCCGCGTTCTCGCGGAAAGTATCGGACTGCGGATCGATGGCGGAAACGAGCTTGGTCATGATCGGGTCCCGGTTTGGTCAATCTCTGCCGCTGCTTAACCCGCCAAGCCACCCAAGCGCAATTGTTGCTGCATCCAAAGCGGTTCCCGCACGCATCTTCCCCTGTGCAAGCCCAACGGGACAAGACCATGCGCAAACACGCAGATTCTGCCGATCACCGCGTACCGCCGAGCTGATCTGATTCGGCGCCTGACGGTTCGCACCGGAGCGGCTGCCGGGCCCGCGCAAACCGGACGGGAAACGGAAAAGTTGTTGCTTTGTCAGGAACGCAACCGGGTTTCCCACGTTGTTTGGATGGAATGCCTTGGCGCCGTCACACTTCTCCGGCAATGTCTGACACGGACCGCCGGGACAGGGCGGGCAGGGCGAATGAAAAATGAGTGCGTGGCCAGGTTAACGAGTGATTCAGGCCTCCGCTCGCAGGCTCACAGGCGTGAACTTCGCACGGTCTGTGAAGTCCCGGTTTCGTTCGCGGGAGGGAGCAATGCGTAAGCAAATTGTTGTTTCCATAGGCTTTGCAGCCGCGCTCTGCGCCCCTGCCATGGCGCAGTCCGCCATCGATTCCGAGGCCTGGCTGACCGCCCCGGCGAGCGTCGAGAACCCCGGCGCCGTGCGCTGGCGGATCACGACGGAATCGGCCAGCGGCACGCCCGTCGTCATCGGCTCCGGCCAGACCGAAGGCGACCGCGAGATTTCCGCCATCGCCGGCCAGATCGACTTCTACCCTTTCGGCGACGAATTCTACCTGTCGGCCGGCACGGTCGCGCCCAATGACCGGGGCCGCTACCCGCTCTGGGCGCGCGATACCCGTCAGCGCCCCGACGTCTTCCCGCACGCTGAACTGGCTGAAACCGCCAGTCCCAGCCAGATCGAACGCCTGACTCGCTATTTCGGTGCCGGCGTTACTGTCCAGACGATTGACGATTGGAGCCTGACGGTGGAAGGCGGCGCCTATTTCCAGGACTCCGGTGAAGACCGGATGGTGCTGTTCGATCCCGATACCGGCGAGAACCTGCCGCTGCTGGAAGACCTCGACAGGATGGATGCCGAAGCCGTCGGCGAAACCCAGAGCCGCTCCGTCCGCCCGGTCGGCCATCTGGTGCTGCGCCGCCGCTTCTAGCGCTGCGCCTGGCGTGGACGCCACACGCGTCCATCCCCCTTCATATCGCCTCGCGCGCCCCCTAGAGTAAGTGTCGAATCTTCACGGCCGGCGCACCATGCCTCTCAACCTGTCTTTCCTGCCCTTTCTCAACCGGATCGAGAAATCGGTGCTCGATGCCGTCGAGCACGAGGTGGAATGGTTCTGCCTGCCGGCCGGCAAATTGCTGTTCCGGGAGGGAGACGATGCGGATGCCTTCTATCTGGTTCGCTCCGGCGCACTGGCGGCTTTCCGGGACGGGGCCCTGGGGCGGCCGGACCTGATCGGCTATATCCGCGCCGGTGAACCCGTCGGCGAAATGTCGCTGCTGGACGAGACGCCGCATTCGGCCAGCGTCTACGCCCTGCGCGACAGCGAGCTGATCCGCCTGCCCAAGGCCAGTTTCGAACGCCTCACTTCCAAACATGCCAGCCTGATGCGCGAACTGTCCCGCATGATGCTGGCACGACTGCGCGGGCCCAACCGGTCGGCCGGATCGGAACCGCGCGTCTTTGCCCTGATCTCGACCTCGCCGACCATCGATCTCGACTACCGGGCCCGGGAACTCAAGGCCGCCCTGAAGACAATCGGCACCAGCTGTGCCATCGCCGACGAGACCTGTTCCGACTGGAGCGCCAGCCAGCTCGATGCGCTGGAGCAGGACCATGATGTCGTCCTGCTGGTCGCGCGCTTTTCAGATCCGGGCTGGGCGCGCCGCGCCATGGGCCGCGCCGACCGTATGTGGCTGTTCGCGCGGGCGGATGCGCGGCCCTCCACCCCGCTCCTGCCGGACGACCCCTCGCCTGCCATGCGGCTGAAACTTCTCGACGTAGTGCTACTGCATCCCGGTGGCGTGACCGCTGCGTCCCGGCCGCAGGAATGGGCCAATGCCTCGGACGCCGCTCGCGTCTTCCACTGGCGCCAGGACCAGCATGTCGCAGGCACGGCCCGCCTCGCCCGCACGCTCGCCGGCAAGTCCGTCGGCCTTGTCGTGTCGGGCGGCGGGGCCCGGGCCTATGCCCATCTCGGTGCGATCCGGGCGCTGCGTGAGGCCGGTGTGCCGCTCGACTTCGTCGGCGGTGCCTCGATGGGCGCCATTGTCGCCGCCGGGATTGCGCTCGACTGGAGCGATGACGAGCTGGACTGGCGGATCCGCAAGGCCTTCGTCGAGACCAATCCGCTGGATGACTGGACGCTTCCCGTCATTTCCATGGCACGGGGCGAGAAGGTCGACCGGCGCCTGAAAGAGCATTTCGGGGATGTCGAGATCGCCGAACTCGTACGCCCCTATTTCTGTCTGTCCTCGAACCTGGCGTCCGGGCGCCCGCATGTGCACCGGTCCGGCCGACTGCGCGATGCGCTGCGCGCCTCGATCGCCATTCCCGGCCTCCTGCCGCCTGTCGTGGTGCACGGGCAGATCCTGGTCGACGGCGCCGTCTTCACCAATTTCCCCGCCCGCGAGATGCGGGCCTTCCATCGCGGCGCGGTCGTCGGGGTCGACGTCACCCGCGCCCAGGGCCTCAATCCGGACGATTTCATCGACCCGCCGAGCTTTTTCGGCTGGGTGCGGCGGCACGGGCTGAAATCCCCGCCGCCGATCGCGTCCCTGCTGATGCGCGCTGCCACGGTCGGTGTGGCCGACCATCGCGATGTGGGACGCGAAGCCGCCGACTTGCTCATCCTGCCCGACACGCCAGTCGACATCCGGCAGTGGGACCGCTTCGACGAGGTGGTCGAGGCCGGCTATGAGGCGACTCAGGACATGCTGGCCGGCATCAATGACGAGATGCGTGCGCGGCTGGGCCTGCCTGTGCCGCCCGGGGCCTGACGCCGTTCAGTCGCGCCAGAACTGCCACCAGGCCGGCGCATCCTCCGCTTCCAGTCCCAGCCAGGCCCGCACGCGATCCTGGGCGGGGTCCAGCCGGGTCCAGGCCGGCAGGCGCGTCTCGATGGCATTGTCGACCGCCGGGCTGAAGACAGACACCGCAAATGCCAGCCCCAGCACCGTGACCAGCAGCGTCAGCAAGGGTTTGAGAATATCGCCCAGAAACCGGATCAGCCCGCCCATCTCGCCTCCCCGGCCGCACCGCGCCTAGAAGGGCGGATAATTGTCGGACCAGTCGCGCAGCACGATCGTGCGCTCGGCGGTCTCGGACATCAGGCAGCTCGTCTGCTCCAGGCCGGCATGACTGCCGCCTTCGAAGATCGAGGCCAGAAAGGCGCAATCGGCGTCGCGTTTGGCGATCCAGGCGCGCTGCGCGTCGCGCAGCGCCGTCGCCCGCGTCCCGTCGTGGCGCGCACGCAGGGCGTCATAGGCCTCGTTGAGCGCTGCATCCCAGGCCTCGAGCTCCTGCGCGGTGCAGCCGATCATGCCGGCATTCGTCTCGCCGTCCGGGTTCAGACGGATACAGGCCTCGGTGAAATCGCCGATACAGTCGCGGGACGTCCCGTCCTGGCGCCCCAGGCACATCGCCACCGTATCCGACGCACTCAGCTGTGGCATGGCGCGCGCAGCGGCGGGCACGGGCTTGTCGCCCTGTGCGGCGAGAAGCGCGGCGGCGGCAAGAATGGGCATCAGCATCATGAACAACCTCGTTACGGCCAGGAGCCTAGCAGGAACGGCCGTACGGTGCACCGGTTCCCGCGCGCGGGAGAACGCTCAGCGATATTCCGGATTGGGATGGTCGAAACGGGCGCCGTCATCCCACGCGCGCCGTGAATTACCTTCGGCCGGCAAGCCGCCATTGCGCTTGAGCAGCGCGGCCAGGTGCATGAGGTTCCAGCTCATGAAGGTCGTGTTGCGCTGGGTGAAGTCGTTCTGCGGTCCGCCGGAATACGGGTCGAGATAGGACGGCCCCGGCCCCGCCTCGCCGATCCAGCCGGCATCGGCCTGCGGCGGGATGGTGTAGCCGACATGCTGGAGCGCATAGAGCACGCTCATCGCGACATGCTTGATGCCGTCCTCATTGCCGGTGACGATGCAGCCGCCAACCTTGCCGTAATAGCTGTACTGGCCCTTCTCGTTCATGTCTGCGGACTGGGCATAGAGACGCTCGATCAGCATGCGGGCGACCGAGCTTTCCTCGCCCAGCCAGATCGGCGTGCCCACCACGAGGATGTCCGCCGCCTTCACATGCGCCCAGATCTGCGGCCAGACATCGTGCTCCCAGCCGTGCTCGGTCATGTCCGGATAAACGCCATGGGCGATGTCGTGATCGACAAGGCGGATCATCTGTGTCGCCACGCCCTGCTTGTCCATGATCGCCTGCGAGACCTTCATCAGGCCTTCGGTGTTGGACACGTCCGGCGATTTCTTCAGCGTGCAATTGATGAAGACGGCTTTGAGGTCGGAATAGTCAGTCATGAGAAGCGTAGTTTCCTAGCTTAATAGCCCTAGGGGATTCAGGAGAGCTCGGACGGGGCTCCCTTTCAATCTCTAGCCCCTTCATGACCAACCAGGTTGCCAAGTAGACAACCGACATTTTGAACTTGTCTCGATGCGTTAGCTTCCGATCCAAGCCGAACAGATCAAGAAATTTGTCGCACTTAGCGGCCACATCGTCATCTGAGAACCTCTTCTCGATCCGACTGTGCCCCAAAGTGTTACGTATATCTAGGATTCGATCGATCTCGGCTTTCCAGACCTTCGGAATGATACCCAAGACATAAACCAAGTCATTTCGTGACGAGACCGTCCCCAGCACACCACGATGTCCGAGTAACTTTTCAGTTGTTCTGCTCGCCACAAGCCTCAATCGCAAGAGCCGCAACAAACACTCATCAATGAATGAACAAGCAACCAGAGCCACGCTCAAGTCGCTTGCCTCATTCAAGGTATCGAACAAATGCTCTACTTCCGCCGAAAGTTCTGCAAACGGCGAAATTTTCTCATGGCCCACGCTCTGCGCTCCAATTTTCAGAATGGAACGTTAGCAGGTAGTTTCGCAGATACCAGTCGTGAGCCCTATGCAGTCTCGCCGAACAATTCCCGGCCGATCAACCAACGGCGGATCTCCGATGTGCCGGCACCGATCTCGTAGAGCTTGGCGTCGCGCAGCAGACGGCCGGTCGGATACTCGTTGATATAGCCATTGCCGCCCAGAAGCTGGATCGCGTCCAGCGCCATCTGGGTGGCGTTCTCTGCGGCGTAGAGGATGGCGCCGGCGGCGTCCTTGCGCGTCGTCTGGCCGCGATCGCAGGCCTGGGCAACGGCGTAGACATAGGCACGCGTCGCGTTCATGCGCACATACATGTCGGCGAGCTTGCCCTGGACCAGCTGGAATTCGCCAATCGAGCGGCCGAACTGCTTGCGTTCGCGGATATAGGGCATCACCACATCCATGCAGGCCTGCATGATGCCGACGGGGCCGGAGGACAGTACGGCGCGCTCATAGTCGAGCCCCGACATCAGCACTTCCACACCGCCATTGAGCGGGCCCATGACATTCTCTTCGGGGACCTCGCAGTCCTCGAACACCAGCTCGCCGGTCTCCGAACCGCGCATGCCGAGCTTGTCGAGCTTCTGGGCGACGGAGAAACCCTTCATGTCCTTCTCGATGATGAAGGCAGAAATGCCGCGCGAACCGGCATCGGCATCCGTCTTGGCATAGACGATCAGCGTATCCGCGGTCGGTGCATTGGTGATCCACATCTTCGAGCCGTTGAGGACGTAACGGTCGCCCTTCTTCTCGGCCTTCAGGCGCATCGAGACGACGTCGGAGCCGGCGCCCGGCTCGGACATGGCCAGCGAACCGACATGCTCGCCGGACATCAGCTTTGGCAGGTATTTCGTCTTCTGGGCGTCATTGCCCCAGCGGCGCAGCTGGTTGACACACAGATTGGAGTGGGCGCCATAGGACAGGCCCACCGAAGCCGAGGCACGGGAAATCTCTTCCATCGCCACGACGTGTTCCAGATAGCCCAGACCGGATCCGCCGAGCTCTTCCTCGACGGTGATGCCCAGAAGGCCCAGATCGCCCATCTTGCGCCACAGATCGTGCGGGAAGACGTCGGTCTGATCGATCTCGGCCGCGCGCGGCGCGATCTCGTCGGAGGCGAAGGAACGGACGGTATCGCGGATCATGTCCGCGGTGTCGCCCAGGTGGAAATCAAGCGTGGGGTATTGGTTCGAAATCATGCTGCGCGATGTATCACGCGGACGGGACCGGTCAAGATAGAGGCGTGAAACGCGTGAAAAACTTTACCGGGCTTCGGCAGGAACGCGCCGATTTTTTTTCAACCGCCCCAGCCATACTGAGCCAAGCGACCACGCAGCGGCCAGCATGAGGAAAACGCCTGCAATCAGCGCCCAGGCATCCCCGGTCAGGCTGCGCTCGGACCACATCCGGCCCCAATCGCCCCAGGTCATCACCGCACCGAAGGCGGTCACCACGGCGCCGGCCGCCAGCGAGGCGATATAGCCCCAGCTGCCATCGTCGGACTTGCCGACCGGCTTTTCCTCGGCCTCGGGCGGCAGATCGGCGGCCAGGTCGCGCGGCGAGAAACTGTCCTCGTCAGAATCCTGGATCAGAGGATCGTCGCCCTCCAGCAGATCATCCTGCCGGACTTCGACTTCGGCGTCTTCGGTCTCGACGCGTTCGCCCTCGACCTCGCCGACAGCACCATGGCTTTCGGCCGGCACATTCGACGCATGCGGCGGCGGCGTGTCCTGACCGGCAACGGCAACGGCCCGTTCGACGATTTCCGTGATCGCCACTTCCGGTGCAGGCTCGGTCTCGTTGGCGGCAGCCACCGCGTCTTCGACAACAGACTCCGCCTCGATCGCCTCCGGTTCTGCATCCCGCTGCGCAGGTGCAGCCGGCAGAACAACGTCACCGTCAGTCGGGTCCGGCCGGAAACGCGCCGTCATCACAGATGTGAAGGCATAGCCCAGTTCGACCTGCAGCGGCAGTTGCGGAACCGGCGCGGCCTGTTCAGAGGCAGGCACGGCCGGAGCCGGCGCCTCCACAACGGGTTCGACTGTCCCGATGGCCTCAAGGCCCGGCAGGGCGGTCAGGGCAAAGCCGAGCGCCGTATCGGCCGGCAGGACGAAGACCGGCGCAGCCGTCTCCGGCTCATCCGTCCCGGCCTCGGCCAGTTCCTCGCTCATGCGGGCCGCAACCAGCGCCTCGGGCGTGCTCGTGTCGGCTTCAGCATCAACGGCCAGATCTTCGACCGGAGGCTCGACAGCAGCCTCCACCACGGCTTCGGCCGGACGCTCGGCAGCGGCATCGTCCTCGTCGACCGCCTCGTAGGCGGCCTCGACCGGCGCATCGCTCATGTCAGAGACGGCGGCTTCAACCGAAGCCATGTCGTGATCGTCCGCCAGCGCCTCGCGCTCTTCCAGCGGCATGGCCTCGACCGTGGCGAGAATGCGGGCAATCTCCGCTTCAGCTTCGGCGCGGCTGGAGATGCGACGATCCGGCATAGGCGGCGGGGGCGGCGGTGCATAATCCTCGACCGGTTCGTCCCGGCCGCCGGCAATGGCACCTTCCAGCACACGCTCCTCGCGGGGGTGCTCGACCTTGATCACCAGTTCGACGGCCGGCCGTTCGGCCCGCGCCGGCACCATCGCATCCAGGAAAGCCCGGCTTTCTGCCTCGCGGCGCGCACTGGTGCCGTCACCATGCGCAGCCAGCGCCTCGGCGGCGGCGTCCAGACGACCCTCATAGAGATAGCGGGCAACGTCGGAATTGCGGAAAGCGTCACGGCCGATATCGTGAATGAAGGAAACCAGCGCGTCGCGCTGTCCGCGCGCCAGCGGAATGTCCGCAATCTCGTCGATCGCCGTTTCGGCCTGCATCACATCATAGATCAGCAGCAGCGACGCCTCTTCCTCGGAGACCTTGATACCGCCGCGCGCTGCGGCCCGGTGGCCATAGCCCACGACCCAGCGGCCGTCCGCCCCACGGATCGCCGTCTCGCGGAAAGGTTCGAACCGCTTGATCAGCTCACGCGCGGCCGGAGAGGATTTCAACTGCGGTTTCGTCATGTTCCGTTTCGAGACATTGCCCTGGCCCTGTCCACTCCCCCTGCAAGCGGGGCGCCGCAGCGCTAGTCCTGCGGTCCGCGGAAGACGTCCGTCGTGCCGATGGCGGTGAAGGGCGCGAAGAATCCGCCGCCGGAACCGCCACCAACCAGAAAGATATCGCCGTCCAGCAATGCGGCATCAGCGCCGGTTCGCGGCGACGGCATGGCTGCTTCCTCGCGCCAGCCCGTCTCACCCGGCGCCCAGGAGACATGATCCTGCAAAGTGGCGCCGCCATCTGCTGCGCGACCGCCGAAGACGTGGATCCGGCCGCCCCGGACAACCGCCGCCAGCCCCGACCGGCCACCCGGCAGGGCCGGTCCGGCCGTCCATTCACCGCTTTGCGGGTCGAATACATCGTGCCGGTCGACAGCGCCCTCTGCTGTCGCACCACCCAGCACATGGACGCGGCCATCGATCACGACAGCCGCGGTGCCCCGGCGGGTAATCCCTTCCGGGGCCTCGAGGGTCGACCATTCGCTGGTCTCGGGATCGAAGACAAAAACAGAGGCGTCATCGCGCAAGCCGCCTATGGCATAGAGCTGCCCCTCGATGGCAACCAGCGAGAAATCCGCCTTCGGCGCCGGCATGGCGGCTTCGCTCTGCCAGATATTGCCCTCGACCGAGAAGGACCACATGCGCGCGCTGGGACCGACCACTGCGGTTTCGTCAGCAGCGTAGCCGCCGGCGGCATAGATACGCTCGCCGGTCGCGGCCATGCCGAAATGCTCGAGCCCGCGCGGCAGCGGCGTTTCCGGGAACCAGCGCTCATAGCCCGGATCATAGCTCTCGAATTCGTCGCGCGGCGATGTCAGCCCCGAACCGCCGGCCGCGAAGATCCGGCCGTCATGCACCACGACGGCAAGACCCGCGCGCGGCGCGTCCAGCCGTGCCGTCTCTTCCCAATGCCCGCCATCCGCGGCGTCCTGGGCCAGAACAGCCGGACCGGATGCCAGAAGCACCGCTACAAGACCTGTCAAAACACGCACGCTGTCACCATTCGTCAGCCGGGGCCCGTTGCCGGGACACCTCTAATATCATCATAACAGGACCAGCGTCGCCAGTCCCAGAAAGGCCAGGAAGCCGACTACATCGGTTACCGTGGTCACAAAGACCGAGGACGCGACAGCGGGGTCGGCGCCAGCGCGCACCAGGCCCAGCGGCACGAGAATGCCGGACAGGCCGGCGCAGGCGAGGTTCAGCACCATGGCGATGGCGATCACGCTGGCCAGGGCGACGTCCTGGAACCACAGAATGGTCACCGCGCCCATCACGACCGCAAAAATGAGCCCGTTGACCGCGCCGGTCGCCAGTTCGCGCCAGATCACCCGCATGGCGTTGGCCGCGGTCAGATCGCGCTCGGCGATCGAGCGCACCGCAACGGCCAGAGACTGCGTGCCGGCATTGCCGCCCATCGAGGCCACGATCGGCATCAGCACGGCGAGCGCAACGACCTGGGAGATCGCGCCCTCGAACAGGGCGATCACACCGGAGGCCAGCACCGCAGTCGCCAGATTGACCAGCAACCAGGGCGCCCGCGAGCGCACAGACCGCACGACCGTGTCGGCCAGGCCCGCCTCGTTCACGCCGGCCAGGGCGAGCATGTCTTCCTTGTTCTCGTCCTGGATGACGTGAACGATATCGTCCAGCGTCAGCATACCGGTCAGCCGCCCGGCATTGTCCACGACCGGCGCGGAAACGAGGTGGTATTTCTGGAAGAGGTAGGCGACCTCCTCCTGGTCGGTCTCCGGGTCCACGAGGATGCGCGGCGGCTCCATCAGATCCGACAGGGCCACATCGCGCCGCGCGCTCAGGAGCCGGCAGACCGGGATCTCGCCGACCGGGCGGAAGCCGGTGTCGATGACGAAAAGATCGTGGAACTTGTCCGGCAGGTCGTCCGAAGCGCGCATATGGTCCAGCGCATGCCCGACCGACCAGAATTCCGGCGCCGCGACGAATTCGCGCTGCATGAGACGGCCGGCCGTCTCGTCCTCGAAGGCCAGGCTCTGCTCGACCGCCTGACGGTCGATCTCGGAGATTTCCGCCAGAACGGCCGCCCGGGTTTCCGGGTCGAGTTCCTCGACAACCTCGGTGGCGTCGTCCGAGTCGAGTTCCTGGATCGCCGCCGCCAGATGCGACGGGTCCAGATAGGCCATGACGACTTCACGCGTGTCCGGCTCGATCTCGGCGAGCACTTCACCGGTGAAGACATCGGGCGCGAGCGTCGCAACGCCCTCCTGCTGCCCGGCCGTGAGCTGTTCGAGGACGTCGGCGATGTCGGCGGCGTGCAGCGGCGCCAGCATGCGCCGGATCGCGTCCCCGTCGCCATCGGCAATGGACTGACGGAGATTGCCGACGAATTCGGGATCGACATCGGCCAGCGCGTGAGAATCGACGGGGAGGTCGTCTTCGAATGCGGCTTCGCCCATCTGATCCTCCTTACCGTGTCGCCATGGGACCTACACTAGGGCTGGAATCACACGAAATCGAGACCACGCCGGGGCCCAAATGCGGAAATTTGCAGGGTTTTGGAGCGTGTATTGCAGGTGAAAGGACAATGCGCGAGCATCGCGCGACGTTCCGCGGGAACTGTCATCGGCAGTGGGGTGGCAAGACAACGCGATGCTTGCTGCACTTGCTGAGTCTGAAAAGCTGAGACTTGCCTGGCCGAACCCCGGATCAAGTCCGGGGGAGCGTAGGATGGTGCGGTCGAGAAGACTCGAACTTCCACGGGTTTTACCCCACAGCGACCTCAACGCTGCGCGTCTACCAATTCCGCCACGACCGCACGTCATGGAGGCGCGGGAGATAGCAACATCGCCGCGCCTTGTGAAGAGTGTTCTGCAACGCTTTATGCAGCAGCAAAGAATTCGTTGGCGTCGGCCGGGCCGGTAATAGACACGGCGACGCGGTCACCCTGGATGATGACATCGCCGCGGGCGATCGGATGATTATTGGCCAGGATCCACACCTGGTCGTCCTCACCGGTATCCAGGGGAATCACCGCACCCCGGCCCATGCGCAGGAATTGCTGGATCGGCATTTGTGACCGGCCCAGAAGGACCGAGATTTCAACGCTGACGGATCCGATCTGACTCACGTATGAGCTCCTGCTCTTGCGGTTCGCGGCTTCGGGACCGATGTTTGGGCCGATACGGTTTCGCGAGCGTTAAGATAAATGGATAAGGCAATACCGCCGGTCGAATGGGCCGTCTCCGAGGGCCATGTGCCCTACCCGCAGGCGCTCGCCTTCATGGAGGCGCGCGCGGCGGCGATTGCCGACGGCACGGCCGGCGAACTGGTCTGGCTGCTCGAACACGCACCGCTCTACACCGCCGGCACGAGCGCCAGGCGCGAAGACCTGCTGATGCCCGACCGCTTTCCCGTCTACGAAACCGGCCGCGGCGGCGAATACACCTATCACGGGCCGGGACAGCGCGTGGCCTATGTCATGCTGGACCTGACGCGGCGCGGCCGCGATGTGCGCGCCTTCATCCAGTCGCTCGAACGCTGGCTGATCGGTGCTGCCGCCCAGTTCGGTGTCGAGGCCGGGCCGCGCGACGGGCGGGTCGGCGTCTGGGTCGATCGCGGCGGTGGCCGCGAAGACAAGATCGCCGCCATCGGCGTGCGCCTGCGCCGCTGGGTGTCCTTCCACGGCATCGCCTTCAATGTCGATCCGGACCTGTCGCATTTCGGCGGTATCACGCCCTGCGGCATCTCCGATCCGCGCTATGGCGTCACCAGCCTCGCGGATCTCGGCCATGCGGTGAGAATGGCCGACTTCGACGCCGCCCTGCACCTGGCCTTCCTGGACGCGTTCGGCGAGGCCCGCCGGGTCGACGCACCGGCGCTCGCAAGCGCCGCCTGATCGCAGACCGGTTACAGCACGAACGGCGTCAGGGCGAAGGGCAGGATGACGAGGCCGGCAGCGATCCAGCGGGCTGGCCCCATCGCCCTCCAGCTGCGTACCAGGCCGGAACGCCAGCCCGGCGCCTCGCGCGCCGTCTTGGCCAGCCGCAGCGCATAGATCGCCACGCCGGTTCCGGCGAGCGCCGTCAGCGCCGCGCCGAACAGGAACCAGAGCGTCTTGGTCCAGTAGCCGCCGAACGTGCCGAAATGCAGCGGGTCGGCAGCCTCGGCGATCCGCTGATGTGCACTCAAGCGTGCCGGATCGACCACATCGAGCAACGCCCCGGTCCTGGGATCGATCCAGGCCGTATTGGCCCGCGGGCGAACAAGGATGGCGCGCCCGGTATAGCCATGCACTTCGGCGGGCGTCTCCCGGTCCGGCGGCCAGAACACCGCCTCGACCCGGAAATCGGGATGCCGCGCCATCAGGGCGGCGATCCCGGCATCGATGGCCTCGCCGGTGCCAAGCTCGCGCTCCAGGCCCGCGGTCTGCGGCAGGTCCGGATCGTCCCCGTTGGCAGCCGGCGCCCCGGCGCCCAGCACCTCGACAAGATACCAGAGCCCGGTGACGATCATCACCACCACGAACCAGAGCGACCAGACGCCCGCCACCCGGTGTGCATCACCGATCCAGGCCCGTGCCGTGCGGCCGCGCGGCAGGCGCAGGAAACCGCGCCACCATTTCTTGTAGACCCAGAAGGACGTCACCAGCGATACGGCCAGGAAAACTGCCGCCAGCGCCACGATCGGCACGCCGTATTTTACCGGCAGCATGAGATGACGGTGCGTGTTGCGCAGGAAGCGCTGCACACCGGCCCAGGGTCCGGTGCCGGTTATCTCGGCCGTGCGCGGGTGGACATAGACATGCGTCGACACACCATCCCGGCGCACGACGGCGTCGAAGGTCGCCGCCGGATGGACCGGCGCATAGACGATCATCCGGCCCTCCCCGCCGGTCTCGGCCATCACGGTCTCGCCGACCGCGCCCCAGCCGGCACGGCCCTCGATCGCTGTCGGCGGTGCCCACATCGCCGGCCGTAGCGCCCAGTCGATCTCGTAGGAGAAGACGGCCAGCGTGCCGGTCAGGAAGACGAAGGTAAGGAAGAGCGACAGCTGCAGGCCGGCCCATTGATGCACGCGCCACCAGGCCGAGCGGGCTTTCGCCTTCTTGCCTGCCGGTGCGGTCACCTCACGGGTCACGGCCTGCGCGTCCATCGCCGGACTACCAGCGCCGGGTCAGTTCGACGAAGACAGAACGCGGCGCCCCCGGGAAGTGGCCGGTGCGGTCGATGAAGCCGCTCGACGCGTAGGTCTCGTCGAACAGGTTGTCGATCCGCAGCAGCGCCCGCCAGGCGTCGGTCTCGTAGATCACCGAGGCGTCGAAGACGACGTAGGGCCGCACCTTTTGGCCGCTGATGGACTGGCGCACATCGACATAATCGCCGCCCAGCGCCACCGCCGTATTGATCTGCGGGAACTGGTAGCGGGTCCAGAAGCCGGCCGTGTGCTGCGGTGCGTTGGCAAACCGGTCGCCGACCGAATTGGTCAGCGCATTCGTCCCGGCATCGCCGGTGATCAGCGTGTCGTTGTAGGCGTAGGACATGGTGGCGACCCAGTTCGAGGTGATGTCGGCCGTCACGTCGAACTCGAAGCCTTCCGAGGTCACCTCGCCCAGCGCGACGAGATCGTCCACGCCGTCATTGCCGACATCGCCGCGCGGGTCGGACTGCAGCACGTTCGAGCGCACGATCCGGTAGATCGAGGCCGAGGACTGGATGTGTCCGTCCAGCAATTCGGTTCGCACGCCCGCTTCCCAGATTTCGCCCGCACTCGGATCGAACGGGCCGCCGGCCAGCGGATCCTGGCTGGAGATGGATTGCGGCTCGAAGCTTTCGGCCCACTGGGCAAACAGCGACACGTCCTCGCGCAGGCGATAGACACCGCCCGCACGCCAGGTCGTGGCCTCGTCCTGGAAACCGTCGCCGGTGACCAGATCGGTATCCTCGAACCGGTCCTGACGGACCCCGATGACACCGATAAAGCGGCCGATCGTGGCCTCGTTCATAAGGTAGATGCCCCGGCGCTCCTGTTCGCTGCGCGTCAGGCGATAGTCGGCGCGCGGTGGCAGGGCGTAGGTCGACGGGTCGGTGACACCGTATTCCGGTGTGAACAAGCTGAGCGGCGTCGGCAAACCGGCGGTCGGGACATTGCGGCCGCGCAGGCTGAAGCCGAGGAAGTCGGATTCCTGGGTATACCAGTCGACCCCGGCCAGGAGACGGTTATCGATCCGGCCGAAGGCATGGCTCCAGATCGCATTGGCGCCGAAGGACCAGCTCTCATTGCCGCGCTCCTGGTCGCGGAATTCGCGGATCGAGGCATCGACCGCGCCATCGCCGTCCGAATCGAACAGGCCGCGCGGCTCGTGATATTGCTGTGTCTCCTCACCCTCATTCCAGCGCAGGCCCGCATCGAAGGAGAGGCTGGAGGTCAGATCATATTCGATCCGCGCCTGCAGGACATTCGAGACCAGGCGCAGGAAGTCGCTGTCCTCATTGTGGTTCCAGCGGCGGTCGGTGAGGAAATTGCCGGCATCGTCCGTCGGCACGCCCCGCAGGCGGTTACCGCCCAGATCCTGATCATAGCGTGTTGCCTGCAGCAGGATGCGGCCGCGATCCAGCGCGATGGCGAGGCCGGCGTCGAAGATCTGCGTGGTGCTGTCGGCATTGCGGCGCGGCTGGTTCATGGTCTCGTAGAAGACGCCGGCGCGGCCCGACACGCGATCGGTCAGCCCCCCTTCCAGCTCGGCCGAAGCGCCGTAGCGGCCTTCCGTGCCGGCCACCAGGCTGGTCTGGGCGGAAAATTCCTCGCCCGGCGTCTTGGTGATGTAGTTGAACAGGCCGCCCGGTGCCCCCGGACCGTAGAGCATGCCGGCCGGCCCTTTGAGGAATTCCACGCGCGACACGTTGAACAGCTGCGGCACGGAGAAGCCGGCATAGGGATCGCCGCGCAGCCCGTCGAAATAGATCTCTTCCTGGCGGAAGCCCCGCGCCGTCACGCCGGCATAGCTGAACACGCTGACGCCGGAGAAATTGCGGTAGAGGTCCTGGGCGTCGCGTGCGCCCTGGTCCTCGATCAGCTGCTCATTGATCACCTGCACCGTCTGGGTCGACAGCAGCGGTTCGACCGGCAGCTTGCCCGAGCTGATCTCACCGACGCGGTAGAGCGAGCGCGCCCGTCCGGTGACGATGACGACGTCCTCGTCGGCATGCTGTGCGGTGTCCGGGGCGTCTGCGGACTGAACCGCAAAGGCCGGGACAGCCAGAAGGGCGAAGGCGCAACCGGCCAGAGCCGATGTCGTGAGAAGACGGGTCATGCGGAACAACTCTCAAACCTGCAATTAAGAATGAGACGCATAAATAGCTTGAGAACTGTTCCGTCAAGCACAACGCACTGCGGCTGCACCGGTCAGGCGCAGCCGCACAAAAAGCGTTGCTGATTTGAGACAGGCTGGCGTGAGCCGTCAGCCCTGACGCGACATGCGCGAGAACCAGATGGCGAAGGCCAGAATCACCAGCCAGAACCCGATGAAGGAGGCCAGGCCAGTCGTCGCGGTCAGCTGTTCCAGCATTTCGGGATTTTCCTGCAGGGCGCGCTGGAATTCCTGCTGAAAACCCGGCTCGCCCATGGCTTCGGCCAGCGCGGCCTGGTCGGACGTATCCACACCGTTCTCGGCGGCGAAATCCACCATGGCGCTATAGATGCCCGGCATCAGGCCGGCCATGGTGCCGATCCCCTTGCCCACAATGGCCAGACCGACGGGCAGGAAGGCAATCCCAACGCCCATGCCGGCATGGCGGCGGCGATTGATGAAGAGCGACAGCACGAAAAACCAGATCGCCAGCATGCCGATCCACACCGGAACCGGGCCCAGTCCGAACTGGATACGGACGAAATCGGCAACCGCCAGAACGGCAAGGCCGGCGAGCAATGCGGTCGCCGACGCACGGTAGACCGGCAGGAAGAGAACGAGCGGATTCATGGTGCCTCCCAACGCCACACACAAAGACGGGGCCGCACAATCGCGGCCCCGCCCTTCAGGATCAAGTGATTTTGCCGTGTCAGACGGCGGCCGGCTTGAGACGATAGGCGTAGAAACCGACGGCGCCGTTTGCCACCACGCTGATAATGATACTGACCAGTGCGGTGCTCAGCCCGGCAGCCTGATAGCCCGCCGGATTGCTCAACGACGCGCCGACGATCACCGGCATCAGAATCATGCTGAGCACGATCGAGATCACGATCATCACGACAAAGGCTGCCGCCGCCAGCCAGCCGGACTGGCCGGCATCGTGGAAACGCTTGGCAAAGATGCACACCCAGCAGAACAGCAGCGCGAGGCTGCCAACCAGGTTGATCAGCCCGCCGATCACCGGAACCAGGGCAATGAATTGCAGGACGATAGCCGCCGCCACGAGCGCGACCAGGCCCTGGGCGAACTCCATGGGGCCGAGCTTGCCGCTCGCGCCGATGAGGATGCGCTGGGCATCCTTGGGATCGATGATGAAATCGTTGAGCGCCATGTTCGTCTCCCATTAGCTCGATGCGCGACAATTAGCGCGACTCGTTTGCAATGGCACGGCAAATCTGGCGAAGATGCCGCCTAGCCCTGTTCGTCGGACGGGGCCGGAGGCTCGGCCGTCAGGATACGGATCGGCGCCGGCCCGTAGGCATTCGCCCCCGCCTGCCCCGCCGAAAGCCCGACCCACAGCGTGTAGATAAGCCAGACGAGATTACTCAGCCCCATCATGAGGGCGAGGCCGCTGCCCGCCGTAAAAAGGGTCAGCGGATTGAAATCGTCCCCGGCAAGGAACGCCGTCAGGATGGCGCCGCCCATCAGCACGCCGCCGACCGATGTCAGGGCCAGCGTGATGGCCCAGGGGACAAGATGCAGCCAGGCCGACCGGCCGGTATCGTGCAGGCGCTTGCCGTACACGCATACCCCCACATAGATCAGGAACAGCCAGATCAGCCCGCCCAGCGCCGGGATTATGCCGGACAGCACATTGCCGCAGATCAGCAGACCGACACCGATCCAGAATTCGCGCTGGGCGATCCGGCCGTTCGGATTGAGCAGGACATACTGCAGATCCATCGGTTCTCTCCCCCGAAAGCACGCCCCAAGCGGGCCCGACGGCCAAGTAACGCACGACTCCGCCCTGAGGGTGAAGCCTTATTCGAACTCGATCATGAGTTCGTCTGCGGCGACGGATGCGCCGGGTTCGACCTTGATCGCCTTGATGGTGCCGTCGGTTTCCGCGCGCAGGACGTTTTCCATCTTCATCGCCTCGACGATGATGAGCGGCTCGCCGGTCTTCACCTCCTGGCCCTCGGCCACCTCGATGGCGACGACGAGGCCCGGCATGGGCGAGACGACCAGTTTGGCTGTGTCCGGCTTTTCCTTCTCCGGCAGGCGCACATGCAGCTCGGCCGAGCGCGGCGTGCAGACGATACCGACCGCCTTGAAACCGCGATGGCGCAGCAGATAGCCCTCGGTCCGGTCGGAGAATTCCAGCGCGACGGGACGCCCGCCGATCTCGGCCTCGAACAGGTGCTGACCGGGATGCCAGGCCGTCCTGACCGTCAGCTTGTCCGAGACCAGAGACGGCGCCCACACGGTCGCCTCGCCCTCACCGCCCATCTCGATCTCGACCGGGATGCGGCGCTTGTCGAGGAAAACCACCCATTCGCGCGTGGTCACCGTCTCTTCGGGACGCAAACGCCCCTCGATCCGACCCGCACGCCGCGTCAGCGTCTCGTGCACATAGGCCGCACAGCACGTCATCGCCACCAGCTGGTCCTCGCGCGGCGCAGTGCCGTGGAAGCCTTCCGGGAAATGCTCGCCGATATAGCCGGTATGGATGCGCCCGGCCCGGAAGTCCGCCTCGTCCAGCACGGCGGAGAGGAAGGGCGCATTGGACTGCAGCCCCTCCACATGCAGCCGGTCCAGCGAGGCCGCCAGCGTATCGATCGCCGCCTCGCGGGTTTTGCCATAACCGATCACCTTGGCGATCATCGGATCGTAGAACAGCGAGATCTCGTCGCCCTCGCGCACGCCACTGTCGATCCGCAGCATGCCCTCGCCCAGCTGGCCTTCGTCCGGCATGGCATAGCGCTTGAGACGGCCGATCGAGGGCAGGAAGCCGCGATAGGGGTCTTCCGCATAAAGCCGCGCCTCGACGGCCCAGCCATCGATCTTCACGTCCTTCTGCGCGATCTCCAGCTTTTCCCCGGCGGCCGAGCGGATCATCTGCTCCACCAGGTCCAGACCCGTGGTCAGCTCGGTGACCGGGTGCTCCACCTGCAAGCGGGTATTCATTTCCAGGAAGTAGAAATTCCGGTCCTTATCGACGATGAACTCGACCGTGCCGGCGCTGTCATAATCCACGGCCTGGGACAGGGCGACGGCCTGCTCGCCCATCGCCTTGCGGGTCTTGGCATCGAGGAAGGGCGACGGCGCCTCTTCCAGGACTTTCTGGTTACGCCGCTGCACCGAGCACTCACGCTCGTTGAGATGGACCACATTGCCGTGCTTGTCGCCCAGCACCTGGATCTCGATATGGCGCGGCTCCTCGATGAATTTCTCGATCAGGATACGGTCGTCGCCGAAAGAGGATTTCGCCTCGTTGCGCGCCGCCTTGAACCCGTCCTTCACCTCGGCGTCCGAGCGGGCGATCCGCATCCCCTTGCCGCCGCCGCCGGCCGAGGCCTTCAGCATCACCGGATAACCGATCTTCTGCGCCGCAATCAGCGCCGTCTCGGCATCGTTGATCTCGCCATCGGCGCCGGGAATGGTCGACACGCCCGACTTCGCCGCCAGCTGTTTGGAGCGGATCTTGTCGCCCATCGCGTCGATCGCATTCACATTCGGCCCGATCCAGGCCACGCCGATCTCGGCCAGCGCCTTGGGAAAGGCTGCATTCTCCGACAGGAAGCCGAAACCTGGGTGCACCGCATCCGCACCGGTCTGCTTGATCGCCTCGAGGATCTTGTCCAGCACCAGATAGCTTTCGCCCGGTGCCGGCGGGCCGATGAACACAGCCTCGTCCGCCATCTCCACAGCCAGGCTGTCCGCATCCGCCTCGGAATAGACCGCAACCGTTGCAATCCCCAGACGGCGGCAGGTCTTGATCACCCGGACGGCGATCTCGCCACGGTTCGCAATCAGTATCTTGTTGAACATGAACGGCCCCAAAGCATGGCGGGCGGACGCCCGGAATAGCCGCACCGGTTTAGCGTGCCGTCCTGCCGCGCGGCAAGCGCTGCACTGAGACTGGTGGGACGACTAGTCGGCGCGCTCGCGGTCGGGATCGCTGAACCAGTCCGCCTCCAGCGCGCGAAGCCGCCCGACCACGGACACCAGGAAGGCCGTCGACCAGCCGATCAGCAGGAAGCCGGTAATCCCCTCCATCGCCGCCACCAGCCGCCAGCTGGCCGACAGCACCACATCGCCATAGCCGAGTGTGGAGAAGGTGGAGGCCGAGAAATACAGCGCCTCCTCCAGCGTGCCGATCTCGCCCAGCAGCAGATAGAGGCCTGCAAACAGCCAGATCTCGATCCCGTGCAGCCCCAGCACGCCCAGCACGACCGCGAGAATCAGCCCGGCCTGCAACAGCCGGTGTCCCGGCTCGCGCGCACCGTCGCCGCGCCAGCGGATCATCACCAGAAGCGCGCCCAGCCCGACCATGTGAATGGCCAGGACCAGCACGATCATCACGCCGGAAACCGCCAGTGCCGCAATCATCCCTGCCCCTCTGCCGAAGACCGGACCTAGATACAGCCATCGTCCCCCACGCGAAAGTCAGGGCCCAGTTCATAGAGCGCGGTAGTCGCGAATACGCACTTATCCCGCACATCGCCACCGCTTGATCTGAGCCCACCTGGCGAAAATCTCCCTTTACGATCTGGGTCCTGACTTTCGTTAGGATGACGGTGCGTGGGGCCGGGTCGGGAAACTTATCCCCGCCCTCTCAACTGCGCGTATGCTCGCAGACGGTTTCCGGGATGGGAGGCGCAGACCACGTCAGCTGTGCCCGGAGGCGTGCGGAGCCCGTCCGCGCCTGTAGGGTGACGTCTTCAGGCTCCGGCGGGGCTATCGGGTGGGTCCGGCGGCACTAGACCATGGACCGTTCGTACCGCCCATCTGGACACGGGGGCGAGAGCCCCCGGGAAATCTCCGCGTGCGGGATGCCTCGGGCATCACCACCAAACCTTCAAATCGGACACGCGATGTCCGCCGTGCATCCCGCACCCCTCTCATCGCTCCAGGGCGCAAGCCCGTGGAGGATTTCGTGCTGACACGCCTTTCCTCCCCACGTCAGTGGGGAGGGGGACCCGCGAAGCGGGGGAGGGGCGCCGCGTCAGCGGCGTTATGTTGATGCCAAGCTCCACCGCCCTCCGGCGCTCCGCGCCGGCCCCTTCGACTCCTCCTTCGCCAAGGCTACGGAGGGCCCACTTCCCCACGAGGTGGGGAAGAAAGAGAGCGTACCGCTTTCCCCGGATTTATTCCGGAGTCTCGTGGCGTTTCAGGAGCAGGCTCAGCCGGGCCCCGGCACAAGGCCGGGGAAAAGGCACTTTAATAGGAAGGAGCGTCCCCGACGCGCCGCTCTCCGCAAAGCCCATGCCAGCCAGCAGGCCTCACGGGTCCAGCCGGGTCAAGGGCGCCGAAGGCGCCGCAATGCGGGCAAGCCCCTTGACCCGGCTGGACCCGTGAGGCGGGATCTCGGCAAGGGATTTAAGGGAAATCTAAGAGGCACCCTACCTTCCAGATCGACGAAGGGATTCTGCCTTTTCTTCTAGTATGAGAAGCTCTCGTTCCCACCAATCCACTATCCGGCTTCCGAGTTGGTCAGCGCACATGAATTCCCCAAGAGCGAGAACTTTCTGAAAGTCCTCGTGCTGCCCAAAGCGCAATGTTGATCTTCCGTCTTTCAGCAGGGCGTTCCGTTCATGGTCCAGAAGCTGGAAAAGCGGGTCATTCACTTTCCAATTTTTATAGGCTTCGGACAAAGCATGTCCGAGATACCGCCGATGAACACCGTCTTTTTTGTGAAGCACATGACCAATGCGCCGGGCATCGACAATCAAGCTAACCCATGCGCGACGTACGGCATGCTCGTTCGTTGCTGACCTCAACGCTTCAACATGCGCATAGCAATCACGAAGTATACGCCTTGCCCGAAACGCTCGCTGAATCCCAAGATCGCCTTGGCGAAGCCGTCGCTCCCGTGCCGACAGAAATGTTCGCTCACGTGCTCGAATAAGAGGCCCCCTAAAGCGGAATATTATCGTGCTTTTTCCAGGGGTTTTCCGCCTTCTTGTTGCGGAGGGTCCTGAGCGCGGTGATCAACCGTTTGCGAGTACCGTGGGGCATGATGACGTCGTCAATATAGCCGCGGCCGGCGGCGACAAAGGGGTTGGCGAAACGGTCTTCGTATTCCTGGGCGTGAGCGGCCATCTTGTCGGCATCGCCCAGATCCTTGCGGTGGATGATCTCCGCGGCGCCCTTGGCGCCCATCACGGCGATCTCGGCGGTCGGCCAGGCATAGTTCACATCGCCGCGCAGGTGTTTGGAACTCATCACGTCATAGGCGCCGCCATAGGCCTTGCGGGTGATCACGGTAAGCTTGGGCACAGTGGCTTCGGCATAGGCGAAGAGAAGCTTGGCGCCGTGCTTGATGAGGCCGCCATATTCCTGCTTGGTGCCCGGCAGGAAGCCCGGCACGTCCACGAAGGTGACGATCGGGATATTGAACGCATCGCAGAAGCGCACGAAACGCCCCGCCTTGCGGGAGGCGTCGATGTCCAGCACCCCGGCCAGGCTCATCGGCTGGTTGGCGACAAAGCCGACGGGCGCGCCGTCCAGCCGGCCGAAGCCGGTGACGATGTTGGAACCATAATCCGGCGCGATCTCGAAGAAATCGCCCTCGTCAGCCACTTTCTCGATCAGCTCCTTGATGTCATAGGGCTTGTTCGGATTGGACGGGACCAGCGTGTCGAGAGACTTCTCCATCCGCTCCGGATCGTCATAGACGGGCCGCTTCGGCGGGGTCTCGCGGTTGGACAGCGGCAGGAAATCCACCAGGCGGCGGATCTGCACGATGGCCTCCAGATCGTTCTCGAACGCGCCATCGGCCACACCGGACTTCTTGGCGTGCACCGAGGCACCGCCCAGTTCCTCGTGGGTGACGGTCTCGTTGGTCACCGTCTTCACCACGTCGGGGCCGGTGACATACATGTAGGAGGTGTCCTTCACCATGAAGATGAAGTCGGTGATGGCGGGCGAATAGACATCGCCGCCGGCGCACGGGCCCATGATCATCGAGATCTGCGGCACCACGCCCGAAGCCAGCGTGTTCTGCAGGAAGATATCCGCATAGCCGGCCAGCGAGGCCACGCCTTCCTGGATGCGCGCACCGCCGGCGTCGAAAATGCCGATCACGGGGGCACCGTTCTGGATGGCGGCCTTCTGGACCTTGACGATTTTCTGGGCGTGAGTCTCCGACAGGGAACCGCCGAACACGGTGAAGTCCTTGGAGAAGACATAGACAAGCCGGCCATTGATCGTGCCGTGGCCGGTGACCACACCGTCGCCGGGGATCTTCTTGTCCGCCATGCCGAAATCGACACAGCGGTGCTCGACGAACATGTCCCATTCCTCGAAGGAACCGGCATCCAGCAGCAGCTCGATCCGTTCGCGCGCCGTCAGCTTGCCCTTGGCGTGCTGCGCCTCGATCCGCGCCTCGCCGCCCCCCATGCGGGCCGCAGAACGTTTGGCATCAAGCTGTTCGATCACGTCTTTCATGGACCCTCGTCCCTTCCCCAAGATTTCGTCAGGCCGGATTTTTTCGACAGGAATGGCGGCCTCCTGCGTTCGATAGCAGACCCGTCCGGCCCAGAGCAATCAAGCCGCTGCTCAGGCGCGGGAATTGCAGGGCGTCGCGGTGGCAAGGATTGGAAGATGGACATGAGCCCGCTTTACAGTGCAGACATCGTCAGGATCGATGCGTTGACGGCGCGGCAGCGTTCGGCGTGGAACGCCATGCGTTCCAGCAACTTCGCCCTCGCCTCTCCCTATTTCGCGCTGGAGTTTGCCGAGGTGATGGCCGCGGCGCGCGACGATACCCGCGCCCTCATCGTGTCCCGAAACGGTTCGCCCGCCGCTTTCCTGCCGCTGCAATTGTCCCGCTCCGGCGTCGCCCGCCCCATCGGTGGCCCGCTGGGCGATCATCACGGGCTGATCACCGACACGCCGGACATCGATCTCGACCCGTTGCTGAAAAAGGCGGGGTTCGGCGTCTTCGCCTATAATGGCGCGCTCGCCGACCAGACGAGCTTCCTCAAGCATTGCGACGGTCCGCCGGAGATATCCTGGGTCTCCGACCTGTCGTGCGGCTATGACGCCTTCATTGCCGATTGCACAGCGGCCGACGCCAAGGCCATGCGCAATATCCGCGCCCGCCAGCGCAAGCTGGACGAGTTGGATGCCGACGTCGTCATCCGTATCGATGACCGGCGGCCCGAAGCATTGCAGGCGCTGATCGCGGCGAAGCGGGACCAGTATCGCCGCACCCATGCGATCGACGTGTTCTCGGTACCCTGGACGCTGAATGCGATCGACACGCTGTTCGAGCGGACCGATCCGGCGCTCCGCGGCCTGCTCTCGACGCTGGAGATCGACGGACAGCTGGCCGCCGCCCATTTCGGCATGCGGTCACAAACCGTGTTGCACTACTGGTTCCCGGTGTTCTGGCCGGACCACGCCAAGCTGGGCCCCGGCCTGACACTCTTCCTCGACATGGCCCGGACCCTCGCCAGCAACGGCATCACCGCCATCCATCTCGGACCGGGCGAATACGACTTCAAGCGCCGGCTGTCGAATGCCGGTTTCGGCGTGGTGTCAGGCCAGATCCGCCAGCCCTCGCTGACAACGAGCCTGGTTGCCGCCGGGGTCAATGTCGACAAGTTTGCGCGCAGTCTGCCGCTCGGACGCTTCGCCAGCTGGCCGGGCCGGGCGATCCGGCGGCTCGACAAATGGGCCGCCATGCACGCGCTTTAGACGGCCAGGGTCGCGCGCTCTCGCCTACTGGAACGGGTTCAGCTTCTTCAGGAAGTATTGCAGCCCGCCGCGCTTTTCCTTGCGGTCCAGCTCTTCCTGGGAGGTCAGGAAAGTGGTCTGGACGACATAACGCTCGCCCTCGAAGGGCAGGTGGCCGTGCCAGGAATGATCGTCGCGCAGGAAAGCGAAGACATAGCCGGCCAACGGCGGCACTTCCTCGGTGAAATCCTCGAAATCCTTCGGCCCGTTGAGCACGCGGATACAGCCAGCGCCCGTACCGTCCCACTCGGCATTGAGATAGGTCAGCATGGTCAGGATTTTCGACTTCGAGTCGTTGTGGATCGGACCGTCGGACAGCTGGCTCAGCCGGCGCACGGTGATCATGCGCGGCTTTTCGGTGAAATCGACGCCGAACTTGTCGGTCAGGACCTGAGCCAGCTCCGGCGAGTTGAGATCGTCCATCAACCGCTTGAACTCGCCGCTCGCTTCCAGCTTGGACAGCGGCAGATAACCCGGCTTGTTGATAGCGGGATAGTCGCGGCGCACATCGGCCGCCTCGCCGGCACTCAGCGCGCCCTCGGCGACGAAATAGTTATAGGGCGTGTTGCGCATCCTGGCGGAGCGCAGCGCATCGAAATTCAGCAGGCCGCCCGGCCCCGTCTTTCCGGCCATGTCCGGCTCCGCAATCGTCATGTCGGCCATGATACCCAACTCCGGTAATTTCGCCGCAACACTATAGGAGCGGCGACAGGCTTCAAGCCGGGCCGTCCGCGTCCAATGCGCGCAGCATGGCGTCCGCCGCGACCAGCTCGGCCTTGAGCAACGCGAGGCGTTGGGCGGCTTCGGCATCCTCGCCCCACCGTCCCGCCTGCCAGGCTTCGTCGACGTTCGACAGGGCGAAGGCCTCACCGCCATCGATCTCGCCGTGCAACAGCGCCAGGCCGAGAATGGCCGAACCGGTCACCGCCGTGGCATGTGCCAGGGCGGTCAGCCGCCACACATCCTGTTCGCCGGCAATCGCCATCACGCGCTGCAGGGCAACGGGGTCTTGGTCGACGGGCAGGATACCGGTCGCGGCAACGAAGTGCGCGCCCAGCGCCTGCTCGGCCCAGGCCAGCATGGGATCCCAGGCCGCCGCCTGCGCCGCGACGAGTTCCTGCGGTTCGGGCGCCCGGAAACACACCAGATCGGTGGAGGCGTATTTGGTGACTTCCGCCACGGTTTCCGCATGCGCCAGCGCCATCCGGTCCAGCGCCACGAAGCACAGGCGGGTCAGCGGCATGCAGGGCGCGTCGATCCGTTCGCCCTGGGCCGACCATTCGGCGGCAACGCCTTCGGCCAGCGCCCCGGTCGGTACGGCCAGCACTTTCTTGGCCGGTGTGCGCACACCGCGCCCGTCCAGCAGGACCGACCAGCCGGCCTCGCTGCGCTCGACGCCGACCTCTTCGTAAAAGCGTTTGGGACGGGCATCTTCCGGTCCGGGCAGACGCACACCCGGCTTGGTTTCATATTGATCGCTCATGCCACGCTCTCTTCCACGCCGCGCCCGAACACGTCCAGCGCCCGGTTCAGCGCGTCGAAATCATGGTGCACATCATGGGCACCGCCGCCGCGGATCTCGTCCTCGGTGTGAAAGCCCCAGCTGACGCCCAGCGTATGGACCCCGGCATTGCGGCCCATCTCCATGTCGAAGGAGGTATCGCCGATCATCACCGCCTGGCGCGGATCGGTGCCCGTCTCCCTCATCGCGTCCAGCACCATGCGCGGATGCGGCTTGCCGGCACCGCCATCGACAGTCTGGAAGGTATCGAAATAGCGGTGCAGATCGTGATGACCGAAGACGATATCGAGGCCCCGCCGGGCCTTGCCCGTCGCCACACCCAGAAGCCAACCCTCACCGGCCAGACGCTCGATTGTCTCGCGGGCGCCTTCATAGAGCTTTTCCTGAAAACCGGTCTCGGCGCGCTGTTCGACGAAGGCTTCCTTGTAAAAGGTCGCCAGATGCGGGATGCGCTCGGCCGGATAGTCCGGCGGCGCCAGGCGCATGATCGCCTCGGTCAGCTCCAGCCCGACGATCGTGCGCGTCCGGTCATACCCGATCGGCGGCAGGCCGGCGCGCTCGAAGGCCCGCGCCATCGCCCGCTGGATCACCTGGCGGCTGTCGACGATCGTCCCGTCAATATCCCAGATGGCGAGTTTCAGATCGGACGGCATGGGCGCTCCCGCAACAGCTTCACGGGCTCGTTAGGCGGCGTTCGCCGGCTTGGCAAGCCGGGGGCCGCTCATGCTAGCTATGCGCAAACCCGCGAGGACGAATTCCCATGACCCATCCCGACGATCTCACCGACGCCCAGCGCACCGAACTGGACGCCGCCGCCTTCCGACGGCTCCTGGCGCATCTGGACGATCACAAGGAGGTGCAGAATATCGACCTCATGCTGCTCGCCGACTTCTGCCGCAACTGTCTGGGCGACTGGTGGCGCGAAGCTGCGGCCGAGCGCGGCATCGAGCTGTCCAAGGCCGACGCCCGGGCCCGGGTCTACGGCATGGATCCGGACGCCTGGAAAGCGCAGTACCAGACCGAGACAAGCCCGGAAAAGCTGGAAGCCTTCAACGCCAAGCAGGCCGCGAAAGCCGGCGGCTGACGGTCACCCGTCGGCCGGATCCGCCGCAAGCGCGCGCAGCAGTTCAATCGTCGCCGCCAGGCCCTGCTGCCAGTTGCGGATCCGCTGCTCGCGCAGGGCGATCTCACGCTGGCGCTCGCCGATCAGCTCGAACATCGATGCCGTACCGGCGTCGTAGCGGGTCTCGACGGCCCGAGTCACCCGCACCTGTGCGTCCAGCTGACGGGCCGTGATATCGATCTGGCGCAGGTTGGAATCCTGGACCAGCAGGGCGTTCTCGACATCGGTGAGTGCCGAGAGCACCGCACTGCGCCAGGCCAGAACCGCCCGCTCCGCCCCGATCTGCGCTCGCTCCAGATTTCGCCGGCGGGATCCATTGGAGAACAGCACGGTGGTCATGTCGGCCGCAGCCGACCAGCTGGTCGTGCCATCCAGAAACTCAATCAGGTCGGACGAGGCATAGCGGCCGTTCGCGGACAATCCGAAGCTGGGATAAAAGGCCGTGCGGGCCAGGTGGACGGAGATGTCGGCCCGTTCCAGCCCCCGTTCGGCATTGCGGATATCGGGCCGCACGACGAGCACTTCGGCAGGCATGCCGGGGGCCAGACGGAGAATCGCACCGGGCTCGAAAGTCACCGGGGCGAGCGAAAAGGACTGCGGAACCTCCCCGATCAGCGCGGCCAGGCGCTGTTCGGACAGGGCGCGGCGGGCGCGCGCATCCTCGATCGTGCTGCGCAGACGCAGGATTTCCACATCCAGCTGATCGAGATCGAGGCGCGTGATGGCACCTGCCTCCAGACGCACATCCTGAAGGGTGCGGCGCTGTTCGAGCAGTTCGAGCTGTTCGGCCCGCAATTGAAGCAGCGCATCCTGGGTACGGATATCGTAATAGGTCAGCGCAATATCGGCGGCGAGGCCGATCCGGGCGGTCAGCAGGCTGTCGCCCGCCGTCTCGAGCGCGAGCTCCTGCTGGCGTACGCCGGCGGCCAGACGACCCCAGAAATCCAGTTCATAGCTGGCGGCCACCGCCAGGCTGGCGAAGGACGCGCTGCCGCCATTGCTGTCGGACACGCCAGCATTGGGGCCCGACACCGTCACTCCGGGACGGCGGGCAGCTTCAGCGTCCCGGATTCCGATACGAGCTGCATCGCGGGCCAGGGCCAGCGACTGAATGTCCGGATTATTGTCCAGGGCCTGCTCCAGCAGGTTGGTGAGTTCCGTATCCGCTATGTCGGACCAGCCGAGCAGGCGCGGCGCATCGGCCGGAGCAAACGTCCGCCAGTCCGCAGGCGCCCGGGCCTCGATATCGGGGTGCACCGGCGCCGGGGCCGACGTCGCGCAGGCGGCAAGCGCCGGCAGAATGGCGAGCAGGACAAACCAGCGTGTCATCACGGGCGCCCGCCCTCCGGCTGCGTATCGGCACTCATGAAGCGGACAAGTACGGGCTGTCCGATCCGCAGCGGGATATCACCGGCGCTGATGACCACCTCGATTGTCTCTGACTGCGACCCGCCTGGACTGCGTCGCGACGAGGACTCGGAACTGGACTGTCCGAAGATTTCAGCGACCCGCTGAACCGTCCCCTCAAAACTCTCGGTCGGCCGGCCGCTCGGCGAGATCTGCACCGGTTGCCCGGGCTGGACGTGCTGGATATCGACCTCGCCCAACTCCACACGCACGATCCGTTCCGCGTCCGGCATCAGCAGGAAGGCCGTCGAGACCTGCAGGGTCGAAGCCCCCATGCCCGGCCGGGCCTGGACCTCGATAATCCGGCCGGCGACGGGGGCGCGGATCGTACGCTGTTCGAGCGCGAAGAGCGCGCTCTGCAGGCTGGCCTCGGCCTGGCGCAAACCGATCTCGCGCGACTGAAGCGCAAGGCGCAGGCGGCGGACCGTGTCGTTCGCCGTATCGAGAGACTGTTGCGGTACAGCGTCCTGCGCCCGCTGCAATTCCATGCGGGCCTGTTCGCGTTCCGCGATCTCCAGTTCAAGGCGCGCCTGCTCGATCGCAACATGAGCGGCATCCAGCGAGGCCTGCGCCTGGCGGACGGCAAAGCGCTCCCGGTCATCCTCCTGGACGGCCAGGGCCTCGCCGGCTTCCACGCGGTCGCCCTCCTCCACCAGCACCTCGCGGAAAGTGCCGCCGGAGCGGGCCGCGACCTCGATCACACCCCCCTCGATATCGACCTGGCCGCGAGCAACGGCGACGAAGGATGCCGCCGGCGCTGCCGGCAGATTCGCTGTCTGGACGTTGGCAACAGCATCGCTACGCCCGGACGCGAAAACCCAGGCCCCCGCGCCGATAGCGATAAACAGGAACAGCCAGGTCCAGAACCGCGTGAACACGCCCAGTATGCGTTTCATGACATCTGCGTCCTTTCGCTGTCGGTCTTGAGATGGCCGTCTTCCATCTCGATCACACGGTCGGCGTGCGGCACCAGACGATCGTCATGGGTCACGCACAGGACCATGGCATTGTGATCCTTGGCGGCACGGTGCAGCAGGGCGGCAACGAGAGCGCCATTGTCACGATCGAGCGAAGAGGTCGGCTCGTCGCAGAAGATGAGCCGGGGTTCCTTGGCAATCATTCGGGCAATGGCCACACGCTGGTTTTCGCCCCCCGACATTTCGCCCGGCCGGGAGGTTTCCCGCCCGGCGAGCCCCACCTCGTCCAGCGCCTGCAGGGCAAGCTTGCGGGCGGCCGTCCGGTCGAAGCCGATATAGGTCAGCGGGATCATGATCTGTTCGAGAGCCGTCAAGGAGGGAAACAGGCCGACCGACTGGAAGACGAACCCGCAATGGCGCCGCCGGAAAGCGGTCAGCGCGCCGCCCTTGCGGCGCCAGATCGCCTCGTCCAGGGCAAGAACTTCGCCCTCGTCCGGACGCTGCAGCCCGCCCAGGGCCGCGACGAGGGTCGATTTGCCAGAACCGGACGGTCCCATGAGCAAGGTCAGCTCGCCCGCTCGCAGACGCAGATCGACGCCCTTGAGCGCCGCCACCCGGGCCGCTCCCTTGCCGAACGTTTTGCGCAGCCCCGTGGCGCTGATCGCGAATCCGCTCACCGCAGCAACGCCGTCGGCCGGGATTTCGTCACGGCGCTGAGCGACAGGAGGCCCGCGAGCAGTGAAATGCCGATCAGGATAATGGCGATCAAGCCGATCAGTCCGGGCGAGAGCACGAAGGCTCCCCCGCGGCCGGTCATCACCATTTTGAGCACAAACCCGCCCGATATCGTCAGCGCACAGGCGGTGATGCCGGTCCACAGCGCCTGCTCCATGGCAATCAGGGCAATCCGCCAAGCTCCGACCCCCAGGGCGCGCAGCGCCGCAAACTCCTCACGCTGCGAGATGACCGCATTGCGCAGGGTCTGTGCCGCAATCGCCATGGCGATCAGGACAGCAAAGGCCCCGGAGATCATCATGTTGCGGGACGCATCCTGGTCGGCCAGTTCGGTGAGACTGGTCTGGATGACCATGTCGGCGGGCGTGATCGCCGATAAGCCATGCCGGGACAATGCCGTATTGAGCTCGGCGAGTGTCGCGTCTCGCAAGGCCGGCTCGTGCAAGCGGACAAGAAACGCGCTGGGAGGCCTCGTTCGCGACGCCTCGCCCAGAAGCTGTACGGTTTCGCGGGACATGAAGACACCGGCGAACATATTGCTGTCGAATACCGCGCCGACCCGAACGCCCACTTCGTAGAATGGAAGGTAATCGCCGGCTTCGAGACCCAGACGCTCGGCGACCTGGCGCGTCATGGCAAGCTGTCCGGGTGTCGCCAGGATCGTCCTGAGCCTGTCGGAGAAGCCTGCCGGAAAGCTCAGCGAGTCCGGCGATGGATCGATGACACGGCCAGAAATCCGGGCCGTTCCCTCCCCGTCACCTTCCGGCCAGGTAAGGAGCACACGTTCCTGCCCGAAGGCCTCGACCCGTTCGACATTCGGGTGAAGCCAGACCTGTCCCTCAAGATGCAGGGGGACAGAATTGACGAACATCTCGAAGCGATGAGCATTCTCGCCCGGAGTGCGGATAATGACGATGTCGGCCCGCAACTGCCGTTCGAAAGCGCCCAGCCCGCGCCATTCTCCCAACGCCATGCCGGCCTGGAAGACGATCAGCAGGCCCGCCATCACCAGCACGCTGATGGCCGCGGCATGGCGGCGCCAGTCAGTCTCGATATTGGCGATAGCCAGGCTGCGCATCGTTTCTCCCCGCTCCGGCGTGTGTCACGGCCGGGTACACACTCAAGGGATAACCGAGCAAGTTGTATCGATAAAGCGTCTCAACGTTATATTTTGAAAAGGTTTTCGGCTCGACGCGAGCCGGAGGCTTGAATCTCCCCTACGCCAGCTCATCCTCAACGCGTGTCTCGTCGATCTCGTTGGCGAAGAAGCCGAGCGTGTCGAAAATCTTCTGGGTCGGTTTGGGCAGGTCGGCCGTGATCAGCAGCGGCGCCCCCTTGTCCCGCGGGATCTCCAGCCGTCTGGCATGCAGGCAGAGGCGCCGGTCGAGATCTTCCGGAGCCGGACGGTCGCAGGTGTATTTGCGGTCGCCCAGTATGGCATGCCCCATCGCGGCGAGATGGACCCGCAGCTGGTGGGTGCGGCCGGTGACAGGACGCAGCGCGACCCAGCTGGCCTTCTGACCGGCTTCGGCGACGACGGTATAGCGGGTCAGTGCGTGGCTTGCGCCGGGGTCGCCATGCGAGGCGGCCACCATGGTTTCGCGCTCGGCATCGCCACCGGCCCCGCCGGCCTTCTTCATGAAGCCCTTGATCTCGCCCTGCTTGGGCTTGGGCACGCCCAGGGCGATCGCCCAGTATGTCTTCTTCGTGCGGTGAGACTGGAAGGCCTTCGCCAGCCGGGCCGTCGCCTTGGGGCCTTTGCCGACAATCAGGACGCCGGAGGTATCCTTGTCGAGCCGGTGCACCAGGCGCGGCCGGTCCAGGCCCGTGCCGAAAGCGTCCAGCAGACCGTCGAGATGCCGCTGCGTCTTCGACCCGCCCTGCACGGCCAGGCCTGCGGGCTTGTTGAAGGCGATCAGCTCGTCGTCCTCATAGATCACAAGGGACTTCACGAAGGCCGTGTCTTCCGCCGACAGAGACGGCCGGGCCGGTTTCTCGCCCGGTTCAGGCAGCGGCGGAACCCGCACTTCCTGCCCCTCCGAAACACGGCTATCCCCCTTTACACGGCCGCCGTCGACGCGGATCTGTCCCTTGCGGCAGAGCTTCTGCACCATCGTTGCGGGGACGTGCGGAAAGCGCCGCTTGAACCAGCGATCGACGCGGGAGCCATCTTCGGACGGCTCGACCTTCAGGGTTTGAACGCCACTCATGTCAGTACCTTGCGCATGATGATCAGCCCGGCGAACACGGCGCCGAGGGCCAGCAGAACCGATCCCGCTGCATAGCCGAACGCCAGTGCATAGGCCTTGCGTTCGATCATCGTGGCGAGCTCCAGGGAGTAGGCCGAGAAGGTTGTGAACCCCCCGAGAAATCCTACAGCCCCTGCCAGTCTGATATACTGGTCGGCCTCACCCCGCCCCGCCAGGGCGAGCCAGCCAACCAGGAGGCCCATCGCCAGACCGCCGACGACATTCACGGCGAGCGTCCCCCAGGGCAGGCCCAGCGGCATTTGCGGCCCCAGCCAGCGCAGCGCCGCCTGGCCGACAAGATGCCGGGACACGGCGCCGCCCGCGCCGCCCGCTGCGATGAGAAGGAGATGGTTCATACGCCGCTCGATAGGACGGCCCTGCCGGATTGGCAAGCACGGCAACAGGACGGGCCAGTCCGGATATTTCGAGTTGCGACAAAACGACCCATATTAACATATGAAATCCATTTAATTTTGCATTTTTGCATGGCCACTCTGGCGAAACGTCCATTGTGAAATCTGGCTAAGTCCTTATTTACCAAGCCGCGAACCGGGACGGCCGGCTCGCCAAGACCAAAGGACTTTTGCTGATGACCCGCATTTCTTCGACTCTCTCGACGGTGGTCAACATCCTGTTCGTGGCCGGTGTGTTTGGGGCCATGACGATAGCGCTTTCCAGCGCCCTCGCCTAATCCCTCACCTCATCAGGCTTCGATCCGCCGACCGGCTCCCCTCACATGCCGGCGGCCCGGGATCGCCCGACCCAACGAAAGCGGGTGCTGCTCCAGCGGCGCCCGCTTTTGTTTTGGGCCCTTGGCACAGGGCTGCGAGGGCATAGACTGCCAGCAGCAACCGCCGGAGTCGCCTGATGCATCTGATCGCCCTTGCCGCCCTCGTACTGTTGCAGGACACGACTCCCGCCGGCGAGCCCGCGCCCGAGGTGGCCTCCGAAACGCCCGCCGAACCAACCGATGCCGCCACCCTCATCGCGCTGACCGAAAGCCGCTGGAATGAGTGGGTGAGCGTAGTCGGCGAGCTGGCATCCCGCTCCGCCCGCGAGCGCTTTGCCGCCGATCTGGTCTATCCGGTCATTGCCCGCACCGATCTCGATGAGGGCGCACGCGGCCCGATCATGCAGGCCGGACTGACGCGGATCGGCGCCCTGCAGGCAGATAACACCGCCTGGGCGGCCGCACAGCTCGACCCGCAGAGTTTCCCGGACTTCCACACCCTGCAGCCCCGCCCGGCCCGCGAGCTTCTGCGCATGGCCGAGCGCGACGACGCCAATCTCGGCCGCATCGTCGCCGCACTGGAGCCCGTCGTTCTGGCAGGCGGATACGATGCCGCTGCCTTCGCCGCCATGGCCGACCGACACGCGCTCGTCGAAGACCGGCCGCAGCCCTACGGCACCCAGTCGCACTGCGCCGAGGGCACCGTCACACTGTACGAGATCGCCGAGCCGGACACACTGACCGAGCGGCGCGAGGCCCTCGGCCTGCCGCCCCTTGACCGTGATGCTGCAGAGGGCGCGGCCTGCGAGATGGAAGATGCGGCGCCGGGCTCGCCCGACTAGCCCTTGCGGCGCTCATTGCGCAGCGCGCGCCAGCGGTCGAGCCGTTCGCGAATGGACGCCTCCCGGCCGCGGTCTTTCGGTTCGTAGAGCACCGGGCGATCTTTCATGTCATCGGGGAAGTAATCCTGGCCGGACACGCCGCCCTCGACATCGTGGTCATACTCATAGCCCTTGCCGTATCCCTGCTGCTCCATGAGCCTGGTCGGGGCGTTGAGAATGTGGGCAGGCGGCATGAGAGAGCCCGTCTCCTTCGCCAGACGCCGGGCCCGTTTGTAGGCGACGTAGACGGCGTTGGACTTGGGCGCCGTTGCCAGGTGAACCACAGCATGCGCCAGCGCCAGCTCGCCTTCCGGCGAACCCAGGCGCTCATAGGTGCGCGCGGCCTCATTCGCGATCATCAAAGCTGTCGGGTCGGCAATGGCAATCTCTTCGGACGCCATGCGCACCAGGCGCCGCGCCAGGAAAAGCGGATCCTCGCCGCCTTCCAGCATGCGCGCGAACCAGTAGAGCGCAGCATCCGGATCGGAGCCGCGGACCGATTTGTGGAGCGCGGAAATGAGATTGTAGTGCTCCTCGCGATCCTTGTCGTAGGCCGTCGCCCGCTTGTTGAGAAGCTGCGCCAGAGCCGCCGCATCAACCGGCGTTTCCGGATCGAAAGTGAAAGCTTCCTCGACAAGATTGAGCAGGTAGCGGCCATCCCCGTCCGCCATGGACCGAAGCGCTGTGCGTGCGCCTGCATCGAGCGGCAGTGTCCGCCCCATCTCGGTCTCGGCGCGGGCAATCAGCTGGTCGAGGCCCGCATCGTCCAGGCGTTTCAGGACCAGGACCTGGCAGCGCGACAGCAGAGCCGCATTGAGCTCGAAGGAGGGATTCTCGGTTGTCGCCCCCACGAGCGTGACCGTCCCCTCCTCCACGACCGGCAGGAAACCGTCCTGCTGGGCCCGGTTGAAGCGGTGGATCTCGTCAACGAAGAGCAGCGTTCCCCGGCCGGCGGCGCGGCGGGCGCGGGCCCGCTCGAACGCCTTCTTGAGATCAGCTACGCCGGAGAAGACCGCCGAGAGAGGCTCGAATTCAAGATCGCTGTCCTCGGCCAGCAAGCGCGCGATCGTCGTCTTGCCGACGCCGGGCGGCCCCCACAGGATCAGCGAGGCCAGACGGCCTTGCGCCCGCATCCGGGCGATCGGCCCGGTGCCGGTCAGCAGATGATCCTGGCCGACGACTTCAGCAAGCGTTTTCGGGCGCAACCGGTCGGCCAGCGGCCGCGGCGCACTCTCTTCAAGGCCGGCGGATTGGAACAGGTCGGTCATGGCGCAAGAATGCCATGAACCGATCCGCTTCGCTCATACTCTTGTCACTCGGGACTACATGCAGCACTGCCGCCGCCACACAGGCCGCCTTGCCGGTCGATTCTCCGCATCCCCTCGCGCACGGCATCAGTTCTGTCCGTGTTTTCCGGACCGCACTCATAGACGGTTCGGGTCCGCATACCGGTCATGGGACGCTCCCGGCATTCGCCGGCCTCGATCATCGCCTGCAGTTGCAGTTGTTCCTCAAGCTCAGCCTGGCGAAGCGCTTCCTGTTCCTCTGGCGAGGTGATGCATCCCGACAGCATCGATGCGCACCAGATCGACACTGCGACAGACGCCACGCGAACATGTTTCATTGGCCTATCCCTCCATTGTTACGACCATCTGGTGTGCGAGAGTGCCGCGTCTTGATGCCGGTGTAAATCAATACGAAACCGGAGGTCGCATGCCTTGAAACAGTCTACCGATATGCAGGGAGAGACAGGATGAGCGACACGCCGGGACAAGCCGTCAGCCCCGAAATGCGAGTCGTGCCTTATCTCAGCGTCCACAATGGCGCGGCTGCACTGGACTTCTACGCCCGCGCCTTCGAGGCCGAGACGATTGAACGGTATGATTTTGACGGGACGCTGGGTCACGCGACTGTGAAAATCAATGGCGGGATAGTGATGCTTGCCGACGAGTTTCCCGATCCGGACGACCAGATCGGGAATGTTTCGCCGAAGACGCTGGATAACCGCACGACCTCAACCATCAATCTGAATGTGGACGATGCGGACGCCTGGTTCGAACGGGCGGTGGCAGCGGGCGCTGCCCCGATCCGTCCCTGCCGCGACGAGTTCTTCGGACGTCACGGCAAGCTGCGCGACCCCTTCGGCCACGTCTGGAGCCTGGTCACGCTGAAACTGAAGAGCGAGCGCTAGTAAAGCCGCAGCGCTGTCTCGTACCGGCGCCCGCGCCGCTCGACCACGATCGGCCAGATCCGCTCTCCGTCCCGGCTCTGCAGGATATCGGCGAGGTCGTTTATGTCGCGAACCGGCTCGCCCATCAGTTCGATCACCCGGTCACCGGCCCGGAAGACATTCGCCGCGACGGAACGCCCTGCGACCCGGTAGATCACCACCCCTTCCAGGAAGGGGTCGAGCCCGACGCGTTCATTGAAGGCCGGCGACATCTCGACCAGCTGTGCCCCCGACAACGGGTTGCGGCCGGTCGCATCAAACGGCGCCGGCTCGGTCTCGCCCGGTGCAGGCTCGACAGGCACTTCGAGCGACAGCTCGTCGCCATCGCGCAGGACGGTGAAGCTGGCCGCCTCGCCTGCAGCTCTTGTGGCCAGCCGGAAACGGGCGCCCGCCTCGTCATTGATCTCGCGCCCGTCGACAGCCATCACGATATCACCGCGGCGCAGCCCGGCCTCGTCGGCTGCTGCGCCAGGATAGACCTCGTTGACCAGCGCGCCGCGCGGCCGGCTCAGACCGAGTGCGCGGGACAGATCGCCATCCACCGGCTGCAGGCGAGCGCCAAGCCAGGGGCGAACAAGTTCCCCCTCGCCCAGCGCGGTATCGACCACACGGCGAACCATCTCGACCGGAATCGCAAAACCGATCCCGTTCGACCCGCCGGAGCGGGAAAAGATCATGGTGTTCACACCGACGAGCTCGCCATCCATATCAACCAGCGCGCCGCCGGAATTACCGGGGTTGATCGCCGCATCGGTCTGGATGAAGGAGCCGAAATCATTGCCGCCGACCTCGGTCCGCGCCAGGGCCGACACGATGCCGGATGTAACCGTCTGCCCGACGCCGAAAGGATTGCCGATCGCCAGCACGAGATCGCCGACCTCGATATCGCCGGCCATGTCGAAGGGCATGACCGGAAGCGGTTCATCGGTCTCGACGCGCAGGACGGCCAGATCGGTGGCCTCATCCGTCAGGAGAATCTCCGCTTCATATTCACGGCGGTCGGCCAGCACGACACGCAACTCGGTGGCATTGTTGACGACATGGTTATTGGTGACGATCACACCGGACGCATCGACGATCACACCGGAACCCAGCGAGTTCTGCTCCCGCGGCTGACTGCGGAACATGCGGGAAAAGAAGGGATCGTTGGCGAAGGGGTGCTGCGCAGCGACCACGCGCCGGGAATAGACATTCACAACCGCCGGCGTGGCCTCGCGCACGATCGGCGCAAAGGACAGCTGCATCTGGGTGCGGCTTTCCGGAACGGCCCTGTCCGCGTTCTCAGCGAAGGGAATGTCCTGCGCGAGGGCTGGCGAACAGGCGATGAGAGAGGCGATGAGGACGTGTCTGATCATGGCTTCCACTTAGGCACAGCTGAGACAAGAAAAAAGGCGGCATTGCATAAGCAAAGCCGCCTTCTTCTGAACGTGCAATGACCGGGATCTTACTCCTCAGTCATGCCGTCTTCTGCTTCCAGGCGCGCGCGATCCACGGCGCCCTTGGCGGCCGGGTCGCGATCGACGAATTCGATCACGGCCATCGGCGCATTGTCGCCATGACGGAAGCCGGCCTTCAGAACGCGGGTGTAACCGCCATTGCGTTCGGCATAGCGGCCGCCCAGCGTGTCGAACAGCTTCTTGACCTGGTCCTCGTTGCGGACACGGGACATGGCCAGACGACGACCGTGGATATCACCGCGCTTGGCCAGCGAGATGAGCTTGTCCATGAACGGAGCCAGCTCCTTCGCCTTCGGCAGGGTGGTGACGATTTGCTCGTGCTCGATCAGCGAGGCAGCCATATTGGCCAGCATCGCCTTGCGGTGCGAGTGCGTGCGGTTCAGTTTGCGATGTGCGATGCCGTGACGCATGGCTATATCTCCTCAGGTCCGGTTCGGGTGCCTCCCGGCAGCCGCCTAGACGTGATCCTCAAAACGTTTGGCCAGATCCTCGATGTTCTCCGGCGGCCAGTTCGGCGCTTCCATACCCAGGTGCAGACCCATCTGGGCGAGAACTTCCTTGATCTCGTTAAGCGACTTGCGGCCGAAGTTCGGGGTGCGGAGCATTTCCGCCTCGGACTTCTGGATCAGGTCGCCGATGTAGACGATGTTGTCGTTCTTCAGGCAGTTCGCCGAACGCACCGACAGTTCCAGCTCGTCGACCTTGCGCAGCAGCGCCGGGTTGAAGTCGAGCTCGGGCTTGTCGTCCTCGGCCGGACGCGCCTCGACAGCTTCCTCGAAGTTGATGAAGATCTGGAACTGGTCCTGCAGGATGCGCGCTGCGAAGGCAACGCTGTCTTCCGGCGTGACGGTTCCGTCGGTCTCGATCTCGAGCGTCAGCTTGTCATAGTCCAGAACCTGGCCCTCACGGGTGTTCTCGACCTTGTAGGACACGCGCTTGACCGGGCTGAACAGCGAGTCGACGCCGATCAGGCCGATCGGAGCGTCTTCCGGACGGTTCCGCTCGGACGGCACATAGCCCTTGCCCGTGTTGACCGTGAACTCCATGCGGATTTCCGCACCCTCGTCGAGCGTGCACAGGACAAGGTCCTTGTTCACGATCTCGACATCGGCGGTCTCTTCGATGTCACCGGCGGTGACAATGCCCGGACCGGACTTCTTCAGGACAACCCGCTTGGGGCCTTCGCCATGCATGCGCAGGGCGATCTGCTTGATGTTCAGGACGATGTCGGTGACGTCTTCACGCACACCGTCGATCGACGAGAACTCGTGCACCACGCCGTCAATGTGGACATTCGTCACGGCTGCGCCCTGCAGGGAGGACAGCAGCACGCGGCGAAGCGCATTGCCGAGCGTCATGCCGAAGCCGCGCTCCAGCGGTTCCGCGACGATCTTCGCCTGACGTTCCGGGTCATGCCCCGGCTCGATTTCCGGCTTCATCGGGCGGATAAGTTCCTGCCAGTTCTTCTCGATCACGTTCCTACTGCCCCTTCATCAGCCGCCCGGCCCCTGGCCGGCGGCGCGTTCAACAGGCGAAATGCGCGCCGCGGATTAGACGCGGCGGCGCTTCGGCGGACGGCAGCCGTTGTGCGGGATCGGCGTGACGTCCTGGATGGTGGTGATGGTGAAACCCACCGATTGCAACGCACGCAGCGCGCTTTCGCGCCCCGAACCCGGGCCCGAGACCTTCACTTCGATGGTCTTCATGCCGTGCTCGATTGCCTTCTTGCCAGCGTCTTCAGCGGCCATCTGGGCCGCATAGGGGGTCGACTTGCGCGACCCCTTGAAGCCCATGTGACCGGCGGACGACCAGGAAATCGCATTGCCCTGGGCGTCGGTGATGGTCACCATGGTGTTGTTGAAGCTGGCATTCACGTGGGCCACGCCCGACGTGATGTTCTTACGCTCGCGCCGCTTGATGCGGCTCGGTTCCTTAGCCATGTCTCAGGGCCCTACTTCTTCTTGCCGGCGATCGGCTTGGCGGGACCTTTGCGCGTGCGCGCATTGGTGTGAGTGCGCTGACCGCGGACCGGAAGGCCGCGACGGTGGCGCAGGCCACGATAATTGCCCAGGTCCATCAAGCGCTTGATGTTGACCGCCACTTCACGGCGCAGATCCCCTTCCACGAGGTGATCACGATCGATCACTTCACGGATTTGCAGGATTTCTGCGTCATTCAGGTCGGCAACGCGGCGCTCCGGAGCGATGGAAACCTGCTCGCAGATCTCCTTCGCCTTGGCCGGGCCAATGCCGTGGATATAGCGAAGCGCGATTTCAACGCGCTTATTCGTCGGAATATTGACGCCGGCAATACGGGCCACTTTCCATCTCCCAAGTCAGAACGCCATTCGCGGACGAACCAATGGGCAACCTTTCGGTCGCCGCATGAGCTCGCCCGTTTCGCGAAGGGCGCTATCTACAGTCAGCGTTGCCGCCCCGTCAATGGGGTTGCAACAGGTGTGTGTCACTTCGTGTCCAGTGCCGCAGCAATTCTCGCTGCGACGTCTTCCATCGACCCCATGCCCTCGACTTCCTTCAGCTTGCCTTGAGCGGCGTAGAAGGGAAGCAGAGGCGCGGTCTGATCCTGATAGGCTTTCAGGCGCACCTTGAACGCGTCGATATTGTCGTCGGCACGTCCTTCTTCGGCCGCACGCTTTTCCATACGTGCGACAAGTTCCTGTTCATCCACCAGAAGGCGGACAACCGCATCGACCTGCGTGCCGCGCTTTTCGAGCGCCGCATCCAGGGCTTCGGCCTGGGCGACGGTGCGCGGAAACCCGTCGAAAATCGCCCCGCCGGCCGATTCGGCCTCCGGCAGGCGCTCTTCGATCAGTTCGATAACGATCGCGTCGGGAACCAGGCTCCCGCCATCGACGATGGCCTTCACCCGATTGCCGAGTTCGGAACCGGACGCAATCGCCGCACGCAGCATGTCACCGGTCGACAGCTGAACCCAGCCGCGGTCGGAAACGAGTTTCTTGGCTTGCGTACCCTTGCCGCAGCCCGGCGGTCCGAACAGGATGATGTTCATCGTTTGCGCCCCCGCAATTTCGACTTCTTGATCAGCCCTTCATACTGGTGCGCCAGCAGATGGGACTGGATCTGGGAAATCGTGTCCATCGTCACCGACACGACGATGAGGATGGACGTACCGCCCAGGGCAATGGCTGCGCCGCCGCCCATCAGCATGGGAACCATGCAGATCACGACCAGATAGATCGCGCCGATCAGCGTCAGGCGGGACAGCACGAAGTCGATATACTCCGCGGTCCGCTTGCCCGGACGGATACCCGGCAGGAAGCCGCCATACTTGCGCAGATTGTCCGCAGTATCTTCCGGATTGAAGACGACGGACGTGTAGAAGAAGCAGAAGAACACGATCATCGCCGCATACATCGTCAGGAAGAGCGGCGAGCCCTGGCCCAGATAGGCGACCACGGTCTGCAGCCATTCCGGTCCCGACTGCTGCTGGAAGCTGGCGGCGGTAGCCGGCAGGAAGAGCAGCGACGAGGCGAAGATCGGCGGGATCACGCCCGCAGTATTCAGTTTGAGCGGCAGGAAGGAGGTATCACCGCCCACCATGCGATTGCCCTGCTGGCGCTTGGGGTATTGCACGAGCAGCCGGCGTTGCGAGCGCTCGATGAAGACCACCAGAACCAGGCCGGCCAGCACCAGGAGGATGCCGCCGAAGAAGACCGGCGCCGCCAGGGCGCCCGAAGCCGCCTGGCTCAGCGCACCGCCGAGCAGACCCGGCACGGCCGAGATGATACCGGCGAAAATGATCAGCGAGACACCATTGCCCACGCCGCGCGACGTGATCTGTTCACCCAGCCACAGGAGCAGCATGGTGCCGCCGACCAGGGTGATCACCGTCGAGGCGATGAAGAAGGGTCCCGGATTGATGGCCATGGTCAGGCCGTCGGCGTTCGGCGTATTCATGCCGATCGCGATCGCAAAGGCCTGTCCGGCCGCCAGCAGCACGGTCAGGTAACGCGTGTACTGGTTGATCTGCTGGCGCCCCTGCTCGCCCCCTTCCTTCTTGAGCTTTTCAAGGCTCGGAATGGTGGCGGACATGAGCTGCATGATGATCGAGGCCGAGATGTACGGCATCACGTTCAGCGCGAAGATCGCCATGCGTTCGACGGCACCGCCGCCGAGGGTGTTGAACATGTTCAGGATCCCGCCCTGGAACTGTTCAAACACACGCGCATACTGGACCGGATCGATCCCCGGGATCGGCACGAAGGTGCCGATCCGGTAGACGATCAGGATCCCGATCGTGAACAGAATACGTTGTTGCAGCTCCTTCGCCTTGGCGAAGGAGCTGAAATTCATGTTCGCAGCAAGCTGTTCGGCAGCTGAAGCCATAAACTCGTCCCCGAAAGGTCAGCGTGGGTCCTATTCCGCGGCCTTGGCCACGGCGACGGTCACCTTGCCGCCCGCCTTCTCGACAGCCTCGATGGCCGCCTTGGAGGCACCGGCAACGGTGACGTCAAGTTTGGACTTGAGCTCACCTTTCGCAAGGAGGCGGATGCCATCGAGTTCGCGACGGACCAGGCCGGCCGCGATCAGGACTTCGGCATCGATCGGCTTTTTCGCGTCGATCTTGCCTTCAGCGATGGCCTTCTCGATACGGCCGACATTCACTTCCGCCCAAGCCTTGCGGTTCGGCTTGTTGAAGCCCCGCTTCGGCAGACGCATGTGAAGCGGCATCTGACCGCCTTCAAAGCCCTTGATGGCCACGCCCGAACGGGACTTCTGGCCTTTGACACCGCGACCGCCGGTCTTGCCCTTGCCGGAGCCGATACCACGGCCGACGCGGGTGCGCAGTTTGGCGGCGCCGTCATTGTCGCGCAGTTGATTGAGACGCATGTCGTTCTCCATTCGATGGAGCGGTTTCCCCTTGAGGGACCTACTCCTCGACGATTTCCACCATGTGGCTGACTTTCGCGATCATGCCGCGGACAGCCGGGGTGTCTTCCAGTTCGCGAACGCGACCGATCTTGCCGAGGCCGAGACCGGTCAGCGTTGCACGCTGATCCTGAGGGCGGCGCGTGGGGCTGCCCGTCTGGCGAACACGGAGCGTTTTCTTGGCCATGGTTCGCAGTCCTTACGCTTCGATCGCTTCCGGCGAAGACGCACCGTCATCGCGGCGGTTCACCAGATCGCCAACCTTCAGGCCACGCTTGGCAGCAACCGAGCGCGGGCTCGACTGCGACCGCAGCGCATCCATGGTGGCGCGGATCATGTTGTACGGGTTCGAGGTGCCGACCGACTTGGCAACGACGTCCTGGACCCCGAGGGATTCCAGCACGGCGCGCATCGGACCGCCGGCGATAACACCGGTACCCGGAGGGGCAGCCCGCAGGATCACCTTGCCAGCGCCGTGGCGGCCCTTGGTGTCGTGATGCAGGGTGCGGCCCTCGCGAAGCGGCACGCGGATCATCGTCTTCTTGGCCTCGTCGGTCGCCTTGCGGATGGCTTCCGGCACTTCACGTGCCTTGCCCTGACCGAAGCCGACACGGCCCTTGGCATCGCCGACAACCACGAGCGCGGCGAACTGGAAGTTCCGGCCGCCCTTCACGGTCTTGGCAACGCGGTTGATGTGGACGAGCTTGTCTACGAGCTCGTCGTCGCGTTCCTGTTCGCGGTCGCGTCCGCGGCCGCGGCCACGGCCGCCGCGATCACCGCGATCACCGCGGTCACGCTGCTGCTCGTTCTGATGAGCCATACGTCCGCTCCCTTAGAAGTTCAGGCCGCCCTCGCGGGCCGCCTCTGCGAGCGCTTTGACACGCCCGTGATAGATGTAACCGCCACGGTCGAAGACGACGTCCTTGACGCCTTCCTTCACCGCGCGCTCGGCAATCAGCTTGCCCACGATCTCTGCGGCCTTCGTGTCCCAGCCCTTGGAGTGTTCCTTCAGGGCCACTTCCTCCAGAGAGGAAGCAGAAACGAGGGTCTTGCCCGCCACATCGTCGATGATCTGGGCATAGATGTTTTTCGCGGACCGGTGCACCGACAAACGCGGACGCCCATTGGCGAACTTGCGCAGGCGGGTGCGGTTGCGCTGGGCGCGCCGGACCGATTTTTCGCGTTGAGTCTTCATCGCACGCCCTACTTCTTCTTGCCTTCTTTGCGGCGAATGTATTCGCCGACATACTTGATGCCCTTGCCCTTGTAGGGTTCCGGCGGACGGAAGCGACGGATTTCCGCAGCGACCTGACCGACCTTCTGCTTGTCCGCGCCCGAGATCTTCACCTCGGTCGGCTTCGGACAGGCCAGAGTAACACCCTGGGGCGCGTCATAGATGACGTCGTGGGACAGGCCCAGCGACAGCTTCAGCGAAGAGCCCTGCATCTGGGCGCGGTAACCGACGCCGACCAGTTCGAGATCCTTCTCGAAACCGTCAGCGACGCCCTTCACCAGATTGGCGACCAGTGCCCGCTGCATGCCCCACATGGCACGCGCCTTCTTGGACTCGTCGACCGGCTTGATGGTGATGCCATCTTCGCCCTGAGTGACGGTAACGTCGTCGACGAAGGCCATGGACAGTTCGCCCTTGGGACCCTTTACGGTCAGGCTGCCATCCTGGAGCGTCGCGGTGACGCCGGCGGGAATGGCGACGGGGAGTTTACCGATACGTGACATTGGTTCGCTCCCTTAGCTCACGTGACAGAGGATCTCGCCGCCCACATTGGCCTCGCGAGCGGTCGCATCCGACATCACGCCCTTGGGCGTGGACAGGATTGCGATGCCGAGGCCGTTCTGGACGAGCGGCAGGTCCTTGACACCGGAATACACACGGCGGCCCGGCTTTGAGATACGCTTGATCTCGCGGATAACCGAGTCACCTTCGAAATACTTGAGTTCGATCTCGAACTCTTTCTGGCCGTTGGCGTGTTCCACTTCCGCGTAATCGCGGATGTAGCCTTCGCTCTTCAGCACATCGAGCACGCGGCGGCGCAGGGCCGAAGCCGGCGTGTTCACGTTCCGCTTGTTGCGCATCAGCGCGTTGCGGATGCGGGTCAGCATATCGCCGAGAGGATCGTTCACAGACATGTCGGGCCCCCTCTTACCAGCTCGACTTGACCATGCCCGGGATCATCCCCTGGCTGGCCAGTTCACGCAGCGCGATACGCGACATGCGCAGCTTGCGATAAAATGCGCGCGGGCGGCCGGTGACTTCACACCGGTTGCGGATGCGCGACGGAGCCGAGTTGCGGGGCAGCCCGGCCAGTTTCAGCTGAGCAGCAAAACGCTCCTCAACCGGCAGTTCCTGATTGCGCGCGATCGCCTTCAGTGCGGCCCGCTTGGCAGCATAGCGCTGCGACATGCGTTCCCGCTTGCGATTGCGTTCAACTGCGGAAGATTTCGCCATTTAAGTCCTCCTGCGTGCAGAGCCCGAGCGGCTCTGCTCTCCTGCTGCGTTAGTTCGTAAACGGAAAATCGAACTCGGCCAGCAGGGCCTTCGCTTCCTCATCATTGCCTGCGGTGGTGCAGACAACGATATCCATACCCCGGATCTTCTCGACCTTGTCGTAGTCGATTTCCGGGAACACGATATGCTCTTTCAGACCCATCGCGTAATTGCCACGACCGTCGAAGCTCTTTCCGTTGAGCCCGCGGAAGTCACGCACACGCGGCAGGGCGATGGTGATCAGGCGGTCCAGGAACTCGTACATACGGTCCTGGCGCAGGGTCACCTTCGCGCCGATCACCTGCTCCTCGCGGAGCTTGAAGCCCGCGATGGACTTCTTGGCAACCGTCTTGACCGGCTTCTGGCCGGAAATGGCTTCCAGATCCTCAAGGGCACCCTTGATTTTCTTGGAGTCCTGGGCAGCTTCGCCAACGCCCATGTTGATCACGATCTTGTCCAGACGCGGGATCTGCATGTCGTTCGCGTAGCCGAACTTTTCCTTCATGCGCGCCTTGATCTCGTCACGGTACTTCGCACGAAGACGCGGGGTGTAGGTGGCAACCTCAGACATCGATGACCTCACCGGATGCTTTGGCGACACGGACCTTGCGGCCGTCATCAAGCGTCTTGAAGCCGACACGCGTCGGTTCGCCGGTTTTCGGATCGGCCAGCGCCACGTTCGAGACGTGGATCGCGGCTTCCTTTTCCTTGATGCCGCCCTGGTCGGTCTGGGTCGGGCGGGTGTGGCGCTTGACCACATTCACGCCCGCCACGAAGACCTTGTCCTCGGCCGGAACCACTTTCATGACCTCGCCGGTCTTGCCCTTGTCACGGCCGGCGAGAATGACGACCTTGTCGCCCTTCTTGATCTTGGCAGCCATTACAGCACCTCCGGCGCCAGCGACACGATCTTCATGTGGTTCTTGGAGCGAAGCTCACGCGGAACCGGGCCGAAGATACGCGTACCGAGCGGCTCGTTATTATTGTTGATGATCACCGCGGCGTTGGAGTCGAAGCGAATGACGGAACCGTCCTTGCGCTTGATGTCCTTGGCCACGCGAACGACAACGGCCTTGCGGACATCACCCTTCTTCACGCGGCCACGCGGGATGGCTTCTTTCACGGAGACGACAATGATGTCGCCCACGTGGGCGTAGCGACGCTTGGCACCGCCCAGCACCTTGATGCATTGCACACGGCGGGCGCCAGAATTGTCGGCTACGTCCAGATTGGTTTGCATCTGGATCATGGCAGATCCTCCTTAGGAAAGGGTCTCGGCCTGCGGGCTTACGCCTGCGCCGGGACAACCTCCCACCGCTTCAGTTTCGACTTGGGTGCACATTCCTGAATCTGGACCTGGTCACCCACTTTGAACGCATTGGCTTCGTCATGCGCGTGATAACGCTTGGTGCGACGAACCGTCTTGCGGAGCAGCGGGTGGAGGAAGGTCCGTTCCACACGCACGACCACGGTCTTGGCACCTTTGTCACTCACCACGACGCCTTGCAGGATGCGCTTAGGCATCGCTTAGCTCCCTTGCTCTTGCTGCGACTTGCGCTCGCTCTGAACGGTCTGGATGCGCGCGATGTCGCGGCGCACCTTGCCGTAGCGAGCGGTGTTTTCCAGCTGGCCGGCGGCCTGCTGGAAACGCAGGTTGAATTGCTCTTTCTTGCGCTTCAGGAGTTCGTCCTGAAGCTGGTCGTCCGTCATGGCGCGAACGTCGACGGCCTTGAGTTCTTTATCGCTCATTGCCCGATCTCCTATTCGCCCAACCGGGCGACGATCTTGGTCTTGATCGGCAGCTTCGCGGCGCCGAGTGCCAGGGCCTCACGTGCGACGCTCTCCGGAACACCGTCGATCTCGAACATGATGCGGCCAGGCTTGACCTTGCACGCCCAGAATTCGGGCGAGCCTTTACCTTTACCCATCCGGACTTCGGTCGGCTTCTTGGAAACCGGCACATCCGGGAAGATGCGGATCCACACGCGACCGGCACGCTTCATGTGACGGGTGATGGCCCGGCGCGTGGCTTCGATCTGGCGTGCGGTGACGCGTTCCGGCTGCAGCGCCTTGAGGCCGTAGGAGCCGAAGTTCAGCGTATAGCCACCCTTCGCAGCACCCTTGATGCGGCCCTTGTGCGCCTTGCGGAATTTTGTGCGTTTCGGTTGCAGCATGGCTGATATCCTTACGCGGCTTGACGGCCCGAACGGGCACGTTGCTCACCCGACTCCTGGAGACGACGCTCCTGGGCCATCGGGTCGTGATCCATGATCTCGCCTTTGTAGATCCAGACCTTGATACCGATGATGCCCATCGCGGTCTTGGCTTCGGCGGTTCCGTAGTCGATATCGGCGCGCAGCGTGTGGAGCGGCACAGAGCCCTCCTGGTACTGCTCGGAGCGCGCGATCTCGGCACCGCCGAGGCGGCCACCGCAAACGATCTTGCAGCCCTTGGCACCCATGCGCATCGCCGACTGCATCGAACGCTTCATCGCACGGCGGAAAGCCACGCGGCGCTCGAGCTGCTGGGCGATGGACTCGGCCACCAGATTGGCGTCGATCTCGGGCTTGCGCACTTCGACCAGGTTCAGGAAAACCTCGCCATCGACCATCTTCGACAGCTCCTTGCGGAGCGTCTCGATGTCCGAGCCCTTCTTGCCGATCACCACACCCGGACGGGCCGTGTGGATGGTGACGCGGCACTTCTTGTGCGGGCGCTCGATCACGATCTTCGACACGCTGGCATTCTTCAGGCGCGCCTTCAGCATCTTGCGGATCTTCAGATCCTCATGAAGCAGCTTGGCGTACTCGCCTGCGCCGGCGTACCAGCGCGATTCCCAGGTGCGGTTGACGCCAAGGCGCAGACCGATCGGATTGATTTTCTGACCCATCAGGCGGCCTCCTCGACTTCGCGCACCACGATGGTGAGCTCGGAAAACGGCTTCAGGATCTTCGCGCCGCGACCGCGGGCGCGCGCCTTGTACCGCTTCATGACCAGGTTCTTGCCGACAAAGGCTTCCGACACGACAAGGCTGTCGATGTCGAGACCGTGATTGTTCTCGGCATTGGCAATCGCGGACTCGAGGGTCTTGCGAACCTCCTTGGCGATGCGCTTGCGCGAAAACTCGAGATCCGCCAGCGCACGCTCGACCTTCTTGCCGCGGATCATCGCGGCAACCAGGTTGAGCTTCTGCGGGCTGGTGCGGATCATCCGCAGCTTGGCGCGCGCTTCGTTGTCAGCGACGCGACGGGGATTGGCAGACTGGCCCATCGCTTATCTCCGCTTCGCTTTCTTGTCCGCCGCGTGACCGTAATAGGTCCGGGACGGAGCGAACTCGCCGAGCTTGTGGCCGACCATGTCTTCGGTCACCAGCACCGGCACAAACTTGTTGCCGTTGTGGACCTGGAAGGTCAGACCCACGAATTGCGGCATGATGGTGGAACGGCGCGACCAGGTCTTGATCGCTTGCTTGCGCCCGCCCTCGTGCGACTTTTCCGCTTTTTTCAGCAGATAGCCGTCGACGAACGGACCTTTCCAGACAGAACGAGGCATCGTCGGCTCCCTATCGCTTCTTGCGCTCGTGGCGCGAGCGGATGATGAACTTGTCCGTAGACTTGTTCTTGCGCGTCTTCGCACCCTTGGTCGGCTTGCCCCACGGGGTCACCGGGTGACGGCCGCCCGAGGTCCGGCCTTCACCACCGCCGTGCGGGTGGTCGACCGGGTTCATCACGACGCCGCGAACGGACGGGCGACGACCCAGGTGGCGATTGCGACCGGCCTTGCCGAGATTGATGTTCAGGTGGTCCGGGTTCGAAACCGCACCGACCGTCGCCATGCAGGTATCCGGAACCATGCGCAGCTCGCCCGAAGACAGGCGGATCTGGGCATAGCCGGCGTCACGGCCGACGAGCTGGACATACGCACCGGCGGAACGGGCGATCTGACCACCCTTCTCCGGCTTCATCTCGACATTGTGCAGGATCGTACCGACCGGCACAGCCTTCAGCGGCATGGCATTGCCCGGCTTCACGTCGCACTTGGCGGACGCGATGACAACATCGCCTTCCGACAGGCGCTGCGGCGCCAGGATGTAGGCCTTTTCGCCGTCCTCGTAGTTGAGGAGCGCGATGAAAGCCGTCCGGTTCGGATCGTATTCCAGACGCTCGACGGTCGCGGGAACGTCCCACTTGCGGCGCTTGAAATCGATCACACGGTACAGGCGCTTCGCGCCACCGCCACGACGGCGGGCCGTGATGCGACCGGTATTGTTGCGGCCACCCTTTTTGGTGAGGCCTTCAACCAGCGTCTTTTCCGGACGGCCCTTGTGCAGCGCGGAGCGATCCACGAGCACGAGGGCGCGGCGGCCCGGAGAAGTCGGTTTGAATGTTTTCAAAGCCATCTTACAGACCCGTCGTCACGTCGATCGAGTGACCCTCTGCGAGAGTCACGACCGCTTTCTTCTGGTCATTGCGCTTGCCGTGGATGCCACGGAAACGCTTGGTCTTGCCGTGAACCTTGATCGTGTTCACCGCTGTCACCTTCACCTTGAAGAGTTGCTCGACCGCTTCCGCGATCTCCTTCTTGTTGGCGCTCAGCGGGACGAAGAAGACAACCTTGCCGTCTTCGGACAGCAGGGTGGACTTTTCCGTGATCACCGGTCCCAGGATCGTATCGTAATGGCGCGCAGCAGCCGTCATTTTAAGCCTCCTTCGCGCTCAGGCGTTCGTGGATCTTCTCCACGGCAGCCTTCGTCAGCACCAGGGTGTCGCGACGCAGCACGTCATAGACGTTCAGGCCCTGCGCGGGCAGCACGTCGATGAGCGGCAGGTTGCGAGCAGCCTTGGCGAAGTTCTCGTCGACCTGCTCACCGGAGATGAACAGGGCGTTGGAAATGCCCAGGCCTTCGAGCGAAGCCCGCAGATCCTTCGTCTTCGGCTCGGTCAGGACGGCATCATCCAGGATGATGAGCGCCTTGGAACCGGCCTTAGACGACAGGGCGTGACGCAGACCCAGCGCACGGACCTTCTTGGGAAGATCGTGAGCGTGAGAGCGCACGCGCGGACCGTGAGCCTTGCCGCCGCCGACGAAGATCGGAGCCGAACGGGCGCCGTGACGTGCACCGCCACCGCCTTTTTGCCGGCCGAACTTCTTCTTCGTGCGAGCGATTTCCGAGCGGCCGAGCGTCTTGTGGGTGCCCTGCTGGCGTGCCGCCAGCTGCCACTTCACAACCCGCTGCAGGAGGTCGGAGCGCACCTCTTCGATGCCGAAGACGGCATCGTCGAGATCGATAGCACCGGCGTCCTTCGCCGCGAGGGTTTTTACCTCGATCTTCATGCTTGCGTTCCTTCTTCACCTTCGGCGGCCGTGCCCGTCGCTGCCGCTTCGGCTTCCGCCGGCGCAGCGTCGTTCTCGACAGCCGGCGCTGCCTCAGCAGCCGGCGCGTTCACTTCGTCCAGCGTCCGGAACTTGCCCGGCAGCGGGAGTTCCATGTCGCCATAGCCCTTGATGGCATCGCGCAGCTCGACCCAGCCGCCAGCCGATCCCGGCACCGCACCCTTGACCAGGATGAGGCCGCGATCCGCATCGACGCGGACAACTTCGATATTCTGCGTGGTCACGCGGGTTGCACCCATGTGACCGGCCATCTTCTTGCCCTTGAACACCTTGCCCGGGTCCTGGCACTGGCCGGTGGAACCGTGGGAGCGGTGCGAGATCGACACGCCGTGCGAGGCGCGCAGGCCGCCGAAATTGTGCCGCTTCATGGCACCGGCGAAACCCTTACCGATCGAAATGCCGGCAACGTCGACCTTCTGGCCCGGAACGAAGTGATCGGCCGTCAGCTCGGCGCCGACCTCGATCAGGGCGTCCTCGTCAACGCGGAACTCGACCAGCTTGCGCTTCGGAGCCACATTGGCCTTGGCGAAGTGACCGCGCAGCGCCTTCGGCGTCCGCTTGGCCTTGGCTTCGCCGGCACCCAGCTGCAGAGCGACATAGCCGTCGCGGTCTGCCGTCTTGTGCGACACGACCTGGACGCCATCCAGCTGCAGCACGGTGCAAGGCACGTGCACGCCGTCATCGGCGAAAATACGCGTCATGCCCAGCTTGCGGGCGATCACGCCGGTTCTACGATCTTCCTGGCGCATAACCCTACGCTCCCAGCTTGATCTCGACGTCCACGCCGGCCGACAGGTCGAGCTTCATCAGCGCGTCAACTGTCTGCGGGGTGGGGTCAACAATGTCGAGAAGACGCTTGTGAGTCCGGATCTCGAACTGCTCGCGCGACTTCTTGTCGATATGCGGCGAGCGCAGCACCGTGAACTTCTCGATGCGCGTCGGCAGCGGAATCGGACCGCGAACGTTCGCGCCGGTGCGCTTGGCGGTGGAGACAATCTCCCGGGTGGAATTATCCAGAACCCGGTGATCGAACGCCTTCAGGCGAATGCGGATGTTTTGACGTTCCATCAAACCGATCCCGTTTCTAAACTTTCAAAAAGAGCAATGAGCGGGGCGGCACTCAAGGCACCGCCCTGCCCGGATTTCTTGTTACTCGACGATCTTGGAAACGACGCCTGCGCCGACGGTACGGCCGCCTTCACGGATAGCGAAGCGCAGCTTCTCTTCCATGGCGATCGGCGTGATCAGCTCGACATTCATTTCCACATTATCGCCCGGCATCACCATCTCGGTGCCTTCCTTCAGCGTCACGACGCCGGTCACGTCGGTCGTGCGGAAGTAGAATTGCGGACGGTAGTTCGTGAAGAACGGCGTGTGACGGCCACCCTCTTCC
>Ga0189275_100105_pt1 | contig 132695 bp, 138 predicted proteins | sample N19A6minimetaG_FD_130329 | JGI IMG/M metagenome (GOLD analysis project Ga0189275, IMG submission 130329) | Marine microbial communities from the Costa Rica Dome - N19 A6 mini metaG | ecosystem: Environmental > Aquatic > Marine > Oceanic > Photic zone | place: Costa Rica: the Eastern Pacific...
AAATCGGCAACCTGCCGCAGACCTTTGAAGAACAGGAGCTGGTGGCTCTGCTCAAGTCGGTGGGAGAAGGGATTCGGTTCAAATCGGTTCTCGACCGCGAAACCGGTGCATGCCGCGGTTTCGGCTTCGCCAACGTGGACGATCCGAAACTGGCCGACGCCGTGATCGAAGCTCTCAACGGCAAGGAGTTCGGTGGCAGTGCCCTACGGGTCGAGCGCTCCGAGCGTCGCGACAACAATGCTGGCGGCAACCGTCGTGGAGCTCCCAATGCAGCCGGCCAACCTCAAGTGGCCCGCAAGGCTGTGAACAAGGTGGTCCACAGCGATGCGAAGAGCGAAGGCGCCCCTGACCCCCGCTGGGCCGGCGAACTGTCCAAGCTCAAGGATCTGCTGGCCAACCAGAAGACGGCGGTTTGATCCGTCGCTGATCTGATCGAGGGAAAAAGAAGATCAACTCCACCCCTGCCGGTCATCCCGGCAGGGGTTTTTAATGTGACTGAGCCAACAGGAATGAACGGGGCAGATCAAGCAGCTTGTTGACCTTGGCCACATAGGCACGGTGATTGAACACGTCGTAATTGACCCGTTCAATTTCATCCAGAATGCCGCGGTACAGCCGCAACGACGTCCACACCGGCCAGCGCGCATCGGCGGACAACCATCGGACTCCGGCTTCGGAGCGAGCAAACCAATCGCGAGCCCGCTCCAGCTGAAAGCGCATCAGCGCACGCCAGGCGTTGTTGAGGGTTCCAGCCATCAGCTCTTCCTCGGAATAGCCGAAACGCTCGAGATCTTCCTGGGGCAGATAAATACGACCACGGCCCCGATCTTCCCCAACATCCCGAAGGATGTTGGTGAGTTGGTTGGCGATCCCCAGGGCGACGGCGGCATCGGAGGTGTCCGGACAGTCGCTCCAGGGGGCTGAGGTGTAGGCCTGGTCGACGCCCATCACTCCCTGGGTCATCAGACCAACGGTGCCTGCCACGCGATAGCAATAGAGCTTGAGGTCTTCAAAGCGGGGGTAGCGGGTCCAGGTGAGGTCCATCCGCTGGCCCTCGATCATGTCGAGGTAAGGCTGAATGCCCTGGGGGAAGCGCTCCAGGGTGTCGACCATCACCGCATCCAGGTCGTCCTCCACCCGACCCTCAAAAAGAGCACGGGTCTTCTCTTCCCAACGGTCGAGCCGCTCTGCAAGCTCCTCCACCGGACGCGCCTGGGCCTCCGGGCTGTCCATCAACTCATCCGTGCGCCGGCACCACACATAGATCGCCCAAATGGCACGCCGCTTCTCCGGAGGGAGAAGCAAGGTGCCGATATAGAACGTCTTGGCCCACTCGGCGGTCTCCCGACGGCAGGCCTCAAAGGCTGCGTCGAGATCCGGGGAGGCGAGGGGCATGGCTCAGGCCGTCACAGGCTCACTGGAAGAGGTCGATGATGCCAGTTGACCTGTCTTGCGGTCCACTGCGCCGGCGCAGAGCTTGCCGCTGAGAACAGCACCCTCCATCGAGGCGAGATAGCGCTGCATCGTGTAGTCGCCCGCGAGGAAGAAGTTCTTGATCGGGGTGGTTTGATCCGGACGCAGCTCCTGGCAACCGGGGGTCGTCTTGTAGACGGACAAGGGCGTCTTCACGACCTTGTATTTGCGCAGGGTGGCGGGGTTGTCGCCACTGAAGTGCATCGGGAACAGCTTCTTGAGCTCACCCATGGTGGCCTCGATGATCTCCTCATCGGGACGGCCGATCCAGTCTTTGGCAGGAGCAAAAACCAGCTCAAGCATCGACTTGTCGGGGTCTTCGTACTCCTTGCAAGTGATGCTCATATCGGCATACACGCTAAGCAGGGGGGAGCGGCTGAACAGCAGATGGTCAATGTCAGTGAGCTTGCGATCGAACCAGAGATGCAGGTTGATCACAGGGACACCCCGGAGACCATCCAGCTTCTGGAACACCTCCATCTGCTTCCAGGGCTCAGGCAGCAGCAGCTTGAAGGGATCCACCGGCAAGGCACTGACGTAGGCATCAGCGGTGAGGTCGAAGCTCTCCTTGCCCTTCACGCCACCTATATGGAAAGCCGCTACCGAACCATCGGCATTGAGCTTGATCTCACGCAGGGGGCTGTCGAGGTGCACTTCACCACCCAGTGATTCGATGTGCTCAACCACCGGCTGGCAGAGGCGCTCCGGCGGTGCACCATCCAGGAACGCCATCTTGGAGCCGTTCTTCTCCTGCAGGAAGCGGTTCAGGGCCGTGAGCACCACGGTGGCGGAGATCTCATCGGGATCGATGAAATTCAGCGCCTTGCTCATCGCCAAGAACACTTCATCGTTCACCCGTTCGGGAATGTTGTGGACCCGCAGCCACTCGGTCCAGGAGTATTTGTCGCACTCCTCGACATACCCCTGACCCCGGAGCATGGCGGGGACCAGTCCCAGGCCGAAGCTGATCTTCTCCGGCCAGGTGAGCATGTCGTTGTTGCCCAGAATCGCCGCCACACCGTTCACCGGTGCCGGCAGGTCAGGGAAATCAAAGCGGCTGTAGGTGCCTGGTTCGTCCTGCTGGTTGAAAATCATCGAATGGCTCTTCCACTGCAGCCGGTCTTCGATGTTCAGCTCCTGGAACAACTGCAGCATGTTCGGGTAAGCCCCGAAGAAGATGTGCAGACCGGTTTCATACCAATCGCCGTCCTCGTCCTTCCAGGCCGCCACCTTGCCGCCGAGAACATCCCTGGCTTCCACAACGATGGGGGTGTGGCCGGCATCCGCCAGATATTTGGCACAGGAAAGTCCAGCAAGACCAGCTCCGGCAATAGCGACGCGCATGCGGCCGTCTCGAAAGTTAAACCAACCTTAAAAGGGCTTGACCCCCGTTCGCTTCTTAAAGTCGTGTCAGCTTTCCCGTGGGCGCGTCTTGGCTGACACCCTTCTCAAGTGCACCACCCGCCACGTGCACCTGTTCACAGCTGCACTTCAAGAGGAGGATCTGGTTCCTTCGGATGACCAATTGACCTTAGATCTGGATCCCGACAACGAATTTCTCTGGGATGCCGCCAGCCTCGCCAAGGTGCAGGGACGCTTCAAGGAACTGGTGGATGCCGCAGCCGGTGGCGAACTGAGTGACTACACCCTGCGCCGCATTGGTACAGACCTGGAGGGATTCATCCGGCAACTGCTCCAGGCCGGAGAACTCAGCTACAACCCGGATGGCCGCGTGCAGAATTTCTCCATGGGCCTGCCCCGCACCCCAGAACTGTTGTGACCGGCTCGCGCTACGACCGCGGCAGCCGCCGACCGCGTGATGGCCGCTACGACCGCGGTGAGCGGGATCGTTACGACGCTCCTCCCCGTGGCGGATACGGCCGTCCTCCCGGCCCCCCACAAGGTGGAGGAGGTGGCCAGGGCGGCTTTCAATTCAGCACCCTCACCGTGGCCGTCTTGGCAGGAGTTCTCGTGGTGGGAATCGGCATCGGCAGCGCTGTCACCAGCACCACCACGGGCGACCAGGGAAACATCGCCAGCTCCCAGCAACTGGACATGGCCGTTCCCGACCCGGAGTTCTGCCGCCAGTGGGGGGCGAGCGCCTTCGTCATGGACATCGAGATGTACACGACGCTCAACCCCTCCAGCAGCTTTGTGACCCAGCCAACCCTGCAACCGGGTTGTGTGATCCGTCGGGAGAACTGGTCGGTGCTGCGCAAGGAGGGGGCCATCACCGCCGAGCAGGAGCGTGAGTGCAAACAGCGGATGAACACTTTTGCCTACATCGGCTCCGTCCGGGACAAGCCCGTGGTGCGCTGCGTCTACCAAACCGATATCAGTGAGAACAAATTCCTCACCCGAGGCGTGGCAGATGACGCTGTGGGCGTGACACCCGAGGCCGATCAGTTCTGAACCAGTTGCTCCCCGATCGCTTCAGGCACGACCTTCGCTGCCTGACGAATCGGGCTGTCAGCGCTGGCAAAGACGGGCAGAACGTCATTGCGGAACGCCACCGAGGCGCGTGAGCAGTAGCGGGCGGGATGGGTGATCAGCTTGAGCTGGCGCCGCACCTGCAGATCAGCCACCTGGGGCCGGTGAATCGTTCCCGCCGACAACTCTCTCTCGATCGACACCACGGGAACAAAGGCAGCGCCCAGGCCCGCCTGAACAGCATTTTTAATGGCTTCCAGCGAATTCAGCTCCATATCGATGCGCAGGCGCTGCACATCGAGGCCGGAACGCGCCAGAAGCTGGTCGACCATCTTCCGGGTGGTGGATTGCGCATCGAGGCAGACAAAGCCCAGGCGATACAGGTCTTCCTTGGTGAGTTCAGCCAGTCGGGCCAAGGGGTGCTTCACCGGCAGCACCAGCGCCAGCTCATCACTGGCGTAGGGCACCACCTGCAGCAGTTCATTGAGTTCCGCCGGCAATTCACCACCGATGATCGCCAGGTCGATCTGACCGTTGGCCACACTCCAGCCCGTGCGTCTGGTGCTGTGGACCTGGAGCTGCACGGAGACGTCAGGATATTTCTGGCGGAACAGACCGATCATCCGGGGCATCAGGTAGGTGCCGGTGGTCTGGCTTGCCCCCACGATCAGGGATCCACCTTTGAGGTTGTGGAGATCATCCAGAGCCCGACAGGCTTCGTGGCACTGGCTCAGGATCCGGTCGCAGTAACTCAGCAGCAGATGGCCAGCTTCAGTGAGCTGCGCCTTACGCCCGCCGCGATCAAACAGCGACACCTCCAGCTGCTTCTCCAGGTTCTGGATCTGAAGGCTGACGGCGGGCTGGGTGACGTAGAGACTGTCGGCGGCTTTCTTGAAGCTGCCCTCACTGACAATCGCGCGAAGGATCCGCAGCTGGTCGAGGGTGAACGGCAGATCGGCCACCGCGGAACACCCGGAGGAACACTGGAAATTTAGGACCGCCACGTCCGACAGCCAGAATCACGCCCTTCCAACGCAGCCGCCATGGCCTCCACCCACCACAGCAGCGTCGTGATGCTGGTGCTGCTAATCCTGTTTGCAGTGATTCACAGCGGTGGGGCTGCACTGCGCAGCCGGGCTGAAGCCTTGATCGGAGCACGGGCCTGGCGCCTGATCTTCGCGGCAGCCAGCATTCCCTCGGCCGTGGTGGTGATCGGATGGTTCCTGGCCCATCGTTACGACGGGGTGCGGCTGTGGAATCTCCAGGGCGTGCCTGGGGTGATTCCACTCGTGTGGATCGGAACCGCCATCAGTTTTCTCTTCCTCTATCCAGCCACCTACAACCTGCTGGAGATCCCGGCGGTGCTGAAACCGCAGGTGCGTCTTTACGCCGCGGGGATCATCCGCATCAGCCGCCATCCCCAGGCCATCGGGCAAATCCTCTGGTGCCTCACCCACGCCCTCTGGATCGGCAGCAGCTTCATGCTGGTGACCTGCGTGGGCCTGATCGGCCATCACCTCTTCGCCGTCTGGCATGGCGACCGGCGCCTGAAGGCCCGCTTCGGCGAAGCCTTTGACGAGCTCAAGGCCAGCACCTCGATCGTGCCTTTCGCAGCGGTGCTGGATGGACGCCAGCAGTTGCAGTGGCAGGAATTCGTTCGACCGGCGCAACTGGGCATCACCATCGCCGTCGGCGTGTTCTGGTGGGCCCATCGCTTCATTCCGACGGCTGCCGAGTTGATGCGCAATTCAGCACTCCAGAACCTGCTGGGCTGAGCTGCCTACACTCGCTTCAACCTCCTTTTTGCGGATGCCCTCGGCCGAGGAACTCGCCTGGCTCATTCCGGTTCTGCCCCTGTTCGGCGCAGTGCTGACCGGGTTGGGATTGATCAGCTTCAACCGCACGATCAATCGGTTGCGCAAACCCGTTGCGCTGCTGTTGATCTCCTGCGTTGGCGCAGCTGCGGCCCTCAGCTACAGCATCCTGTTCAACCAGCTCAATGGCGCCCCGCCCGTTGAGCATCTGTTCGTATGGGCCAGCGCAGGCAACTTCGTTTTGCCGATGGGCTACGTGGTGGATCCACTCGGGGCGGTGATGCTGGCGCTGGTCACCACCATCGCCCTGCTAGTGCTGGTGTATTCCCACGGCTACATGGCCCATGACAAAGGCTATGTGCGCTTTTTCACGTACCTGGCGCTGTTCAGCAGCTCCATGCTGGGTCTGATCATCAGCCCCAATCTTCTGGAGATCTACGTCTTCTGGGAGCTGGTGGGCATGTGCTCCTACCTGCTGGTGGGCTTCTGGTACGACCGCGACGGTGCCGCCCACGCCGCTCAAAAGGCTTTTGTGGTGAACCGGGTTGGTGACTTCGGTCTGCTGCTGGGCATCCTTGGCCTGTTCTGGGCCACCGGAAGCTTCGATTTCCAGGGGATCGCCGATGGTCTGCAGAACGGCCTGGCCGCCGGAACGGTGGCCCCATGGGCAGCGCTGCTGCTCTGCCTGCTGGTGTTCATGGGTCCGATGGCCAAGTCGGCCCAGTTCCCTCTCCACGTTTGGCTGCCCGATGCCATGGAGGGCCCGACGCCGATTTCAGCGCTGATTCACGCCGCAACGATGGTGGCCGCAGGGGTGTTCCTGGTGGCCCGCCTTGATCCCCTCTACGCCCAGTTCCCCATCGTTCAAACCGTGATCGCCGTCGTTGGCACGATCACCTGCTTCCTGGGGGCTTCCATCGCCCTCACCCAGATGGACCTCAAGAAGGGTCTGGCCTACAGCACCGTCTCCCAGCTCGGCTACATGATGCTGGCGATGGGTTGCGGTGCCCCGGTCGCCGGCATCTTCCACCTGGTGACCCATGCCTTCTTCAAGGCAATGTTGTTTCTGGGATCAGGCTCCGTCATCCACGCCATGGAGGAGGTGGTGGGCCACGAGCCCGTTCTTGCCCAGGACATGCGCCTGATGGGCGGCCTGCGCAAAAAGATGCCCGTCACCTCGATCACCTTCTTCATCGGCTGCATCGCCATCAGTGGCATTCCGCCCCTGGCCGGCTTCTGGAGCAAGGACGAAATTCTTGGTCAGGCCTTCAACAGCTACCCACTGCTCTGGGCAGTGGGCTTCCTGACGGCGGGGATGACGGCCTTCTACATGTTCCGGCTCTACTTCCTCACCTTTGAAGGGGAATTCCGCGGCAATGACACCGCCATGCAGGCCCAGCTGCTGACCGCCGCTGGCAAGGATCCTTCCGAGCACCACGCCCATGGCGGCAGCGTGCACGAATCGGCCTGGCCGATGGCTGCCCCCTTGGCGGTGCTGGCGGTGCCTTCCGTCCTGATTGGCCTCTTGGGCACCCCATGGAACAGCCGTTTTGCAGGCCTTCTCAATCCGGAAGAAGCCCTCGAGATGGCCGAACAGTTCAGCTGGGGCGAGTTTCTCCCCCTGGCGGGCGCCTCCGTGGCCATCTCCATTGCCGGCATCAGCCTGGCTGTTCTGGCCTATGCCCTGCGTCGGATTGATCTGGGGCAGCTGGTGGCCGACCGCTTCCCGGCGGTGAATGCCTTCCTCACCAACAAGTGGTATCTCGATGTGTTGAACGAAAAGATGTTCGTTCGCGGCACCCGCAAACTGGCGCGGGAGGTGCTCGAGGTGGACGCCAAAGTGGTAGATGGCGTGGTCAACCTCACCGGACTGCTCACCCTGGGCAGCGGCGAAGGTCTCAAATATCTCGAGACCGGACGGGCCCAGTTCTATGCCCTGATTGTGTTTGCCGGTGTGATCGGCCTGGTGGTGCTATTCGGCGTGATCGGCAGGCCAATCGCATAGAGCTCAGCATCCATGTGTGTCATCGCCTATCGAGGTGATGACACAGCGGCCATGATTTCTACGATCCATCCAGTGAGGATCGGATCAGCGTGTTCGAATTCGCAGTCGCCGGACTCAGCGATCCGGTGCAGGCAACCGTTCCATGGCTGAGCCTGTCGATCCTGGTGCCGATTGTGGGTGCCCTGCTGGTTCCGCTGGTTCCAGACAAAGGCGAGGGCAAACAGGTGCGCTGGTACGCCCTGATCGTGACGCTGATCACCTTCTTGATCACCGTTGCGGCCTACCTCACCGGCTATGACCCCAACCTGAGTGGTCTGCAGCTGTCCGAACGGGTGAGCTGGCTGCCGGATCTTGGCCTCACCTGGGCGGTGGGAGCCGACGGGCTCTCAATGCCGTTGATCCTGCTCACCAGCTTCATCACCAGCCTGGCCTGCCTGGCGGCATGGCCGGTGAGTTTCAAACCGCGGCTGTTTTATTTCCTGCTGCTGGCCATGGACGGCGGCCAGATCGCTGTGTTCGCCGTGCAGGACATGCTGCTGTTCTTCCTGGCCTGGGAGCTGGAACTAATTCCTGTGTATCTGCTGCTGGCCATCTGGGGCGGCAAGAAACGCCAGTACGCCGCAACCAAATTCATCCTCTACACCGCCGGCAGCTCCCTGTTCATCCTGTTGGCCGCCCTGGCCATGGGCTTCTTCGGCGGCGGCACCCCCAGTTTTGAATACACCGCTCTTGCAGCCAAAGACTTCGGCACGGGCTTTCAACTGCTCTGCTACGCCGGTCTGCTGATCGCCTTCGGCGTGAAGCTTCCGATCGTGCCGTTGCACACCTGGCTGCCGGATGCCCATGGCGAAGCAACTGCACCGGTGCACATGTTGTTGGCCGGCATCCTGCTGAAGATGGGCGGCTATGCCCTGCTGCGCTTCAACTGTGAACTGCTACCAGCGGCCCACTCTCAGTTCGCCCCACTGCTGATCGTGCTGGGGGTGGTGAACATCATTTACGCCGCACTCACCTCCTTCGCCCAGCGCAACCTCAAGCGAAAGATCGCCTACAGCTCGATCAGCCACATGGGCTTCGTGCTGATCGGCGTGGGCAGCTTCAGTGCCCTGGGCACCAGTGGCGCCATGCTGCAGATGATCAGCCACGGCTTGATTGGCGCCAGCCTGTTCTTCCTCGTGGGTGCCACCTACGACCGCACCCACACGCTTCAGCTGGATGAGATGGGAGGCATCGGCCAGAAGATGCGCATCATGTTCGCGCTCTGGACGGTGTGTGCTCTCGCCTCCCTGGCCCTGCCCGGCATGAGCGGATTCGTGAGCGAACTGATGGTGTTCGCTGGTTTCGCCACGGATGAGGCCTACACCCTGCCCTTCCGCGTGGTGATCTGCGGGCTGGCCGCCGTCGGCGTGATCCTCACACCGATCTATCTGCTCTCGATGCTTCGCGAAATCTTCTTCGGCAAGGAGAAAGAGGAGCTGGTGTCCCACACCAACCTGGTGGATGCGGAGCCACGCGAGGTTTACATCATCGGCTGCCTGCTGGTGCCGATCATCGGAATCGGGCTGTACCCCAAGCTGATGACCGACAGCTACCGCAGCTCGATCGAAGCCCTGGTGAACCGAAACCTGGGTGCGATGGAACAGGTGATCTCACCAACGGCCCCCTTGATTCGAGGTCAGGCGCCCGTTCCAGCAGTCATCCAGGCCCCCGCCGTGGGCGCGTCATAAATCACGTATCGATTCCGATTCATTCCCAGCCAACCGTCCGTAAGTTCCAGGGGAACGCTCCCCTGCAATGCGTCAGATCAACTTCGGCCTGATCTTCAGCTTCGGCCTGATCACGGTGTTCTTCACCCTGGCGAACACCAGCCCCACGACGGTTCACGTGTTGCCCGGTGTGGAGTACACCCTGCCTTTGGCAGGTCTGCTGCTGCTGGCAGCGGGGTTGGGAGCCGTGTCGGCCTGGTTCTTCGCAGCCTGGACCGGGATGCTCAACAACGTTGAACAGTTCAGCAAGGCGAACGAATACGAGGCCCAGCAGGTGCGGATCCAGGAACTGGAGACCGACCTCAGCCGCTACCGCTCCACCGTTGAAACCCAGCTGGGCCTGCTGCCTGCCACCACCGTCAGCGCGACCAGTGCCGAGAGCGAAGACAACGACCAGGCGGAGGTCAGCGATGCCAGCAGCGCGGCCTGAGGCAGCACTGGCAACACCGGTTGAGGACCGATACCTTGCCGGGAAAGGGTGAATTGACTTGCTCCAGGTGGCCCCCAACGACGGCGCTGATGCTGGAGCCCGCCTTGCGATTCGACTGCTGCAGGACGCAGCGGAGCGGGGCGATCTCGATCCCTGGGATGTGGATGTGATTGCCGTCATCGACGGCTTTCTAGATCAACTCCGGCAACGCATCGAAGTTCCCGGGCAGGTGGCGGCCGCCCTGGCCGGACGGGGCGGCAGCTACGAACGGGACCTGGCTGATAGCAGCGAAGCCTTCCTGGCCGCCTCCGTGCTGGTGGGACTCAAGGCGGAGATGCTTGAAACCAGCATGTTGCCGCCGCCGCCTGAAGTCGAAGATCACTTCGATGCCGACTTCGATGAGCAAGGCTGGCTGGATCCGGCCTTTGATCTGCCCCGACGGCCGGAACGTCATCTGCAGCGGCGACCCGTGGCACCCCCGCCATTGCGTCGCCCCGTCACCCTAGGGGAGCTGATCGAACAGCTGGAAACAATTGCCGAGCAGCTGGAATCAGACGAACTCGAGGCACGCCGCCGCAAACGGCAGAAGCGCTACAGCAACCGTGAAGCCATCGCCCAGGTGGCCGGACTGGCCCACCGCGAAAAGCTGCCGGAAACAACCGCAGCACTGGGGGTGTTTCTTAACGGTTGGGAGATCGCCCTGGACTGGGTGGGCTTCGATCAACTGGTGGATCAGTGGGAGGTGGCCGCCGCCGCGGACTTGGACCGTGACCGGGTCGGGGTGTTCTGGGCCCTGCTGTTTCTCTCCTCCCAGGGCCGGGTTGAGCTGGAGCAGGAGGGCTGGCTCCACGGACCGCTGCGACTGAAATTCATCCCCGCGAGTGGCACTGCAACGCAACTGCCGATCCGCAGCCTTCAGGTGCCAGATCCGTCGCCGACCCGGACGGTCGTGGCGGCCTAAGACCGGGTCTATGGTCACTACCTTGTATTGACCCGACCAAACGCCAATGAAGGCGATGATTCTGGCGGCTGGTAAGGGGACGCGGGTCCAACCGATTACCCATGTGATCCCCAAGCCAATGATTCCGATCCTGCAGAAGCCGGTGATGGAATTTCTTCTGGAACTGCTCAAGGAGCACGGTTTCACCGAAGTGATGGTGAACGTCTCCCACCTGGCCGAAGAGATTGAAAATTACTTCCGGGATGGCCAGCGTTTCGGGGTTGAAATTGCCTACAGCTTTGAAGGACGGATTGAAGACGGCGAACTGATCGGCAGTGCCCTGGGGTCTGCTGGCGGGCTCAAAAAAATACAGGATTTCCAGCACTTCTTTGACGACACCTTCGTGGTGCTCTGCGGCGATGCGCTGATCGATCTTGATCTCAGCGAAGCGGTACGCCTGCACAAAGAGAAGGGTGCGATCGCCAGCCTCGTCACCAAACGGGTCCCCAGGGATCAGGTGAGCAGCTACGGCGTTGTAGTCACCGATGACCAGAACAGAATTTCAAGCTTCCAGGAAAAGCCCAGCGTCGACGAAGCCCTCAGCGACACGATCAACACCGGCATCTACATCTTTGAGCCGGAGATCTTTGAACACATCCCTTCGGGACAGTCCTTCGACATCGGCTCGGATCTGTTCCCTAAACTGGCCGAGCTCGGTGCACCCTTCTATGCCATTCCGATGGATTTCGAATGGGTGGATATCGGCAAGGTTCCCGACTACTGGCAAGCCATCCGCAGCGTGTTGATGGGTGACGTCCGTCAGGTGGGCATCCCCGGCAAGGAGGTGCGTCCAGGGGTCTACACCGGTCTGAATGTGGCCGCCAACTGGGACAAGATCAATGTCACCGGCCCGGTCTACGTGGGCGGCATGACCAAGATCGAAGATGGCGCAACGATCGTTGGGCCCACCATGATCGGCCCCAGCTGCCACATCTGTGAGGGCGCCACGGTCGATAACTCGATCATCTTCGACTACTCACGCATCGGCCCCGGCGTGCAGCTGCTCGAGAAGCTGGTGTTCGGCCGCTACTGCGTGGGCAAGGACGGTGATCACTTCGATCTGCAGGAGGCCTCGCTCGACTGGCTGATCACCGATGCCCGTCGTCAGGACCTTGTGGAGCCTTCCCCGCAGCAGAAAGCCATGGCGGAGCTGCTCGGCACCGACCTCACCCAGGCAGCGAGCTAAGTCCGGCGCGATCCAGGATCAACGGGATGCGCTCCTCGGCCTTGATTGCCATCAGGTGCACGCCACGAACGATGCCGAGATAGCGCTTCACCTGTTCAGCGGCGATGGCCACGCCCTCCATGGCGGGATTCTCGGCGCACTCCAGCCGATGGATCAACGCATCGGGGATGCAGGCTCCCGGCACAACACGGTTGATGAACCTGGCATTCTTGGCTGACTTCAGCAGAAACACGCCAGCGAGCACGGGAAGGTCCAGGGGGCCGGCCAGTTCGCGCTGGAAGCGCTCGAGCGCTTCAGGGTCCATCACCATTTGGGTTTGAACGAAGCGGGCTCCCGCCGCCTGCTTGCGCTGCAACCGGCGCTGGAGACCGCTCCAGCTCCTCGATTGTGGGTCGGCGGCACACCCGGCAAACAGCGTGGTCGCCCCATCGGGCAGGGTGCCCTGCACGGGATCCACGCCCCGATTGAGGGAATCGACCTGCTGCAGAAGCTTCACCGACTCGAACTCATTCACCGGCCGGGCATCCGCCTGATCGCCCGCCCGCACCGGATCGCCAGTGAGACACAACAGGTTGCGGATCCCCAAGGCATGGGCCCCGAGCAGATCGGCCTGAAGGGCGATGCGGTTGCGGTCCCGGCAGGCCATCTGCAACACCGGCTCCAGACCGGCCTCAAGCAGCAACTTGCAGGAGGCCAGGCTGCTCATCCGCATCACGGCGCGACTGCCATCGGTCACATTCATGGCATGGACACGGCCTTGCAGCGAGGCGGCCATGGCCAACATGTGGGAGGGATCGGCTCCACGGGGAGGCATTACCTCGGCCGTGAGCACCTGATCCCCGGCCTCAATTGCGCGCTGCAGCGCCGTGCTCAAATCTCGTTCCATTTCACCGGCCCACTATGCAGGATCAGACCGGTCGTCCGGACTAGCATGATCCCAACGGTGGTCGCCCATGTCCTCCCTCGACGGTACCGATCCTCTGGAGATCTCCCTCTCTGCCAGGGAGATCGAGATCATCGAGCTCGTGGCCGAAGGACTGACCAATCAGGAAATCGCTGACCGTCTCACCATCAGCAAACGAACGGTGGACAACCATGTGAGCAACGTGTTCACCAAGACCGGCTCGAAGAACCGGGTGGCACTGCTTAATTGGGCCATGGACAACGGCAAGATCTGCCGGGACGGCTTCAACTGTTGCGTCCTTCCAGAACACGATCCCCCCTCAGCCTGATCGTGGAGCTGACAGGCTCCGGTAAGCTTTGAAGAGAGGTGGGGCCCACAGGGATCTCAAACAGCGTGGCGTATTCCAGACAGGCCTCCACGCTGGAGCCTGCGAAGCGAAGCATTCCAGTTGTGTCGTACAAACCCACCACTGGACGGATTCACCAATCAGGACCCCTCAAAGCTAAAGGAAATCTGAAGACAAATCCAGTCCGTCTTACGTCAGGCCAAAACGTCGACGCTGCTCCTCGGGCCAGGACTGAACCGGATGCTGGGCCAGCACCGCATTGCTCCAGCGGGATTCCCCGGTGATCTCCTCGCCACACCAGGGCGGAATCAGCAGATCCGCCTGGGCCGATGCCAGCTCCACCTCCGCCAGCACCAAGGGGGCGTTCTCGCCCTGGAAACAATCCACCACCCAGTCACCACCAGGACAATCCAGGGCGTAGCGGACTTTGTCCAGGCGGTGCGGCGCCAGATCCCAGAGAGCTTCGGCATCCGCCACGGGAATCGGATATTCGAACTCGTGGCGCACCAGGCCAACGGCATCAGCCGCCGCCTTCAGGGTGAGCCAGGCCTGATCCGATCCGCGCAGACGCATCCGCACCGTCACACCGTCGGCACTGGCGGCCAGGTAGCCCTGACGCAGCGGCTGTGCGGGGCCGGCACTGCTGCGCCAGGCGTCCGACCGCACCAGAAAGCGCCGTTCAATCTCGAGGGCCATGGCTCAATTCTGCGAGGGCTGAGACGCGTGCAGGCTTCCCGCCCAATGCAGCTTGTGGGAGAGGGTTCGGTAATACGACGGGCTTTGATTGAGCAACACCATCAGGGCATGGTGGCGCGCCTGCTGAACAACACAGCACTCACCAGGCTCCAGCACCGTGCAGCCCACACCGTCCTTCCACAGCTTGATGCGGTGATCCCCAGCCCCGAGGGGCCAGATCGCCAACCTGGCCCGAGGCGGCACCACCAGCGTTCGGCTGGAGAGGCTCATCGGGCAGATCGGGGCAACGATGATGGCATCGATGCCGGGGTGAAGAATCGGTCCCCCTGCCGCCAGGGCGTACCCGGTGGACCCCGTGGGCGTGGAGAGTATCAGGCCATCACCACGCACCTGGTCGATCACTTCCCCATCGATCTCGAGCTCCAGGGTGCAGGTGGGCGAAATCTCATCGCGGTAGGCCCGCAGGTAGAAGTCGTTGAAGGCCCAGTGGTGCTCTTCATCGTCTTCGAGATCCGGCTGTTGCAACGGGCCCGGCGAAGCCGCTCGATCTTCAGCGGAGCGTCGATCCACCATCGCCTGAAGCATCATGCGCCGTTCGATCGCGAACTGATCGTCTTGGAGGCGTTGCCAGATCTGATCGCCGCGCAACACACGCCGGTCATGGGTCAGAAAGCCCAGATGGCCTCCCACATTGATGCTGAGGATCGGGATGTCATGCACCGCCAGGTGGCGGGCAGCCCCCAGCACCGTGCCATCCCCCCCCAGCACCAGCGCCAGGTCGGGCAACGACTCCTCAACGGCCAGAAGGCCGGGAAAAGGATTCACCCGGGGCCCCGACATCGCGGTGACCACATGGGTACCGAGAGATTTCAGCTCCTTGGCACATTGCCGGGCTTCACGCTGGGCAGGCTGGCTGTCGGCCCGATAGATCACCCAGACCCGATCGAGACGCATGACCCAGGTGTGCGGGGGTTACCAGCGCAGCAGGTTGAACTGCTCCATGTCGACGGTAACGCGATTGCGATAAAGCGACAGCAGGATCGCGAGACCGACAGCGGCCTCAGCGGCGGCCACCGTAATCACGAACACAGCGAAGACCTGGCCGCGAATCAGATCACCATCCACGAAGGAGGAGAAGGCCATCAGGTTGATGTTCACGGCGTTGAGCATCAGCTCAATGCTCATCAGCACGCGCACCGCATTGCGGCTGTTGATCAGACCCCAAACGCCGATGCAGAAGAGCATCGCGGCCACCAGGAGGTAGGCCTGCAGGGAGGGAAGCGTGGCAAGGAAATCGCTCATCAGTCCGCTCGATTCATCAGCAGGGGAGTACGGGCCTTCTCAATCAGGCCTTGATCGGCCACCTCACCGGTGACCACATCGGTGGCCAGCACATCACGACGGGCCAAGACGATGGCGCCGATCATGGCCATCAGCAGCAGCACCGATGCCACCTCAAATGGCAAGAGGTAATCGGTGAACAGGTGCTCACCAATGCGGGCCGTGGCCTCTTCACCCACGGCGGCAGGACCGGGCAGCGACCAGGGGGTGGTGACCACAACACGAACCAGCAACGCCAGCAGACCGGCGCAGACGCCGGCGGACACCACACGGCGCGTGGTGAGGTTGGCGATGGCCTTGAGGTCTTCCCGCTTGTTGACGAGCATGATCGCGAACAGGATCAGCACGTTGATCGCGCCCACGTACACCAGGATCTGGGCCATGGCCACGAAACTGGCGTTCAGGAGCAGATAGAGCCCTGCGACGGCGGTGAACACCCCGCCCAGCAGGAAGGCGGAATAGACGATGTTGCTAAGCAGCACCACACCAAGGGCGCCGATCACCACAACGGCGGACAGCACCAGAAAACAGATCAGCTCGGTGGTTGTCGCGATGGTCATGCGTCGCCCTCCTTGGCCTCACTGGAGGATTGTCCCTCATTCTTGGCAGAGGACTTGGCAGGAGGGGTGAGGGTCTCCAACACCTGAAACGGCAACTGACCAGCTCGGGGACGATCGGCGGCAACACCGTGCGGATCCATCTCGCCCTGCGGCAGATAGGCGAGTTCCCTAAGGGGAATAACGGAGGGGTCGGTGGTGACGCTGGTGGGAAGGCGTCCGAGGGCCACGTTGTCGTAGTTGAGGCTGTGGCGATCAAAAGCCGCCAGCTCATACTCCTCCGTCATCGAGAGGCAGTTTGTGGGGCAGTACTCGACGCAATTTCCGCAGAAAATGCAGACGCCGAAGTCGATGGAGTAGTTGCGCAGCTCCTTCTTCTTTGTGGCCTTGTTCATCACCCAATCGACCACCGGAAGATTGATCGGGCAGACCCGCACGCACACCTCACAGGCGATGCACTTGTCGAACTCGTAGTGAATCCGGCCCCGATAACGCTCGGAAGGAATGAGCTTCTCGTAGGGGTACTGCACCGTGACCGGACGGCGCTGCATGTGGTCGAAGGTGACCGAAAAGCCTTGGGCCAGATTCCGGGCTGCATCGACTGCATCCCGGGTGTAATCACCGACCTGTTTGAGGAAGCCGAACATGGTCTGAAGGGGAGAGAACGAAGCGGAGCCGGGAGCGAAGAAATCCTAGGTAGGAAAACCTAGCCGCCGAATGCAACGGGGAATGCGAGCTTGAGGGCTGCTGTCACCAGAAGGTTCACCAGGGACAGAGGCAGCAGGAACTTCCAGCCGAGATCGAGCAGCTGGTCAATGCGCACGCGGGGGGTGGTCCAGCGCAGCAGGATCGCCACGAACACCAGCAGATAAGCCTTGAGCACCGTCATCACGATGCCAACGGTGCCCGTGATCACCTGCACCACGGGGGCATCGATGGGCTGGTTCAACCAGCCGGCCAGCCACTCGACAGGAATCGGGAAGCCCCAACCTCCGAGATACAGAACGCTGACCAGAACGGCCGAGAGCACCAGGTTGATGTAACCCGCCAAGTAGAAGAGGGCGAACTTCATGCCCGCGTACTCGGTCTGATAGCCGGCGACTAGCTCTTCCTCAGCTTCGGGAAGGTCGAAGGGCAGCCGCTCACACTCGGCCAGGGCACAGATCCAGAAAATCAGGAAGCCCACCGGCTGGCGCCAGATGTTCCAGCTCAAGATGCCGGCACCGGTCTGCTGACCAACAATGTCGACCGTGCTCAGCGAGTTAGTCATCATCACGATGGCCAGCACCGCCAGAGCCAGGGGAATCTCGTAGCTGATCGATTGAGCCGCGGCCCTCAGCCCACCGAGCAGCGAGTACTTGTTGTTGGAGGCATAGCCGCTCATCAGCAAGCCGATCGGCTGGATGCTGCTGAAGGCGATCCAGAGGAAGATCCCCACGCCCACATTGCTGATCAGCAGGTTCTGGCCGAAAGGAATGATCAGCCAAGAGATGATCACCGGCACAACCACCAGCACCGGGCCGAGGGTGAACAGCAGGCTGTCGGCCCGCGCCGGGATGATGTCTTCCTTGACGAGCAGCTTGAGGCCGTCGGCCAGGGGCTGAAGCACGCCCAGGGCACCGGCATACTCCGGACCGATCCGCTGCTGGACGGCGGCGGAAATCTTGCGTTCCAGCCACACCGAAACCAGCACACCCACCACTGCAGCCACCAGAACCAGCAGCATCGGCAGCGGCAGCCAAAGCAGCCTAGCCACCTCCGGGGAGAAGCCAAACCCTTGCAGGGCCTGGCTAAAGCTCAATTCCAGGTCCAGTCCCGGACTCACCATGGTGTCGACGGAAGTGGGTGCAACTTAGGCGGCCGGAGCCGAGACGCGCTCCTCAATGGGCATCCAGGAGCGTGGCTGGGATCCGGAGTAGATCTGCGAAGGCCGGAAAATCCGGTTCGCCCCGAGCTGCTCTCGCCAATGGGCTAGCCAGCCGGCAACCCTGGCAATGGCGAAGACCGGCGTGAACAGATCCCTGGGAATGCCGAGCTTGCGGTACACAAGGCCCGAATAAAAATCGACGTTGGGATAGATGCCTTTGGGGCCGAGGCGGGACGCTGCTTCTGCTTCGATCGCCCGGGCCACGTCGTAGAGGTCGTCATGGCCAAAGCTGGCGAACATCTCCTCCACCAGGGCCTGCAGGATCACGGCACGGGGATCCTTCACCTTGTATTCCCGGTGGCCGAAGCCCATGATTTTGCGCTTGGCCGCGATGGCTTCATCCAGGAAAGCGCCAGCGTTCTCGGGACTGCCCACCTGCTCGAGCATGGCGAGGACATCTTCATTGGCGCCGCCGTGGAGTGGGCCCGCCAGGGTGCCCACGGCTGAAGCCACCACGGCGTAGGGGTCGGTGAGGGTGCTGGCGGTGACCCGAGCACTGAAGGTGCTGGCGTTGAGGCTGTGCTCGGCATGGAGCATCAGGCAGCGATCAAAGATCCGCGCTGCTAGTGGATCCGGCTCACGTTCGGTGAGCATGTAGAGGAAATTGGCGGAGTAGGCCAGATCATCCCGGGGCTGGATTGGGTCCTGGCCTTTGCGGATCAGCTGAAAGGCGGCCACCATCGTGGGGATCTTGGCGATCAACCGCACCACCGCGTCATAGATGTACTGCGGGTCGTCGATCGCCCGGCGCGAATAAAACAGCCCCAGGGAAGCGGCGCTGGACTGCAGCGCGTCCATCGGGTGGCCGCTGGCCGGGAAGCACTTCATCATGTCCCGAACACGGAAGCTAACCCGCCGGTGCATCTGCACCGCGTGCTCAAACTCCGCCAACTGGTCGCGGCTGGGCAGCTCTCCCCAGATCAGCAGGTAGGCCGTTTCCAGAAAACTGCTGTTGGCCGCCAGATCCTGCATCGGGTAGCCGCGATAGGTGAGCAGCCCCTTCTCACCATCGATGTCGCAGATCGCCGACTGGGTGGCCGGCACGCCATCCAGACCTGGACGCAGTTCGATCCCGGTCCGCGCATGGCGCAGGTCGCCTGTCTGCTGCTGGGCCACCACCTGATTGCCTCTAACAGCAACCTAAATCGTCAATCAACAGTGCTGGCCGAAGCAAAGCCTTTAACTGCCACTGGCCCGTGGAACGACGCAGCTGAATCACGCCGGCTTTCTTCAGCACCAGAGATCCCGGGGCACACCCCAGAAGACCGCAGGCCAGATCTCCTAGATCCGGCTCATGGCCGACCAAGCCAAGCCGTTGATCGAAGGCGGTCACCAGCATGTTGAGGGCCCCTCCCGGCTGGAGCCGTTCATCCACCGCGAGTTCAGAAGCGAGCCCCGCCTCCAAAGCCAGTTCCGCCGTTTGCAGAGCCCGGCGATAGGGGCTGGACAGCAATCGATCCAAGCGCAGCCCCCGTTGCACCAGGGCCGCCATCACCCGCTGGGTTCGCTGACGGCCAGCGGCGGTCAGGGGTCGATCCGGATGGTCCTGGCCCGCCTGGCGGGGCTCGGCGATGCCATGGCGCAACAGAACCAGGTCAGCCGAGGTCGAGCCGGGCATGAAACGGAATCTCGGAACTGCCTTGCTCCTGACGATCAACGTCGACGGCCACCGCAAGGCCGCGGACCTGATCCTGAAGCGGCCGCCCCGCCATCACCTGCAGCAGGGCCCAGGGCCGCCATTGCCCCAACAGCGCACGGGCCGGCTCATCCGCCAGCAGGAGGGCCTGCGCCGGTTGGGAGGACGCTGTGAGTTCCTGCCATTGGTTCAAGCGGGGCTGGAGGGCACGCCCGTTCTGACGCTGCGCCAGAGCCATCAAGGACTCGCCCCACCAGTTCAGCGCAGACGAGCGAACCTGAGCCACGGCCAATTGGGCATCCACCCCAGGCTGGCGTCCCCGCTGGCGCACCAGCCGCGTCCACACGCTCAACACATCGCCATCGCCCTCCAGTTCAGAACGGGTCAGGCCCTGCTCCTGCAGACGTGCATCCACCGCATCCCTGGCGGGGCTTTGCGGGCGGGTGGCCAGCAGCCAGCCCTCGGGTTGCTCCTGCCAGAGAAGAGGGCCAGCATCAGCCCCCACAACAGCATCGGCCGCCGGCTGGTCCGCCAGGCGCTGCTTCAGCAACGGAGCGAACCATTGGGCCAGGGGATGGCTTTCGCTGGGATCCAACAAACGGGCTGGGCTCTGCAGCTGAGCCAGCCAGCGGGCATGGCCGCCGGCCGACGCCGTCAGATCCGTGAGCCCAGGCCAGGGGTCGGCGCCAAGGGCTTGCCGGAACCCGAGACGCCCATCGACCGCCATGGTTGAACCCTCCGGTCGCAGTGATGCCACGAGTCCGCTCAGATCGTCCCGTTGGGCCACCAGCTCAGGCAGCTGCAGCCAATGCTCGAGGGCATGGGGAGATGCCGTGAGCAGAGCCACGCCTTCGCCGAGCTCAGCAACCTGACGTTGCAGGCGTTGATCCCCCAGCTGATGCTGATCCGGAAGCTGGGAGACATCGAGGGCCTGCTCCAGCACACCCCGGCCTGAGGCCACCAGCAGCAGATCGTCGTCAATCAAGGCCGTGGCCAGGGGTTGGGGGTCATGCCCCACCAACGCCCCCTTACCGCTGATCACACCGATACCGCGGTAGCTGCTGATCTGCAGGTCGGTGCCCGCCAGGCTGCGGGTCTGCCAGAACCGTTGCAGAAAGCGCCGGGCGCCATCGTCATCCCGACTGGTCAAGGCCAACACCCAACCGACGTTGGAATCCCCATCGGTGAGGGTGAGACTGACCTCCTCGCCAAGCCAGGGCTCCAGCTCAAGACCGAACTGGAGGCCCGCCAAAGCAAAGACTCCTTCGCGCCACTGCCGGGCGCCATCACGGGCATCGCGGCGTTGGGAGGCAGGGGCAACGGCCTGGGCATAGGCCGGCAACCGTCCTGGATCGGCCAACCAATGGAGGGACAAGTCAGCATCCCGGGGCACAAACCGGGCCGCCCGAGGCAGATGCAACGGCTGCTCCGCCAACTGCAGGGGGCTCTGGCGGTTCATGGTCCAGAGCAGGCCAGCGGCCAGCAAAATCAGCGACAACAGCACAGCGCCGGCAGCGCTGAGGAAGGGGCGGGCCTTCATGGGCCGGCGGTCTCGGGTCGCCTCATCTTTGTCCATCACCGCAGAATGGCGCCATGGGCCAATCCCAACAACCACAACCAATCCAAGCCTCTGAACTGCAGCAATGGCTGCAAAGCGAGCGACCTTCACCGCAACTAGTGGATGTGCGCGAGGAGGCTGAGCTCGCGATCGCTGCCTTTCCAGGTGCGGTGCTGCACCGCCCCCTGAGCCAATCCAATGCATGGCTTGGAACACTGCAGGCCGACCTCAACCCCGATCAACCCGTCGTGGTGGTCTGCCATGCCGGCGTGCGCAGCTACCACTTCGGCCTGTGGCTGCTGGACCAACCCTGGGGCCTTGAGGTGTGGAACCTTGAGGGAGGCATTGATGCCTGGAGCCTTCAGGTGGATCCCAGCGTTCCCCGCTACTGATGAGCAAGCCCCTGTCCCTTCGGCAAGAACAGGTGCTTCAGGCGACGGTGCACCACTACGTCGACACGATGGAGCCGGTGGGCAGCCGCACCCTGGTGCAACGCTTCGGCATTCCCGCCAGCTCCGCCACCATTCGCTCCGCCATGGGGGCGCTTGAGCGCCGAGGACTGCTGCATCAACCGCACACCTCCGCCGGACGCGTTCCCAGTCCGATGGGATACCGGCACTACGTGGACGCGTTGCTGCCGGAACCCGGCATCGCCGTTCAACACCTGGAACGGGAGCTCACCGGCCTCAGTCTTCGTTGGGCCGGTTTGGACGACCTGCTGATGCATCTGGCCCGGCGGCTGACGGATTTCACCGGTCTGATGAGCCTGATCACCCAACCGCAGCAGGAGAACCAGCAACTGGAGACGATCCGTCTGGTACCCAGCGGTGATCGACTGCTGGTGATGCTGGTGGAAGCCAATGGCCGCGCCAGCCACCTCAACCTGCGTCTGCCCCACGGAGCTGAAGCCGAACTCACCGCGATGGAACGCTGGGCGTCGGCCCAGCTCGAGCAGGGCGACCTGAACTGGGACGCACTGCCCAGGCAGCTGCAACGCAGCGGTGCTGTGCTGCGCAACGCCCTTGAGCAGCCCACCCCCGCCAACTCCACACAGGTGGTGGTGCATGGCCTTTCCAGGCTGGTGAGCGAACCGGAATTTGAAAGCACCTCCAGTCTTCGGCCGCTGCTGGAACTGATCGATGACCAACCCGCCACCTTGATCAGCCGCGGTGAATCCGCACGGGTGTGGATCGGCGAGGAACATCCGCAGCCAGCCCTGGAGGCCTGTGCCGTGGTTCAGGCGCCCTACCGCTGCAACGAGGGGCTCGGTCATGTGGCCCTGGTGGGGCCGATGCGGATGGCCTATGCCACGGCACGGGCTGCCGTACAGCGGGTGGCCCGCCACCTGGAATTGCTGCTGGCCTGAGGTCAGCTCCCTAGAGCTGATCCCCCAGCTTCTCCGCCACGGTGTTGACGTCCTTGTCGCCGCGGCCAGAGCAGTTGATCACCACTTCGGTGCCATCGGCCAGGGTGGGGCAAAGCTGCTCAAGCCAGGCGAAGGCATGGGCGGTTTCCAGGGCCGGAATGATGCCCTCAAGCTCACTCACCAGGCGCAGGGCATCGAGGGCCTGTTGGTCGGTGACTGCGGCGTACTCGGCACGTCCGATCTCCCGGAGATAGCTGTGCTCCGGCCCCACTCCGGGGTAATCGAGACCTGCACTGATGGAGTGAGCCTCCATCACCTGACCGTCGCCGTCCTGCAGCAGCAGGCTCATGGCGCCGTGCAGCACACCGGCACGACCCTCGGTGATCGTCGCGGCGTGGCGACCGGTGGCCACACCATCACCGGCGGCCTCAACACCGATCAGCCGCACAGACGTGTCCTGCACAAAGGGATGGAACAAGCCCATGGCATTGGAGCCACCGCCAACGCAGGCCATCAGCACGTCGGGCAGCCGGCCGAAGGCGCTCTGACACTGCTGCTTGGACTCCTCACCGATCACGGCATGGAAATCCCGCACCAACATTGGATAGGGGTGCGGACCAGCGACGGATCCAAGGATGTAGTGGGTGGTCTCGACGTTGGTCACCCAGTCGCGGATCGCCTCACTGGTGGCGTCCTTGAGGGTGGCGGTGCCGGCCGTCACCGATTGCACCGTGGCGCCCAGCAGGCGCATGCGAAACACATTGAGGGCCTGACGGCGCATGTCTTCCGCACCCATGTAGATCACGCACTCCAGGCCGAAGCGGGCACAAACCGTGGCCGTGGCGACGCCGTGCTGCCCCGCACCGGTCTCGGCAATGATCCGTTTCTTGCCCATGCGCAGGGCTAGCAGGGCCTGCCCCAGGGCGTTGTTGATCTTGTGGGCACCGGTGTGGTTCAGGTCTTCCCGCTTGAGCCAGATGCGGGGGCCACCGTCGGCGCGGCGGTAGTGGGCGGTGAGACGCTCGGCCTCATACAACGGTGTCGCCCGCCCGACGTAGTTCTTGAGCAGGCGGTTGAGCTCGGCAGTGAAAGCGGGATCGTTCCAGGCCTGGGCAGCAGCTTGCTCCAGTTCCGCCAGGGCCGGCATCAGGGTCTCGGGCACGTACTGGCCACCGAACCGTCCAAAGCGACCATGGGCTCCGGGGCGCACCGCTGGCTGCAGGCTGGAGGGATCCGGAGTGCTGGCGTTGGGCAGGGTGCTGGTCACGGATCCACGGCGGAGCGTCGGCTCAGCGTAAGCAGGCGGTCACGCCATGGGGCGCCGCATCGGCGCTCATCGACAATGCAATTCGGTTGCGACGGGTGGATGCCGAAGGGCGGCTGGCAGGAATTCAGCAGTGCCGAGAGCCTGCAGCGACCGAGCGGCCCTGCGGCGGAGCCCACAGCCAAGGCGCAGCAGATGGTGCGGGTGCAACCAACCCGTGGTGGCAAAGGTGGCAAAACCGTGACGGTGATCCGGGGCCTGGAGCTGGATGCTGCGGGCTTCAAGGTGCTACTGAAGAAGCTCAAAACACGCATCGGCAGTGGCGGGACCGCCAAGGACGGCGTGATCGAACTGCAGGGAGATCAGGTGGATCTGGCACTCGAGCTGCTCAGCAAGGAGGGATACCGGCCGAAACGGGCTGGGGGCTAAGGGAGAATGGCCGCCACTTCATGCCGTGGCCATGACTGCCAGCCCCACCTACGGAGAGCTCACCAACAAAGGTGCCTCCACCAACATCGCCTGGCATGAGGCCTCCGTGGGCCGCGACGAGCGCTCGAAGCAGCGTGGGCACCGCAGCGCCATTCTTTGGTTCACCGGACTCTCCGGCTCCGGCAAGAGCACCCTGGCCAATGCCGTCAACGCAGCCCTGTTTAAGCGGGGACTCGCCACCTATGTGCTGGATGGCGACAACATCCGCCACGGCCTCTGCAAAGACCTGGGCTTCTCCGATGCTGACCGTGAAGAGAACATCCGCCGCATCGGTGAAGTGGCCAAGCTGTTTCTGGATGCGGGCGTGATCGTGCTGTCCGCCTTTGTGTCGCCCTTCCGTGCAGACCGGGACAAGGCCCGGGACCTTGTTGAGGACGGTGACTTCCTCGAGGTGTTCTGCGCCGCAGACCTCGAGGTCTGCGAATCCCGCGACCCCAAAGGCCTCTACGCCAAGGCACGGGCGGGGCAGATCAAGGAATTCACCGGCATCTCCAGCCCCTACGAAGCACCGGAAACGCCCGAGCTGAAGATCGACACCGGCAAGCAGGATCTGGCCGACTCCGTGGAATTGGTGATCAAAGCGCTCCAGGAGCGTGGGGTGATTCCGGCCGCCTGAGGTCGCCGTCGCCAGCCCTGGCGGCATCCGCCAGGGTTTTGATGCAACTAGCCACCGGCACCGCCAATAGCAGGCCCAGCAGATCCCCCACGCCATAGAGGGCGCCCACCCGAGCCCCAATGGGCAAGGCGATCAGCAACCAGGCCGGTTGCAACCCCACGATGCTGCCCATCAGCCGCGGTTGGATCACCTGATCGACGATCTGACCGACCACAATCGCCGCGGCAAGCAACTCAAGGCCTGTGCGGGGGTCCTGAACCGCCAGCACCGCACTCACCGAGACGATCGACACGGCACTGGCATAGGGCACCAGGGTGGTGAACCCGATCAGCACAGCGAACAAGACGCCGTAGGGAATGTTCAGGGCGGTGAACACCAGGAGCTGACCACAACTGAGGATCAGCGCCAACACCACCTGACCGGCGAAATAGCCCCGAAAAGTGCGCTCGAGGGTCGTCTGCACCAGATCCCGCCAACGGTCGGGCAGCCAGCGGGCCAGACCGTCGACTATCGGATCCGCCCCAAACAGCAGGAAGACCGCCAGCACCAGCACGATCACCACATTGATCGTGGTGCCCACCGTGGCCCCCAGCAGGCCCAGCAGACGCTGGCTCAACTGCGTCGCCAGACGGCTGAACTGGGCCACCAGATCACTGCTGAGGTCAGCGAAATCAGCCGGCAGGCCATGGTCCAGAGCCCAGAGCTGACCCCGATCGATCCACTGCTCCGCCGCCGTGAGCAGAGACGGCGAGGCACCGAGCAATTGGCTGAGCTGTTCGATCAGCAGCGGCACCAGGGCCACAGCGGCCCAGACCAGAAGCCCCAGGGTCACCAGGACGACGCTGACGATGGCCCAGGCGCGGGGAAGACCCCGTTGCGCGAGCCAGCGGCAGGGCAGGTCCAACAAAAAGGCGATCAAGGCCGCGGTGAGGAACAGCCCAGGGAATGGGGCGAATTGCACCAGCAAACGCTTCAGCACAAAGGCGTTCAAGCCCAGAACAGGCAGCAGAAGACCAAGCCGCAACCAGGCCGGCCAGGGCGTCATCGTGGCGATGACGCGAATCGATCAGTGCTGCTCAAGGGCGGCCGGCTTGGAGGCGGAACTGACGTAATGGCACCAAAAACTGAGCCAGGCGGCAATCCCGAGGAACTTGAATCCCTCCTCAAAGATCTGCACCGTTTCATAGGAATCCGGCCACAGCCCCTGGAGGGCATCGGTCAGAACCGACAGGCCCAACAACACCACGGACACCAGAAAGGTGTCGCCACCGAAGCGCCGCAGGGGACCACGGAAGCGGAACAACAGCAACCCGGTGAAGAAGGCGTAGGTGAGATGTAGAGCAACGCCTCACCGAGGTAGCGGTCATACACCAGGAACATGTCGTCAAGGCAGAGCCAGAGCGAGAAACCACCGCCGCAGAAGGCGAATTGACCGTTCAGAACTGAGCCTTGGATCTGCCGGGTGGACGCCGCAAACAAGGCAATGGCCACCGCCGCCATCCAGAGCAGGTAGCCCACGCTGGAGAGGAAACCTTCTCCCAGAGGCGCCTTGAAGGACTGGGCCAAGTCCTTCAACACCAGCTTGGCGCTGATGCCCTCAGCACCGCTCCAGACAAGGGCAACCGCATAGACGATGGCCGCCGGCACCACCGCCCAAAGCAGCGTGGATCGCAGGGTGGAACGAACGGGAACACTCATGAAGTCATCTGGGAGAGGTAATCCGTGCTGCCCAGATCAACCAGGCGCGCATCCTTGGCGACCACAGCATCGTGAAGGCTGCTGCGGTAGTCCTCAAGTTTCCGGGCCAAGTCAGCGTCGGCCACCGAAAGGATCTGCGCCGCCAGCAAGCCGGCATTGAGGCCCCCACCGATGGCGACGGTGGCCACAGGAATCCCCCCCGGCATCTGCACGATCGAGTGGAGGGAATCAACCCCGGACAGCGCCCGGCTTTTCACCGGAACGCCGATCACGGGCAGCGTGGTGAGGGCGGCCACCATGCCGGGAAGATGGGCCGCCCCGCCGGCGCCGGCGACGATCACCCCAAACCCTTGACCCCGGGCCGCTTGAGCGAAGTTCACCATCTCCAAGGGGGTGCGATGGGCCGAGAGCACCCGAACCTCCACCTCCACCCCCAACTCGCGCAGGATGGCGGCGGCGGGTTCCATGGTGGGCAGGTCAGAGTCACTGCCCATCACAACGGCAACACGGGGGAGCACTGGCGGCACAACGCAGAGGGGCAAGACTGCCATCGTCTCCCCCCATGGCTGCAGAAGCCAGTGTTGTGTTGATGCACCGGATCACCAACGTTCGACTGCCGGGTCCCCTGCCGGGGGACGGAGACCAGTGCTATGCCATCGACCTGGGCGAGAAGGGTCTGATCTGCCGCATCGAGGCGATGGGCGGCGAAGCGCAAAAAGAGGAGCAACAAGAGACTCAAGAAACCGATGCGGACTGGAACGGCAACTGGCTCAGCCCCCGGGGTGTGGACCTGCAGATCAACGGCGGGCTGGGGCTGGCCTTCCCGGAGCTGAGCGAGAGCGATCTGCCCCGGCTGGAGCAACTCCTCGATCTGTTGTGGCGCGATGGGGTCGAAGCGATCGCCCCGACCCTGGTGACCTGCGGCATCGCGCCGCTGCGCCAGGCCCTGGCCGTGCTGCGGCAGGCTCGGGACCTGCACCGACCAGGCCGTTGTCGGCTGCTGGGGGCCCATCTGGAGGGCCCCTTTCTGGCCGAAGCCCGCCGCGGTGCCCATCCCCGTGAACACCTGGCCAGCCCCAGTCTGGAGGCTCTCGAGGAACGAATCGGTGGGTTCGAAACGGAGATTGCCCTGGTGACCCTGGCCCCCGAACTGGAGGGAGCCGCTGCGGTGATCGGGCGACTGCGGGAGCTGGGCATCAGCGTGGCCCTCGGCCACAGCGCCGCCACGGCCGAACAGGCCAGCACTGGTTTCGACCAGGGGGTGGCCATGCTCACCCACGCCTTCAATGCCATGCCGGGCTTGCACCACCGGGCACCGGGCCCTCTTGGGGAAGCCTGCAGGCGCGGAGGGGTGGCCCTGGGGCTGATCGCCGATGGCGTGCATGTGCACCCCACGATGGCGGTGCTGTTGCAACGGCTGGCACCGGAGCAGACGGTGCTGGTGAGCGATGCGCTGGCCCCCTACGGCCTGGCCGACGGGGAGCACCGCTGGGACGAGCGGGTGCTGCTGGTGGAGAACGGCACCTGTCGTCTCGATGACGGCACCCTGGCGGGGGTGACCCTGCCGCAACTGGAGGGGGTGAAACGGCTGGCCCGCTGGAGTGACGCCCCCGGTGCTGCGATCTGGAGCGCCACGTTGGCACCGCGGCGGGTGATCGGCGATGCAACGGGGTGTATGGATGCCCTGATGGGACGGCCACTGACGCAACTGCTGCGCTGGCAGCTGAAGGAGGGTGAGCTGCACTGGGCCTGCGCTGCTTAGGATCCCGCCGACGCAAACCCTTCCGCCATGGCCCCCGATCAGCTGCTGGAGCAGAAACAGGCCGAGAAAAAGGAAGTGAAGGGCTACTTCGAAACCACGGGTTTCGACCGCTGGAACCGCATCTACAGCGACAGCGATGACGTGAACAAGGTGCAGCGCAACATCCGCATCGGTCACCAGAAGACCGTGGATGAGGTGCTGGCCTGGATCAAGGAGAGCGGTGAACTCAGCCAGGCGAGCTTCTGCGACGCGGGCTGCGGTGTTGGCAGCCTGAGCCTGCCGCTGGCGGCGATGGGGGCCGGTTCCATCAGCGCCAGCGACATCTCCGAGGCCATGGCCCAGGAAGCCGAGCGCCGGGCCCGCGAGGCCGGCCTCGACATGGCCAAGCTGAATTTCTTCGCCAGCGACCTGGAAAGCCTGAGCGGCTGCTTCCACACGGTGTGCTGCTTGGATGTGTTCATCCACTACCCCCAGCAACCGGCCGAAGAGATGGTGAAGCACCTCTGCAGCCTCACTGAAGAGCGGCTGATCGTGAGCTTTGCGCCCTACACCCCGCTGCTGGCGCTGTTGAAGGGGATCGGCCAGCTGTTCCCCGGCCCCAGCAAAACCACCCGGGCCTACACCCTCAAGGAAGACGGCATCGTGAAGGCAGCCGAAGCCTGCGGCTTCAAGCTGGTGCGCCGCAGCCTGAACAAAGCCCCCTTCTACTTCTCGCGTTTGATCGAGTTCCGCAAGGCCTGATCTCCCTCACTCGGGGGATCCACCAGGAGGTTGAGCTCCCTCAAGTGAGGGAGACCCGAAAGCCGCCAGGCATGCAGCCGATAGCCCCCATCACCGGGCGTTGCAGTGGCTGAAATCTCGCGATTCATCAGATAGAGCGGATCACCCAGCAAGGGGCTGCCCAGCTGCGCCAGATGAATGCGGATCTGATGGGGTCGTCCGGTGGTGATCGTCACCTGCAGGCGATCGCCCTCGGCCCTGCGCTCCAACAGCTCCAGCTCGGAGTGGGCTGAGAGGCGTTTGCAGATCGGCGCACCGTCGAACGGTTCTGGCCCCCAGATCCAGCCCAAGAGTGGATGCGGCCGTTCCACCACATCACTGCTCACCGTCAGGCACTGCCCCAACTCCAACCCCGGCACCCGCTGGCTCCAGGCCTGATACACCTTGCGGCAACCGCCGTCGGGCCGGAACTGCTTCGACCAAAGGGCACGGGTCTGCGGCGTGCGGGCACACACCTGCAGGCCGGAGGTGAAGCGCCCCAGGCGGTGCACCGGCCGGGCCCCGGTGGGTTCGAGCAAGGCCATGAGCGTGTGGTGCAGGAAGCCACCACCGGGCATCACCGGCAAACCGGAAGGCTTGTTGATCACCAACAGGTCGCCGTCGTCGTGGATCGTCTCCCATTGATCGGGGATCGCCTTCTCCAACCAAGGCGGACGCCGCCAACAGAGTGTCTCACCGCCCTGCAAGGCTCGATCAACGGCCAGCAGCGCTCCGTTCCAATCCAGCTCACCGGCGGCGATCCGCTGCTGCCACAACACAGCATCAGAGTGGCGGTAGCGATCCGCCAGCCATTCGCTCACCAAGATGCCGGCAGCGGACCGCGGCACCCGGTCGCGGTAGGTCCAACCGTTGTTGAACGCCGCCTCGCGCCAACCAGCCTTCAAGTCACCAGACGGTGCTCCAGGGCATAGCGCACCAATTCCGTGCGGCTGGAGGTGCCCGTCTTGTTGAACAATCGGCTCACGTACTTCTCCACGTTGCGGATCGACGTCTCCAGTTGCCGGGCAATCTCCTTGTTCATCAATCCTTCCGCCACCAGCTGCAGCACACTCGCCTCCCGCGGCGTGAAGCTGTGCACCACCGGCTCGGTGGAGGGCAACGCTTCGGCCTGGGCCAGCAGCGAACGGATCTCGGTGATCTGCTTGGCCATCTGGCCCATATCGGTATCCGCAAAGCGCGCTGCCTCCTGCAGCAGCCGTTGCTGGCGCTGGGCCACGTTGCGCACCCGCGCCACCAGCTCATCGGGATCGAACGGCTTGGGGATGTAGTCATCCACCCCGGCCAGATAGCCCTGGGTGCGGTCCGCCGTCATGCCCTTGGCGGTGAGGAAAATCACCGGGGTGCCACCAAGCCGTTCATCGGCGCGCAACTTCTGCAGCAGGCCATAGCCATCAAGCCGCGGCATCATCACGTCGCTGATCACGACATCCGGCAGCATCTGCTCCGCCTTGGCGAAGCCTTCCTCCCCGTCCACCGCGGTGGTCACCTCAAAGCCTTCGTCTTCCAGATAGGCCTGCACCGCCGTGCGCAGACCGGGCTCGTCGTCCACCAGCAACAGACGCGGGGCGGGCGCCGCGGCCTCTACGGATTCAGCGGTGGGGGTGGGCGCGTCGCTCATGGCTGGAATCGCTCTGGCCGCAATGTATGGAGAGCACGCTCAACGGGCCAGTGCGGGTAACTGCTCCTGCTGTTCGGGAATCAGGGTGGAAAAGCCCAGATCCAGAGCCTTCTGACGCAACGTGGCAGGGTCGGTTCCCGCCACCTCCGGCACGCAGGCTGCCCACCACACCAGGTGATCCTCCCGATTCACGTCCGTGATCGGACCGCCAGGGTTGAGGGTGCGCACGTAAACCGTCGACGGCGTGCGTTTCACCCGCAAGGGCTTCTCTGGGGAGCAATTGACGCTCTCCACATAGACGTTGAGATCCGACGCCGACTCCTCCCACAGGCTGTAGCTACGGGTGTCGGGATTGGACGAGGCTGGTTTCACCGCGTAAATCCCGATCGACAGGGTGCCGACGGGAGCAGGGCGTTCGATCAGCACCTTGAGATCGGCTGGCCGCGATTGCCGCATCTGCTCCAGCACCTGCTCACGGTCGAAGCCACTGGCGGGTTGCAGGCACACCAGCCCGCCCAGGCCCAGCAGTGCCGTTGGCAATCGCAGACCCATGCCAGTGCCGTTCGCAATGCAGCACCATGATCGCAACATCTGCCTGCATCGTCCTGAGCGGCTCGGCTCTCGCCTTTGATTTCCAGGCCACCACCCCCTGTGCGGCTGAGGTGGTGGAGGCGATGGCGCCGTTCTGGAGTGCGGACTGGGGCAATCCCTCCAGCCGCCAGCATCGGCTCGGCCTCAGCGCCTCTGCCGCGGTGAACTTGGCGCGGCGCCAGCTGGCAGAGGCGTTGGAGGTGAAGCCGGAACGGTTGGTGTTCACCAGCGGTGCCACGGAAGCCAACAACCTGGCGCTGCTGGGCCATGCCCGCGCCCTGGGGAGCGGCCATCTGATCAGCGTGGCCACCGAACACCACGCCGTGCTGGATCCACTCCAGCAACTGCAACGGGAAGGCTTCAGCGTCACCCTGCTGACCCCAGGCCCCGATGGACTGATCAGCCCCGAGCAGTTGGAGGAAGCAATCACCCCCGAAACGCGGCTGGTGAGCGTGATGGCGGCCAACAACGAAATCGGCGTGCTCCAGCCGCTCGAGCAACTGGGAACGGTTTGCCGCCGCCATGGCATCACCCTGCACAGCGATGGAGCCCAGGCCTTCGGGATGCTGCCGCTGAACCCTGATGCCCTGGGGGTTGACCTGCTCAGCCTCAGTGCCCACAAGCTCTACGGGCCCAAGGGCATTGGCGCCCTGGTGCTGCGGGAGGGCATCGCCATCAAACCGCTGCAGTGGGGGGGCGGCCAGGAAGCCGGGCTCCGGGCCGGCACCCTGCCCACCGCCTTGATCGTGGGCTTTGCCGCCGCCGCCCGCCTTGCGCTGCAGGAACAGGAGCAGCGCAACAGCTATCTTCAGCACCTGCGCGATCAGCTGTGGGAGGGCCTGCAGCAGCGCCTCCCCGGCGTGCTGCTCAATGGGGCCCTGCAGCAGCGCCTGCCCCACAACCTCAACATCAGCCTTCCCGGGGTGAACGGCAGCCGCCTGCACCGGGCCCTGCGCCCGCACCTGGCCTGCAGCAGTGGCTCCGCCTGCAGCAACGGCGCGCCGTCCCACGTGCTCCAGGCGATCGGTCGCTCGCGGGCTGAAGCCGAAGCCTCCCTGCGACTCAGCCTGGGGCGTGAGACCACAGCCGACGACGTGGATCAGGCCATCACAGCGATCACCGACGCCGCAGCTGCCGCCGGGTTCCTCAGCGGTCGCTAAGCCGGGGCCAAACGCTGGGCCACACGCCATTTGGCACTGCGGCTGCGGGGGTTGGCCTCCTCCTCCTGCTCGGTGGCCACCACCGGCTTGCGGGTGATCCGTTGCAAGCGCTCATCTCGCAGGAAGGCGGTCTTGACGCGGCGGTCTTCAAGGGAATGGAAGCTGATGATTCCCAGAAGCCCCTCAGGCTCGAGCCAGTCGGGAGCTTGCTGCAGCAGGCGATCGAGCACCCCCAGCTCATCGTTCACCGCAATCCGCAGGGCCTGGAAGGTGCGGGTGGCGGGGTGAATCCGCCCCCGCCGCGCCTTGGGGGGATAACAACCGGCCACGGCGTAGGCCAAGGCCGCGGTGCCCTCATAGGAGCCCTTGTCCTTGAGGTCGGCTTTGATCCGCCGGGCGATGCGGCGGGAGAGCCGCTCCTCCCCGTAGCCATAGATCAGATCCGCAAGCTCGTTCTCCTCCAGGCGATCGATCAGCTCAGCCGCAGTCTCCCCCTCACCGCCGGCATTCATCCGCATGTCCAAGGGACCGTCCAGACGAAAACTGAAGCCCCGCTCCGCCACATCCAGCTGCGGGCTGCTCACCCCCAGATCCGCCAGCACCATCACGGCGGGCTCTGGCGGCACATAGTCGGCAAAGTTGGTGGCCACGATCGAGACGCGATCACCGAAGGGGGCCAGACGCTCCGCCGCCGCGGCCCGGGCCGTGGCGTCCTGGTCCAGTCCGATCAGGCGCAGGCCGGGATGCTGTTCCAGCAACAGGGCGCTGTGGCCGCCGCCCCCAAGGGTGGCGTCGATCAACAGGCCATCCGGACGGGGGATTTGCCGGGCCGCATCCAGCACCGCATCGGCCAGCACGGGCACATGGCTGAAGGGGGGCACAAGCCACAGGCGAAGACTCCTTAAGATCTACTCATCGATCGGACCACCGCTCCCATGACGCAGCTGGAAACGCGCACGGAGCCCATGGTGGTGAACTTCGGGCCCCACCACCCCTCCATGCACGGGGTGTTGCGGCTTGTGGTCACCCTTGATGGTGAGGACGTGGTCGACTGCGAACCGGTGATCGGTTACCTCCATCGCGGCATGGAGAAGATCGCCGAGAACCGCACGAACGTGATGTTCGTGCCCTACGTGAGCCGCATGGACTATGCGGCGGGGATGTTCTACGAGGCGATCGTGGTGAACGCCCCGGAAAAACTGGCGAACATCCCGGTGCCCAAGCGGGCGAGCTACATCCGGGTGCTGATGCTGGAACTCAACCGCATCGCCAACCACCTGCTCTGGCTTGGACCCTTCCTGGCAGACGTGGGGGCCCAGACTCCGTTCTTCTACATCTTCCGCGAGCGGGAGATGATCTACGACCTCTGGGAAGCCGCCACCGGCCAGAGGCTGATCAACAACAACTATTTCCGCATCGGCGGCGTTGCCGCTGACCTGCCCTGGGGATGGCTGGAGAAATGCCGTGATTTCTGTGACTGGTTTGGCCCCAAGATCGACGAATACGAAAAGCTGATCACCAACAACCCGATTTTCCGGCGCCGGATTGAAGGGTTGGGAACGATCGAGAAGGAGGACGCCATCAACTGGAGCCTCTCCGGACCGATGCTGCGCGCTTCCGGCGTGCCCTGGGATCTCCGCAAGGTGGATCACTACGAGTGCTACGACGACTTCGACTGGCAGGTGGCCTGGGAAAAGGAAGGCGACTGCTATGCCCGCTATCGCGTGCGCATTGAAGAAATGCGCCAGTCGCTCAAGATCCTGCGCCAGGCCTGCGACATGATCCCGGGCGGACCCACCGAAAACCTCGAGGCCAAGCGCCTCAATGAAGGCAAGGGCAGCGACGCTGCAGGTTTCGAATTCCAGTACGTGGCCAAGAAGGTGGCGCCCACCTTCAAAATCCCCAACGGCGAGCTCTACACCCGGCTGGAATCAGGCAAGGGAGAGATCGGCGTTTTCATTCAGGGCAACAACGACGTCACCCCCTGGCGCTTCAAGATCCGCGCTGCCGACAGCAACAACCTGCAGATCCTTCCCCACATCCTCAAGGGACACAAGGTGGCCGACATCATGGCCATCCTCGGTTCCATCGACGTGATCATGGGATCGGTGGATCGCTGATCTCTGAACCGGTTTCTGCGGCGGTTGCAACATGCGGGCTATCTGCTGCCCGCAACCGTGACCGGTGCGTTATGGCTGAAGGGCTTGCATCCAGGGATACCCGGCCTCGGCTGCCCGCTTCGCGCCCTCTCCGGCGTGCCCTGCCCCACCTGCTTTCTGACCCGAGCAACAAGCGCAGCACTCACCGGTGATCTGGGTGGATCGCTGCAATGGCATCTGTTTGGTCCCATTGCCGCCCTGGGGCTGGTGTTCTGGAGTGTGCTGGCGCTCCAGCAACGGCGTCTCATCCCCAGAGGTCTTCCCCTCTGGCCCCTGCCGGTGGTGACTGGAGGGTTGATGAGCTACTGGCTGCTGCGCCTGAGCACCAACAGCTGGCCCAGCGGCTGAGCGATCAGCGCAACAGTCCGCGCTGATAGGCGACGTTCTGAAGGAAGAAGCTGGCCATGGGAATCACCACAAAGCCCCCCAGACCGCAGGTCGCCAGGGCCAGCAGCCCCGCAACGATCGCCGTCAACACCTCAAGCCCCACGAAGCTCAAGCCATTTTCCGAGCGATACACCACCTGAAACGACTGGGAGAAGGCTTCACCGATACCCATGTCGGTGACGAAGATGCGATTCACGAACACCGGCGTCACCAACGCCACGGCAATCCCGGGAAGGATGCAAAGCAGAAAGCCGATGGTGGTGACCAGCGAAAAGAACAGCCCCGCCAGCACATAACGCCACCAACGGCCGGTGAGCAGCTGAGCGGCCGTTGAAATCGTCACCACCTCACCGCGCTCGTAATAGAGGGCAGGAACGGCCACCAACAGCACCGACAACAGGCTGGCGAGGATGGAGAAAGGCAACTGAACCAATTGGGCGAGCACCGCTCCGAGCCCCAATGCCGCATCGCTGCTGCCGATGATCGCCGACACGGCAACGATGATCAGGCCGTAAGCCAGAACAGCCAGCAGCGACAGCACGATTGAGCCCACCCAGCTCACCAGCACCACTGGGATGTGCTGCAGGAAGGCCTGCCAGGCCTTCTGAATTGACGGAGGCTCGAAGGCAATCGGCGCGGCCATGGTTCGGGCGGGATTTCTGTCAGGGTGACAGTCGGCACCGGCTTGAACAACACATCGCCATGACCTCTGCCCCCTGGCTGGAGCTGAGCCGAACAGTGCGCTTCAGCGACACCGACGCCGCCGGTGTGATGCACTTCCAGCAGCTGCTGGGCTGGTGCCATCAGGCCTGGGAGGAAAGCCTGGAACGCTTCGGCCTGCCGGCCGGTTCAGTCTTCCCTGGCGGCCGCGGGGAGCAACCGAGCGTGGCCTTGCCGATCGTGCACTGCCATGCCGATTTCCGCGCCCCGGTGCAGGTGGGCGACAAGCTGCTGATCCGCCTGGAACCGGAACGGCTCGATCCCAGCAGTTTTGCGGTGAACAGCCAAGTGCTGCTGGAGGAGCAGCTGGTGGCCCAAGGCTGCCTGCGTCATGTGGCCATCGACGCCCAAACCCGGCGCCGCTGTGCCCTGCCCGATGGCGTGGACCGTTGGCTGGAAGCATCAAGCCTCGGCCGCATCCAACCGCTCTAACCACTCTCGCCAGCGCTGACGCTGCCATTTCCCCAGCGCGGAGAGGGCCAGGTCGGGGCACAACAGCCAACGCCGTGGCGTCTCCGCCGGCGGCCAAGGCCGAGTGAGGGCCTCAAGCCGCTGCAGCACCGCAGGGTCAGAACTGCCCACCAAGGCCACCAGCCGCTGCCCCCACTCCGGATCATCTACAGCAAGAAGCAGCACGGCACTCACCGGCAGCGATGCCGCCTGCAGCGCCGCCATCAAACGCTGCTCCAGCTGCTCGGGGAACACGGTTTCCCCCCCGGAGTGGATGGCTCCATCGATGCGCCCGGCAATCTGAAGGCTTGGGGTCAACGCGGCCTGATCCCCGGAGCGCCACCAGCCATCGCCATCCCCGAGCCATTCCCACCGATCCGGCTGATCAGCCCGCCAACAACCCAGCGCCAACCGATCAGTGCGCACCTCAAGCGCCCCATCAGCGGCCAGCCGCAGCTCCACATCCACCAGCGGGTCCCCACACCCGGGCTCGCCGGCCAAAAAGCGGTCCGGCGGGAGCGCCGCCACCATCGCCGCCGTCTCCGTGGACCCGTAACAGGGCGCCAGCGGCAGCTGCAAGGCACGCGCCTGATCCGCCAGCGGAGACGGGAGAGCCGCACCACCGATCCAGATCAGCTGCAGCTGCTGTAAGAAGGCCACCCCATCGGGATGGGCCAGCAGGCGCGCCAGCTGCGTGGGCACCAAGGACAGCACGGCAGGATTCGTCTCCCAAGCGGGCAGGCCCTGGCAGAACGCGAGCAGTTCGGCGGGGGTTTTCATCAACCCCGGCTCCAGTTGCTGATGCCCCGCGCCCCAGCAGCGGGCGCGCCAACAAGGCATCAGACCACTCACATGGGCCAGCGGCAGAGGATTGAGCAGCAGGGTGGAGGCGGGGTCCACGCCGATGCCCGTCAACCAATGGGCGGTGGCGGCGGCCGAACGGTCCAGATGAAGCGAAGGCTGGGCGCAGCAACGGCTGCCGCCACTGCTGCCACCACTGCGCACCAGCACCCCCGGTCCCGGCGGCAGCTGATCAATGGGCGCCGCTTCCGCCTCAGGTGACAGGGCCACCCACTGCCCCGCCGCCAGCCCCTGCTCCAGCCGCTCGAGCTCGCTCATGCCGCCGCGGCCCAGACCTGCTCTGGATCGTTGGAGAACATCGGCCCCGCTGGCGTCCAACCGGGGGCCAGGCCCGGTGCTGCCGGCGTGGGGCCCTGGGCCTGAAGACCGGCCAAATGCTCCAGCCAGCGCCGACCGATGCCGGTTTCAAACGCCGTGCTCAGCATCCGTTGGGGCAGCCCCGCCTGCAGCTCCCGCAACAGCAGGCGGGGATCGCCCTCCAGCGCAGGCCGACGCACCTGCCAGCCACTCCAGCTGCTGCGCAGCTCGGGGTGCTGGTCGAGGGATTCATCGAGGGCCACCGGCCCCAGCGCGGCCAACTGATCCAGGCCGGCTTGATCCTCCACCGCCAGCGGCTGCTCCAACCAGTCCAAGCGCGGGTCATCGCGCAACCGCTGCATCCAGACCTCAGCCGTGATGCGATCCCAGCCGCCGTTGGCATCCAGACGCAGCCGGGCCGTGGGCGGCAGCCGCTGGAGCAGCTGCTCAAGCAGCTGACGCTCCAGGCCATCTGGCGCCGTGGCCACCTTCCACTTGAATGTGCAGCTCTCCAGGCCACCCATCGATGCCGCAGCAACCTCCAGGGCCGAAAGCATCGCCTCGCCAGCCGGCAGCAACAGCGCCGGGGCAGGAGCATTCAGCCAGCCCTGGGGAGCATCAGCACCCACCACACCCTGCAGCTCCGCCAAGGCCGCCCCAAGGCCAAAACCCACCGGCCCCGGGGCCTCCCGCAACACAGCCTCCAGCTCAGCCTGAGGAAGCTCGTCCGGCAGCAAAGCGAGAGCCTGCTCACAGGCCATGAACTGCTGCGGCTGCAGCGGAGCCACTTCGCCCCAGCCCACGGCCCCCTGATCGTCATCCAGCCGCAGCAACCAGCCACAACGCTCCCGCAGCTCGCCGGCTGCCGTGCGCAGCGGCTGCAGCAAGGCAAAGCGGAAGCGGCGACGCTGCAGCAGGAGCGTCATCCGCCCGTCCAGACGCGCGCCAGAGCCAGGCCCGCACTCAGCCCCAGACCATTCCAGCCCTGGAAGCGCAGGGCCAGAAACTTACTGCCACTGATCAGCTCCGGCCTGTCGTGGTGGCGCTGGAGCAGACGCATCAGCTGCACACCGGCAGGAAGGCCGAGAGCGCTCAACAACACCGTCGGAGGCCAGTCCCCATGCAGCACAGGCACCCACTCCAACGCCAGCGTCAAGGCCACAAACCAGGGCACCAAGGCTGCCGCCCGGGCCGTGCCCAGACGCACCACCGGCGAACGTTTGCCATGGGCAGCGTCCTCCTCCACCTGATGGAAGTGGGAGCAGAACAACACCAGGGTGGTCGCCAGGGCGGGGCCTGATCCCAAGATCCAGGCCGTGCCCCAAGGAATCGATGCTGCCCCCCGGGGCTGCAGCACAACAAGGGCCGCTGCGGTGGCAAACGGTCCAAAGGCCAGCCAGCACAGGGGCTCACCCAGGCCGCGGTAGCCCAGGCGGAAAGGCGGGCCCTGATACACATAACCCAGGCCGCAGCAGACCAACACCAGGGCCAGCACGGCCCCACTGCTGCTCCAGGCCAACCCGGCCATCACCAGCAAGCCCAGCACCAGCGCAGCAGTCGCCCCCTGGGCGACACGGTCCCGGCGGCCGGTGAGGTTCACCACGGAATGGGGTTTACCGGTGGCATCCACACCCGTGGCCGCGTCAAAAACATCGTTGCTGAGGTTTTCCCAAAGCAACAGCAGGATGGCCGACAGCACAAAGCCCCCCAACTGCAGCCAGCGCAGGGAGCCCGCGACCCCGAACTGCCATCCAGCCGCCAGCAGCACAGGCATCACGGCAACGGAATACATCGGCCACTTGATCGCTGCCTTCCACAAACGGCGCCGATCGGCGTAACGGGATGCGACAGCCTGCGGCTCAGACATGGACAGGACCCGTTCCCGCAGGGCGAAGACCCATACATTTGAGCAGTAACCCTGGCCGGAAACGCCGCGGATGTCGGCTGATTGTTGTTTCAGCACCCTCCTCTCCGCTGCCCAGCGGGGATGGTTGGCCTGTGACGGCGATGAAGCTCTGCTCAGCCTGGCCCTGCCGATCGAAGGGATCGACCCGCTTCTGGCCTTGCCGCAGCTGGCGGAGCACGAAAGCCTGCAGGTGCTGTGGGACAGCGCGCCAGGCCTCTGCCTGGCTGCCGCAGGGCCCTGCCAGGAACTGGAGCTGGCCGGCAGCCGTCGCTTTGAGCAGGCCCAGCGCTTCGCCGACCTCTGCCTGAGCCGGCTGCACGACACGGCAGCGGACAGCCCAGCCCATGCGCGGCCCCGGGTGCTGCTGCGCTTCCGCTTCTTTGATCAGGTGAGTGAGCGCCGCCGCAGTGAAGCGGTGGTGCCATCGGTGCAAGCCGTGCTGCCCCGCTGGCAACTCAGCCGTCAGGGACGCCGCGGCTGGCTGCGGCTGAATGGGGTTGTGAGCAGTGCAGCGGACTGCCGCGAGCTGGCGGAACAGCTCTGGCTCAAACACGAACAGCTGCTCAAGACGCCAGCCACGCCAACCCCCCTCAAGCCCCAGGCGCTGGTGACGGCAACGGAACCGGAAACCTGGCGGCAGCGCTACGCCGCAGCCCTCACCCGGGGCATTGATCTGGTCAACAGCGGCGACCTGCACAAACTGGTGCTGGCCGTGCGGCACCGCATCGTTCTGGCCGACACCTTCGACCCCTTGCCGCTGTTGAAGCGGCTGCGGCGGCAGCAGGCCGGCAGCTGCCGCTTCCTCTGGCAGCGTCACACCGGTGATGCCTTCTTCGGTGCGTCACCGGAACGGCTGCTCAGCCTGCGCGCCGGTTGGCTGCGCAGCGATGCGCTTGCCGGCACGGCGGGGCAAGGAGATTCCGGAGCGCAGCTGCTGCGCTCCGACAAGGACCGCCGCGAACATGAATTGGTGGTGGAAACCATCACCGACCAACTGCGCCGCAACGGGTTGACCCCCCGCCGCCGCCGCCAACCCCAACTGGCCCGCCACGGCAACCTCACCCATCTGCACACCCCGATCACGGCCGAAACCCATGGTCAGCCCGTCCTGGCGCTGGCCGAACAACTGCACCCCACCCCCGCCGTTGCCGGGTTGCCGCGACGCGACGCGATGGCCTGGTTGCGCACCCTGGAACCGTTTGAACGGGGCAGCTACGCAGCGCCGATCGGTTGGATCGACAGCGCCGGTGATGCGGAACTGCGGGTGGCAATCCGCTGCGGTCATGCCCGCAGTTGCGAGCTTGACCTCACCGCCGGAGCAGGCCTGGTGCGGGGATCCGTTGCCGAACGCGAGCTGCAGGAGGTGGGGCTGAAGCTGGCCGTGCTGGCGGACCAGCTGGAACTTCAGACCAGCGCGCGCAACCGCTCGATCGTCTGATCCGCTAGGGGCTGGTTCATCAGCCGCTCCACTTCCCGCACCCCCGTGGGACTGGTGACGTTGATTTCGCTGAGCATGCCGCCGATCACGTCAATGCCGACGAAGAACAACCCCTCCGCGCGCAGCGCCGGGGCCAGGGCCGCGCAGATCTGACGTTCCCGCTCGGTGAGTTCCGTGGCCTCCGCCTGACCACCCACGGCCAAGTTGCTGCGGAACTCCCCCGCTGACGGGCGACGGTTGATCGCCCCCAGGGGATCGCCGTCCACCAGCAGGATGCGCTTGTCACCTTCACTCACGGACGGCAAAAAGGCCTGTGCCATCACCGGCAGGCTTTCCTGCTCCGTCACCAGCTCCAGCAGGGCCTTCAAGCCCGGCGACTGGCCGTTGACCCGAATCACCCCAAGGCCGGCGCGGCCCCCCAGGGGTTTGAGCACGATCTCCTGCTGCTCTTCGGCAAACAACAGCAGTTCAGACACCCGCCCCGCCACCAGCGTGGGAGCCATCCAACGGCTGAAGCGCAAGGCCCCCAGCTTTTCGTTCCAGCTGCGCAGCGCACTGGGGCGATTGAGCACCCGCACCCCAGCCCGCTCTGCCACCTCCAACAGATGGGTGGCGTACAGATACGCCTCATCCACCGGCGGGTCCTTTCGCATCCAGATCACGTCAAACCCAGCCAACGCCTGACGTTCAGCCACCCCAACCGTGATCCAGGGCTCCGGCGTCACCGGCAGAGCAATCGCGAGGGGTTCATCGCCCCGTGCAATCAGATCGGAGGGCGTGCAGGCCCACACCTCATCGCCGGCGCGATGGGCGGCCTGCATCAGCGCAGCAGAGGAATCCTTGGCTGGATTGATCTGCCCCAGCGGATCCAGAACGAACAGCTGGCGCATCGATCAGGCCTTCAGCAGCGCATCGAGCTCACCGGCGCGATCCAGGGCATGGAGGTCGTCACAACCACCGATGTGGCGATCATCGATGTACACCTGCGGAACACTGCGGCGACCATCGCCCCGAGCCGCCATGGCATCCCGGGCAGGCTCATCCCCATCCACGCTGTGTTCGGTGAAGCTCACCCCTTTGCGATCCAGGAGCCCCTTGGCGCGGACGCAGAACGGGCAGGTTTGCCAGGTGTAGATCTCAACCTTGGCCATTGCGTTGGTGATGCCGGTGGTCGGATCCTATGCAGCTACTGCGCTGATAGCGTCAGAGGCTGATCAGGACCGAGTCCTTGCTGGATCTCACCGACTTCAAACGCGATCTCTCCGAGCTCACTGACCGCCTGGGCAATGCCCAGGACTGTCTTTGACGTTCCTGCACTGAACGCCAGGCAACAGGATCTCGAACAACTCGCAGCCCAGCCCGATTTCTGGGATGACCAGCAGAACGCCCAGAAGCAGATGCGGCGTCTGGATGAGGTGAAAGCCCAGCTGTCTCAGCTGGCCGGATGGCGCGGTGCGGTCGATGACGCTCAGGCCACCCTTGAGCTTTATGAGCTGGAGCCCGATGAGGACCTGCTGCAAGAAGCTCAGAACGGGCTGAACCAGTTGCGCCAGGGGCTTGACCGCTGGGAACTTGAGCGCCTGCTCAGCGGCGAATACGACAAAGAGGGTGCAGTGCTCAGCATCAATGCGGGGGCTGGCGGAACAGACGCCCAGGACTGGGCCCAGATGCTGCTGCGCATGTACACCCGCTGGGCGGAAGACCACGGCATGAAGGTGACCGTGGATGAACTCTCCGAAGGGGAGGAGGCGGGGATCAAGAGCTGCACGATCGAGATCGAAGGGCGCTACGCCTACGGCTACCTGCGCAACGAAAAGGGCACCCATCGCCTGGTGCGCATCTCACCGTTCAACGCCAATGACAAGCGCCAGACCAGCTTTGCCGGTGTGGAGGTGATGCCCAAGATCGAGGAGGAGGTCAAGCTCGATATTCCTGAAAAGGACCTGGAGATCACCACCAGCCGCTCGGGCGGCGCGGGTGGCCAGAACGTCAACAAGGTGGAAACGGCTGTGCGCATCCTGCACATCCCAACCGGGCTGTTTGTGCGCTGCACCCAGGAGCGCTCCCAGCTCCAGAACAAGGAGAAAGCGATGGCGTTGCTGATGGCCAAGCTGCTGGTGATCGCCCAGGAGCAACGGGCGGCCGAAATCGCCGACATCCGCGGCGACATCGTTGAAGCGGCCTGGGGCAACCAGATCCGCAACTACGTTTTTCAGCCGTACCAAATGGTGAAAGACCTGCGCACCAATGAAGAAACCAACGATGTGCAAGCGGTGATGGATGGGGCCCTCGACCCATTCATCGACGCCTCTTTGCGCCAGGGTGTTGACAGTCCCGGCGCCGATGCCGATTCCTGATCCCATGGCCATCGAAAGCACCCCACCGCCGAGTTTCGTCAAACAGGCCATGCGCAACATGGTGCGCAAGGGCAGCAAAAGCCTGTTTCACTTCGGCCTCACGGCCATGGGATTCCTCGGCTTCATCACCCTTGTGGCTTGGCTGGGGCGTCCAACCCTGCCGGGTTAGGCATGGAGCTCGACCTCGCACTGGATCGGGAGGGGGTGAAGCTGCAACCCTCCGACAGCAGTGACCTACTTGATGAAACTGCCTGGCTCCAGCAGTTGGAGCACTGGCTCAACGGGATCTGCGGCGATGCAAGCCTCGACTGCCCAACCCTGGTCCGTGCAGCGAAAGAGCTGAGCCTGGGACTGCGTTTCACCGATGACGCCACCATCGCGGATCTGAACAGCGCCTGGCGCCAGAAAACAGGCCCCACGGATGTGTTGTCGTTTGCCGCCCTCGACGACGCCGGCGACTGGATGGAAGGCCCCAGCATCGAACTGGGAGACATCGTCGTCTCCCTGGAGACGGCCCGGCGGCAGGCCCAGGAGCAGGGGCACAGCCTTCAGCGGGAATTGCGCTGGCTGGTGAGCCATGGCCTGCTGCACCTGCTGGGCCGGGACCATCCCGATGACGACAGCCTTGCCGCAATGCTGGCCCTGCAGGAGAGGCTTCTTGGGGATGGGTGGCCTGCACAACCCGGGTAGTCTTCGAACAGCGGGCGTGTGCCCTGCGGAGTCTGAGTTCCGTTCCGATGACCACTGAATCGCCCCGGACACCCTCCGCAGACGCAGCTTCAGAGGAAGTGGCTATGGTGCCCAATGCCATGCGACGACAGGGCAGCTGGCGCATCGCCGGTGATCTGCCCTCGAGTTTTCGCTACGCCGCCCAAGGCCTGAGTTATGCCTTCCTCACCCAGCGGAACTTCCGCATCCATGTGGTGACGGGGCTGGTGGTGTTTGGTCTGGCCACATGGCTGCAACTGGATCTGATCCGCCTGGCCGTGCTGGTGCTTACGGTGGCTGCCGTTCTGGTGTTGGAGCTGCTGAACACAGCGATGGAAGCGGTGGTGGATCTGGCCATTGGCCGGCGCTATCACCCCTTGGCCCGCATCGCCAAAGACTGTGCTGCCGCCGCCGTGCTGACAGCCGCCATCAGCTCCATGCTGATCGCTCTGTTTCTCCTGCTTCCGCCGCTCCTGCTCCGCCTGGGGCTCTGACTCCCGATTCGCAGATGCTGCTGGTCATCGACAACTACGACAGCTTCACCTTCAACCTGGTGCAGTACTTCGGTGAGCTCGCCGCCCAGCATCCGGTGGCAGCTGATCTACAGGTGCATCGCAACGATGCCATCAGCCTCGAGCAAATCCGTGCCCTGAAGCCCGACGCGATCCTGCTCTCTCCAGGCCCTGGCGACCCGGATCAATCGGGCGTCTGCCTCGACATCCTCAAAGAACTTTCAGCAAAGGTACCCACCCTGGGGGTGTGCCTGGGCCATCAGGCCATCGCCCAGGTGTACGGCGGCCGCGTGGTGCGCGCCCAGCAGCAGATGCACGGCAAAACCTCACCGGTGCTGCACAAGGGCGACGGCGTGTTCGCAGGACTGCCCCAACCGCTGACGGCCACCCGTTACCACTCCCTGATCGCCGAGCGCGACACCCTGCCGGACTGCCTAGAGGTGACCGCTTGGCTCGAGGACGGCACGATCATGGGCCTGCGGCACCGAGAGCATCACCACTTGCAAGGGGTGCAGTTCCACCCCGAAAGCGTGCTCACCGATCAAGGTCACCAAGTACTGGCCAATTTCCTACGAGAAGCCGAGGGCTGATCCTCCCCAGCACCATGCGGCATCTTGCACATCGGGATGCACAAAACGGCATCCACAACCATTCAGAAAAGACTGAAGACCAACAAGCAAACGCTCGAAGAGTTTGGCTACAGGTACGTCTCCAAAAAGCGCAAAGGGCTACTTAAAGCTGTTCTGGAGAACAATTTCAAACCCTGGCGGGAGCTGATTCGCGAGGCCGAGACCCAAGGCATGACACCGATCGTCTCCCATGAAGCTTTCTCGCATGTTCTCTGCCGCCCACGATCCTGCAAAAATGCCGACTGCATCGGTGATTGGCTGCTGAAGAAATTGAGCCAAACCGGGGTGAACATGACCGTGATCGGCTTTGTGCGGGATCAACCCAGCTATCTGAACTCGCACTACACGCAGCACGTCAAACGCTTCGCCACAGACCAGTCACTGGAGGCCTACGCCTCCAAAGCAATGCAGACAACAATCGGCAAAAGTTCCTGCGATCCAGAACAACTCTTCGGCTGGCTGCAAGATCACCCAGCAGTCCATGCGGTGTTTTTTCCTTATGGACGCTCGATCACCCCACCGCCAGCGCTCAAAGATGGCCCCAAGGAGCCCTTCGCGCAGTTGATCCATTGCCTGTGCATTCCAGAGTCCGTGCACTTCCAGCCGGTGGCCATCCTGAACACCCAGCCCGGTGACCTGGCCATTCGCACCGCCTTGGAACTGAGCCAAGAGCTCAAACGTGAGGGAATTCAGCTGGGCAAAAAAGCAAAGCGAGCTCGAACCCTGATCTGCCGAGAAGCCGAGCGGCGCAACTGGATGAAAACACCGTTTCAAGGGCTAGATCCAGAGCTCAATCAGGCGCATCCGGACCCACTTCGCAGCAGCCAACAACCGCTTTGCCCTCCGCGTCTGGGGACGGCCCTGGGATCAGATCTTCACCCCAAGTCCTGCAACAGCTGGCCGCATTCCCAGCACAGCAGAACAGAGGGAAATTCATCAGGCCGTCAAGCAGATCCGCCGCCGATTGGACCCGCAATCGCAGCGCCTCAAGCTCTGGATTCGATTCCTGACGGTTGCTCTCGGCATCAAAAAAGAACGCTGTTAGCGTCCAAAGCAGGTTCTTTTGCTTCCATGTCCGTCCTGCGTTCCGCTGTGACCGCCGCTGCAGGCCTGGCAGTTGGCCTCACATCGCCGGCCTTGGCGGGCGCTGGGGTATCCATCAGCAGCTACGGGCAACGGGCATTGCTGATTCAGGGGGGCGGCCAGTCGGTGCTGCTCAACCCTTACAAGGCCGTGGGTTGCGCTGCGGGGCTGCCTGAACCCCGGCTGACGCCCGGCGTTGTTCTGGCCAATTCCGAACTCGCCGATGAAGGGGCCCGCGACGTGGCCGGCGGCCGCTTTCTTGCCCAGCCCGGGTCTTATCGCATCGGCGGCCTGAGCCTTGAGGGCTTTACCAATCCCCACGACCGCGTGGGCGGACGCCGCTTTGGCAACGCCACCCTGTGGCGCTGGCAGCAGGGAGGCCTCAGCTTTGCCCACCTCGGTGCCACCGCTGGAGAGCTCACAGCTGCGGACCGGGTGCTGCTCGGCAACCCCGATGTGCTGATCATCGGCGTGGGTGGCGGCAGCAAGATCTACACCGCAGAAGAAGCTGCGGCGGTGGTGAATCAGTTGAATCCCAAGCGCGTCATTCCTGTGCAGTACGTCAACGGCGAGGCACCTAAAGGCTGTGATCAAGAGGGTGTGCAGCCCTTCCTCGATGCCATGGGCGGCACCGTCGTGCGCCGGGTGGGCCGGACCCAAACTCTGCCGGGCCGCCTCGACGACACCACCGTGATCACGGTGATGCAGTGACCAGCGCCTTCAGCTGATCTCTGTCCCAGCCCGCCAGCACAGCCAACAGCAACAACACCCGGGCTTTCTGGGGATTGAGGCTGCCTGCGGGCAGAAGCCCAAGCCGTTCATCCTCGAAATCGCGATGCACGGGTCCAGACCCGCAACGGTTGGCCCGCAGCATCAACGGCCGCTTCCCGGGCCAAGCCTCAAGCGCCGAACGCTCAGCCGCCGACAACTGGCCGGCGCCGGTGCCGGTGAACACCAAGCCCTCAACGCCGGCGTTGAGGCAAGCGTTGAGCAGGAGCGGCTCGGGCTCCACACACCCGTAGACGATCGGTACCTGGGGCCATTGCTCCTGCAAATCGAGCCCAGCAAAGGGCACCTGCCGGGATCCACTCGCCATGGGCAGATGAACGCCAACGTCATCCACCCAGCCCAAGGGCCCGCGACCGGGACTGGCGAACGCCCCAACCCCCTGGGTGGCCAACTTGGTGACCGACTGGGCGGAATGGATCTGGCCATCCATCACCACCAGCACGCCCTGACCGCGCGCTTCTGGGCTTGAGGCCACCTGCACCGCCTGCAACAAATTGAGGGGGCCATCGGCACTCAGGGCCGTGGCCGGCCGCATCGCACCCACCAGCACCACCGGCCGGGGATCATCGATCAACAGCTGCAGCAACCAGGCGGTTTCCTCCAGCGTGTTGGTGCCATGGGTGATCACCACTCCAGCCAGCTCGGGGTCTGCCGCAAAGGCAGCACGAATGCGCACCACCAGCGCGCGCCAATGGGCAAACAACAGGTCGGCGCTATCGACATTGGCGATCTGCTCAACACTGATCGCCGCCAGGCCTTGCAGCTGCGGCACCGCCGCCAACAGGGCATCACCCCCCAGCACGCCCGCGGTGTAGTTGTTCAGCGTTGCACTGTTCTCCGCACAGCCGGCAATGGTGCCGCCAGTGGCCAGCAGCAGCAGGCGGTTCATCGCTCCAGGGGGAGGAACGCCTCCATGAAGCGCTGCATCTGGCTGGTGGTGCCGATGCTCACCCGGAAACAACCATCAATCAGGGGCTTGCCTGCCATCGAACGCACCAGGATTCCCGCCTCGCGCAACGCTGCATCGACCTCCGCCACCGGGCCCTGGGGCCATATCAGCAGATAGTTGCCGCCATCGCAGTGATGCCGAACCCCCGCATCCTGCAGCGCCTGCAGGGTCCAGTCGCGAGCCCGCAGCACCTCGGCTACGTAGGCATCCACATACGACTGATCCGCCAAGGCGGCAAAGGCCGCGGCCACGGCCACGCTGTTGACGTCATAGGGCCCCGTGACGCGACTCACCCGATCCACCACATCGGCATGGCCGATGGCAAAGCCAATCCGCAAACCCGCCAAACCAGCTGTTTTGGCCAGGGAGCGGAACACCAGCAGGTTCGGTGTGGCCGTGAAATCTGCGCTCGGCAGCACGCTGTCTCCGGTGAAGGCTTCATAGAGCTCATCCACCACCACCAAGGTGCCCGGGGCTGAGGCCGCCAAGGCGATCACCTGATCGGCTGGCAAGCGCGTGCCGGTGGGGTTGTTGGGGTTGCAGATCAACAGCAGCCGCGGCGCTCGAGCCGCCAATGCCTCCTGAATGGCCGCCAGCGGGAAGTCGAACGTCTCCCCTTCGTAGGGAATCGCCTCGATCGTCATGCCCTGCATCCCGGCGCAGGGGCTGTAGTACCCGAAGGTGGGCGCTGTGGTCAGCAACGTCTCACCGGCATCGCCATAGGCCTGAAACACCGCATGGATGGCGGCATCCACACCGTTGAACAGGCCCACCTGATCCGGCTTCAATCCAAGCCGGCAGCCGGTTTCCTCCAGATTTTGGAGCAACGCCTCCCGCAGGCCGTCGTACTCCGGATAAACGGCAATCTCTTCGGTGCTGAAGTTGCGGAGCGCCTGGGCCACCAAGGGGCTGGGCCCAATCGTGTTCTCGTTGAAATCCAACCGCAGCATCTGGCGGCGACCCTCCAACGGCGCGCTGTAGGCCTTGAGCTGCTCAACGGCGGCGCGGGCCGCCGGAGCACCACCGGGTGTGAACGGTTGAGTGTTGTCGCTCACATGCGGTCCAGGGTGGCGATGCCCAGCAGTCCGAGCCCCAGTCTGAGGGTGTCGGCCGTCAAACGGCAGAGGGCGAGGCGGGATGCCAGCGCTTCAGGATCGGCCTTGAGCACTGGCACCTGGTCGTAGAAGCGGTTGAACACCTGGCTGAGCTCGAACAGGTAGCTGCACAAGCGGTTCGGCAGGAGCTCCTCCTCCACCTCAGCGATCACGGCGTCGAACTTGAGCAGCTCCCGCACCAGGGCCCACTCCTGGGGCTCGCTGAAGTTCAGTTGGGCCTTGGTGGCTGCAAGGTCGCCCCCCTTGCGGGCGATACCGGCGATGCGCACCACGGCATAGAGGAGATAGGGCGCCGTGTTGCCCTGCAGCGCCAGCATCCGATCGAAGGAGAACTGGTAGTTGGTGATCCGGTTCTGGCTGAGGTCGGCGTATTTCACCGCCGCCAAACCCACGGTGCCCGCCACATGCTGGATGAACTCCTCTGACTCGCTGCGTTCCTCCTCCTTTAGGCGTGAACGCAGATCGGTTTCGGCGCGCTCGACGGCTTCATCGAGCAGATCCCGCAGACGCACGGTGTCTCCCGCACGGGTCTTGAGCTTCTTGCCGTCTTCCCCCTGCACCAGGCCAAAGGGCACGTGCTCAAGCCGCGCACCATCCGGGATCCAGCCGGCCCGTTCGGCCACCTGGAACACACCGGCGAAATGGTTCGCCTGGCCGGCATCGGTGACGTACACCACCCGGCGAGCACCATCCCCCTCAGGAGCCGCTCCAAAGCGGTAGCGGATCGCCGCCAGATCGGTGGTGGCGTAGTTGAAGCCGCCGTCGCTCTTCTGCACGATCACCGGCAGAGGCTTGCCGTCCTTGCCCTGCACGCCCTCAAGGAACACACACTGGGCACCGTCATCGGTGACCAACAGCTCAGCGGCTTTCAGGCCATCAATCACCGCTGGCAGGAAAGGGTTGTAGAACGACTCGCCGCGTTCGCTCAGGCGAATGTCGAGCCGGTCGTAGATCTTCTGAAACTCGCGCCGCGACTGGTCGCAGAGCAGGCCCCAGGCCTTGAGCGACACCGGATCGCCCCCCTGCAGCTTCACCACTTCGTCGCGGGAGGTGGACTGGAAGGCTTCATCGTCATCGAAGCGCTTCTTGGCCTCGCGGTAAAAAGCCACGAGATCTCCAAGATCCACCGCATCGGCGGTGTCCAGGGCTTCCGGCGCCACCTGCTTGAGGTGGGTGATGAGCATGCCGAACTGGGTGCCCCAGTCGCCCACGTGATTGAGGCGCAGCACCGGATGGCCGCGGAACTCGAGCACCCGCGCCAGGGAGTCGCCAATGATCGTGGAGCGCAGATGCCCCACATGCATCTCCTTGGCGATGTTGGGGCTGGAAAAATCCACCACCACCGGCGCCGCGTTGCTAACCGCCGGCACGCCAAGACGCTCGTCCCCCAGCCGTGCAGCCACCTCCGCCGCAAGCCGCTCCGGGCGGATCGTGAGGTTGATGAAGCCCGGCCCGGCGATCTGCGGCTCTAGGCAGAGGTCGGTGAAGGCGGGATCGGCCTGCAGCTGCTCCACGATCGCCGTGGCGATCTGCCGAGGAGCCTGCTTCAAGGGCTTGGCCAGGGGCAGCGCGCCATTGGCCTGGAAGTCGCCGAATTCCGGCTTGCTGGCAGGGGCCAGCTGGGGGTCCAGCCCCGCATCCGCCTCCGGAAAGGCCCGTTGCATCGCCGCCCGCAGCTGGGCATCCAGGGACTGGGACAGGCTGAGCATGGGCAGTGCGTGGCCGGGGGAATCCGGCTCTGATCATCCCTCTTCAGGTGAAACGCATGCTCAGGTCCAACCAGCGGCTGCGGGTGACCGGCGCGCTGGTGGAGATCAGATCGATGCCGGTGGCGGCGTAGGCCTGCAACTGCTCCGGCTGAATGCCGGAGGCCTCAAGCACCACCCCACCGGCGCTGCAGTCCCGCAGGCGCGGCACCAGCTGCCTGAGCTGCTCGGAGCTGAACTCATCCAGCAGCACCCCGTTGGCGCCCGCCTGCACCGCCTCCAACGCCTGGGCTTCCGTCTCCGCTTCCACAATCACGGCCGTGGGCCAGGGGGCCTGCTCACGCACCGCCGCGATGGCCGCCGTGATGCCACCGGCCCAGGCGATGTGGTTCTCCTTGAGCATGGCCGCGTCATCCAGCCCCATGCGGTGGTTGATGCCGCCGCCGCAGCGCACCGCGTATTTCTCCAGCAGACGAAGCCCAGGCGTGGTCTTGCGGGTGTCGGCCAGACGCACACCGGTGCCCTCAAGCTGGGCCACCAATGCAGCGGTGGCGGTGGCAATGCCGGAGAGGCGCATGGCCAGGTTCAAGGCGGTGCGTTCCCCCGCCACCAAGGCCGCTGCGGGCCCCTGCAGCTCCAGCAGGCAGTCCCCGGCCTCGACGGCGTCACCGTCCTGCCGCAGCAGGCGAAGGCTCACCCCGGGATCCAGGCGCTGGAACAGGCGCTGCACCAACGGCCCACCACAGAACCGGCCCGGCTGTTTGGCGACCCAATGGGCCTGACCCTGCTGTCCCTGCAAGGCAGCCGCCGTTAGATCACCGCGGCCGATGTCTTCCGCCAGCCAGGCCTCCAAGGCAGCGGTGAGTGCCGGGGATTGCCAGTCCAAACCGTTTCAGACGTCCGCTGAACCTATTTTCCGATGCAGAAGCGCGAAAACACCCGATCCAGCACCGCTTCGGTGAGCTCTTCTCCAGTGATCTCCCCCAGTGCGCGGATTGCCTCCCGCAGATCGATGGTCCAGAAGTCCCATGGGAGCTGCTGGGCCGCCACCTCCTGGCCGCGGGCCAGGGCTTCGGCGGCTTGGGCAGCCAGATCGCGTTGGCGTTGGTTCAGCGCCAGCAGCACCCCTTCGGTTCCTGCAGCACCACAACGCTCCAGCAGGGCCTGCACCAGGTCAGCCTCCCCCGTGCCCTCCAAGGCCGACAACTGAACATCCACCGGCTGGGGAAAGGCCCCCGCAGGGAGATCCGCCTTGTTGGCCACCAGGATCCTGGGGATCTGCGCAGGGATGCGCGCCAGCAAGGCGGCGTCTTCAGCGGTCCAGCCCGCATGGCCGTCGAGCACCAACAGCACCATATCCGCCGTGGCCAGAGCTTCCTCGCTGCGGGCAATCCCCAGCTGCTCCACCGCGTCATCGGTGCTGCGGATGCCGGCGGTGTCGAGCAGGGTGATCGGCACCCCTTCCAGCACGATCTCGCTCTCCAGCAGATCTCTGGTGGTGCCCGGCAGATCGGTCACGATCGCCCGCTCGCGGCGGCTGAGCCGATTGAGCAGGGAACTTTTTCCCACGTTGGGGCGACCCACCAGGGCCACGCGCAGGCCCTGGCGCAGGGCATCGCCCCGCTCGCCATCGCGCACCAACTGCTGAAGCTCCAGCCGCACGGCTTGCAGCTTCTGCAGCAGGGCCTCGCCATCGAGGGGCGGCAGGTCCTCCTCGAAATCCACCCGAGCCTCCAGTTCGGTGAGCTGATCGAGCAGACGTTCCCGCAGCGCCGTGATCTGGGCCTGAATGCCGCCATCGAGGCCTGCCATCGCCAACTCGGCCGCCCGGCGGCTGCGGGCCGCCACCAGCTCACTCACCGCCTCGGCACGGGTGAGATCGAGCCGGCCGTTGAGCACGGCCCGCTGGCTGAATTCGCCCGGATGGGCCCGCCGCACTCCCGGCTGCCGCAGCACCTGTTCGAGCACCCGCTGCACGGCGATCACCCCGCCATGGCAGTGGATCTCCACCACGTCCTCGCCGGTGAAGCTGCGGGGCCCGCGCATCATCAGCAGCAGCACCTCATCGAGTCGGCGGCCCTCGCCATCGATCACATGGCCGTACACAACCCGGTGCGATCCCCACTCCTGTCGGCCCGGGCAGTGCACCACGCTGCGCCCCGTCGCTTCCGCAGCCGGTCCGGAGAGACGAATCACGGCGATGCCGCCCTGCCCTGGGGCCACGGCGGTGGCCACGGCCGCAATCGTGTCGGTGCTGGGCACAGCAGTCGCCGCTGGTGATCCATACCTAGGATCCGGCCGATTTCTGCTGGGTTCATGCGCCGGTTGCTGCGCCTCAGTCGCATCCGGATCCGCCGCGGGGTCCTCTGGTTGTGGAGACAGGAAGGCACCCCAGGCCAACGGGCCCGTGGCCTGGCCGCTGGCGTGTTCTGCGGCTGCTACCCCTTCTTCGGGCTGCAGATCTTCCTCAGCGTGGGTGTGGCCAGCGTGGTGCGTGGCAACCACCTGCTCGCCGCCGCCGGCACCCTGGTAAGCAATCCCCTCACCTATCTCCCCCTCTACTGGTTCAACTATCTGGTGGGCTGTCGGCTGCTGGGCCCAGGCCAAGGCGGGATCAACCTGGCGGAGCTGAATCGCAGCAGCCTGTGGGCCCAGGGGTGGGAGTTCAGCCAGCGCATCCTGCTCGGCTCCACCGTTGTGGGGATGGTGATGGCCATCGCCAGCGGCTGGATGGCCTACCGCCTGTTTCTGCAGCGTGAAGCCCGTGCCGTCGTGAGCCGAGGCAGCTAGCTCGTGCCCACCCGGGCAATCCCGATCACATCCGCCATCGAGCGGATCTGGTCCATGGTGCGGCTGAGCTGATCGGCACCCTCCAGCTCAACCCGCAGATCGATGCGGGCCGGCTTGCCCGCTGCCGTGGTGACCCGCGCGTCACTGACGTTGATGGCCCCATCGGAGAGACGCAGCAGGATGTCTTTGAGGATGCCGACGCGATCGATCACTTCGATCCGCAACTGCACCGGGAAGCGCTGTTTCTCCTGTTCGGCATGGGCGGTGTTCCAGCGCACAGGGAGCCGCCGTTCCCGCGGGATTGTCTCCACGTTGGAGCAGTCCTGCCGGTGAATGGTGATGCCGTGGTTGCCGAGGGCCACCGTGCCCACGATCAACTCACCCGGCAGCGGACTGCAGCAGCCACCGAGGCGGTAGTCCAAGCCCTCCAGGCCAAGGATCGCCCCTTCGCCTCCAGAACGGTCCGGCGCCAGATCCCGCGATGGCAGCAGCGCCGCGGCCACGTCTTCGTTGCTGGGTGGGGCCTGCTGCTGTTCCGCCAGCAGACGCATCTCTTCCCGCAAACGGTTGAGCGCCTGCTGCAGCGTGACGTCTCCGAACCCCAGTGAAGCCAGCAGGTCTTCGGTGGTGGGCACATTGCAGCGCTGCGCCACCCGCTCCATCGCCTCACTGTTGAGCAGGGCATCGAAGCCATCACGGCCCAGCTCCCGCTCCAGCAGATCCTTGCCCCGTTCAATCGTTTCGTCACGGTGGCTGCGCTTGTACCACTGGCGAATGCGATTGCGGGCCGTCGGCGTGGCAACGAAGTTCAGCCAATCGAGGCTGGGATGGGCCGTCTTGCTGGTGAGCACCTGAACGAAATCACCGTTCTGGAGCGGCGTCGCTAGCGGACACAACCGATCGTTGATGCGAACGCCATGGCAGTGGTTGCCCACCTCGGAGTGGATGCGATAGGCGAAGTCGATGGCTGTTGCCCCCTTGCGCAGACCGAGCACATCACCCTTCGGGGTGAACACGAACACCTCTTCGTCAAAGAGGTCTTCCTTGATCGAAGAGAGGTAGTCGTTGTGATCGTCGTTGCCGCCTTCCTGCTGCCAATCCACCAGCTGACGCAGCCAGTTGAACCGCTCCGCATCACTGCCGCTGCTAGCCGGTGAGCCGCCTTCTTTGTATTTCCAGTGGGCCGCAATTCCGAATTCGGCCACGTGGTGCATCTCGAGCGTACGGATCTGCACTTCGATCGGGCGATGCCGACCGATCACCGCCGTGTGCAGGGATTGATAGCCGTTGGGCTTGGGCAACCCGATGTAGTCCTTGAAGCGTCCCGGAATCGGGCGGAAGGTGTCGTGAACCACCGCGAGGGCGCGGTAGCAGCTCTCGACATTGGGGGTGAGGATCCGCAACGCCGCCACGTCGTAGATCTCGTGGAACTCCTTCTGCTGGCGCTGCATCTTGCTCCAGATGCCAAACAGATGCTTGGGGCGACCACTCACCTCGCAGTGCTCTAGGCCGGCCCGTTCCAGCCGCTCGTTCAGCAACCCCACCGTGACGCCCAGCCGCTGCTCGCGCTCGCTGCGCTTGGTGGCCACCTCCTCCTGAATCTCTCGGAAGGCCTCCGGTTCCAGCAACTTGAAGGCCAGATCCTCCAGCTCCCACTTGAAGCGACCGATACCAAGGCGGTTGGCGAGGGGGGCATAGATCTCACGGGTTTCACGGGCGATCCGCTGGCGCTTCTCCTCCTTCAACGCACCCAGGGTGCGCATGTTGTGCAAGCGATCCGCCAGCTTCACCAACACCACACGGATGTCGCTGGCCATCGCCAGAAACATCCTGCGCAGATTCTCCGCCTGAGCTTCCGTGCGGTCGTTGAAGTGGATGCCGCCGAGCTTGGTGACCCCTTCCACCAGTTCACGCACCTCGGAACCGAAGTGCAGCTCGATCTGATCGGGGGTGACGTCGGTGTCTTCGACTACGTCGTGGAGGAACCCCGCAGCAATCACCGGAGCGCTGGCGCCGATGTCCCGCAACAGATCAGCCACCGCCACCGGATGGACGATGTAAGGGTCTCCACTGGCGCGGAACTGGCCTTCGTGGAGCTGGAAGCCGAAATCGAAAGCCGACACCAGCAGCGCCTCCGCATCGGTGGGGCAGCTCTGACCAATGCCTGGCGGCACGTTGGCGATGCATTCCCTCAACCAGTCCGGGAGAGCGATGCCGTAATCGTCCGGATGGCGGACGGGATGGCGTCTCACTTCGGGCAACGCGCAGCCCGCAGTGGCCGAACCCGTGCTGGTTCGGGGCTCTTTGGGTGTGGAGGCAGCGTTGAGCATCCGACCCGTCGGATCAATCCATGGTATTCAGTGCAGGACCCCCTGTCGCTCGCGCAGCACTGTTCATGGGCCGGCCTGTTCTGGAACTCGAACAGCTGCGATTGCGCTATCCCGGCAGCAACTCCTGGACGCTGGATGGGCTGAATCTGAGCCTCGAGCCGGGAGAGACCCTGGCCTTGGTGGGATCTTCGGGCTGTGGCAAAAGCACGGTGGCGCGGGCCGTGATGCAGCTGCTGCCCCAGGGAACGGTCTGTGAAGGACGGCTGGCCTTGACGGGCCAGGATCCACGCCAACTCCGGCGACCGCAGTTGCGGCAGCTGCGGGGTGAAGCCGTGGGTCTGGTGTTCCAGGACCCGATGACGCGGATGAATCCGCTGATGAGCGTGGGCGACCATCTGATCGACACCCTCAGGGCCCACCGACCTCAAAGCAGTGCCACGGCTCACCAGGAACGGGCCCGAGAAGTGCTGGAGCGGGTGGGCATTGGCGCCAACCGCTTCCGCGCCTACCCCCATGAGCTCAGTGGTGGGATGCGCCAGCGCCTGGCCATTGCCTTAGCGATTGCCCTGGAACCACCGCTGTTGATCGCCGACGAGCCCACCACCAGCCTGGATGTGGCGGTGGCCGGACAGGTGATGGCCGAACTCAGCGGCCTCTGCCAGGAACTGGGCAGTGCCCTGCTGCTGATCAGCCATGACCTGGCCATGGCCGCCCGCTGGTGCGAGCGCATGGCCATGCTCGACGGCGGACGCAAGGTGGAGGACGGCCCCAGCCATCAGCTGCTGACCCGGCCGCAGTCATCCGTCGGGCAACGGCTGGTGGCCTCCGCTCAGGCCCGGGAAGGGGGACGCTCACCGGCACGTCCCGACAACGGCAGCGTGCTGCGGGTGGAGGAGATGCGCTGCTGGCATGCCGTTGGTGGCGCACCTTGGGCACCCCTCTGGCTGAAGGCGGTGGATGGGGTGAGTTTCGAGCTCAGGGCCGGTGAAAGCCTGGGGGTGGTGGGGGCCTCCGGCTGCGGGAAAAGCACCCTCTGCCGGGCCTTGATGGGGCTCAATCGCATCCGCGGCGGACGGGTGGACCTGCTGGGCCAGGACCTACTGAGCCTGCGTGGAGAGGCGCTGCGGACAGCCCGCCGGGCCCTTCAGATGGTGTTTCAGGACCCTCTGGCCTGCCTGAATCCCGCCTTGCAGGTGGCCGATGCCATCGCCGATCCCTTGCTGATCCATGGTCTCTGCTCGAAAGCAGCAGCCCGGGAGGAAGCCCGCCGCCTGCTGAAGCGGGTCGGCCTCAGCCCGGCCGAGCAGTTTCAAGAACGCCTGCCGAAGCAGCTCTCCGGGGGCCAGCAGCAGCGGGTGGCGATCGCCCGCGCCCTGGCGTTGAAACCCAAGGTGCTGATCTGCGATGAGAGCGTCAGCATGCTCGATGCGGAAGTGCAGGCGGATGTGCTGGCGCTGCTGCGGGAGCTGCAGCAGGAGCTGGGCCTGGCAATCGTGTTCATCACCCACGACCTCTCGGTGGCCAGTGGCTTCTGCCACCGGGTGATGGTGCTGGACAAGGGGAAAGTGGTGGAGGAAGGGCCAGGGGATCGGATCTTCAGCGCGCCTCAGGCGCCGATCAGCCGCACCCTCGTGGAGGCCTGCCCAAGGCTGCCCCGCTAAGCCCTCAGCCCGACGCAGCGCGGCGCCTCAGCACCCCCAGCAACTTCTCCATCACTGGAGGAAGAGGGGCCTCGAACAGCATCCGCTCGCGGGTGATCGGATGATCCAGCCCCAGCTGCACGGCGTGCAGGGCCTGGCCGGGCAGCTCGATCGGCAACTTGCGGCAGCGGCTGTAGGTGGGGTCACCCACCACGGGATGGTTCATGTGGGCGCAGTGGACGCGGATCTGATGGGTCCGCCCGGTGTCGAGCTTGAACCGCAACAGGGAGTAATCGCCGAGTCGCTCCACCAGGGTCCAGTGGGTGCAGGCGTAACGGCCGTTTTCGCTGCTGACCACCGCGTACTTCTTGCGATCCGCCGGATGACGGCCAATCGCCCCGACGATCGTGCCCGAGTCGCCGGCCGGCACGCCATGGACGACGGCGAAGTACTCGCGGGAAGCGATCCGTTTCTGGATCTGCACCTGCAGCCGCACCAGGGCCTCCTGGCTCTTGGCGATCACGATGCAGCCGGTGGTTTCTTTATCAAGGCGGTGCACGATCCCTGGCCGCAACTTGCCGCTGATGCCGGGCAGGTCCGGGCAGTGATGCAGCAAGCCGTTCACCAAGGTGCCGTCCTTGTTACCCGGCGCCGGATGCACCGTCAGCCCGGCCGGCTTGTTGAGCACGATCAGATGGTCATCCTCAAACAGCACATCCAGATCCATCGGCTCCGGCTTGAGGTAAGGCAGTGGTTCCGGCGGCGGCATCCACAGCTGCACCTCATCGCCCTGGCGCAGGGGGGTTTTGGCCTTGCCGGTCTTGCCATTGACGCGCACATAGCCCGCGTCGATGAACTTCTGGATCCGAGCCCGGCTCTGCTCGGTGCGCTGGCTGACTAGCCAACGGTCCAGACGCATCGGCAAGGGCTTGGGATAGGCCAGCGTCAGCAGCTCTCCCTCGCCTTCGCCAAAGCGGTCGGTGAATGTTTCCTCCGGCAGCGGAGGACGTTTCCACTGCTGCGGACTCATGCCGGCAGCTCCAGGGCAATGCTGCCGAGGGCCGACTTGCGGAAATCATCCAGCAACCGCTGGGCCATGCGCGCCGTCTCGCCTGAGGTGTGGCGGGCTGCTGCGGCATCAAGCCAGAGAGCCGGGTCGGCCGTTTCACCTCTCAGGGGAATGCCATAGCGCTCCTGCAGCAGCGGAATCATCACCCCAGCGGCAGCCTGGGATTCCACATCCAGCAGCAACTGCAGGAAGGCCTGGGCCACCAGTTCACCGTCGTAGGCGGCCTGGCCGATGTCGTCGCAAAGGGCCAGCCGCAGGGCCGCCTGCTGGTCGTCGAGCCGAGGCGGCAGCACGCCAGGGGCATCAAGAAGGTCGAGGTCTTGCCCCAGACGCACCCAGCGCAGGGTTCGCGTCACCCCGGCCCGCCGGGCACTGGCCACCACCTTCTGCCGCACAAGACGGTTGATCAAAGCCGACTTGCCCACGTTGGGAAAGCCCAAGGTGAGTGCCCGCACCGGTCTGGGCCGCATGCCCCGGTTGCGGCGGCGTTCGTTGAGCTGATCGCCGGCACGGATCGCGGCCTGCTGCACCTGCTTCACGCCGGTCCCGGCCTTGGCATCACACCAGACCGACCGTTGCCCCTGGGCTTTGAACCATGCCTCCCAGGCCTCCTTGGCCGCCGCGGTGACCATGTCGCGCCGGTTGATCACCAACAGATGCTGCTTGCCCTTCAACCAACGGTTGAGATGGGGGTGGCCCGTGGCCAGAGGAATGCGGGCATCACGCACCTCGATCACCAGATCCACCTTGTCGAGATGGCGCTTGAGCTGCTGCTCCGCCTTGGCGATGTGGCCGGGATACCACTGGATCGTTGGGGTGGTCACAAAGGCAAACGCACAGAACAGACGGCCAGCAGGAACAGATTCACTTTGAACGCGCTGGCTCCAACGCCGTTCACACGGGTTAATCTCACCCCGTTTTCTTACCGCACGACACAACCCTATGGCGAAGCGTTCCCTGGCCAGCCTCAACGCCGGCGACCTGAGCGGCAAACGCGTTCTCGTGCGGGTTGACTTCAACGTGCCCCTGAACGACGCCGGTGCGATCACCGACGACACCCGCATCCGCGCCGCCCTGCCCACGATCAACGACCTGATCGGCAAGGGCGCCAAGGTGATCCTGTCTGCTCACTTTGGCCGTCCCAAGGGCCAGGTGAACGACGCCATGCGTCTCACCCCCGTGGCGGCTCGCCTGAGCGAACTGCTGGGCAAGCCCGTGGCCAAGACCGACAGCTGCATCGGCCCCGACGCCGAAGCCAAGGTGGGCGCCATGGCCAACGGCGATGTGGTGCTGCTGGAGAACGTGCGTTTCTTCGCCGAGGAAGAGAAGAACGAAGCCGGTTTCGCCGAGAAGCTCGCTGGCCTGGCTGAGGTTTACGTAAACGACGCCTTCGGCGCCGCCCACCGCGCCCACGCCTCCACCGAGGGCGTGACCAAGTTCCTCAAGCCCTCCGTCGCCGGCTTCCTGATGGAGAAGGAACTTCAGTACCTGCAGGGTGCTGTGGATGAGCCCAAGCGTCCCCTCGCCGCCATCGTCGGCGGCTCCAAGGTGAGCTCCAAGATCGGCGTGCTCGAGGCCCTGATCGACAAGTGCGACAAGGTTCTGATCGGCGGCGGCATGATCTTCACCTTCTACAAGGCCCGCGGCCTCTCAGTGGGCAAGAGCCTGGTGGAAGAAGACAAGCTGGAACTGGCCAAGGAGCTCGAGGCCAAAGCCAAGGCCAAGGGCGTGCAGCTGCTGCTGCCCACCGACGTGGTGCTGGCCGACAACTTCGCCCCCGATGCCAACAGCCAGACCGCTGACATCAACGCCATCCCTGATGGCTGGATGGGTCTCGACATCGGCCCCGATTCGATCAAGGTGTTCCAGGACGCCCTGGCCGACTGTCAGACCGTGATCTGGAACGGCCCCATGGGCGTGTTCGAGTTCGACAAGTTCGCTGCTGGTACCAACGCCATCGCCACCACCCTGGCCGAGCTGAGCGGCAAGGGTTGCTGCACGATCATCGGCGGTGGTGACTCCGTGGCAGCGGTCGAGAAGGCCGGCCTGGCCGAGAAGATGTCGCACATCTCCACCGGCGGCGGCGCCAGCCTCGAATTGCTGGAAGGCAAGGTGCTGCCCGGCGTGGCTGCCCTCGACGCCGCCTGATCAGTGGCTCAGGCCTGGAGATTCAGGTCTTGATCGATCTCATCCCGGACGTCTCTCAAAGGGACGACCGGGATTTTTTGTCCTGAAGCCACAACTGCAGCGCATCCGTCGACCAGGATCCAAATGCTTCGCCATGCGTCATGACCAAAGCTGACTTGAGCCTTGGCTTCGTGGGGCTGGGGGCACTCGGCTTGCCCATGGCGATCAACATGCACCGCGCTGGCTTCCCACTGCGGGTGCACTCCCGCAGCCGGAAAGCCGAAACCAATCCGGAGCTCGAGGGTGCAGCGCGATGTTCCAGCCCAGCCGATGCCAGCACCGGCGTGGATGTGCTGCTGCTGTGCGTCAGCGACGATGCAGCCGTTGAACAGGTGCTTTTCGGCCCCAACGGTGCCGCCTCACAGCTGAGCGCCGGCAGCGTGGTGCTGGATTGCTCCACCATTGCTCCCGCCACGGCCCAACGCTGTGCGGAGCGCCTGGCCCACCAGAACGTCCACTACCTGGATGCGCCGGTTACCGGCGGTACGGAAGGCGCCCGACGCGGCAGCCTCACGGTGCTGGTGGGTGGAGCCAGCGAGCCATTGGAGCGGGTGTGGCCCATCCTCGAGGTAATTGGCGGCTCCATCCACCACTTCGGCAGCGTGGGGCGTGGGCAGCAGGTGAAAGCTGTGAACCAGGTGCTGGTGGCCGGCAGCTATGCCGCCGTGGCCGAAGCGGTGGCCCTAGGCCAGCGTTTGGAGCTGCCCATGCCCCAGGTGATCGATGCCCTCAAAAATGGTGCAGCCGGCTCATGGGCCCTCGACCATCGCAGCACCGCCATGCTGGAGGGCAGCTATCCCCTCGGCTTCCGGCTCAGCCTGCATCGCAAGGATCTCGGCATCGCCCTCGATGCAGCCAAGGCCGTCCAGCTGGATCTCCCCGTCACAACGCTGGTGGAACAGCTGGAACTAGATCTGATCAACAACGGCCACGGCGATGAGGACGTGTCCGCCCTGCACCTCTGGAACCAAACAAGGCAGCGGAGCTAGTAGTTGCTGACCACGCGCACCCGTTTGGTGGCCGTCACCACGCCTTCGGGATGCACCAGCATCACGGCCCAGGTCTGCGAACCAGGTTGCTGCGGGGCCTGAACGCTTTTAAACAATCCACCCCCAGCCTGAGGCGACAACGGCAGGTTGGGGCGCTTCTGAGCCGAAAGCTGCTCATCGGTGAGGTCAATCAAACCACCCGCCACCAGGGCCTGGCCTAGCGGTTTTTCAACGATCAAGTCGACGTCGTAACGGCTGCCGGTGAGCACCACGTCGGGGATGGCGACGTTGACCGCCAAGGGGCGCTCACCGCTGCGCAGCAAGGACTGCTGGGCCAATAGTTCCTGATCTACGAGCTGGCCGTCCTCCAGCCGAATCGCGATCTGCTCGCTGGCCTCGAGGGAATAGCTGAGCCCCTGGGATTCGGCGGAACCTCGCACCCGCAGGCTGAGGGTTGAACGGCCATCTGGTGTGGGTGCTGCGGGCTCCACCTGCCAGGTGACCTCGGGGAAATCCTGCCGGAAACGCTCCAGGCGCTGGGCCAAAACAGGCTGAAGCTCAACGCTGGCCAGCGTGTCGAACGCCGAAGAGCTGCCGCTGTTCAATGCCGTTTGCAGGCGATCGCTGAAACGTTCCACAGCACTGCCCCAACGTCCGGGCGGCTCAAGGGCATGGACCGGTGACAAAAGCAACGCCATGGCCGACACGAGCGTGACTCCCAGAAAACGACGCACAGGCCAGACCACATCAGCCCAATTAAGTTAGGTCCGGTGTGCGGTGACGGCCGACGCGATGACCCGGCTTCTGATCGCCGCCAGCGGCACCGGCGGTCATCTCTTCCCCGCTCTTGCAGTTGCTGAAGCCGTTGAAAGCCAATGGCCCGTGCGCTGGCTGGGGGTGCCTGATCGGCTCGAAACGCAGCTGGTGCCAAAGCGTTTTGGGTTGGTGTGCGTGAACGCAGGCGGGCTGCAGGGACGCGGGCTGACCAAGCTGCTGCAGTTGCTGCGCCTGTTACTGGCCAGCGTGAGCGTGCGGCAGGTGATCCGCCGGAACGCGATCGATGTGGTGTTCACCACCGGCGGCTACATCGCCGCCCCCGCAATCCTGGCGGCGCGCTGGTGCGGCATTCCCGTGGTGCTACATGAATCCAATGCCATCCCAGGGCGGGTCACCCGACTGCTGGGTCGCTTCTGCAGCGCCGTGGCCATTGGCCTCCCCGCTGCCGCCAAGCGCATCCCCGGCAGCCAGCCGATGCTCACGGGCACGCCGGTGCGTTCCAGCTTTTTAGCCCCACAACCCCTACCGAGCTGGGTGCCCGCCGGAGAGGGACCGCTGCTGGTGGTGATGGGCGGCAGTCAAGGCGCCGTCGGCCTCAACCGCATGGTGCGTGATGCGGTGCCGGCCCTGTTGGAGCAGGGCTGCCGCGTGGTTCACCTCACCGGTGACAACGACCCTGACCTTGGGCAACTGCAGCACCCACAACTGGTGGAACGCCGCTTCAGCGATGAGATGCCAGGGTTGCTACAACATGCGGATCTAGCCATCAGCCGCGCGGGGGCCGGCAGCCTCAGTGAACTGGCGGTCTGCGGGACCCCGGCCGTACTGGTGCCATTCCCCCAGGCGGCGGACCAACACCAGGAGGCCAATGCATCCTGCGCCGCATCCCTTGGTGCGGCCGTGATCGTGCATCAACACGGTCCGGAGCAGCCGGTTTTGTTCAACACCGTGCAGCGGCTCCTGGCATCGCGGCTCGGACATGCCAGCACCACAAACGATCCACTCACTCAGATGCGTGAAGGGATGGCTGCCTTGGCGGAACGGGATGCTGAACAGCAACTGGCCGGCGTGCTTCAAGGCCTGGTGGCCTGAGTCAAGCCAGAGGGCTGCGCTTCAACTCCTCACGCATCGCCCACACAATGCGGCGGTTATTGCGCCGCGATTGCAATCCGATCCGCAGCCAGGTCTCTCCCAAACCCTCGAAGGAACGGCAATCGCGCAAAAGAATGCGATGCCGTTGCTCCAATGCCTCCCGCAAAGGCACGAGGGATCGGTTCGCTCGAATCAGCAGATAGTTAACCGCCGACGGCATCGGGGTGATGCCCGGCAACGCAGCCAATTGCCGCTGCATCCACGCCCCCTCCGTTGCCGTCCAACGCTGCACGCGCATGCACCAAGATTGGTAATGCCGGGGCGATGACAACAACCGTTCGCCAACAGCCAGGGCGATGCCATTCACGGGCCAGGGATCCCGCCACTCGGCCCAACGCTGCAACCGCTGGGGCTGCGCAACGGCATAGCCCAAACGCAAGCCAGCAATGCCATAGAGCTTGGTGAGGCTACGGATCACCACCAGGTTCGAATGCTCAGCCACCAAGGGAATCAACGACTGCTGCTCGCCGTTGGGCAACAGAGGCAAAAACGCTTCATCACAGATCACCAGGGCGTACCGCTCCAGCAATGGCTGCAATGAGGCACGGCACCAGAGCTGGCCGGTGGGGTTGTGGGGATTGCAAATCCACAGCACAGATCCCTCGCCCGCGTCGGGAAACGGTTGCGGAAACGCCTCATCCCAAAGGAGAGGCAACTGCTGCTGCCGGGAGGTCGCTGACCAGCAGCGCAAGGCGCGTTTGTAATCGGCAAAACCCGGTGCTGCCAGCACACTCAAACCTTGCTCGGCTGCATCACGAGCCGCCCAGGTGAACAGTTCGGCAGCGCCGTTACCCGGCAATACGAAGGAAGGCTCAACGCCGTGCAGCACACCGATGCGCTCACGAAGCAGCACCTGACTGCGGTCGGGATAGTCGCGCCAGGCACTCAGGCCAATTCGCTGCCAACGGGAAGACCAAGGCACCAGAGATGCACTGGCATCGAGCAGCTGGGACGGCGGGCAGTTCAACCTTGCGGCGGCTGCTTCGCGGTTGCCGCCATGGCGTAGGTCAACGCCCATCCCGACTCCCAATACAACGCAGAGACATCACCAGCGTGGCCCACTGACGAGTTCAAGCCAAGCTGACCGCTATGAGTTGAGGCAGCTCACCAAAAGCGAGCATGGCAAGCGGCTTTGTCCACTGAGCCAACGCTGTCGACGATCACCCCTTGAATAACTGCGCAGAAGAGCCATTCAAGAGCGAAACATCGAGCAGTTGAGCTGTCTTTCAAGCAACAGCTTCAGTCTTGCCAGGGCAAACCGCTGCCGGATGCTTCCGCGATGGTGCGCAGACCGTGGCGGTCCAACTGCAGCAGAAGACCGTCCAGAATCCGCGGCACCAGATCCGGCCCCTGAAAAATCCAGCCGGTGTAGAGCTGAACCAATGAAGCCCCCGCGGTGATTCGCTCCCAAGCCACTTGGGCCGAGTCAATCCCACCCACACCGATCAACGGCAGCGCCGGGCCAGCACTGGCCCGCAAACGACGGATCACCTCCTGGGCCCGCTGACGCAGGGGGGCACCGCTGAGACCTCCGGCCTCCTCCGCCAGAGTGCGCCCGGTCTGCGGCAACCGCCGTTGCTCCAGGCCCAGCCGATTGAGACTGGTGTTGACCGCGATCACTCCAGCCAGACCCTCCTCAAAGGCCAATCGGGCCACCGCATCAATCGATTCATCGTCCAAATCCGGCGCGATCTTCACCAACAGAGGCGGGCAGGCCGGCAGCCGGCGCAGCCGTTCCACCAGACGCCGCAACTGGGCTGTGTCCTGCAGATCCCGCAATCCGGGGGTGTTGGGGGAGCTGACGTTGATCACCGCGTAGTCCGCCAAGGGCGACAACAACTCCAGGGACGCCGCGTAGTCGTCCGGTGCCTGCTCCAAGGCCGTGATCTTGGATTTGCCCACATTGATCCCCAGCACCGCCGGCCGCCGGCCGGGCGGATCCAGACGTTGACGCTCCAGCGTTTTCAACAGCGCCTTGGCGCCATCGTTGTTGAATCCCATCCGGTTCAACGCGGCCTGCTCCTCCGCCAACCGGAACAGGCGTGGTTTGGGGTTGCCCGGCTGGCCATGCCAGGTGACCGTGCCCACTTCAGCGAAGCCAAAGCCAAAGCAATCCCAAATCCCAGCCGCGACTCCGTTCTTGTCAAACCCCGCCGCCAAACCCACCGGGTTGGGGAAGCGGCAGCCAAACAGCACTTGTTCCAGGCGCAGATCACGCCGTTGCAGATCCGCCGCAACGCCATCCAGCACCGTGGACACCCCTGGCCAGCGGCGCCGCAGGCTGGCTTGACCAAGAGCCGTGAGGGCAGTGCGCGACAGCTGTTCAGCATCCAGACCGTCGTCCCGCGCCAAGACCGGGCCAAGCCAACGCTGATAAAAGGCACCGCTGCTGAGCGGTCCGGCCGAAGAGGACGGCGACATGCTCTGGCTCAGGACTGTTCTGATCCTGCCTCGCGACGTTGCAGGGTCCAACGCCCTTCCGCCTGGGGCTCGACCATCCAATCCCTCCAGATCCAGCTCTCAGCCTTGGTTTCCAGCTGTTTGAGCGGCTTTTCCACCAGCTGCGCCAGCTCCAGCGACGAGAGGCTGTAGCCACCCTGCGCCAGACGGTCCGCCAGCTCCAACCGGGACAACAGCTGCAGCAGAGGCTTGGGGGCAACCTCAGATGGTGCTTCTGGCGCAGCCTCGGCGGAAGACAGCTCCGATGATCCCTGCTTCAGAGCCAAGTTGGGCTGGGCGTTATGGGAGAACGCCACGGCGATGCGGTCCACCCGTTCGTTGTCTGGATCACCGCTGTGGCCTTTGACGTAGCGCAGGGGCACATCATCCAGACGAGCGGCATCCAAAGCCTTCCAGAGGTCCTGGTTGAGCACGGGCTTGCCCGCAGCCGTTTTCCAGCCTTTGCGCTTCCAGCCTTTGATCCAGGAGCCCAGGCCATCAATCAGATATTTGCTGTCGGTGCGCAGGGTGAGATCCGGATGACGGGGCAGATGTTCAAGCCGTTGCAACACCTCCAACGCCGCCTGCAGTTCCATGCGGTTGTTGGTGGTGTCGGGTGCATGGCCACCAAATTCCTCAACGCTGCCGTTTTCAAAACGCAATAAGGCCCCCCAACCTCCCGGACCTGGGTTGCCGCTGCAGGCACCATCCGTCGCTGCAGCCACGACCCGTCCCCGTCCTTCCGCCATTGATCGGTCCCAACGCTGTTCGGTACAACACGGTTTCTGGCGTCACCGTGGATGAGCCGAACCTACCTGCGGGCGGCTGGTCTGACTGCCGTGGGGCTGTTGGCGGCCGGTCTGTCGCAGGAGGGCACCGCACGGGCCTTGTTTAACAGCGCTGCGGTGCCGCAGGAGCACTTCGCTGTGCTAGCACAACCCCTTGGCAAAGCCCAGTGGAAACTGCTGGTGCTGGAACAGATCAAGGCCCAACCGCGCTGCTGGAGGGCACGCCAGGACGGACTGGTAGAGCCCAGCCTGAATCGCTTCAACTTCAGCGGCATCTGCAAGCGCTACCTGGACAGCAATGGCTACTCGCTGCGCAGCGGTGGCCAAGACCTTGGAACCCGCTTTCGCTTCCGGCTCAAGCCATCCGGCGCCTCGCTGAGGCTCGAGGCCCTCGACCCCCAGCAACGGGCACCACTCCTGGTGGGTCAGGCTCCCTTACCAACTCGCCGCGATCCCAACAGGTTCGTGGCTCTGCAGCTGGAGCCGGGCTGGGCCTTGGAACGCCGGGTTTACCAGGGTCGCCCGTTGAACCACCTGTACTTCGCGCATCACGACCCGGTGAACCGGCTGCTCGCGCTGGCCAGCAGCCGCGGCCAGCGTTCAGGCTTTCAGCGGTTGGGAGCGCCGATGCCGCCGATCGCACCACCGCCGTTGCCCACGGCACGATCAACACGACGACGCACCACACAACGACGAACCACACGCCTGGCCAGCAATGCCCCGATCCGGCTGCAGGTGATTCCCTATCGCCGCTGAGGACCAACCGTCACAGTGCCAGTTGAGAGGGCGACCAGACAGGGGCTGACAAAGGATTCCCCACCCTTAGTTTGAATTTGTGTGAGGAGTGCTGAGCGCCTCTTCAGGGTCGAAACAAGGACAGACTCCTGAATGTGTTCCTCTCTTAAAAAGCTCCGCCTTTGGCGGGGCTTTTTTATTGGCCAGAGAAAACCACAAAAAAACCGGCCCTGGAAAGGACCGGTGACTGAACGCAAACAGGGGGAGAGGGGCAAGCCCTCTCCCAAGGCGATCACTTGAGGGTGACCTTGCCGCCTGCTTCTTCGATGGCCTTCTTGGCAGCTTCGGCGTCTTCCTTGGAGACACCTTCCTTGACGGCCTTGGGAGCAGCCTCGACCAGAGCCTTGGCGTCGCCCAGACCCAGACCGGTGGCCTCACGGACGGCCTTGAGGACCTTGATCTTGGCGGAGGCGTCGAAGCCTTCCAGGATCACGTCGAATTCGGTCTTCTCTTCAGCGGCATCGCCACCGCCACCAGCAGCGCCAGGGGCAGCCATCACAACACCAGCAGATGCTGCGGCGGACACACCGAAGGCCTCTTCGATCTGCTTGACCAGCTCGGAAGCTTCAAGCAAGGAGAGGGATTTCAGCGATTCGAGAATTTCGTCGGTTTTTGCAGACATGGTTTTGAAAGGGGAAGCAACAGATCAATGAACAGTGGTCTCGGCAGGGCCGAATCAGCCTTCGCCGCCTTCGGCGTGCTGCTTGAGTGCCCTGGCCATACCAGAGGGAACCTCGTTGATGCCCACAGCGACCTTCGTGGCCACGGCGTTGATGGCACCGGCGATCTGAGCCATGAGCTGCTCCTTGGAGGGGAGATCGGCAATGGCTTTGATCTCGTCCTGAGACAGGAGCTTGCCTTCGAAAAGGCCGCCCTTGGTCTCGGACTTCTTGAGTTCCTTCTGGAAGGTCTGAACGGCCTTCACACCGGCACCAACATCGCCCTTCACCAGGACGAAGGCGTTGGTTCCGGTCAGCAGGGAATCGAGGCTGGCCCAGTTGCTGTCACCATCAATGGCACGGCGCATCAAGGTGTTTTTGGTCACCTTGCAAACGCTGTCGCTGGCCCGCAGACGATCCCGCAGGTCAGACATTTCCTTGATGGACAGGCCCTTGAAATCAAGGACAAGTGCCAGTTCGGCGTCGGCGAGGAGCTCTTTGAGCTCTCCGACGATCTGCTGCTTGTTCTCCAGCGTGCGGCCCATAGGGATTGGATCGGATCAAAGGAACAAGCTGGGCACACGGCCGATCGAGTCTTCGAAAGGAAGACGAGGCCGCGTGCCGATCCAATCCCGAATGGGACAAAACCGTGTCGCGTCTGCCTCGGCAGGGATTACATCAACAGGAATGACTGACGTCGTTCCCAGGGACATCCTGCTGTCTCTGGCCGGGCGCGTGCCCGATTTGGCTTTCGCCAATCGTTAATTGTAGAGGAGAGCCTGATCAGCTCCCCTGCTCGATGTCCTGCAGAGCAGAGAAATCGACTTCAACGGAAGGACCCATGGTGGAGGTCACATACAGGGACTTCCAGTAACGGCCTTTGGCACCGCTGGGCTTGTTGCGGTCGATGGTTTCCTGCAGGGTCTTGAGGTTTTGCAGCAGGGCATCGGCACTGAAGCTGGCCTTGCCGAAGCGGACGTGAACGATGCCGGTGCGGTCGGCACGGAATTCCAGCTTGCCGGCCTTGAATTCCTTGATCGCAGCCTCGAGGTCCGTGGTGACGGTGCCTGCCTTGGGGTTGGGCATCAAGCCACGAGGACCGAGAACCCGACCCAACTTGGCCACCTTGGGCATCATGTCGGGGGTGGCGATCAACAGGTCGAAATCCATTTCGCCCTTGCTGATGCTTTCCACCAGGTCTTCTTCACCGGCGAGTTCGGCACCGGCGGCTTTGGCTTCAGCCACCTTCTCACCGCGGGTCACCACGGCGATCCGCACGGTCTGACCGGTTCCGTTGGGCAGAGCCACGGTGGTGCGCAGCTGCTGGTCGGTGTACTTCGGATCGATGCCGAGGCGCACATGGGCCTCCATCGTCTCGTCGAATTTCGCATTGGCATTGTCCTTGACCAGGGCAATCGCCTCGAGGGGTGCGTAGGCACGGTCCTCGATCTTGCCGGCCAGGCTGGCCAGGCGCTTAGAGATTTTGGGCATGTTCAGGGTTGGGGTTCAGACGACATCAGGGATGCCTCCCCCGTATGGGGTTGGAGAAGCGATGCAGCGACGTCAGTCGCTGATGGAAACGCCCATGTTGCGGGCGGTGCCTTCGATGATCCGCATGGCGGACTCAACGCTGGTGCAGTTGAGGTCGGGGAGCTTGGTCTTGGCGATCTCCTCGAGCTGAGCCCGACTGATCGATCCAACACTGCCCTTGGCGGACTCACCGGATCCCTTTTGGATCTTCGCGGCCTTGGTGATCAGCACCGACGCCGGAGGCGTCTTGGTGATGAAGGTGAAGCTGCGGTCTTCGAAGACCGAGATCTCCACCGGAATCACATAACCGGCTTTGTCCTGCGTCCGAGCGTTGTACTCCTTGCAGAACATCATGATGTTCACACCGTGCTGACCGAGGGCAGGGCCCACCGGCGGCGCGGGGTTGGCTTTGCCGGCATCTAGGGCCAGCTTGATCACAGCTACGACTTTCTTGGCCATCGGCTGGGGGGTTTGGACAGCTGCGGATCACCAGACCCTCGGGTCGGGTGCGGCGGAATGGTTGCCCACTCCCAAGGCCGCCCTCCGCAGGGAGACGGCCGCCGCCAGGTCAGTTCTGTTTGCTGATCTGAGAGAACTCCAGTTCCACCGGGGTCTCGCGACCGAAGATGGAGAGCAGGGCCTTGAGCTTGTTGCGCTCGCCGGAGACCTCGATCACCTCGCCCTGGAAGTCCTTGAACGGACCAGCGGTCACCAGAATCTGATCGCCTTCGGTGAGATCCACCTTGACGACGGTCTTCTTCTCGGCAGCGCGCTTGAAGATGCGATCCACCTCAGAGCGGCTGAGGGGACGGGGCTTGATGTGACCGCGGGCCTTACCGGTAGCGCGCCGGTCTTCAGCACCGACGAAATTGATCACGTTCGGAGTGCTCCGCACCGCCATCATCGTGTCCTCATCCAGCACCATCCGCACCAGCACATAACCGGGGAACACCTTCTCCTCGGTGGACTGACGGGTCCCGTCCTTCTTCAGCTTGACGGCAGGGGTCTGGGGAATCTCGATTTCGAGAATCCGGTTGCTCACCCCGAGGGTGACGGCCCGCTGCTCCAGGGTGGCCTTGACCTTTTTCTCGCAGCTGGACGCCACCTGAACGGCGTACCAACGGGCGATGGCCGTGTTGGCGACAGCCGCCGCGGGCAAGGTGCCGTCTTCCCCCTCATTCGGGGCCGGCAGATCAAGCACCTCAGGGGCGTCCGGTGTGGTCAGGTCGTCGGGCACGGCGAGAAAGGTGATATCGAGTCAGCGGAACACCTGGGACGAAGCCCACCCAAAGAAGCGACTGACAGCCGCGATGGTGGCGGCCGAAAGGCTGACCATCAGGATCACAGCGATGGATTCGCTGAACAGTTGCTGGCGGCTGGGCCAGACCACGAGTTTCAGCTCATCAACCGTGTCCGCCAGAAAACCACCGGATTTGGTGGAATCGGCAGCGGCTTTTGAGCCGTCGGAAGTGGTGGTGTCCTCAGAGATGGGGCTGGTCACGGGGATGGGACCGGAAGTTGACAACGGTGCCGGTAGGCACTTCGCCAAACAGACACCCTACCGGATGCCCTCAAACCCCCACCGGATCAAACACAAGGGCATCCGTGCCGCCCTCCCCCAGCCGCACCTTCACGCCACTGGCTCCGGCAAAGCGCTCCTCAAGCAGCAGTGTGGAGAGCGGATTTTCCAATTGGCGCCGCAACACCCGACGCAGCGGCCGCGCCCCGTACTCCGGTTCATGGCTCTGACGGGCCATGGCTTCAGCGACAGCATTGTCCACCTGAAGGGCAAGACCCTGCTCGGCTAACAGAGCAGCGAGGTCTTTCAGCTGCAACTGAACAATCCGCACCAGATCGGCCACCTCCAACGGGCGGAAACGAATCACCTCATCAATGCGGTTGAGGAATTCAGGCCGGAACTGGCTGGAGAGCGCTGCATCCACCTGCTGTTGCAGGGCTGACTCATCCGTGGATCCCGAGCGGGCGTGTTCAAGGATCGCCGGGCTGGCCAGATTGCTGGTCATCACGACCACGGTGTGGCGGAAATCAACGGTGCGGCCCTGGGAATCGGTGAGCCTGCCGTCATCCAGCACCTGCAGCAGCAGGTTGAACACATCGGGATGGGCCTTCTCCACTTCATCGAGAAGCAGCACCGCATAGGGCCGGCGACGCACGGCCTCCGTGAGTTGCCCCCCTTCCTCGTAACCGACGTAGCCCGGAGGAGCACCGATCAGCCGGGCTACGGCGTTCCGCTCCATGAACTCGCTCATGTCGAGGCGAACCAGCGCCTCCTCTTCATCAAACAACGACCCCGCCAGCGCCTTCGCCAGCTCGGTCTTGCCGACGCCGGTCGGCCCCAGGAACAGGAAGGACCCCACCGGTCGACGGGGATCCTTCATGCCGGCCCTGGCCCGGCGGATGGCAGCAGCAACGGCGGACACCGCCTCGCCCTGACCAATCACCCGTTCGGCGAGATGGGCGTCGAGATCCAGGAGTTTGCGACGCTCGCCCGCCAACAGCCGCTGCACGGGAATCCCGGTCCAACGGGCCACCAGATCAGCGATGTCACCGGCCTCCACCTGCTCGCGAAGCAGAGCCACTCCAGCGGACTGGGCCTCCGCCTGGGACGCCTCCAGTTCATCCCGGCGCTGCTGCACCCGATGCAGCTGGTCGTACTGGAGGCGAGCCGCTTCCTCCAGATCACCATCCCGCTCGGCCTCAGCGATGGCGTGGCGCAGGTCTTCATCCTGCTGAAGCAGCTGGCCGAGCTCCTCGAGCTGACCGCGCTCCTCCTGCCAGCGCCGTCGCAGATCTTCGAGTCGCGTGGACACTTCAAGCCGGTTGCGTTGGAGCTGAATCCGCTCCGCTTCAGGCGCCTGCTCGGCAGCGAGCAAGGCCAGTTCAACGCGGCGTAGATCTGCTTCGGCCTCCTCCACCACCTGCGGCTTGGAGGTGACCTCCATCTTCAGTTGTGCGGCCGCCTCATCGATCAAATCAATGGCTTTGTCCGGCAGGCAGCGATCACTGATGTAGCGGTCGGCAAGACGGTTGGCGGTCTGAATGGCCTCATCGGTGATGGTGACGCCGTGGTGCAGCTCGTAGCGCTCCTTCAAGCCGCGCAGAATTTCGAGGCTGAGCTCCAGATCCGGCTCGCGGATCACCACCTGCTGGAAGCGGCGGTTGAGGGCCGGATCCTTTTCCACCGTGAGCCGGTGATCCTCCGGCGTGGTGGCACCGATGCAGCGCAGGTCTCCCCGGGCCAGAGCTGGCTTCAACAGGCTGCCGGCATCGGTGCTGCTGCGATCGCTGCCAACAACGGTGTGCAGCTCATCGATGAACAACACCACACCGGAATCGGAACCACTCACCTCCTCGAGCACCGAGCGCAAGCGTTCCTCGAACTGACCACGGAACTTGGCACCGGCGATCAAAGCCCCGAGGTCCAGCGCCACCAGCCGCAGACCCTGCAGCGACTCCGGCACTTCACCCGCCACGATCCGCTGCGCCAGCAGCTCTGCAATCGCTGTTTTGCCAACACCGGGTTCACCGATGAGCACCGGATTGTTCTTGCTCCGACGCGACAGCACTTTTATCAGGTTGCGAATTTCAGAATCGCGACCGATCACCGGATCCAGGCTGCCTGCTTCCGCCTCTTCGGTGAGATCCCGCCCATAGGACTCCAAGGCCGTGGGGGGCTCCTGCAGGGGGGGCTCAGGGGCGGGCGACTGGGGGGTGACAGGGGCGGCGACAGGCTCCGGCCCGCGCGGCGCACGGGAGGAGGAGGGAACGCGCGCCACCCGTTCACGGCGGGGCGCTTCCTGCTGCACCTCCGGCTGAGCCCGCGGCATCGAGCGTTCTTGGGGAGGAACGGTCATGCCAGGAACCCGGTCATCCATACCCCGTTGGATCAGCTGCTCCAGGGCACCGGCCGACAAACCAAAGCCGGCAAACAGATCAGCGCCGATCCGCGGATCGGCACCAATGGCCATCAGCACTTCCGGCAGATCGATGACGTCTCCATTCCAGCGCCGACGGATGGCATCAGCCGAATCGAGCAGCTGTTCCAGGTCATCACCGATGAAGAGCTCATCGCCTCGCCCCGAAGGCTGATCAGCCAGCACATCCTCCAAGCGATCCAAGAGCGCATCGATGGGGAGGGGCAAGCGCTCCACCAAGCGGCGGCAGGCGGGATCGGTGAACAGCACCTGAATCAGGTGCTCCACATCCAACTGCTCATGGCGCCAGCGACGGGCAACGTCCTGACCACTGAGCAGCAGATCCCAGGCCGCGTCGCTGAAGCGATCCGGCTCATGGGTGAGGCTGCCGTTCAACGCTGGCGATGAAGTCATCCGGTTCTTCAGGCGTGGGCTTTGGAGGACATCTCGATCAATTCCACCTTGTAGCCATCCGGATCCTCAACAAAGGCGATGACGGTGGTGCCGTGCTTCATCGGACCAGGTTCCCGCACCACACGACCACCCTTATCGGCAATGCCAGAGCAGGTGCTGTGGATGTCCTCCACCCCCAACGCGATGTGGCCATAGCCATCCCCGAGGTTGTAGCTGTCGGCGTCCCAGTTGTGGGTGAGTTCGAGGACCGTGTGGTCGCTCTCCGAGCCATAGCCAACAAAGGCCAATGTGAAGCGGCCGCTGGGGTAATCCTTTCGACGCAGAAGCTGCATGCCCAGGACCTCGGTGTAGAAGCCCAGAGACCTCTCCAGATCAGCAACCCGGAGCATGGTGTGAAGCATCCGCATGGGTGAGCGTCGTGCAGCGTGAACCTGCCGTCATTCTGGCCAGGTATGACCCGTCACAACACGAGAGAGAGGGGCGACCCATAAGATCCCCGGGTTAAGCGTCCGTCCCAACGTGATCGATTCCCTCGACCTCGTCATCGACACCATCGTGGCCCGAGAGGTGCTCGATTCCCGCGGCAACCCCACGGTTGAAGCCGAGGTGCTGCTCGAAGGAGGTGCCATGGGACGGGCCATCGTTCCCAGTGGTGCCAGCACCGGTGCCCACGAAGCCCACGAACTGCGTGACGGCGGTGATCGCTACATGGGCAAGGGTGTGGGCCAGGCCGTGAACCACATCGAAGAGCGGATCGCACCGGCTCTCTGCGGCCTTTCCGCACTGGATCAGGCAGCTGTGGACGCCGCGATGCTGGAGCTGGACGGAAGCGACAACAAATCCAACCTGGGAGCCAACGCGATCCTGGCGGTGAGCATGGCCACCGCCCGTGCTGCTGCCAACGGGCTGGGAATTCCCCTCTATCGCTACCTCGGCGGGCCGATGGCGAACCTGCTGCCGGTGCCGTTGATGAACGTGATCAACGGTGGCGCCCACGCCGCAAACAGCCTGGACTTCCAGGAATTCATGCTGGTGCCCCACGGGGCTCCGAGCTTCCGCGAAGCCCTGCGGATGGGCACCGAGGTGTTCCACACGCTCAAGAAACTGCTCAGCGACAAGGGCATGAGCACCGCCGTGGGCGACGAAGGCGGCTTCGCACCGGATCTGGGCAATGTGGAAGCCGGCGAAATCCTGGTGGAAGCGATCAGTAAGGCGGGCTACAAGCCCGGTGAACAGATTTCCCTGGCCCTGGACGTAGCCAGCACCGAATTCTTCGAGAACGGCCGTTATGCCTTCGATGGTGGTAGCTACACCAGCGCTGAGATGGTGGGCCAACTCGAGCAACTGGTGGAGAAATTCCCGATCGTTTCGATCGAAGACGGCCTGGCCGAAGACGACTGGGATGGCTGGAAGCTGCTGACCGAACGCCTCGGCGGCAAAGTGCAGCTGGTGGGTGACGACCTGTTCGTGACCAACACCAAGCGTCTTCAACAGGGCATCGACAGCGCCACGGCCAACTCGATCCTGATCAAGGTGAACCAGATCGGTTCGCTCACCGAAACCCTCCAGGCCATCGACCTGGCAGGCCGCTCCGGCTACACCAGCGTGATCAGCCACCGCAGTGGCGAAACCGAAGACACCACCATCGCCGACCTCTCCGTCGCCACCCGCGCCGGACAGATCAAGACCGGCTCCCTCAGCCGCAGCGAGCGGGTCGCCAAGTACAACCAGCTGCTTCGCATCGAAGACGAGTTGGGCAGCCAGGCCGTCTACGCCGGTGCCGTTGGCCAGGGCCCCCGCGGCAAGGCCTGATCTCAGGCCTCCGACGAACGTTCAACGGTTGGAACCGGGCAACTGCTCCAACCGTTGATCGCGACGGATCTTGACTTGCATTCGGAACCAGCCCAAGCCCACCGGCAAAGCAGCAGCAGCCGGAAGAAGTGACCAGAGCGGGCGTGCACTGGCACCAACAATCGCGGTGGCCAAAGCCAGGCATCCGAGCAACACCGATTGGCCGATCGATTGCTGGGCCAGGGCCATCCGGCGGAACTGACGATCCGATTCGCCAAGCCGCACCTGGAGCTGAAGATCGCCCTGCTCCAGGCGTTCCAGACTTTCATCCAAGCGCCGCGGGAAGGCAGCAGCGCGGCTGCTGAGGGCCCCGACCTGACGGCCGAGTTCGTTGAACAGATCGTTGCTGCCGGAGCCGCTGGAGGTCATGAGTGGAAGGAGATAAGGCTTGGCGATCGCCACCAAGCTAAAAGCGGGATCAAGGCTGCGGCCAACACCCTCGAAGGTGGACAAAGCCCGCATCACAAAGATCAGCTCAACCGGCAGACGAAAGGGCTGGCCATAGACCAGGTCGTAGAGATCGCCGGAGAGTTTGTCGATCACGTTGGCCGTGAAGGGTGGGGTGAGAGCCTCCTGCAGCATCAGCCGCACGAGACGGCGCACCGGACCCACATCAATGCCGCCGGAGATCACACCAGCCGCCTGCATCTCCTCCACCAATGCCGCTGAATCCCTCGCAGCAGCAGCCCGGACCATGGCTCCTAGACGTCGACGCAAGCCGTCTGACAACAGCCCCATCATCCCGAAGTCGTAGTAAATGAGCGCTCCATCACTCGCCACGGCGAGGTTGCCGGGATGGGGGTCGGCATGGAAAAAACCAAACCTCACCAACTGCTTGAGATAACTGGCTGCACCCACCTCAGCCACCGCGGCCGGATCAACGCCGGCTTCGAGCAACGCCTCACGGTCGTTGACCTTGATACCGGGCAGGTAGTCGAGGCACAGCACACGGCGCGTGCTCAACTCCCAGACCACACCGGGGATCCTGATGCGTTCGTCATCCAGAAATTGCTGACGAAAACGAGCGGCGTACTGCGCCTCAACGCGGAAATCGAGCTCACGCAGCAGCACACGTCGACATTCCCGTGCCATCGCCGGCCAATCCCGACCACGACCCCAACTGGGATTGCGTTGCAGCACAGCTGCCACCTGCTGCATCACCTCCAGATCAAGGCGAAACAGGCGATCGAGCCCAGGGCGCTGCACCTTGAGCACCACCTGCCGGCCACTGCGCAGGCTGGCGCGATGCACCTGGGCCAGCGAGGCTGCACCCAGGGGTTCGGGATCCAGATCGATCACCTCGGCACAGCGCGGCCCCAGCTCTCGCTCGAGCACGGTCTGCACCCGATCAAAACTGAAGGCCGGAACGCTGTCTTGCAGCGCTGCCAGCTCGGCCACCCAGCCCGCGGGGAGGATGTCTGGGCGGGCGGAGAGCAGTTGCCCCAGCTTGATGAAGGCGGAGCCCAGAGACAGCAACTCAGACGTCAACCAACGGGCTCGCTGTTGCTGACGGCGAGCACGACGCTCGACGGTGACACCGCCGCGGTAGGTCCAGGACTGGCCATCCCACCAAAGCAGCAGCAGCAGCGTCAGGACAGCGCGCCAGATGCGGAGCGCTCGCAGCAGGCCGAGCATCAGGGGCGTGCCTCGATCGCTTGGCTCAGATCAGCCACCGTGGCCCGAAGACGATCGATCACCGCCTGTGGGTTGTCCGACGGTTCCGAGGCCGACGCCCCATCTGTGCTCACCGTGACGTGATCACCCCGTTCAATCCGTTCCGCTTCGGCACGGACCTCGTCTTGAAACAGATCCCATTCCTGGCGCAGCCGTTGCGGAGCGTCTTGCGCCAGTACCGCCAACTCCGCTGCAGCGTCTGCAAAGCCGTGACCAAGGCGCGCACTGATGCGGTTCACCGTGGCGCGAATCAAGGCCTCCGACGAGCCCATGGACCGATTGCAGACAGCTTCAACTGTGGCAGATCCAACCGGAGATCAGGGCTGAGGCGGAGTCACGGGCTCAATGACTTCGAAAAAGGCTTCCGCGCCAGGAGGCAGCACAACAGATTCCGGCTCAGCCACCAGCACGGGTGAATCACCGCCTGGAACAACCACAGCAGGCATCACCTCGATGGACTCCCCAGGAAGCGCCAGGGAATCGGCATTGCTGTCATCGAGCTCGAGCTCAGGCTCCTGGGCAGATGAGGAGGCGGGTCTGTAGTCTTCCTCAACCTCCGGGGAAATGGTTTGGGGGTCCGACCAGGCGGGGGCCGTCCAGACAGGGGGTTCTGGCGTCTGCAGGGCCACAGGGGGTTTGGGCGTCTCCTTGACCGCTGGCTTGGCCGGTCGGCTTGCAGCCTCGGCAGCTTCTAGGGCTGTGACATCCACTTGCAGGGATGAATCGTCGTCACTGAACCGAGCCCGAATCTCCTGCAGGGAATCCCCTGGAAACGCGAGCGGTGTGAAAGCCTCAGGAACAGGGTCCTCAGCATTGGTCTGCCGCGTCAGCACCCGCTCGGTGATGCCGTAACCAAGGGCGAAACAACAACCAGCCACCAGGGGCCCCACCCAGAAACGTGCCTTGGCCTCAACGGGAGCGTCAGGGGAGCTGGGATGGTCCACGGATGGGTCTGACGGAGACTCGGATTGTGACAGGGGTTCAAAACAGAAGCTTCAGGTGGTGTAGTCGGCATTGATGCGCACGTACTGATCCGACAGGTCACATCCCCAGGCCTGACCAGAGCCGGAACCATGCCCCAGGCCGAGGCGAATCGGAACATGCTCCTGCCGCAGAACGTTGCTGGCTGCAGCGCGATCAAAGGCCACGGGTTGACCGGCCGCCATCAATTGATGGGGACCAATCCAAAGAGCAACCGCATCCGGATCGAAGGACACACCAGAGCGACCCGCGGCCGCCACGATCCGCCCCCAGTTCGGATCCCGGCCATGGACTGCGGTCTTCACCAGGGACGAACCACAGACCGTGCGCGCCACCTGCAACGCCGCGGCCTCGTCAACCGCACCCTCCACCTGCACTTCGATCAGACAGGTCGCCCCTTCGCCATCCCGGGCAATGGCCTGAGCCAGCTGTTGCATGGCCTGGGTGAGGCCCTGTTCCAGAACGGCATGGTGCTGTTGGGCCAGCGGTGGGCCTGCCGCGAAGGCCAGCACGGTGTCGTTGGTGCTGGTGTCTCCATCCACGGTGATGGCGTTGAAGGAACGCTGCACCGCACGTCGCACCATCTCCTGCCAAACGCCTGCATCGACGCCGGCATCACAACTGAAGAAGCCGAGCATCGTGGCCATGTCGGGATGAATCATTCCCGAGCCTTTGGCCATCCCTCCGATGCGCACCCGGCGCCCCTCCAGTTCCAGTTCAAGCGCCACCTGCTTGTCCACCAGATCGGTGGTGAGGATGGCGTTGGCCGCAGCATCACCCCCCGCGTCATCCAAGGCCTCCAGCAAAGGAGCCAACCCGGCCAGAAGGGTGGGCATCGGAATCGGCACACCAATCACTCCGGTGGAGCAGATCAACACCGACTCCGCATCGACGCCAAGCTGATCGGCCAGCACCTGGGTGGCGCGCTGACTGTCGACCAGACCGCGATCGCCGGTGCAGGCATTGGCCTGACCGGAATTGATCAACACGGCACGGGCCTGGCCAGCAGTACTGGCAAGGCGATCACGGCAAAGGTCAACACAGGCCGCCCGCACCACGGAGGTGGTGAAGGTGCCGGCACAAACGGCCGTCACCGGTGCCAACACCAGCGCCAGATCAGGCTTACCTGAGGGCTTGAGACCGGCAACGATGCCAGCGGCCTGGAACCCATTCGGTGCCGTCACACCACCCTGGATCGGTTGCCAAGAAGAAGCCATCGCCACCGCTGATCCGCCGCGAGACACTGGGTGCATCCTGCTCCGACACCATGGCGCCTGGCGAGCCGTTCTCGCAACGACGCATCGGACTCACGGGCGGGATCGCAAGCGGCAAGAGCAGCGTGGGCCATTGGTTGGCGCAGCAAGGTCTGCCGGTGTTGGATGCGGATCAATTCGCCCGAGAGGCCCTCGCACCCGGTCGCCCGGCCACGACCAGCGTGATGCAGCGGTACGGCGCTGGAGTCCAGGCTGAAGGGGGCGCAGCCGTCGACCGCGCTGCCCTGGGTCGGATCGTGTTCCAGGACCCCGCGGAACGGCGGTGGCTCGAGCAACTGGTTCACCCGATCGTGCGGGAGCGCTTCGACCAAGAACTCAGCCTCCATGCCAAGGCACCAGCCGTTGTGCTGATGATTCCGCTGTTGTTCGAAGCGGGGCTGGAGTCGCTCTGCAGCGAAGTCTGGCTGGTCGACTGTGATGCATCCCAGCAGCTCGAGCGCTTGATCGCGCGGGACGGGCTGAGCCCTGACGCCGCTCAAGCCCGCATTGCCGCCCAATGGCCCCTGAGCCGCAAACGTGGCTTGGCAGATCACGTTCTTGCCAATCGAGGCCAACCCGGCGCCTGGAAAACCCAGGCCATGGGTCTGCTCAACGCAACGGGGACAGCAGATCCGGGTTAGCCGTTCCTCCCAAAGTCGGCACGGAACCACTTTGTGATCACCCATTTGTGGCCCGCCTCTACCGGCAAGGCCTCATGCAGCGTGAAAGGGTTGGGAGTGCCATCGGCCTGGAGGTTGTTCCAGGCCAAGGCCATGCCGGGCACAGGCGTGAACGAGCGCCCCAGGCGGCGGAACAACGTCTCTCCACCCCGCTCCACAGCGTTGAGATAAACCATCACCGTCCAGGTGCGTTGCCCGCCACTGTCGGTGTGGGTGGCGTATTCCTCCGTCCCCGGCGCAAACCAATCCGTGTGTTCCTTGAAGTATTCGCTGGGGTCGTAGCGCTGCCCCTGAATCGGTTCCGAGAGGCGCGGATCCACGCCGAACAAGGCCGCAAAGCGCTGGTCGAGGCTCGCCGCCAGCTGGGGATGGTTCTGGCGCAAATGACAGGTGCGACTGGTGCGGTAATCGCTGCTGCCGCGGGTCACCGTTGACGGCTGCAATGACCCGTTGATGGCGTCGATCACTTGCTCGCATTCCTCGCGGCTGAGCAGTCCTGGCAGCTCATAGACCTGGGCCAATGAGGTATCCAACCGCCAGGCGCGAGGCCGGTGCTCTTGCCGGGTGAGGGGGGCCTCGAACCAGGCGAGCCAATCGGGCGATGGTGAGTCCGTGGCTGTGAGCCCACGGGACGACGAATCGAGAACTGCCGCAATCGCCTCTCGCGCAAACCCCTGGGCGAGAGCACGCTGCATCAACCCTTCTAGATCACAGCCGCGATCCCGGTTCTGCAGCAGCCACTCCTTCCAGGCATCGGGAATGGCTGCCGCTCCGCTCATCAACCCTTGAGCTTCTTGCTCAGAATCTGGTTGGCGAGCTTGGGATCCGCCTTGCCACCGGTCTTCTTCATCAACTGTCCGACGAAGAAGCCCTGCAGCTTGGTCTTGCCGCCGCGGAAAGCCTCCACTTCATCAGGGTGGGCCCCCAGCAGTTCATCGACGATTGCTTCGATCGCCGCCGGATCGCTGATCATGCCGAGGCCGCGCTCGTCGACGATCGCCTTGGGTGAGCCGCCTTTCTCGAGCAGCTCCGGAAGGATCTCCTTGGCGATCTTGCCGCTGATCTTGCCGCCATCGATCAGTTGCACCATTTCGGCCAACTGCTCAGGCCGGAAGGGCAGCTCGGTGTAGCTGAGCCGGTTGCTGTTCACATGGGCAGCGATGTCGCCGGTGATCCAGTTCGCCGCAAGCTTGGCGTCAGCGCCTGCACCCACCACAGCCTCGAAGTAGTCGGCCATCGGCCGCTCATCGGTGAGCACCCGTGCGTCGTACTGGGAGAGACCCAGCTCATCGGCATAGCGATGCCGCTTGGCCGCCGGCAGCTCAGGCAATTCAGCGCGCCAGGACTCCCGCTGATCCGCGCTCACCTCAATCGGACCAAGGTCAGGATCCGGGAAATAGCGGTAATCGCTGGCGCCTTCCTTACTGCGCATGCTCTTGGTGAGCTGCTTGCCCTCATCCCAGAGGCGGGTCTCCTGAACGATCGGCTCATCGGTCTCGTAGGCCTTGATCTGACGCTTGATCTCGTACTCGCAGGCCTTTTGGATGGCCGAGAACGAGTTCATGTTCTTGATCTCCACCTTCGTTCCGAAGGGCGCATCCGGCCCCCGGCGCACGGAGATGTTGACGTCACAACGCAGGGATCCCTCCTGCATGTTGCCGTCGCTCACCCCCAGGTACCGCATGATCCGGCGGATCTCCGAGGCGTATTCGGCCGCTTCACGGCCGGTGCGCAGGTCCGGCTTGCTGACGATCTCGGCCAAGGCCACACCGGCCCGGTTGTAGTCCACGAGCGAATGGGTGGAACCCGCCAGGCGGTCACTGCCGGCATGCACCAACTTGCCGGCGTCCTCCTCCATGTGCAGACGCTCAATCCCGATTTTCTTGAGGTAGGTGTCCTTGCCCTTCTCCGCCACTTCCACCTCGATCCAGCCCTCCTCGGCGATCGGCTGGTCGTACTGGGAGATCTGGTAGTTCTTCGGCAGATCTGGATAGAAGTACTGCTTGCGGTCGAACTTGCTGTGTTCGGCGATGTTGAGGTTCAGCGCCATCGCGGCCTTCACCGCATACTCGAGCACCTTCTGGTTCAGCACCGGCAATGTGCCGGGCAAACCGCACACCACCGGGTCGATGTGGGTGTTGGGGTCATCACCGAAGGTGGTGGATGCTGCCGTGAAAATTTTGCTGTCCGTTCCCAGCTGCACGTGGGTCTCGAGACCGATCACGGCCTCCCAGGCCGGTTGGGTTGCTGCGTCGGCCATGCGCCCGTGATGTGAAGCAGATTCCGGGATCCTATGGAATCAGGATGAAGCCCTCTCCTGACACCATGACCAGCAAGGGCCTTTCTTGCGCATGACTGCCGCCTCTGCCTCAGCCGTCTGTGTTTTGGGCGGGGGACTGATGGGCTTAGCCGTTGCCCATCAGCTGGCCCGTCGCGATCAGCGCGTGACAGTGATCAGCCGCCGCCGCAGCGAAGCGGCAGGCTTTGTGGCTGCAGGGATGCTGGCGCCCCATGCCGAAGGCTTGAGCGGCAACCTGTTGGAGCTGGGTCAAGCCAGCCTCGCGCTGATCCCTCGCTGGGTGGCGCAGATCGAGGCGGACAGCGGCCTGAGCTGCGGCCTGCGCACCAGCGGCATCGTGGTGCCATTCCGAACAGAGGCCGAGCGGGACGCATACCCCACCGCCAGCCTTGGGCAAACCCTGGACCGCACCGGCCTTGAGCGGGAAATCCCAGGCTTGGGGCCGGCGTGGAGCACCGGGCTGCTGTTCGAGCAGGACGGCCAGATCGACAACCGCAGGCAGTTGATGCGGGCCCTGGAGCGGGCCTGCGTGTCCCTGGGCGTGCAGTTCATGGAAGGGGCCGAAGTGCTTGATCTGGAGCGGGAGTCCGCCGGACAGCTCTGCGGCATCCATCTGCGCAGCGCCGAAGGAGAACAGCAGCAACTGCGCTGCCAGCAAGCGGTGCTCTGCAGTGGCGCCTGGAGCCAACAACTGGTGCCGCAACTGCCCGTGTTCCCGGTGAAAGGGCAGATGCTGTCGCTGCAGGGTCCGCGGGAGGCACTGAAGCGCGTGATCTTCGGCCCCGGCACCTATCTGGTTCCACGCGAAGACGGATTGATCGTGGTGGGGGCCACCAGCGAACGGGACGCCGGATTTGCCGAAGGGCTCACCCCCGATGGCCAGAAACAACTGCAGGCGGGCATCGCCAGCCTGCTGCCAACGGCGGCCACATGGCCCCCGATGGAGCGTTGGTGGGGGTTCCGGCCCTGCACGCCCGATGAAGGCCCCTTGCTCGGCCCTGGTCCGCTACCTGGTTTATGGCTGGCCTGTGGGCATCACCGCAATGGCGTTCTGCTTGCCGCCATCACGGCTGAGCTCACGACCGGCGGAGTCATGAAAAAAGCCCCCAACGCCGCCGAAGAGGCGTTGTTGGGGGCATTCCGCTGGAACCGATTCGAAAACTGAGTGATCAGCTTTCGACGCGCCACTCCTGATCGGAAGGAGACCAGTCGTTCAGCTCAGAGGCTTCAAACCAGAGGCCGATCTCGAAGGCAGCGGTTTCCGCAGCATCGGAACCGTGGATGACGTTGCGGCCGATGTTGACGGCAAGATCGCCACGAATGGTGCCGGGCTCAGCCTCGAGGGGCTTGGTGGCACCGATCAGCTTGCGGGCACTGGCAATCACGCCATCGCCTTCCCAGACCATGGCCACCACGGGGCCGGAGGTGATGAAATCGACGAGACCAGCAAAGAAGGGACGCTCCTTGTGGACGCCGTAGTGCTGCTCGGCCAGGGCGCGGCTGGGGGTGATCTGCTTCAGACCCACCAGCTTGAAGCCCTTGCGCTCAAAGCGGCCGAGGATCTCGCCCACCAGGCCGCGCTGGACGCCGTCGGGCTTGATGGCGATGAACGTGCGTTCGGCCATGGATTGGTGTGAAGTAAAAGCGCCGCCATCGTCAGTGCTGGCCACCCCGCTTGGCAAGCACAGGCCTTGGGCAGTGCAGGGAATGTCCCTAGATTCCGGCCATCCACTTCAAGCAGACGCAGGTGTCAGACAGCGAACACTGGTCGATTCAGGACAGTGCTGCGCTGTACGGCCTCGACCGCTGGGGCGAACCGTATTTCTCCATCAATGGGCGCGGCCACATCAGCGTTCAACCCCAAGGGGATCGCGGCGGCAGCCTGGATCTGGTGGATCTGGTGTCGGAGCTGAAAAGCCGCAACCTGGCGCTGCCGTTGCTGATTCGCTTCGACGACATCCTCGAAGACCGTTTGGAGCGGCTCCACGCCGCCTTTGAACGCGCCATCGCGCAGTACGGCTACACCGGCCGGTACCAGGGCGTCTTCCCGGTGAAGTGCAACCAGCAACGCCACGTGGTGGAGGAGTTGGTGAGCTGCGGCAAGCGCTGGAACTTCGGGCTGGAAGCAGGAAGCAAAGCGGAACTGCTGATCGCCCTCTCGCTGCTGGACGACCCCGAGGCGTTGTTGATCTGCAACGGCTACAAGGATCGGCTCTACATCGAGACAGCGATCCTGGCGCGCCGTCTGGGCCGCCAACCGGTGGTGGTGATTGAACAGCCGGACGAAGTCGACCGGATTATCGAAGCCAGCAAAAGCCTGGGGGCAGCGCCCTACATCGGTGTGCGGGCCAAGCTCTCCAGCCGCAGCACGGGGCGTTGGGGCAGCTCCGTCGGCGACAAGGCCAAATTCGGCCTTTCGATTCCCGAGTTGCTGGCCACAGTGGAGCGGCTGCGGGAGAACAACCTGCTCCCCGATCTGCGCCTGCTGCACTTCCACATCGGCAGCCAGATCAACGACATCGCCGTGCTGAAAGACGCCCTCCAGGAGGCGGGGCAGATCTATGTGGAGCTCACCCGACTGGGGGCTCCGATGGGGTTCCTGGATGTGGGTGGTGGACTCGGCATCGACTACGACGGCAGCCGCACCGCATCAGCGGCATCCACGAACTACTCGCTGCAGAACTACGCCAACGACGTTGTGGCAACAGTGCGGGAATGCTGCGAACCCAATGGTGTGGACGTACCCACGCTGGTGAGCGAAAGCGGGAGAGCTATTGCCAGTCATTTCTCCCTGCTGGTGTTCGACGTGCTGGGCAGCAGCGCACTGCCAGCATCGGTTCCCAAGGCCAGCGGAGATGAACCACTCACCGTTCGCAACCTGCGGGACACCCTCGCCACAATTCAGGAGTTATCGGCGACGGCGGATGCGCACTTGGTGCGTCTGCAGGAAGCCTGGAACGACGCCTTGAAGTTCAAGCAGGATGCGCTGGCCGCATTCCGGCTCGGGTACATGGGGCTTCCCGACCGCGCCACCGCTGAACAACTGACGTGGGCCTGTGCTGATGCGATTGCGCAGCGACTGCCCAAGGATCAAGCCATCCCGGAAGAGCTCGCAGCCCTCAACAAGGCTTTGGCGGGAACGTATTACGCCAACCTGTCGATCTTCCGCTCAGCACCCGACACCTGGGCCATCAACCAGCTGTTTCCAGTGGTGCCCATCCAGCAGCTGGATCAACGGCCGACCCGACTGGCCAACCTCGCCGACCTCACCTGCGATTCCGATGGTCGTCTGGATCGCTTCATCGGAGATGGACAACCCAAACACCTACTGGAGCTGCACGAACTCGACGGCAACAACCCCTATTTGATCAGCCTGTTCCTGAGCGGTGCCTATCAGGAGGTAATGGGCAATCTGCACAACCTGTTCGGCACCACCAACGCCGTGCACATTCGCCTCAGCCCCGGCGGTAGCTATCGCATTGACCACGTCGTGCGGGGTGACACCAATGCCGATGTGCTGGAGGCCATGGAGCACGACCCCCGTGCCTTGCTGGAGCGGTTGCGGGTGGCGGCGGAAGCAGCCATCAACAACGGCCAGCTGCGCATCGACGAGTCACGCAGGCTGCTGGATCACCTCGAAAGCAGCCTGCGACAGACCACCTACCTTCAGGACTAAGCCAACGCTGCAGACAGCTCGGAGCGGGCGGACTCAAGAGCAACAGGAAGGGCAGCACCATCGCGTCCCCCGGCCTGGGCCAGGTTCGGGCGTCCACCGCCGCCACCGCCGCACTGTTTGGCAATGCCGCCGATGAACTTGCCGGCCTGGAGCTTGGCAGCGATCACCTGCTTGCCAAAGGCCGCCACCAGGATCACCTTGCCCATGTCGCCGGGATCCGGCAGACCGCCGATCACCACGGCCGCACCATCCCCCAGCTGATCCGCCAGGCTCTGGGCTGCACCCTGCAAACCAGCGCCATCCACGCCGTCGAGGCGTTCCACCAGCAGTTGGAAGTCGCCCACGGCCTCGGCCTTAGCGGCCAGAGCGCCGGCTTTCGCCACCGCCAGTTCCGCCTGAGCCGCGGCCAGCGCCTTGCCGGTGGCCTTGAGCTCCTCCTGAAGGGCCGCCACACGATCCACGATCTCGGCCGGCTGCGCCTTGAAGCGATCCCCCAGCTGCTTCACCACTGCATCGCGCTCGTTCAGATACGCGAGCACAGCGGGACCAGCGACGGCTTCAATCCGGCGGATACCGGCGGCGACGCCACTTTCCGCCACGATCTTGAACAGGCCGATCTCAGCGGTGTTGGCCACGTGGGTGCCGCCGCAGAGCTCCATCGACACACCGGGGACGTCGACCACCCGCACCACATCGGCGTACTTCTCACCGAACATCGCCACGGCACCGGCCGCCTTGGCCTGATCGATCGCCATCTCCTGCACCTGCAGCGCATGGGCCTCGTTGATCCAACCATTGATCAGGGTTTCAACCTGCTGCAACTGATCCGCCGTCACCGCCGTAGGGCAGTGGAAGTCGAAACGCAGGCGATCGAAATCCACCAGTGATCCGGCCTGGCCGATGCCTGGATCCACCACCTGCTTGAGCGCTGCCTGCAGCAGGTGGGTGGCGGTGTGATTCGCCTGGGCCCTACGCCGGCAAGCACGGTCCACCTGGGCCTTCACGGTGTCGCCCAAGGCGAGCTCGCCGCGTTCCACCCGCCCGGCATGGACGAAGACATCGCGGCTGCGACTCACCGACTCAATCCGAGCAATCAGATCGCTGCCCGCAAGCACGCCGCGATCACCCACCTGACCGCCGCCTTCTCCATAGAACGGCGTGGTGTCGAGCACCACCTGAACCGCATCGCCCGCCTTGGCGGTGCTGGCTGGTTCACCGTTCACCACCAACGCCCGCACACAGGAGGCGTGATCGAGGGCTTCATAGCCCTCGAAACAGGTGGCCGCCTGATCCGCCACCACCTGGTCGATCGCATCCTGCAGAGTGAGATCGATGCTCACCGCGGCCGCCTTGGCCCGCTGGCGCTGTTCCTCCATCGCCGCCTCGAAGCCATCGAGGTCAACGGCTAGGCCCTGCTCCTCAGCGATCTCCTGGGTGAGCTCCAGCGGGAAGCCATAGGTGTCGTACAGCTCAAAGGCCTGGGCACCGCTGATCTGGGTGGGCTTGGAGGCCAGCACCTCCGCCAGCAACTTCTCGCCGCGCTCAAGGGTCTCAAGGAAGCGGGCTTCCTCCCGCTGGAGCTCGGCCAGGATCACCTCCTGGCGCTCGATCACGCTGGGGTGGGCCCCCTCCAGCAGGGCAATCGCCGCCTCGCCCATGGTGACGAGGAAGGGTTTGTCGATGCCCAGCAGGCGGCCATGGCGCACCACCCGGCGCAGCAGACGCCGCAGGATGTAGCCGCGGCCCAGGTTGCTGGCGGTGACGCCATCGCAGATCAGCTGCGTCACTGCACGACTGTGGTCGCCGATCACCTTCAACGACGTCTTGCCCTTGTCGTTGAGCTGGTGGTAGTCGACCCCCGCCAGATCCGCGGCCGCTTGGATCAGCGGAAAGATCAGATCGGTTTCGTAGTTATTGGGAACCTTCTGCAGGATCTGAGCCATCCGCTCAAGGCCCATGCCGGTGTCGATGTTGCGGTTGGCCAACGGCGTGAGGGTGCCCTCCGCGTCGCGGTTGTACTGCATGAACACCAAGTTGTAGAACTCGATGAAACGGTCGTCGTCCTCGAGATCGATGCCCTCATCCCCGAGCTCGGGTTTGAAGTCGTAATAGATCTCCGAGCAGGGGCCACAGGGGCCGGTGGGGCCGGAGGCCCAGAAGTTGTCGGCCTCATCCATGCGGATGATCCGCTTGGGGTTCACCCCCACCACATCGCGCCAGATCTGCTCGGCTTCGTCGTCTTCCCGGAAGACGCTCACCACCAGATTCTTGGGGTCGATGCCGTAAACGCCGGTGCTGAGCTCCCAGGCCCACTCAATCGCCTGCTGCTTGAAGTAATCCCCAAACGAGAAGTTGCCGAGCATCTCGAAAAAGGTGTGATGCCGGGCCGTGCGCCCCACGTTCTCGATGTCGTTGGTGCGGATGCACTTCTGCGAACTGGTGGCCCGGGGCGCGGGTCGCTCCTGCTGGCCCAGAAAAACCGGCTTGAACGGCAGCATTCCCGCAATGGTGAGCAGCACCGTCGGGTCTTCGGGAATCAATGAGGCGCTGGCCATCCGCTTGTGGCCGCGCTCGGCATAGAAGTTGAGAAAGGCCTCACGGATCTCCTCCCCACTGCGCGGTGCAGACGCTGCAGAAGACGACGATGCGGCGGCAACCATGACAGGAAAGGGGGATCCTGCCGTCATGATCGCCTTTGAACCGCCGGCGCCCGTGGCCGTTCCACCCAGTGATCCCGAGATTCGCCAGCGACTTCGGCTGCAGTCGATCGGTTGGGCGCTGGCTGCCGGGATCAGCGCCGGGCTGCTGAGCTTGCCCTGGGGTCTGGAAGCTGCGGTGCGTTCGGGCGGTTGTGGCCTCTTTTACGGCCTGCTGGCCTTCCACCTGCAACGGGTGGACCCTGATGACGGGCATTTGCAGGCGGGTCTGGTGGGGGCGGTCTGCGGGTTGCGCAGCCTCGGCATGCCCCTACCCCTTGACAACTGGCAGGTCGATGGCCTGGCATCATTACTACTGGAGCTACTTCAGGCCTGGCTGCCGTTGATCGGCAGTGCTCTCCTGCTCCACGGCACCCTCCGCTTCCTGCCCGCGTCGCGGCCATGAGCCTGCTGCACGCCACCTGGCTTCCCGCCATCCGCACCTCCAGCAGTTCCGGTCAACCGGCACTGCTCGTTTGGGCTGACACCTGGCGGGTGGCCACACCGGAAGGCCCCGGCCTCACCCCCGCGCTGCACCCCTTCACCCTCAGCCACGACGACCTCAGGGCCTGGCTGAGCGAACGCGAACTTTTGCCAGGCGGCTGCATTGATGCCACGGCCTGTCTCACCCTGCCGAGCCGCACGGTGAAGCCGCGCAAAAGCCGCAGCAGAAAAGAGGAGCCAACGCCGGAACCACCGGGTTGGACCGGGCTACCGATGCAGGCCGGCGAACCCATCCCCAAACAAACCGAATGGTGGCCCTGGCAGGTGCAAGGGCTCGCAGTGGAACCATCGGCTGCCACGGAGTGGCTGTCCCGGTTGCCCCTCTCAGGCACCAATCCAGACCTGGCTGACGAACTGCGCTGGTGGAGCCATCTGCAGCGCTGGGCCCTGAGCCTGGTGGCCCGGGGCCGCTGGATTCCCCAGATGGAGCTCAGTAAAGGAGAGGGCTATCCGCATCGGGCCCGCTGGGTGCCGCTGCTCAACCGGGAAGAAGACCGACGCCGACTGGAGGATCTAGCGGCCAGCCTGCCCCTGGTGGCCACCTGCGCCTTGCCCTGGCGTGAACCCCTGGGGCGCCGCAGCAACCGCACCACCCGGTTGCGACCGGAGGCCATGCGTGCCGCCAACCCTGTGGCCAGCTGCCGGCCCCGCAGCGGACGCCTGCGGGTGGCGACGCTGCTGGAAGACCTGGTGGACGCGCAGCTGCGCAAGGACTTTGAGCCATCCACTGATGGACTGGATCCCCTGTTGACCCTCTGGCAGGAGGCCCTGGGGTCGGAGACCGGGGTGATCGAGATCGGTGATGAAGAGGCCGAACGCCTGGCCACCGCCAGCCATCACTGGAGGGAAGGCATCGCCGGCGGTTTTGCTGCGGCCCGCACCTGCCTTGAACTGCACACCCCACCGGATGGGGAGGATCTCTGGGAGCTGCGCTTCGGGCTGCAGGCGGAAGCCGACCCCAGCCTGAAGCTCCCGGCCGCCGCAGCCTGGGCCTCCGGCGCCGAGATGCTGCAACTGGGGGAGATCCAGGTGGATCAACCGGGCGAAGTGCTGCTGGAGGGCCTCGGACGCGCGCTGACGGTGTTCCCACCGATCGAACGGGGGCTGGAGAGCGCGACGCCGGACACGATGCAGCTGACCCCGGCCGAAGCCTTCGTGCTGGTGCGCACGGCTGCCCGCCAGCTGCGGGATGCCGGCGTGGGGGTGGAGCTGCCGCCCAGCCTCTCCGGCGGCCTGGCCAGCCGGCTAGGCCTGTCGATCAAGGCGGAACTTCCAGAGCGGTCCCGCGGCTTCACCCTGGGCGAATGTCTGGACTGGGAGTGGGATCTGATGATCGGCGGGGTGACGCTCACCCTGCGGGAACTGGAGCGTCTGAGCGGCAAGCGCAGCCCCCTGGTGCGCCACAAGGGGGCCTGGATCGAACTGCGGCCCAACGACCTCAAGAACGCCGAACGCTTCTGTGGCGCGAAACCGGAACTGAGCCTCGACGACGCGCTGCGGCTGACGGGAACGGAAGGGGAACTGCTGATGCGGATGCCGGTGCACCGCTTCGACGCCGGCCCAAGGCTCCAATCGGTGCTGGAGCAATACCACCAGCAGAAGGCGCCCGATCCCCTGCCGGCTCCCGAGGGATTCAGCGGTCAGCTGCGGCCCTATCAGGAGCGGGGCCTCGGCTGGCTCGCCTTCCTGCACCGCTTCGACCAGGGGGCCTGCCTGGCTGACGACATGGGCCTGGGCAAAACCATTCAGCTGCTGGCGTTTCTGCAGCACCTCAAAGCAGAGCAGGAACTGAAGCGCCCGGTGCTGCTGGTGGCTCCCACCTCGGTGCTCACCAACTGGCGACGGGAGGCGGAATCGTTCACCCCGGAGTTGAAGGTCACCGAGCATTACGGCCCCCGCCGCCCCTCCACACCAGCCGAACTCAAAAAAGTGTTGAAGGAGGTGGATCTGGTGCTCACCAGCTACGGGCTGCTGCAGCGGGACAGCGAACTGCTGGAAACCCAGGACTGGCAGGGGGTGGTGATTGACGAAGCCCAGGCGATCAAGAACCCCGGCGCCAAACAGAGCCAGGCCGCCCGGGATCTAGCCCGACCCGGCCGCAGCAAAACCAACCGCTTCCGCATCGCCCTCACCGGCACCCCCGTGGAGAACCGGGTGAGCGAACTGTGGGCCTTGATGGACTTCCTCAACCCCAAGGTGCTGGGGGAAGAGGACTTCTTCCGCCAGCGCTACCGGATGCCGATCGAACGGTATGGCGACATGTCGTCCCTGCGGGACCTCAAAGGCCGCGTGGGTCCATTCATCCTGCGCCGGCTGAAAACCGACAAAACGATCATTTCCGACCTGCCGGAGAAGGTGGAGCTGAGCGAATGGGTGGGGTTGAGCAAGGAGCAGAAATCCCTGTACAGCAAGACCGTGGAAGACACCCTCGATGCCATTGCACGGGCACCGCGCGGGCAGCGCCACGGGCAGGTACTGGCCCTGCTCACCCGGCTGAAACAGATCTGCAACCATCCCGCCCTGGCCCTGAGCGAAGGGGCCGTGGACGATGGCTTCCTGGGCCGTTCGGCCAAGCTGCAGCGGCTTGAGGAAATCCTCGATGAGGTGATCGAAGCGGGCGATCGGGCCCTGCTGTTCACCCAGTTCGCCGAATGGGGGCATCTGCTGCAGGCCTGGATGCAGCAGCGCTGGAAATCGGAAGTTCCCTTCCTGCACGGCGGCACCCGCAAGAGCGAGCGCCAGGCGATGGTGGATCGCTTCCAGGAGGATCCCCGCGGTCCGCAGCTGTTCCTGCTCTCGTTGAAAGCTGGTGGTGTGGGCCTCAACCTCACCCGGGCCAGCCACGTGTTCCACATCGACCGCTGGTGGAACCCAGCTGTGGAGAACCAGGCCACCGACCGGGCCTATCGGATCGGCCAGACCAACCGGGTGATGGTGCACAAATTCATCACCAGCGGCTCGGTGGAGGAAAAGATCGATCGCATGATCCGCGAGAAATCACGCCTGGCTGAGGATGTGATCGGCTCCGGCGAGGATTGGCTGGGAAGCCTCGGTGGCGATCAATTGCGCGACCTCGTCGCCTTGGAGGACACCTGACCATGACCCTCAGCAACGGCAGCAGCAACGGCATCACCGCCATCGGCGACGACGGCCTGGGCCAACAGCCCTGGTGGGTCGAGCAGTGGATGGAGCTAATCAACGGCTACCGCTTCAAGAAACGGTTGGAGCGGGCCTGGGGCTACGCCCGAGAAGGCCATGTGACCTCGATCCGCTTCGAAGGCCGCCGCGTGCATGCCCGTGTTCAGGGCACCGATGAAGCGCCCTACAAGGTGAAGCTCTGGCTGGATGTGCTCAACGATGAGGACTGGGGCTATGTGCTGGAAGCGCTGACCCAGAAAGCCCGCTGGTCGGCCCAGCTGCTGGCGGGGATCATGCCCTCCGACATCGAACGGGCGTTTGCCGCCAGCGGCAAACGCCTGTTCCCGTTCAAATTGCAGGAGGTGCGCAGCGAGTGCAGCTGCCCGGACAAAGCCAACCCCTGCAAACACATCAGCGCGGTGTATTTCCTGATGGGGGATCGCTTCAGTGAAGACCCCTTCGTGCTGTTCCAACTGCGGGGCCGCAACCGGGCTCGGCTGCTGGAAGACCTGGCGGAACACCGGCGCAAGGCCCTGGCGGAGCGGGCGGCGGCAGCCAAGGAGGAGAACAAAGTCAGCACATCTGAAGAGGCAACACCGCTGCCGCCCCATGCGGCGGTGCAGGACCCGGCCCTGTGGTGGCGCTACAACCGCAGCCTCGATGGCGACCTGGTGGTGATCACCCCAGCCATGGAGGGCGACACGGGCCTCGATGCCGCCGGAGAGCTGCCGCTGGCGGAAGACCCACGCTTCGCCGATGCGCGCAGCACCTTCCTTAACAACCTCAAGGCCCATGGTCAGGCCAGTGCCCAGAAGGCGATGCTGCAGGCCATGGCAGCCGGGAGCTAACACAGAGCAAAGCCATGGCCCATGAAGCCGCCTGGCTCACCGCCGACAAACAAGCACTCGCCGCAGTGCTGCTGCAATCGCATCAACGAGCCTTCAGCAGGCCGCTGATCGCTTCCGCCCAACCGGGCCAGTCAAGGCGGCTGCTTTGCCAGAACCTGTTTACCTGCGGCTTTCCGGTGCTGGCCCACGGCACGGAGCAGGATCCCGCACTCAGTTACGCCAACGCTGCGGCCCTGCTGCTGTGGGACAGCGACTGGAATGTGCTGATTGGCATGCCCTCACGGCTCACCGCCCCGGACAGCGAACGGGCGGAACGCAGCAGCGCCCTGGGCCAAGCCAAACGCCTCGATGCCGTGCAGAACTATCACGGCATTCGCATCAGCCGCAAAGGGCGGCGATTCATGATCAACAAGGCCCGAATCTGGACCCTCTGGGATGCGGAAGAGCGGGTCTGCGGCCAGGCGGCCTGCTTCAGCGACTGGTGGTGGCTTTAAGGAGATTCGGTTTCAACACCATCCCTGTGGTGCCAGCCGAACCTGGTGGTACAGACCGAATCAAAACGGACGGTTCTCAGGCTTCTGGTTCTCATCCAAGCGGCGCAGATTGTGATGGCGGGCGATCAACCCAGTCCGCAGATGTTCATTCTTCGGAGCCACCATCATGCTGACCCTGCGCCAATCCCCCTTTGATCTGTTCGAGCGTCTCGAACAACAACTGGCCACCGCTGAGCGCGTTCCCAACGCCGAAATCCGCGAAACCGAGACCAGCTACACCGTGCAACTGGAACTGCCCGGGGTGGACCGCGACTCCATTGACGTCAAGGCCACCGATCGCAACCTGGTGATCAGCGCTGAACGCCCAGCCACAGGCAGCGATGACAGCAACGCACCGCTGCTGAGCGAATTCCGCAGCGGCACCTGGAGCCGCAGCTTCCGTTTCCCCCAGAGCCTCGATCGCGACCAGCTCAAGGCCAGCTATCGGGACGGCATTCTTGAAATCAACGCCGGCAAAGCGGTGGAGCACACCAGCGTTTCGGTGAAGGTGGAGAGCTGATCAGGTCCTGAATCAGAACCTGAGCACTGAAAGCCTTGGGCTGGGCAAGCCCAACACACCAAGACAAGAAGAACGGAAGTCCAACCCCTGCCCACGGCAGGGGTTTTTTATTGAAGCCAGGGCGAAATCAGCCGCCGAGGCCGAGGAAGAAACGGCCAATGAACAGCAGGCTGAAGCCACTGAAAAACACCAGACCGAACCAGCAAAAGGCCTGGGTGAGCCGCCCATAACGGTGCTCCACTGGAACCAGGCTGCTGTTGATCGTGTCCATGGCCATCCAGGCGAATAGAGGAGCAGTGAGGAAGCTGCCGGTCATCGCCCCAAAGACGAAATCCTTCACGCCGATTCCGCCGCTCTTGGCCACCACCAGCGCCAGCACAGCGGCCAGGAAATGCACGATCACCCAGATATCGAAGCGACGCTGCATTGGCCCCGGCGCTGAATCCCCACTGTCGTGATGACGCAGCAAGCCCTGGATCGCCGCAATGCTGCGGGGGTAAGCATCGAGGCAGGTGAGGGTGGTGCTGAACATGGCGGAAAAGGCCGCCGGGACGATCACCCAGGCCGCCCAACCACCCATGGCGGCGGTATAGAGCTTGATCAGCTTCTGGGCGAAGGACACACCACTGCCGGCCAGCATTCCGTCACCGCTGCCATACATCGTGTAGGCGCCCAGGATCACGAAGAACATCGCCGTCACCACGGTGACGCCATAGCCGAGGTTGAAATCGAACTCGGCCTCCTTTGGCGTTGCGGTGTGCTCGGTGTCGCGCGCACGGGAGAACATCCACAACGATGGCCACACGCACATCTCCACCGGTCCGGGCATCCAGCCCATCAGGGGAATCAGGAAGGCCAGGTTGGCCAGGGTCCAGGGGCTGGGATCCGTGCTGACCCAACTGGCCGCCACATCACCAACGGGGCCACGGATCAGCAGCGATGCAGCCGCAACCCCCGTGAGCAGGGTGAGCAGCACCACCAACAGTTTGGAGAGACGGTCGAGCGCCCGGTAATGCCCCAGCAGCAGCACCAGGCCACTCACCGCCAGCACGGCAATGGACAGTCCGTAGGGGTCGAGCCCCGCCAGCAGAGGAATGTTGGTGAGCAGCAGCCCCGCCACAAAACTCACCGCCGCGATGGTGAAGGTGCCGGTGACCAGGCTCACCGCCAGGTACAGCGGCAGGTAGAGGGGATTGCGTTTCTGGAACCCCTCCAGCAGCGACAGTCCGGTGGCCGCTGTGAAGCGGGTGCCCACGCGCAAGAACGGGTACTTGATCAGATTGGTGAGCAGGATCAGGCCCACCAGCGCAAAGCCGAATCGGGCTCCCGCCGTAGTGGACGACATCAAGTGGGATCCACCAATGCAGGCACCGGCCAAGAGAATCCCGGGTCCAATGCTGCGTCGCAGCGTCGATGACGCCATCACAAGGTTGCAGTTCATACCAGTCTCCGCCGCTTTGTCCCGCTGAATCTCCGTAGAGTCGACTTCCGTCACGGTCGGTTTCATGGTCGTTGCTCCCACTGCTCCGAAGCTGTCGCTGCAGTGCGAGGCCATCGCCGCCGACACCACGACGATTCGTTCCCTCGACTGGGACCGCAGCCGCTTCGACATTGAATTCGGCCTGCGCAACGGCACCACATACAACGCCTTCCTGGTTCGGGGAGAACGCACCGCCCTGATCGACACCAGCCACGCCAAGTTCCGCGAGACCTGGATCCCGCTGCTCAACGAGCAGATCGATCCAACCGCGATCGATGTGTTGATCGTGAGCCACACCGAACCCGACCACTCCGGATTGATCGGTGACCTGATCGATCCCAATCCCGAGATCGAAATCGTGGGATCAAAGGTGGCCCTGCAGTTCCTCAAGGACCAGGTGCACAGGCCGTTCAAATCCCGTGCGGTGAAGTCGGGCGAGGAATTGGATCTCGGCACCAATCCCGAGAGCGGCATCCAGCACCGCTTCGAATTCCTCAGTGCTCCGAACCTGCACTGGCCGGACACGATCTTTTCCTTCGATCACGGCACCGGCATCCTCTACACCTGCGATGCCTTTGGTCTGCATTACTGCTCTGACGACGTCTTCGACGCCGACCCCGGTGCCATCGCCCCTGATTTCCGCTTCTACTACGACTGCCTGATGGGCCCGAATGCCCGCAGCGTGCTGCAGGCCCTCAAGCGCATGGATGGCCTGCCGGAGATCAACACCATCGCGGTGGGCCACGGGCCGCTGTTGCGGCATCACCTCAGCCACTGGATCAGCGACTACCGCGAGTGGAGCGGCCAGCGCAGCAAAGGCGAGAGCTATGCCGCCGTTTGTTATCTGAGCCAGTACGGCTTCTCCGATCGGATCAGCCAGGCCATTGCCCACGGCATCGGCAAGGCGGATGCCCAGGTGCAGCTGGTGGACCTGCGGGCCACCGATCCCCAGGAACTCACCGCCCTAGTGGGCGATGCCAAGGCTGTTGTGGTGCCGACCTGGCCCGCGGAACCGGAACCGGATCTCCAGGCCTCGATCGGAACCCTGCTGGCGGCCCTGCATCCCAAACAACTGGTGGGGGTGTACGACGCCTTCGGCGGCAACGATGAACCGATCGACGCCGTCGCCGATCAACTGCGCAGCCAGGGGCAGAAGCAAGCCTTCAGCCCATTGCGGATCAAACAGCTGCCCCAGGGCAGCGACTACCAACGCTGTGAGGAGTCGGGCACCGACCTCGGCCAGCTGCTGACCAAAGAAAAGACGATCGCGGCGATGAAAAGCCTCGATGGCGACCTCGACAAGGCCCTGGGTCGCATCAGCGGTGGCCTTTATGTGGTGACCGCCAGCCAGGGAGAGGGCGAATCGCAACGCCGCAGCGCCATGGTGGCCAGCTGGGTGAGCCAGGCCAGCTTCACCCCACCGGGCCTCACCATCGCCGTCGCCAAAGACCGTGCGATCGAAGCCCTGATGCAGGTGGGCGACCGCTTCGTGCTGAACGTTCTACGGCAGGACAATCATCAACAACTGATGCGCCATTTCCTCAAGCGCTTCCCCCCCGGTGCCGATCGTTTCGCTGGGGTGAACGTGCTGGAGGGAACCGCTGATGGCGGCCCGGTGCTCGCCGATGCCCTGGCATTTCTGGGCTGCCGAGTGGAGCAACGGATGGAGGGCCCCGATCACTGGATCATCTATGCCGTGGTGGAGCAGGGCAATGTGGCCGATGCCGAGGCCAGCACGGCGGTGCACCACCGCAAAGTGGGGAACCACTACTGATGAGCGTGAGCAGCACCGCAACCTCGCGTCGCACGATCCAGCTGCCGATCGACGATGGGGTCGTTGGTCTGCGCGGTCTGAGCCCTCAACGGCACCGCTTTGAACTGGAATACGCCCTGGAGCGGGGCAGCACCGCCAACAGTGTTTTGTTCGAGGCCGGTGATGGTGCCCCTGCTGTGCTGGTCCATCCCCCGGGGGTTGCATACAGCGCGGCCTTTCTGCCGGTGCTTGCCGAAGCCCTGCCCAGCAGCGACGCACCGCTGCTGGTGGTGGTGGGCCACGTCAACCCCAACCGCGTTGCCCTGCTGCGGGATCTGGCGGAGGCCTACGCCAGCCTGGAACTGATCGTCTCCAACCCCGGCGCCAAGCTGATCGAAGAGCTGTGGAGCCAACGCAAGCCGGCCCCTCCCGGTGAGACGAGCGAGCAACCACCACTGCCCGATCTGCCGTCCCTACGGGTGATCCGCCAGGAGCAAACACTTCCGCTCAGCCATCAGCGCAGCTTGATGCTGCTGCCGGCCCCAACCCCCCGCTGGCCCGGCGGATTGCTGGCCTTCGAGGAAAGCCTGGGCCTGCTGATGAGCGACAAGTTCTTCAGTGCCCACCTCTGCACGGACAGCTGGGCCGAAAGCAACCGCAGCAGCACCGAAGAAGAACGCCGGCACTTCTACGACTGCCTGATGGCCCCCATGGCCCGTCAGGTGGATGCCCTGGTGGAACGGCTCGAAGAACTCGATATCCGCACCATCGCGCCGGGCCATGGCCCGGCCATCGAAGCCAGTTGGCGCAGCCTGCTGAATGACTACCGCCGCTGGGGCGAAGGCCAGCAGAACGCCAGCCTGACGGTGGCTTTGCTGTTTGCCAGCGCCTACGGCAACACCGCAGCCATTGCCGATGCCCTGGCCCGCGGGGTCAGCCGCACCGGCATCCGGGTGAGCAGCTTGAACTGCGAATTCACCCCCGCCGATGAACTGGTGAGCACGATCCAGCAGGCCGATGCCGTGTTGATCGGCTCACCCACCCTGGGGGGCCATGCCCCCACACCGATCGTCTCGGCCCTGGGAACCCTGTTGGCGGAGGGGGATCGCAGCAAGCCCGTGGGGGTGTTCGGCAGCTTCGGCTGGAGCGGCGAGGCGGTGGACCTGCTGGAAACGAAGCTGCGGGATGGCGGCTTCAGCTTTGGCTTCGAGCCGATCCGGGTGAAGTTCAGTCCGGATGCCGCCCGGGTGAAGGAGCTGGAGGAAACCGGCACCCGTTTCGCCCGCCAGCTGCTGCAGAGCCAGAAACGGGCGCAACGGCGCAGTGCGGGAGGCTTGAGCGAAAGCCGCAGCGATCCAGCGGTGCTGGCCCTGGGCCGTGTAATCGGCTCCCTCTGCGTGCTCACCACCCGCAAAGCGGAGCTGAGCGGCGCCATGGTGGCCAGCTGGGTGAGCCAGGCCAGCTTCAATCCCCCTGGCATCACCGTGGCCGTGGCCAAGGACCGTGCCGTGGAAGCGCTGCTGCACAAGGGCGATCGCTTCGCCTTGAACGTGCTGGCCGAAGGCCGCGAAACCGCCCTGATGAAGCAGTTCCTGCAACCGTTCGAACCCGGTGCCGATCGCTTTGCAGGCCTCGAGCTGGACACCAGCCCCGCCGAACAGCCCTTGCTGCCAGATGCTCTGGCCTGGCTGGACGGCAAGGTGAGCCAGCGGATGGAATGCGGCGACCACTGGCTGATCTATGCCGAAGTGGATCACGGCGGAGTGCTGGATGCGGAGGGCAGCACCGCCGTGCACCAACGCCGCAGCGGCGCCAACTACTGAGCCGGCAGCCTGAGCCGGCAAACCGAACTTCCTACTAACTCATACTCACTATGAGTTAGAACTAGGCTGATGGAACGATCCCTGGTGCCATCGATGGACCTTTCCAGGCCTTCCACCCACGCCAATCTCGAGGCCGCTTTCGGTGGCGAGAGCATGGCCAACCGCAAATACCTTTTCTTTTCAGAGGTGGCCAAACAGCTGGGCCACAAGGACCTGGCCAAGTTGTTTCGTGACACCGCAGCGCAGGAAACGGAACACACCTTCGCCCACTTCCGCCTGCTGCACCCTGAGTTGGTGGTGAACGATCCCGAGCAACTCAGCGACGAGCAAAAGCAGGCCATCCTGAGCCGCTGCCTGGAGCTGGCGATTGAAGGTGAAACCTATGAGTACACAACGATGTATCCGGAGTTCGCCGCCCAGGCCCGGCAGGACCGGGACAGCGGAGCCGCAGCGGAATTCGCCGAGCAAAGCAGCGAATCCAAGGAGCATGCGGGCCTGTTCCGCACCGCCGCCAAGAACTTCGGCCTGCTGACCCCGATCGAGCAGCATCACGCCGAAACCTATGGCGTTGCCCTCGAGGCCCTGCAAGGCAAGGGCAGCGCAGGCCAGGCCGATCAACCGATCCCAGGCAAGTGGATCTGCAAGGTGTGCTCGATGATCTACGACCCCGCCGAGGGGGATCCTGATTCCGGCATCGCCCCAGGCACGCCGTTTGAGGCGATTCCCGACAATTGGCACTGCCCGATCTGCGGCGCCCGCAAAGCCAGCTTTGTTCCTTACCGCGAAGCCGAATTGAAGACAGCCTGATGCCCTTGCACGATTCCATCAAGAGCCTTCATCTCCATGCCCTCTGATCTCATCGTTCTGACGGCGAGCAATGGCGAGAACCGCAAGCTGGCGGAACGCTTCGTGCAGGCCGCCGCAGCTCAGAACGCCAGCGCCGAACTGATCGATCTCACCCAGCTCGACCTACCCCTGTTCACGCCACGGGTCCAGGCAGCAGGGGCGGGCCCTGACCTTGTCGCCCTGCACGACCAGCTGCACGCAACCCCACGCTGGGTGATCTGCGCCCCGGAATACAACGGCTCGATTCCGCCGTCGCTCACCAATGCCATTGCCTGGCTCTCGGTGACCGACGACGACTTCCGATCCCTGTTCAACGGGCGGCCGATCGCCATGGCCACCTTCTCCGGCGGTGGCGGCATGGAACTGCTGGTATCGCTGCGCATCCAGCTCACCCACCTCGGGGCCCAGGTGGTGGGGCGTCAGCTGCTGAGCAACCACGCCAAACCAGCCCAGGACGACAGCATCAACGACCTGGTGCAGCGGCTTCTGCAGATGCAACCCCTCCAACTCTGAACACCTCGATGTCCCGGATGGCCCCGCCAACAGGTCAACACGCCACCACGTCAACCGTGATCCTGCGACCTGCAGACGAGCGCTTCCACAGCCAGCTGGACTGGCTCGATTCCTGGCACAGCTTCAGCTTCGGCAGCCATCAGGATCCGAACTGGATGGGCTTCGGCCCCTTGCGGGTGATCAACGACGACACCATTTCTGCAGGCCAGGGGTTCGGCATGCACCCCCACCGGGACATGGAAATCATCACGGTGATGGTGGAGGGAGCCCTGAGCCATGCCGACTCGATGGGCAACAGCGCGGTGCTGCATGCCGGCGAGGTGCAACGGATGAGTGCCGGCAGCGGCATCGTTCACAGCGAAATCAACCAGACCGGGGCGCCCTGCAGGCTGCTGCAGATCTGGATTGAGCCAGCACAGCTGGGCATCCAGCCCGCCTACGAGCAGAAACCCTTCGCCATCGGCGAGGGCTGGACGCCCCTGATTGAGCCCGACGCCACCGGCGATGCGATGGCCATCGAACGTCCCGTGCGCCTCTGGCGTGCCCAACCGCAACGCCAACAGCAGTTGCCATTGCCCGCCGCCAAGGAGCGATGGCTCTGGCTTCAGGTGATTGATGGGGAGCTGACGCTCAACCGTGAAGGCTCCCCCAAGCAGGCGCTGCGGCGGGGCGATGGTGTGGGCCTGATCCAGGACACAGCAACACAAAGCGAGCTGATCGGCCTCGGTGAACGCGCCGATGTGCTGCTGTTTGCCATGGCGTGAAGCAATCCGGAAAAGATCTGGTGCAAGTGCGCGATACCAGATCATGTGCCCTGAAATGACGGGGTCACTTCCAAACAATCCCTAGAGCGATGGGATTCATGATCGGCCAGGAGGCCTCGGTTCGGTACCGCGGCTTTCTTTTGATGCCTCAAACCAACCGAAGCTGGCTGGTGAGGCCGGAACGCAGCCCGATGCGATTGCTACCCTTCCGCACACCAACCTGCTCATTGGCCGACGTCAAAGCCCTGCTGGACTGGCGTCTGGCCCAGGAAGAATCAGAGATCGGCGTGGCCTGAACTCAGGCCGCTGCCGGCGGTGGAGTGGGATCGCCCACCGGTTGTAAAGGAATCACCAGGGTGGCCCAGTGATCGGGCCGCTCGGGGCGGGTGCGACGGGAACGGCGCGTGCCAAAGGGAACCCGAATCACATTGGTTCCTTCAATTGACAAGGTATGGCCACGATTGAAGGCCGATTCCAGACCCTCAGGAAGTTGAGGAAGGGCAGGCCCTTCAACGCTGCTGAGCGCAGATTTCTTGTTGTTGTCCCGATCCATGGTGTCCCCCGACAGACGAATCAGTTGTCGAACAGTTTGACCGAACTCGCAAGGGCGATGAACGGAATCAAACCAATTTTTCCACTTTCAGTGAAAATTTACACGCTCTGAACCCCTTGCACCAGGGCTTCAAGCCGCCACAGCCACCTCTTCCACCGACGGACAGGTGCACACCAGGTTGCGATCACCAAAGGCGTTATCAATCCGTGCCACAGCGGGCCAGATCTTGCTCTCCTGCTGCCCCTCCATCGGGAAGGCGGCCTGCTGACGGCTGTAGGGACGATCCCAGTAATCCGCTGTGACGGCCGCCAGGGTGTGGGGAGCACGCTTGAGCGGGTTGTTCTGAGGGTCGCTTCTGCCGGTTTCAATGGCGCGAATCTCCTCACGGATCGCCACCAGGGCATCGGCGAAACGATCCAACTCCGCCAGGGTTTCGCTTTCGGTGGGCTCCACCATCACCGTGCCGGCCACCGGCCAGCTGACGGTGGGCGCATGGAAGCCGTAGTCCATCAAACGCTTGGCGATGTCATCCACATCGATCCCCGCATCCCGTTTGAGCGGGCGCAGGTCGAGGATGCATTCATGGGCCACCCGGCCGGTGCTGCCGCGAAACAGCACGGGGTACGAGGCATCAAGCCGATGAGCGAGGTAATTGGCCGACAACAGCGCCACGGCACTGGCCTGCCGCAGGGCCTCCGCCCCCATCATCCGCAGGTACATCCAGCTGATCGGCAGGATGCTGGCGCTACCGAGCGCAGCTGCGGACACCGGACCGATGGCCGATGCGGCGCTGGCCTGCAAAGGGTGCCCCGGCAGGAAGGGCGCCAGATGCGCCGCCACACCAATGGGGCCCACGCCAGGGCCACCGCCCCCATGGGGGATGCAGAAGGTCTTGTGCAGGTTGAGGTGGCAGACATCGGCACCGAAGGCACCAGGACGGCACAGCCCCACCTGGGCATTGAGGTTGGCCCCATCGAGGTACAACTGGCCCCCGTGCCGATGCACCACCGCGCAGATCTCACGGATGCCGGTTTCAAACACGCCGTGGGTGGAGGGGTAGGTGACCATCAGCGCCGCCAGCCGATCGGCGTGCTCGGCCGCCTTCGCCGCCAGATCCTGCTGATCGATGTTGCCCTCGTCATCACAGGCGACAGCCACCACCTTGAGGCCGGCCATCACGGCACTGGCGGGGTTGGTGCCGTGGGCGCTGGTGGGGATCAGACAGATGTCGCGATGAGCTTCACCGCGGGAGCGGTGCCAGGCGCGAATCACCAGCAGCCCGGCGTATTCCCCCTGGGAACCGGCATTGGGCTGCAACGACACGGCGGCAAAGCCCGTCAGGGCGGCCAGCCATTGCTCCAGATCTTCGGCCAGACGGCGATAGCCCTGGGCCTGATCGGCTGGGGCAAAGGGATGCAAGGCCGCAAACGCAGGCCAGCTCACCGGCTGCAGCTCAGCGGCGGCGTTGAGCTTCATGGTGCAACTGCCCAACGGAATCATCCCGTGGACCAGCGAGAGATCACGGCTCACCATCCGCTGGATGTAGCGCAACAGCTCTGATTCGCTGCGGTACTGGTGAAAAACCGGCTGGCTCAGCCAGGGCTGGCTGCGCTGCGGCAGGGAAAGGGACGGGGGCTGCTCAACCTCGAGCTGCGGGGTGGCCTGACCGCAGGCCTCCGCCAGCAGAGCGAGCAGGGCTTGCAGCTCCTGTTGGTCCGAGAGCTCATCGAGGCTGATGCCGAATCCGGTGGCGTCCGCCGGCGCTGCACCATCAGGCAGCACCCGCAGATTGAAACCAGCAACTGCGGCAGCGCGGTGCACAGCCGGTGCCGACGCACAGTGCACGGTGACGGTGTCGAAGCGGTCAGCCAGCTCCAGCGGATAACCAAGGACCCGCAGGCCCTGCTCCAACTGGCTGCGCAGGCCAGCGATGCGCTGGGCGATGGCCTGCAGACCATCAGGGCCATGGTGCACCGCATAAAACGAGGCCATCACGGCCAGCAGCACCTGTGCCGTGCAGATGTTGCTGGTGGCCTTGTCGCGACGGATGTGCTGCTCACGGGTTTGCAGCGCCAAGCGCAGGGCCGAACGGCCTTCCGCATCCTTGGACTGCCCCACAAGACGGCCCGGGATCTGGCGCTTGTAGGCCTCAACGGTGGAGAAGAAGGCGGCGTGAGGACCACCAAATCCCATCGGCACCCCCAGGCGTTGGGCGCTGCCCACGGCAATGTCGGCCCCGAGGGATCCCACGGGCGCCATAAGAGTCTGCGCCAGGGGGTCGATCGCAACGGTGACCAAGGCACCGGCGGCATGGGCCGCTTCGATCACGGCGGTTGGATCCCAGAGGCATCCATCGGCGCCGGGCAACTGCAGCAGAACACCAAACACCGAGGCATCGATCGGCGCTGTGGCCGGGTCGATCCGCTCAAGGCTGATGCCGAGGGGTTCGGCGCGGGTCTGCAGCACCGCCCAGGTCTGAGGCAGCACATTGGCGTCCACCAGGAACCGTGTCGCTTCAGTGCGACGGCACACCCCGAAGCTGAGGCTCATCGCCTCGGCGGCAGCAGTGGCTTCATCAAGCAGCGACGCGTTGGCGATCGGCAAGCCCGTGAGCTCACTAATCAGGGTTTGAAAGTTGAGCAGGGCCTCCAGGCGACCCTGGGCGATTTCCGCCTGGTAGGGGGTGTAGGCGGTGTACCAGGCCGGATTCTCAAAAACGTGGCGCTGGATCAGAGCCGGGGTTGCCGTGCCGTAATAACCCAGCCCGATCAGGGAGCGACGCAGCGTGTTGGTTTCACTCAGCTGCTTCAGCTGCTGGAGGGCCTCTGCCTCCCCACAACCCTCGGTCAAGGCCTCAACCGGCGGCTTGGGATCGAGGATGTCGGCGGGCACGACATCAGCGATGAACTCCTGCAGATCGCTGTAGCCCAGGGCATTGAGCATGCGGAGCTGTTCCGCCTCACTCGGGCCGATGTGCCGCTGTGCAAAAGGAGAAGTCAACGTCGAATGCACAGCCCGCCGAACGATCGTAAGAGCGAAGCTCTAGCGCTGATGACAGCCAGCGTTGATGTCAGCCGGCGTTGACCTTGGCGCCGTAGGCCTCGGCGGTCATCAGGCTGTCGAGCTCGGAGGGATCCGACGGACGCAGCACCAACAGCCAGCCCTCACCGTGGGGGTCGTTCTGAAGTTCCTCCGGACTGACCAGCACCGCTTCATTGCGTTGCACCACCTCACCGGCAATCGGTGCATACATGTCTTCCACAGCCTTCACCGACTCCACCGAACCAAAGCTGGTGCCCTTCGTCAGGCTGGCGCCCACATCCGGTAGATCCACGAACACGATGTCGCCCAGCTGATCAACGGCGAAGGCACTGATGCCCACCCGCACCAGCTCGCCATCGGCATTGGCATACTCGTGGCTGTCGGCGAAGCGAAAAGAGTCGGGGAACGCAAACGCCATCGAGGCAGTTTCAGGTGGTCCCAGTCTGCGGGAGATTGATCAGTCCTGCCGCATTGAGGTCACACAACGCACGGGAGAGGGCCAGGCGGATGTGGGCGCGATGGGTGCCGCCCTGCACATAGAGGTTGAACGGTTCCCGCAGCGGCGCATCGGCCGAAAATTCACTGGTGGAACCGTCGATGAAGGTTCCCCCGGCCATCACCAGATCCGAGGCATAACCTGGCATCGAGGCCGGCACTGGATCGAGGTAGGCCCCGATCGGCGACATCGCCTGGAAGGCACGGCACACCACCTTGAGGGCATCGGGACTGCCCAGCCGCACCGCCTGAATCAAATCGCTGCGCATCGCCCCGGGCGCTGGATTGACGGGGAAGCCCAGCCGCTCAAACACCCCCGCCACCAGATCGGCACCAATCAAGGCCTCCGACACCATCTGCGGTGCCAGGAACAGCCCCTGCAGCACCAGACGCTGCAGGTCAAATCCCGTGCCGCCCTCACTGCCGATGCCCGGTGCCGTGAGCCGGCAGCAGGCCTGCTCCACCAGATCGGCCCGTCCAGCGATGTAGCCGCCGGTGGGGGCGATGGTGCCGCCGAGGTTCTTGATCAACGATCCAGCGATCAGATCCGCCCCAACCGCCGTCGGTTCCTGCTCCTGCACCAGCTCGCCGTAACAGTTGTCGACAAAGACAACGCAGTCGGGCTGGCGGGCATGGATGCGCTCACACAGCCCGGCGATCTGCTCAACCGTGACCGACGGACGCCAGCTGTAGCCGCAGCTGCGCTGGATCAGCACCATCCGGCAGGGCTGCTCCAGGGCCTGGTTCAAGGCCGCCTGATCCACCGCCCCATCCGGCTGCAGATCGATTTCGTCGTAGGCAACCCCGAATTCCGCCAGGGAACCCTGGCCCTTGCCGCGCAGACCGATCACCTCCTCAAGGGTGTCGTAGGGACGACCCGTGATCGAAAGCAGACGATCCCCGGGCCGCAGCACGCCGAACAGTGCAGCGGCGATGGCGTGGGTGCCACTGACGAATTGCAGGCGCACCGCGGCGGCTTCGGCCCCCAGCACCCGGGCAAAAACCCGATCCACCACCTCGCGGCCCTGATCCCCGTGGCCATAACCGGTGAGCGACGCAAAGTGCTGGGTGCCAACGCGCTCCGCCGCCAGGGCCTCCAACACGCGCTGCAGGCGTTGCTCCACCGCCGCCGTCCTCGCTGCAGCCAGGTCAGCCTGCTCCCGCTCCACCGCGTTGATCAGGTCCTCTGCAAACGCACTGATCACCACTTGCCTGACGGATGTCATGCCTTCCTAAACCCTGGCCAACGCCAGAATTCACAAAGCGGGGAGCCGCTGCAATGCGGCAACTCCTTTAGATTTCTGTCACTAACGGCACCATCCGCTCCCTGGTTTTCCTGTCTGAGCGGCTTTGTCAATCCAAGGAGAATCCGCTTGGTTTCCTCGCAAACAGCTGACACCCGCGAGCTTCGGCAGCGGGCCGCGGTGATGGCACCGCGCGACCGACTGCCCGCGCGTCAGCGCAAATTCAAGATGGGAACCACCAGCTTCATGCTGGTGATGCACGTGCTCGCCACCGTGGCGCTGCTCCCGCGCTTCTGGAGCTGGCAGGGCGTTGTGGCCTTTGGCGTTCTCTATTGGATAACGGTGCTGGGCGTCACCCTGGGCCTGCACCGTCTGGTGGCGCACCGCAGCCTGGTGGTGCCGGTGTGGGTTGAGCGCATCCTGGTGCTGATGGGCACCCTGGCCTGCCAGAGCGGCCCGATCGAATGGGTGGGTCTGCACCGCCATCACCACCGTTTTTCGGATCAGCCCACGGATCACCATGACGCTGGCCGTGGCCTGTGGTGGGCCCACAGCGAATGGATGTTGCACGACATCCCGGCCCTGAAGGAACTCGACCGCTACGCCGGCGATCTGCAGTGTGACCCCTTCTACCGCTGGCTCGACCGCTGGTTCCTGCTGCTGCAGGTCCCCCTGGGCCTTGGGCTCTACTGGTTCGGTGAAGCCGCCCAGGTGCACGGCGGTGGACTTGGCCTGGTGCTGTGGGCCATTCCTCTGCGCCTCGTGGTCGTGTACCACGTGACTTGGCTGGTGAACTCCGCCACCCACGCCTTCGGCTACCGCAATTTCGATTGCCCCGACCTCTCCCGCAACTGCTGGTGGGTGGCACTGCTCTCCTTTGGGGAGGGTTGGCACAACAATCACCACGCCCATCCGGCGAGTGCACGCCACGGTTTGCGCTGGTTCGAGTTCGATCTCACCTGGCAGCACGTGCGCTTGCTCAAGCGTCTCGGACTGGCCAGCCGGATCCGCACGGCCCGCTACGTCCCCGGAGCCTCCTGAGGCTCAAAGCAACCTTCAACAACCGGCCACGTCGTAACGTGGTCGATCGCACCCGTCTCCATCCTTCATACCGGTCCCATGCCTAAGCGTGTACAAGTCGTTCTGAATGAGGACATCCTCAGCCTCGGCAAGGACGGAGACCTGGTGGAAGTGGCTCCGGGTTACGCCCGCAATTTCCTGCTGCCCTTCGGCAAAGCAGTGCCCCTCACCCCTGCTGTGATGAAGCAGGTGGAGCACCGCCGGGCCAAGGAAGCTGAGCGTCAGGCCGCTCTGAAGCAAGAAGCCATCGACTTCAAGACTGCCCTCTCCACCATTGGTCGCTTCACCGTGAAGAAGCAGACAGGTGAAGACAACGTGCTGTTCGGAACCGTCACCAACGGTGACGTGGCAGAAGCCATCGAAACCGCCACCAAGAAGGAGATCGACCGCCGCGACATCGTGGTGCCTGAGATCCACCGCACCGGCAAGTACACCGTGACGGTGAAGCTGCACAGCGAAGTCACCGCTGAGATCAACCTGGAAGTGGTCGGCTACTGATCGCTGTCAATTGACACTCAAACGGCTCATTCGAGCCAAAGTGTGATCCCTTCGCTTCACGCCCTGCCGCCATGGTGAGCGTCCCCCTGCCAGAGAACAACGATGGGGGACGCCGTGGTTTTGGCAAAGGCCGCGACGATGAGCCTAATTTCGAGGCTCTGCCCGATTCTCTTCCGCCCCAGAACCTGGAGGCGGAGGAAGCGGTGCTTGGCGGCATCCTGCTCGATCCCGATGCAATTGGGCGCGTGGCCGATGTACTGCAGCCGGAGGCGTTTTATCTGAACGCCCACCGGGAGATCTTCCGCACCGCCCTGATGCTGCACGGCCAGGGCAAGCCGACGGATCTCACCGCCATGAGCGCCTGGCTGGCCGACACCGGCGCCCTGGAGAAAGTGGGCGGCAACAACCGACTTGTGGAGCTGGTGGAGCGGGTGCCGTCCACCGCCTCGATCGAGCAGGTGGCCCGGCTGGTGATGGACAAGTTCCTGCGCCGCCAGCTGATCCGCTCCGGCAATGAAGTGATCCAGCTGGGCTTTGATCAAAGCCTGCCGATGGAGCAGGTGCTGGACCAGGCGGAGCAGAAGATCTTTGCCATCAGCCAGGAGAAACCCTCCAAGGGGCTCACCCCCACGGCCGAAATCCTCACCCAGACCTTTGAGGAGATCGAAAGCCGCTCGCTGGGCACCTCGGTGGCCGGCATCCCGGTGAACTTCTACGACCTGGATGCGATGACCCAGGGCCTGCAGCGCAGCGACCTAATCATCGTGGCGGGCCGGCCAGCCATGGGCAAAACCTCGATTGCGCTGAACCTGGCCAAAAACGTGGCCCAGCTGCACGACATGCCGGTGTGCCTGTTCTCCCTGGAGATGAGCAAGGAGCAGCTCACCTATCGCCTGCTCTCGATGGAGGTGGGCATCGAAGCGGGCCGCCTGCGCACCGGCCGCCTACAGCAGGAGGAATGGCCGCTGCTGGGCCAGGGCATCAACAGCTTGGGGCAACTGCCGATCTTCATAGACGACAAACCGAACTCCGGTGTGCTGGAGATGCGCTCGCTCTGCAGGAGGCTGATGGCCGAACAGGGCAAGGAGCTGGGGCTGGTGATGATCGACTATCTGCAGCTGATGGAAGGCTCGGGCTCGGACAACCGCGTGCAGGAGCTCTCGCGCATCACCCGGGGCCTGAAGCAGATGGCCCGGGAACTGAACGTGCCGGTGATTGCCCTCTCCCAGCTGAGCCGGGGTGTGGAGGCACGCACCAACAAGCGACCGATGCTGAGCGACCTGCGGGAATCGGGCTCAATCGAGCAGGACGCCGACCTGGTGCTGATGATCTACCGCGATGAGTACTACAACCCGGAAACACCGGATCGCGGCATCACCGAAGTGATCGTGACCAAGCACCGCAACGGTCCGGTGGGCACGGTGAAGCTGCTGTTCGAGCCGCAGTTCACCCGCTTCCGCAACCTGGCGGCCTGAGCCAACTCAGATAATGGAGGCATGAGCTTCAGCGCCGTCCCCACCGAATCCTTCGACGTGATCGTGGTCGGCGGCGGCCATGCCGGCTGTGAAGCAGCGATCACGGCTGCCCGGCTGGGCCTGAACACCGCCCTGTTCAGCCTCAATCTCGATCGCATCGCTTGGCAGCCCTGCAACCCGGCCGTTGGCGGCCCCGCCAAAAGCCAGCTCGTCCATGAAGTAGATGCCCTCGGTGGGGTGATCGGCCGCCTGGCCGATGCCACCGCGATCCAGAAGCGCATCCTCAACGCCAGCCGCGGCCCGGCGGTTTGGGCCCTGCGCGCCCAGACCGACAAACGCCTCTATTCCCGCCAGATGCTGCAACTGCTGCAGCACACCCCCAACCTCGCCCTGCGCGAAGCGATGGTGACCAGCCTGGAAACCAGCGGTGAAGGCGACCAGCAACGCATCAGTGGCATCCGCACCTATTTCGGCAGCGTCTACGGCGCTAAAGCGGTGATCCTCACCGCCGGCACCTTCCTCGGCGGCCGCATCTGGGTGGGGCATCAATCGATGGCCGCCGGCCGCGCTGGGGAACAGGCCGCCGAAGGCCTCACGGAGGCGCTGCAGCAACTGGGCTTCCAGACCGACCGGCTCAAAACCGGTACCCCCGCCCGGGTGGACCGGCGCAGCATCGCCCTCGATCAACTGGAGGAGCAGCCCAGTGATGCGGCCGATCGCTTCTTCTCCTTTGACCCAGCCGCCTGGGTGAGCGGTGAGCAGATGAGCTGCCACATCACCCGCACCACCGCCGAAACCCATCAGCTGATCCGCGACAACCTGCACCTCACCGCCATCTACGGCGGTGTGATCGACAGCAAGGGTCCGCGCTATTGCCCCTCAATCGAAGACAAGATCGTTCGCTTTGCGGACAAGGACAGCCACCAGATCTTCCTCGAGCCAGAGGGGCGCGACACCCCGGAGATCTACGTGCAGGGCTTCTCCACCGGCCTGCCGGAACCGATCCAGCTGCAACTGCTGCGCAGCCTGCCGGGCCTGGAGCAAGCGGTGATGCTGCGGCCGGCTTACTCGGTGGATTACGACTATCTGCCCGCCACCCAGCTCAAGCCTTCCCTGGAAACCAAGCGGGTGCGCGGCCTGTTCAGCGCCGGCCAGCTCAATGGCACCACGGGCTATGAGGAAGCCGCCGCCCAGGGCCTGGTGGCCGGCGTCAACGCCGCCCGGCTGATCGGCGGCCAGGAGCCGGTGCACTTCCCCCGAGAGGGCAGCTACATCGGCACGATGATCGACGATCTGGTGAGCAAGGACCTGCGCGAGCCCTACCGGGTGCTCACCAGCCGCAGCGAATACCGCCTGATCCTGCGGGGCGACAACGCCGACCGCCGCCTCACACCGTTGGGCCGTGAGCTGGGCCTGATCGACGACCGTCGCTGGCAGCTGTTCGAAGACAAACTCCAGGCGATGGAGGGCGAAAAGCAGCGGCTGGAAACCGTGCGGCTCAAGGCGAGCGATCCAGTGGCCCCGACGGTGGAAGAAGAAACCGGTGCAGCGATCAAAGGCTCGATCACCCTGGCCGACCTGCTGCGCCGGCCCGGCATGCACGCCGCCGATCTGGTGCGCCATGGCCTGGCTGATGCCGATCTGCCCCTGCCCGTGCGCGAGGGCGCCGAGATCGACATCAAATACAGCGGCTACCTGCAACGGCAGCAGCAGCAGATCGATCAGGTGAAACGCCAAAGCCAGCGCAAGCTGCCGGCCGATCTCAACTACGCCGGCATCGGCACCCTCTCGAATGAAGCACGCGAAAAGCTCACGGCGATTCAACCCAGCACCCTGGGGCAGGCCAGCCGCATCCCTGGCGTCAGCAAAGCGGACATCACCGCGCTGCTGATGTGGCTGGAACTGCAGCAAAGGGAACGCCAACCCCTCGCCCCCACTGCAGAAGCTCGATAGCGTTGGGCTCCTGAAACCTCTGCCTTGCCAGCCCGGGTTCCCACCTCACGTGCCTATTGGAACCTGCGGGCTGAGCAGGTGATGGACAACGTGTTCGACCGCGAGACGGTCACCGCCCCAAGCCAGCCGCACCTGGTGCCGGTGGATGTGGATGTGCACGAACCAACAACCAAACCAAGCGAACCCAGCGAACGCCGCTCCCCCTCCACCTGGCTGCTGCCGCTGATCAGTGGCATCGCCGTTGCCGGAGTGATCTGCAGCGCCTGGCTGGTGAGCAGCCTGCAACGCTCCCGCCTGGAGCTGGAACGGAAGCAAAACGCCGCCCTGATCGAGCAGCAGCGCGAGCAAGTGGCGGCCCGAGAAAGCCGGGCAGAAGAGACAGCAACGCCCGAGGAGGCCTCCCTTGCCATCCAAAGCCTCGAACCGCTGACCGTGCCGATCCAACAACCCTTGACGGTTGAGCCGCTGGGCAGCGATCAGGCGTTGGCACCGATGGGGCCAATCCCGCAACTCACCGGTGTGGTGAAGAACCCTGGTGGCAGCAGTTCCGCCATATTTCAACTGGGGCAGGGATCGGTGTCCGCCGGCATCGGTGAAGCGATCGGCAGAAGTGGCTGGGTGCTCAGCGAGGTCACCGACAGCGGTGCCGTGATCAGCCGCAACGGCCAACGCCAAACCCTCTCGGTGGGAGGACTGTTCTGAACCCCACTCCCCGTCTTCATCCATCACCGCACCAGCTCTGGCAAGCACCCACCGACGCCGTGCTCTCAGCGGAGGGTCCGCGTCAACTGCCCGGCCCCTGGCGGCTGATGCTGCTGGGCGATGGCAGCCCCACCCGCCACCTGCGCCTGCTCACCGGTTCACCGGTTGCCGTGGATCTGGTCGCCATGGAGGCCGACCAGAGCGACAACCCCGGGGCACCGGAAGAGGTGAGGGAATTGAAGGCACCACTGCTGCGCCGCCAGGTGTGGCTCACCTGCGGCGGCACCCCGCTGGCCTGGGCTGAGAGCTGGTGGAACCAGGCCGAAGCGGATTGGCACCTGCGGGACCGCAACCAGCCGATCTGGAAAAGCCTCACCGAAGGGCGTTCCGAGCTGTTCCGTGAGGTGGATGGCTTAGCGCTGGTGGAGGGTGACTGGCTCGACCAGACCTTTGGCCATCGCGGCCCCTACTGGAGCCGCCATTACCGCTTCTTCCGCCAGGGCAAGGCCCTCACCGTGATTCGCGAAGTGTTCAGCCCGCAACTCGAAACCTGGCTCGGCCCCACACTGCGCCAGGAGTTTCAACAAAATTCATGAACAAACCTACGGGTTTGTTGGGATTTGCTCTTGACAACTTGCCATTAGTTGTGCTCACAGGAAGATGTGGCCAATTCGGTGCACCGTGTCATGGCTGCCACCACCTCCTGGCTCAGCCTCACCGACCTCGGTCGGATCTACGGCATTTCGGCGATTCACTGCGGCAAGACCCTCGAACATCAAGGCTGGCGTGACAGGCGGGGCCGCCCCACCCAAAGCGCCCTCGACGCCAACGCCGCCATGCAAACCGGCCCCCATGGCCAGGGACGCACGGTGCTCTGGAACCGCACGGTCTGCAGTCAGCTGCTGGAACAGAAGGGCTATGAGCCGATGAGCCGCAGCCTGCAAGTGGAGCAGTGGACCCAACTGCTGGAAGCGCTGCAGGTGGGATCCCCATCGATCACCGCCACAGCCGACCAGATGGCGGAAGAGATGCCTGGAGAGCTGCTCGAGGATGTGAACCATCAGCTCGCTGCACGGGGCTGCCGCTACCGGGTCAGCCCACGCTCACTGCACGCCAGCCATTAGTCGATCCGGCGGCGGCTGGAGCGCGGCAAGGCCCGGCGGGAGCCGGCGGGATTGGGCGCGGCTTCGGGCTCTGGACGGGCTGCCGGCTGGGCAGAGCGCGACCAGCGCTGCACCCGGAAGCTGTCGTCCTCCGGCCACTCGCCCTGGTCTGCTGCGTTGAACTCCTGAGCCACGGGTGGCGTTGATGGGGGCGCTGGAGCCTGCGCTGCTGCTCCGCGGCGGCTCCGGCGGGAGATCGCCTCAAGGGGGCGACGGGCGGAACGCATCGAACGTGCAGGCTCTGGCCGACCACGGCCAGCCTCTTGCCAGGGCTCCTGCCAGTCATCGTCCTCTTCCAGCAGCCACTCGACCTTTTCGCCGACCCAGCGGCCCACCGAATCGAGATCCAAACCGGAGCGCCGCCCTCCAGGCCGTTGTCCTGGTCGCCGACCGGACACCCCATCCACGAGCTGACGGCCGGTTTCCAAGAACTGGTCGAGACGGCGATCCCGCTGATCACGGAACCGGTCCAACCGATCGAAACGCTCCTCCATCCCCTGACGTTACCGACGGCGGCGGCGCAACCACTGTTCCCGCCGCAATCCCAGCAACACAATCACCACACCGCCGCACTCCAGGGTGAGCCAGAACACCTCCATCTAGCCCTCCGCCTCCACATAACTGAGCACGCAGCTGGCATCCCAGCGGCCCTGGAAATGCTCAACGCAACAGGCCCGGCACGCAGCATTGCGTGTGCGCCTTCGGCAGGGGGTGCGGCGGCCGCAACGGGGACAGACCGCCAGCCAACGGGGCGGCCGGGGCGGCACGGGATAGCTGTGGCGAATGCTCACCTGAAACCGGCTCTGGGCGGCATTTATGGCGGCCATCCGGGCCCGGAACAACGGCCCATGGCTTTCGCGGCGACGCTGCACCAGATCCACCCAGGCGTGGATCATCTCGTGGCAGAGCGTGCTTTCCGTGGCGATCTGCGGCAAGGGCTCAAGCACCGGCCGCGACAGGACGATCTCGCTGCCGCGGCCCTCACCCACACCGGGGCCACGGCGGTAGAACCCCGCCGTGCGGCTCATCCGGCCATCGCTCCAGCGCACCGCCGTCAGCGGCTGGCCCCCATCCACCAAAGCACCGCCGAAATGCTCCCGGTTAAGGCGGTGAAACAGCGGCAGCAGGGGCTGCAAAGGCACAGAACGGGGGGGAGGAGATCCGAATCAGCGCCATCCTGCCGTGGTCAGTCAGACTCGGCCCTGCTTTGACAGCTGGTGATGGAACTGGGACTGGTGCGGGAGATCGGCAGCAAAGCTCTGCTGGCCGGGGGTCTCACCCTGCTGGGGTACTGGATCTACAACGCCGTGAAGCTGGTGCTCGACGCCCGCGGCATCAATCCGCTGATCAAGCAGTTCTTCACCCAGGTGGCTGCCGGCCGCATCGATGCCGCCTACCTGCTCACCACCAAGGCCTACCGCCAGCACGTGAGCCGCCAGCAGTTCATCCGCTTCCTGGCGGGCCTGAAGCTGAACAAGTTCCGCAATCTCAAGTCCGGCCGCCCCCGCGTACAGGAAGGCAACTTGATCCTCACCGTGAAGCTGAAGTCCGAAGGCGACGAAGAGCTCCCCCTCGACTTCACCTTCACCAAGGTGGACGACAACTGGCGCATTGCCCGCATCAACCAGGTCAATGGCTGATCCGCACGAGCGGGCCGCGGAACTGCGGCAGCTGCTCAACCGTGCCGGCCACGCCTATTACGTTCTTGATGCTCCGGTGATGAAGGACGCGGTCTACGACCGCCTCTATCGCGAGTTGCTCGAGCTGGAACAGAACCATCCGGACCTGCAACGGTCCGACAGCCCCACCCAGCGGGTGGGCGGAGCTCCGGCGGAGGGGTTCACCAGCGTTGAGCACCGCGTGGGCATGCTCAGCCTCGACAACGCCTTCAACCGCGACGACCTGCAGGCCTGGCACGAGCGGCTGCTCAAGGTGCTGGACCGTCCCAAAGACACCCGCCTGCCCCTGGTGGGGGAACTGAAAATTGACGGCAACGCCCTGGCCCTGAGCTACCGCAATGGGGTGCTGAAGCGGGCCGCCACACGGGGCGATGGCAGCCGCGGTGAAGAGATCACCGCCAACGTGCGCACGATCAGTTCCATTCCGCTGCGGCTGCAGATCGTGAACCCACCGGAATGGGTGGAAGTGCGAGGAGAAGCCTTCATCCCTGATGCCACCTTCGCGGCGATCAATGCCGAACGGGAGCAACGGGGTGAAGCGCTGTTCGCCAATCCCCGCAACGCCTGCGCCGGAACCCTGCGCCAACTGGATCCGAAGGTGGTGGCCGCCCGCCGGCTCGACTTTTTCGCCTACACCCTGCACCTGCCGGGTGACGCCCAACCCCCCGGCCAATGGGCGGCTCTGGAGTGGCTGAACAGGGCCGGTTTCCGCGTGAACCCGAACCGGGAGCGCTGCGAAGACCTGGCCGCCATCCAGCGCTTCTGCGACCACTGGGAGCAGGGGCGTCATGACCTCCCCTATGCCACCGATGGCGTGGTGGTGAAGCTGGACGACCTTCAGCTGCAGGACGAAGCCGGCTTCACCCAGAAGGCCCCGCGCTGGGCCATCGCCCTCAAATACCCAGCCGAAGAAGCCCCCACCCGTCTGCTCCGCGTTGGTGCTCAGGTGGGCCGCACCGGTGCCATCACCCCTGTGGCTGAATTCGAAGCAGTCGCCCTGGCCGGCACGAGCGTCAGCCGCGCCACCCTCCACAACGCTGATCGGATCGCTGAACTGGATCTGCACCTAGGCGACACCATCGTGGTGCGCAAAGCCGGGGAGATCATTCCCGAAGTGGTGCGGGTGCTGCCGGAGCTCAGGCCCAGCGACGCCACACCGGTGCAACTGCCGCAGCACTGCCCCGAATGTGGCTCCAACCTGGTGCGGGAGGGCGATGAAGCCGCCACCCGCTGCGTGAACAGCAGCTGCCCGGCGATCCTGCGGGGTGGCCTGCGGCACTGGGTGAGCAAAGGCGCCCTGGATGTGGATGGGCTCGGCAGCAAGTTGATCGAACAGCTGGTGGACCGCGGCCTAGTGGGCTCGCTGGCGGATCTCTACCGCCTGGATGCGGCCCTGCTCGCCAGCCTGGATCGGATGGGCGACAAGTCGGCCACCAACCTGGTGGACGCCCTGGAGGCCTCCAAACAGCAGCCGTGGCACCGCCAGCTTTATGGCCTCGGCATCCGCCACATCGGCGAGGTCAACGCCAAAGCGCTCGCGGCCGCTTTCTTCAGCATCAACAGCCTGGCGGCAGCAGCGTTGGAGGCCCCGGAGCAGATCGCCGAACTGCATGGCATCGGCCCGGAAATCAGCGCCAGCCTGGGCCAATGGCTGCGCACCCCCGCCAACCAACAACTGCTGCAGGACTTGCGCAGCGTTGGGCTCTCCCTGGAGGCGAGTGCCTCCGAGCAGGAGGCCGCCAGCCAAGCCGGAGCTGACGCCGATGGCGTGCTGCAGGGCAAAACCCTGGTGCTCACGGGCACACTCCCCAACCTCAGCCGCAGCGAAGCCAAAGCGCTGATCGAAGCGGCCGGCGGCAAGGTGAGCGGCAGCGTCAGCAAGAAGACCGACTACCTGGTGGCGGGCGAAGCCGCCGGCAGCAAACTGACCAAAGCCGAAAGCCTCGGGGTGACGGTGCTCAGCGAAGCCGACCTCACCGCCCTGCTGCAGCCATGAGCCCATCCACCCCTGCCCTGCACCGCTGGATCAAAACCGACTGCGGACGAGCCAAGTTGGCTGAGCTGCAGCAGCGCACCGGCCCAGCCAACCGCGCACGCCTGGCCTGGTTCATCCTCATCGCTGCCCTGCGGGACTGGCGTCTGCCCAATCCCGATCAGAGCGACGTCTCCACATCCTGAAGCGCACGGCGAGCCGCTCGGCTCACCAGCCAGACCACGGCCAGCGTGGCGAGCACCCCCACCACCCGCAGCGCCCAGGTGCCGGCATCGGCCTCACCCCCCAGCACCTCACCGAAACGGGCCACATCACCGGCCAAGGCCCCCAAACCGCAGAACAGCACCGTGCCGGGGAGGATGCCGATCAAGCCGATGCTGTAATCCCGCAGGCTCACCTCACTGAGGCCGTAGGCCAGGTTGAGCAGCGAGAAGGGGAAGGCGGGCGAGAGGCGCGTCAGCAACACCAACTTCAGGCCCTCCTTGCTCACGGCCCGCTCCACCGCCTGCAGCTTGGGGAGCTGCTCCAACCGGCGCCGGGCCCAGTCGCGCAGCACCGAACGCCCCAGCAGAAACACCACCACCGCCCCGAGGCAGGCCCCAACAAACACCAGGCCACTACCAAGCCAGGTGCCATAGAGCACCCCGGCCAGCATCGACGCCCACACCCCCGGCAGCAGCAGCGTCACCCAGAGGGCATAGAGCGGCATGAACAGCAACGCCCCAGCGGGGGAGCGCAGCAGCTCCAACACATCCGGCAACCAGTGCTGAACCAAGGAGATCAAGCGGAGTCACCCACACATGGCCTGGAGCATTGCACTAACTCGATGCTGAGGTGTAGAAGCGCAAGGCAAAGAGCCAGAAGGCCCGCGCCGCCGCAAAGAACAGCACCGCCAGAGCCAAGCCAGCCATCAGCATCGGTGTGGCGGCCTCACCCAACAGCACCTGGGCCGGAACCGTGGTGAGAAAGGCCACCGGCAGCACCAGGGTGAACAGCAGGCGTAGGGCAGGTGGGTAGGCGTTGAGGGGATAACGGCCGGAGGCCAGCAGAGCTCTGAGCACCTCAGTGGCATTCCAGGTTTTGACGAACCAGATGCTGGTGGCGGCGATCAGAAACCAGAGCGAGTACAGGATTAAGCCACCGGACAGCAGCATCACCAGCACGGTGAAGAGAGACGACAGGCTGAACACCACATCTGCCTGATGGCTGCCCCAGGCCAGAAGCCCAAGCCCCAAGCCGATCTCCGGCAGCCCCGCCGGCGAAAGCGTGCGCAGCGACAACCAGAACTGGCTGTCGATCGGTTTGAGCAGCACGAAATCCAGGGTGCCCTCGCGCACATGGGTGACGATCGCCCCAAGGTTCGGGCGCAACCACGTGGTGGCCATGCCATCGAACACCGTGTAAAGCCCCTGCACCATCAAGGCCTGGGCCCAGCTCCAGCCCCCCAACCTCTGATCGGGGCCATAGAACAGCGAGAGCAGGAACAGGCTGCCGCTGAGGCTCATCGCTACCGCCAACAGCTCGATCAGCACGTTGGCCTGATACTCCAGCTGCACGGCCACGGCCGTGCCCCAGAAGCGACGCAGGGTTCGCCAATAGCGTCCCATCAGGCCCCCATGGCGCTGTAGCGCCGCACGCCGGCCCGCCAAAGCAGCAGCACCAGCGGCAACAGCAGAGCGATCCAGGCCAGTTGCGCCCCGAAGCCCGCCAACAGATCCACCGGCTGCCCCGCCAGCACCCGGGCCGGGAAGTCGATCAAATACGGGAAGGGCGTCCACTGGGCCAGGGCCCGCACCGCCGGCGGAAAGGCCGTGAGCGGTGCCAGCAGACCGGACAGGAACAGGAAGGGAATGAACTGCAGACGCTCCAAGGCACTGGCCTTCTCACTCCAGAAGCAGAGGGCCGCAATCAGGCTCTGAAAAAGAAAGGCGATGGCGAAGGCCAGCCAGGTGGCCAGCCAGGCCAGTAGGAAGCCCCCCAACGACGGCAACCAGAAGGCCTGGGGCCGCACCGCAAAAAACACCGCTGCAATCAGAGCCGCGAAGGGCAGACGGGTGAGCTGCTCGCCGAGGTGGGCCGCCACGTAACGCCAGAGCGGATGCAGCGGTTGCAGCAGGTAAGGAGAGAGCCGGCCCAGCAGGGCGTCTTCCTCGAAGGCGTAGACCACCCACACCACCGAGAACTGGCGCACCAGAAAAGCGCTGAGAAAATAGCGATCCAGGGCCACACCATCCAGCCCCAGCCCTGAGCGCGCGTCGCTGCCGCTCCAGACGCTGAGCATGATGAACGGCAGCACCCCGGACAAAGCCCAAAGGGCGATCTCGGCGCGGTACTCGAGCATGTGGGCGTACTGGGAGCCCAGCAGCACCCGGATGATCCGGCGGTTCAGCCCGAAGATCCGCATCAGACCCGCCCCTGCCGGAACAACCCACCGATCAGCCCCTCGATCGGTGGATCGGTCACATCCAGATCACGCACGGGGAAGCGATCCAGCAGTTGCGCCACCACGGCGGTGAGCTGATCGCGGGGCACCAGCAGCCGCACATCACAGCCCTCCAGCTGCTCCAGACGTCCCAACCCCGCCAAGGCATCGGCCGAAACGGGCGACTCCAACTCGAGCCGCACCTCCCGCTCCGGTGCCAATTGATCAGCCAGCGCTTCCAGAGGGCCGTCGTGGAACAAGCGCCCCTGGTGGATCAACAGCACCCGGGGGCAGAGGGCCGTGATGTCAGCCATATAGTGGCTGGTGAGCAGCACCGTTGCCCCCGTGCGGCGGTTGTACTCGGCCAGGAACTGCCGCACCCGGGCCTGGGCATTCACATCCAACCCCAGGGTCGGTTCATCGAGGAACAACACCTCCGGCTCATGCAGCAGGGCCGCCAACAGTTCGGCCTTCATTCGCTGGCCCAGGGAAAGCTTGCGCACCGGCCGGGTGAGTTCCTCCCCCAGCTCCAGCAGATCGGCCAGCACCTTGATCCGCCGCCGGGCCACAGCATCAGGGATGCCGTAGACCGCCGCATTCACCCGCAGCGAATCCATCGGCGGCAGGTCCCAGAGCAGCTGCTGCTTCTGCCCCATCACCAGGGTGATCCGGCGCAGAAACTCCGCCTGACGGCGCTGGGGCCGGTGCCCCGCCACCTGCACCTCACCGGCGCTGGGGTGGATCAAGCCGCAGAGCATCTTCAAGGTGGTGGTTTTGCCGGCGCCGTTGGCACCGAGAAAGCCCACCATCTCTCCAGGTTCAATCCGGAAGGAAACGTCCTGCACCGCGGTGACGTCCCGGGTGCGGCGGCGGATGAAATGGCGCAGGGTGCCGGCCAAGCCGGGCTGCTTCTCGGCAACCCGATAAATCTTGCTCAGCCCCTCAACCTGAATCACCGACTCAGCTCAGATCCGCCAGGCGCTTGCGGGCCAGATCGGCCTGGGCCTGCTTCTCATCGAGGTTGGCCTGGCATTCCGCCACCACCTCCGGCGGGGCCTTATCGGCGAAGTTGGGGTTGCCCAGCCGGCCCGCCAGGCCCTTGATCTCCTTCTCCGCCTTGGCGATGTCTTTCTCCAGGCGCCCTTTGAGCGCATCGAGATCGACGAGGCCTTCGATCGGCAGCAGCACCTGCAGCTCACCGCTCACCCCTGCCAGGGCCTTGGCCACCGGAGCCGCATCGGCTTCTGCCGGCGCCATCACCGCCACCGACTCCGCCCGTGTCAACGCTGTGATGTCGGCCGTGCCCTGAGTGAGCACAGCCGCCAGCTCGCCGCGGCCGGTGACGAAGCGCACCGGCACCGATTGCGAGGGCTTGAGGCCCGCCACCGCCCGCAGGTTGCGCACCACACGGATGGCACCGATCAGCTCAGCGAACGAGGCTTCCAACGCATCATCCAAAGCACCTTCATCCAGCTCCGGCCAAGGCTGCAGGGCCAGGAAGGTGGTCTCCGGCTCGCCGGTGACGCTGTGCCAGAGCTCCTCGGTGAGGTGGGGCATCAGCGGATGCAGCATCAGGTGCATCTGGCTGATCACCTTGGCCAGCACCTGCTTGGCCACCCGCTGATCGGCGAGGGCCTCAGCCGAGGGGTTCTCACCGGGGTTGAGCCGGCGCTTGCTCAGCTCCAGATACCAGTCGCAAACATCGTTCCAGGCGAACTCGTAAAGCCCCTTGGCGGCTTCACCCAGGCCATAACTGCTGTAGCGCTCGGCCGTCTCCCGGTTCACCCGGGCCAGGCGGGAGAGAATCCAGCGATCGGCCAGCTGCAGGGCCGCGGGGTCGGGTTCACCGAGTTGGGCCGGTGTTTCGCCGCCCAGGTTCATCAAGGCGAAGCGGGTGGCGTTCCAGAGCTTGTTGGCGAAGTTGCGCGAGGCCTCCACCGTGGCGGAGGTGTCCTTCTTGCGGTCATAGTCCAGGCGGATGTCCTGCCCCGCTCCGGCCACCTCCCGCACCAGTGCGAAACGCAGGGCATCGGTGCCGTAACGGTCGATCAGCAGCAGCGGATCGATGCCGTTGCCGGCGCTCTTGCTCATCTTGCGGTTCTGCTCATCCCGCACCAGGCCATGGATGTAGACGTCCTGGAAGGGCATCTCACCGGTGAAGGCGCCGGCCATCATCGTCATCCGGGCCACCCAGAAAAAGATGATGTCGAAGCCCGTCACCAGGGTGCTGGTGGGGTACCAGCGCTGCAGGTCGGCGCTGTCTGCATCGGGCCAACCCAGGGTGGAGAAGGGCCAGAGGCCACTGGAGAACCAGGTGTCGAGCACGTCTTCGTCCTGCTCGATCTCCGCCGCCGCGCCGTACTCCGCCTTAGCCTTCTCCAGGGCTTCGGCTTCGTTGCGGGCCACCACGTAGGGCGTGGTGTCGGTGTACTTGCCGCCGGTCTCGCTGATCACAAACCAGGCGGGGATGCGATGGCCCCACCAGAGCTGGCGGCTGATGCACCAGTCGCGGATGTCGGTGAGCCAGTCGCGATACACCTTCTCCCAGCGCTCGGGGATGAAGCGGGGGTCCTGCTTCTCGAGGGCCTCACGACAGCGAGCCGCCAGGGGCTCGGTTTTGACAAACCACTGGGTGGAGAGCAGCGGCTCCACCGGCACCTTGCCGCGATCGGAATAGGGAACGCTGTGGCGGTAGTCCTCCACCTTCACCAGCAGCCCCAGCTCCTCCAAACCGGCCACCACAGCCTTGCGGGCCTCGAAGCGATCCAGCCCCTCGAACTGACCGGCCTCTTTGTTCATGGTGCCGTTCTTGCGCATCACCGTGATCTGGGGCAGACCGTGGCGCTGGCCGATGGCGAAATCGTTGGGGTCGTGGGCCGGCGTCACCTTGACGCAGCCGGTGCCGAACTCCTTCTCCACGTGGTCGTCGGCCACGATCGGAATCTCCCGCCCCACGAACGGCAGGGTGAGGGTCTGGCCCACCAGATGGGCGTAGCGCTCGTCGGTGGGGTTCACCGCCACCGCCGTGTCGCCCAGCATCGTTTCGGGCCGGGTGGTGGCCACCTCAAGGTGGCCGTCGCCGCTGCTAAGCGGATAGCGGAAATGCCAGAGGTGGCCGTCCACCTCCTTCATCTCCACCTCCAGATCACTCACCGCCGAACCGGAGGCGGGGCACCAGTTCACCAGGTATTCACCGCGGTAAATCAGCCCCTGCTCGTGCAGCCGCACGAAGGCCTCCTTCACCGCCTCACTCAGGCCTTCATCAAGGGTGAAGCGCTGGCGCTTCCAATCCACGGAATACCCCAACCGCCGCAGCTGGCCCACGATGCGGCCACCGCTTTCGGCCTTCCACTGCCAGGCCCGCTCCAGAAACGCCTCACGGCCGAGGTCGTGGCGGGTCTTGCCCTCCTCTTTGAGCTGCTTCTCGAGGATCGTTTGCACCGCGATCGAGGCGTGATCGGTGCCGGGCAAGCAAAGAACGTTCTTTCCCGCCAGGCGGTGATAGCGCACGATCGTGTCGATCAGGGCCGTGTTGAAGGCATGGCCCATGTGCAGGCTGCCGGTGACGTTCGGCGGCGGGATCACCACCGAGAACGGTTCACCGGGGGCCTTCGGGTCGGGATGGAACGCTCCCTGGTCCTCCCAGGCCTGCTGCCAGCGGGCCTCCGTACCAACCGGGTCGTAGGTCTTGGCCAGTTCGGGCACGGAAAGCTCAGCGGTTCAGCAGGCCATGCTCGCAAAGCCCTGCCCGCAATGGCCAACGTCCCGAGCATCGGCCTATCGAAGCGATGGCATGGCCGCGATCGGGATCCAGCATCTGGCCTTGGGCATCGCACTCGCCGTGACCAGCGCAGGCTGCAGCTCCTGTAGACCACCGGTGGTGGTGAAGGTGGCGCGCACGATCAACAACGCAGAAACCATCTCCAGCAAGGACTACGAACGGCTGCGGGAAGTGACCGAAGAAGCCATCGATCACATCAAGGGCGTGGATCCCCACATCCGCCCGCAACTGACCCTGTCCAGCCAGAAAAACTCCGTTGATGAAATCGCAGATCAGCCCCGCAGCGGCAGGTGTATCCAATGGAATGGCCCCCCTCCAAGGAGGAAACCCACCGGCTCGGCAGCCCCAGCAATCAGCTCCAGGCCGAAGCAGACAGCGATCCTGCCAACAACTCAGCTAGCCAGACGCCGTAGGTAGTCCTCCTGGCGTCCGGCGTTGATCCAACCGGTGGCGATCAACTTGCTGGCGCTCTCGTTCACCCGGCCACGGTGAATGTGGGACGGACCAGCCGGAAAGATCACCAACTTGCCCCGCTCCGCCGGTTCGTGGTGGTCCTGCCAATGGAACTCGGTGCCAGCCTCATCCACGTCGTTGCAATAGAGAATCCAGGCCAGCACCCGGTGCACCGGTTCGGTGGCCTCATCGCTGATGGTCCAATCGCAGTGCCAACGCTTGAACCCTTCCCCCGGGGCGTAGTGCTGGAGGTTGAAGATCGGATTCACAAACAGGCTCTGCTGCGGGCAGCACTGACGGAACAGCGGCCGCTCCTGCAGATAGCGCTCCAGGCCGGCCGTTACCCCCCGCAGGATCAGTTGCGAGAGGGCAAAGGATTCAGGTTCCGAGCGATCAATCGCCACCAGGCTGATGTCGGTGCTCTGTTTCGCCGGTTCCCCCTCACCCTCGGGCCCGAAGGCCACACCAGGCCGCTGTAAGTCGACCCGGCGCTCGAAGAACTCACGCACCGCATCGGCCACCGAGGCGTAACCGGGATTGCTGTAACGCCCGATCAGGTTCATGCCGTGGCCTCCACGCGAGGAATCGCCACCACAGCATCGAGCTGCTGCCAACGCGACCGGTCAGCCACCACATGGTCCTGCAACTGCACCTGTTCAATCACTGTGGCAGCGCGCTCCAGATCGAGGGGAACACCCGGGCCCATCGGCAACACCAGCACCTGCTGCTCCGCCGGATCGGCCATCACCTGCAGATCGAGGGCCTCCAGCTCCCGCTCAAAGAACACCCGCCGCATCCGGGTGGTGAGGCTTGGCCCAAGCGCCTCAACGAAACGGGCCATGCCGGCTTCATCTCCGGAGCTGCCGCAATTCAGCGACAACCAGATCAGCAGCTTCACCCAACTTTCCGCCGTCCACAGGGGTTGGAAGCTCTCCCGGTGCTGCCGCACCAGCTCAGCGATTGAAAAATCAAACAGCGTGGCCTGCAGGCCAGTGGCATCAGCGGAATCCATGCTGTTCATCCTCTCCTGCGAAAGGTCAGACTGGGGCGACTGGCTATTCGCACCATGGCCCTGGACCTGAACGATCCCGAACTCGAGTTCTCCGATCTGGTCTACGCCTACCAGAGCTGGGTGATGGCGGTGATCAATGACGAAAAGCTGGACAGCGACGACAAGCTGCTCACCGACGACATCGCCGAGGACGCCCTCAACTCAATGCGCTTCCTGCCGGGTGAGGTGACCAACGCCATCGAAACGAGCCTGGCCCGCGTCTACGACGTGGACGCCGACGAACTGGCCGAGCTGCTCTTCCCTGAGGACTGAGCCCAGGCTCAGATGACGCGATGGGTTGGTCCGCGGCTGACATCCCGAACCAGCAGGGCCGTATCGCCCTGATCACTGGAGCCAACAGCGGCCTGGGCCTGGAAACAGCGCGCGCCTTGAAACGCTGCGGGGCCACCGTGGTGTTGGCGTGCCGCAGCCCCCGCAAAGCCGAGAGGGCCAAGCAGGAGTTGCTGCAGGAGCGCGATGGGGGAGCGGTGGATCTGGTGGACCTGGATCTGGCGGACCTGACCAGCGTGCAACAGGCGGTGGCCACCGTCGGGGAGCGCTACGGCTGCCTTGATCTACTGATCAACAACGCTGGCGTGATGGCACCGCCGCGCCGCACCACCGCCCAGGGCCATGAATTGCAGTTCGGGGTGAATCACCTGGGGCACATGGCCCTGACCCAGGCCCTGCTGCCGCTGCTGCAGAACCGGCCCGATCCCCGCGTGGTGACGGTGACCTCCGGAGCGCAGTACTTCGGCAAGATCCGCTGGGACGATCCCAGCTGGAGCAAGAGCTACGACCGCTATGGCGCCTATGGCCAAAGCAAACTCGCCAACGTGATGTTTGCCCTTGAGCTGGATGCACGCCTGCACGAGCAGGGCAGCCCCATCCGCTCCCTGGCTGCCCATCCCGGCATCGCGCGCACAGACCTGCAACCCACCGCAATCGCCAGCGTCGGCAACCGTTTCGAGGCTCTGGTCTACCGGCTGATGGATCCCTTGTTCCAAAGCGCCGGCATGGGTGCCCTGCCCCAACTGCATGCCGCCACCGCGGCGACGGCACAGGGTGGCGAGCACTACGGCCCTGAACAGTTCGGTGGCTTGCGGGGTGCACCGGCGCTCTGCCGTGTGGCGCCCGCAGCGAGCCAACCCGCCGAACGGCAGCGGCTCTGGAGCTTGAGCGAGCAGCTGATCAGTGGCTGAATCCAACGCTGTGATGTTGAGTGGCCGCTGGTTGGTCGCCCTTTGAAACCATGGCCACTCGCCGCCCTGCCACTCAGATCAATGCCCGCCAGAAGGTCTTGCTGGCGAACCTGCAGGCCTGTGGTGATGAGATGAGCGGTCAGCAGCTGCACCGCAGCCTGGAGCCCGAACAGGCCATGGGCCTCGCCACGGTGTATCGGAATCTGCGCCAGCTGCAGCAACGGGGCCTGGTGCGCTGCCGCCACCTGCCCAATGGCGAGGCGCTCTATGCGCCGCTGGAGCGGGATCGCCACCACCTCACCTGCGTCGATTGCGGCAAGACCCAGGCGCTCGACCACTGCCCGATTCACGACCTGGAGGTGCCCGAAGACGGTCGCAAAGGCTTCGATCTCCTGTTTCACACACTTGAATTCTTTGGTCTCTGCAGCGACTGCCGCGAGCGGCAGCAAAGCCCGTCATGACCCTGGCCGCCACGTACTACGGAGCCAATGGCTGGTTGCTCGAATTCGATGATCTCCGCGTTCTGGTGGATCCCTGGTTGCGCGGCAGCCTGAGCTTCCCCCCCGGGGAGTGGCTGCTCAAAGGGGAACTGCCGTGCGAGCGCAAGGTGCCCGAGAAGCTGAACCTGCTGTTGCTCACCCAGGGGCTTGCAGACCACGCCCATCCGGACACCCTGGCGCTTCTCCCCAAGGACCTGCCCGTCATTGGATCGGCGGCTGCAGCACGGGTGGTGGAACGCCTTGGCTTCACCAGCGTGAAAGCCCTCTCCCCCGGAGAGAGCACCAACCACCAGGGCCTGCAGGTGCGCGCCAGCGCCGGTGCACCGGTGCCGATGGTGGAAAACGGTTATCTGCTCGAGCATCCGGCCGGATCGCTCTATCTCGAACCCCACGGTTTTCTCGATCCAACCCTGGAGCCACAGCCCCTGGATGCCGTGATCACGCCGATGGTGGATCTGGGGCTGCCGGCGCTTGGAGCGTTCGTTAAAGGCTGCTCCGTGGTGCCGCAACTGGTGGAACGCTTCCAACCCACCACGGTGCTCGCCAGCACATCCGGGGGCGACGTGCGCTTTGGCGGCGCCTTGAGTCGGGCCCTGCAAATGAAAGGATCCGTAGCCAGCACTGGAGCCCAGCTGCCGGCTAGCAGCTCCTGGACCGATCCAACACCTGGGGAACGACTGCTGCTGAAAAACTGATTTTTCGGATTAAGCTTTGTAACAACAGCTTGAGTTCGATGAAATCCTCGCAAGCCAGCGATTCCTGGTTCCAAGGCGTCGCTGCCCGCGACATCCACATGGAGCAGCTCAAAAAGGCCGAACGCTTCAACGGCCGTGCCGCCATGGTCGGCATCGTGATCGGAATCATCACCGAGGGGCTCACCGGTGCCGGCATCGTTCACCAGATCGGGCTGGGTCCCCTGGTTGATGGCTATGCCGCCTGCCGCACCCAATTCCTGCCCTTCTGCTTCTGATTCGGAAGGGGGACCACCCCCTCGATGACGAGAATGGTGCGATTCACGTTCGAATCGAATGGCTGCTGACAAGGAACTGCTGAAGGAAGTGGCCCTGGAGCTGTGGAACACCACCAAAAAGCTTCGTCCCGGCCTGCCCAAAGCGCCTCGCGCCCAGCTGGTCTTAAAAGCCCTGCTCACCATCGGTGACATGAGCGATCAGCTGGAAGCCGCCATGGTGCTTGGAGTGATTGAGGCGCAGGAACCCGACGATGAGCCCGGGCAGGGAGAAGCGGCCGGCGAAGACAAGACGGTGTCTGAAACCGATGCCAAGACCGAGCGGGAGACTCCCAGGGTTGTGCGCAAGCGCTCCAACAGCCGCTGATCAAGAGTTCCAAATGACAAGCCACCCATCCCGCTCCCTCGCTGGGGATGGGTCAAGCTTTTAAAAGCGCTTCGGCGAGACGGCTTAACGCTGCAGAGCAACCACAGCCGCAGCAGCAGCAAGTGCCACGATTCCAGCCATCCAGATGCTGCCTTGGCGTTCCAACAACCACGCAGCGTTGCGAGAGATCGACAACCTGCCAGTTGCCAAAAGCGCAGTGAACCCCATTAGCAGAACCACGGGAACCACAAGCGCCAAGACCAACTGCATCACAAAGTGCCTTTGAGGCCTACCTTCCAATGATGATGTGGTGGCAAATCGAGCCACGTCTCTACGTCCGCACCACAACCTGAATCTTGACTCTGTTGATCGTCACGGCCGGTTTCATTGGTCTGCTTTGGCTCACGCAAAGCCTGATCAGACGTGTCATGGATGATGGCAGCAACAGCTGAGGCGTCTTCATTCCGCTGAAGGGACGAACCTCGTCAGCGATGCCTGGGCTCCCCTGGGGCCTGCTCGGCTTCCGCCTTCAGGAAACGGCGATGCTGAGATGAGGCATAGCCGCTGAGGTCAATTCTGCTGGCATTGCTGCCAGCCTTTCGCCACTCCCTCGGGGGAGTGCTGGATCTTCTGTTCATGGAATCGAGTTATCGGTTCTCGCGCAGTGGGCCTTCAATCAGGCTCTTTGGCGTCGCCCCACCTTTGCACACCCAACCGTCCGACGCACCGAGCGGATGAGTAATTGCAGCTACGGCAAGCCATTCGAATCGGACCGATACTCCGCCCAACGGCAAACGGCTTGTGACTCCTGAAGAGCAGTACGTGCAATGCATGGATGCTGCCTACGCCGCTGCTGACAGGAAGACCTGCCTGAAAATGATGCGAAGGGCAGAAGGCGTCCTGCGCGGTGAATTCAGCGCCCAGCCAACAAGCGATGTTCCTGGAGAGCGAGCGCTGGCGAGCTGAAGCAAAACCTCAGGAAACGCAGTGCTGCACTTCGTTTTGAAATGGGCGATAGTGGGATCGAACTAGTGACAATCTCCTTGCAAGGGAGACTGTCAAACTGAAAGCCGAAATCGATAAAACCTTCAAATCACTAGCCAGACCGTTGAGCACGACTGGTTTCCAAGCCAGAGAGCTTGAGCCGTGCTCTGTCCTGTCGTTGCGTGTCACGACCAGTTGGAGCACACTTTGGAGCACGCCCACGGATTTGGAGCACGCCACCGCAATGAGCCGCAGCGCACAGCCCTGGGAAGCAGCAATGCGGGCGACCAATAAGGCCGCGAACGGCAAAAACTGGACAGTCCGGCAGCTGAAGGGGCGCACCCAAATCACGATGAAGCTGGAAGACGGCAAAAAGCCCTCTGTCCTTACAGAGATCCCGTGGCAGCCCGACAAGGTCAACGACATCCTCAACGCGATTGTGGAGGTCAGATCCTTCGTGAAGGCTGGCCACAGCCTCCCGGAGGCCAACGAGAAGCGTTTGAAGGCCCTGGGCAAGGAAAGCGGCAAGGCTCCGGCGCTCAGGAAGTTCGACTGGGTCGCCGCGGCCGACGATTTCCTCAAGTCGATGGAGAGCCGTCGTGAAGGAACCCTCGATGACCTTCGGATCAGAGTCCGCCGGTTCAAGCTCACCCTGAAGTCCAGGCCAACACCGGACGACGGCCCATCGCTGATGCGGGCCTTCGCTCGGCTGTACTTCGACGAGGTTTATCCCCCGGATCACCGAAAGGCCGGAAAATTAAGACTGCCGCCCGGCAAAGATGGCCGCCGCCGGAACCTCCGGGACGTGGCCCGGATACTGCGGCATGGCGTCGAAGAAATGGGAGCACCCGAACGATGGCTGCCGCTTCCACCGAAGAAGATGAGCGGCCTGATTGGCTCAGCAGTTACTGAAACAATCACAAAGGCAAAAACCATTCCTGTCCTGCCGGAAAATTTCGAGGCATTGTTAGACAATCTCGAAGCAGACGGAAAGCTTGAACTGAGGCTGGCCGTGGGCTTAATTGGACTTTATGGGCTCAGGCCATCCGAGCTTGCTGTGATGCGGCTCGAGGATGACGGGAAGCTGTACGTCGGCGGCCAAGTCAAACGCGACGCCAAAGCCATCGAGCAAGGAACGGAGAAGCCTGAGCGCCTCGTCAAACCCCTAGACCTCAATGGCAGAGAGGGTTTGGGGAAGGAGCTGGCAATGCTCTGGAACAACGGCAGGGGAGCGAGGAAGCTCCCTCTGGCGATCAGAAACGAGATCGCCAAAGTCGAAGAGAAGAACACCTTCAAGGAAGTCGGCGCAGCCTTCAGCCAGCTACTGACTCGATACAGATATTGGAAGATTCTTGTTAAAAAAACGCCAGGATTAAAGCCATACGGTTTACGGCACGGATGGGCATGGCGCGCCCATAAGAACTCCGAAAAGCAATTACATTATTCCCAGGCGAGCGCGTTGCTAGGACACACAATCCGCGTTCATCTGGATTATTACAGCTCCTGGGTGAGCGAGGACGAGCTGGAAAAAGCCGTCGAGGAATACAACCAGAACCTCAAAAGTGTTGCGTCCTGAGATGACACGTAGTAGACAGGTTGCAACCAGTTCCTGCCACCGACCCTCGGGTCATTAGTCGCGAACCGGAACGGTCAGGCCCCGGCCTGACCGATGGGCACGATCATTTCCTTCGGGGCCGCACCCATACCCACACGGGAGCGCGGATCGTCATTCACCGGTGACGGTGACATGCAGTGCACAGCATGAGCTTGTTGGCTCCTCAGAAAGGGTCCCAGGGGTGGAACAGCAGATAAAGCCCCGACGAAGTGGTCACAGGGGGGCTCTGCACCAAACCCTTTTTGTGTCCTTGGAATGCCCTGGCTGAAGACCCGCCCAATAGCGGACGCTGCTGGATGCAGCGAAAGAACCCTCAAGCGGAACATGGATGTCCGCGGCGGCGGCCTGAATCTCGGCGAGCACTATCGCCACGACCCCTCCACCAACAGCTCATACATCTGGCGAGCTGATCTTGTGATCGAAGCCTTGAGCCACCGCGGATTAGTGGCCGCCGAGGGCCGCAAGCTTCTCCTCGAACTCACTGCGTCGGAGCAAAAAGATTGACCGACGCCACAATCTGCAGCGCCGGTCGAGGTCCGTGCAATGACCCGACCTTAGGTGAGTTCCTCCTGATCAAGGAGATGGTTTCGCCCCCACAAAGTCAGATCGCCAAAGAATTTCGCGGAGCAGCTGATCAGGCACATGCTCCAAGCTGTACTCCAAACCCCCAAGACAGTGGCTGGCGCAGGCCGTGAACTGACCTGACTCCGAGTTCTCTCGGGAGGCTCCCAAGAGTTGTCAAAACCGCATAAGGCTCAGAGGTAAAGCTTGCGGAGCTGATTGATTCATTTGGCACAACAGAAGCAGAAGAGGACCAATAGGATTGTTACGTTTTTTAACGACGCTATGGACAGCAAGTTCGGCTTCTCATCTTTCGCTGAAACCTGGAACGGCCGCCTGGCAATGATGGGTTTCATCATTGGTCTTGGCACTGAGCTACTCACCGGTCAAGGGATCCTTTCTCAGATCGGGATGGGCTGATGCCCAAAGAGGAAATTGATGTTTGGGTACCCGAGACACGTCTTGGGTACTTCAAGCTCCTTTACTTCGGGATGCTTGTGGCAGCGATTTGCGTCGGTGGGAACACAGCACTTGGCTCCCTCTGGCCAACCATGGCTATTGGACAATGATCCGAAAGCTGACACCTGTTTTCTACTGGAGGTGCCGACTAGTCCTTAAAAGACATCACAACAATGCCGCTGCTCATTTGAAACTACTCATGGCAACATCTGAAGCACGAACATCCGACATACATTCCATACTTTGTTCGGAAGTTTCAGTCGCATGGGCCTTCCATCCAATGGTTTCTCCAATAACCATTGGGCGCTGAGTGTCAGCGTTACAATCCCTCGCCGACACAGCAAGCAACGGCCTGGCTCCTCTTATGAAGGGGAGGAGTCAGATCAGCGTTGTATTAACAGTTGCAGGCAACGAGTGCACTACATTCATGAGACTCATTAAGTCGCCGCAAACGCTTCATATTGTCAGCACTTAATCCATAGGCAGAGCAAAAATAATGTTGGAGCATCCACAACCTCCAGTCAATGGTTTAACTACAGCCATTGGGCGCTGAGTTCCGCTGACTTCTCCGCCATGAGCATCGACGGGGGAGTCAGTTCAGCGTTAATCAACTTCCCAGGAATTTTTAATGGTGTTGAATTCAAAAGCACT